>WLWD01000042.1_pt1 | contig 254450 bp, 250 predicted proteins | sample 6712731 | NCBI WGS metagenome assembly WLWD01 (sample SAMN12718690, study PRJNA576275) | sponge metagenome | isolation source: marine sponge | host: Mycale hentscheli | place: New Zealand: South Island, Marlborough, Capsize Point | collected 2014-11-01 | reverse complement strand
CCCCTCAAGGGGGAAGGGATAACTCAGGGAGATCAACAGGTTCTTCTCCTCCCCCTTGAGGAGACCTCTGCGAAACGGGTTCAGGATCGGAGATAATCGTTGGGTTTGGAGGTTGGTGCATAGGTTTGGCGGTTTTTCGCGTTGGGTTTTGGGACGCTCTTGACGAGATCGGCAAGGGACGGCGTCAGGGCATAAGAGTTTCGGCACGTCTCAGGTTCATGGCGATGCACAGGAGATGAAGGTGGGACTGGTTCTTCTGCATCCCCCTGTATCGGGCCCGGCGGTATCGGTAAGACCGCTTCAGAGTTCCGAACAGGCGCTCGACATTAGCGCGGATCGGGGAGATCAGGCGGTTGCGGACCTGTTGCCAGTGCGGCAGCGCCGGTTGGTTCTTATGGCTGCGGTGCATGATCCGGTCCTTGATGCCCCTCGCCTTGAGGCGCCGGCGGCGCTCCTTGTGCTCATAGGCTTTGTCAGCATAGACCGCCCGCTCGTCGCCCTGGATCAGCGCGTCGGCCACTTCGCTCTCATAGGTTTTGGCCGACGTCATCATCGCATCGCGGATCAATTCGGAGCCCTGATCGACGGCGATATGCGCCTTGTACCCGAAATAGGCCGTGCGCCCGCGCCGCGTCCAATCGGCATCCGGATCGAGCGCCGAACGCCCGCCGGAAACACCGGACGGCCGGCTGACCGAAGCCTCGATCAGGGTGGCATCGATCAGTGTGCCCGTCTTCAGCATCAGCCCGTGACGCTCCAACTGCCGGTTCGTTTCCGCCAGAAGCTTCGCCGTCAGTTTCCTCTCTGCCAGCGCCGCCCGGAAGCGCACGAACGTCGTCTCGTCCGGTGTCTCGTCGCTCAACGAGAACCCGCAGAACCGTCGGAACGACAGACGATCCCCCAACGCCTCCTCCAGGTCCGGGTCGGAAAGACCATACCATTGCTGCAGCAAAACCGCCTTGTACATCGACAGCGCCGGATACCCTCTGCGCCCCTTCTTCGAGCGAACCGACTTCAGGAGCTTCTCGAAGCGAGACCAGTCGAAAAGACCTTCGATACGCTCCAGACGTTTATTCGAACCCGCACCCGGCGCCACAAACGCATCCGCAAAGCCACCCTCACCAACCCGCTTCTCACCCATCAAGACCTCCGTCATAGCGATCACTCTAAAGAATCACCGTTTCGACAAAGTTGCTACCCATTTCGCAGAGGTCTCCTTGAGGGGGGAGGACTAAGGTGGGGGTGGAAACGATGTCGGCAAGATGCGGCGTGTATCGGGGATGACGGGCGGGCGTACGGGGTGACCTTTGAGTCTAACCCCGACAGGAACCGACACTTACCGTCGCATCTCCAGATATTGCTCGTTCACGCAGTTCCGCAGCGGCCCACCCGTCAGATAATTGATCACCGTGCGGGCCGCCTTCTCGCGGCAGTCGCGGGCGCCGTCGGGGCTGTACCAGGCCGCGTGCGGCGTTACCACGACGCGGCCGTCGGTCCAGGGCTCGCGGTTCTTCAGCGCCTGGAACAGCGGGTGGTCCGGGTCCGGCGGCTCCACCGGCAGCACGTCCAGCCCCGCCGCGCCGATGCGGTTCGCGCGCAGCGCCTCCGTCACCGCGTCGACATCGACGACTTCGCCGCGCGAGGTGTTGATCAGGATCGCGTCCGGCTTCATGCAGCTGAGCGCCTGGCCGTTGATCATGCCGCGCGTCTCGTCGGTCAGCGGTGTGTGGCAGGAAATCACATCCGCCTCGCGAAGCAATTCCTCCAGGCTCTCGCGGCGCTCGAACCCGACCGCCTGATCGCCGCCGTCGGGGATGTAGGGGTCGTAGAACAGCACGTTCATGCCGAGCGCCTTGGCGCGCAGCCCCGCCGCCGTGCCGATCCGCCCGCGGCCGACGAGCCCGAAGGTCGCCCCCCGCGCGCGGCGCACGATGGGCGTGTCGATGCCCTTCCATTTCGCCACCGGCGCGTCGACCAGGTTGGTGTGATGGCGCACGATCCCGCGCGTCAGGCTCAGCATCAGCCCGATGGCGTGGTCGGCCACGTCCGTGGTGCCGTAATCGGGCACGTTGCAGGCGACGATGCCGCGCTTGCCCGCCTCCGCGATGTCGAGGGCGTCGAATCCCACCCCCATGCGCACCACGATGCGGCATTTGGGGACGCGGTCGAACATCGCCGCGTTGCCGCGGACCCGCCCCCAGACCATCAGCCCGTCCACATCCGACCAGACGTCGTTCGGGATATCGTCCAGCGCCGCTGCCTGATAGACGCGCACCTCGGCCCGGTCGCCGACCTCCGCCTGTTCAAAATCCGCCGCGCCATCGAAGCGGGCGTCGGGCATTACGATAAGCATGTGTGGAAATCCTCTAAGCCTTGAAGTCGCGCGAACATCCTGCGGCGGACGCTGCGGGTCAAGGTGCTTATGGCACCGCACGACCCGCCACGGCGAAAACCGGATCGGCTTCCATGGTGTAGCGGTAATACGGGTCGTCCATCGGCCGCGGATAGCCGCGGAAGGACGCCGTCTCGATATCGGCGAACCGCCGTTCGAAATACTGCATGACCAGAGCCATCTGTTCGAACGGATCGAGCTCGGTCCATAGCCGCGTGACTTTCGGTGGAAACCAACGGTTCGAGAAGGCGATGGCGAAGGGCGCGCCGGGCTTCAACACGCGCGCCACCTCCCCCACGGTGCGCACCGGATCGGTGAGATAATCGATCGACACGGTACAGATCGCGGCATTGAAAGCGTTGTCCGCGAACGGCATGGCGCCGCCGGCGTTGAGATCGCTGACGGCCGCGCCGTCGAGCCGTTCGTTCGCCATCATTTCCGGCGCGTTCAACCCGAGGCCGAGCAAGCTGCCGCAACGCTGACCGCGCGCCAGATTGGAATGCGCGCTGCTCATCAGATCGAGTACGCGGCCGTCCTCGGGAATGAACCCGCTATAGAAATTTCCCACGACCTGCTGCGCGCGGCTGTCCAGGTGGGCCGTGATCCGCGGCGGTCCGTAGAATACCGGGTCCGCTGCTTCATCCGGCCGGGCGTAAGCGGTGTCGTCGAGAAACGCGGTCGCCTCCCCCCGCCAGCAGGCTTGCAACCCCGGGCCATTCGTCAGCGACCCTATCCAGTCGACCGGCGGCCGGTCGGCCGCGCCGCCCCTATCCAGACTTCCCACGACTTTTGCCGACAGGCACAGCCTGTGGTCCGCCAGCGGATGGCGGGTATCGAGGGTGAGCGTATCTCCATCGACGCCAACGCAACGGATCGCGGCTGTGGTGCCGGAAATGCCGCTGAAGTGGGGCGCAGGATAAAATCTGCCGACCTTCGGCGTGACAGCACTGCCGTCCGCGCGCCGCCCCTGGAAGGCCGCCCGACCCGTTTCCAAGATGCCGCCGCCGTCAAAGAGGCCGTCCACGGACACTGTCACCGTCTCGCCGGCTCTCGCGGTGGCCAAAGCCGTCTTCAGCGCCTCCGGCAACCGGTCCTTTTCGAGGTCGACCGCCGCCGCAAACAAATGATCGCGATGCCGTACGCGGCCCGCCGGTGTCTCGCTTTCCCATACCAGGGTGAGCAGGAGGTCGGCCTGGCTCATACCCAATCGAGGTCGGCCCAGACGCCGGCGTGATCCGACGGCCACAGCGTCTCGTCTTCCGGATCGGGGATATCGAAGCAGACCTTGCTGTCCACCGCGGCGAACGGGCCGCGCAGCCAGATATAATCGATGCTGCGGTCGAGCCGGTCCCAATAGGGGTGCGCCACGCCACCGTCCTCATTGGCGAGCGGGGTGAATGCGGTTGGTGCGCTCTGCGTCGCGGTAAACGTCTCCGCCATCAGCTGTGCCGCCGGCTTGTCGGGTGCTGCGTTGAAATCACCGCACACGATCTGCGCGTCGGCATCGTCGCGCGAATTGATCCATTCCAGCAGCTGCTGCACCTGGAAGATCCGCAACGACTCGTCGCCGCGCGACATGTACAGATGGGTCACATAGACATCGACCACCCGCCCCTCGATCTCCATGCGCGCGACCAGGGCGACGTAATCCAGCGTTCGGTAATCGAGATTGCCTGTCTCCAGGATCGGGAACCGGGTCAACAGCCCCTCGCCTTCTATCCGCGAGCCGGTATTCGTCTTGGTCTGCTGCACCAGGGCGAAGCGATGATCGAGCCGCTCGTTTGCTTGGCTCTGCAGCCAGCGCCCGGTCTGCGCCGGCACGCTGAGCTCGTTCATCGCGAAGATGTCCGGCTTCAGCGCCGCCAGCTGGTCGACAACCAGATGCCGCCGCTTTTCCCAGCGGCGATGCGCTTGCTCGAGATTGAGGAATACGACACGGAACGACACGGCTTGCCTCCCACCCGGAAACGATAAAGATGTCAGGGTGCTTTGTATCGCGCGTATTTCTTCAGATAGGCAATGATCTTTTTGCGCTTGGGTTCATCCACCCGCAGCCACATCGTCGACCCCCGAATAAAGTCCTGGCTGCTGGTCAGCCAACCGTCGAGCGCGTCCTCGTCCCAGGTCCATCCGGTCGCCATGCTGCGAAACGCTTTGGAATAACGATACCCTTTGATTATGCCTGCCGGCCGCAAGTAGATGCCTGTCATGGTCGGCCCAAGCGGCAATGTCACCGCCCGGATCACCATCGCGTCGCGCCGCCAGCTGACCTTGTCTTCCTGCAGCAGGCCATGACATTTCGAGCAGGTTTTGATGTAGAGGTCCCGCCCTTCCGAGTCGGCAAAGGCCATGCCTTGCAACGCGAGCATCGCCGACAACACGATGCTCGCGGCAAGGAACCTTGCTTTAAGAAGAAGACTAGGGTCAGGTCTTGCAATCCAACAATCATGACGGAGCTGATCGCCAGGCCTTGGTGCCCCGTACCGTCAGGTCATTAGGCACGCCAGCAAACCGGATACACTGGGGCAATTCGTGCAGCAAAATGTATGAATGCAAGACATAGGGTAATCGCGGTTGGTCGCTCTCGGGCCTAGTTTAAACGTTGGAAGTTTGAAGCGTTTAACCAGGCAAGAAGGAGAGCGACCATGGAACATTATGCGGGATTGGACATATCGCTGGAAGAGGCGAGCGTTTGTGTCATGGACACTGCGGGTTCCGTTGTGTGGCGCGGGAGTGTCGCGTGCGAAGGGGCGTCGATTGTCTCGGCGCTTGCGGCGCATGCCCCGTCGTTGCAGCGTGTGGTTCTGGAGACGGGCCTTTTGTCGAACTGGCTGTGGCATGAGCTGCGTCGGCTTGGCGTGCCGGTTGTTTGCGTTGACGCGCGCCATGCCCGCGCGGTGCTTTCGGTGCGGATCATGAAGACGGATGCGAACGATGCGGAGAGCCTGGCGCAACTGGCGCGGATCGGGTGGTACCGGGAAGTGCGGGTGAACAGCGAGGCGTCGCAATGGCTGCGTTCGCTGTTGTTGGCGCGCGAACGGCTGGTCCGGGTGCGGCGCGACCTGAGCAACCAGATCCGCTCGTTTCTGCGCCATTACGGGCTGCGTCTGGGCAAGGTCACGGGTCGCAATTTTGAGCGCCGGGTGCGCGATCTCGCGGCGGACAATCCGGCCTTGCAGGAGCTGGTGGCGGGATTGCTGCGGGCGCGCGCGGCGGTCGGCGCGGAACTGGCGGCGCTGGATAAACGGGTGATCGCCTTGGCGCGCGAGGACCGGGTCTGCCGGTTGCTGATGACGGTGCCGGGGGTGGGCGTGCTGACGGCGCTGGCGTACCGGGCGGCGGTGGACGATCCGGCCCGGTTCACGCGCGCGTCGCGGGTTGGTGCGTATCTTGGGCTTGTGCCTCGGCTGCATGAATCGGGCGAGGTATCGCGTTCGGGGCGCATCTCCAAGACGGGAGACGGGCTCGCACGGGCCTTGCTGTACGAGGCGGCGAATGTGCTGCTTACCCGGGTGCGGCAGCCCTCGGCGCTGCGCGACTGGGGGCGGCGGCTGGCGACGCGGATCGGCGCGAAGAAGGCGAAGGTGGCAACGGCGCGCAAGCTGGCGGTGATCCTGCATTGCATGTGGCGCGACGGCACGGCGTTCGATGCCACGGCCGGTGCCGCCGCGTAACAAGTTTCGAAGGAGAGACGCTAAGCACGAGAAGGACAAAAGAGGTTCCTGCCGGAACGGCGCGGATGATCCCGGGGGTGTCAGGTGCGGTGTCGCTTTCTATCGATGACCGCGGGCAAGACATTGGGAGTTCGCCTCTCTAAACCTATCCTGTGGCGGCCAAGGCCGACCACGAAGCCGGTGGAACACGGCAAGCTAGCGTCCGGGATTGACTGAAGCGATTAGATAACCTGGCCCCAAATGCTTTTTGGTGTCGGAATTCTTTACATCAAGCCGGGGCAGGTCTTCAGAATTAATAAAGTTTATAAGCTATTGATTTAATTTATAAATAATAAAGATAGGATTGTTTTTAGCCGCCGTGGAATGGGTTTTGCCAAAACCGTGTGTCGGATTTCTTTACACTTTTTACGATTGAGATTTGGATCAAACTCTTTAACTACCTGTTAATGCGGCAAAAAGAAATTTTGGCTCGAAAATTGCGTTATTTAACGTGCATAATACCGTAAATTGCCTTGACTTGAGCCGAAACGGCCAAGTTTATCGGTAATTTGCAAACAGGGCGGGGCAATATGATGAAGTTTTTACCTTCAAGGGTGATGGCATGTGCTGGCGCGTTCGCGTTTCTGGTCCTGGGGAGTTCTTCGGCATCGGCCGTGAGCAGTTGGGATTTTACCGGCGGCGCCGGTTTTATGGGATTGAGCGAGGTGTTCATTGCTGATGATGGCGCTGCCGTCACGGTTTCTGGATTCACTCAGTTGTTCGCGGAGACCCCAGATGCCAGCAATCTGACGTTTCCGAACGTTATTCATCAAACCAGTGACGGTATCGGTGTCGGGTTACTGGGCGACGGCGAATTGGGTGGTGATCTTGATGCCATTCCACCGAGTTTCTTATGCGGATTTCGAAGTTGCGTCGAGTTCCCGGCACTCGGATTAGACGTGATCCGGCTGGTCGTTGGCGAGGCCGGGTGGCACGCAAAGTCAATTTCGATCAGCCTGTTTGACGACCCGGAGAATGTGTGGGTCTTCGCCGGCGAGGAAGCCGATGGTTCCGATGCGGTATTGTTGAACATGCTGGATGCCGTCGGTGGAAACCCCGATATATTCGAGCTTGACGATACGGATCCGCACCATGTTTTCTTTATCGCGGCAGTTGCTGACATTGAAGAATGCCCGGAATCCGGCTTTTTTGTGGGTGGCTTGTGTGGTACGCCGTCTCATCTTCGCATCGCGGGATTTGTTGGAGAGAAAGCCGTACCGGAACCAGGAGCAATGGCGCTGTTCGGCGTCGGTATCGTTGGTATGGTCATGGTTCGGCGCAGGGCGCGTCAGCAGGCCTAAACCAGCTAGTCTCAGTGCATGAAAGAACAATGCGGCGGTGCCATCGGGAACCGCCGTTTTCTTTCTTGGCTTCTCATGTAAATGGCGCCAAGTGGTAACCGTCCGGTGTGACCACTCTACCGAATCCAATGTAGTTCTAAGGGTCAAGTTGAGCTAGTCCGGTTTTGACGGAGCTGATCGCCATACCTTGGTGTCCTGCACCGTCAGGTGATCAGGCATGCCAGCGAACCTGATACACTAAGGCAATTGATGCAGCAAAATGTATGATCGCAAGACCTGACCCTATGCGTTGTGATCGCAAGACCTGACCCTATGCGTTGTGATCGCAAGACCTGACCCTATGCGTTGTTATCGAAATTTCCACCCGCCATCCTCAACACGCTGCCTCGTCATCCCCAACGCACCACAACGTCATCCTCAACACCCTTCGCCGTCATCCTCAACACCCTTCGCCGTCATCCTCAACTTGATTGAGGATCCAGGAAACGCTGATCTGGCACAGTGGTCCGTAAAAACCCTCCCCTCCGGGTTGCCGCGCGCTTACCCTAATCATCCCGACGCGATGCGTCATGAAGGGCGGCTTCGAATGTTCGGAGCCAATCTTAATCGGGACGGTGGTATTTTGGATGGCGGACTGGTTCCTCAATCAAGTTGAGGATGACGTTGTGGTGCGTTGAGGATGACGTTGTGGTGCGTTGAGGATGACGTTGTGGTGCGTTGAGGATGACGTTGTGGTGCGTTGAGGATGACATTGTGGGGTGTTGGGGATGACGTCGTGGGGTGTTGGGGATGACGTTGTGGAGTGTTGAGATCGTATCCGTCGACGTCCATCAAGACGGGGGGCTTCCCGTGCGTTTCAAGCGATCATTCTTGTACCTGACGCAGCCACATCGACGGGGAGATATCCGGCCTAGTCGCGGAACAGGAAGATCGTGAAATCGTGCGGCAGGTAGTCGTGCCGCATCAGGAGTTGCGTCGTCAGTGTCCGGCAAAAGGACAGCGTCTCCAGCGGATCGGCCAGGAAGTGGCCGCGCTGCGATCCCGAAACATCCCATGTCGACAGCGAATTGAAGGCGACGCCCTTCCTGCAGGCGCCGTACATCGCCCCAATCACCCGCTGCATCAGGGCGGCGTCGCCGAGATGAAAGATGCCGCTCGACATGACGTAATCGGCCTTGAAGCGGTCCGGCTCGGCGAGAATGTCGGCATGCTCGAAGCGCATCTTCGGATGCGTGTCCCGCGCCCGGTCGATCATCTCCGGCAGGATATCGATCCCCAAATAGTCGCCTTCGTAACCGTGTTCGAGCAGCCAGCCGGCGAAATGGCCGACCCCGCACCCGACATCGAGAATCGAGGCCTGGGAAACGTCGTCGATCCCCGTGAGGATCAGGAAGCGCGCGAGATGGTTTCCCTCATGGTGATAGTCGACCGCGCGGCTCGAGACGCCGAATTCGTTAAGCAGCGGCAAATAGTGCGACCGCACCAGCTGGGTGTGCTCGCTGGGATCAAGATCCCTTGGATCAAGATCCCTTGGATCGAGATCCGCCATCAGGGGGCCACCGTCATCGTCTTGGCGAAATCCTTCAAACGGACCGGCTGCCGCTTGCGGCCCCAATTGCCCGGCTTCGGCTCGAAAGCACCCGCACACGCGGTGCCGCAGCGCGTGCAGCATCCCTCCGGCGTCAGTTCCCACTCCGACAGCTGATGCCAGTCCCGGCCAATCAAGCGAAGACCGCAGCTATGGCAATAGGTACTGCCGGTTTCCTTATGCGAGATATTACCGGTGAAGGGATAGCGGATGCCGTTCTTGCGCGCAATCTGCCACGCCCGGATTACGGTTTGGGGCGGCGTGTTCGGCTTGTCCATCATCTTGTAATCGGGGTGAAAGGCGGTGAAGTGCAGCGGCACATCCGCTCCCAACTCGTTGACGACCCATTGCGTCAGCGCTTCGATCTCGGCCTCGGAGTCGTTCTCGCCCGGGATCAGCAATGTCGTAATTTCCAACCAGACATTCGTTTCGTGCCGAATATATTTCAGCGTATCGAGTACCGCCGCCAGTTCGGCGGAACACAGCGTTTTGTAAAACGACTCGGTGAAGGCCTTCAAATCCACATTGACGGCATCCATCGCGTCGTAGAATTCGCTACGCGCGTCGGCACCGATATAACCGGCCGACACAGCCACGTTCTTAACGCCGCGCGTGCGGCACGCGGCAGCGACATCCAATGCGTATTCAAAGAAGATGACCGGGTCGTTGTAGGTGTAGGCGACCGAACGGCAGCCCGTCCGCAGCGCCGCCTCGGCGATTACTTCGGGCGGCGCCTCGTCCATCAGACGGTCCATTTCGCGGGATTTGGAAATATCCCAGTTCTGGCAAAACTTACAGGTCAGATTGCAACCCGCTGTGCCGAAGGACAGAACCGGCGTACCCGGCAGGAAGTGGCTGAGCGGCTTTTTCTCGATAGGATCGATGCAGAAACCGCTCGACCGGCCGTAGGTCGTCAGGACGATTTCCCCGTCCCGGCAGGCGCGCACGAAACACAGTCCGCGCTGCCCATCGCGCAATTTGCATTCGCGCGGACAGATGTCGCACTGCACGCGTCCGTCGCCCAGCTTGCGCCAATGGCGGCCGGGATAGCCTTCGATAATGTCCAGCTCAGCTTTTGTCATGATGTCTTCGCTCATCACAATACTATATCTTGTCGTTCGTTAAGCGCATTTAAACATCCCTGTGCGATCAGGCACGCGGTGACTTGCACCATCGAGGCGCGGTATAATCGGCGCCACCGACGACAAGCGAACAGGTCATGGGTCATACTCGAGCACCGGCGGTCGCGGGAACGTTCTATCCCGACGACCCGCGCGAACTCGCGAGCAACATTGCGCGTTATATCGCCGCCGTGCCCGCGGATTCGAGCGCGGCCGCCCCGAAGGCGATCATCGTTCCCCATGCCGGCTATATCTATTCCGGCGCCATCGCCGGGCGGGCCTATGCGGCGCTGCGGCAGACGGCAACCCGTATCGAGCGCGTCGTGCTGCTGGGTCCGGCGCACCGGCTGGCCTTTACCGGGCTTGCCGCACCGGAAGCCGATGCCTTCAAGACACCGCTTGGCCTCGTCAGCATCGATAAGGACGCTGTCGCGTCAATCGCCGACATGCCGCAGGTGGCACGGCGCGACGATGCGCACAGCGAGGAACATTCCCTTGAAGTGCACCTCCCGTTTCTGCAGGAGTTGCTGGGTGATTTCATGCTGGTGCCGCTGGTTGTCGGTCAGGCAAGCGCGCACGATGTCTGTCAGGTCCTGGACCGGCTGTGGGGCGGCGACGAAACCCTGATCGTGATCAGCACCGACCTCAGCCATTACAAAGACTACGAAACTGCACGGCGCATGGACGGCGCGACGGCCGAAGCAATCGAATCCCTGCGCGCCGGCGATATCGGCCGCGATCAGGCGTGCGGGCGCATACCGGTTGCCGGACTGCTGACCGCCGCACAACAGCGGAGCATGACGGTCGAGCGGCTCGACCTGCGTAATTCGGGCGACACCGCCGGCACCAAGGACCGCGTCGTCGGTTACGGCGCCTGGAGCCTTTACGAGGCGGCAAGCGACCGCACGCTGCTCGACAAGAACCGCGCCGAAATCTTTCGCGTCGCCCGGTCGTCGATCCGATACGGTCTCACCAAGGGCAAGGCCCCCGCCGTCGATGTCAAAAGTTTCGCCAAGGATCTACAGCCGCACCGGGCGACCTTCATCACACTGAAGAAAAACAGCCGGCTGCGCGGCTGCATCGGCACCGTCACGGCACACCGGCCGTTCGTCGAAGATATCGTGGAGAACGCCTACGCCGCCGCCTTCCGCGATCACCGTTTCGCGCCGCTGCAGGCCGATGAAGCAGATGCCACGACGGTTTCGATCTCATTGCTGGGCAAACCGGATGCGATGACGTTCACGGACGAGGCAGATTTCATCGCGCAATTACGCCCCGGTGCCGACGGGCTGATTATCCGCGACGGCGACAAGCGCAGCGTCTTCCTGCCCCAGGTCTGGACCGACCTGCCGCAACCGGAAACGTTTCTGACCCATCTCAAACGCAAGGCCGGTATGGCCGACGATCACTGGACACCCACCTTCGAGGCCTGGCGGTTCACGTCGACCTCGACCGATGTAACCAACGCCGAGGATTTATGAGTAACTATAAAAACCTGCTGCCCGACATCGTTGCCGTTTCTCACGATGCCGGCGCGGCGATCATGAAGGTCTACGCCACCGATTTCGACGTCGACCGGAAGGCCGACAACTCTCCCGTCACCGAGGCCGATCTGGCGGCGGAAGCGATCATCACCCCCGTCTTGCGCGCGCTGACTCCGGACTACCCCATCGTCGCCGAGGAAGCCGCGTCGCAGGGCGTCTTGCCAACGGTCGGCGACGAACCGTTCTGGCTCGTCGATCCCCTCGACGGCACCAAGGAGTTTCTCAACCGGAACGACGAGTTCACGGTCAACATCGCCCTTGTCGTCAACAAAGAGCCCGTTCTAGGCGTGATCTACGCGCCGGCCCTCGACGACACCTATACCGGCATCGTCGGCGTTGGGGCGACGCTGGCTAGCGGCAATGACGCCGCGACGCCCATTTCGGTGCGCGAGGTTCCGGACGATGGCGTGACGGTGCTCGCGAGCCGCCGGCACGGCGACCCTGATACGCTGGCGGCGTTCCTCGATGGCCGCCCCCTCGCCGGCATGAAAAACGCCGGCAGTTCTCTAAAGTTCTGCCTGTGCGCCGCGGGCGAGGCCGATGTCTATCCACGTTTCGGACCGACCATGGAATGGGACACGGCGGCAGGTCATGCCATTCTCAGTGCCGCGGGCGGCCGCGTGACCACGGAGGACGGCGAGCCTCTGCGCTATGCGAAAGATCCGCTGCGCAATCCCAATTTCATCGCCTGGGGCGGTTTGCGTTAGCATCCAAATGAACCGCATCGTCACATTTCTTTTCGTGCTGTTCATCACGGGCAGCGCAGCCTCGCTTGAACAATTCGAGAAAGCGGAACTAACCATCGTCACCAAACAGGGCACGCAGACGTTCCAAATCGAAATCGCACGAACCCGCGCCCAGCACGCGCAGGGACTCATGTTCCGGCGGAAAATGCCACCCGATGCGGGTATGCTGTTCCTCTACGACAAACCGCAGCCCGCATCCTTTTGGATGAAGAATACCTTCATCCCGCTCGACATGCTGTTCATCGGCCCGGACGGCCGCATCGTCAACATTCAGCAGCGCACCGTGCCGCACTCGCTGACACCGGTACGGTCGCGCGGCGATGTCATGGCCGTGCTGGAACTGAACGGCGGCACCACGGCGCGAATGCACATCAAAGCCGGCGATGAAGTCCGGCACGCAATATTCAAGAATTAAAGAGCGCTAGATTCGACGCGCGCTTACGCGGGGCGTCAGGCTTTCCCAGCTATCGCCGGCGGCAACCATGCAGGTCAGGCCATTCGGCATGGTGACGATGATCGTGAAGGTCGAGCCGGGGCCGGAGGTGAGGATTTCCACCACACCGCCATCCTTTGACATGCCCATGGCGATCGGCGCTTCCGAATAGCGTGTCGAGAGGAAATCGAGAACCGCGGTGCGGCTTTCGCATGTCGATTTCGCAGGCTCGTCGGCAACGCCAACGGGCGACGAAATCAGCGAAAACCCTAGTATGAAAAGCGCGGCGCTACGTTTCAACATTGCCATATTCTATTGTTGACTCTCGACGCGATTCGACTGCTCAGACAATGAATCACAATTCGAATTTGTTAACAAGTACTAAATGTCATTTCTTAACAAAGTGTTAAAGACGGTATTTATATTGGATTCGATTTAAATTGCGCTAACTTCCTAAACTAGGGAACTTATGAAGCGATTCATTTACTTAGCCGAAACCGCTTCGACACCCTCAGAATTTACCCGATATAACAATAGGTTACAGAGAATTTCACAGTCTCCGTTCTTACCGGGATCCGGGTTAACAGTGCCAATATTCAGGGAAGTTTCCGCGCCAGCATGAGCCCGTCTCCGATCGGCAGAAGGCTCATATCGACCCGCGCATCGTCGCGAATCTTAACATTTAGTGTCCTGATCGCGCTCGATGCCGGATCGTCCAGCGTCTCGTCGACCAGACGACCGCTCCACAACGCGTTGTCGATTGCGATGAGGCCGCCCGGGCGGATCAATTCCATGCACAGATCGTAATAGGCGACGTAGTTCTTCTTATCGCCGTCGATGAAGGCGAAATCGAAACGCCCCTGCTCGCCCGCCTCGATCATCGCGCCAAGCGTTTCCACCGCCCTGCCGATGCGCAAATCGATACGCTCCTCGACACCCGCTTCCTGCCAGAACGGCCGGCCGATCCGGGTAAACTCCTCGCGCCGTTCGCAGGCGACGAGCTTGCCGTCTTCCGGCAACATGAGAGCGACGGACAGCGCGCTGTAACCCGTATAGGTACCGATTTCGATTGCACGCTTCACGCCCATCAAGCCGACCAGGAAGCGCATGAACTGGCCTTGCTCGGGCGAGATTTGCATGCTCGCCTCCGGATGGGCCAAGGTCGCTTCCCGCAAGCGGGCGAGAATTTTGGGCTCGCGCAGCGACGACCCGAGATAATAGTCGTACAGCGCGTCGGTCATCGGGATGGTGCGGGTGGACATCGTGTTATTCCTGAAACGAGGTTGTCTAACCTCAGACATAATGAGCCGACGCGCCGGCACAAGGGCGCGCTGAACGACAACACAAAAGAAAAGCGGCGCGGCAGGTGCCGCGCCGCCCTTCTTGTAAAGCTGCTATTTCCAGGTCGCTGTGAAGAAACGCGGAATTTCATCCGGCGTCGGTTTGAAGTTCAGCTCCTTGGAATAGGCGTAGTTCTTGGCGTATGTGAACATCGGTAGCCAGCAGAGCTTTTCCTGAATGCGCGTGAGCGCCTTCTTGTAGGCGCCTTTTCGCACATTCGCATCGGTGTTGTTGTCGCCGATTTCGATCTGCTCTTTGACATAATCGTCCCGGCAATAGTCATCCTTGCTGTGCTTGAAGAAGTGACTGGTGATGGCCGATACGTCGTTGCGCGAACCGGAGCCCCAGGTCATTTGATGGAACGGCGATTTGCCGGACCGGACGATCCCCCGCAATGTTTTGTACTGCATGTATTTGAGGTTCGTCTTGATCCCGACCTTCGCGAGATAGCCCATCGTCGCTTCGGTATACTCACGCTGCCGGTAGGCGTAGATGTCCGTCGTAAAGCCATCCGGATAACCGGCCTCGGCCAGCAGCTTCTTCGCCATTGCAGGATCGTATTTGTATTGCGGAACGTCCTGCGTGCAGCCGAGCTGCGTCGGATAGCAGGCCGAGTGAATCACCGCGGAGGATCCGCCGACGAGGTTCTTGGCGATGGCCGCGCGATCGATCGCATGTGCCGCGGCCTGCCGGACTTTCAGGTTCTTGAACGGGGTTTCGCCGCTCTGACCGATCGTATCGAACTGCAGATAGCTGACCCGCATTGTCGGCGCATTGACGACTTGCACGGCGCCCATGCCCTTCAATTCCTCGGCCTTATCCTTCGGCACGTCCCAGATCCAATCGAGACTGCCCGTCAGCAGCTCGGCAATCTGCGCTTCCGGATCGGCAACCGTTCGAAAGACCACACGCTTGATCTTGGCTTTGCCTTTCGGACCGTCGAAATAGTTCGCGTTCGCTTCGAGAACCGATCTCTCTCCCGGCACCCACTCGACGACCTTGTATGGACCGGTACCGATCGGCGCGACGGTGCCGTAATCGGGCCTTCCGGCGGAATCCTTCTTCGCCGTCTTCCAAATTCCCGCAGGCAGGATCGACAGGCCGCCGGACAGGAACTCAAGCGCCGCCGGGAACGGCTTCTTGAAATGGATGCGGACCTTGTAGTCGCCCAGCTTCTCGGTCGTCTTCATCCAGCTAACGGATTGCCGCGACAGAACACCGCTGTCTTTGTGAGACAGATGGTTGAACGTGCTGACGACGTCGTCCGCGCTGAACTTCTTGCCGTTATGGAACGTGACGTCCTTGCGCAGCTCGAAATCCATCGTCAGATCGTCGACCCACTTGTAAGACGTTGCGAGTTGCGGACGGTACTCGAAGGATTTGGTGTCGCGGTACAACAGGGTATCGAAAATATGCCGCGCCATGACGACCATTTCCCGCGTGTTGTTGTACCATTCCAGCGGAACGTCCATTTCGCGGTCGGTCGCCCACACCAAGGTATCGTTCGATTTGCCAGCGATCGCCGGCCCCGCGCCCAACGCGACGGCGGCTGCCAACAACAGTGATTTCGGAAATACGGATTTCATTCGGAACCTCCCATGTGATAGATCGCGCCCGGCCTTGACGTCCGGACGTCGTGCCTATGCGTAAATACCGCCCGCATATCGCCGCGGGCCGAATAGGTTCGTAGATAGAAACTGATTATCGGTCGAATTCGAACCGCTTGGCAACCGCGCTAAACAGCACTGGATCGTTGAATTCGCTCTACAACATAATAGGATACGCTCACAGGCTAAGGTGTGTTGACGAAAGAAGGGAGAATATGGTGCTCCGATTCACCCCTATTCTAGCGGCGGTTTTTGCGACCACGGCACTCATCGCGGCGCCGGAAACGCATGCGGCCGACGATGACGTCGTTTCGACGAAACAGAACCTGCATGTCTACAAAGGCAACACCGCCTTGGGGACCAGCCCCAGCGGCCGTAAGTTCCGTGTCTATTTCGGCACGGACGGAACGGTCTCGTACAGTGACAGCAAGGGGCTTTCGCAAAAAGGAAAGTGGCTGATCACCGATGACGGGATGATGTGCTACGACTGGCAGCGATGGAAGGACCGCTGCTATTCGCATCGCAAGGATGGCGACGGATTTCAAAGTTACCGGGAAGGCAAAACCAAGGGATCGCGGTTCACCATCGCACCGGGCAAAGTTGAACTGCAGAAGTAATACGAAGGAGCCGGGTATTCATGGAACGCAGGTCAGCGCTGCGATAAATACACAACACGGGATTCCGGATGGGTATATAGAGCGCCCGTTAACCCTACTTCCTTCTAACCGGAGCGCTAAAAATGCCTGTCGACGAAGAGCACCCGTTGAACGGTCCACACCCGACCGACGCACGCAATCAGTAAAACTTCCGCTTAGTGCGTCCAGTCTACCAGCCGGAGTGTGGGACGGTCGGGCGCACCTGAATAATTTGAATATGCAAATAAGGCGTTGAGCGACGGGCCGACGGCCAGTCTGTCGCCACCGCTTCCGCGGACAATGTAGCGGCCCTGTTCCTTGCCGATGCAGAACATCGGCCTGCCATTGTCGGGGTGCATGATCTCAACGAAGATGGCGCCGTCGTCGGTCACTCCCTGTCCAACCGCGCCGGCGAGTCCGTCCGCCATGAGATGGCAGCCCACTTCGACCACACTACTCGCTTCATGCCTGCTTAGACCATCTGCTGGAATGACCAACATCGTCTGGCGTCCCCATCCGTCGACGTTCACCTCGTATTGTTAGACAGAGATGCCCGCGCCACGGTCACCCAAATGGCGTAGGACACAAACTCAATGCAGCGCTGCGCGCAATTTATCAAGGCTGCCACCCCGTTTGACCGAACCGGGAAGGTCGTGGCCGACGATACGCTCGGCCATTTCGGCGACATCGATCAGCCGTTCCAAATCGACACCGGTTTCAATCCCCATTTCGGCGCACATGAACACCACGTCTTCCGTGCAGACGTTGCCCGCCGCGGGTTTGCCGTGGCTGCCGGCAAACGGACAGCCGCCAAGGCCGGCGACCGAAGAGTCGAATAAGGTCACGCCCATCTCCAGCCCGGCGTAGACATTGGCGACGCCGAGGCCACGCGTGTCGTGCAGATGCAAGGCGACCTGCAGTTCCGGCCAACGTTCGCGCACCGCGCCGACGACGTTTTTGATGGATAGCGGCGTCGCCCATCCCATCGTGTCGGCGAGCGAGATGACACCGATACGCGTGTCGTTCTCCTCCGCGATGGTCAGAATTTCCTCGATCGTCGACAGAACGCGCGAGACCGGGATCTCGCCTTCGAAATTGCAGCCGAACGCCGCCATCACGCCGCCCCGGTACATTGGAATGTCGTGCTTCTTGTAAAGCGCCACCTGGTTGTGCTGAACGCGGATATTCTGTTCGCGGTCGCGGTTGGTGTTGCGGATCATGAACGCTTCCGACGCGCAGTTCGATATCGACCCCTTCAGGGTCAAATCCTCCGCCTCTAGCGCGCGAATCAGGCCTTTCTCGTTCAGCCACAAGCCCGTGTATTTGACGCCGTCCTGCCGCTTCACGCCGGAAACGACAGCCTCCGCATCCGCCCAGCCCGGCACCCGCTTCGGGTTCACGAACGATGCGATCTGGATCTCCTGCAATCCGGTTTCCGACAGGGCGTCGATGAAGGCGATTTTGTCTGCCGTCGAGATCGGTCCCGGCTCGATTTGAAAGCCTTCGCGGGGTCCCTCTTCGTGAATCTCGATCGATTTCGGCATATCGGACATGTCTGTTTCCCTAAGCAGATTGCAGCACGAGCGGAAATCGTAATCGATTGCATCCATCTAGACCAGGTCGGGGTTTGTTGGCACCGCCTCCGGCGATCCAAAAACCGCGTGAATCTGGTCTTCACTATAGATTGCGAGCGGATTCACAAGAATACCCGAACCCATGAAATGGGTTCGTCTAAACTTGATCCGATCTAGGCGAGCCCCAGGGCAATCGCTTGAAACCTACTGGAAGCCCTTGGTCTTGACGGAGGTCAACGAATATGACGCGGTTCCGTCTCCATCAACAAAAGCCGTCATCAATTCGGATTTAGCCTCGTATCAAGAGTCTACAGCGCAATACGCATGACGTCTTCTCTTCGCTCCCTTCCGGACATGCAAAGAGTAGTGAGCACAGGTCCGAACCTAATGAGGTGGACGGCCCCTATCCAACGGCATCGATGTGCCAAAGTTGTGGTTGTCATGAACCACTAGGAATTAGGAGCCGTCCATGAAGGAAGTTACCACGATAGGTCTCGATCTTGCGAAGAACGTATTTCAGGTCCACGGCGTCGCCGGGTCGGGTGAGACGGTAATCCGTCGGCAGCTCAGACGGCGCCAGGTACTCCCCCTTTTTAAGAAATTGCCACCTTGTTTGATTGGCGTGGAGGCGTGCGCGACTTCTCATCACTGGGCGCGCGAGTTGCAGGCGCTCGGCCATGAGGCGCGCATCATGCCGGCCAACTACGTGAAACCCTACGTAAAGCGGAACAAGAACGACGCCGCTGACGCCGAAGCGATCTGTGAGGCGGTGACGCGGCCGACGATGCGTTTTGTCGCCATCAAGTCGCCCGAGCGTCAGAGTCTAATGATGGTTCACCGGACGCGATCGCTACTGGTCCGTCAGCACACCATGCTGGTGAACGCGATCCGTGCGCATTTGGCCGAGTTTGGCGTCGTGGCGCCAGTGGGCCGACGCGGGGTAACGGCCTTGCTCACCATCATCTCCGATCGGGAGGATGAACGGCTTCCTGTCCTTGCACGAACCTGTCTGGAGAGCCTGGTCGCTGCGCTGACGACAGTGGAGCGGGAAGTTGCCTCCAATGAACGTCGCATCCACCTCTGGCATCGTTCGAGCGAGATAAGCCGCCGCTTGGAGACTATTCCCGGCATCGGACCGATCATCGCCACCGCGCTTATTGCCTCGGTATCAGATCCCTCAGTCTTCAAATCCGGTCGCGAGCTGGCAGCGTGGATCGGCCTAGTTCCCAGACAGAACTCGACAGGTGGCAAAGAGCGCCTGGGGCGGATATCCAAACAGGGTGATCCCTATCTCAGATGGCTGCTGGTCGCCGGCGCCATGTCGGTGATCCGACACGGACGAAAGACGGCTTTTGCGAACAATCCATGGCTTGGTGATCTTCTGCATCGCAAGCCGACGAAGGTCGCAGCCGTTGCGATGGCCAACAAAACTGCGCGGACCGCCTGGGCCGTGCTGGCAACCGGCGAGGCCTACCGCCGACCGGCGGTGCGCGAAGCCTGAGAGACAACGAGTTTGGTAGGGTGAAAGTGAGGTAATGCAAAACCGGTCGAATACCGGGGTTCGGGAAAACCCGTTTTGGCTAGGGAGCCTCTGAGATCGTGAATCTAGTTGGGACCCGATCCGCGGATCGCATTAGGGCCAGCGATCATCGTATCGCACAAACAGGCCGAACACATAGCTGCACTCGATCAACAATGCATCACACTCAAAACAACTCTTGCCAAAATGGGGCCGTCCACACATAGCCAGGACCGGATATGCAGGCGCTGTCAAGGTCGCGGGGTTTCTCCCTCTTTGCTCGTATGCGTACTAAGCAGCCCAAACGGCTACGGGCTTTTGATATGTTCCGCGATGCCTGACCAGCGCCCAGACAATAAGGCGGATTTGTTGGCGAGCGCCACCGCAGCTACCCTGATTTCCCTCGGCGGGTCGCGGCTGAAATGATATACAAGACAAAATATTTGTTGTTATAGACCGACCCTATTCAGAGGCTGACCAAGGATAAACGTCTTATGACCAAGACCATCAAGAGCTCTTGTCATTGTGGTAATCTAAAGGCCACGCTAACGACTGATAAACAACCTCAGGATATGTGGTTACACGCTTGCCAATGTGATTTTTGCCGTTCACACAATATGCGCTCTCTAAGCGATTCAAAAGGGCGCATAGAAATGCGTGTGCAGGACGAAACCCAGTTAAACCGTTATCATTTTGGAATGAAAATGGTGGATTTTCTGATCTGCAAGAACTGCGGCAACTATATCGGCGCGGTGCAACAGATTGATAATCAACTCTTTGGTATCATGAATGCGAATTTGGCAGAAAACAGAGGCAACCAGTTCGGCGAAGCCAAGCATGCCTTCTTTGAGCAGGAAACGAGCGAAGAACGCTCCGCCCGACGAAAAGACGTTTGGACCCCAGCCACACTAAAATTCGCCTAGTCCATGAATAGCTAAACCGGAAGTCGGCTGCTCGACCCCAAAGACGTCATTCACGGAGCTAGCCAGAAACAGTTATCTCGCCCCGGGCTGAATCCATAAAAAACGCCCGCAAGCGGCTTACGCAGGTCTGTATCGTTGGCGCCTAGTTGATCGAAATTGAGCTGCAATATCTCGCTTCGACCCCCTCAAAAACAACATTTTTACGGTCCCAGCTATCAACCAACTTACACCACTCGGAATTTAACTAAGCATTCGGTCAATTAGAATAAAAATTTATCTGAACATCACCCACGAGTGCAAAAGTTCCTTCTTCTTTCACAAAGAGCCTAGTATTTTCTACTCCTTTCACAACTTCAAAAATCTGGTCCGCTAGTTCCCTGAATTTAGGATTGTATGAAATTCTTCCCTTACCTTTTGCGGGCTCGTAAGAATGTTCCTCAACTTCCTGGGCATCGTAAGCGTCCGGCCTGACCGCTCTGCCGTGCAGAAGAAGTGAGGTTTAGTGTCCACTTGTTTAGGTGGACACTAACGGGGATCAGGATGTGGCGAAGCGGGGCAAGCGTCGGCGCTGGAGTGCAGACGAGAAGCGGATGATTTGCGCACAGACGCGGTTTGCGGGCGTTTCGGTTTCACAGGTTGCACGGCGCTACAATGTGAACGCCAATCAGGTTTTCAACTGGCTGAAAGATCCCCGGTTTGCGGGAAGTGACACGGTCGATGACGCCGCCTGTTTCCTGCCGGTTGAGATTGCGCGTCACGTCGAGCACGAAGCCGAGCGCCCTGTTGGTGACGAAGGCAAGATCGAGGTCACGCTTGCCGGAGGTCATCGCTTGAGCATTAGCGGCCCTTACGATCCCGAAGCGCTCGTACGTCTGCTCCGGTGCTTGTCGGGATGATCCCGGTTCCCACGAACACGAAGGTTTGGCTTGCGGCCGGCGTGACGGACATGCGTAAGGGGTTCAATGGGCTGTCAGCGCAAACAGAGAAGGTTCTAAAGGCGGCGCCGTATTGCGGTCATCTGTTCGTCTTCCGGGGTCGCCGTGGCGATCTGATCAAGGTGATCTGGTGGGACGGGCAAGGGGCATGTCTGTTCATGGGGTCCGAGGCCGGCGGCAAATCAGCCGCCATCGCCTATACGCTGATCGAGACAGCAAAACTCAATGGCGTCGATCCGCAGGCCTGGCTAACCGACACGCTAGCCTGTATCGCCGACCATAAAATCAATCGGATCGACGAACTGCTCCCCTGGCGTTACGCTCAAACCTGAGCGTAACAGTCCAACGTCATCATAGGCAGGGCTGCTTTACCGGACGCTCACGGCTCATACCGCCTCCTACCCGATTATCCAGCTTTACATTTGCAGTTTATTATTTCCGGATTCTCGATCTGTTAACTTGTTTCTCCAATTGCTCCTTCTACCAGCCACAGAAGGCGGGACGCGCATGCTGGATTGGTTAACACATTAACCAATTCCGACCGAAATTTGGCGCAATCATAGCCGCCCACCGCCAACTCGTAGATTGGCGCCCGCGACATAGGAGGCTTTATCGGACAGCAGCCAAAGAATTGCTTCCGCCACTTCCTCGGGTTGCGCAACCCGACCGATTGGGATTGCAGGCCCGTCGTTCCGTAACCGTTCGGCCGGAGGCATGTCGGTTTCCGTCAATCCTGGCGCCACGGCATTGACTCTGATCCCTTCTCCAGCAACCTCCTGAGACAGGCCGATAGTCAAACTGTTCACCGCCCCTTTCGACGCCGCATACAGCACCCCCGCACCAGGCGAGCCAAGCCGCGCGGAGCCGGAAGAAATATTCACGATCGCGCCGCCATTTCCACCATGACGTGTTGACATCCGGCGCACGGCTTCCCGTGAAGACTGAAAGAGCGCTGCGACATTAACCGCAAGAACGTGCTGCACGGCAGCGTAATCAAGTTCGTCGACGCGAACGCGCGGACCATGAATCCCAGCATTATTCACGAGACCGGTCAGTCTTCCGAGCCGATCGTCCACCGTCTCGAAAAGGCGGCGGATATCCGCCTCCTCGCTCATGTCCGCTTGCACCGCAATCGCCTTGCCGGTGGCTGCCTCGATGTCCTGCACAATCGCCTCGGCCTTTGCCGCCTGGTCCCGGTAAACAATACAAACGGCGTGTCCCGCAGCGCCGCAAAGGCGCGCTGTCGCGGCCCCGATTCCCCGGCTGCCGCCCGTAACAATAGTTATCGGCCAGTCCTGCTCAGTCATCGTTAGATCTCCTCGTTCACTCTTTTGAAAGACGCGCCCAGTATACTCCTAAGCTGCATTTTGGAGTGCGCACCATGACGATGGAACAGCTTGCAAAGCAACAGCGATTTCTCCTAGAAATTGAACAGAATATCATAGATACCAACCAAAATACCATTCATCAGCGTATCCCTCCGTTAACGCCAGAGAACCTGTTGCCCTTTGTAAATTCTGTCGCCAGGCTCCGAGCCCGTTATCTTGAAGCGGCCTTCAAGTTTGCGGAAAAAGATTGTGGCGACCCACTTGAGGAAGAAGAGATCAGCGATCTCCGCCGCCAGCGTCAGATGTACGAAGAGGCACGCGATGCATTCGAGGCCCTTAGGCATGCAATCGAGCGTGGATACGTGGAAATTAGCGGTTAGAGCAATTCCACAGCGTCCAGTCACCGATCCGCTTCGATAGAGTGTCGGATTTCTTTACAAATCCGTTTGGTCGTAATTTCGTCTTTCCGATATCGCGAAACCGGCAGAATCCGTGGCTTTACGACTGTTTTATTTTCTCGTGCGATCGTATGGCGTAAAAATGAGTGTCGGAAAATTTTACAAAATTGCCAAAAGAACTTATTCGTTGTTTTTCTAACTAATTGATGCTTCTCGATTATTGGATAGGGCATAGAAATTGCATTGGTATCAGCATTAAATGGGTGGGATTATCGCGCTTTCACTGTTGCAGTGAAATCCTTGATCCGAGCGAGAATAGACGACACGACTGCAAGCGGCGGTGGTTAGAGCTGGGCATTACGATACGCCCCAATGCAGTTCTGTACGTAGGAAAATGGGTGGCTGGCCGACCGCGCCGAAACAGCGGTTTCCAAACGTATCGCTAACAATCGATACGGCTGGCCCGAAAGGGGCTGAACGAAGATGCGGGTACGCTGGACGCAGCGACGCGCCTGGACGGTTTGGATACTTGCTTCACTTGTTGCATGGGTCGCGATTGGTGGGCTGTTCTTAGCTCTGCTCGAGATAGATACGACACGCGTCGCAACACCGACTGACAGCTTCGATCCCTCAACAATTTCGCCCGCCGCCGGCAGCTCAAATAGACCTAAGAATTAGTTTGCGGCTTTCATAATAGTTGCTTTTCGGAGTACTTCGTGCGCGACTAGTCTTTGCCGGGCGTTAGGTCCTATAGCATCTCGATAAAAGGGTGAGATTAAAGCCCTCACATGCTTAAGTACATCCTAAAAAGTGTGGAAAGTAGCCGCATACGCGTCTACTGTGTCGAAGCTCACCCATATCCAGAAAACACCCACAATTTAATGATTTCAGCGCGAACAACATATCATCCAATTGATGCGTATGTCGGAAAACGGCTTCGAATTCGTCGTAAGATGATGTCAATGAGTCAGACGAAACTAGGCGACGCTGTCGGCCTCACATTTCAACAAATACAGAAATATGAACGTGGTGCAAATCGCATCGGTGCCAGCCGCCTGTTCGAGTTCAGTCAGATACTCGATGTGCCAATTTCCTACTTCTATGATGAGATGCCGGACGACATTAAGGAAAGCAGCGGCGCCAAACAGTCCCATGATGAAAACGTAGAGTTGGCGATACTCGATCCGATGCTGGAACCGGACTCGGTCGCACTGGTCCGCGCCTATGGACGCGTCGAAAGCGCCCCAGTGCGGAAATCATTGTTCAATCTCGCCAAAGTACTCGGACGCGCAAGCAGAAAGCGTGGCACTTAACATCTCGGCATCTGTTCAGCCGTTGGTTCGTAAACTCTCGACACGATTGTAAAGAGCATCGAACTCCCCGCTGTACGAACCGTTTTCCCGCAGAGCGCCAATCGTTGCGTACAAATAGTCGCGGCAGGCTCCGAAGACTCCATGCGCAATCGCAATATAGTGGGCTGCTTCGTCGACTGAAAGGTCACCCGCATATTGCGCGCTCGCTTTGTCAACCTCGAACACGATCGCATTCGGCAACGGTTCGGAAGCGGTCACGGCCTGCCAAATCGGCCTGTAAATATCAGTCCACATTTCCCGTTCCCATAGCTGCTCCAGTGCGGCATCACGACGCGCGTTATCCAGCTTCAACGCAACGCCGTCACAGTAGCTGGTGCGATCACGCACCAGCCCGAGTGCCAATCCCGGAGAATCCACGGAGCCGCGCGCATGCGCCGTCCAAACGCAAAACGAACGCCGATACCCCTCAAGTCTCGCCGCGCACCTGTCAGAAAAGGGAATATCCGTATCCCACATCAGCGAACCGTACCCGAAAATCCAAATATCTTCAGGATGATCAGCAATTGCTCGCGATAGACTTTGCGCACGGACAGTCTGCGCAAGCGGCTGGAAAGGGCCGATAGACGGCAACGCCTATCAAGCCGTGGTCAGTATGTCATCGTACCCATCTTCCAAGGGCGAGACATCAATCCGGTCAGCATCAAACATATCCAGATCTCCCGTCATGCGGCCTAGAAATATCTCAGACCCGTTTGCCCGATGGACATTGACCTTCGCGTTGTAGACCTTATGACTAAAGCCGTGCTTATCGGCGAAGCCGTAGCGGCAAACGTTGTATGACCCATTGTCCTGTTCGAAGCCGGTTAAATAGCACTTTATCGAAGCCACTTTTTCGCGGGATAGATTCACGTTTTCGAACACTTTTAAACGCGCTTGCGCAAGTTGCAGAAAGCGCGGAGCACTGTATTTTGGGTCGCCTGTGCTCTGGGTATCGTCGGCGTCGGTCTCGAAGTCGCCGATCAGTATCTGATATGGCATTGCTTTCTCAACTATGCGGGCGAGTTCAATGGTTGCATCGCCAACAATATAGCTGCCGGTGCCAGGCCGCGCGCCTTCAGCCTGAAAATATTCATAACAATCGCCTATGTTGAAACCGCTGCGCAATTCGGGGATCGTTGTAACAATCCCCTTACGGCGACCCAATGAATTATCGGCCAGGACGAGCATCAGGAAGCAGAAGACGTCGACATTTGCGTCGAGACCATCCGACCGGTTCCAGACATAGAATCCATCTCCGGTCGTCGAATAGCAAAGCGAAACATCAAGTCCATGTTCGATCGCCCTTTGATAAGCGACATTGATGGAGTACGACAAGCTGTTCAGAGCGGTCACTTGCTCGAGGGGTGAATAATGTGAGAAGCCGACAATATCGAATAGAATGACTGCTCTATTGGTGAGTTTCGTAATGCCAAAACGCCGCATCAGGTACTCCAGCGACTGATCACCGGCATAGCAATCGCGAAGCGCCTCCGGCACGATGATGCGATAGGGCTCGATCTCACAAATGTCAGCAACCTCCGCCAATTCCTCGCGAGTGCGCTGTTCCGTTCCGACTAGTATTTCTTCATGATTGGCAAACAAGTTTGGCAATAGATATTGCGGCACCGTTAATACCTCAAGGCCCGCATCAACGACCGACCAGGCGACAACCGCATTGCGCCCTAGCCGCCAAAGGCGGTTAAGCTCGTCATCGACGTATTTTAAGTATTCATGCGTTTTATCGATTGCCACGCCGGCCCACCACTTTGCAAAGCAAATATACCGCTAAGGTAAAACAAACAACGTGCATAAAACATGAAGCTGTATTCATGGGATAGTTAGTCTAACGCATAGCCCGAGGATACAGGCTTTATCATGCTTTTGTCAGGTTGGCAGCGTAAACATGTACGATACCGTGGAGACGCGCGAAAGATTTCGCCCAGATCAACGCATCTTCAAAACTCTCATCCGCATCATGCGGATTCTTCATAAACGATACTTCAAGCCCGGAAACGAAATACCGGCATAGCACGTTCGTTACAATCCGTTTCGGATCCTTCTTATCCGGAATCGTCAGGACGCGAATTTGATCTCCGTAACTTTGCGGAAATCCCTCGGTTGCATCTACAAAATGCACTTCCATTCACATATCCCGAGAGTGACCGTTAACCCGTCTTGGCAGGTTAGACTGATTCCCAATCCAATTCTCAGAATACTACCTTGCTCAATCTCAACAAATACTGAATTGCATGAATGCCGCATGCTCGCGTTGAAATCTCTCAGAAACTTAGCATCATAATGCACGATACCACGTATCAGAGAGCGTATACCCTTCGGGAAATGGATCGGTTGGATCGAGACCGTATTGATGCAAGCCAGTAATCCAGGCGCGCCCGGAGATTTGCGGACGCACCGCTTGGACATCACTGACTTCCACATCCTCAACGATCTGACACCTAAATTCCGAATCGATCAGTGAACGGCTGATATAGGGTTCCTGTCGGTTGATCTCACCGCGCGCGCGGAGTACGGCCAGCCGGGCCGATGTCCCCGTCCCACAAGGTGACCGATCGATCTTGCCCGGAGATATAACGACGGCGTTTCGGCCCGATTTTACGCCATCGGCATCGGATTCGACAGGCGCCGCAAACTGCGTGAATGTGACAGTATTGATCTCTGCATTCTCCGGATGGACCACCGGATACTTAGCAACGACGGCCTCCTTTATCTGTTCGCCGGTTTCAACAAGCGCACGCGCTTCCTCGGGACGCAGAGAGAACCCCAAAGCTGCTGCATCAACGATCGCAAAGAATGCCCCGCCATATGCAATATCGACGGCGATCCGGCCTAAGCCGGGCACCTCGACCGAACCGTCCAAAACGCTCACGAACGAGGGAACGTTGTCTACCGTAATCCTCTCGCAACGGCCATCCCTGCAGGTCGCGACGACATCAACAAGGCCGCCGGGCGTTTCCAGCCTCATGCGGGTCTCTGGCTCTCGCATCGGCAGCATCCCGGTTTCCAGCAAAACCGTCGCGACGCATATTGAGTTCGAGCCAGACATCGGCGGGTAATCAGTTGCTTCCATTACGATAAACCCAGCATCTGCCTCGGGCCGAGTCGGCGGTACAATCAAGTTCGCATGGACGAATGCACCACCTCGCGGCTCATAGAGAAGAAACTTCCGCAGACCGTCAGCCTCGCGCTCGAGGTACTGTTTCTGGTCGAATAGCGTTTTCCCTGGGGGTGGCAAAACACCGCCCGTAATAACCCGCCCGACCTCGCCTTCCGCATGGCAGCCAACGACGGTTATCGTTTTATTCCACCGCATTACAATTCCGTTCCATGATGCATCATACCGTTTTCCCCTCGCGTTCAGCGACGCGCAAGCAAAACTTCCAGATGGCGGCATGCGGCGCTGGCCAGCAATCTGTACATTCTCGGCATTTTATACAAATTTGAAAAAAATAAAATAAAAATGAAATAAAAAATACAGAATTATATGATCTATATTTTATGAAACTAAAATATTTTGCGAACAAATCATTTTTGATTTAAAATATACAATATAAGTTAATTAAGATTAAGATTTCAATGAAGATCACATTGTACGATAGTGAAACCTCTCTGCCGGATAGTATGGATGAACATATTCTTGTTTATACCGGCATCGATCTTGCTCCAGAGCAAGAAGATCCTGGAATCGTCACCGAGGTTCGCTGCACCTATGCGATTGGTGACAAAACGGTGGTTTTCAGAAAGAACACCGAGTCGATTCATCTGCGTTTTGAAGATGCTGTCCTTTGGGCGATCCGATACGCGAATACATTCGAAATTCCAGATGTCCACGCAGTTTTCAAGCTCGAACGTCCGATCGACCCGCGCTTTTTGCGAAAAATCAGCGCCATTCAGTTTATCGATAAACGGCGCTTCGTCGAGCACGACAATACGGGCAATCCAATTCAATTTCTGGCTGACTCGGCGCCATCTTCGCGAAAACGTCCGTTGCCAAAATCGGTGCTGCAACGCCATCCCGCTCTCCGTGGGAAACTTAACAGGTTCAGGGACTTTCATTCCAATCGAAGGACAAGTTCGCTGACATGATGCCTCATTCAAACGCAGGCTCATGGCGACAGAGGAATGGAATTTCTATGAACAGAGTAATAAACACCAAGGAGCGGCACGCTCGATGAAATCATATTATCCACCAGTCCTGGTCCGTGCACGGCCGCTGCAACAAGTGTCCTACCCGCCTCACCTCTCAGCACAAGGTACAGGGTTGTCATTGTTGCTGGTTGAAGCTGTCGCGACCGCCGATAGTTGTATTACAGCAGCAGCTGAGCTGACTCAAAATAGCGGAATCAAGATCACCCGCGAAGGACGCATGGAAAAGGTCGCCGAACGCCTCGCAACGCAGGATTTCGACGCTGTCATTTATGATTTGTCGCTGTCTGGCGGTGAAAACTTCGTTGATCTCAGTCGGATTGTCGGCGCCTGTCCGGAAACGCCTGTAATCGCTCTTTGTGATCAAAACCTCGGCGGAGTGGCACAGGAGGCCCTACGCCACGGCGCTCAAGAATATCTATTCAAAGGAACCGACAGCTTACGGCCGCTTCGCCAATTGCTGAATCAGGCCACGTCTCGTAAGCAGTGGGAGCGCCAGTTGATCAAGTCGGCACGCTACGACTATTTGACAGGCCTTCCTGACCGTATCTTGTTCCGAGAACGGCTGGAACAAGCGATCCTGGACGCCCATCGAAACGGCGGCCAAATGGGCATACTTTTCGTCGACCTCGACCAATTCAAGGAGATCAACAATACCCTTGGCCACGAAGTCGGCGATGAGCTCTTGAAGATCGCCACGGAACGCATTCGCAAATGCGTCCGAAGTGCGGATAGCGTCGCTCGCTCCGGCGGCGACGAGTTCGCGATCATCGCCAATCGACTGAATCCCGCATCCGATGCCGCAAACTTGGCGAAACGGATAAATGCCTCCCTTTCCCGCCCCTACCAAATAAACGGAAATGAAATTCACTGCACTGCGAGTATCGGCATAACGGTGTATCCGAACGATGGCGAAGATCCTGATACGCTTCAGCAATATGCCGATTTGGCCCTTCATCGCGCAAAGGAGATCGGCCGCGACGGTTTCCAGTTCTACAGCGCGACAATGAACAAAGTCGTCCACACACGCAAAAATATAGAGTCGCAAATTCGAGAGGCCCTCGCGAAGGAACAGTTTGTCATCAACTACCAGCCGAATGTCGACGCACGAACCGGTGCTTTGGTTGGCAGCGAGGCGCTTATTCGACTGCACCATCCGGAGTTAGGTATCGTTCCGCCGAACCACTTTATCCCAACGGCGGAGGAAACCGGACTCATCGTCGCCATCGGAGAGTGGGTGCTGCAATCTTCCTGCGCTCAGGCGCGCAAGTGGCAGGATAGCGGCGAATTGCCCGCACGCGTCGCCGTGAACCTATCACCGATACAGTTCCGCCGGCCCGAGTTCGTCGAAACCGTCACGCGCGTCTTGGAGGACACCGGTCTCAACCCATCCAACCTGGAATTGGAGATTACCGAAAACGTCGTCATGGCGGATTTCGATACTACAGAGAAAACGCTGCAAGCGCTTTTCGAACTCGGGGTCAAACTGGTGATCGATGATTTCGGGACAGGCTATTCGTCGCTGACCTATCTCAAGCGTTTTCCTGTCTGCAAGTTGAAGATCGACCGATCCTTCGTTAACGAAATCGCCACCAGCCCGGAAGACTCCGCGATCGTCACCGCGATCATCAAGATGGCGCACAGCCTAAACCTGGAGGTCATAGGCGAGGGTATTGAAACCCGCGAGCAAATGCGTTTCCTCAAAGAACAGGAATGCAACGAATTTCAAGGCTACCTATTCACCAAGGCGATCGCGGCGGATGCCTATAAGGATTGGGCTCAAGATTGGCGGCACAATCGCATTTCAGAGTACGAATTCGAAAGGTAGATCGACTTTCTTTTAATGGTTTGTCTGCCAACTCTGACCGCAAAACGCCTTATACTTGCTAGCGACAAGCATAACTCGTGGAAACTCCGTATGCCGCCCGGCATTAAAGGTCTATATCAAAAGCACTAAGTGGGTTGACAGGCTCTGCATTATGCGAGCTTGATTACTAATTCCTGGCCCTGTGACCCTAGCGGAGCAAAACTTTGAAAGCCTTGATCATCGACGACCATCCGATGGTTCAAGATGGCCTCGAACTTCTGCTTCGGCATCTGGATACGGATATCGACATCGACAAGGCGAGTTGCCTCGACGAAATCCGCAATAGGGCTGATGAGAAACTGGACCTAATCCTCTACGACGTGATGCTGCCGAACCGGACGGTCGAGGAGGGATTAAATGCCCTTCGGGCACTTCATGAACGAATCCCCGACACACCCATCATCGTTATCACCGCCTTGCGCGATAGAGGTTGCGTCTCGCGCGCCCTGGAAGCCGGTGCCCGCGCCTATATCCCTAAAAGCTTCACCAGCGAAATCATTTTGAGCGCAATACGGCTCGTCCTGTCAGGCGGCGTTTACGTACCGCCCGAGCTTTTCGATGGAATGGGCAATGGCACAGCGCAACGCGTTCCCCTGACACCGGCCACTAACGTCGAAGATGGTGGACCAGCGCTGACACGTCGTCAGCGCGATGTGCTGACGTTCCTCTCCCGTGGCTGTTCCAACAAGGAAATCGCGCGGGAGCTTGGCGTTGCGGAAGGCACAATCAAGATTCACGTTGCGGCAATCTTCAAAGTGCTCAGCGTCACCAATCGGACCCAAGCCGTAATCGCCGCCAGTCGTCTTGGTATATCTTCGGAGAATGGCCCCACGGCGGAAATGAGCGCCTGAACCACCTCCTTACGACTCCAGTTCGCCATGACGAAGAATGATCGTAAAGCGCGACCCGTGTCCGGGACGGGATTCGACGGCAATCTCGTGTCCGAGCAGTTCTGCAAGACGGTCGACGATCGCCAATCCAAGCCCAGCACCACTGCCTTCAGGTGAAATTTGCGTCGACGTCTGGCTGAACTCGTCGAAGATCGTCTCTAACTGATCTTCCGCGATTCCCGGCCCACTGTCCCAGACTTCAATATGCAGGCTCTCGCCCCGTCGCCGGCAACCGAGAAGAATACCGCCACGCTCGGTGAAGTAAAGCGCGTTGGACAGCAAATTGCGCAGCATGCGCTCCAGCATGATCTGATCGCTGCGCACCGTAGCATCGCAGTCAATAACCGAAAGCCGAATGCCTTTATTTGCAGCTCGGCCGACAAACTCCGACGCCATACGCGACAGCAGCGGTTGAATAGGAAATTTCGCAATATTCGGTGACAAAACGCCCAATTCGATCTGCGAAAGGCCAAGCTGTGTCGAGAGAATGCTCTGAACAGCGGCCACCGCCTCGCGAATACGTTCGGCAATCTCACGCTGCTGATCGCTTTCCAGCATGCCGGTCAGCCCGTGCAGAAACAGCTCCGCACCGTGCAGCGGCTGCAGCAGGTCGTGGCTGATCGCCGCGATGAGGCGCGTTTTCATTTGGTTAGCATCTTCTGCAGCCGCCTTGGCCGCCAAAAGAGCGCGTTCCGCTTCAGCCTGCTCTGCATGGTCGTGCATGAACGCAAACCCGAAAACCGGACGCCCCGAATCGTCGCGAACTGCGCCCGCCTTGAGCCACAGCGGGAAGGCATGATCGGGGTCCGGTGCGGCATCGAGCACGCCCTCCCAGCTCTCCCCGCGAGCGATCGCCGGCGCAATTTCGCCGATGAAACATCGCTGTGCGCCGGGTGTTAGGAGGTCACAAAGATTTCCTTTTTGGTTGGCGTTGCGCTCCGTGAAGAAAAGCCGGTCGTGCGCGGGATTTGTGAAAAGAAGAGAGCCCGCAATATCAAAAATCGCAATCGCCTCGGGGGACTCTTCCACCATCGCACGCAATTGGGCCCGCTCCGCCTCCGCCTTCTTGCGTTCGGTGATGTCTGTCGCAACGATCAGCGTGCCGCCATCCGGCAGGCGCTGCTCGTTGACTAGGACCCAGCGCCCGGCAGGCCAGGCCTGTTCGAACGGACCGCCCGGATCGCGGTGCTGCGCCATACGCCGTTCGAACCAATCCTCCTCGCCGCCTTTGGCCTCGATGAACATGCCGGCATCCAGGCCGGAGCGCAGGAAGGATTCGAAGCTCATGCCTGGGCGGATCGCGACATCCGGCACGGCACCCTCGCGCTCGCGGAAAGGCCCATTGCAGACGATCAGCCGGTCGTCCGGGCCGAAGATCGCGAACGGGTCGGTGATGCCCTCTATCGCCGCCGCCAACCGGGTATGAGCCGAGAGCGCCTGTGCATCAGCCACTGCAGCGACCTCACAAACCAGAGTCACCACACACCCATTCGGCTGCGGAAATTCATGAAATTGCAGCGCCCGCCCATCGGATAACGGCTCAATCATTGGCGAACCACCGACGGCATGCGCCTGCAGGCGACGCATCAGCCACTCGGTCTCCTGATCAACGGCACCAGAAAACAAGCCGCGATCGAGACCGAAACGCAGAATGTCGTTATAAGAAGGCGCAGTAGCGGACTGACCTCCTAGGTCCAGGAGGCGACGAAAAGCGTCGTTGCAGGTTACCAGTCGGTCCTCGGCATCGAACGACGCCACGCCATCAGAGAGCATGTTGAAAAGGGACCCCAGCCGCTCGTCATCAAGGGCTGCGGCTAAGTCCGGACGACCGCTGTCGTCCGACGCTGTCACTCGTAGTCGCTGCCGGCCTGAAATCCGGTAATCTCGGAAATCAGAAGCTCTTCGCCTTCCTCATCAAGGTCGAACGACATCGCGAAGCCATCGTCGAGGGTCCGGACCACGCTACCTGAGAGCACGCCGAAATCCTCCAGTTCCAGTTCCAGTTCCTGGTCGTCCTCGTAAGGCGATTCCGCCTCGTCGGCGTTGATTGCCGCGCCGCTGGATGAGATATCCGTCAACCGGCCATCCTGCTCGCTTGTACCACCCCGAATTTTTACGGGTTTATTGACCTTATAGCGCTTGTGTCGCCGGCGTTCATGTTCAGCCATGGCAATACTCCAATCGAATCCCCACGAACTCTACAATTGAATGATTAACGGCAAAGAAAATCAATTTTCTATTAAAAAAATAACGATGCAAGCACAGTATAATTACCGCCGGCACTGTCAGGCCTACGGCAAGAGGAAAGCGATGACTAGCCGGGCGGCGATGAATACACCGACACCAATCGTAACCCAGGCAACGACCCGTTTCATACGATTCGCCCGCACGCTATGTGCGATCTTGGCGCCTACCGCGACGCCAAGAGCCAGCCCCACGGCCACCGCCGCGCCAATGGCGATGTCGACCTCACCAAAGACGAAATTGCCTATCGTTGCCAGCGAGGCCAACGGAAACTGCGTCGCCTGGCTCAGCCCCACGGCGGTCAGCACCGGAAAGCGCAGCCAGACAAGTAGCGGCACCAGGATCAACGGCCCCCCCGTGCCCGTCATCGCCGAGCCGTATCCCGTTACTGCTCCGATCGCGATCAGGGCTGCAGGTCCAAGCACCCGTTCCGCAGTGTTTCTCTGTATAGACGGCCGCAATGCGTTGCTCCCCGCGAACAGCAACAGTAAGGCAATCGCCGCCTCCAGCACACCAGCAGCGCTCGCCGAAGCGGTGAATGCGCCCAGGAATGCAGCCGGCATTGCCCCTGCGATCAGCCAGCCCGCCATCGCCCAGCGGATTGAACCATACCGCGCATACAGTACTGCGCCCATGAGACCTGCGAAGATGAAACCGAACATCGCCGCCGTAATCGCCAAATGAATGTCGATACCCATGACATAGGCGAGGAACGGCACCAGCAGCACCCCGCCGATCCCTGCCGCGCCGATCAGCCCGCCAACGAACACGCTGAACCCGGCCAGAAGCAGCAGCATCAACCCGCTCATGAACGGCCTTTCGATGGGAAATAGGGGCGCCCGAAATACGGTCGGACGATACCGGAACGGCCCCCGTGGCGCCACGGGGCATTAGAATAGCCCTGCGGGTTGACCGGGAACCCAGGAAACGGCGAAAGTCCAACAACGCTAACTGCGAGGTTCCGTCATGCCGCCAACCAAACACCGTCTCAGCGACGCTGAGGTCGCGCAATATCACGAAGACGGCTATGTCGTCCCCGACTTCCGTCTGCCCGACGGCACGTTGGACGCTATCCGCGCCGACCATGATCGGTTGATTATCCAGCATCCGGAATATGTCGACTATTGCCCTGCCCTACTGGCCTACGACCTGTCATTCCTGAACTACGCGCGGACTCCGGTAATCCTCGACATGGTGGAACAGCTTATTGGTCCGGACATCGCGCTTTGGAATTCCAGCTTCTTTGCAAAACCTGCAAACAAGGGCCGCGCAACACCATGGCATCAGGACGGCGAATACTGGCCGATCCGCCCCTTGGCGACCTGCACGGCCTGGATCGCAGTCGACGACTCGACGCCGGAAAACGGCTGCCTACGGGTCATCAAAGGCTCGCATAAGACGAAGCGCCTGCGTCCGCACGACACAAATACGGACCCAAACCTCACCTTGAACCAGGAATTGCCACTAACCACGGATGACGAAAACAGCATCGCCAATATCGTATTGAAAGCCGGTCAGATTTCGCTGCACGACGTCTTCCTTGCGCACGGCTCCGCCGCCAACACGTCTGGTAAACCACGCCGCGGCATGACCCTGCGTTTCATGCCCACGAGCTCCATCTTCGACCGCGCATTGGCCACAGAGCAGCACGAGAAGATCGGTATTGTCGACCATTCCGCCCGCACCTTGTTTCTGATGCGCGGTGGCGACGTGTCGGGGCAGAACGATTTTCAGGTTCGCCGTTAGGCCACAATTTCGCGCATCTCATGTAGGAATGTCTCGACCTCTCCTTTGAGATTCTCGGACTGTTCAGCCAATTCACCCGCGGCCGAAAGCACCCCGCCCGCCGACGACCCCGTCTCGACGGCCGATTGGCTGACGTTGGCAACGTTCTCGGAAACGGTCTGCGTGCCATGCGCTGCGCGCTGCGCGTTCTGGCTGATCTCCGACGTCGCGGCACCTTGCTGCTCAACCGCCGTTGAAATCAACGCAGAGATCTCGCTGATCTTACCGATGACGCCAGAGATATTCTGGATCGCCTTGACAGCACCCTGCGTTTCTTCCTGCATCGAAGAGATCTGCACCGAAATATCCTGCTCGATCGAACTCAGATAGTCGCCGAGCGCCGCCCTTCCATCACGGCCGTCAACCGGTTCTCCGCGACCTGCCTTAATTCAGGTTCCGCCGAGATAAAGCTCGCCACCGCGATAGCGCCGGCCACGAGAATTGCTGTCGCGCTGATGAAAAGGGGAATTTCATGGGTGATCCTGAACGAGAATCCGGTACGCTTGGTCATCATAGCTGCTGCTGCCTTATTAATATTGCGAGTGCCCAATGTTTAGGCAATGCGTCTAGTATTTCGGCAAAATATTTAAAGTTGATTGAATTAGGCACATTAGTTCTAAAAATTTGCACATCTTTAAATACTTACTATTTTAACTAGACAATAGCGGCTTCTCATTTTCTTCTATAAGTAAATTGAAAAAATATAAACTACTTTAAGAGGTGTATTTTTATCCAACCGTGCCAATCATAGCAAAAGGGAACTTTCAGCTCAGCCACATCATTTGAAGCTTTTGCAGAACTGAAGATGGCGGCATATAAGGAAACAGCAGATGGGAACTATTAAAAAACAAAACGCCTTGCTGTGCTCTAGGTCATGATCCGTCCGTTCAGCAAGAAAAAGCCGCATAAAACGCGTGAAGGGAAAATTGTCCTCACGCTGAAAGCGCATGACATCGACACGGTAATCGATATCGGCGCCAACAACGGCCAAACGCGTGACAGTTTGCGAGATGGCGGTTTCGAGGGCGATATCATTTCCGTAGAGCCCCTACCTTCGCTTCAAGATGCGCTGCAGGAAAAATCGGCGCGCGACCCGAAATGGACCGTTCTACCTTCACTTGCTCTCGGAGATAAGAACGGCGATTGCGATATCAACATCTCGGAATCCAATGACATGAGCAGCGTTCTGCCCTCCACCGAGAGTCTCATGCAGGCCCTGCCGAAAACCCAGGTGGTGGAGACAGTAGCGGTGCCCATGAAAACGCTTGATACGCTTTACGAAGAGTTGGCGCTAAGCGGTAAAAAAGTTTTCATCAAGATGGATACGCAAGGCTATGAAATGCCGATCCTCCAAAACGCGCCAAATACTTTGAAAGTGGCGCACGGCCTGCAACTCGAAATGTCTCTTTTCGAGCTTTATCAAGGCGAAGCTCTTTTTGACGAAATCATTGTCTTTCTCAAAGCGGCCGGCTTCCGACCGCATATTCTGATCGAAACCAATTTTTCACGAACGCTGAATCGTCAACTTCAGGTCGACGGAGTATTTTTTAGAGACTGAGATACGGCGCGATGGGTCGGTTAAACTCTCATGCCCAGCCTAAAATCTACCTTGCTCCCTTATGATAACAGCGCCTACGTTTCGCGCGTGGTGTTTGAGAGGGTGGGAATTTGAGGGCCGCGAGTACTTCCTTCGAAGCAAGCCTGTTGCCCGCGCTTCTGATCGGTGCCCTGCTCGGCGTAGCAACGCTCACCGCGGGGCTGATGCTGCATGAGCGTTCCGCAGCGGAGTCCGGTCTTGGGATCAACACAACCTCTGGCGTCACACCACACGATACCTTAGGCGCATTCGAATTTGACTCTCCAGCTGGCCTGACTTTGGATCGAATCATGACGACACGCGGCCTACCGCGGCGGACGCTGTGGCTCGGAGCGTCGCAGCTTTACGGGATAAACGACCGCAAACCGAAGGACAGAACGGTCGCTTACAGAGTTTTTAGCGTTCTCGCCGCGGAGGGTGTCGATCTCGGCGTCATCGGCCTACCAAATGGGACACCGCGGGAGCATCTCATTCTGCTCGCCTCATTGGCACCGCGAGTCGAACCCGATCTGCTGATCGTCGGTGCGGTCTACGACGACATGAGGCACCCCGAAATCCGACCCTCCCTCGACATGGCAGCCGGGCAGTCTCCTGCCCGCGATGTTCTTGCCCGTTACACGGCCGGACGCGAAATCCTTGCCAGCCGCAATCAGCCAGAGGGACCTAGCACCGCACAACAGACAATCCGGCGCAAGGAGTCTTGGACACAGCGTAGTGAAGCCTGGTTGACGGCCACCCTCGAAGATACGTTCGGCTTCACAACCGCGCGTAAGAAGGGACGAGGCCTGGTTGTTTTGACGTTGCTGGAACTCCGTCGGTTCTTCGAATTGCAGCGCTTTCGCTGGACGCGTGATTTGTCAAATTACCGCGTCCAAATCCAATTGGAATCCTATCGAGGCAACCTCACGGCGTGGGAAGCGATGCTGGAGCTGGCCGAACGGCGTGGGATCGCCGTACTCATTTACATCGCACCGCGGCCCGCCGACTTTTTTCCCTACGACCCTGAGGGCTATGCCGCCTACAAGCGTGACCTTCACCGACTCGCCAAGCGATACGGAGCGCGTTTGCTCTCGATTGAGGATGCGGTACCGCCCCAATATTGGGGCGAGGTGGATATCACGTTCGGCTTTCCCGTCCGCGACCCGTTCCATTTCAAGAACGCCGGCCATGAATTGATGGCAAAAGCCCTACTGCCGGAAATCCAGCGCGCGCTTCAGGACGGCCGATGATCTTCAACTCACTCACCTATCTGCTTTTTCTGTCAATCGTTGTGCTGTTGTACTGGCAGCTTCCCCGACGCCCGCGGCTGTGGCTGCTCTTCGTGGCAAGCCTTGTCTTTTACGGGTTCTGGGATTGGGCGTTCGTGCCGTTGCTTCTGTTTTCAGTGCTCGTCGATTACACAGCCGGCCTCTGTCTTGGCCGAATACCCGACGGATGGCGGCGACGTGCCGTTCTGATCAGTGCGGTCGCGGCCAATCTTCTGGTGCTCGGAATCTTCAAATATCTGATCTTTTTCTCGGCACAACTGCAAGGCCTGTCCAACGCGCTCGGCCTGTTCCAGCCAGACAGTTTTTCCGTCGGCCTGCACATTATCTTGCCGCTCGGCATCAGCTTCTACACCTTTCAATCGATGAGCTACACTATTGACGTCTGGCGCCGGGTCACCCAGCCGAGGCGTGACTTTGTCCTTTTCGCCAGCTACGTGATTTTCTTCCCCCAGCTCATTGCCGGCCCTATCCTGCGCGCTGGAGAGGTGATCTGGCAGCTCGACCGGCGGCCGGCCTTTCGGCGTGCCGACATAGCGGAAGGGCTCAGGCGCGTCGGCTCCGGGCTTTTCTTAAAATGCGTGCTGGCAGACAACATCGCGCCGTTTGTCAATGCCGGGTTCGCGCGGGAAGTGGCCAGCCTCGGCGCACTGGACGTGGCGACACTAGCATTTCTTTTTGGATTTCAGATCTATTTCGATTTCGCTGGCTACAGCCACATCGCACTGGGCAGCGCGCGGCTCATGGGGATCGTTCTGCCGGAGAATTTCGCCTTCCCCTACCTTGCGCACAGCCCGCGCGATTTCTGGCGCCGCTGGCATATTTCACTTGGGAGCTGGATCCGCGATTATCTTTACCTTCCGCTGTGTGGTGTATCCGGCGGCACACAATCCCGGGAAGGCCTCGCGCTCGCCGCCGGAAGCGGTCCGCATTCAATGCGCCGTCTGGCTGCGTTGTGGACAACGTGGATTCTCATGGGATTGTGGCACGGGGCCAATTGGACGTTCGTCGTTTGGGGCCTGTGGCATGCCGCGCTGGTCAGCCTTCAGCGTGGAGCCAATGCTGTGGTCAACGTGCCAATGCCTGCGTTTTTAGGCTGGATGCTGACCCTTCCGGCAGCCATGTTGAGCTGGATCCCCTTTCGCGCCGAAAGCCTGGACCACGCGCTGGGTCTTTGGAGCCGGCTTATCACTATAGAAGCCTGGCTCCGCCCTCCCGAGTCGACGGGCAGCTTTCCGCTTTGGCTCTCCCTAAGTCGCGACAGCTATTACGTCGTGGCAGCCGTCATGGTCGCGATCCTTGTCGCCGGGTTGATCGGGCGCGGCCTGCCGGGGCAGAGCGACACACGCCCCGTATGGCTGGCCTGGGCCGAAGGCGCGTTGGCGGCGGCCGCAACACCGCTCATCGTCCTGTTCCTGCGGCCAGTCGATCAGTTTATCTATTTTCAGTTTTAATCGGTGCCGAGCCTGCGTGCCTACTTCTTGGGAAACCAGAAATTCAGATATTCGACATAGACGGACGGCCCCTCCTGCCCATCGACTTCAAACTCGTGACCTGTCTTCAGCAGACGTTTCCCGTCTCCGCGATCGGTTACGTCCAGTAGCTTGATACGGTCTCGGATGCGCACCCCGTCGCCGGTAATCACCGGACGCAAGACCCGAACCTTGTCCATGCCGTAATTCAGCGAGTACGCGCCATCCTTCGGGCGGACACCTGCCTCCTCCATAAAATGTGTTATCAGACTGACGATGAAAAAGCCGTGCACCAGGGTGCCGCCATAGGGGCTTTCCTTGGCGCACCGTTCCGGGTCGACATGCATCCAGGGCGTCCATCGAGTGACCTCGCCGAACCGATCTACCTGATCCTGATCGATCGTAAACCAGCCGGTCAGCGCAATTTGCCGCCCCACAAAATCATCCGCGTTCGACAGCAAGAACTCACCTACAGTATCGCTCATACACACACGCTCCTCATGTTGATATATGCACACAATCTACCATGTGGTCCCGACACGCCCGCTTCGGCATACTGCGCGCTCATTTAGAACAGGGGAAAGACCGGAATGGAAGCAGCGTACCAGTCAAGGGCGGAGAAAATCATCGCCGGCAGCATCGGCGGCCTATTGGGCATGACCGTGGATAAGGCAGCGGAGGGGCGCTGCGTCGTCCGCATGCCGACCGACGGCGACGCGCAGAATGGTGCTGGCCGTGTGCATGGCGGTGCTATAACCGCGCTGATCGACAATGCCGCCACCGCGGCGGCCTGGGCCTATAGGGGGCTTGGGAAAGAGGCGCTCGGCACGACGATATCCCTGACCTGCAATTTTCTTAACGCGGGCAAGGCTGCGGACTTGATTGCAGACGCGCGCGTTACCCGCCGGGGGCGCAGTACGGTTTTCGTTGAAATCCACGTTGCCGATACCGACGATAGAGCCGTTGCGCAGGGATTGGTGACCTATAAACTGAATCCTGGAAACCCCTAACGGGAAAGGAGGAGATCATGCTGGAACGCGGTTTCAAGAAGCTTCTGGCGGAAGCCAATGCCGTGATCGATACGGTGTCTGTCAACGAGGCGGCGGCTCTGATCAGCGGCGATGATGCCGTTCTCGTCGACGTCAGGGAATCGAGGGAGCGCGAGAAGGACGGTGGTATTACGGGATCGATCCACGCGGCGCGCGGATTCCTGGAATTCCATGCCGACCCGGAGCATCCAATGCACCTGGACTCCTTTGCCAGCGGCAAGCAACTAATTCTCTATTGTGCGACCGGTGGGCGGTCCGCTTTAGCAGCGAAGACGCTCCGGGATATGGGTATTGCAAACGTTTGCCACATGGCCGGCGGAATCAGCGCCTGGAAAGAAGCCGGCGGCGCGATCGGCTGAACCGAACTGACGAGACTGCGATGCTAACACTGCATGACAATTTGGGATCCGGGAATGCGTACAAGGTACGTTTGATCCTGTCACATCTGAGTAAGCCTTTTCGGCGTATCGAATACGACGTTACGACCGGTGAGACTCGCACTCCGGCGTTTCTCGGCATCAATCCAAATGGCCGAATTCCGACCCTTGTTTTCGAGGACGGTCGCGTACTTGTCGAGTCGAACGCAATCCTATTCTACTTGGCAACCGATACTGAATACCTGCCGGACGACGCCTTCGTTCGGGCGCAAGCATTGCAATGGATGTTCTTCGAACAGTATAGCCACGAGTCTTTTATCGCAGTCGCACGGTATTGGCGACATTTTATCTGGGACGAAGTTGCTGCCAGTCCGGAGCGGATGCAGACTCTGAATGAAAAAATGGAAAAAGGCCGCAACGCCCTAGCGGTAATGGATGCACACTTGAAGGATAATCCATTCTTTGTCGGAAGCTCCTATAGCGTGGCCGACATCGCGCTATATGCCTATACCCACGTTGCTGACGAAGGAGGCTTCGATTTAACGCCGTATCGGCATATCCGCGACTGGCTAGCCCGTGTCGCAGAACAGCCCGGCCACGTCTCGATTACGAAGTCTGAATTCGAATCCTAAACCGACCGTCGCGATAACCCGCGCTTTATTCGACCACTTTTGCGACGACGGCAGCAATGGCGCCCCAAGACAACAGCCCTGCGCCGAATACAAATATCACCGCCCAAAACGGAGACCAGCGCCGACCTTGCATGCTGGAATCTTCCGATAGCGTCGGTTCATCAGGCTCTTCCGAGCGTCCCAACGGAACGCGTCCCGCTAGGTTAGAAATATCGCCGTCCGCCATCAACATAGGTTCTCCTAGTTAGGAGCAGCAAAATATTAGAATCTGAAAAGTAAATACAAATCAAGATAAAATATGGAAGATTAGCGCTATTCGCTCTCGATTCGCATCATTGCTAAGGGCAAATTTGTATTCGAAATGGATTCCGCTTCTTGTTACTGGAGTACTACCAACACGGTACAAAAGCAAAATCATGAAACGAGCATGCAACAAAAACACTTGCTTTGGTGCATTTGATGTTTGCGCTATCAGCATAATTTGCTGAAAACAAAGGTGATATTCGATGTATAATCGGCAGCTGAAAAATGTCAGTCTGGAAAACGATACAACCAATCCGCCTCGTGGCAAGCCACTTATCAGGCGCTATTATATCCTCGTTCCATACTCCGAACGTATTTCATGGACCCAACGCTGCTTATCATTATCGCGGTCGCATTTCTCACCGCAGGCGCTATCAAGGGTGCAATTGGCGTCGGATTGCCTACCACAGCGATAGCGATTCTCGGCACGGGACTAAGTTTGCGGGAAGCAATTCCGCTTTTGATTGTACCGTCTCTGGTCGCCAATATCTGGCAGGTCATGCGCGGCGGCGCGTTACTCGAACTGCTGCGCCGTTTCTGGTTTCTCAACTTGGTCGCTTGTTTCGGCGTTTGGCTTGGTACCGTGATCTTGTTTCGCGTTGACCCGACATTGCTTTCAGGATTGCTTGGAGTCGTCATCGTCACGTACTCGACCATGGGCTTGTTTGCCTACGCACCGAGGGTGCCGCCACACCGTGAAGCGGTTCTCACGCCAATCGTCGGGCTGGGCGCCGGCCTGTTGACCGGGACAACGGGATCCTTGCTCATGCCGTTGATGGTCTATCTACAGGCACTCGGCCTCGAAAAAGACCGGTTCGTGCAGGCCGCCGGCTTGTCCCTCCTGATTGGAACCGTCGCGTGGGCGGCCTCCCTCGCGCAGCAAGACGCACTGGGAAGCCAGGCATTAATGCTGTCGAGCTTCGCTCTTATTCCAACATTGCTCGGCATGACTTTCGGCCAATGGGTCCGAGGCCGCCTGTCGCAAGCTTTATTCCGGAAAATCGTCTACGTGTTTCTGCTGCTGCTCGGATTGAACCTTGCTTACGGAAGCCTCTTTTAGAGCCACCTACTCCGACGTCTTGGCATAGTTCGGGAACGGGAGCGACCAGCCATACCGGATTGCGAGCAGGCGAAGAGATAGTGCCGCGATCAATCCCGAAACCGCGCGCGGCCCAAAGCCGGCCGCTTCCGGAATCAGGATGTAGACGATGCCGCCGGCGAGTGCCGCGGTTATATAGATCTCCTTGCGAAAGAGAACCGGCTCCTCGTTGCAAATGATGTCGCGGATAATGCCGCCGAAGCTGGCGCTCATGGCGCCAAACAGAATCGCGACAAAGGGATGCGCCCCTGCCGCCTCCGCTTTAGCGGCGCCTAGTACGGCGAACAAAGCAAGCCCAATCGCATCGGCATATAGTAACCAAAGCATGCGGCGGCCTAACAGCTGCTTGTTGAACAGGCTAACCGCAACAGCACAGGCGATGCAGATAGCAATATCAACCGGATTCAATACCCAACTAACCGGCGTCGCACCCAACAACAGGTCGCGGATCGTACCGCCACCGACGCCCGTCACCGTTGCGATAAACGAGACTCCGACAATATCCATCGATTTTCGTAAACCAAGCAAGGTTCCGCTGACGGCGAAGACCGCGGTCCCCAGCAGGGCAAACCAGGCAAGCACGTCTTCCATCCAAGTCCTCTCCCGACCGCGCGTTAGGCCGGCCGATAAAGGCTCGTTCCAGAATATTGTCAAGCAGTGTTCATGCGCTTCCAACGCTCATATCTGGTCAGACCTTGGCTTCAAATGCTAGGTCGCACGGTCGAATCGAGGCACCGTGTGCCCCTCCGCTTTAGGAACAAAGCATCGACGCTGTGATATCCACTAGAACGCTCTTTCTCACTTCCATGACAATGATTGCCTTTGCGGCAAACTCTGTTCTGTGCCGGCAAGCGCTCGGCAACGACCATATCGACCCCGTCGGTTTCACAACGGTGCGCCTATTGTCGGGTGCTATCATGCTGTCTGTACTAATCGCTCTCAAAAATCGAGCCGCATCACGCACTATGCTGCAAGGCGGCAGCTGGCAATCAGCAGCAGCTTTGCTGATTTATGCGATCACATTTTCCTTCGCATATGTTTCCCTGGACGCGGGCATCGGTGCGTTAATCCTCTTCGCGGCAGTTCAGGCAACCATGATCGGTGTCGGACTATGGCGAGGCGACCGCCCAGGAATTGTCGAGTGGGCCGGCATGGCGGTGGCCGTGGGTGGCTTGGCCTATCTATTGTCTCCAGGCCTCAATGCCCCTCCATTATCAGGGGCTGCATTGATGGCGCTGTCTGGCATCGCCTGGGGCACCTATTCCCGATATGGGCGAAGCGTGGAAAATCCCATGGCGGCGACGGCCGGCAACTTTCTTCGTGCCGCGCCTGTAATGTTCATTCTGACCCTCATCCTGTTCTCGAACCTCCGGAGCGATACCGAAGGTATTCTTCTTGCCGTCGCGTCCGGAGCGCTAGCGTCCGGTGTCGGATACGCCATCTGGTATGCGGCATTGCCGGGCCTCGCGGCTTCGACCGCAGCGACGGTTCAGTTGACCGTGCCCGCGATCGCCGCGGCGGGCGGCGTGCTGTTCCTTGGAGAAGCGACATCGCTCCGGCTTGTGCTCGCCGGTACGCTGATACTTGGCGGCGTCGCCATTACAATCTGGGAAAAATCTGATTGAATTTCAGCTAGTTAACGGTCTCATTGCCGCAACGAGGTTAATCGGACTACTATTTCACCCGTCCGATCACAACAGATAGCAATTCAATGCCAGAAGTACAGTTCGAGCCGTTTGACCATCCCGCGACCTGGAAAGCGACCGACTTCAAGTCCAAAGACGACTTTGCGATCGATCTCTCTGCCCGGCATATCGATGCTCTGGAGGCGGAAATCGCAGCATACAAGAAGGCCAGCGGTGATCATGCGGGGTTAAGCCCAGAGAGTTTCCCGCTGACGACGATCCAAGAAGACGTCCGGGCGTGGCGCGAGGAGGTGGTGCACGGGCGGGGTCTCTTGATGCTTCGCGGCATGCCAGTCGACCGGATGGATGTTGACGATTTGCGACTTCTGTTTTTGGGGCTTGGCACACATATCGGCCGACCGGTGTCGCAAAGCGCGAACGGTGAACTGGTTGCCGATGTAGTCAATATCGGCGGCAAGGATCGGAATGAGCGCGCCTACCGCAGCAGCCGCCAGTTGAAGCTCCACACCGACCGCTGCGACCATATCGGCATGCTCTGCATCCGCAAGGCGATAAAAGGCGGCGTCAGCGGTTATGCAAGCGCACTCGCCATCCACAATGAAATTCTGGCGACGAGGCCGGACTTGCTTGAACCCCTCTATAACGGTTTTCACCACCATCGCTTCGGCGAACAGCCGCCAGGCGAGCCGCTTGTGACTCCGGAGCGCATCCCCACATTTTCCATCACCGACGGTGTGCCCAACGTTATCTGCATTCGCGGTTATATCGACCTCGCGGTCGAGGAAGGACACGTCACGCTCAGCGACCTTGAGAAAGAGGCGCTCGATACGTTCGAAGCGGTCGCCGACCGAGACGATATCCGCCTGGACCTAACGATCGAGCCCGGTGAAGCGAGCTTTACCAACAATTGCTGCGTGCTGCACACCCGCACCGCTTTCGAGGACCACCCCGAGCCAGCACAGAGACGTCACATACTGCGCCTCTGGTTGCGCGAGGACGATCGCCCAGCCGCCCCCGGGGTTATCGTCCACAAAGGACAGGGCATCATGCCGCGGGAAGGCAAAGGCACCTACTATAAGCCCAGTGAAGCAACGGCATCCTAGCCATCCTTCACAAACCCACACACTCCCCATCGGCCTTCACCGTTCTGCCATATCGGAATAAATCTCGAATTTCTCGGCATCGAAAGCAAAGGGCTGAACGATACCGCCCGCGTCATCGAGGACAGAGCATACCTCCGGCACAACAATAAGGTTCTCCCAAACCCGTGACATTGTCGGAAACTCGGCCGACAGCTCGATCCCGGCAAGCAGTGCATTGCGGATTTGCGGAACCAGAAAGCAATCGGCCATCGTAATATCGTCGCCGACAGCAAACTTGCCTGCACAAACTGACATGACCTTTTCCATCGCGCCGAATTCGCGGCGAATGAAATGCAGACGCAACGGATGTTGAGTGGGATCGGCTTTCACCATGCCCCATTCGCCCATTGCCTGGATGATGAAAGGGATGTTTTGATAGGGTTGCGTATCGGCGGCCACGATCCACATGAGACGCCGCGCCTCTGCGCGTAGCCACGGATCATCGGGAAGCATCGCCTTACCCGCCACGCCCGGCAGACTGTCCTCGATATAATCGACAATCGGTCCCGATTGGGTCATCTTCCGTCCATCCGGCAGCAGTAGGATCGGGATACGGCCTTCAGGATTAAAGGCCGTAAGATCAGTCGTACCGGCTTTCTTCGTTTCCGGATCACCCACCGGCATCGTGAAAACAAGAATACCGCGATGATCGGTCTCCAACCCTGTGCTGACGAGTTCGACATTCGACAACGGCACGCCACGGCACCGCAGGTAAAGCGTTACGCGCATCGAAGCGCTGCTCGCCGGGTGATAGAACAAACGGAACGGCTGATCGGTCATCGTCTCACCTCTCTACCCGATGCGATATCGCTCCACGGCATCCATATCGAAGGTAAAGCCGACGCCGGGCCTATCGGGCATCGCCACCATGCCATCTTCCACAGCCATCGTCTCGTTATACAGCGGCTCGAACCACGGCATGTATTCAAGGTAGGTGCAGTTTGGTGCGGAGCCGGCAATCGCCAGGCTCTGTTCCGAGAAAATATGCGGCGAGATGGGTAGGTCATGCGCCTCGGCGAGTGCGGCGACTTTGCGGAACTCAGTCAAGCCAGCCATGCGTTGAAGATCCGGCATCAGGATATCCGCCGCCTTGGCGTCGATCATGCGCTTGATCCCCTGATGGGTATATTCGGTTTCGCCGGACGCGATAGGTGTGTCAAGCACCGCAGCGATCATCGCATGCCCTTCATGGTCATGCGTCGGGACCGGTTCCTCGAACCAGACCAGATTGAATGCCTCGAGCTTGCGACCCAATCGGATGGCATGATCGACGGTCAGCCCCTGGTTGGCGTCCGCCATCAGGTCGATGTTGGAGCCGATCGCCGCACGCACCGCCGCGATACGCTCGACGTCTTCCTCGATACACGGCTTCCCAAGGCGCGCCTTCATTGCGCGGAATCCTTGATCGATAAATCCCTTTGCCTCGACCACGAGTTCGTCGATCGACAGCGACAGCCATAATCCGCCACTTGCATACGTCTTGATCTTGTCACGACAGCCACCGAAAATCTTGTAAAGCGGCTTATCCATCGCCTTACCGACAATATCCCAGCATGCCGTATCGATCGCCGCCATGGCGAAGTTGGTCAGACCAGCGCGGCCAACGAAGTGGATGTCGTTCCACATGCCGCGCCAGATCGCTTCGACATCGAACGGATCCCGGCCGACAACGACATGCGCGAGGCTTTTCACGAGAGCATCGATAACATCGAGCCGTTCCGCACTTAAGGTAAATGCATAGCCTTCACCCGTAATTCCTTCATCGGTATCGAGGAAAACGAGCACACAGCCAACCGACCCAATCTGGTGGATGGACGTCTTTAGCGGCGGCTCGATCGGAATCTCGACCATGGCCGTACGAAGCGCAGTGATCTTCATGCCAGCCCTCCTTTGGAACGGGCGCAACCCTATCCGTTCACCGGAATGCAAGCAATTCGCGTAAGGCGGTTAAGCGATATTACTCGATCCCCAGCGTGAAGTCCGCGATGCCTAGGCTTTGCCCGTTGACCAGGATTTCAACCCGGTGCCGTCCGGGATAGTAGCGACGAGTAGTGATCGGCTTGATGGCATGCCGTTTCGTCCCGATGAACACACCGCCGCCATTCAAGATCATAGTCTTCCATTTGAATACCTTAGCTGTCGTTTTGCCACCGGCGCGCTGATGGTGAACGGCATAGTCGATAATTAACGCCTGATCCGATGCCATATCGGACTCAAGTTCGAGTTCGAACGTTATCGCTTCGCCCAGCACGATCTGTGCCGGCTGTATCTCAGACCTGCGCAACGATACCTGTGCCGATCCATAGCCGAGTAACTGCAGCGCGCCAGGATGGCCAGACTTGATCAGCGTACGTAATGCATGGCGAACTAGCCGCTGCCGCTCTTTAGAGGCTCCGTCCATCCAGTCCCGCGCGATTTCCACGGCTCGTTCCGGATGATCCTTAGAGATGTCGTTCAAATTGTTCGCGACGGAACGGCGCACATATTCCGACGGATCATCCTTGAGACATTCTAGCAAGGCAATGACCGGTGTGGGATCGACGACAAACCCACTCAGCCGCATACCCCACGGCAAACGCGGCCGAGTCCCCTCGCTGACGAGCCGGCGCACATGCTCATCCGAGTCCGCAATCCATTCTGCCAGGATTGCAAGAGTCGGCCTTGGAAACCGGTGCAAAAAGGGGCGGATCGCAAACTCTGAGGAAAACCGCGGCGTCATAATCTTGAGCACGTCGAGGGACAGTTCCAGGTGGTCAAGCCCGCGTCGCGCAATATAATCCGCCAGCGGCATGATCATCCACCCGCGGATCCCGCGTGTCGAAACTCCATCGACCAAATTGCCATCCGCGAGATCCTCAGCCGGAGCGAGGCTCGCAATAAGGATTTCCACCGCAACTGGGAAATCGTCGGGCAGGAATACTTCGAGCGCATCGACGATTTGGTTCGACCGCGCTTTGAGTTCCAGCGCATCGAGACCATCGGTCGCCCGTGCGACAAAACCTTCGCTGTCAAAACTGGCTGCTGCGCACGCCAAATGTCCCGCCGCGCTGCGGATCGTGGTTTCGTCGAAATTTTTCTTGAAGGGCTCAGGCATGGCGTGTGTTTAGCCGCCTGCCACTCAGGTGCCAAGACGGTAACCACCCGTCTACTGACAAGTACCGTCAGTTGATCACGTACCGCCGACCGCACTTGAATTGGCCACCACGCTCAAATTCATTAGCAGAGAAGAAGAATGGAAAGCACTATGCGCATCGACTGAGAGAGCCATCATCCCCATATGATCGCAAGGCACGATTTCGTGTACCAATAAGATTGTGGACAAAATAAATCTATGAATGCGATACTTTTAATCTGACATACTATTAGTGAGATAACTCGTGGCTCGCGTTCTTGGCATTTTGGCAATCGTCGCGCCGCTCGCTGGGGTATCACTCCCTGCTTGGGCGCAATCGCCAGAACTAATGGCTGCATATGAGCAATACAAGGTATTGAGCACCAACGGTAAATACGCCGCAGCTGAACCGTTCGCTCAAAAAGCGCTTGCGCTGGGCAAAGAGGAATTCGGCGCGGGGCACGAGTCGTATGTCGGCTTACTCAATAATTTGGCTGAAGTATCCCGGGCGCAAAAGCGCTACGACGAGGCTGAAAGCCTGTTAAAGAATGCTCTGACGATCTCGGAAGAGAGTTTCGGGTTCGAACACCCAAACGTCGCCACTGCAGCAAACAACCTGGCAGGATTATACCAGTCTCAGGGTCGCTTCCGCGATGCGGAACCTTTGAGCAAGCGCGCCCTGGCAATTCGGGAAAAGATGCTTGAGCCCGGCCATGTCCATGTCGGGCAATCGCTCAACAATTTGGCCGACTTGTATCGTTCTCAAGGCAAGCCGGCCGATGCCGAAGCGCTGTACAGAAATTCCCTCGCGATTTGGGAAAAGGCACTTGGCGAGGATCACCCGGCCGTCGGAACGGCGCTCAACAATCTGGCGATGTTGTACCAGGACCTGAAACGCCATGACGAAGCGGAACAGCTTTACAAAAGATCTTTGGCGGTCCTGGAAAAATCCTTTGGTCCCGATCACCTGAAGGTTGCGGCCGTGCTCGACAACTTAAAGAACTTTTATCAGGTCCAAGGCCGTTACAACGAAGCACGGCCTTACCGTAAGCGGGCGTGGGCAATAAAGAAAAAGGCCAAATCAAAAAAACACTGAGCCCTACCGCCGTTTCCGGAACAGTCCCTGGACGTAGCCGATACGATTCTCCATTAGATTACGCTTCGTGTTGCCTCGTTTTACCGTGGCATCAGGACTAAACACGAGACGAATGCCAAGCGGTGACGGCCCGCTGAGTCTCACCGTGTCCTTTGCGCCGCGGACAGCTGCTTGCTTCGCGATTTCGCCATACCGGATTCGGTGGACGTCACTCCGGTCAAGCCAGATAACTTCTTTGAAATCCGCATCGGTAATCGTCGCCCGAAGATCATCATGCGATGAGGGAAAACTATGACCCGGCTCCGTGGCCGACGGCATGGGCGTTAAATCGAACCGAAGGGGTCAGGTCGATACCAGTTATGCGAACCCAAACGTCCGCGCAATGTAACGCGCTGGACCGCGGATACCGCTACCGACGTCTACGACAAACAAATCGAGGGTTAGATCCGCATGTACTGCCACCTCCATTGTCGCATCACGACCGCGCGTGTGAACTTCATCTACCGCCGGCAGGTTTTCAATGGTAAGCGCATCAGGATCTTTACCCGCCAGTTTCAATGCATCGACAATACTCGCGAATAAATCGTCCTGACCGTAATGCGCAGCAACCGAATGGATATGGGTTTCCATGAATTTCCGATTTATCCGCCGCGCGCAGCATTCCAGTCGTCAACAATCTTGCGGGCACCGTTCATTGCCGGATCCATCATCGCATCGTGATCCGGAAGCTTTGCAGTCAGTTCGATAACGTAGCCGTTCGGATCGCGAAAATAGATCGACTCGACGAAATGATGATCGGACACGCCCCTGGTCTCGATTCCTTCCTCCTTGCCCCGCTTAAACATGACGGCAAGGGCTTCGCGGTCGACTTCCAGCGCGATATGCAGATCGTAATCATGCTGCTTCTTGAACTCGAAGTCTCGGTCCGGTGCTTCGAAAAAAGCGAGATAGGACCCGTTATCCATCTCATAAAAGGTATGAAGAACGCTGGTTTTCCGGCCCGTGCTGGATTCCTCGATCGCTAATGCGCCGGCCAGTTGCAGACCGAGGAAGTCCTCATAGAACTTTCGAGTCTCCTCGGAATCTCTGCACCGATAGGCATTGTGATGCAGTCCCTTAATCACACCCGGTCTCCTGCTAATCGGTGACGGTTACATGCGGCTCGCCGCCCTGGATCTTGCCAATCACAGTAGCGTCCGCGAAACCCGCGGCCTTGAACGTCCCCAGGATCTTATCCGTGGCGTCCGGCGAACAGCTAAGCATCAACCCGCCGCTGGTCTGTGGATCGATCAGCAAATTCTTGCGCCACTCCGGCAAACCTTCCGGTAAGGTCGCGTCGTGGCCGAAACTTTGCCAGTTCCGGCCTGCCGCACCGGTGTTGTAACCGCGCTCGGCGTAATCGAGCGCCGCCGGCAGAATTGGCAATTGGTTCCAGTCGACAGTTGCTGAAAAACCCGAACCTCGGCAAATCTCAAGCAGATGCCCTAACAATCCAAAACCGGTCACATCGGTAAGCGCATGCACCTCCGAGAATTTCGCGAGCTCCGCGCCGACGGCATTCAGTTTCGTTGCCGTGTCCACCATCTGGCGGTAGCCCTCAGGATCCAGTTCATCCTTGTTCATTGCCGCGCCAAGGATGCCAACACCAAGTGCCTTACTCAGCACGAGATCGTCGCCTTCCTGCGCCTCGCAGTTTCGTTTGATCTGGTCCGGATGCACCAACCCGATCACCGCAAGACCGTAGATCGGTTCGACGGAATCGATGGTATGTCCGCCCGCGACGGGAACCCCGGCATCCGCGCACACTTGCGCGCCGCCAGCCAGAATTTGCTGCACCATGTCGGCGGGCATCTGGTTCATCGGCATCGCCGCAATCGCAAGCGCCATAATCGGGGTGCCGCCGACCGCATAGATGTCAGAAAGAGCATTGGTTGCCGCAATACGACCGTAATCATACGGGTCATCGACGATCGGCATGAAGAAGTCCGTGCTCGCGACCACAGCCTGCTCGTCATTGATCTTGAACACGGCGGAATCGTCACCGGTTTCATGCCCGATCAAAAGCCCGGGATTCGCCGCTTGCGGTGGTAGTTTGGCCAGTATCTCGTTAAGCACCGACGGTGCTACTTTACAGCCTCAGCCACCACCATGCGAAAGCGTGGTTAGGCGCGGAACTTCCATATCCATTTTCTCATGTCTTTCCAAAATTAGACCATTCAGCCCGTTCGGCTTCCTTCAAAACTACCGCTCATTCCTCTTTAGTACCAGCACACTTGCAAGTGATACCAAAAATGCACGTTTAGCCGATCCCGGCCTTCCCGTGCTACTGTTACGCAGACAACGCAACCACGGTGTCAAAGTCAGATCGTATGGAGGACGCTAGGTTTCAAGAATTGGCGCCGTAATTTTCCGGGGGAAAATGACATGCCTATGTATATCAGTCTGATGAATTACACGGACCAGGGGCTGCGCACGATTAAGAAATCGACGAACCGCGCCGATTCCGCACGAAGCATGGCGGAAGAACTAGGCGGTAGTATCGAGCAGATTTATCTCACGATGGGCAATTACGATTTGATCGCCATTGCCGATTTTCCCGACGATGCAACGGCCGCAACATTCGTGCTGCGGATAGGCGCGCTCGGTAACGTCAAGGCCACGACATTGAAGGCGTTTCAAGAAGACGCCTTTCGCATAATCATCGACGCGGTTTAGAGTTAGCAGGCCTTACCTGCTTCAGGACCATTACCAATGACCGATAATTCCGAACCGCTGGTGATCGTTACCCAGCAGGATCATGCCGCGCTTTTAACGCTGAGCCGTCCTGCAAAAAAGAACGCGATGAGCGACGGCCTATTGGAAGAATTGATTGCTGCTCTGCGTAAAGTGGGCAGCGACGATGACGTCCGCGCGATCATCATCTGCGGCGCCGGCAGTTGCTTCACATCGGGGCGCGATACATCAGAATTCGAAGAGAACGCCCTGCTGCAGGACATGTCCGTCGACAAGGCGGTGGATATCTTTCTGGAAGCGCTCACGCTTCTTATCGAGTCACCCAAGCCGACGATCGCATCCATTCATGGCATGGCGCTGGGCGGTGGCCAGGCGATGTCCCTCGCCTGCGATTTCGTCGTGGCCGAACGCGATGCTCGGTTCGGCAATGTCGAAATGGCCTACGGCTTTCCCGCCGCAATGAATATCGCGCTGCTGACCCGGCATGTAGGCCGCCGCATTGGCCTGGAAATTGCCATGACCGGCGATCTTTATAGTGCGGGACAATACCATCAGTTCGGACTGATAAATCGGCTGGCGGATCCTGGCGCGCTGGAAAGCGAGACCCGCATCTTCGTCAAAACACTAACGGACCGCGCGCCCTGGGCGATCAAGAGAACGAAATCGACCTATCGCCTCGCCTAGGACATGGCCCTCCACGGTGCGCTCAACTTCGGCAACCAGCTGAACCAACTCCTGCGCCTGAATGGCCAGCTTGAACCCGTTCACAGCCGGGACTCGGCGGTGAAAAGAGGCCTAAAGAACAACGTCTCAGGGACAGAGTAGAATTTTGACATGAGCGATACCGAAGAAAAGAAAGCAAAACCGCGCGCGTTTGAAGGCGTCCGCGTTGTCGAATTTGCCGCTTTGATTGCCGGCCCCTCCTGCGGAAAATACCTCGCCGATCACGGCGCGGACGTCATCAAGGTCGAGCGTTACCCACTCGGTGATATTTCCCGTCACTCCAACAAGACCAACGCGCCGCGCAGTCCGATGTTCGTACAGCATAACGCCGGCAAGCGGAGCCTCTGCATCGACATCAAGCAACCGGAAGGCATGGCAATCGTCCGCGAGCTGGTCGCCAAGGCTGATGTGGTCATCGAAGCGTTTACGCCTGGCGTTATGGCGCGCCTCGGTTTGGGGTATGAAGATCTAAAGGCGCTCAATCCGTCAATTATCCTGTGCTCTATAAGCGGTTTCGGCCAAACCGGTCCCAATGCCAACCGGCCCGGCTACGCCCACATCAGCCATTCCATGACGGGCTGGCTGGGCATGCAGTTTCTGCACCGGGACCCGCCGGAAACGCCGCGCGGGCCCGGGATCGCCATTGCCGACACGACAACGGGCCTTACGGCCTTCGGCGCGGTGGCAACAGCTCTCTATCGCAAAGCAATGACCGGCGAAGGCGAACACATCGACATCGCGCTCTTCGACAGTCTTTTCGGTTCGAACGATTCCAGTCTGCAAACGTATCTCATCAACGGAGAGATCGATGTCTGGTACCATCCTGTTTACGCAACAAAGGATGGTTATCTGACAACTCTTGTCGGGCCCGACCACCGCTCATGGCGAAATAGCTGCAAAGCGATGGGTCGGGCCGAGCTTGCCGACGATCCGCGGTTCAGCGATGAAACCAAGCTCTCGGAAAACCGGGACACAGCAACCGAAATACTCGGCAGTTGGCTTGCCACGAAAACGTCTGAAGAGGCGGAGCGCATGCTGACCGAGCATCATGTCCCGAGCGGTATCGTTCAGACCGTCGACAAGGCCGTACGTCAACCGCAAGTCCAGGCCCGCGGCCTGACCGTGACGATCGAAGACCCGCTGCTTGGACAAACGGAACTCGTGAACTCCGCATTCCGCTACGCCAACGCAACGTCGGGCGTCAACGGACCGGCGCCAACCCTCGGCCAACACAACGACGAAATCCTCCGCGACGAGCTCGGCTACGACCCGGACAGGGTCAACGCGTTGAAAACCGCGTCGGTTCTTCGCGAAGAGCAAATTTAGGACACAAAAAAATGGGGCATGGCGTTATCCGCCATGCCCCATCCTAAAACACTATCTGGACTGCGTATTACTTCACCTTCGCGCCCCGGAACGGCTTGTGGCAACCACCACAGCCAAGTTTTGCCGTCTTGCCGAACTGCGCCGCGATCGCGTCCTTATCACCACCTGCGGCAACTTCCGCGAGTTTCGCACTTTCTTGAGTCAACACATTTGCCGCCGTCTTGAAACCAGCCCAATCTTCCCAAATCTTGGGCAGCGCACGAGTCATCTTTTCGTCGTAGTCACCGCGTCCCGTACCCTTTGGAAATAACGCAACAACCTGTGCTGACGCTTCACTCAGAAGCTTCGCATGCTTGACGACCCCCTCGGCCGTTCCTTCGCCTTCCTTGGCGAATTTCTTTGCATAGAGATAGTTTTTCAAAACGCCGTTTTTCATCAATGTAATGCGCTTCTCGATCGCGTCCTTGCCATCCGCAGCGAATGCAGGTGTACCGGCAACCGAGAACGTAAGCGCAGCGCCAACCAGAACGCCGACACCGAAAACCCTTGCGACAAATTTCATCCCTGTTTCCTTCCGTGAAGTTGACCGCTTTCCGGTCCGTGCCTCGATTTTCTTTTTATTTTGACGGGCCGGGCATGTTGCTGATGTTCCCCATCCTCATACCAACAGGATCATAGCAAACCTCAATGCCTAGGAAACAAGCATTTTCTTACCGGTACCATACAGCTTTCATGGCAACAGACATCACGATAACGTGAGTATCATCGTATAACGGCGTTCCGGGAGCGGTGCGTTCTCAAGCACCGCTCCCCCTGACGGCTATGGTTTCGACTTCCACCAGAAATTCCGGTCGCACCAATTCAGTGCATGCGACAGTAGCGCTCGCCATCCCTGCGTTGGGAAACACTTCGGCACGAACCGCGCTGAATTCCGCATATCGGCTCATATCGGTTATGTAGGTTGTGATCTTCACGACGTCTTCCATCGCCGCGCCGGCCTTGGCCAAAACGGCTTCAATGCTGGCGAAGACCTGACGCGTTTGCGCCGCCATGTCGTCTTCACCGACAACGTTTCCACTTTCGTCCTGAGAGACATGGCCGGAAACATAAATAGTATCGCCGACTTGAACGCCCATCGCAAAGGGCGGCTTCTTCGTACGCGGTGCGTGGGGATCTATGAGTATTTTCTTGCTCATCACTGGCCTCTTGATTTTGCGTCAAATGCTCTGCAGTTCGAACAGCAGGGTGACGCCGATCATACCCAATCGCGCAGCCAGCGCCTAAGATATGATGATGAGCGATGAGGGAGATACTGAAGGTGGGTTCGCGCCTGCCAGGGAAACTCGGGTAGTCATTGCGAACCAGCTGTCGGAAATCGCGGATGTAACCGACGCGCTGGACATCTTCGCGCGGACACACAGCCTCCCGGAGACGATTACTTGGCGTGTTCACCTCGCCTTGGAAGAACTTCTGCGAAACGTGATTGCCCATGCTTATCCTGACAGCGCCGAACACGAGATCGAGGTAACCATCAAACGTGATGACGTCGACTTGATCGCAACCATCGTCGACGACGGCATTCCCTTCAACCCTCTCAACGCGAACCCGCCAGATCTCTCCGAAGCGCTGGACGACCGCGAGGTTGGCGGCCTCGGCATCCATCTGGCGCGCAGCGTCGTCGACACAATCAGCTACGAATGGCAGGCGGGGAAAAATGTCATGATAGTGCAGTCGAAGCTGCGGCGGAACGATGATGTACGGTAGATGCGTCACCCAATTCATAGTGACCAAAAGCACGCGAAATAATTGCAATTAGCTTATTACGCGCTACTATACGCAATGTTCCGAAAGTTTGTCCTAATCTTGTTTCTACTTACTATCGACGGCCCGGCGCTTGGCCTCGATAAGGATCCGCAACAATGGTATCGGGAGATATCAAAAGCATCGTCTAGACGCGACTGCACTTTTATGCGCAACCGAATAGATGAACGTCGGCTCGAAATCACCCCAGAACTTGCAGAATTTATTCGGACAAATGAGCAGGACTTAGGACGACAGAGTGACCTGGATTTAAACGTATCCTTTTTCACCATAGCTTTAACAATACTCGGCAATAATATTTCTTTAGGCGATTGCTCATCCATACAACGCAGTGCCGCCTTACCATTGCTCCTTGAGAGTCACACTTTGGGAGGATTTAGCGTAAAGCAACTTATCGGACGTCTCTACCTCCTTGGAATTGGCGTGATAAAAAACGAAACTCTCGCTCGCTCATGGTTTCGAGGCTACGCTCTCGCGACAATTCACTTTCCAGACGAAAGTGCCCGCGCCAAAGTCTATAAAGATTCCTCTGATAATGAGGAAGTAAAGGCCGCGCTTTCCGAAGCCTTTGCATGGATGCGTGGACAGCTTGCAGAAGCCCCTGCCCATCATTTTGCCGTTGCGAAGATGTTGCACGACGGCCGACGTGTCCCCCGGGACATGGAATCAGCGTATTTTTGGATGAGCCATGCAGCGGATGCCGGTCTAGATGAAGCAAAGATAGAGCTTGCCAACTGGGTAATTGAAAATCGATTTCCCTGGAAAAAACGCTCAGAGGAAGGAAGCGCTCTTAAAGACGCAGCGAGAGCCGGCTATGCGCCTGCCATGAAAGTGTTAGCGGAGCGCCGCGAAGTGGGCCATGGTGTGGGCAAAAGCATATACCGTGCTTATGTCTGGTTCCTACGTGCGCGCTTACATGGGGAGGATGTCCAAGCGGCAATTCAACGTGTATCCAGACTGCTCAACGAGGACGAACGATGGGAAGCCCGCCAAGAAGCCTTCAGAGACTATCACTGAACGTTTGCGCATCTTGAAGCGATAAAGGCACCTGATTCTAGAGCGGTCAATACCCGCTCTCAAAAAGAGTAATGCACTTTCCGCACTATTTTGTACTATTGCATCCTAACTGTTTTCGTTTACGAGTTACCTCATCTATTTCACGATTCAATTTCGTCACAAATTCATCATGACCCTTTTTCTTTTCTATAGATTCTTTAATTCTTTTCTCTACCAGGTTGATATCTTTTCGGATATCTGACATATCTCTTGTCGACTTTATGATTTCTTTCGCTGCGCCTTTAGCTGCACCGTCACGGATATTTTTTCCGATTTTGCGCGGATCAAACGGTTTAAACGGGTCTCCTCTCACTCCTCGGGCACCTCCTTTAAGGGCGCCAGATGCAATACCTATGTGAGCGTCCGGTAAAGCAGCCCTGCCTATGATGACGTTGGACTGTTACGCTCAGGTTTGAGCGTAACGCCAGGGGAGCAGTTCGTCGATCCGATTGATTTTATGGTCGGCGATACAGGCTAGCGTGTCGGTTAGCCAGGCCTGCGGATCGACGCCATTGAGTTTTGCTGTCTCGATCAGCGTATAGGCGATGGCGGCTGATTTGCCGCCGGCCTCGGACCCCATGAAGAGATAATTCTTCCGCCCCAGGGCGATGGGCCGCATGGATCGCTCTGCGGTATTGTTGTCGAGTTCAAGAAAGCCGTGATCTAGATATGGTCGCAGCTTCTTCATGCGGGTCAGGGCGTAGCGAATAGCACCGGCTAAGGGTGATTTGCCGGATATCCGGGTCAATTGGGCATGCAGCCATGATTCCAGGTCGTCGAAGATTGGTTTTGATTGGCGCTGCCTGATCTTCACCCGTTGATCCGGCGATTGGCCCCGAACCTCCTTCTCGACGCCATAGAGTGTGGCGATACGTTTTATGGCTTCCTCGGCAATCGCCGATCCCTGAGCTTTGTGGATATCGACGAACTTGCGTCGGATATGGGCCATGCAGGCCACTTCCGTCACCTTGCCCGTGCGGTACAGGTCATTGAACCCCGCATAGCCATCGGCATGCATGAAGCCCGTGAAGTCCGCTAGATGTTCGCGCGGGCGAACGCCCTTCCTGTCGGACGAGAACTGATACCATGCGGCAGGATGCGCCTCTCCGGCCCAGGGTCGTTCATCGCGGACATAGGCCCAAAGCCGCGCGGTCCTGGTTTTACCGGAGCCTGGGGTCAGCATTTTTACCGGCGTATCATCGGCGAAGAGGGCCTGTCCCTTTAAAACATGGCGCGCGACGGCGTCCGCCAAAGGTTCCAACAGAGCCGTGGATTTGCCAACCCAATCGGCCAGGGTGGAGCGGTCCAGATCGATCCCCTCGCGCTGGAATATCTGACTTTGCCGGTACAAAGGCGAATGATCGGCGTACTTGTTGACCAGCACATGGGCCAGTAGGCCAGGACCGGGCCGCCCGTGCTCAATCGGCCGCGACGGCAGGGCTGCCTGATGGAACGTCTCACAGCAGGTGCAGGCCATGCGCGGGCGAACAATCCGGTTCACGACAAAACGTCCGGGGACATATTCCAGTTCCTCGGTGACATCGTCGCCAAGCGTTTTGAGCGCACCGCCGCATTCCCCACAGGCATCGCCCGGCGACAGTGTTGTCTCGTTGCGTGGGAGATGACCGGGCAGCGGTTTACGTTTGGGCTTGTCTTTTGGCGCTGCAGATTGATCTGCATTTGCATCGTCTGACGCGGGCTCCTGCGCGGACGCCGCAATCTCTTCGTCTTCCAGCGTCAACGCCAGTTGATCCAGAGCCTCCGAGCGCGACCCGAAGCGATGCTGGCGCATCCCGGCCAATTGGTGTTGGAGCTTCTCGATCAACACCGCCTGTGACTTCACTTCCGACGCCAGCGATGCCACCAGACCTTTTAATGCGGCAGGTTCATTCGGGAGGTTCTCAGCGTCGTCGAGCATGCCGGCAATCTATCAGCCGCCACCCCGCATGGGAATCCCCGGAAATTGACAACCCTTTGCTGTGAAACGACTTTACCCAGCCGTCAGGGGACGCCACGTTCGTTGTGGTATGCGCCAATCAATCCCTTCCAGCAGCATCGCCAATTGAGCCGGGGTCAGCGCAACCTTGCCCGCTTTCGCAGACGGCCAGACAAACCGTCCCTTCTCCAGACGCTTCGAGAACAGACATGCCCCTTGCCCGTCCCACCAGATCACCTTGATCAGATCGCCACGGCGACCCCGGAAGACGAACAGATGACCGCAATACGGCGCCGCCTTTAGAACCTTCTCTGTTTGCGCTGACAGCCCATTGAACCCCTTACGCATGTCCGTCACGCCGGCCGCAAGCCAAACCTTCGTGTTCGTGGGAACCGGGATCATCCCGACAAGCACCGGAGCAGACGTACGAGCGCTTCGGGATCGTAAGGGCCGCTAATGCTCAAGCGATGACCTCCGGCAAGCGTGACCTCGATCTTGCCTTCGTCACCAACAGGGCGCTCGGCTTCGTGCTCGACGTGACGCGCAATCTCAACCGGCAGGAAACAGGCGGCGTCATCGACCGTGTCACTTCCCGCAAACCGGGGATCTTTCAGCCAGTTGAAAACCTGATTGGCGTTCACATTGTAGCGCCGTGCAACCTGTGAAACCGAAACGCCCGCAAACCGCGTCTGTGCGCAAATCATCCGCTTCTCGTCTGCACTCCAGCGCCGACGCTTGCCCCGCTTCGCCACATCCTGATCCCCGTTAGTGTCCACCTAAACAAGTGGACACTAAACCTCACTTCTTCTGCACGGCAGAGCGGTCAGGCCGGACGCTTACGGTTTGCACCCCGCTCATATTTTTGAATTTGCTGAAACGTCAGGCCGACGGAATCTCCCAAATTTGTCTGACTCAAATTGAGGAGTTTACGCCGTATTCGAACACGCTTACCGACATGCATATCGACAGGGCCGTAAGCGACGCTCTTTTTTGCCGTCATCATGAAGCGGTTTCCAATCCTATAACGCACAGCGCACGTTGCGACGAGTTAGACGATCTGAGAGACCAAATCCGCTAGGACAAAGCCTTTGCACACTTAGGCACCTCGGACGAAAAGGTCGCAGATAAATGATTTTGATAGAGCCGAAACATCGGCATCGGCTATTTTATCGCTACCCTCTCCCGCACCTTTAAGGATGCTTAGGGGTCAGAGTACCGCCGTTTCCTTGTACCGGCTGTGACGCAGATCACACAGATAAAAAGCAACGCGAATTTGTTTCAAATTGTCGCTAATTCCATAAACGAAAACGACGCAATCCTTGCTAGTCGCTTTCAATAGCCCGCAAATTCTCTATCCACGCTGCCCGGCATCTCATTCAGATTGCCGCCTTCCGGTATCTGCGGTTTAAAAAAAACCGTTACCGCTAGGATCATATCGACGGTTTCGCCATCTGTTGCCATCGGCAGATATAGCCGTTCCAGCTCGGCGAAATCCTTCTCAAAACGAATAAGAGATTTTCCACGGCGCCAATTTGGCTGTTTTGTCTCAACGACGTCCATCAAAAAGCTGTGCACGCCGGATAGTCTGGCACCGCTCAGCCGGTCTCCCACCCAGCCACCAGTCAAGTTCATACCGGCGAATTCTTCGATTTTACTGCCGACCAATCGGCGCCAAAATCGGAGCGGATCTCGATGCACTTCGATGAGCCACAGGTTGGGCAGAATTTGCGAGATTTCTATAGGATCGAAATGTTGCCGGCCCGGAATTTTGCCTTCTGGCGAAATAGAGCGCCAGTAGTCGAAAAGCAACTTGATGTCGCCATGAGCACCATCCGGTATCGACACGTCAGGTCTATTCCACTCCAATTCCAACTTCAAGATATCGAAATATATCTCAAGCACAATTAAAACACGTAGCAAATGCCTACCAACACGAACTATAGTATAAAAGCAAGTATAGTTAAACTTGAAGTGCTATTTGCTATTTCTATCGTTTTCACAATAGACATCACGCGCTTAGGTAGTCGAATAGGGAAGCGAAGCAGGATGGACCATAAAGAGGGAGTGGAGATCCGCTGAATGGCGCGGTTTCTTTAAGATTTCGGCAAGTTCCGGTTGCTCTTACCGCGTATCGGCCAGCCGCAGCAGCGCCAGACAAACTTACGGGTCTTTAAGTAGTAGAATGAAGACCTATGATATTTCGAGCTGGATTGCACACCAGTCCGTACAATCACCTAAAAAGATCGCGATTCGCTTCGAAGCAAAGGAAACAACTTATTCGCAGTTGGAAGACCGAGTTGCCAGTCTCAGCGGAGCACTCTCTGGCTCCCTGCGGATACAGCGTGGCGACCGTGTCGCGTTCCTGGGGCTGAATTGCCTGGAAATCTTAGAATTGCTTTTTGCGTGCGCCCGAGTTGGCGCAATTTTCGTTCCGCTCAATGCTAGAATGACGAACGGGCAACTCCGTGTTTTTCTAGAAAACGCCACGCCGCGCTGCCTGTTCGCCGATGCCGCCTTTCTTGCGGCGGCACAGGGCTGCCTGGAATCAATCCCAGATATCGATCTCGTGAGGTTCGGTGGAGACGCCCAGCGCCATGACAACGTCTACGAAATAGAGACCTTGCTGGCAAAGGCCACCCCGATCGAATGCGGGCAGCGATTTCCGTTATCGACACCAGTATTGATGGCATACACCTCCGGCACGACGGGCGCCCCTAAAGGCGCTCTGCTCTCACAGGAGGCGGTTTATTACAGTGCTCTGAATGCGATCCGTATGTTCGAGATGACCAGCCAAGACGAAATACTGACAGTAATCCCGATGTATCATATTGGCGGCCTGAGTATTCAATCTGTGCCCGCGATCCACGCTGGCGCCACTGTGACCATTCACCGGCAATTTGACCCCGCGATGACGCTATACGATATCGAGCGCTATCGCATTACGCTCTTTGTCGGGCGTCCCGTCGTGTCGCGCGCGGTCTCGTCGCATCCCGATTGGGATCAGACCGACCTCTCCAGCATCCGGTCGCATGGTAGTGGATCCACGCGGGTTTCGCTCGCCTCGATGGCGCCTTGGTTCGCACGCGGTGTGCCTGTCCAGCAGCTCTATGGCATGACGGAAGTGCTCCCGCCGGTTATTGCCGTTTCAATCGGAGACGCGCGCCGAAAAGCGGGCTCGATCGGCAAACCAGCGGCTCATGTCGAAGCACGGGTCGTCGATGAATACATGCGAGATGTCCGTCCCGGAGACCGTGGCGAAATTGTGCTGCGCAGTAAATGCGTCTTCAGCGAATACTGGAAGAACGCCGAAGCCACCCGGCAAACGCTCCGCGACGGCTGGTTTCTAACCGGTGATGTAGGACATGTCGACGAAGACGGATTCTTCTATGTAGACGACCGTATCAAGGACATGGTGATCGTTGGCGCCTCCAACGTTTACCCGGTGGATGGAGAAAGAATACTGGCGGAGTGCGACGACATCGAAGAAGCAGCAATTGTCGGCAAACCCGATCCCGTCCTCGGTGAATCCCTCGTCGCCTGCGTTGTTTTGAAGAAAGGGCGCAAAATGACGTCCAATCAATTGCAGTCCCTTTTCAAAGGACGCTTGGCAAATTACCAGCACCCCCATCATGTGATGTTTATGGAGTCCATCCCCCATAACGCTCTCGGTAAAATCCAAAAAGCAGAACTGCGCCGGATTGTCCGCGATTAAGCACAATATGTAGCGAGTTTAGCCGAATTTTCTCCAAATGTAGTTGACGTATTTCTCCCGCACCTGTTAAAAAGCAACCGTTCAAGTGCATGGATGCGGGGTCCATCGTGATCTGGCTATAGGTCAGAGGCTCGGCGCAACAGAGGGGTTTGCCCGATGTTGCGCCGGGCCGATCTATTTTTAGGCAATGCCTTAAGGATTTGGGCGAAAAAACGGAAAAGACGCCAGGTGCGCGGACGCGGGGTCCATCGCTCGTGCTCCGAGGAGCACGCCTGACGCCTTCCGAGCAAAAATCCCGAAGGATCCTTAACTCCGAGGAATTCGTCGCCCGAAGGTTCCGTCTTCCCCGAGAACCAAACTGCCCGAAGGCTTCCCGGCTCTTCGGCCCCGCTCCTCCGAAGAAGAACTGACCTCTGAACCGCTTCACCCGAGAGTGTCCCGGTTCAGGCGGCTTTTCAGTCCGAAGACATCCAAACCGCACAGATATAATCCGAAATCAATCAGGTTCACGCAATAAAAATATAGTTAATATGCTTATTTTTCAGTGGACTAAAAGATTATTCTTGCACAATTTATCAACCGGTTATCCACAGAACACTCCACCACGGCACGATCAGCACCGTACTTCATGCAATCTGGTTCGATACCGGCTATCAACACTCTAAAACCGCCGAGGCGACAATCCTGCGTGAAACCAGGAAGCGAAGGAGACAATATCAAAAACCGGCAGCTTCACATGTGCCGCCAGGGATCGAGAGAACGGCCCCATATTTGTGCATTCGAGAACGATCGCGCCAATGTCATCAAACTGCCGCAGCAACGCCTCGCCTGCGTCCAAGATATCCCGTTCCGCAGCGGCGATATCGAGCTCGAGCGCATCACCGACAATTGCACGGGTAAACTCCTTACCGCCTTCTGTCCCAACGACGGGCGTCGAGGGATCAACACCTGCCTTGATAAGATGCTCCTCGGTCAGCGCCTCCGCACTGATCGTAATAATGCCCACGCGCTTGCCCGGCGGCAGCAGCCGCTGCACGAACGGCGCCTGCATGAGGCTGGATGTTGCGACGGGCACGCCTGCATGGGCCGCCAATTCGTCCTGGAACAAGGACAGAAAGCCGCAGGTTGTCGTGATACCGTCGGCCCCAAGGGAAACCAGTTCCGTCGCCGCCTCCTTGAATGCATCCAGCAAGCCGTCGGCTTTTTGACAAACGACCCGCTCGGAAGAGGCGCCGCGCACCACTTTGTATAGAACGGGAAAGGGCCATGTATGGGCGTTCCCGACGTCACCAGGAAAGCGGGGGAACCGCGTTTCCAGCATCAGGATACCCAGCCGGGCGCCATAGACTGACTTGCCACCCTGCATACTTTCAGTACCTTTATCCGCCATATTCTGCCCTCTGCCACCGTCGACCCAGTAGACTAAGAACGGCACGTCCAAGCAAGGCCATACGAAAAAGGCCGCACCCGGAGGCGCGGCCTTTCCCGACTTGATGTCGGACTGACTTAAAAGTCCATACCGCCCATACCGCCCATGTCGGGGGCGCCACCAGGCATACCGCCAGCGGCGGGCTTCTCCGGTTTGTCGGCAACCATCGCTTCGGTCGTAATCAACAGACCGGCAACCGATGAGGCGTCCTGAAGTGCTGCGCGCACGACCTTGGCGGGATCGATGATGCCGCTCTTGACCATGTCGCAATACTTCTCGTTCTGTGCATCGAAACCCCAGTTTGCGTCCTTGTTCTCCAGGAGCTTACCGGCAATCACTGCACCGTCTTCGCCGGCATTTTCGGCAATCTGACGAGCCGGCGCCTGAATCGCCTTGCGCACGATGTTCACGCCGACCTTCTGGTCTTCGTTATCGAGCTTCAGCTTATCCAGTGCCTTGATCGAGCGCAGAAGCGCAACGCCACCACCCGGGACAACGCCTTCTTCAACCGCGGCGCGGGTCGCGTTCATGGCGTCCTCGACACGATCCTTGCGTTCCTTGACCTCAACCTCGGTCGCGCCACCGACATGGATGACTGCAACGCCGCCTGAAAGCTTGGCGAGACGTTCCTGAAGCTTCTCCTTGTCGTAGTCGGAGGTGGTCTCTTCGACCTGCGCCTTGATTTGATCGCAACGCGCCGTGATGTCTTTCTTCTTGCCAACGCCATCGACGATCGTCGTGTTGTCCTTGTCGATGTCGACGCGCTTGGCACGACCCAGCATATCCAGGGTCACGTTCTCAAGCTTGATGCCGAGATCTTCGGAGATGACCTGACCACCGGTGAGAACCGCGATATCGGCCAGCATCGCCTTGCGGCGATCGCCGAAGCCCGGTGCCTTGACGGCCGCTACCTTGAGACCGCCCCGCAAACGGTTGACAACGAGCGTCGCCAGCGCCTCGCCCTCGACATCCTCAGCGAGGATGAGCAGGGGCTTGCCGGACTGAACAACGGCTTCGAGAAGCGGCAGCATTGCTTGAAGACCAGAAAGCTTCGACTCGTGGATCAGAATGTACGGATCCTCGAGCTCGACCTTCATCTTCTCGGCGTTGGTCACGAAATACGGCGACAGGTAGCCGCGGTCGAACTGCATGCCTTCGACGACCTGCAGGTCGGTATCGAGGGACTTGGCTTCCTCGACCGTGATCACGCCGGCATTGCCGACCGTGTCCATGGCCTTGGCGAGCATGGCACCGACTTCGATGTCACCATTCGCGGAAATCGAACCGACCTGAGCAATTTCTCCATTCGTCGTGATTTTCTTCGAGCGCTTGGCGATATCGGCGACAACCGCTTCGACGGCAGCGTCGACACCGCGGCGCAGATCCATCGGGTTCATGCCGGCCGCAACAGCGCGCGAACCTTCACGGACAATTGCCTGGGCAAGAATGGTCGCCGTCGTGGTGCCGTCACCAGCGATGTCGTTGGTCTTCGATGCGACTTCACGCACCATCTGAGCGCCCATGTTCTCGAACTTGTCGCTCAGTTCGATTTCCTTGGCAACGGTAACACCGTCCTTGGTGATACGCGGTGCGCCGAACGCCTTGTCGATGACGACATTGCGCCCCTTCGGACCGAGCGTCACCTTGACGGCATCAGCCAGAACGTCAACGCCTTTAAGCATCCTGTCCCGGGCGTCTGTTGAGAATTTGACTTCTTTCGCAGCCATTTTTTCGTTTCCTTTTTTTGCTAAGCTAGTTCAAGCGAGCCTAAACCTTTAGGCGGCTTTCTTTTTCGCCTTGGTTTGCTCCATGACGCCCATGATGTCGGGTTCCTTCATGATCAGCAGTTCCTCACCGTCGACCTTGATCTCGGTGCCGGACCATTTGCCAAACAGAATACGGTCGCCAACTTGAACATCCATCGGCGTGATATCGCCGTTTTCGCTTCGGGCGCCTGAGCCCACTGCGATGATTTCGCCCTCGCTGGGCTTTTCCTGTGCGGAGTCGGGAATGATGATGCCACCAGCGGACTTTTCTTCCCCGTCGATTCGACGCACCAATACACGATCGTGCAACGGCCTGAATTTCATTGCTAACCCTCCAAAGCGTTCTACTAATGTGATTCGCGATCTTATTAGCACTCAGGTCCATTGAGTGCCAGCCGGGATTTAAGCCATGATCACAGGCTGTTCAAGAGATTTCCGCAGAAAATTTACCGATTCGGCGAAAAATTTTGGACCGAGGCTTCAATCCTCGGATTTCGGCAGCTCCAAACCCGCATTCCGGGCATAGATCTTGGCGACGGCCGCATCGTCCTCGCGCCCATATCCAGCACCCGCAGCCGCAACGAACTGTTGCAGCGCCACCGCGGACAAAGGTGCCGAGAACTTGGCTGCTCGTGCGACATCGGACACGATGCCTAAATCCTTGACGAAAATGTCGACGGCAGAGTGCGGCGTGTAGTCGCCATCGGCAATATGCGGCCCGCGGTTTTCGAACATCCAGCTCGACCCGGCGCATTTCGAGATCACATCGACCGTCGTCTGCGGATCGACGCCCTGACTGATGCCAAAGGTAATGGCCTCCGCGGCGGCGGCGATATGGACTCCGGCCAGCATCTGATTGATCACCTTCAGGGCCGACCCGGCACCGGCGGCACCGCCAAGCCGAAAAACGTTTCCCGCCATGGCGTCGAGCGCCGGCTGCGCCGCTTCGAATGCGGCATCGGAGCCTGACGCCATGATCGACAGCGCACCCTGTCCTGCCTTCACCGACCCACCGGAAATCGGTGCATCGAGATAGAGCAGGCCCAGGGAAGCACAGCGCGCTTCCATTGCTCGCGCGAAGTCCGGAGACACAGTCGCACAGGACAAAATGACCGTCCCCTTGCGCAGAACCGACGCCAACCCGTTCTCGCCAAACAGCACCGTTTCCGTTTGATCCGCGTTGACGACGACGGTGGCAATGATATCCAGCATCGGACCTACCTCGGCAAAGGAACCACCGTGCCCGCCCTCGGCGCAAAACTCCGCAACCCGCGCTGCATCGACATCGAAACCGTGCGTAGCCAGCCCGGCCCGCACCAGCGAGCGCGCCATGCCGCCGCCCATCGAACCAAGACCGACGACGCCAACGGTTGGGGTATTCTCTTTCATGTCAGTCCTCGATCGATTTACGAAAGATCGCTTCTATATGTACTTCCGCTGCGTCGATCACAGGAAATCCACAGCCTTGCCCCTGAAAGGCGAGGAAGAGATCGGTGCCCCCCAGAACAACAGCCTCCGCCCCCTGCTTCTCACATAGATCGCGTCCCACACGGAAAAAGGTCGCGCGCTGCGCTTCCGTCACCCGCGCGGCTCTCGCCATAGCAAGATAGTCGTCTTGCACCGCCGCCAGATCGTCGCCCTGCGGGATCACACATTCGACCGTTGGGACGCCACCATAGATATGGCTCTCCATGACCATGCGCGTCCCCAGCAGCCCGATCCTCTCGAGGCCGCGCTGCACAAAATTCGCTTCCAGCGCCGGAATGGCGTTCAGTACCGGCAGCGGCGAAATCGCTTCCAGTTCCTTGATGCAGAAATGTCCGCCCATCGAGGTAACCGCCACCGCATCCGCGCCTGCCGCCTGCAAGCGCTTTACGAGTGGCAGAAAAACCTGCGCCTGCGCCGCCGCATCCCCCGCCATCAGGTTCGCCACCATCTGCCGTGCATCCGCATGCACGATCGTCAGGTCCATGACGCGGTCGGCGGCCACATAATGGTCCACCAGCCCGCGATAATAAAACTCTGTCGCCGCCGGCCCAATGCCGCCGATAAGACCGATATGCATCTGTTGTTTCTCCTATGAATACTATGAATACGCAGGGGAATTCTAAAACCTACGACGTTTTTCAGCCTCGCTTGGCAACAAGCCGGCCGCCGCCGATGAGACCGCCTTCGAAGGCATGCAGAATAGCGCCGTTCTTCTCCATCATGATTCGAAAAACTTTGGGATTGAACTGCTCCGATATTTCGCTTTCAAGCCGCTCAAGCCGTGCGATGATGGTCCGATACTGAGTGATGAAAGCCGCGCTGATATCCTCCCGTCCTAGTACCGAGAAGCCACTCTTTTCCAGCAGTTCGCAATAGCATTCCATCGTTGCCATGTTGGAGGATGCCGTCGCGTCATGCACCGCTTCGCGTTGCGCCTCATCCATCTCACCGGTTTGCAGCCAGTCCGTGAAAACAATCGTTCCTTTCGGCGCAAGCACACGGGCGCATTCGGCGATGAGCTTGGGCTTATCGGGGACGTGACACCAGGCGTCCTGCCCCCAGACGACATCGAACGTACCGCTTTCGAAAGGCATGTCAGTCGCATCACCTGCCTGGAAGGTCGCCAGCCCCTCCAACCCTCTGGCCTTGGCCCTGTTGTTTGCCTCGAGAATGCTGGTTTCGACAAGGTCCAGCCCGGTAATCCGGCAACCGCGAGTCGCGGCCAGATGTAATGCTGGACCACCAAGGCCGCTACCGACGTCCAGAACCCGAGACTCTGCGGTTATCCCTGCTTGATCCGCCAGAATGTCCGTGGATTGTGTGCCGCCGATCGATAGGTAGTCGTCACTGTACAGTTTCTCGATCAGCGACGCGCCGACCGGGCTGTAGTTCTTGCGGACCGCTTCGGTGCTCATATCGTCTCCTCTAGGCTGACAGGACCGGATGTTTAGCACGCCGACACCTATACCGCAGCGTTTCGACGCGTCAGAATGCGGACGCTGAATAGGAGGCCTCTACCATGCCCACACTCGACTGCAACGGCGGTCCGCTGGATTACGACGTTATCGATATCACGCCGCCCTGGGTGACGGACCCGGAGACGGTGCTGTTCTGCCATGGGGTGGCGACGGATAAGGATATCTGGGCGGGGTGGTTGCCAGGGCTGACGGACCGGTTCCGGGTCGTGCGGTTCGATACGCGCGGGTTCGGGCGCTCGCATGTGCCGGGCGCCGGGTTCGGCTGGTCGATGGATCTGTTGGCGGACGACATTTTGGCGGTCGCCGAGGCAACGGACAGCGGGCGCTTCCATCTGGTTGGCGAGTCTCTGGGCGGTACCGTCTCGCTTTATCTGGCGAGCCGCAATCCGCTGGCGAGCCGCAGCGTGACGGCCGTCTCGACATCGCACCGTGGTGGCTCGATCCGCAAAGCAAAGGAATGGCGCGACTTCGTTGCCGCGAACGGCATGGAAGGCTGGTCGAAGGACATGATGGCAGACCGGTTCTTCCCGGACGCAATTCCGGAGGACATATGGCGGTGGTTCAACGGTGTGCAATGCGCCACCTCATCAGATTCGCTACTCGACCTGGCCGACCTGCTGATCGGATCGGATTACTCCGATAGCCTTGCCAAAATCGAAGCGCCCGCCCTCCTGCTTGCGCCGGACTCGAGCCCCTTCGTATCGACCGATATCACCGCAGACATACACAGGCTAATCACGAATTCGGAGATCCAAGTATTCCCCGGCGCGCGGCACGGCCTCGCCTGTTCGCATGGCGTCGAATGCAGTTTCGCCCTACTCGATTTTCTGGCGCGGCACGATCTCGCGTGACCGCGTCGAGTACGCCTGTGCGCCCCGTCGTCGGGTCGCCGATCCGGGGTATCGCCTATATGGTGGCGGCGCTGTTCCTGCTGACCGTCGGGGATGCGCTGACCAAGTGGGTCGGTTCCAGCCTGCCGGTTGGCCAGGTGATCTTTTTTCGGGCCTTGTTCATTTTTATCCCCACCATGGCCATCGTCTTTACATCCGGCGGTCTTGCGACACTCAAGGTAACGGACCGCAGAGGTGTGGGGACAAGAGCAGTCTTATATTGCTGCACGACTGCCCTGATTACGACGTCGATGATCCTGCTGCCGTTGGCCGATGCGTCTGCTCTGTTATTCGCAGGCCCGCTTTTCGTAACGGCATTGGCGACACCGATGCTTGGCGAATATGTCGGCTGGCGGCGTTGGACCGCCGTGTTGGTCGGGTTCGTGGGCGTGATTATCATGTTGCGCCCGACGCCGGATGCCATTCAGGTCCTTGCGGTCGTGCCAATCGTCGCGGCCTTATTCAGCGCTTTTCGTGACATCACCACACGTAGGATCAGTGCCACGGAATCGTCGAACGCGATCATGTTCTGGTCGAATGTCGTACTTCTCGCGGCGGCCGCATTGACCGCGCCCTTTGGTTGGGAACCCATGCGCTTCGCCGATCTGGCACAGCTGGCGCTGCTAGGGATCATCGTCGGCGTCGCGCACTGGGTCATGATCGAAGCCTATCGCTTCGGCGAAGCCGCCGTCGTGTCTCCCTTCAAATATACAGCTATCGTCTGGGCGACGCTGCTGGGCTACTTCGTCTGGGGGACGGTGCCCGACGCCTTTATCATAAGCGGCGGCGCGCTGGTCATTGCCAGCGGCCTTTACATCCTGCACCGGGAAACCCGGCGTAAGGCCGGCTAAAAAGTGCGGGTGTAGCGCTTGACGAAGTCTTCATTCACCGTGACGCCGAGGCCGGGACGATCTGGAATTTCGATATAGCCGTCGACGGCAACGAAATCTTCCATCGAAAGCTCACGCAATAGCGGATTGGCACCCAGCGAATATTCAAGAATGAAGGCACTCGACGCCACCGCCGAGACATGCAGTCCCGCCGCGAATGCGAGTGCCCCGGTCCAGAGGTGTGCGGCAAAGCGTAACTGGTGCGCACTGGCGAGCGCTTCGATGCGCATCGCTTCTGTTATGCCCCCGGCAATCGCGAGATCCGGCTGCAGAATGTCGGCGGCGCGCAGTTCGATCAGATCGCGGAAATCGAAGCGGGTAAACTCGCTTTCACCTGTCGCAATGGGAATGTCTGTCGAGGCGCGAATTTCCGCCAGCCCCCGCTTGTCGTCCGCCGTCACCGGTTCCTCGAACCAGGCGATGTTGCAATCCGCCACTTCGCGGCAAAATCGTTTCGCCTCGGGCACGTTCATCGTACCGTGCGCATCGCACATGATGTCGATATCGTCGCCGAGACCTTCGCGCGCGGCCCGAACCCGGGCAATGGAGTGGCGAACATCGCCGTCTCCCGCTCCGACACGCATTTTGACGGCCTTGAAGTCACCTTGATCGATGAAGCCCTGCAGCTCCGCCGCGATACGGTCCGCCGGCGCCCAGCCGCCCGAGGCGTAAGCGGGCATGCGCTCGTGCCGCCGGCCCCCAAGCAAACGCCAAATTGGCGCATTCAGCGACTTACCAAGAATATCCCAGAGCGCCATGTCGATACCGGCAATGCCGGAGATCGTCAGGCCGCGACGGCCCAGGGCAGGGAAAACATGGCCCCGGTCGAGCGCGAAATGCGCCCGCGTGCCGTTGTACATAGTGTCCCATAGCCGCGAGATATCGCGCGGATCCTGACCGATCAGCTGCGGGCCCAATTCCTTCTCTATCAGCGTACAGAGGGCAAGATTGACGCTATTGCTGCCGACAGCGGATTTCGCCTCGCCATGGCCGACGAGGCCACATTCCGTTTCGATACGCACGAGCGTCGCGTCGAACGACGTGGTGGGACCAAAGTCGCTGACATGCTGCTTTTCCTTCGGAATCGGCACATGCAGCCAGGTCGCCGATACCGATTTGATTTTCATACTGACTTACTCCGCCGCTGCCACAGCCTGATGCACATTCCGCAGCGGCGCCATCACGCCGGCAATCGAATTCAATGTGTCGAAGGTCAGGATATCCTTGTGGATACTGGCCGCAGTTTCCGCATCCATTGCTTCCTCAGCACATCCCAGAAACTTTCGCGCATAGTCCTGATCAGAGAGCGGCGCTTCCTTCTGGCCTTTTGTATGCGTAATTTCGGTCGCCAATTTACGGCCATCGCGTAGGCTGATTTCCACCAGCGTTGGCCGTTGCGGACTGCTGTCGGGATGCTCGCTTAATTGCATGTCGATTTTCGGCATGAAGGACTTCACCTCATCCGGCGTTTCGCCACCCGCCCGGAAATCGCCCAGCACGACTTCGCCATGCGTCATCGCCGTCGAAAGGCAATACTGCATGCTGAACCGCCGCTCCATTTCAGTCTGCGGATTGGAATACATCAGATTATTGAAGTTGATCGGCGGGACGACCGTTGTGATCGCGTCAACGTCATCGGCATTGATCCCGTGTTCCGCCTTCAGCGCAAAAAGGCCGTCGAGCGAGCGATGCGTGCTGGCGCAACAGGGGTAGGATTTCGGCGACAGGCAGAATTCCTCAATCGCCAAGGGGTCGCCCAATGCCGCCATGGCGGCATCGAATCCGGGTGACTCTTCGCCAGCGTATAGGTCTCGGAAGCCCCACTTTCCGTCCAGTGGCTCATCAGACGCCTCTATCCCCGCGGACGCCAAGCTGGCGGCCATGACGGCATTCTTGGCTGCGAGACCGGCATGCATTGGTTTTGCCATCGTGCCGAACTGCCGTTTCGAACCGGCGGCCGTGCTGACGGCAATGCTGATCGCATTCTGCATGCCCTTCACATTCAGGCCGAGCAGCCGGGCGCAGCCCGCAGCCGTGCCAATCGTCGAAACGGTCGATGTGGAATGCCAGCCGCGCTTGTAGTGCTCGACATTCACGCTCTGACCGACCCGGGCCTGGATTTCGAGGCCGACCACATAAGCATCCAAGATGGCGTGCCCGGACATGCCCTCCTGCTCACCAAGCGCCAGCAGCGCCGGCACCATCACCGCAGAAGCATGGCCGGAAACAGGTCCGAAACTATCGTCGAAATCGAGCGCATGTGCCGCCGTTCCATTCGCCAGCGCTGCCCAAGGGGCGGCCAAGCCTGTTGTCTGGCCTACGACCGTTGCAGGCCCCTCGCCCCAATTGGCAACCGCTCGTCGCACACGCTTCGCAGCCTGATCATGCGCGCCGGCAATCATCACGCCGATTGTATCGAGCACGGCGTCGCGCGCCTTATCGAGGGGATCAGCAGCGCGAACATCAGACGTCTCGGCGGCCCAGCTTGCCAGCTTTTCGGTAACGGACATGATGATATTCCCCATATTTGAGAGACTCTCATTCTAGTGCACGATCCAAAAAGCTTGCAAACTTAGACACCCTTCTCTTGCGGTACTTGCAGCCTGTCTGGCAGGATTGGCGTCGCAACATGCCTATCAAGAAGGAAATCAAATGGATCAGGCGGAGCTATCACCGGTAAATGGCTCCCGGGTTTGGCGCGGGCCGGACACGACGGCACGCAGCGACGAATGGACCCATGAGCTTTCCGTAACCGAGATCGCGGAACTCGATGAGGCGGTGGCACAGATTCTTTCACGCGGCTTGGATGTTCTCGATATCCGTAAGGAGAATTTCATCATTCCGGAGCTCGGGAGAACCCTGCGCCGGATTCAGGACATCCTGCAGAATGGCTTCGGATTCAGTTTGCTCCGCGGTATTCCCGTCGAACGCTATGATATTCGGCAGGCTGCCATCGCCTATTTCGGCATCGGCGCGCATCTTGGCGAAGCTGTGTCGCAGAATGCGAAAGGGCATGCCCTCGGCCATGTCTATAATTTGGGCTTCGACCCGACACTGCCGACGGCGCGTGGCTACCAAAGCGCAAACAAGCTGAACTTTCACACCGACCCGACCGATCTGGTCGGCCTGATGTGCCTACGCAAGGCAAAGTCCGGCGGGCTCAGCAGCATCGTCAGCGCTGGCACCGTATACAACACGATGCTCGAACAGCGGCCAGATCTGGTGCAGGTGCTCACCGAAACGCTCTATCGCGACCGCCGCGGCGAAGTTCCCGAAGGGCGCGAACCCTGGTACCGCTTTCCCGTATTCAATTTCCACGAAGGCCGACTGACGACGAACTATGTGCGTAGCACGATTGAGAAGGCGCAGCGTTTTCCGGACGTGCCGCGGCTGACGGATCTGCAGCGCGAGGCGTTTGCGCTCATCGAAAAGACAACGGCAGACCCCGACCTCTATCTGAATATGTCCTTCGAGCCCGGTGATGTACAGGTCCTCAACAATCACTACATTCTGCATTCCAGAACGGCGTACGAGGATTACCCCGAGCCGGAAAGGCGGCGGCACCTCCTCCGCCTCTGGCTGGCGTGCGACGAAGGACCAACCCTGCCCGCTCCCTACTATGAATTCATGGACAAGACGGCGTCCGGTCGACCGAACGGATATCTGATGCCCGGCGTTACGCTTACCGCACCGTTAGATGCCGAGGACGGTGGCCCTGGCGCCAGCGAACAAAGGCTCGCCGACGCCGCGGTTTGACGTCGTTTCCTCATCCATCACGCCGCCAACACATGTGTGCGGTCCATCAGAGAGTACCGCAACCGAACAAGGATCACCTGATATGACGACGATCGCGGACCTATACAAAGCGCGCTTTGGCCTCGATAAGGATATCGGCCAGGATATGAAAGCCGAAGGCACCGTCGCCGGAATACTGAACCGCCGTTCGCACCGCCGGTACACGGACGAGCCTGTTTCCAATGACCTGCTGGACGTCTTGCTGGCCTGCGCACAGTCCGCACCGGCAAAGTCAGACCTGCAGCAATATTCAATAATCGTGGTCGAAGACCCGAAGGCGCGCGAGGTGATCGGCGGTTGGGAAGGCGCCGCGCCGGTATTCCTGATGTTCTGTGCGGATTCGCGGCGCCAACGGAAGCTCGCGAAAATTCGCGGGCACGACTTCGAAAACGACAATGTCGACACCTTCATGAACGTCTGTGTCGATGCGGCGCTGGCGATGCAGAGCTTTATTCTTGCCGCTGAATCGGCCGGGCTCGGCTGTTGTCCGATCAGCCAGGTTCGCAATCGTATCGAAGCTTGGTGTGAGGTCCTGGGACTGCCGGAAGGTGTCTTTCCCATCTCCGGATTGTGCGTCGGATGGCCTTCTACACCCGGATTTATCTCAATGCGCCTGCCGCCCTCGACCGTCGTCCACCGAGACCGCTACGACGACTCCAATCTGGAAGCCGACGTCGATGCCTATGACAAACGCCGGCACGCGATCTATGCGATCCCACCGGAGAAGCAGCGGCTCACCGAACGGTACGGCGCGCTCGATTTTTGCGGTTGGTCGGAAAATACGACGCGCCAGCTATCCGAGCCAGAACGAGCCGGCTTCAAGGCCTTTCTGAACAAGCATGGCTTCAGCCTGAAGTAACGGCTTTCGCTTCCCCAATCGACGGCCGGAGGATCAAGCAAAGCGGGATCGTCAGGAAAATCAGGCATCCGACGATCCCTATCGTCTCCGGAATGCCAATGACATCGCCAAGGAAGCCATAGCCCCACGGCGCCAAAATGCCGCAGACGGAACCGAGTGTGTAAAACAGGCCGAAGGCCCTGCCCTGTCTTTCCGACTCCACGAGATCGCCGATCGTGCCGTACAGCACCGACGAGGTTCCGTTCAACGCGACCCCGATAAAGGGCAACAGGAAGAACGCGGCCAAACTAGGCAAAACCAGGGTCAGCAGGATCCCGGCACCGGTGGTGATTTCCGTCAGCACAACCGTCCGAATGACGCCGAACCGGTCGGCCAAAAGACCGCATGCGAGCTTGCCAACCATGCCGCCAGCGAAAACCATAACGGTGGCGGAAGCGGCCCAGCCTTCGGGTACGCCCTTGGCGATCATTAAAAAAGCGACGAATGTCAGAAATCCCGTGCGCGTGCTGCTGTCCAGCACCGCGATACTACATAAAGCGAAGAACCCTGTGCGGTCGCGAATGCCCCAACCGACCGAGCGCTTGCTTTGTTCCGCAGCCGCATCCTTTCCCGCGCGGCTGGCTGCATGCGAGGGACCCAGCAAGACCAAAATAGCTATTGCGACGGCGACTCCAATGGCACCTGTCATTTGCACGGGAACGTCCCATGACACGCCAATCCCAATGAGAAAGCTTGCCGCACTCGCGAATACAAGCTTCCCGACGTCGCCAGCGAAATTATAGGTGCCCAAGGCACTGCGCCGCGATCCGTCCGCATAGGCGTTGGATACGATAGACGAGCATAACGGGTGCTGCACTGCGTTACCGCAGCCCGCCAGGAACAGAAAGCCGACTATGGTCAGATAGCTGCCGGAAAATCCGAGCATCAGGTATGCAATGCCAGCGCATGCCGTTCCGGCGGCCAACAGGATGCGTTCGCCAAACCGCTCCGCGAGCAGCCCGACCGGCAGTTGAAATAAGGCCATCGCGGCCTTGTTCGCCGCGCGAATAAACCCGACTTCGCTGTAGGATAACCCAAAGGCTTGGGCCAGGAACGGGAGCAGCGGATACAGCATGTCGACCATGCCGTCGTGCAGGATATGGGTCCCGCTGCAGACGCCTAATTTCCAGCGCCGGCTTTTGCCATCAATTGACTGTTCGGCGGCGCTCAGAAGCCGGCCTCAATGCCGACGGTCGGGCCATCGGCGACTTCAAACCATTCCGTGTCCGCCTCACTACCATCGTCAAAACGCAGCACGAGGCACTCCGAGGGCCTATCGAGCGCAGTGAACGGATGATGCCAAACCCCGGCCCGATAGTTGATGCCCTGGTCCGGCCCCGCGATGAACGCCTGAAGCTTGCCCAAATTCGGCGCCCCATTCGGCGTCGACGGTGCCACGAGCATCAGATAGCGGGAGATATCCAAGGGGACAAAGGTCTGTCCCGAATAAGGATGCCGCTCCATCCATTTGACCTGAAGCGGAACCGGCGTTTCCTTCGCGCGAGAGACGGAAACGTTCAACTGTGCATCGGAGCGTTTGTTATCCATTGCAGCGGCAAACGCATCGCGCGTTCCTGGTTCCCCTTGGCCGATAGCGATCACGTCACCAAATGGTGCGAACGCATCCGCCGTCAACGGCTGCGCCACAAGCGTCGCCCCCGCATCGACACCAAGACTTTTGCTCCGGCCAACAGTTTCGGCATAAATCGCAAGCGCTTGTTCCAAGGTGCGGGCCGGATCAATTGTCTCTCGAGTTTCCGCGGCAATCGGCGTTTTGTCCAAAAGCCGGAAAAGTTCGGCAGCGCCTTCGTGAAAGCCGCGCGGCAAACCTGCGCCGCCGAGCGTTGCCGCTATTTCTTCCATCTCACCGATCCAACGGCGGGCATCCACCGGCAAGCGCGGCACCATCCGGCGCATTTCGTCGCCGACATGCGGCCGGCTGCTCTCCAACTCCTTCAAGTACAAATCCGTAAGGCCCATGATCTCCGCCGTCGTGAGCGCAGCAGCATAGAGCGTCCAGCTCCCCTTCGTGATCGCCGCATAGCACATCTTGATCGCGGAGGCGCGCCCAATTTCCGGTCCCATCTGGCGGACGGAAATGCCATCGCAATCGATCGCGGCAAGCGCTTCTGCCTGCGGGCCACTGACGTAAAACCGTGTCGACTGTTTCCCCTTACCCGGTGGCGGACCAATGATTCCCGCATCGACGAACGAAGCCCCGCATTCGGAAATTACGGCACCGATGCGGCTCGTTGTCGACGGCGATATCGCATTGCAATCAGCAAACAATGGTGTCCGATTCGCTTCCCGCATTGCCGACGCCACCGACTGAGCCATGCCCACCGCCGCCGACGGCGGCATGACCGACAGTACAAGGTCCGCTTCCGCCATGACTGCCGGCAGAGATCCAAGGTTTGAAAAGCCGGCGGATTCCGCCAGCCCTTTCGTCCGTTCGCTTCTGCCTTCCAAGCTCGTAACAATGTTCAAGCCGTTGCGCGCCAACGCACGGCCGACGGCGTGCCCCATGTCACCCGGACTCAATACTGCAACGGTTCCGATTTTCACAGCTGCCCTCCCTTCCGCCGATTTGCGCTTCGCTGAGAAAAGACCGTCAGCAGATCCGGCGACAGCGAAACGGTAACATTATCGTAACCTAAAGCGTGGTGGCGGCCAGCCTATTTCCGTTCCATCGGCAAATGAATGGTCACGATCGTACCGACGTCGATGTCGCTTTCGATACTGAACTCGCCGCCAAGCAATTCGACCAGTGATTTCGTCATGGGCAAGCCGAGGCCAGTGCCGCGATGTACATTGCCTTGCGCGCTTTCAACCTGCTCGAAGGGGCGCATAACGCGGGAGATATCATTTTCTGCGATGCCGATACCCGTGTCCTTGACCTGCACTGCGACGGAACGCGTGGCGTCGTCAAGCGCTATATCAACGGTAATACGGCCTTCGCTCGGCGTGAACTTAATCGCGTTGGACAAGAGATTCAGAATGATCTGACGCAGCATGCGCGCATTGGAACGAATTGGTGGCAGTTCCTCGATTGCATTTAGGTCCATCGTCAGGCCAGACTCACTCGCCTGATCCTTCACCATTCGAAGACAGACCTCCATGGTCTTACCGAGGTCCACGTCCTCAAGATTTGCCTCGAGCTGGCCCGCTTCTATTTTTGAGAGATCGAGAATGTCGTTGATGAGCTCAAGCAGATACTGCCCGCTTTCGCGTACATCTTTGGCATAGCCGACATATTGCGGCGAACCTAGGGGTCCGACCAGCTCCGACTCCATGATCTCCGCAAAACCTATGATTGCGTTCAACGGTGTCCGCAGTTCATGGCTCATATTCGCCAGGAACTCACTCTTCGCCTGACTTGCCGCGCGAACATCGCGCATTGTTGTTAGCAAGCTCACCTCGACATCGCGATGACGTTCCAGTTCGCGCTCCAGTTTGTTATTTCGCGATTTGAGGTCTGTAACCAGGGCGTCGTCTGCCCGCGGTTTCGACGGTGTCAAATCGGGTGTGTTTGATGCTTCCTTTCTTTTACCGAGAACGCTGACAAGGCGCGTAATAGAATCCTTAAGCTCACCAAATTGTTCTTCGGTGTGCTCCAGCCTACTCTCCAGGTGATTAATTTCCGGCGACGCCTGGGTCGGCGCGATGTTCTGATCAGACGTTTCGCTTTCTTCCGGTTCGTCGTAGACATCTTCCATGATGCGATGCAGTGAGGTGAGCTGATGAACCAGAGGTGCAACAGCCGGTGAATCGCTGCCTTGGGTAGCGATGATGATATCGAGCGCGTTGCTAAGCTTGGCGGCCTCCCGAAGGAGCCGCCGCATGCCCTTGGGGCTGCGCTTATCTGAACGTCGCTCGACCATAATTCTCAATCATTAGCGTATAGCCGGAATAACGCTTACGCGGTGGGTTCTTCCGGCGATCGAGTAGCAGAATAGTCACGACAGCGTTTACGGCATCACCCAAACGGATGAAGTTGAAATCGTTGCAAAATCACGCCTGTTCACCGGATAATCTCCGCCTTTGGATATGCTAAAAAGGCAACGTCCGGGCGCATTTTGTTACAATGTGCTGTTCGGCAATTTGACCTTTCGAATATCCTTTAGATCACGCTGGAGAACCGTCTCCAAATGATTTTTTTTTAATTGTATATCAATAAATTATAGCGCGAATTAAGGAATTTCATTCGATGAAGAGGTGTGGCTCATAGTAAGCGTCCGGCCTGACCGCTCTGCCGTGCAGAAGAAGTGAGGTTTAGTGTCCACTTGTTTAGGTGGACACTAACGGGGATCAGGATGTGGCGAAGCGGGGCAAGCGTCGGCGCTGGAGTGCAGACGAGAAGCGGATGATTTGCGCACAGACGCGGTTTGCGGGCGTTTCGGTTTCACAGGTTGCACGGCGCTACAATGTGAACGCCAATCAGGTTTTCAACTGGCTGAAAGATCCCCGGTTTGCGGGAAGTGACACGGTCGATGACGCCGCCTGTTTCCTGCCGGTTGAGATTGCGCGTCACGTCGAGCACGAAGCCGAGCGCCCTGTTGGTGACGAAGGCAAGATCGAGGTCACGCTTGCCGGAGGTCATCGCTTGAGCATTAGCGGCCCTTACGATCCCGAAGCGCTCGTACGTCTGCTCCGGTGCTTGTCGGGATGATCCCGGTTCCCACGAACACGAAGGTTTGGCTTGCGGCCGGCGTGACGGACATGCGTAAGGGGTTCAATGGGCTGTCAGCGCAAACAGAGAAGGTTCTAAAGGCGGCGCCGTATTGCGGTCATCTGTTCGTCTTCCGGGGTCGCCGTGGCGATCTGATCAAGGTGATCTGGTGGGACGGGCAAGGGGCATGTCTGTTCTCGAAGCGTCTGGAGAAGGGACGGTTTGTCTGGCCGTCTGCGAAAGCGGGCAAGGTTGCGCTGACCCCGGTTCAATTGGCGATGCTGCTGGAAGGGATTGATTGGCGCATACCACAACGAACGTGGCGTCCCCTGACGGCTGGGTAAAGTCGTTTCACAGCAAAGGGTTGTCAATTTCCGGGGATTCCCATGCGGGGTGGCGGCTGATAGATTGCCGGCATGCTCGACGACGCTGAGAACCTCCCGAATGAACCTGCCGCATTAAAAGGTCTGGTGGCATCGCTGGCGTCGGAAGTGAAGTCACAGGCGGTGTTGATCGAGAAGCTCCAACACCAATTGGCCGGGATGCGCCAGCATCGCTTCGGGTCGCGCTCGGAGGCTCTGGATCAACTGGCGTTGACGCTGGAAGACGAAGAGATTGCGGCGTCCGCGCAGGAGCCCGCGTCAGACGATGCAAATGCAGATCAATCTGCAGCGCCAAAAGACAAGCCCAAACGTAAACCGCTGCCCGGTCATCTCCCACGCAACGAGACAACACTGTCGCCGGGCGATGCCTGTGGGGAATGCGGCGGTGCGCTCAAAACGCTTGGCGACGATGTCACCGAGGAACTGGAATATGTCCCCGGACGTTTTGTCGTGAACCGGATTGTTCGCCCGCGCATGGCCTGCACCTGCTGTGAGACGTTCCATCAGGCAGCCCTGCCGTCGCGGCCGATTGAGCACGGGCGGCCCGGTCCTGGCCTACTGGCCCATGTGCTGGTCAACAAGTACGCCGATCATTCGCCTTTGTACCGGCAAAGTCAGATATTCCAGCGCGAGGGGATCGATCTGGACCGCTCCACCCTGGCCGATTGGGTTGGCAAATCCACGGCTCTGTTGGAACCTTTGGCGGACGCCGTCGCGCGCCATGTTTTAAAGGGACAGGCCCTCTTCGCCGATGATACGCCGGTAAAAATGCTGACCCCAGGCTCCGGTAAAACCAGGACCGCGCGGCTTTGGGCCTATGTCCGCGATGAACGACCCTGGGCCGGAGAGGCGCATCCTGCCGCATGGTATCAGTTCTCGTCCGACAGGAAGGGCGTTCGCCCGCGCGAACATCTAGCGGACTTCACGGGCTTCATGCATGCCGATGGCTATGCGGGGTTCAATGACCTGTACCGCACGGGCAAGGTGACGGAAGTGGCCTGCATGGCCCATATCCGACGCAAGTTCGTCGATATCCACAAAGCTCAGGGATCGGCGATTGCCGAGGAAGCCATAAAACGTATCGCCACACTCTATGGCGTCGAGAAGGAGGTTCGGGGCCAATCGCCGGATCAACGGGTGAAGATCAGGCAGCGCCAATCAAAACCAATCTTCGACGACCTGGAATCATGGCTGCATGCCCAATTGACCCGGATATCCGGCAAATCACCCTTAGCCGGTGCTATTCGCTACGCCCTGACCCGCATGAAGAAGCTGCGACCATATCTAGATCACGGCTTTCTTGAACTCGACAACAATACCGCAGAGCGATCCATGCGGCCCATCGCCCTGGGGCGGAAGAATTATCTCTTCATGGGGTCCGAGGCCGGCGGCAAATCAGCCGCCATCGCCTATACGCTGATCGAGACAGCAAAACTCAATGGCGTCGATCCGCAGGCCTGGCTAACCGACACGCTAGCCTGTATCGCCGACCATAAAATCAATCGGATCGACGAACTGCTCCCCTGGCGTTACGCTCAAACCTGAGCGTAACAGTCCAACGTCATCATAGGCAGGGCTGCTTTACCGGACGCTCACCCTGTACCTGATCGTCCTGCGGCAGCGCATCCGAAAGCTGTAGCGCACCTACCGGCTTTCCCTGATCCGGAACGGCCGGGTCTGAAGCTTACCCGCGCGATACAGTTCCATGATGATCTCATCGGGCGCCTTGCCCTTATTTTTGGGGTCGAGTGCGGCCAACCAGCCCACGCGATTGTTATACAAATCCATAAGAACATCACCCGGTGAACCTGAATTGCCACTACGAAATCCATTGCGACTGTTGAACGAAACTGGAGATCGTTCATGCCCATCCAAAATGAGTTTTGCATTCTTTCCGCCAACTCGCCTAGTCAGCAAGAAACTTCCCAGTGCATGCCGAACTGCATCTTGATCATCTGCAAACCCCCGAAAATTCGGCAATAGTTTTTTAGCCATTCCCCTCGCTTTGATACTTACCTTTCTCATCGTCAATCCGAAGCCTAAGAAGTTCTCTATGTCCCCAGGCCCCTGTTTCGGATTGAACTCAAGACGGCGATGCATTTCCGCTAAATCAACTGGCTTTGTCGTGGGAGCAGGCAAGTCAGATTTATTGATTACGGTTTTTTCAACAGATCTGTTTGAAGCAGGCGCAGATGCAGCGGACGATTTTTCTGATTGTAATGGCAATGGAAGCCTCCAATACGAAACAAACTAGGAAATATTCCGGCCACGGATTTCCTCAAGATGTTGGAAAAATGAAGAAATTTAGTAGGAAGGCGCTTAAGAGCTGATACACTAACGAAGCTGATACCGCTCCGTTTTTTTAAAAGAGCAGCCATGCAAGATACCCAAGTTACGAAACCCACAGGCCGCGGCCCCGATTGGACAGGGCTTTTAATCCTTGCCTTGATTTGGGCTGGGATCGCTGGATATTTTTTTTACGTCGCCGTTCTTGTGCTTTACCCGCCGGACGAATTTCTCGAAGGCATGTATTCTGACTTTTCGCCTGAGGAGCGCGATGCGATAAGACTGCGAGTGCACGTATTTTGTTACGGCATCATTACCGGCACCTTTACAGCGACAGTGGCTCCGCTTCTCTTACTTCTCTACAAATACAAAAATCGGACGCGCTAGTCCTCCGTAGCGGGCCAACTCTTTATCCCCTGCCCCAAGCGAAAGGCGCGACAGTATCGCTCGTATCCGGCACGGCGCGTCTTGGCCGTTTGGGCTGCAAAGCGAGCACAGCGCTGTCGCCACGGTCGGGGGAACGACCGAGGCGTTTGACGATGTCTTCCTTGGCCTCCACCTGAATACCGCGCGCCGTCACCTTCCAGCGTGGCGTACACAAATCGACCAATAGTTCACGACCCTGCGGCAAGGCGATATCGTCGCCGTAATGCGGATCGAGTGCCTCGCGCATCTTCCACCACCATTCGGCCCGCTTGTTTATGAAACCAAGTTGACCCGACCGGTCCTGTCCAACACTCGCTTCCGCCGCATTGCAGGCCACCGTATTGATCCGCAACCCGTCGAGATGATCATACGCGCTGGCACCGACGCCGATCACATCTACATAAGCGGTCGCATCGTCGCGCAAATACGCCACCGTCAGCGCCGCGGCAGCTTGCCCATTCGGGGTCGCCGAGCCCGGCTGCGCGATTTGCGGCGCGAACCAGTCGCCGTAGCGCGCCGTCAACACCGTGTTGTCCGCTCCACCCCGCGCTACATCCACGCCCATCGCCTGCATCGCGCCAGAAGGTTTGTGCGGCTGCCAGCGCTCCTGCGCCATGCGCGCCCATTCAGTCGGAATAACCTGCCACGGATCGTCGTCGCGGCCTGCCGTGAAATCCCCACGTAGCATCTGCGAACGTAGCGGTTCAGGTAGCGCCTGCAGCATTGCCTTGTAGCCTGTCGCGGTCAGGAACGGATTGTCCTCGACCGAACTCGGGATGAAGCTGCGGCTTTTCGGTTGAACGCGTTCGCCCTTGTGCTCAAACGGATCCGGCCCCGCGACTTCCACATCCGCGCCGTCCAACGCCGCGAACCAGCGGAGCTCACCGGGTAATGCCGGATTAACATGCTGCGCATCGAGCCACGGCGCCCAGAAGCGTATCACCCATTCGCCCTCGGCACTCGTCGGCGGGTTGCCGGCCCCCACAACACGGCAGCGCTGACCCGTATCCGTCGTCCGGTTCCAACCAACAAGGAAGCGGAACTGACTTTCCAGAAACTGCGGCAATTCGTCGAAAGCGATCAGATCGTGCGGCTGGCCTTGATAGGCTTGCTCGTCTCCCGCGTCCTTGACGCCGCCGAGATCGAGCAATCGCCCGTCCGGCAAACGCCAGCGGTTCTGTTGTGAATTGAATCCGTCCCGCGTATTCAAAATCTGCCGAACTCGGTCGGTCACCGCGCGCAGTTGTTTCGCCTCGCGTCGGAACAGGATCGAGCGCCGGTGTCCGATTAGCGCCAGCCCGATCAACAGGTCGGTCTTCCCGCCCCCCGCCGCCCCGCCATAGAACAAAAAATCCGCTGCGCTCGCGAATGCCGACTCCTGCGGCGTCTTGCGCGATGGTTCTGCTACATCGACCAGCGGCCGCCACGGATTGGCCGCGAGGTCTTCCGCGAGCAATGTATCAATGGCGTCACGCTGAGACAGTGGCAAATCCGCATAGGAGCGCTGCAAGCCGTTGGGCCCGTTCGACATAGCAGCGGCCTCCGTGCTTTAGCGAAAGGGTACTAATCCAGCTATTGGATAATCAAAGAGTGAAAAATTCAGTCGCCCTCTTGCTCCGCCTCGTCCACCCGCTTCCGCGCCGCCAATCGCTCTTGGAAATCCTTGGTCGTATTGGTCAGCGGAAACGGTTCATCCGGCACGGGCAAGTCAAGGAAGGCGCACAGCGGTTCCCAGCCCTCTGCGACATTGTAGGTCAGCAGACGCTCGGGCGCGATGGTGCGTTGTACTTCGGCAATGTGATCGCGATAAACCTTGAGCGCTGCATCCTTATCGCCAAGCTGGCCGCCGAACTGCTTATTGTAAATGATTTCGTAGATTGCTTGACGCCGCTCGCGCTCCAGGCCGGGCGGCGGCGATGCCGGATCGGTCAGGCTGCGGTAAATCGTGGCGTAAATGCTGCGATACCAGTCCTCTTCCAGCCGAACGGATAGCAGCACCTTGGCGTCGGCGAAATGCGCCGCGATCTCGCACCAGAAATAGGCGCTTGGCCAATCTACGCTAGCGCCGTAATTGGCAAACACGGCGTCCCAGTCCGGCAAATCGCCCCGCGCCGCCGCAACCCGGAAATGCCCGTCCTCGGGATGCTCCCGCACTTCGGCCATATGATGACAGGGGGCCAACCGCAGCATCTCCAACGCCGTCTTCAACGACCGGGTCCCGGTGCGACCAAAGCCTGCGCCAATGAGACATAACGCCATGTGATGCATCCCCTTAAGCCTGTAAATAGGCTCAAAGGTGCCGGAAAGTTAAGAATGATGCAAAGTGAGCTAAAGGGCTTAATGCTGCAAACGCCCCGACCTTTCGGAAAACACTCTAAGCGTCCCCAAAGGGCCGAGGCTTTTGCGTTACTCATGCGGGTATTATATCATGTACCCCGCATAATAGATTGTAACAAACTGAGTGTCCGTCATTGTATCTAGCCGTACGGTTGCGTTGTTCGACTGTTGAGGAACGAGGTAAATCCGCTGTTTCGTGACCCCATTTATCGTCTCAGAGATGGTTGTCGGAAATACTCCTCTGACCGTAGTAAGATTGCTGTTTCCCAACGTCCACGTTCCCGTCAACTCCCCGACACCAAACGCTGCGGTGTCGAGAATCAGGCTGCCAACTTCAAGACCATCTGTCGGGATCATAGCGCCTGCAGTGGGTGTTAACGATGCAATGAGACCGATCGGTGTATTTGTCTGCGTGTTGCTTGCGTTATTGATTTTACTTGCAAGATCTCCAGCGGAAGGGAACGGCAAATTCAGAAGCAGATCAAAGGGCGATATGATGGCATGCTGAATTACGCCGCCATTATTTCTTACTAAAATTCGGAAACACTGGTATTTGGCGCCTGCGGGAAGCGCCGAAAAATCCGGGACGCTCGATCCTGACGCGACCTGGTTCCACGCAACACCATCGGAAACGTATAGGTTTCCATCGTCGCCTAGCAGAACGGCGAACCGGTTATCATCACCCGGTGCCGGAAAGGCCGCAATGGGAAAAGGTGTCATTGCCAAGGGGTCGACCAGTCGGCCCGGGACGCACGGGGTGGGTTTGCAACAATCGCTGCTCATCGCATTCTCCTGTGTATGGTGGTTGCGCATGACCCCAGTTGGCGCGGTCGCACAGCGAAGGGCTCGGGTCAGCGGAATAGAAGCCCTTTGTCACATCGCTCGCGCTGTTAACGGCGAGTCGACGTAGCGGAAAATTGAAACTGGCTTGATACGGTCAGGCGTCTGTCTTATCCGCCCCGCGCAGAATCGCCGCGAGGCGCTGGGCGCGTTCGACGTCGCTCAATGGCATGTGCTCGACCGTCTCGATGGCGCCTCCATCCCGACCAGTCAGTTCTCGCCCGTAGGGCGCATAGAGTCCGAACAGCTTGCACAGCTTGTCCAGCGCCGACAGCTTGTCGTAAATCTCCAGGCGGGTCGTGCCGCCCTGTGCGGTCTTAGTCGTCGAGGCCTTGGCGACCAGACGGCGCTGCGCCGGTGTCAGATCGGCAACATCCGTAATCGTGACACCATCCGGCCCCCAGCGAAACAGGTCGCTTGCATCCGCGAACGCGATGTTCGCCAGCTCCTCGATAACCCGGTCCTTACGGCGCATGTGCCGCGCCATCGAGATCGCGTGGAGTTGGTGCAGGAAGACGGCGCAGTGCGGCTGCTTTCGGATACGTTCGACGGTGCGGCGTGCCGTATGATCATTCGCGCCGGAGTTCGGACACGCTTCGCGAAACGCCGCCAGATCGTTCAACCCCGCATCAACCGCCAGACAAATCGCGCGCTCTCTGTCCGTGAGCCCGTCAGGGCTGCGTCGTCGGCTCATTCCGCTCATAGTCGCGAAAGCGTATTGTGTGTTGGCTTGAACAGCTCGGACGGAAACGACTCTGCGACCGCTTCCTTAATGAAAATACCGCACCACTTTCGTACCGTACCGTTCGCCGTGGTCAGGTCCGCGTCGGCAAGCGTAAACCCGTCACTGTTCAGCGTTGGCGTGCCAGATGATAGAAATGCCTGAGCACCGGCACTGTCGGAGAAATCAAGAAAATTGGCCGACCCTCTACTCTGCGTTTGTGACGCACCAAACGCGTCATCGTTTGAAATTTCATGTGACGACAAATTTCCATGGCTGTCGACAAAACCAAAGCCGAAGGCGCCTGTTCCAGTGGACTCGGCAATGCCCGTTGTTTGAACCAAATTCGTAGCAAGGATCGCAATATCGGGCTGAAAGCCAACCCCCGTCACGGTCCAATCAACGGCGGCATTTGCCGGGCTGGTAACCTCCATGACTTTAGCGTCGCCCCCGGAATCCATCGCCAGGAAGAACCCGATATCGCCGCCAGTAGCGCCCGAAGAACCAGTCGTTAACGTTATAGCGCTGGCAGATACGCCAGTGACGCCGGCTGTCCAATTGATTGCGTTGCTGATTGCCTGGCCAAGAACGGACAACGTGCCTCGCACAGAGTTAACGATCGATGTGCCCTCATTGTCGCGCGCGGTGAATAAATTAAGGCCCTGTGTGATCGTACTGCCGTCATATGCAGCGGCACCAAAGGAGATAATGGCGTGCGTCGTGGCCGTGCCAAGCGACGCTGGCGGTAAGCCGGAGCCCACGAAAAACATGATATCGGGCTGCCCGGTCACCGATAAATCGGCAGTGCTAGAAGTGGTTGTTCCCGGCGCTGCGCGCGCGCACCCAACAACGGTATAATCGAATAAAACTACTGTTATCTCGTAAGCAGCGCCATTGACCGTTGTAAAATCCAGTACAATGCCGTTTGTGGTGAAGCTATCAAATGATGCCAATACTGCGGCACCACTCTGCGAACCACCTGTAATCAGGAGACATCCTGTCTCTATGTGGTGACGGGTTTCATCTGTCGTGCCTACGTTATCAGCGGAATTGATTGCGCTCGCCGCTTCAAACGAACCATCGGTCATCCCGATACTGAGGATGCCGGTTGCTCGGGGATTGGTGGAAATTATACCCGTGCTGAATATGAGCGCCGCCGTTGGCGTAGCGCCGCCCATGTCGGCACTGGAAAACGTCTTGGTGCCGATCGTATCCCTGATTATCGCGTGCGCCATTTAGGCTTCTGCCGCAGCCAGCCAGGACATTATCTGCGACGCGCTCAACGTGAAGTCACGATGCTCGACCATATTCACAATGGCATCGAGCGATCTAAACCAGCGCGACTTATCAGCGGCCCGTGTGTAGCTCTGTATCAGCGCCGTTAATTGCGTCGCATCCGTGCCGGTATCGGAGATGCTCAGTAGGTTCTCTGATTGCGTACGCGTTACCTGCGCCTCCGAAAGCGCGACCATAACTGAATAAAAGAGATGCCCACCTATCTTGGGTTCTTCCTCGCCAGATAATCTATCGATCAAGCTCACATGGATTCCCCATAGAAAAACCCGCCTCGGAGGGTTCCGGGCGGGCGCAGATCTTGCTGATAGGAAGGTTATACAAAATCAGGGTCGATTAAACAACACCCTTGATTCAATATATTCCACATGCGCCGCTGTTGCAGACATTTTTCCCCTATTGTTCAAGTTCTTCGTCAAACAGATCTTTCATATACGGTCGCGATTTCCAGGCCGGTTCAGGTGGTGTGTACGACTTGCGCGGCGAATAAACCGAAGGTTCTTCTACCTGCATCTTCGGGATGTAGCGCGGACAATTGGGAAAGATATGCTCGGCGACAACGCGTATAAGGCGCTTCGCACCGGGCAGTCCAGCGACCGCTTCTTCGGACTCGTCAATCTCGGCGCGCCCATTCACCCGTAGGCGGGCGGATCCGTCGAACAGCGTACCGTCGAAGCTAATGAACAAAAGACCTACCCATTCGTTTCGCAGAATGTTGCCGAGGCTGCGATACATCCTGTTGCCGTCATAATCCGGCCAAGCCAGCACATTGTCGCCAACGACTCGAACGAAGCCAGGCTCACCGCCTTTGAACGAGCAATCCGAGCTCTCTGGCGTTGCCGTGGCGAGAAAAAAGAATGGCGACGATTCGATGAACATGCGGTCCGTTTCATTAAAAGACGTTCGCATCCTGCTCTCCGCCAAGCGATCCGGAACGGCGCGGCCTTCGTAACGATCCTGCAACTCCCGCATGCCTGGATGATAAAAAGCCATATTCAGTTTTCCTTCCCGATTTGACCCCGCACTCACTCAGCCAGAATCAGATAGGCCGACCAAACCCATTGCGACTCGTCACGATCAGCGAGCGCTTTATGTGTCTCACGGGGGAATACAATCCAGGCGGGGCCACGACCGCCTATGCCCAAGTAGCGACCGTCTTTCTTGATCGCGAGTAGAATCGGATAGTCGTGTATATCCTGCATCGAGATTTCGGCAGAGTAGCCATCCAAGGCGACGGCGCTGATCGCTTTGCCCGATGCGCCGACCGCCTTCAACACGTCCCGCAGCAGTGGCCCTTCGAAGCGATAGGCGCGGGGCCAGTCCGGATAGCGGACGAGCAAGGTTTGCATACCCAACCCTTCCAGCATCTCGTTATCGAATTCGAAGGCGCGGCTGAAACTGAAATCATGCGCCTTCATCAAACCGTCCTCGAACGCGTCGTAGGGCCCTCGATTGACCCTTTCGATTGCACCTGCGATGGTCAGCAAGACGGGACCTTTCGGCCTTTCTTCCGCCGCCAATGCCGAACCGCCGATAAGCTGCAACAGCAATCCGCAGACAAAATATTTCATTAGCCAGGAATTCATTTCGACGCTCGCTTCACCGTGAATTCGATAGGAGCGTTCCCCAGCGTGTCTTGCTGGAAAAAATCGATCTCAGCGCCGCGCACCTCGCCTGTATAGGTGCGCCGATGATCCTCCGTCTTCGATCCCATAAGAACTTGAAACGATTCCTGAAAAGTCACCACACCCTCATCCAGCGTTCCGCTAACGATCGGACGTTTGGTCGTCCCATATTTTCGCGGACTGTCGCCAGCGGGTGCGCGTTTAATGGACCCCAGCACTTTGCCGCCGATCTGCTTGAAATTAAAATGAAGCCGATAATGGTCTTTCTTGTCGAACGGATTAATGAGGATACCGCTAATCCATGTACCTGTAATTCGTTGCGGCAACATTGTCTGTTGCAGCGCCGGCAGGGCAGCCTCCGTCCCCCGGACATTGGAGACGGGTTCTTTCGACTTCGCCGCCAAAGGCACGAACAGAAACTCGCCGCCTTCGTGACCAGCGCGCCGGATGTCCGAATATTGCGGTGTCTGGTCCGCATTGACGACGACCGGACGGCTAATCTTCTTGAACAGCGAGGTCCCTTCGAGAATGTCCTGGTTTTCTTGCAAAGCCGACAACAGTGCATTGGCGAACACCGAATGCCCGCCTTGTCCGGAATCGGCAACGGGTTCCAGCCCACCGGAAACGATTGCGGTCCGCGAGCGTTTCTCCGAGATCCGACGCAGCCAGGCACGCCGCTCCCGGCCCGTCGGTAGCGCACTCGCCGCGCTGCGCACCAGCGTGCCGGAATAACAGCTGTCCGCGATTACCATGACATGGCGTGCGGTCATCGCATGCAGCCGCCGTGTTAGCGCCTCGTTCGAAATCCAGTTGAGGTCGTCCTCGGCCTCCGCATCGACCGGTTGCCAGAACCCGGTATTCGACTGCCGGTCAAGCCAGCCATGCCCGGCGTAATAGACCAGCAGATTGTCTTCCTCAGTCAGATCGGCACGATACTTGTTGAGTGCCCGCAAGATATCGTTCCGCGAGGCATTGCGAAGGAGCCGAACCGCGAAGCCGTACCGTGTTTCCAACAAATTAGCCACGGCCTCCGCATCCGAAATCGCGGTCTGCAATTTAGGTAGATTGACATAGTCGTTATTGCCGATGACCAGCGCGTGATAGGTGCCGAACGACATCAGCGGCTCCGCCGCTGCAACACGATTTATTGCGCCGGCAAAGGACAAACCAACAAGGACAATCAACGGAAACAAAGGTATGGGACGCATGGTGCCTACTTGTCAGCGAAATTCAATCACTCGCCAGAACCTTACCACGCGAGCCTTGTGATGCGGTATCCGTTGCCGCAAAACTACTAATTCGCTAAAACCCATTCATAAATTAAACTTTAAGGATAATTTATGAATGGAAAAGCTATCTATCCTCATATTATTGATTTTCATAGCTGCCTGCTCGCCGAAACCGGCCAAGTTAAATGCGGTCGCCGTACAGGAATCCAGCCACCTTGCTAAGCCTACCAAACCATTCTCGGCATTCTCTACCTACGAATTGAGGCCGTTCGTCTTAAGCAGTGAGGTGAGAGATAGCGGCAAAAAACGCAAACATGCGGTGAAACTCGAAAAAAGATAAAGGAAAAATTGCTACCGTTATTCGCCGATTGGTCCTCGATGAAGGGTGCTGACCGTTCTGGAGCGCTGATTGTGCAACCTCATCTCATCAAATTACGGATCGTAAGTGGCGGTGCCCGGTTTTGGATCGGGCCGCTCGGCGGGAAGTCCAATATCGATATTGAATTTAAGATCATCGACGGCAGCACGGAGGACGTGATCGCCCAACCAAGGATCGCGAGACGTGCGGGGGCATGGGCGGGTGGCTGGTCAATTGGCAAAAGTGATAGGAACTTGCAAAGCTATATTGCCCATATCACGCATGAGTATTTTTCTTCAAACTACAAATAGTCAGCGCAGTCCTAACATTGGATTCCAAGACGGGTTCCATCTTTTTTGTGTTTTTCTTCCTCAGCGCCAAAATACCTGCATTTCAGCTGTGCTGGCTGCGCATAAGAAGGATACACCACAATGCTAAAACAACAGGAACTGATCGATCTGATCGAAAAGCGCTATTTCAATGTGATGGATCAGGGGCGACTAGATGACACGCTCGCCTGCATCGCTCCCGGATGCGTCTGGAATATCTATCCCGCTGGAACAGTACTCAAGGGACGCGACAGCGAAATCCGCGCGGCTTTCGTTTCTGCGATGGAGCGTTATCCCACTATGTGGCACGGCAACTTCGAATGGATCGTGGACGAAGCCGCGCAAAAGGTAGCTGCGACGTTCGACGTCCGTTTGGTCGACAAGGCGGGCCGGGAAACACGCCTGAGCAACGTCAAACTGTTCAAGATCGAGGACGGCCTCTTCACCCAACTCGATCTCTACTTCTCCAGCACGGAACCCATCGTCTCCAAACCAGCCTGATCCCACCGCGCCGCCGTTACGCTTCGACAGCAGATAAAAACGCTATTCCGAAAGCACAGGAGATGCACTGGGCCGCGTGCGGAACCGACACCAAGCGTTCGTCGCCAACTGGCTCGCCGCAAGTGGTACATGTTCCATAGGTTCCGTTCTCAATACGTGCGAGCGCCGCATTTATCTTCGATATTTCCAACAGAGCGGAGCTTTCAAGCCCCTCCAGCACTTCGTCCCCTTCCGCCTCGGTCGCCTGTTCCGAAAAATCGGGATCGCCGAGGGTTCGCAATTCGCCCTCGATCTCCTCCGCCTTCACGCTCAGGGCATTACGCCTGTCTTCGAGCGCACGTTTTAACGTCGTTACGTCAGGCATGGTCATACCCTCTTGCTGTCCGACGGGCGATTGAGAATGCCGGCAATCTCGTCCTTCAGCACCATCCGATTTTTGCGCATTTCAGTCTCTGTGAATTCGGAGACTGGCTCCGTACCTGCTTCAGCACGATGAATCGTCCGATTCAAAGCGTGGTATTCGTCCGCCAGGCGCGTGAAATGCGCATCGCTGAGTTTCAAATCATGAATTTTCTGAGCGTGCTCGGGAAATTCCTCGGCCAGCTCGTGCGGCGTATGGGTCATGACGCGCCTGTCTCCTATGTTTCATCGATCCGAGCGCACAGAAAACCCTCTGCGCGTCCGTTTTCTCAATGAAAACAATAGCCGACGTGCACGTTTACGAAATTGATATAGAGCAATTATCCGCCTGAAGACGGCAAGCGATAAAAATAAAAACTAAAGCCGTTATCTCACGCTAAATGGCGACATTAACCATGCGCATTTGTCATGCCGTCAGTCGACGATAAAGAGCGTCGCGCCAACCAAGGTTGAGGATCGATGCGGTTCGGCATTGTCTGCAACCTGATAACTCATGCCAGGCTTAAGTACGAACTCTCGGCCATCTTCCAGTTCCGTATGCAGTTCACCTTCCAGGCAAAGCAGAATATGGCCCTTTACGCACCAGTGATCGGCCAGATAACCCGGCGTGTATTCAACCAAGCGAACACGGATACCGTTGAAGTTCTGTGTCTTCCAGTATGCAACCCCCGTTTCGCCCTCGTGTTCCGTTCGGTCGATCACCGACCAGTCCGTCGTCCCGAAGGGAATGTTCGCCATATCCATGGTTAAGAGGCTCCTGGGCCTAAAATAGTCGATAATCAGAAATTGTACGCAGCGGGATTCAACCTAACGCGTTGCCTTACTCAACTGCCGCGACGTTATCAGCAGCAGCAATGGCGTCTTCCAAAACGGTTAGACGATGCATAATGCGTGTATCCGGCCAGTAATCGGCAACGGCGTAGTGCAAGCTGGCGATATTGTCCCAAAGGGCGATGGTACCCTTACGCCATTGCAACCGATATTGAAATTCCGGCTTTGCGCAATGGCGTGTTAGCAGCGCGTGCGTTGCCTCGCTTTCATATTTATTCATGTCGAGGATCGCAGCGGTGAAACTTTCCGAGAAATAGAGGCAACGTTCGCCAGTAAATGGATGCTTTGGTACCAATGGATGATGGACCGGCGGGTTCTCGTCGCGGGTCTTTATCGTACCGGCCCGTGACTCGCCCTCCCAGTTCCGCGCCTTTTCCGGCGAAGAGTGCAGGCGCATGAAATCGTAAACCGCAACCTTGTCTTCGAGCGCGGCTTTCAATGTGTCCGATAAGCCGCCCCACGCAGCGGTCAGCGATACGAAAATCGTATCGCCGCCCATCTCCGGCGGCTGTTCCGCCTTCAGCATCGACGCGAATTCAGGTTTGGCGCGGAACATGCCATCGGCATGATAGTGATCGATATAGGGTGGGTGTTCACGGTCGTTAATAATCACGGAGACTTCGGGCGCATCGCCGCTGATTTCGAAAGCCGAGCGGCGCGCCTTGCGCAACGGACCTAATTTGCGCGCGAAGGCGGCCTGTTCCTGCGGCGTCACATCTTGGTCGCGAAAGAACACCACCTGATGCCGCATCAGCGCCGCGTGAATCTCGCGATAGGCGCGCCCTTCCAGCGGTTGTTTCAAATCGATACCCGAAATAAACGCGCCGCAATTCCGAGAGGCCCGCTCTACCTTGATATGGCTATAGTCCTGCATTTGCATCCCCCACAGCTCCACCGGCCATAAAATTTTTGAACGGTATCCCAGGCAACCTGCTGTAGAAAAGCCGCTTCCTCTTTGGAAACCCTACCGTAATAATCATACGGATTACCGACCGGCGACTGACCGTACAAGCTTGCAAAGACCGTTGCAGCTGCCAAAACCCTTTTTCCAGTATTTGAAGAAAAATTTTAGCACTGCATCAGAACTGATTCACGACGCCGCCATTCACTTGCAACATCTGTCCGTTGATGAAACCACCCTGTTCCGACACCAACAAGTCGACCATAGCGGCGATGTCATCCGCAGTGCCGAGCCGGCCAACGGGGTTGGCCTTCAGCAGCGCCTCGAAGCGTGGCGTCGAAATATCCACGTCCGCATCGGGAATTGTGCCAGGGGAAATAATATTGGCGGTAACACCCTGCCGCCCATACTCTTTCGACAATGATTTTGTCAGGCCCCACATCGCGTGTTTCGAAACGCTGACTGCCGCTTTGGCGCCGTAACCCTGCTGCGCGTTCATGCCCGTGAAATTGACGATGCGCCCCCACCCGTTATCGAGCATGCCTGGAATACAGGCACGGGCAAGATGAAACGCGGCATAGAAATTTACGTCTATCACCCGATGCCAATCTTCTTCCGACATCTTGAGGAAATCGCCATCGGGACGGATGGCGGCGTTATTGATCAACACATCCACGCTGCCGAACGTCCCAATCGCAGATCGCGCCATCGTCAGGACCTTGTCGCGGTCGCCGATATCGCACATTTCGATTATTGCTTCCGATCCCAGTTCGCGGACCTTCGCCGCCACCGTTTCGCAGGCATCCCGATCCTGCGACCCGTTGAGCACGATGTTGTAGCCGGCCTCCGCGAGATGCAGCGCGATTGCCCTGCCGATATTTTTACCAGAGCCTGTCACGAGGGCAGTTCGCTTTTGTTCGGCCATCTAATTTTCTTCCTGGAGAATTGAGATTCATCGGGATTCTACAGATCGTCCAGGTTTGAGCAATCGCCCATGGAGTGTTTAACTTCACAAGAGAGGGAATTCGCCGAATGGAAATATTCGACTATGTCGTCGTGGGCGCCGGCGCCGCGGGCTGCGTACTGACGAACCGCCTGACAGAGGACGGGTCGGCGAGCGTTTGCGTGCTCGAAGCGGGCGGAATGGATTGGCATCCCTTCATTTCCATTCCGGTTGGCTTCGTCAAAACCCTCTATGGCGACCGCTTTTTGTGGCCGTTCGTGACGGCGCCTTCGGAATCGCTTGGCGGACGTACCGTTGCGGTGCCGCAGGGCAAAGTCGTTGGCGGATCGAGTTCGGTCAACGGTATGGTCTACAACCGCGGCCAGGCAGCGGACTTCGACAGCTGGGCGCAGATGGGCAATCGCGGCTGGGGGTTCGAGGATCTATTGCCCTACTTCAAACGTTCCGAACAGCGTATCGGCGACGGTGACGACCGGTTTCGTGGACGTACCGGAGAACTACCGATTACGGACATCGACTGGATTAACCCGCTGGCGGAGGCATTCATTAATGCGGCCGTCGGCATGGGCATTCCGCGAATTGCCGACTACAACGCAGGCACTCAGTTTGGCGCCGGATATTTTCAGCGCTACATCCATCAAGGTAAGCGGGTCAGCGCTGCAAAGGCGTTCCTGCGCCCAGCCCTGCGCCGCCGGCAAACGTCGCTGCGCACCCGCGCGCAAGTCGTGGCGTTGGTTATGGAAGGCCGCAAGGCGAACGGCGTCCGCTATCGCGACGGCTCGGGGAACGAACATGAGATTCGGGCACGGCGCGAGGTCATCCTGAGCGCCGGCGCTGTGAACTCGCCCAAGGTGCTACAGCTTTCAGGTATCGGGCCTTCGGGCCTGTTGAACGATCTTGCGGTGCCGATTGTCGCACCATTGAACGGTGTTGGCGAAAACTTGCGCGACCACTATTCGGTACGCATGACAGCGCGCGCGCGCAACGTCGTCACGATCAACGAATCCGCGCGCTGGCCCCGCCTGCCCCTGGAGGTCGCAAAATGGTTGGCGGGGAAGCCCAGCGTGCTTGCACAGAGCCCAACCATCGGCTTCGTGCACGGCAAGTCCCATCCGGCTCTCGAAGAGGCCGATATGCGGATTCTGTTCACGCCGGGCAGCTACATGGAAGGCAAGACGTATGTTCTTGACGATCATCCCGGCATGACCTGTGGAGCGGCCCAACCGCGCCCAGAGAGCAGCGGCTACGTCCGGGCCGTCTCACGCGATCCCGCCGATGCGCCAATCGTGCAACCGAACTACCTTGCCGCCGAAACCGATCGGCGAATTACGCTCGCGGGTTTGCAGCTTGTTCGCAAGCTGTTCAACAGCCCCGAACTCGCCACTTATTTCGACCGCGAGACGCTTCCCGGCGCAGACGTAACGAGCGACGACGAGCTGTTGGATTTCGCACGGCGACGCGGCAACACGGGCTATCACCTCGTCGGCACTTGCCGCATGGGGCCTGAAAACGACGGACGCAATGTCGTGGATGATAATTTACGGGTCCATGGCGTGGAGAATTTGCGCGTTATCGACGCCTCGATCATGCCGATGCTCCCCTCTGCCAATACCTTCGCATCGACCATCGCAATTGCGGAAAAAGGCGCCGACCTTATTCGCGGCCGCACTGCGAAGCTCGCGGAATAGAAGGAAACAGACATGACGTTCCCCGAGTCCCAGAATTTCTTAGGCCAGACCGGCCCGTTATCAGACGTCCTATTGGAAAACTGCGCCGAGCTTGCGGAGTCGCCATCGGGATACGAGCGAATCTGGGCTGCCTTTGAACCGATCGAAGTCATGCAGAAACGCGGACAGATCGTCCGGCCCAGGACCGGCGAAGCCTGGCAGTTGTTGTGCGACGAAGGCGCGGGTCTGGGCGGCACGGACTGGGCACCGCCGCCCCTCGCCTATTTCGCTGCGGGAATGGCAAGCTCTGTAACTGCCGCTATCACAGAAAAGCTCAGCGGGTGCGCTATTTCCGTCGCCTTGGATAATAATTATAGCCTCAGCGGGTCCATCCTGCGCGGCACGATGGAAGGTAAGGGGCACGATCCGGATGTCGCTGTCACAATCGAAGGCAGCACTCTATCGCCGCCGGAAAAATCCGGCACGGTACTGGAAGCAGTCTCACACGGGCTCGCCGGATATCTGATGAAAAGCGTATTCCGCAGCGAGTTCTGCCTCATTGCAAGCGGTGCACCCGTCGAACTCGACCTACCGCACTGGCAACAGGATATCGACGCCAGCACCATGCCAACCGCCCCTCTAGAACAGGCAAATGCAGCTACGCCGTACGTTGCCAAGGCATTTATTCGTCCAGAGGACCCAGCGTTCAATACTGTAGGTGGTTCCGGGCACGACGCGGTTCAAAACCGCGCATTGAAAGTTTCCGCGACAACAACGACGGCCACCGACTCTGTCTTTACAATGGAAGCCGGCATCGCGCGCCCAAACGCCAGTGTCTATAACATTCGCGGCAGTTCCGACGAAGGCGCGTCTGGCGCGCCATCGAGCGCCAGCCTAATCGCGGCGGGTATCGGCTTCTGCTACATGACCCAGCTTGGCCGCTATGCCGAAGCGGCAAAACGCCCGATCGACAACTACCGAATGATTCAGGCTATCGATATCCCATTGCCTGGCGCGGATGGCAGCCAGACGCCGGTGATCGGCACAAAACTTTTCCTGAACCAGGACGGCCTCGACGAAGAATTCGCCCGCGATCTCGCGCATTCCGCGAAACGAACCTGCTTCCTGCATTCGACGTTGCAGAGCAGTTTGAAAAGTCGGATTTCCGTGAAGTAGTTATCCCAAAGATGGCGACCAACCATAGACCTGCTGTAAGGTTCCGCCCATGAGATCCGCGCGCTCGCTGTCCGACAGACGGTCCGTAAGACGGAACGGTTCGACCCCTTGCGCATAGGTGACGACATTGATCGCCCGGGTCCAGTCGGTGCCCCACATGCATCGGTCAAAACCAAAGGCATCGAAGACACGGGCCAACGGGTCCCAGAGATCGTTATAGGGGAAAGGCTCGTGCGACATTGTGCAGCTGCCACTGACTTTAACCGCAACGTTTTCATGTTTTGCCAAATCAAGCAGCTTTGGCAGGTTGGCAAAGGGGGCCGGCGGGGCTGGCGGTGTGCGCGGCTGTTCGAGACCCAGATGATCAACAACCAACCGCGTTCCCGGATTGCGGGCGGCAAGTCCCCCAACCAGTCCCAAACTACCCTTGCAAGACAGATTGACCGGAAGCCCGTTCCGACCTGCAGCGTTTAGTACGCGGTTAAGGCCAGGGTCTTCTGGATCATTCGCGTTACCCTGGCTCAACATGATACGAACTGCGACTGTACCGTCTATCGGTGCCCAGGCCGCGATGGTTTCCGCCACGCCGGGATCGGTCGGGTCGACCGGCTTAACCAAAGCGAAGCGACCCGGATGCGCCGCATAAACTTCTAGCGCGTAGCTTTCGTCATAACGGTACATGGTCCAGGGCGAGACCAGGATGGCAGCATCGACACCAACCGCATCCATCGCCGCCACCATATCGTCGCCCGTGACCTCCGGCGGCCCCGCCAGCACATTGATCCAGGGCCGCTCCGGCCGATCGCGTTCATAGGTGTGGACTTGCGCATCAATCGTCAACATGGCGTTAACTCGTGAGGTCTAATAGATCGTTTTCCGCATGTGTTCGGGGTAACCCTTGTCATAATCTGCGGCGTCAAATGCGTCGGATGACAGGGCCGCGAGGATCTCACCAGTGCTCGGCAATTCCGATCGTTCGATCTGCGCGTCGGCCGACCATAGCCCGGACCGGACAAGGGCCTTGGAGCATTGGAAATAAATACGGTCGACGGTCACCGCGAGGATCGAACGCGGCAGCTTGCCCTGCATGATGAAGGATTCGAGCAATTCGGGATCGGTAATGATCTCAGCCCGACCGTTGATCCGCATCGTTTCCCGCACGCCTGGAATCAAAAACAGCAGCGAAATACGAGGATCTCGTACGAGATTCCGCAACGTATCGATACGATTGTTCCCGCGCCGATCGGGTATCAACACCGTCTTCGCATCCATCACGCGGACAAAACCGGGCGGATCGCCCCGCGGCGAGCAGTCCAAGCCCTCCAGGCCGCTGGTGGCCACGGCGACGAAGGGCGCCTTTTCAATGAAGGCGCGGTAATGATCCGAGATGTAGTCGATTTCCTTCGCCAGAGAGCGCGGACTGGCCTCTCCGTAAATTGCCTCCAGCTGTTCGGTGGTGGTGATCCGATAGGACGGCGAAATTTCGGCAAGCGTATTCGTCATATTTGGGTCCTTGATCCTTGCAGAGGTCACCATAGCGAGCCGGCAAATCAGGCGAAAGACGAAATCCTAAAGCAAACCCGACGCAACGATATATAACGGCTTTAAGCGATTCTGCCGAATGTGAAGGATGAAGGCCTATCGGCATCTATGAGTGATGAAATTTTAAACTGCGATGTCGCCGTGGTCGGCGCAGGCCTGTCCGGCTTGGCCTGCGCTCACCTGTTGCGCGAAGCGGGGCTGAATACGATCGTACTGGAAGCGGCGGACCGTGTCGGTGGCCGCATTCATTCGGTGACGCATTCCACGACGGGTGTTTACGTAGCGGATTTAGGCCCAACCTGGGTATGGCCGCCCTATCAGCCCAGCGTGACCGCGTGGCTTAAGCGATTAAATGTCGACACCTTCGAGCAATTCGAAGATGGCGATGGAATTCTCGACATGGACGAAAACGCGCCCGTTCAACGTCAACCGCTTCCGGGTCAGTACGGAATTCGCCGTATATCGGGCGGCCCGCAAGCCTTGATCAATCGCCTGCACGCCTCCCTGGCAAAAGACATGCTCCGAACAGGTCACCGCGCGACGGCGATCAAGGCAGGGGGCACCGCTCTAAAGATCACAACCAACGGTCCCGATATTCGTTCCTTGACGGCTAACCGTGTGGTCATCGCCGTTCCGCCACGTCTGGCCGCTCAGAATATCGCCTGGTTGGGTTGCTTGGACCATAAGGTACTAACGGCCTTGACACAGACACCGACATGGATGGGGGCGCAAGCAAAAGCCGTCATGTTATACGAGCAGCCGTTCTGGCGCGCGAAAGGCCTCTCTGGCCGCGTCGCCAGCCGCATCGGGCCGCTGGCGGAAATTCACGACCATTGTTCCCCAGACGTTAAGGAATCCGCGCTCTTCGGCTTTATCGGCTGGCCGCATTCGGCGCGTCAATCCCACCCCAGCGCACTAAGGGACGCTATCGAGCGGCAATTGGTTCGATGTTTCAGCAAAGAAGGCAGCGCTTACAGCGCGCTACACATCGAAGATTGGGCTTGCAATCCAAATGCCTGCTCCGATCTCGATTTAACCCAGCCGCCCTCCCATCCGGAGTTGACGCCGGGTATCCTGCGCGAAGCGCACTACGAAGGCCGTCTATTCTTCTCTGTCGCGGAAACGGCCATGCAAAGCCCTGGCCTTATCGACGGCGCCCTTTCGGTGGCAACCGATACGGCAGCCCGCCTAATCGAAGGATGGCCTCACCCCCCTAATTACGGCGGGAAATGATTTCACGGGCCTTTTTGGCTTTGAGGACACAGTTCTGAAATTCGCTGAACTGCTGCTGCGTCCGGGCGGCCCCGATGAGACCGGCGGCTTTGGCCCAATCTATCACCCGTCCTACATTGTTCGCCTTGGCGTCGCTCAGTTCGCGCTCTGCGGCGGAAAGTTCGGATTCGCAGGCCGGCCCCAACCCACGGTCCGCCGCATCCATACACCCCGAAAGAGCAAGCACCGTTATGGCGAGAAGCATTTTCTGACCGCGGGCAATTGGCATCTTATGCTGTCCTTTTCTCATTCGATCGACTGGACTGAAACGGTACTAACGCAAAGTACGCGCAAAGGCACGGATATCGTCGAGCAGAAGGTCGGGTACTTCCAATGCCGCGAAGTGGCCGCCGCGCGGCATCTCGGTCCAGCGTTCGACATTGAACATACGCTCGACATAGGGCCTCGGTGGCCAAGCCAGAAGCTCCGCCGGGAACAGGGCGCACGCCGTCGGCACCTCGACCCGCTTGCCCTCGTTCGACAACACCCGTCCCCCTTCCTCTCGCCGCCCGTAATAAATCCAGGACGCTGTGTTGAAGGTCCTCGTGACGATGTAGACCATAATGTTGGTCAACAGCATGTCTTTGCTGTGGGCGCTCTCGATGTCGTCACCGTCCGTGTCCGACCAGGAATTGAATTTCTCGATGAGCCAAGCGGCGATGCCGACCGGACTGTCCATCATCGCATAGCTCAAGGTCTGCGGCTTGGTCGCCTGCTGCGTGCGGTAACCATCCTCCATCACCTGCTCGCGCGCGAACCGCTCCGCCCAGGCTTTTTCGTCCGGATTTTGCGGACCGTCCGGATGGTGCATTGACATCATATTAATGTGGATAGCTTTGCACCCCGGCGCGTGCTCGAAACCGAGCCAGGTCGAGATTGCCGCGCCCCAGTCGCCACCTTGCGCGAGATAGCCGTTATACCTCAGCACATCCGTCATTAATGACGAAAACACGCCGGCGATCTTGCGAGGACCATAGGGGCGCGGCGGACTGCCGGAAAACCCGAATCCTGGCAAAGACGGGGCGACGACATCAAAGGCGTCTTCAACATTGCCGCCGAAGCGTTCCGGATGCGCCAACGGTCCGATGAAGTCCAAAAACTCAACGACTGTACCGGGCCATCCGTGACTGAGGATCAAAGGCATTGGCGCCGGTCCGCTGCCCTTCTCGTGAATGAAATGAATATCGATGCCATCGACCGGCGCCTTGAAATGGGAGAAACGATTGATGGCGGCTTCCTGCTCGCGCCAATCGAATTCGTCGACCCAATAGGCACAGAGCTCTTTCATGTAATCGAGATTAGCGCCGTAAGCCCAGCCCCCGTCCACAGGCATTTCGTGCCAGGGATAGTCGGCAACGCGCGCGCGAATGTGATCGAGCGTTTCGTCGGGAACATTGATGTGGAAGGGCTGGATGGAGGTCATGTGGCTGCGCCCACGAGTCTAAGAGTCCAATGCACGACTCTGCGCACCGTAACCCGAGCCTGCGCAAACGTCATCCTAGGTTTACAAACAGGGCAATAGCGTACGGAACCCACCCTTGAAACCGACGCACTGGCTGAAGTTCCGAAAGAAAGCGCTCTTGCGAGTCGCAAGGCTGGCAGGGACGGAAGACGTGGACAGATACTACACTCCGGCTTTGCCTTGCACGAGGAGGCTGGAACTCACCTTAATTTCTCTTCCTCCGGGTTTTTGGTTGCTATCTCAAGGGCGGCTTTCTGGTGTCGAAGCATGGCGATTAATTCACGGTCAATATCACCGTCGGGCTGGATAGCGTGCTCGCGCTGGAAGCGAAGAATGGCGTTGCGCGTATTCTTACCCTTCAAACCATCGATTCCTCCGGGATCGTAACCTAGTTCGACCAACAACATTTGGACGGTAGCAAAGCGGTGCCTATCGACCGTAAGGCCTGACAGATCCACTGAAATTTGGTCGAGAATCCCGATACCGGTCGAACTGTCCTTAAAGAACACGAAATCCGATTGGCTAACAACAACGCCCACTTGAGTGGAAAGATCGCTGAGCGCTTCCAGTTCGATCTGGATCTTCCGTTTCTCTGCCACCGCATCGATCTTCCAGACGCTGTCTTGCTGTTCGCTATTTTCTACAGTCATTCCCATACGCTTAAGAGTTTGCAGCGTTGCGAGGTAAGTACCCGCGACGGGCGATGCGAATGTACGCTCGACGGTGCCGCTGAGCGTATGGTCAATACCTTTACCAGCAGCCAGTCCCGCGATCGACAATGCCACCGATGCGCATCCTTCCAATGCCAAAAGGCAAATTAGGGCGAATACGATCTTCACCGATTGCAATTGTCCCATACCAGTCAGCTCCACGATTATAAAAGCCCATTGGTTCTCATTAACCTTTGATTAATTAATTATTTATTAATCCCGCCCCGACCGAGCATCCGTCGCCACCGCGAGCAGGTTGGAGAATCGCTGTGGGAGGCTCTAAGCTGTCGCAATGCAAGCAAAAGACGGGAAAGGCTGGAATATGCTTACGGCGGCGGAAAACGAGATCCTGACCGGGACACAAGCCGATACGCCGATGGGCGAGTATTTCCGGCGCTTCTGGCAGCCGGTCGCGCTCTCCGAAGAACTTCCAGAGGCAGATGGCGCACCGATTCAGGTAACCGTCATGGGAGAGGATATGGTGACCTTCCGCGATACGGAAGGACGGGTCGGTCTCGTCGAAAGTCGCTGTCCGCATCGGGGCGCCAACATGTTCTTCGGCCGCAACGAGGAATGCGGCCTGCGCTGCGTTTATCATGGCTGGAAGTTCGATGTGACCGGCAAGGCGGTCGATTTGCCGAACGTGCCACCGGGCGTGCGCATGCACGACACGATACGCATCAAGGCCTATCCGACGCGTGAATATGGCGACATGGTCTGGGCCTATATGGGGCCTCCGACGGATAACATGCCGGAGGTGCCGTGCCTCGAATTCGGCCTCCTCGCGGATAGCAAGCGCTACGTCATGAAACAGCGGCTGGAATGCAACTGGGTCCAGGCGATGGAAGGCGATCTCGACACGTCGCACTTCTCTTTCCTGCACATGCCAGCACCCGGTTTGGAGACGACCGAGAACAAGGACGTCAATTCACCTAACCGCCATCTCGAATGGATGCGCCGGGACGGCCGACCGAAATTCGACTTGCTCGATCACGAAGTAGGCTTCGTTGCAGGCGGCGCCCGCGCGACCGATGGAGACGGCGAGCTGTATTGGCGCATGACGCAGTTCATGCTGCCCTCGCACGGTACAGGCCCCGCCACGGTACCAGGCGAGACCTATTACGGTATGACACTGGTTCCGATCACCGACACCAGCTGCTGGATGTATTGCTATGCCTGGAACCCGGAACGCGACCTGCACGATGCAGAGTTGGCAAAATTCAAGGAAGGCCACGGCATCATGGCCGAGATCGACGCGGACTACATGCCCGTACGTAACCGCGGCAACGATTACGGTATCGACCGAGACATCCAGAAACAGCAGACCTATACCGGCGTGAAAGGAACCGCGGAGCAGGACATCATGGTCCAGCAAAGCCAAGGGTTAATCGTCGACCGTACCCGGGAAAACCTCACCGCAACCGACGCCGCCATCGTTCACTTCCGCCGACTGCTGATCGGCGCGGCAACCGAATTGGCGCGCGACGGCAAGGAACCCGCCGCACCCCATAACCCGGAAGCCTATTGCACGCGACCCGGTGCCCATGTCGCCGCCAGGAGCAAGGAGCTGGAGGAAGTCCTCACCGAACGCTTCGGCCATCCGCGTGGCCGCGTGCTTGCTTAGGCCTTCGTTGACGAGACCGTATTCACTCGCAAGTCTTCGTCGGTAGATTGACGTCCCCTGTCCGATCGCTCCGGCGCTCCAACAAAATGACGTCGTGCCACGTGTCGTCGATATGACCATATCGTTCCCGAACACCGACCTCACGAAATTCGCATTTGCGGTGAAGCGCCAGGCTCGCCTTATTCGCTGCGATGATCTGCGCCTGTAAGGTCCAATAACCATCGGCTTCCGAAATCTCGATAAGCCGGCGCAGCAACGCCGTGCCGACACCCTGCCCTCTTGCTGCCGAACTCGTGTAGACGCTGACCTCAGCGACACCGGCGGCGCCTCAATTGTCGGGAACGGGTGCGAGGGCGGACCAGCCGAGGATGCGGCCATTTTCATCGCGGGCAACGGTTCTGCCGAGCGATAGGTGACCTGCGTCCCACACCTTCCAGACCGAAGGTGTCATCATAAAAGCCGCCAGCCCGGTCGCTAACCCTTCGCCGTAAATCGCTCTGACTTGACTCCAATCCGGGCGCTGCATTTCTTCGATAGCAAACCCCATTTTCCTAGCGTCCCTTGTAGGAAGCATCGCGTTTCTCGGCGAACGCGCGAGGCCCTTCCTTTGCGTCCTCCGTTTGGCCGACGATCCAGCGCAGTGCGCCACCCAGCCGCATTGCCTGATCCAGGGTGACGTCCTGCGATGCCTGCGCCAAATCCTTAACCGCGCGGACGGCCAACGGCGCGTGTCCCGCGATGCGTGTTGCAAGCTTCTTCGCCGTCGGCATCAGCGCTTCGGCGGGCACCATGCGGCTTACGATGCCCGCACGTAGCGCTGTCTCGGCATCGATGCGGTCGCCGGTGAGGATGATTTCCATCGCGATCGATTGGGGCAAGCTCTTGGCAAGGCGTTGCGGACCGCCACCGCCCGGAAAGAAGCCGCGCACGATCTCCGGCAGGCCGAACTGCGCCTCTGTGGAACAGATCCGGATATCGCAGACCAGCGATAGCTCCATGCCGCCCGCCAGGCAGTAGCCATCGATGGCGGCGATCAGCGGCTTTTCGATCTTCATCGTCGTCCATTTTGCGGCCAGATCGACTTCGATTGCGGTAGCCGGTGACTGATCTTCGCGCCGCTCGCCACCACTCGCCGCTCGTTCCTTGAGGTCCGCCCCGGCGCAGAACGTGCCACCGGCGCCCGTGATGATGGCGACACGAATGTCGTCATCTTCCCGCACACGCTGCAGATATTCGGTCAGCTCTCGGCTCATCGCCTGACTGATCGCATTCCGCTGCGCCGGACGGTTCAGGGTAATTACCGCCACATGATCCTTGAGTTCGAACAAGAGGTCTTCGCTACTCACACGCCTTCTCCTTCTTAAAATTCGAGAACAAGCCGCCCTCGCGTGCCGCCCGCTTCCAGCCGGCGATGCGCCTCGGAAGCCTGTGCCGCCGGATAGGTATCCGCGACACGAAGTGTCAGGACCCCGGCTTCCGCCTGCTGCCGGAGCCGGTCTAGCTTCTCGAACTCGCCATCGTAGCCGCGTACGGACGTCGCCGTGAAGGTAACACCGCGCTGCGGCTCGCCGATAAATCCGCGCACCGCGGTAAAGGCGCCGCCGTCACGGACCGCCGGAACGACGCGCTCGCTCTGAACCGCGCCGTCCGCAAGACCGTCTACCCCGTCCGGGAAATGCTCCCGGATGCGCGATGCGACATCATCGCCACGGCGTACGACAATATCCGCACCGAGCGATGCGACAAGCGCCTCGTCAGCCTCGGACGCATCGGCGATGACCGTCAGCCCGTCGGCCTTCGCTAGCTGGATGACATAACCGCCATAGGCACCCGCCGCGCCGGTAACCGCGAGCACCTGTCCCGCCGACAAGCCGAGCAAATCGAGCGACTGGCGCGCCGTCAATCCATTCATGGGCAAGGTGCAGGCTTCGACATGCGTGGTCCCGGCCGGTGCGGGAACGACCGCTCGAGCCTTCAGCGCGATCTGTTCTCGGTACGCGCCATGATTAGCATTCGGACAGACCATGGCGATAACCCGGTCGCCAACCTTCACACCGGTCGTAACACCCTCGCCGACTTCGTCGACGATTCCGGCCGCGTCCATGCCAGGCACATAGGGCGGCGGATCGAGCTTTTGCTGTTCCGCCCGTGACCCGTTCCGCGCCATCGTATCCGTCGGGTTCACCGCCGCGGCGAAAACACGAAGCCGCACCTCCCCGGGCCCGGCATGAGTCTCGGGCACGTCCACGAGTTCCAAAACATCGGGGCCGCCATGAACCATCAATCCAACTGCTCGCATATACGTAACCTTTCGCTCTGGGATTAAGCGCCTTAAAGCGCCAGCGTATCTTTCACGTTCGAAAAAGTGGCCGGATCGTCATTCAACAGGATATTCGCCGCCGCCTTATCGAAACGGTTCTCACCAGAGGCCAGCGGGTCCTGCGGTAAAAGGTGATGGTCAATCACAAGACGCGAAAGCAGCAAGCGACGCGCGTCCCCGCCCCTTGCCCCTTCGGTTGCACCTTCCCACGCCAACAGCACAGCCGTCGTTGCGTGATAGAGCGCATTGGTGGCAAGGCGTCCCTTATCCTCCTGCGCCGGGTCGCGGGACACCGACTCGGCGAACGCAAACGCGCGTTCCACCTGCGCCTGAAGAAGTCCTTGGAATTGGCCCGGCAGGCCTGGAGTTTGCTCGATTTTGTCCTGCAAGCACGCGGCCAGCGTTTCATGCGCCCCGACGCGGCCAATCGCGCGGGTGATGACGTCGAGCGTATTGATGTTCGACGTGCCCTCCCATAACAGTCCGACCTGGGCGTCGCGGATCAGACGCGGATTGACCCAGTCTTCGATATAACCGTTGCCGCCTCGTATCTCCATCGCCCCCGTGGCGACGGGAACGTTGTCGCGGCAGGCGCGGAACTTGATCAGCGGCGTCAAGATGCGCAGCAATTTCTCCGCCTCAGCATCGCCCCTATTGGCGCCCGCCATAACGTGTCCGGTGAAGAGAAATATGCTGAGTGCCTGTTCCGTCGGCACCATGATTTTCATCAGTTGCCGCCGCAGCAGGGGAAAGGCGATAATGTTTTGACCGAAGGCTTGGCGGTTCCGGGCCACTTGCAAAGACTCGTTCAAACACCGGCGCATCATTGCCGCCGCCCGCACGCCGTGCGACAGACGTGACAGGCTGACCGTCTTCATAATCTGACGTAGGCCGCTGCCTTCCTCACCAATCAGGTGCCCAATTGCACACTCGAGCTTCACCTCGCCGGACGCCATCGATTTGGTACCCAGCTTGTCCTTCAGTCTGACGACCCGATAGTTGTTGCGGCTGCCATCATCCAGGAAGCGCGTCACCAGAAACAGGCTCAGTCCGGCGCTGCCTGCGGCCGCACCCTCGGTGCGCGCCAAGAGCAAGATCGTTTCGGCATCGGAGTTTGAGCAGAACCATTTGTCGCCGTAGATGCGCCACTGACCGTCCTGTTGCTTTGCCATGACCTCAATATTGCCGACATCCGATCCGGCGCCTTGCTCGGTCAGGAACTGCGCACATCGCCACAATTCGTCGATATTGTCAGACTCCATGCGGTGCAGGTACTTGTCCTTGAGTTCCTGGCTGGCGCGGTTGCGCATCAGCGTAATGCCCGTATCCGCCATGGAAACCGGGCACATCAACCCAAACTCGCCTTGCACGAAGAGATACTGAAAGATGTAACGCACCAGCGGTGGCATCGGCTCGGGCCAGCCGAACACGCCCGCGACATGACACATCCGGTGGATGGAGAACTCGCCATAGGCCATCTTCTCCATCTCTTTGTAAGCCGGATGGTACTCGATGGTTTCCTGGTCGCGCCCGGCACGGTCACGGGGGTGCAGGACCGGTGGATGCCGGTCGGCGATCCGCGCCAATTCGTCGAGCCGCCCGCCCGCCAGTTCGCCCAGCCGCCGCATTTGCGCTTCGACAACGGTGCGCAAATCCTCTGGCAGATAAGCCGCGATACCACTTTGCAGGCCCTTGTCGACGGCAAAGAAGTTCATGCCAGCGCAGTCCGGCGCGACCCAATCCGCCCCTGCTCGCGTCTCCGTCGTCGCATCGCTCATCTTCATACTCCACGTCGATATTTCACCGTAGAAATACAGAAAACCGCGCAGATTGAAAGCCGACAGCTTTTGCACACCGCGAATCCACGAGCGCTATTCTTCGATCATAGGTTTGCCAGACTTGGAAAAACTACCGCAGTAGTGAAAACTGTATGCCATCCAACTCTTATAGGGGGTCATACAAATGGTTTCTGTTAGGAAATTGCTGATCGCCGCCACCGTTGGCGTCGCCACCGTCTTTGCCGCGCCCATGGCCATGGCGGAAATCCAGAAGAAGAAATTCAAGGTCGTCGGGACGTGGCACAATCTGCCACCGTTCTATCAGTTCGAAAAACCGTTCTGGGAAGAACAGGTAACCAAACTGTCAGGCGGCAAGATCACCGCCACGATCAACCCGATCACCGAACTCGGCCTGAAGGGTTTCGAAGTCGCGCGCCTGCTCAAGCTCGGCGTCTTCGACGTCGCTTTCGCGTCATACGGCTACGTCGCCTCGGAGGCACCGGAAATCGAAGGCGCGGATTTGTCTTCCGTCTCGAACACTTTCGACGAAGGCTACAAGGTCGTGAAGGCCTACGAACCCCACATCAAAGAGACGTTCGAGAAAAAATATGGGCTGAAATACATGTTCAGCTACCCCTTCCCGAGCCAGATGATTTTCTGCAGCAAGCCGGTGACGAAGCTGTCCGATCTGGCGGGCAAGAAGGTCCGCGTCTACGCGACGACGCTCGGTGATTTCGTCGAAGGTCTTGGCGGCACCAGTGTCACGATTTCCTTTGCGGAAGTCGTGCCGGCCCTGCAGCGCGGCGTCGCGGATTGCGGCATCACGGGAACGATGCCCGCGTACAATGCCAAGTGGCACGAGGTCATCACCCACGCCATGAAAATTCGCGTCGGCATGGGTATGGGCTTTATGGCCATGAACCTGAAGATGTGGAAGTCGCTGAACGCCGATACGCAGAAATTTCTCCTGGAACAGTCCGCGCGACTGGAAAAGGAAATGTGGATAGCGTCCGAGAAGGAAGACGAGGAAGCTATTCGCTGCCTGACCGGCAAAGGCGAATGTTCGCGCGGCGCCGGCGGTTCCGTCGTTATCACCGAAGCCAGCGCGGAAGACGAAGCGCTGCGCCGCAAGGTGCTGCAGGAGCATGTCCTCAAAAAATGGGCGGCCCGCTGCTCCAAAGAATGTGTAAAAAACTGGAATGCCACCGCCGGCAAGGTCGTCGGGCTTACGGCAGGGAAGTAAATATTCCAGCGGCGAGTACACCCTCGCCGCTGGCTTTCCTATTTAACGTCCGGGTCGATGATCTTGCAGATGCTCGAATTATCGAGATCGCCGTGACCGTTATTGATGTGCTACTGATAAATCGACGTCGTCAGCGCTCCCAGCGGTGTAGGAGACGCCGCCATCTGCGAAGCCGCTTGGGACAAGCGCAGATCCTTAAGCATCAGTTTCGCCATGAAGCCCGGTTTGTAGTTGTTGCTGGAGGGCGATCCCGGCAGCGGGCCCGGCAAGGGACAGCCTATTTCCAGCATCCGCGAACCGCCCGTCGATGTGGAAATCACATCGAAGAGGACCTGCCGGTCGACACCCAGCTTCTCACCCATGATGAAGGCCTCGGACGTGGCCAGTGTTGTGATGGCGGCGATCATGTTGTTGCAGATCTTCACCACTTGGCCCTGGCCCGGTCCGCCGCAATGGACAATGTTCTTGCCCATTCCTTCAAGGATAGGGCGCGCCTTGTCGAAAGCCGCTTTCTCTCCGCCACACATGAAGGTGAGCGTGCCTTCGTCTGCGCCGATGGTCCCGCCCGATACGGGCGCATCGATCATCTGAAACCCTGCCTCCGATGCTGCTTCATGCACCGCGACAGCGCTTTCGACATCGATGGTCGAGGAATCGATGAACAGTGTCCCCGGATCGGCTACCCCGACGACGCCATCGTTCAAGAAAACCTCTCGGACATTACCGCCCACCGGCAGCATCGTAACTACGATTTCGACGCCCTTCGCCGCATCCTGGATCGAGGCCGCGCGTTCCGCTCCGGACTGGACGACGAAATTGACCGCTTCTTCCGACAGATCGAAGACCTTAAGGCTGTGCCCCGCGGTGATCAGGTTCCGCGCCATCGGGCCGCCCATGTTGCCGACCCCGATAAATCCAATTTTCGCCATAGTGAAATCACCTTCCTCGTTTTGCTTATTCTCGTACCCCATCCAGCATCAAACAGAGCGGTTCGACAAGCCAGGAGCGCGTGGTATCATAGGGTTGGCCTACGACAGGAGTAAATGAATGACCGACAAAGCATCTGGTCCACCAAATGCCTATATGGAGCGCACGCGGATGTACTACCGCGCGCTTGGCTATGAGAAAGATTACATTTGGGCGAATCTCGACGAAATTCCCTTCACGCGCCTCGAAAAGCCGTTAAGCGAGGCTACCGTCGCGCTGCTGACCACGGCAGGTCCGCCGGACGGGTCCAACCGTAACGAAGCGGGTAGACGGACAGTCTGGTCCGGCGAAATGTTATCGCCGCCGGAGGATTTTAATACGGACCTCGCCTGGGACAAGGAATCGACGCACACCGACGACCGCGAGACCTTTTTGCCCATCGATACGGCCAGACGCCTCGTCGCGGAAGGGTTATTCGCCAAGCTTACGCCCCGCTTCCATGGCGTACCGACGGACTACAGCCACCGCAAAACGATGGAGCACGATGCACCGGAGCTCTTGCGAAGGTTGCGAGACGATGGCGCCGATGCGGCGCTCCTCACCGCGCTGTGACCCGTTTGCCACCAAACCGTGAGTTTGGTTGCAAATCACCTCGAAGCCAACGGCATCCCGACTGTCATCATCGGATCGGCGCTGGATATCGTCGAGCATTGCGGCGTACCCCGTTTCGTCTTTTCGGACTTCCCGCTGGGCAATCCCACGGGCCATCCCTGGAATCGTGATATGCAGGCGGATATCGTTTCGCTGGCACTCCGGCAATTGGAAACGGCGGAAGCGCCGCGCACAACGGTCCGTGCTCCCTTCGAGTGGAAGGACGATCCGGACTGGCGCGCGCGCTACAACCTGATCACGCCGGAAAACCGGGCGCTGCTCGCAGCGATCGGCGACGAGCGGCGCGTGCAACGCGGACAGGCGCCAAGGGCGACGGAGGCTGCAGAGTAGTACGCGGGCTTCGCTTGTGTCAGTCCGGGATATGGAAGACGGCTTCGATCTCAACTAAAACCTCTGGCGATTTGAGGCGTGAGACTTCGACCAGCGTACTGGCGGGCCGGCCGGTAAAATAGCGCCGCCACTGCTCGGGGTCCGCGTAGGCTCGATCGATGTCAGTCACGAAGATCGTGACCTTCACCATATGCTCTAGCCCTGTGCCGGCGGCGGATGCAACCTGCTGCAGACGGATGAATATCTGCTCAAACTGCTTTGCCATATTGCCGGGACCCACAACTCCGCCGGCGTCGTCTCGGGCTGTAAAACCAGCGGTGTAGAGCACTGGCCCGCTGACCGTGACTCCGGACGCGTAGGGCAACGCCTTATAGGACTCGACGTCGATATCGATCGGTTGGCGGGGCATCGAATTTTCTCCTGAAGACCTGAGCACTGTATGGTGCCAGCATAACCCGACTGCCTCTCCACACACACCAACCGGGACAATCAATGCCGCAAGTCACCCTCAACGGCATCAGCCATCACTATCGCCTCGAAGGTCCCGAGGGCGCGCCGGTCCTGACCCTGGCCCACGCGCAGGGTTTCACATCCCAGAGTTGGTCCGCGCAGATCGACCATTTCAGCGACCGATACAGAGTGCTCGTTCCCGACCTGCGCGGTCATGGCCAAACGGAGATGGCAGGAAAGTCTTACAGGATCGAAGACCTGGCGCTGGATATCGTTGCCTTTCTGGATGCTCTGGAAATCGAGCAGACGCATTATGCCGGCGCATCGCTTGGCGGGATGGCCGGGTTCGCGCTGGCGCTGGACCATGCCGAGCGCCTGCGCAGTGTTTCCTTCGTCACCACACAGGGCATCCTGCCGCAAGCCAGTATCGACGGACAGCATGCCGCCACCGCCGTGATGCGTAAAGACGGTGCGGAAGCCAGAGCCGATGCGGTTCTTGAACGATACTTGCGCAGGGGTTACCAGGCAGACCAGCCGAACAGCTACGCCGAACTGCGGCGGCAGTTCACAACCAATCCAGTTGAAGGCTATGCCGAAGCGGGAGATGCCATCTTCGCGATGGATTTCGATCCCCGTGTCGGCGAAATCGACCTGCCGACCATGGTCATCGCGGGATCGGACGATATTGCCACGACACCGGAACGCATGACGCTATACCGTGACAGCATTCCTGGTGCGAAAATGGAAATCATCCCGAACGCCGGCCACATGCCTTATGTCGAGGCGGCGGACGCGTTTAATGTCGTGCTGGCTGGTTTCCTCGACGCGTTGCCGCGTAACTAGACCTGCACAATCAGCCAATCGCGCCGGGTTCCCAAAGTTCGATCGGATTGCCCTCCGGGTCATGGATGCGCGCGAACCGGCCGATTTCGGAATCCCACTCGGCGCGGGTTTCGACTTCGATGCCGGCGGCTTCAAGCTGCCCGATCATCGCATCCAGATCGGACACGCGAAAATTGATCATCCATTGCTGCTCCGGCCGGCCGAAATAGTCGGTATTCTGTGCGAAAGGTTCAAGCACCGTTGGTCCGGTCTGCTGTTCCCAGACATTTGGATAATGGGTGACGCCCAAATGCGCCGCGTACCATTCTTTCAATGCATCGGTATTTCGCGAGCGAAAGAACAATCCGCCGATGCCGGTTACCTTTTCCATCGTTGATTCCCTATCATGATCCACAGGTGTTTATAATGAACCGGAGAATCAGCCATGACCACAACACAGCGCGTCCATCTTATCGTTGGCGGTTTCCCGCCCGGTTCCGCCGCGGGACACGATATGAACTATGCCCGCTTGCGGCTTTTGCAAACATTGCAGGACCGCAAAGACATCGCCGTCACCATTGCCAACGACTTCAAGGATATCGGGCGCTGGCTGCCGGGAACCGACCTGTTGATGACCTACGTCGCCGGCCCCTATCCCGAAGGCGCTGGAAACGCCGCATTGCAGGACTGGCTGGAACAAGGCGGTCGCTGGTTCGCCTTGCACGGCACCTCGGGCGGAAAAGCGGTCAAGGGCGAACGCGACGGCCGCCGCGTGAAACAGATGGTCAAGGCCGAGCACCATCAGACGCTGGGCTGCTTCTTCCTGAACCATCCGCCGCTGCGCGCCTTCGATGTCGCCGTTACCGCCGACCATCCTGTCACACGGGGCGTTCCGAAACACTTCACCGTCATGGACGAGCTCTACATGATCGAGCTTCAGGACCCCGGCGCAAGCCGGGTTCTTATGACCACGGAACTCGAAAAGGACCCGTCGCCGCCGGGGTTCGGTTTCGTCTATGACGACGACACCTCGCTGCAAGCAGACGGCAAAACGCGCGTCCTCGGCTATGCCCGAAATGTCGGAACTGGCGAAGTCGTGTATGTCGGGCTGGGCCATTGCCACACGGGCCGCACCAACACGCAATCCGCCGTCGATACGAGTATCGGCACAGAAGGCGTCGTGCCGCCCGAATTCCGTGGTGTCTGGGAAAACGACGCGTATCAGAAATTGCTGAGTAACGCGATTGCCTGGGGTACGGAGGCGCGGTGACATAAGCAACGTAAGAGCGTAACCATGCCAATGAACATTAGCGATTTACCCTTACGCAGCTCCGGCATTTTTATTTAGAGTCACAACTGGAATAACCCGGTTCGGATTGCCGAGACCGGTTCGTCGATTGTTACCCTTAGCCGACCAGCTGAGTAGACGTCCCGTATCTGCCAACCGGTATTGCCTACGCCAGTAACCCCAGAAACCAAATCGCTTCCATTCAAGCAATTCGATAGGACGCTCCATTTGCGACCGAAACCAAGTAACTGCTGTTCGTCCATGGTTTGCGGCGCTCTGAGTGTTGTGCTCAATATGTCGATATTCAGGCTGCTTAAAAATCAGATCGGTAGTAAATTGATGCGTCTCGTCATCGCCATATACAAGACCAGAAGCCCCATAGTCAGCTCTTAAAGCTCGAAGGACAGAACTCCTCTCAAGGTCGCATACGTCCATTCCGAGCACTATCCGATCATCCCAAATGTAGACTTGTGAGTGCGCCGAATTCGCATCATTCCAGTGCTCAGCTTCCACGCGCGCTGCTTGCAGGAAATCTGCCAACTCATTCGGCAACTCATCGTCGCACTCAAACCATTCGGCTGCTGTCTCCAAGATCTGCCCCTATACTATTGCGGCAAACCAAACTCGTGCCACTTCAAGCCTCAATACGCCAGCCGTAATATCTCCATCACCTGCTCCGGGGTCTTGATTTCGCGTGGGTTGGAGAACGTCCAGTCGTCAAGCATGCAGTTTTCGGCAAGGCGCGGCAGGTCGTCTTCTTCGACGCCGGTCTCGCGGATGCGGCGGGGCATGTCGAGGTTGCGGATGAAACTGTCGAGCACCTCCGGCAGGGACGTACCCGCCTGCCCCATCGCCGTGGCGATCTCCTTCTGACGCCCGCCATTGACGGACGTGTTCCATTCCAGAACGTAGGGCAGCATGATGCAGGAGGTGTGGCCGTGCGGCACCCCGGCGCTGCCGCCCAGTATGTGGCCGATGGCGTGGCTGGCGCCCATGCGCGCGCCGGTCACGACGCCGGTCATCGACATCCACGCGCCCATCAGGCATTTGAGCCGTGCCTCCAGATCGTTCGGGTTCGCCTTCACCCGGGGCAATCCCTCGCCGAGCAACCGGAGCGCCTGCAGGCAGGCCCCGTCGGTGTAGTCGTTGGCGTCCAGCGAAAGATAGGTTTCGACTGCATGGTCCACAGCGCGAATGCCGGTCGACAGGAATAGCCATTCCGGCGTCGGCACCGTGACGGCGGGGTCGAGGATGACCGAAACCGGGATAATCCCCGGATGCACGAAGCTCTGCTTCAGGCGCAGCGCGTTGTTGGTGACCCCGGCACGGGCGTTGAATTCGCCGCCCGACAGTGCCGTCGGCACTACGATCTGACGCACGTCCGGGGTGTCGTATTCGGGGAATTGGCGCTGACCGTTCTCGTCCACAACCGTACGGAAGGCCTCCATCCCGTCGATATCGCTGACACCGTGCTTGAGGCAGATCGTCACCGCCTTGCCGCCATCCGTCGTCGAGCCGCCGCCCAGGCTCACCAGCAGATCCCCCTTCGCCTCCCGCATCGCATTGGCGCAGGCGACCACCGCCTCGCGCGGGCTGTGCGCCGGCATGTCGTCATGGGTGCCGCAATAGGTATTGCCCAGCGCGCGGCGCAGCTTCTCGACCTCGTCGGTCTCCCGGTTCAGGGTGCCGCTGACCAACAGAAACACCCGCTCCGCCCCTAATCGTCGCGCCTCCGCCTTCACCGCCTCGGCGGCAGGCTGCCCGAAGATAACCTTCTCCATCCGCGTAAACGTGACCTGGCCTTGCTGCATGATGCTTCCTCGCAGGTAATGAGCAACAGTCGGACTGTAGGATACGGTTGGGGGAATTTACAGAGGTACTCGGATCGACGGCGCTTTGACCTTGTCCAAGTTGATGGCGAACCTGCTTCGGCGCAACAAATCGACGCAGGCGGTACCCCTGCCCCGCGAGAAGCGGCTACAGTGGCAGGCCACGCGATCACGCATTCACCATTTCGAGGACGTCTCCTCAAAGGAGTGATCATGTCAACCAAGAACTGTTTCGGCGACGACAACACATATGATTATGCGGCGCTCGTCGACGGGTTGAACCGGTATCTTCGGCTGAAGGCGACGCCCATCGGCATGAAGCGCTTCAAGACAGTGGCGGAGATGGAGGACGTGCCCCGTATCCGCCGGCCGAACCCGGCCGAGAAGATGGCGATGGATCAGATCGTCGGGCAAAGCCGATGGATCGGCTATACGCTCGGCGTCACGATGGACAATTTGATGGGCGCGCAGTGCGGCGCGGTGGTCGGGTTGCATCCGCGTAGTAACGAGTGGCTGTCCGGCGACCGCATCAACGGCGTCTGGTATGGCTCGCTGGAAGATGCCGCCGCCCACCAATCGGCAATGAATTGCGCCTCCTATGGCGACTACGAAGCAATTGCGACTTCGCCGCTCGTCTCCGGACGGTTGGACAACCCGGATATCTGCCTGTTCTATATGACGCCGGGGCAGTTGATCACCTTCATCAACGGGCTGCAGTACAAGAACTACAAAAAGTACGAATTCTCCTGCGTCGGCGAGAGCGCCTGTGCGGATTCCTGGGGCAAGGCCTTGAGCACCGGCGAACCGTGCGTTTCCATTCCGTGCTACGCGGAACGCAAGTTCGGTGGGGTGCAGGATGACGAGATGCTAATCGCGCTACCGCCAAGTTTCTTGCCCGGCGTGCTGGCGGGATTGGAGCAGCTTAGCCGCAACGGCCTGCGCTATCCGATCCCCAACCACGGCATCCAGAAATCGCCGCTCGACAGCATTTCACAAAGTTATGGTTAAGCGCGAAGAAAGTCCGCAATCGCATTGGCGATCTCGTCGCCCCGTGTTTCGGGAAGCATGTGGCCGCCACCGTCAAGCGCGACGAGGCGGGCCCCCGGAATGATTTCCGCCATCTCGCGGCCGAACCAGGCGGGCATCAGCTGGTCGTCCTGCCCCGTCACGATCAGCGTGGGACAACCGACCGACGGTGTTATCGGGCGGGTGTCGAGGGACAGGATCGCGTTCAGCCGCGCTTCGATCTGATCGGCGTCCTGCGGCGCGGTCTCGACCGCCATCTGTTCGAACCCCGCTTCGTGTTTCCGACGATATTCCGGCGGATAGAGCAGGCTCGCGTTGAACCAGGCGTAGCGGTACGGATTGAGCGCGCGGGCCGCCGCGATGCGCAGTTGCTGCATCGTCGTCAAATACCCCTCGGCATAGCCCCAGGGCGATACGAGAACCAGCCGTTCGACTCGCGCTGGATGTTCCGACACTACCGACAGCCCGATACCACAGCCCGTCGAGTGGCAGCACAAGGTCGCCCGCTCCAGCCCCAACGCGTCGAGCAGCCCGATCATTTCCGCCGCCCGGCCCGCCATACTCATGCCGTCCGGCGCGGAGACAGGCGCACTTTGTCCGGTGCCGCGTTGATCGTAGCGGATGACTGTGAAGTCCTGCGCCAGCGTCTCGAGGAATGGCGTCACGCCGACGGGACCGCTGCTTTGCGGCAGCAGCATCACGAACGGGCTTCCACTGCCTTGCTGCGTATAATGAATATCGCCGCCGTCGATTTCTGCCATAGGCATATGCTGTTTCTCCGTACCAGTGTTACCGTAAGAGTACGGACGGCACCGATGCGGTCAACGCGGCAATGAGGAAAAGGGCTGTGAGTGATTGAGCTATTGCGGCGCGCCTATAGCGCGGAATAGGCTGGCCGCCGGATTAAGTCGTTGAGTAGCACAGGAATGGTGGTTGAAGAACGAATGACGCAGCACAACACGACACCGACACTAGATTATGACGTTATCGTCATCGGCGCGGGGATTTCCGGGCTGTACCAGCTTTATAAGCTCCGCGAACTGGGCCTTAGGGTGCGGGTGTTCGAGGCAGGGACCGGCGTTGGCGGCACCTGGTACTGGAACCGGTATCCCGGCGCCCGCTTCGACTCCGAGAGTTATTCCTATGCCTTTTCCTTTAGCAAGGAGCTACTGGACGAATGGGACTGGACAGAGCATTTTTCGCCGCAGCCGCAGACGGAGAAATATCTCAACTACATGACCGATAAGTTCGATCTGCGGCGGGATATACAGTTTACCGCCCGCGTGACGTCGGCTCATTACGATGACACCAACAAGAGCTGGACACTGACTCTGGAGAACGGCAGCCGCCACACCTGCCGCTTCATGATCACTGCCGTCGGTCCCCTCTCCGCCCCGACTCTGCCGAAATTCGAGGGCATGGACGACTTCCAGGGCATATCTCACCACACGGGTCTATGGCCGAAGGAGCCGGTCAATTTCGAAGGCAAGCGGGTCGGCATCATCGGCACTGGCGCCACGGCCGTGCAGATCATTCAGGAGATCGCCAAAACCGCCGGGCATCTTACCGTATTTCAGCGGCGTCCGAACTGGTGCAAGCCGCTGCACAATCGCGAGATCAGTCCGGAAGAGATGCAGGAGATCAAAAAGACCTATCCGGACATCTTCGAGCGCTGTCAGGAAACGCTCAGCTGCTTCATGCACACGCCCGACCCGCGCAAAACACTGGAGGTTCCAGAAGCCGAACGCGAGGCCTTTTGGGAGAAGCTCTACGATACACCGGGCTTCGGATTCTGGATTGGCAACTTCAGCGACATCCTGACCGACCGGGCGGCGAACGCAGCTGTCTCCGATTTCGTCGCCCGCAAAATCCGCCAGCGGGTAAAAGATCCCGCGACCGCCGAGCTGCTGATTCCCACCGACCACGGCTTCGGCACCAGGCGGGTCCCGCAGGAGACCTTCTATTACGAAGCCTACAACCGGCCAAACGTGGAACTGGTCAGCATTCTGAACCACCCGATCGAGCGCATCACGCCGACGGGGATCAAAACGCGCGACCAGGAATTCGACTTCGACATCATTATCTACGCGACCGGCTTCGACGCCATCACGGGCAGCTTCGACCGTATCGATATTCGCGGCGTGAATGGCGAGAGCCTGAAGGCGAAGTGGCGGCAGTCGCTGGAAACCTACCTCGGCATTCAGATCGCGGGCTTCCCCAACATGTTCATGGTGATGGGACCGCACTGCGTATTCGGCAACATTCCAAGGAGCGTAGAATACAGCGTCGAGTGGGTAACGGACTTGATCGCCCATATGAACGACCGCAACCTGACACGGGTCGAGGCCGATCCGGCGGCGATGGAGGCCTGGAACCGCTTCGTACTCGAAAAATCGGAAGGTCTCCTGACCAACGAAATCGATTCCTGGATGACCGGCATCAACCAAAATGTCGAAGGCAAGCAAACCCGCATCGTCGCCCGCTTCGCCGGCAGCGCTCCTGACTACCGCGAACACTGCGACGCCGTTGCCGCAGCCGGGTATCGGGAACTTATGCTGGTGTGACAGTCAGGCCCCCTCAAACCGCCTATCCCGCGATGTCGTAATACCAAGGACCCGACACCATGCCCCTCACCCTCTTCGAACCCTTCCGTGCCGTGTTCTACACGCCATTTTATGCCGCACACGCGCTAGACGCTTACAGCGCCGAGGGCGTCGATGTGCAAATGGTGACGTCAGGGGCCGAGGTCACGGTCAGCGGGCTGATCGACGGCGATACGGATGTCACATGGGGCGGCCCGATGCGCATTCAGTATACCTACGATCAGCAACCGGACTGCGGCGTCGTCAGTTTTTGCGAAGTGGTGACCCGCGATCCTTTCTTCCTCGTCGGGCGCGAAGCGCGGCCCAACTTCCAAATGTCGGATCTCATGGATGTCCGCTTCGGGTCGGTGTCCGAGGTCAATACGCCGTGGCTGTGCCTGCAGGAGGATATGCGCCGCGCCGGACTGGACCCAACCCAGGTCAATCGTACCGAAGGCAATACGATGGCGGAAAACGAAGCCGCCCTGCGCGCAGGCGAGATAGATGTCATTCAGGTGTTTCAGCCCTTTCCGGAGCAGCTTGTCGCCGATGGCGCTGGCCATATCTGGTACGCCGCCGCAACACGGGGCGCGACGAGCTACACCACGCTCAGCACATTGCGCGGCACGCTCGAGAGCAAACGCGACAGGATGATGCAAATGACGCGCGCGCTGTACCGCACCCAGAAGTGGCTACACGGAACGCCGGACGCCGATGTTGCCGCTGCCGTCGCTGAGTTTTTCCCGGACATGCCACAGGAATTCCTGGCCGCCTGTATCACGCGCTACAAGTCGCTCGGTCTCTGGGGGGCGAACCCGGTCCTTCCGAGAGACGGCTTCGACCGGCTGCAGGCCAGCGGCCTGTCTGGCGGACTCTTCAAGACCGGCGCTTCGTATGAAACCTGTGTCGACAACAGCCTGGCGCACGAAGCGATCGCGGCCGACCCGCCGTCGATGTGATTCCGGAAACGGGCGCCGCCGTTCCCTAGCGAATGAACCGCTTCACGTAATCGGATCCAAGGCCCACCGCCTCATAATGCTTGCGCGCCGCCGCGACGCTGCCGTTTCAATCCTGCGCCGGCGACATCGGTACGCTCGCCAGATCGTTCACCCAAGGCATCGCCGATTGACACCAGATCTGACGTTTGGGCGGGAGCTGCGCACGCTGATTGCAGGTGCCGAGCCGAACGCTGAGACGCTTCGGACCTGCCCCGACCATCGTGCCGTACATCTGGGTGCCACAGTTCAGACAAAACACCAGCGCGCGCTCATTTCCGTTGGCAGCGATCTTCTCATAAGTCTTAATCTCGCCCGTCATCTCGAAGTCTGAATCGGGTACCCGAAGCGTCGTTCGAAAAGCGCTGCCGGATATGGCCTGACAGTCGGTGCAATGACATACGCTGGCATTCTCCGGATCGACCGTGGCCGTATAGCGGACACGGCCGCAGTGACATTGACCGTCGATCTTCATTCCATCCCTCTTGCGGATTTAAGCAATTGCCGATGCCGAGCCGACGATGACTACCGTGCCGTCGTCCTTTTCCATCCACACCGTAATGTGCGCACGTCCCACCTCCTCACGCGTGATGACACCTTTCGCCGTCACATGCTCATCGGGCCAGACGATGTTCGTGAACTTCACGTCGAGCGTGCCGCCCTCGTAGAAACCTTGGCCGAAGCGTTGTTCAAGCATCTGGCCGACGAGGGACATGGTCATCTTGCCGCCAACCACGACCTCTTCGAAGCCGAGTTCCTCAGAAGCCTGCTTGTTGGTGTGGTAGCTCCGGCTGCCATGAAAGAACACGCCGCACATTTCCAAATCGATGGTGCAGTCGAGGCTTTCGATAAGCTCGCCCGCCGGCACTTCGAATTTGCGCACGCCTTCCTTCTTTTTCGGGTCGCGCAAGGCCACCTTGCCGGAGCTCTGGCTGAGCAGAAAACTCTGATGGTGGATGCCTTGCACGACCAGCGTGTCCCCGTCATAGACGCTGACGTCCTGCTTCACGACAGAGCGGCCGCGCCAGTCATAGACGTCGAGCACCTTGGACGCGCGGCGATAGTCGCGCTCCGGATAGATCGGGTGATGGAACGCCCATTCCTGGCGCATCCACAGATTACCGAAGGTGTTGTCGAAGCGCGCACCGTCGAATCCGAAATCCATTTCGCCGACAACCATCGCCGGCGCAACGGGCTTGTCCCAATAACTCGGCTTGGCATAGCGGGCACGGTCGACGGCGATCCCGTCGCAATAATTGTCGATCATCGTCGGTGTACAGATGAATGGCAGTGAGCCAAGATCTTTTCCTGCATACGGTTCGTGGCTCGTAATCGTCTCGCTCATGATTTTCTCCTCCCTTCGGTGTAACTGTTATGACGTCCCGATGCTGAGCAGGTTCTCCACTGATCGGTAGGGTTCTTCCAGATAAGCGATACTCTCCGCATCCAGCGTGATTTCGGTCGCCGCGACCAGCTGGTCGAGCTGACTGATCTTCGATACGCCGACCACCGGCGCCGTCACCTCAGGCTTGCTGAGCAGCCAGGCGACGGCGATTTGTGCTGGGGCGTGGCCGAGCCGCTCCGCGACTTCGACGACGCGGTCCGCGATCTTGAAATCCATCTCACCACGATAGAGACCTTCTGTGCGCTGCCGGTCCTGCCCCTGCGAGCGTGCCGTACTGCCGGCGTCGAAGCTGCCTTTGTAGGAGCCGGTCAAGATGCCGCGCGCCAGTGGCGACCACGGCGTCAACGCCACACCGGTCGAGGCGCAATAGGGGTTCATTTCCCGCTCTTCTTCGCGGTAAATGAGATTGTAGTGGTTCTGCATCGACACGAACTTCGTCCAGCCATGCCGCTCCGCCGTCATCTGCAGCTGCGTGAACTGCCAGGCGAACATCGACGAACCACCAAGGTACAGGACCTTCCCTGCCTTCACGACATCATGCAGCGCTTCCATCGTTTCCTCGATCGGCGCAAACGCGGTGCCGGGTCGGCCGTGCGGATGGCGATGGATGATCAATTGGTCGATGTAATTGAGGCCGAGCCGCTGCAGGCTGGCATCGACGCTTTCCATGATGTGTTTGCGCGACAGGCCCGCTTGGTTTGGGTTCTCGCCCATCTTGCCCGAGACCTTGGTCGACAAAACGAACTGATCGCGCGGCGCCAGCTCCCGCAGCAGCGCACCGACGACTTCCTCGCACGCCCCGATCCCATAAACGTTCGCGCAGTCGAAATAGAACAGGCCGTGGTCGAGCGCCGCCTTGAATATCGGCCGCGCCTCGTCGAGCGTCAGCGTCCAGTCCCCCTGATGGCCGCGCCCCGGTTGCCCGAAATTCATCGTCCCTAGACACAGTCTAGAGACACTGAGCCCACAGTTTCCGAGTTGCGTCGTCGCCAGCATGGGCGTCCTCCCTGTTCGAATCCAAGCGCGAGGCTAGAACACACGATCCGCGATGCGCTAGTCTTTTCTCATATCCGAACAACGAACTGAGAGAGCAGCATGATACGTGGAATCGACCATATCGAACTGATCGTCCGGGACTTCGACGAATATGTCGAGTTTCTCAAAACTCTGGGCATGAAAGTGTTGACGCACACAACCCATCACGGCGAATCCGCGGAACTACAGGCGCCGGGCGAGAACCAGCCGATTTTCGAAGTTCATCAGGCCACCGGCGAAGAAGTCATCGGCGTCAACCACATCGCCTTCCGGGTAGACGACGTGCAGGCTGCAAACGGAGTGTTGGAGAAAACGAAAATAGACTCGAAACCGCCGAACTATGTCGAATCAACAGGCCGCACAACGATCAATCTACGGGATCCGGACGGCTGGCGCATGCAACTGGTCGACGCCAAACGCAAGGACCCGGCCTAGCGTACGCCCGACGATGACTGGAGCAGCCGAAGCGATTAGGAATCGCTGACTCCGCCGAACTTCGCCTGTTTGTCCATAATCTCAGCGGCCAGCCGTTTGCGCCCAGCCTCGTCGAGCTCGGTAAAGTCAATGACGAGAACCGGCTCGACGCTGCGGACGATGAGGCCCTTCAGCGGCGACATCTCGTCGATCAGCACATCCACCGTCTCGCCGATAACGACAGGCGTGTTATCGCGCCGGTAGTCGTTCGCGAAATGCAAGCGGACGCCGCTGACGGAGATGTCCTCGATATAAGCGGCATAGCTCCGCTCCGGCGATGTCACCATCGCCATGCGGGGCGTAACGACGCGCTTGTATCTGCGCTGCTCCAATCCGTCCATGGGGCTCCGGGCTCCAGTTTTCTGCGCAATAAGGGATCGATTGCGGCTATCACGCTCAGGAATACCTGGGATACCCTTAACACGGTGTTACCATGATGCTCTGCGCTCGAACGACGACGCCTATCGCAATGCGCGAATGTCACAAACCTGTGAGGCGGGGTTGGCCAAATTGGCAACGATCGGGCATTCTGGTACCGCTCAACTTGGAACGTGCGGAACGAATGAAACAGCTCTCCAGAGTACTTCTATTGACCGTCGGCCTTATCCTGGTCATCCAGCCGCAAGTCGACGCGGGCCAGGCGATTGAACTCAACAAACAGGTTCAAGACGGCTTAATCGCCGCGAAGAGCGTGCGGGGACCCGGCGTCGACCGCGAGCTGTTCAATGGCAAACCGGTCCTGGTGGTCTTTTTCGCCAGTTGGTGAGGCACCTGCAGGTCGGAGTTCGTGCAACTCCGCAAACTGTTGGATGAAGGTTGGAAAGACAAGATCGGGATCGTCGCCATCAGTTGGACCGAAGGGCGCTACGGCTCCGCGTCCGAAGGCCGGCTCCAACGGATGGTCCGCGAATTCCATCCCGATATCCGGGTGATCCGCGAGACGAAGCAAATCAACGACGACTTTGCGCCGCTGGTATACGTGCCGGCGAACTTCGTCTTCGACAAAAACGGTAAACTGATCTACGGCGACGGCAACCGGGAACACCTCAGCAAAGAAAAGCTGATTGGTCTATTGAAACAGGGCGGCTGAGACAGCGTTTCGGTACCGCGCTCTCTAGTCCTTAGCCCTCGCCTTCACACCTGCGCCGCCATTCCGTCGCCCGAAGGGTCCGCACCGCCGTCCATTTTGCCGTCGCGCATGCGGATTGCGTGCACGATGGGCGTGGCGTAGCTAACGGCGTAGCGAACCGTCGGATAGCCCATCGCCTGCAGGCCGCGCTCCGCCGAGCGAAGGATACGGTTGGTGCATTCGATGGTGTCGGACGTCGCGCAGAAACGCGGTGCGGAGACGGCTTCCTGGGCGCTCATGTCGAAATCGACGACGTTCAGGATGGTCTGCAACACGCCCATGGTGATTATCGTTCCCCCGGGCGCGCCGAGTGTCAGGAATGGCTTGCCGTCCTTGAGCAACAGGGTCGGGCACAGTGCGGTGAAGCGTGCCTTCCCCGCCGCGAGCGAGCCCGCGTTGCCGGGCCGTGGATCGAAGACCATCATGCAGTTGTTGTACATGAAGCCAAGGCCCTCGGTGACGGCGCCGGAGCTGGAGCCGAGCGAGTGGGTCATGTTGACCACGTTGCCCTGATCGTCGGCCACGCAGATATGCGTCGTCTCCTTGCTTTCCGGCGCACCTGCATTGAGGCGCGGCACGGAGGTTTTCTCGCCGCTCTTGATGCGCGCCGCCATGGTTGCCGCGTAATCCTTCGACATCAGTTCGTCCATCGGGATGTCGAAGAAGCGTGGATCGCCCATGCGCTGATCCTTGTCGACCGTGGCGATCTTCATCGCCTCCGACACCGTGGCGATGTATTCCGCCGAGTTGAAACCCATCGCCGCGAGATCGACGTTCTCCAAGATGTTCAGCATCAACAGGATCATCAGCCCGCCGCCCGGCGGCCGGTTCGTCACGACCTCGTACCCGCGATAGCTGCCCTTGAGCGGTTCGCCATGCTCGGTCTCGCAGGCCGCCAGATCGGCCATCGTGATATGGCCGCCATTGGCGCGCATATCGGCGTCGATGGCCCGGGCGATTTCGCCGGTATAGAAATCTTCCACCCCCGCATCCGCGATGCGGCGATAGGTGTGCCCCATATCCGGGTTCTTCAGAATATCGCCGACATTGTAGAGGCTGCCATCCGGCCTGCAGTAAATCCTGGCCGAGGCCGGATCGTCGGTGATCGTGCGCAGCCGCGCGATACGTCCGTTCTGCGCCGGTTGATGCCAAAAACCATGCACGCGCGGACGGACAGGGAAGCCCTCCTCGCAATACTGGATCGCGGGCTGCATCATGTCGGTCAGCGAGCGCGTGCCAAATTTTTCCAGCCCCTCGGCGAAGGCCTTGATGGTCATCGGCGTTGTCATCGAGGTGTAGCCGGTTTCGTTCACCTGATCCTTCAGGACGAAGCCGAACCCGTCATCGCACTCGCAGATGATGAGGTCTTCCCACATCTCCGGCGTAGTGGAGAGCGGCGCGCGGCCATGGAAATCGATCGAATAATGGCTATTCGTCGCGGCAGTATAGATCTGCATCGACCCGAAACCCGCGATACCGCACATCTGCGGATCGACGACGGTTTGCACCAGTGCTGCCGCAATCGCGGCATCCATCACGTTACCGCCATCGCGTAACACGTCGAGCCCCGCATCCACCGTCTCCGGCTGCGGTGCGGATACCATTCCATGGGTCATATGATCGTCCTCCCGTAATTTTCGCGCGATGATAGCGGAACGCGAGACCGAGCCATAACGTTTAGATCGTGGGTACGCTTACGCGGTAGATGCGTAGTTTCCCTAGCTTGTCTCTGGAGCCACTATCATTTGTCTTTGCATCCATGCAGCGGATAGATCCATATTTCGGGCTAGAAAGCGTCATCGAACGTGCGATCAACGACGCGTGTACGGAAGGGCTAGGTTATACGGGACAAACGGGCAACGCCGTCCGAATGATTCAGAAAGCGCATCCGGACATGAGCGCCTTCGAGGCGATGCGCCTAGTCGATCTTTATCGTGCAGAGAACTGACGTGCGTTCAAAACATCGCGCGAGCCGAAGTAGATTCTACGCTGGTAACTGTCGGAGACACGGAAGCGCGCCAACTGTCTCCGCGGCCTAATCGTCGACCAGATTGCCGTCCGCGTCCCGAATCTCAGGACCATGCACCTTTGCCCGGCCATCACCAAAACCCTGGTCGCGCCCTTCCAGCGCCGCCTTGAGCCCTTTGTCTTTCGCCACCTTGCGGAAGGACCACGTCCCGGGGGCCAGATGCGCGCGGCCATCGTTCTCTGCCGCCATGCGTTGCAAGGTGCGCGCACCCATCAGTTCCAAGCCCATATTGACGATGCGCTTGTTGGAGGACAGCAGATCCGGATCGATTTTCGCCAGCCGGTCGGCAAGCCCCGCCACTTCGGCTTCCAGCAAGTCCGCTGGAACTGCTTTCATCACCAGCCCAATCGACTCAGCCTCCGCGCCGGTGATCGTATCGCCGGTTAGCAACAGCCGCTTCGCCCATTGCGGACCGCAGTGATACAGCCACATTTGGTTCGGCAGCGAGCCCAGGTCGCGCGCCGGTGGAAACCCGATATTGGCGTCCTCGGCTGCAATCACCATGTCGCACAGCAATGCGATATCGGTCCCGCCCGCAAGGCAGTGTCCATGCACTTGCGCAATCGACGGTTTGTGCATGTCGAACAACACCATTCGCAGCCGCTGACTGTATTCCAGCCGCCAGATATCGTCGTCGATCGTCGGATCGGCGTAGATGCCGCCGTCCCGGTACGTACGCTCCGGGCGTCCGCCGGACGGCGGATTGTTGAGCCCCGGCGTAAGATCGTAGCCCGCGGAAAACGCTTTCCCGGCACCGCGCAGAATGACGCAATGTACATCCTTATCGTTGTCCGCCTCCCAAAGCGCTTGGCTCAATTCCTCCAGCAGCGGCACCGAAAGGGCATTCCGCTTGGCAGGCCGGTTAAGCGTGATCCGCGCGCGGCCATCCACGGCCTCGTAAATGATGTGTTCGAAGTCTTCCATGATGTTCCCTGTTACGTTTCTTAAAACGATGTGGACGCTTCCCCGCCGAGCTGTTGCTTCACATTATCGATATCGCCCAAAACCCAGAGCGCCGCAATACGGCCGTTCTCGATCTCAAAGAACGCCGCACCGGCCCACGCAATCTCGCGCCCGGTCGCTGCGACGCCGAAGAATTCATCCTGGTGCACGCCTTTGAAAATCATCCGCGCGGCCACCTGATCCTCAGTCACAACAAGGTCTTCAATGATACAGGTATAATCCCTCAGCGCGTGGTGAACGGATCGCATGTATTCGATGAACCCGTCCCGCCCTCGCTTCTCCGGACCGAGCGATCCGCGAAAACGGAAATCCTCAGCCAGGATCTCCCGCGCCACCGCCTCGTCAGCCCGGTTCCAGACTTCGTGATAGAAACGTTCGACGAGCATTCGTGGCGATGAGCTCATGGGTTTTGTCGACACTCTGTTCACGTCGCCCAACTTAAATCCGGGTGCTCGCGTCCCCACTCAGTCGCCTGTTCGTACGCGTAACCCGCGCGCAGCAGCACCTCTTCGGCGAACGGTTTCGCATAGATCATCAGACCGATGGGCAGACCTTTCGTCGACATGCCGCACGGCACCGACAGGCCGCAAAGACCCAGCACGTTGCCGGTCGCAGTGTTGTCGGAGAAATGTTTCGACAGGATGCCGTAGTCCTCGAGCGTCGTCTCAAACGTTGCGACAAGGGGCGCCGCTTCGGGAACGGTCGGCGTCAACATAATGTCAATATCGCGCAAGCTACCCGCCAATTGTTCGCGCCGCAGCGCGTGCATCGTACGCAGGGCATCGGCATAATCCATGGCAGGACGCTTCAAATCTTCCAGCATGCGCGGTCCGACGACATGGTCCATCTCATCGACCATCGTGCGTAGCCGTTCGGCGTGAATGACGCAGGCCTCGACGCTGCTGATCGATGGCCGGATGGCCTGAGCAGCCAGCGCTTCGGGATAAGCAATCTCCTCGACATGCGCGCCAAATTCCCTGAACACAGCGGCACACGACGCGATCGCCTTCTCCACCTCCGGATCGACATCGTCGAAGAAGAAATCACGCGGGATGCCAACGCGCAGCCCTTTTACACCCACCTTTAGGTTCGGCAATACATCATGCGTCTCGACACCAACCGTGGCGTCATCGCCGCGGTCTTCACCCTGCATTGCCTGATAGACCAGAGCCGCGTCCTCGACGGAACGGGTCAGCGGTCCAACCGAGTCCAGGGTCCAGCTTAACGGAAATACCCCATGACGGCTGACCCGGCCAACCGTCGTTTTCAACCCCACCGTGCCGCAAAAACTCGCCGGTGCGCGCACTGAACCACCGGTATCAGACCCGAGCGCCATCGGCGCCATGCCCGCCGCGACCGCAACCGCCGAGCCTGCGCTGGAGCCGCCGGGAATATGATGGGCCTCATGCCATGGATTGTGCGGTGTGCCCTGAATATGGTTGATGCCGGCAATGCCCTTGGCAAATTCCACGGTGATGGTCTTGCCGAGGACGATCATGCCTGCTTCGCGTAACTGCCGCGTTACCGTGCAGTCCCGTTCCGCAATATTTTCGCCCAACGTGCGCGACCCGGCCGTCGTGGGCAGACCACCGACATCGAAAATATCTTTCACGCCATAGGGAATGCCGTGCAACGGACCGACCCGCTGCCCAGCCTGCAACTGCCGTTCCGCCGCTTCCGCCTCTCGCATCGCACGATCCGCGACGACAAGATTGAAGGCGTTCAACCGCTCGTTCAGCGCTTCAATTCGCGCCAACAAATGTTCGGTCAATGTAATCGGCGACAGATCACGAGCGCGGATAAGCCGACCCAGTTCGGCAATCGTCAGGTCGTGCAACGGTGTTTCAGTCATGATGCTTCCATTTTCAATACCTTATACCGATATGCCGGCATCCATTCGCCGCGATTTGTTGGCGCGCGCCGCAGCACAGCGATCGCGGAATTCTTGGCTGAAGGGATCGACGCATCCAAACCGGTCTGCACGGAACGCCGTGATGTCGAATTCTGGATTACGGCCGAGCGCGAGATCGGCAATCGCCTTCCCGATACCGGCGGAAAGCGCGATGCCACTACCACAACAACCGGCAGCCACCAGGAAACCCGACAAACCAGGAATAGGACCGAGAATGATTTTGCCATCTGGCGTATAAGCCGAGAGACCGCAGATATAGTTGGCAAATTGCGCTTGTTTGATTCCTGGAAATAATGTCCCCACCCTTTCAGCGGCGTCGGCAAGGCAGTCCCAGTGTTCGTCGCCCACGGTGGGGGAAAACGCCGCGGGATCGTTTGGCAGGTCGCGGGCGTCAAAGGTCGCTGAATTCGATTCCTGAATGCCGAGCAATAACCCACCGACATCGGGCCGCGCATAGGCCGCCGCATCAGGCATCGTGACGACCGGATGGTCGCCGCCATAGGCAGGGTCCGGCGCTGTAATCCAATAGTGGCTGCGAACCGGCGCCATGGGCAGCGGATAACCTGCCCGCTCGGAAAGTAGCGCTGCCCAAGCACCCGCCGCGTCGATCACGCTTTCGCTGCCGATCCGTCCAGCAGATGTTTCAACGCCGACCACCTTGCCCTTATCAGTCAGTACATCGGTGACGGCGGTGCGTTGCCGGATTTCGACACCACGAGCCGCGGCGGCGCGCGCGTAGGCCATGCTCAGCAGATACGGATCGACATATCCATCCGTTGGCAGGAAAGCGATCTTGCGTGCCGCTGACAGTTCAAGCCATGGGACCTGTTCGCGGACGGCAGCCACACCGAGCCACTCGAACGGAATGTCATGGTCCTCGGCCAAGGCGGCCATACCGTCCAATTCCGCTTCCCGCTCGGCGGACGCCGCAATGCGAATACTGCCGACCTTGTGAAATCCGACATCCTCGCCCAACTCCGCTGTGAGACGATCGATGGTTTCCCGGGTCCGCCGAGCCAACGGCGTTTTGGTCGGATTGGTCGACACCTGAAGCACCAGTCCCGCTGCTCGACTCGAGGCGGCGCTGGCCAGAGCGTTGCGTTCCAGCAGCAAGATAGACTCGCCGCGTTCTTGCGCAAGATGATAGGCAACCGACGCACCGATGATGCCGCCGCCGACAACGATATGGTCAAACTGTTCCACGCCGAGCACTTCCCCTAACAAGTATCAGCGAATGCCCCTCGAATTGTCTTTGGCACACCTCAGTGCGGTCGAACAGAATTCGACAATGCCATAAACTCGCATGCACACCATCGCACCGTGAGCCATGAGCCGAGACAAAACCAGAGACGGAAGATCGTATCATCAACCTCTGGGCGGCGACGTTTCTGCATTATACGCCAGAAGAACAAGAGGCCTACCGGGAAGCATTGGTAAGGCTCGACGAAGGAGCGGTCGACATCCGAATCTCGGTCAGCTTCAATATCGTCCTGCGATGGAGCAACGATCATGCGGGTTAGCGTCTTAATCCGCGTATCAACGGCCAAATACACGCAATGGACTATTTCGTCTTGCTATAAACGGCGAACCCTATCTACTTTTCCGCTTCTGCGTTCTTTTCGAGAAAAGACAGGAAAAATGGAAATCACATTAATCGTCATTTTGGTCATTATTGCGTTAAGCGTTCTGTATGTAATCGCAATCTTCAACAAGTTTGTAACGCTCAAGAACCGCTTCAAGAACGCCTTTGCGCAGATCGAAGTGCAGTTGAAACGGCGATACGATCTTATCCCCAACCTTGTCGAGACCGCCAAAGGCTATATGGCGCACGAGCGCGAGACCTTGGACGCCGTGATATCGGCGCGAAACGCAGCGGCAAACCTGCTCGCTGACGTCGCGGCCGATCCTGGCAACGCCGATGTGATGAAAAGCCTGATCGGCGCAGAGAGCAAGCTCGCCGGCGCGATGACGAGTTTCAATATGGTGATGGAAGCCTATCCCGACTTGAAGGCGAATGAAAACATGATTCAGTTGAGCGAAGAGCTTACGAGCACCGAAAATAGAATTGCCTTTTCCCGTCAGGCCTTCAACGACCAGGTCATGGCCTATAACACCTACAAGCAGAGTTTTCCGCCGGTGTTCTTTGCACCCATGTTCGGGCATGGGCCGGATATTCCGTTCCTCGAGTTCGAGGATAGCGAGGCTATTCAGGATGCGCCGAAAGTGTCCTTTTAGAAACCGTTTGCGACGCGGAATTCGAAATGGATTTCTTTGAATCGCAGGACCAGGCCCGCAAGAGCACCTTTCAACTCGTCTTCCTTTTCATCCTCGCCGTAATCGCCTTGATCGTCATGACCAACATTTTGGTCATCGTGGTTTTCGGATTAATAGATGGCGAACCGTCACAGAACGTCGGGAGTTCACTGCAACAAATCGATTGGCAGATACTTGTAATCGTCAGCGCCGGAGTCTGCGCTGTGGTTCTGGCGGGAAGCCTTTACAAGATCACGACCCTGTCGGGCGGCGGCAAAATCGTTGCGGAGATGATGGGTGGGAAACTGATCGCACAGAACACCGGCGTTATGAATCAGCGCACTTTGGTAAACGTCGTGGAAGAAATGGCCATCGCCTCCGGTACGCCAGCCCCGCCGGTTTATGTGCTTGCGGATGAATCCGGAATTAACGCTTTCGCAGCGGGTTTTTCGCCGCGCGATGCTGTTATCGGCGTCACGCAGGGCACCATCGATCAGTTAAACCGCGATCAGTTGCAAGGTGTCATCGCGCACGAGTTCAGCCACATTCTGAATGGTGATATGCGGCTTAACATCCATTTGATGGGCGTGCTGCACGGCATCCTGCTCATCGGCAATATCGGGTACTATATATTGCGTTCTTCTCCCCGCTCGAGCCGCCGCAACAATAAATCTGCCGGCGGCATTATGGCGCTGGGCTTCGGTTTGATGGTCATCGGCTATGCTGGCACCTTCTTCGGCAGCCTGATCAAGGCGGCCGTCAGCCGGCAACGCGAGTTCCTTGCCGATGCATCTGCGGTTCAATTCACGCGAAACCCGGACGGGATCGCAGGAGCGTTGAAGAGAATTGGCCGCCGCCAATTCGGCTCGCAAGTCGAAAATCCCGGCGCGCCCGAAATCAGCCATGCTTTTTTCGCGCAAGGCGTTTCGGTTTTTTTGGAGTCCCTGTCCGCCACGCATCCGCCACTGCCTGAACGTATCCGGCGCATCGATCCGCATTGGGACGGCAATTTTGGGACATCCTATGTGCCACGCGGGCAAGGGGGTACCGAAGGCGACACCAGGAATGAAACGTTAGCGCGGGAGGATATCGCAAAGAAGGCGGCCGCCGTTGCCGCTGGCGCCGCAATCTTGGAAACCGTCCGTTCGAAGGGCATGCAGGCAATCGATCAAATCGGCAATCCGTCCCCAGAGGCCATTAACTACGCTCAAACATTGTTATCGGAACTGCCGAACAGTGTTTATGAGGCAATCCATGAAGCTTATACCGCCCGGGCCGTGGTTTATATCCTGGCGCTTAACGCCGAACCCGAGGTGCGGTCCCAACAATTGAAGCATTTGAGAGAACATGGCGATATCGGCATCTTTGCGCTCACAGAGGAACTCTTGCCGGAGATGGAAGCCCTCGACATCAAATACCGATTGCCATTGATCGAAATCGTTATCCCGGCACTCAAGCAATTGTCAGTTCATCAATACAACTCGTTCAAAGAAAATTTGAATGCCCTAATCGACACGGACGCCAAGGTCGATTTGATCGAGTGGTCCTTGCGCAAGATCTTGTTCAATCACCTGGACGCTCATTTTTTCAAGCCAGCGCCTCCAAAATCTCGTTATGCGAATGCCCGCCAAGCGAAGGAAGAAACGGCAACTCTCCTTTCAGCCATGGCTTATGCCGGACATCAAAACCAAAAAGAACGCACGGAGGCTTTCCAAGCGGCGGCAAGCACGCTGAAAATCGCGGATATTCAGTTAATTGGTAACACCGATATCCTTGTCTCGAACCTGGACCGGTCCCTGCAAAAGCTGGAACAGCTGACCCCTTGGGCGAAGGTGGAATTGCTAAAGGCGTGCGCCATTTGCGCCGGTTACGACGAACGGGCCTCCCACGCCGAACTCGAGCTGTTGCGCGCCTTTTCCGGTGTTCTCGATTGTCCCATGCCGCCTGTAATCATCAAGGCGTAGGACGATCCAGGGGAGCGGCCCCTACTCCGCGGCAGCAGCGGCTTGCGCTGTATCCGCTTCGAACCTGAATCCCCGGTAATCGTCGGCAACCACGTCGTTGCATATTTTCCGGTAGCGGCCGACGCCGCCGATATAGGGCATGAAGATACGCGGCTTACCGGGAATGTTCGCGCCCATGTACCAGGACGCGGCAAGCGGAAAGAGCGTCGTATGGGCAACCTCGTTGACGTGATCGACCCAATAATCCTCGGCCTCCAACGTCGGCTCCATGAGCGCCAGATCTTTGTCGCGCATGTGGACAATGCAATCGGTTACCAGATCGACATGCTGTTCGATCGAGACCATCATGTTGCTGAGGACGGAAGGGCTGCCGGGCCCGGTGATCATGAATAAGTTCGGAAAGTCTTTCGTCATCAGGCCAAGATAGGTGCGCGGACCCGCCGCCCATTTTCTGGGTAGTGTCGCACCGTCCCGTCCCTGGATGTCGACCTTGTACAGTGTGCCCGTCATCGCGTCGAAGCCCGTCGCGAAAACGATGCTGTCGAATTCGAATGAGCGCCCGCTCGTGTTCAAGCCGTCCGGCGTCATTCGCTCGATTGGCGTATCGTTGATATCGACGAGCTCGACATTGTCGCGGTTATAGGTTTCGAAATAGCCGCTATCGATGCAGATGCGTTTGGTGCCGATGGGATAGTCCTTGGCCGCCAGCAGTTCGGCCATGGCAGGATTCTTCACGATGGACCGGATCTGATCGCGGACGAATTCCGCCGCCGTTTCGTTGGCGTCGCGGTCGACAAGCAGATCGTTGAACGAGGACAGGAACGCAGCACCACCGATATCCCAGCGCTTCTGATACATCTCGGCACGCCGTTCTTCCGTCACTTTCAACGCGGACTCATTGTTGAGCTCGCGGATATTGCCCTTGGCAGTATGGCGCTGTTCCTCGCGAAGGGCGGTATAGTTATCTTTCCAGGATCGCGCATAGTCTTCCGTCATCGGCCCGTTCTGCGACGGAAGCGAATAATTCGGCGTGCGCTGAAAGACGGTTACGTGAGCCGCCTGCTCCGCCACGACAGGAATCGCCTGAATACCCGACGAGCCGGTGCCGATGACGGCGATGCGTTGGCCAGTAAAATCGACGCCTTCATGCGGCCAATGCCCGGTGTGGTAGGTCGCGCCGCGATAGTCGCTCAATCCTTCGAAGTCAGGAATTTGTGCCGTGGAAATACAGCCCGTCGCCATGATGAAGAACCGGGCGGAAAGCCGTTCGCCCTTATCGGTTTCGACATTCCAGCGCCGCTGCGCTTCATCGAACTGCGCGCCGGTTACGGTTGTCTCGAAATCTATATCCCGACGCAAGTCGAAGCGGTCGGCGACGTGCTGTGCGTATTCCAGGATTTCCGGCTGGGCTGAGAAACGCTCGCTCCAATCCCACTCCTGCTGCAGCTCTTCAGAGAAGGAATAGGAGTACTGCATACTCTCGACATCGCAGCGCGCCCCCGGATAGCGGTTCCAGTACCAGGTTCCACCAACATCGGTGCCGGCTTCGAATACGCGGGTCGAAAACCCTAAACCGCGCAGGCGGTGCATAAGATACAGTCCGGAAAATCCGGCGCCGACGATAACGGCATCGACGGCTGACGATTGGCTGTGTTGATCTGACATACGTTCCCTACATATAATCGACGGGACTTATCCCCTTAGGCCCAAACGATATACCAGATCGATTGTCCTCAAAAGACCGGGTCAGAGGCATTAAGTTCAATTTATACACCAAATGAATGTATCGAACCGTCGGCGGTATTTCTTAGAGTCTCCAATACAAACCCGTCTTGCCGTCCTAAAATCACCAAAACGAACTATAACCTATTATAAATAAATTAATTTATGGAATTCCGATCATGCGTTTCTTTAAAACCTTTGCGAACGCACCGAAATGAACACATCAACAACACGCGCGCTTGTCCTGGGCTCCGAGCATCCCCGTAGCGCTGCAGTCCTTCGATCGCTCGCCAGATCTGGTATCCCCGTCGATCTGGCCGATCATTACGAACCCCCAACCGCGTTGTGGCAAGGGTCGCGATACGTTCGCGACCGCATGCTGCTGGACGAAGAGCCCGGCCGTGCAGTGGAAATGCTTATCCGGCGCGGAAAACCGGAAGGCGGGCTGTTGGTGCCGACCAACGACCACTATCTCATCATGGCCTCTCGGCATCACGAGGCACTGTCGAAAACCTTCACGGTGACGGTACCGCCCTGGGATATTCTCGGCCCCCTGATGGACAAGGTGGAAGCCTGCCGGATCGCGCGCGAAGCCGGCCTGGAAGTACCGCACCATTACAGGCCATCGAACGCGGAAGAACTGGATCGAATTCTCGCTGACCTCGATTTCGAAGACCGCGCCTACGTGCTGAAAATCCGCATGTGGGACACCGGCGCAGCGGATGCGCAAACCTTGCGCCGTGTCGCACAAGCCGGATCGGACGCCGCGACACTGCGCGCGAAATGCGAGGCGATCCGTGAGAGCACCGGAGAGTATCCGCTGATCGAAGAGGTTGTTCCGGGCACTGCGGACCGTTGTATCGGCGTGTCGATGATCGTCGACAAGAACCACGAACCTGTAGTGGCCTATTGCGCACGCCGCTTAAAATTACAGCTATATGCCAAAGGCGATTTCAAACATCCCTACGAGCTCGGCGCAAACGCCTATTGCGAGAGCATGCACGATCCCGAAGCCATCGAGCTTGCCACGCGTTTCGTGCGTCACGCCCGCTTTACCGGTGCGATTACGGTGGAGTTGAAGCGCGACGCCATCGATAGCCGGTTGAAGTTCATCAAGGCCGATTGCCGCTTCGTCCGGGCGACCGGGCTTTCCACCTCCATCGGGCTGGACATGCCGACGGCCCTCTATCGGATTTATACCGGCGTCAACACGGAATTACCGCCGCAAAAAACCTATCCGGCCGGCGTGAACTGGATCTGGCTGGAAGCCTACGCCTATTCCCTCTGGAAGAACCGCCGGAATATCAGCCTGACGCGCGAAGTCTGGGACTTGCTGAAGCGGCTGCGTAAAGTGCGGTCGTGGGCCTATTTCGATTGGCGCGATCCGTTGCCCAGCATCATTCTGGCCTTAACGGTGCGCCGGCGGCTCAAACTGTTGGAAAGCGCGGGTACCCGCACCGCCACGCCCGGCGGCAAGATGGAGCGTTCCGTCTCCGGTTAACGCGCGTCCAAATCGTACTCCGCCAACAGCACTGCCCATTGTGCACCGTGCATATCCCGGTCGAAACGGTCGCCTTGTACCACCGGCCGCGGCAGGCTGAATTTCACCACGTTGAGGTCCGGGATCTCGAAACGCTTTATCGTCTGCGACGGCTGATCGAACAGCCGCGCCACATCTTCGCTGGTGAGACGGCCCGCGATCGTCTCGAAGGCATCCGTGCCGCCGCAGAAAATATCGATGGTCACCCAGAACGGCCCAGCATTCTTGGAGCGGACCTTGAAGACAGTGTCGCCAACCTTAGCCATGTCCGACTTCAACAACCTCCAACCGGAAGGCCTCCATCGGGTCGTCCAAGGTCATGACGTGGTTGAGGCAGAACTCGTACAGCGCGCCCCGCTCCGACTGTGCCGGTGAATAGGGAAACGCGAAAGTCGGCAGTTCCTCGTCCCGTGTCAGCGGGTAATGCAGCACATAGGGGTTGATGAGCTTGCCAATCTCGCTGGCAATTTCCGCCGAGGACGCCGTGATGACGCCCAGCACGCCGACTTCCGCCGGGTTCGACGGTTTGGTTTCCAGCGCGCCCAGCACCGAATCCACGCCAATCAGCCGGAACTCCAGATCGTAGTCCTCAGCCGCAAGCCGCATGCGGGACTCGATTTCGCGGCATACGAAGCGGTGCAGCTTCTCCGTCCATTCCCGCGCATTGGCGACGTACCGTTCATCGCGCAGGACCGCCATGATCGTCGTTTGATAGCCGCCGATCCGCGCGCCTTCAAGCTTCACCGTATAACGGTCCGACGGCACCCATTGCGACCCGGTGACGCGGACCCGCCGCGCATCGAGCGAAACATACTTTGCCTCCGTGACATCGAGGTGCCCGCCGGGTTCATACAGAATAAAGGGATCTGAATTTTCGTAGAGCATGTGGGCGGAGACGGAATGCGGCGTGCAATTGGCGTCGTCCGCCATCGGCTCAACCGTGAACCCTTCCCGATCGATATCAAGCAGGATTACGCCGCTCGTCGGGTCCGTCGAACACAGCGCCCCGCACTCCGCGATCTTTGCGCCGTGCCAGGCCGCGCCCGCATGATCACCGCGCCGCAGCGACAACGCCGACACGATCGCCGTATCGGTCGCACGTCCCGCAAGAACGATGTCGGCGCCCGTATCCAGGGCCGCCCCGATCTGCTCTGCACCGGCCAGCGCCACGATGTTGGTGCATTCCGCCAGACTTTCCTCCGAAACCTCCGGTGCGGGTACCAGCGGCGTGACCCGGCCTGCTTTCAGCGCGCCCTGAACCCGCTCGATGGGCTGGCTCGAATATAACGCCGCAACCTTCACCGTCTGCCCTAGCTCTTCGGCAATCTCACGCGTAATCGACAGCATCCAGTCCACGCTGGCGTCAGCACCACAGGTTCCACAGGTCCCAATCACCAGCGGCACCTGCGCCTTGTCCCGCGCAATCATCAACTCCCGCCACTCGGCTTTCGTCACCGCGCGGGAATATTTCGATGTGCCCGTACCCAGATAATAGGGCCCGCTATCGGTCGACCCACCATCGACGCAAATAACGTCGGGTTTGGATTCGACACCGCGCGCGAACGCCGGTGCGGCAAAGCTGATCCCAAGCGCCCCAGTCGGTACGAGGACGCGTGTGGTTTGGTTGCTGGTATTGCTTTGCATCTAAAACGCCTTCCCGGAACCTTCCCGATACTTGTTCGAGGGAACGAAGCCCGTCTTTGCTGGCTCGCGCGGCTCGTTTACGTACAAGATCCGGTCGGGGTGCATGCCGGCGCCGTAATTGGCGGAGACAGCGGAACGGCGCATGCGGTTCAGCAGGCGCGTGTCGGCGTCACCGATAGACGGGTGCATGCCGCCATTCGCTTCCACGACCTTTTCCCAGGCGCCCTTCCGTGCGCTTAGGGTTGCTGCATCGGACAGCGCGGTACAATTCAACTCGTTGCTGTTGAGATCGGCAACGATTTCATCGCCATCTTCCACGAAAGCGATTGGGCCGCCAAGTGCAGCCTCCGGGCCAACATGGCCAATCACGAGTCCGACCGAACCGCCGGAGAAGCGGGCATCCGTCATCAAGCCGACGACGATGTCCTTCTCCCGGCACAGCGTCGTGATCCGCGACGTGGAGTCGAGCATTTCCGGCATGCCCGGCGCACCGCTGGGGCCTTCATAGCGGACGATGATCATGTCGTGATTTTCGAAGACGTCCGGCGTGTTTTCCAGTGTCTGCAGCAGATCGCTTTCGCTGTCGAAGATGCGTGCTTTGCCGATGAAAAGATTGTCTTCCAGCCCGCCTTCAACGCCCGCCAGCTTCAACACTGCGCTGAACTCCGGCGAAAGGTTGCCGCCAAGCACTCGCAGGCCGCCGGTCGGCTTGTACGGCTTTTCGACCGTATAGATGACGTCGCCATCGGGCGCGGGCGGGTCAAGACGTGCGATCTGTTCCGCGAGGGTTTCTCCGGTGCAGGTCATCGCCTCGCCATTCAATAGACCAGCGTCGAGCAATTCCTTGACGATAACCTGCATGCCGCCTTTCTCGTCGATATCGACCATTGAATAATTGCCAAACGGCCGCGCATCGACGAGGACCGGCACGACATATTGCGACAGGTGATTGAATTCCTCCGGCGACATGATGTCCTTGGCGAAATCGCCGTAACCGGCGGCACGCGCAATCTCCGGGCCATGCAGCAGAACGTTAGTCGAACCGCCGACCGCCATGGCAACGATCATCGCATTGCGGATGGAATCGCGGCTGACGATTTTGCGCGGCGTCAAATCCGTCTCGATCATCTTATTCAAATAGGTGACGAGTTCATCCGGGAACTGTTCCATGCGCCGCGCATCGTCCGACGGCGGCGACACCATATGGAGCGGCTCCAAGCCGACGACCGCGATGAAGGTCTGCATCGTGTTGTAGGTGAACATGCCGCCGCAACTGCCATATCCTGGGCATGCTTCGCACGCGATGCGTTTTTTCAACTCCTCGTCATCGTTCCCGGCCATCTGGAAGCCGGTGATAATGTCGATCGGCTCGCTCGTGGCGGAATCAACGCCCGGACGAATGGGGCCGTCCGACATGATGATCGCGGGGCGGTCATGCTCCAGAATGGCGGCCAGGGTGCCAACCGGCGGCTTGTCGCAAGCCACAACGGCGATGGTGCCTTCCAGACCACTGGCGCTGAGATGCTCGCACACCGTGTCATGGGTCACTTCGCGACCAATCAGGGAATACCGCATCTCCCGCGTGCCGTTGCGCATACCGTCCGAGGTCGCGACCGTATATTCCGGCTGCACCAGCCGCATGCTCATCTGATCGCTGTTGTGGCCGATCTTCTGGCGCAGGCACTCGTGGATCGTCTCGACCTTCCGCTGAACGCCGAGATAGCACTGGGAATCGCCTTTGTTGCCGATCACGCCGACAGACGGCTCATGGATCAGCTCAATATCCGTGCCCAATTCCCGCGCGATGCCCATCGTCTGCGCATTGCGGCCAGGGTTGTTGTCGAAAAGAACCGTTTTAGAATTTCGCACGACTGACTCTCCACAAGATTGGGTGTTGAACAATTGTCCGCAGGATCAAGAGCATCGGCAAGGGGCCAGATCAATTCAAAGCATCCGCCGCCATCCCACGAGGCTGTTATTAACAATTTTACCGAAAAATCAATTCATTAAAGCGATATCCTTAATCTCACATACGCATAAAACACGCATCAAAACTTCCCTCCTCCACCGTTATACTCGGGCTTGACCCGAGTATCCATTTCGACGGCAGACGCCCTCGTTTTAGTTTCGGCCCTCGGGTCAAGCCCAAGGGCGACAGTTGAGTGGACCAAAAATGAAACAAAGATTTTTCCGCTATAGTGCTATTTTTATTGTGTTTCTTCTAATTTCTTGATGACGCGCTCGTCGTGATCGGGCACGTTCTTCCAAGCTACATTGGCACCCAATTCTAGCGCGACATCTAACGATTCCGCAGCCTCGACAATGTGCTTAAACCAATCAGAGTATGACCATTCTTTCGGCGCCGCGGCTGAATGAAAGCCCTTCTTTTCGTTACTCCAATAGACCCCGGCGGCTTCTCGATAAATGTGTTCGTAAAACGATTCTCCGCCGCTCGCCAAAATCAGCATTAGCTGACCAGTTTCCGTAATTTCCACCGCACTGATTATTTCTCGTTTCATCCTTGATACCCTCAAGGGTTTTGCAAAGCCGTTGCTAGAATGGCCTAGAGCCGAGCGAGAAGAAATAGATTCTACGTCTTCGGCTTATCCGGCCAGAACCGCACGCCCTCCCGCGCCAGCCCGCCTGACAGGCCGACCGGCGTCCCATCGGCGCGCCAACAGGCGGCGCCCGTTAGCGTGCCATCCGGGCCGAACTGGATCGCGTTCATGCCGCCGCCGACATGGGGCACAATTTCGACCTTGTGGCCCTTCTCTGTCATGGCGTCTCGGACATCTTCGGGGAAGCCCTGTTCCATTTCGACCCCCTGCCCTTGCGTCCAAAGCCGTGGCGCTTCGACGGCTTCCTGCACGCTCATGCCGTGGTCAATGACCGCCATCAGCCCCTGCATCGCAGAACCGAAAATACGTAATCCGCCGGGCAGGCCGAGCGTCAGCACGGGTTTGCCATCTTTCAACGCCATAACCGGTGACATCGACGACGTAATGCGCTTGCCCGGCGCGATGGACAGGGCATGTCCAGGATGCGGGCCGAACACATACATGTAGTTGTTCGGAATGATCCCCGTGCCCGGAATGACGATACGTGCGCCGAAGGTGCTGTTGATGGTCTGCGTCATAGTGACGATGTTGCCCTCGCCATCCGCCACGGTGACATGCGTCGTGTTCGGCGATTCCGGCAAGGCGACGCCAGCATCCCAGTTTTTAGCGTTCAGCACATCGATGTCCGGCCGCCGCTCGTCCGCATATTCCTTGGAGAGCAGGCGCTCGACCGGCACGTCGACGAAGTCCGGATCCGCCGTCGCCACCTTGCGGTCGGCGAAAGCAATCTTCAGCACCTCAGCCAACAAATGCAAATTCTCCGGCGACCCGAAGCCGAGTTCGTCAACGCGGAACCCTTCCAGCAGGTTCAGCATCTGAATGACATGCACGCCGCCGGACGATGGCGGCGGCGGACCGACGATCTCATGATCGCGATAGGTACCGCGCACCGGCTCGCGCTCGATAGTTTTGTAGCCTTCGAAGTCCGCCATCGACAGCATGCCGCCGGCAGACGCCATGTGGCCGGAGATCGTCTGCCCGAGCGCGCCGCCATAGAGCGCGCCCTCACCTTCGCGCGCAATCGCCTTCAGCGTTTCGCCATAATCGCCCTGAACGAGCAGACTGCCCGCGGGAAGTGGCGACTTGTTTGGCAGGAAGGTCTTGGATATCTCCGGGTCGCGCGCAAGGTCCAGCGCGGCGTCCGCGATACATTCATACAGGTAGGGCGTGACCTGGAAACCCTGCGTCGCACGCTTGATTGCGGGCGCCATCACGTCCGCCAAGGGCAGCGTGCCGAAGCGGCGCAGGATTTCGCACCACGCCATAAGGTTGCCCGGCGCGGCGACCGCTTTGGGTCCAACGGCGTTTTCGCGGCGTGCGGTTTCCAGATAATCCGGCATCGTGTCGGAAATCGGCGTATAGCAATCCGGCCCCGATGCGAACGGCGCGCGGGCCTGTCCGTCGATCACGGTATGTCGTCCGTCGCCAAAGCGAATATGCGCCATGCCGCCGCCGACGATGCCGACCATCATGGGCTCCACCACCGTCAGGGTGAAGAAGCAGGCAATGGCCGCGTCTATCGCGTTGCCGCCCGCCGCCATCATCTCCGCCCCCGCCGCGGAAGCCAGCGGGTGGTTGGTGACAACCATGCCCCGCGATCCCACGGCGGGCTGTTTCTCGCACTCGAAGATGGCGTGAGCGTGGTCGCGCCAAGGTCGTTTCGGCATGGTCAGCATGATCAATTCCTCACTCGGTAGCCGACACAAAGTAGTGGCACGGGCCTAGGATACAAAACTGCATTTGCGATTTTCAATGTGAACAAGGCATGAAAAGAGGCAAACTTTCAATCAACCTGTAACGGTATCGATAAGGGAGAAAGCGAATGGACAAGTTGACGGGTAAGGTTGCAATCATCACCGGCGGCGCGCAGGGGCAAGGAGCCGCCGAAGCGCGGATCTTCGCCGCTGAGGGCGCAAAGGTCGTCTTCGGCGATATCCTCGACGCGGCTGGCGAAACGGTCGCAGCGGGGATCCAGGCCACGGGTGGCGATGCGACCTATATCCATCTCGACGTTACCAGCGAGGCCGACTGGCAGGCTGCCATCGCCTTGGCGACCGGCAGGTTTGGACGGCTCGATATCCTAATCAACAATGCGGCCGTCCTAATCCCTCGCGTTCCCATCGAAGACCGCACAGCCGAAGAATGGGACAAGGTGATGGGCGTAAACGCCAAGGGCGTCTTCCTTGGCACGAAATACGCAATCCCGGCGATGCGCGACAGCGGCGGTGGTTCGATCGTCAACATTTCTTCGATTGCCGGGATCGGCCAGTCGACCCATCAGGAACCTGCCTACGCCGCGAGCAAGGGCGCCATACGCATTTTCACCAAGGTTACAGCAACACAGCACGCCGCCGACAATATCCGTTGCAATTCGGTCCATCCAGGCCCCATCGACACGGAAATGTTCCGTGCCGCCTTCGCCGAACCAGAGGCGCTGGCGAACCGACTGGCGCGGATACCGATGCGCCGCGCAGGATCGATCGATGAAGTCGTCTCCGGCGTCCTTTATCTCGCCTCCGACGAGTCGTCCTACATTACCGGCACGGAGTTGGTCATCGACGGAGGCGCGCTCAGCATGTAATTGGCGTATTCAGCTAACGGTTTAGCAACGTTTGTGCGCTCTCTTATGGTTAAGCGACCGGCGTTAAATGGGCGAGATGTCTCTCCAGCGACGATAAAGATCATGAGTGAATCCACTAGCAAGCCATCAATTTATACATCGTCGCTCAAGCGCCAGTTTGGCCCGACACTCCTTGCTTTCCTCGCAACTTTGACCGTAAGCGCTGCCATTTTAATTCATTTTTACGATCGCTTCTGGTGGCCAGCAGACGACGGCGCCTATGCCTATGTCGCCGCGAGAGTCTTAGCGGGAGACGTGTTGAACCGGGATGTCCAGGACATCCACATGGGATACATAAACTTCTTCAACGCCTTTATATTTTGGCTATTCGGCGATCGGCTTGTCAGCCTTCGTTTACCATTGGTCGCCACAGGCTTGGTTCAAGCCTGCATCATTTTTTTTCTATTTAGGCCACGCGGTATCATCGCAGCGATGGTCACGGCAAGCGCCTTAACCGCGCTGTCGTTTGTCCAGTTCCTCAATCCGACACCGCATTGGTATGCCCTTTTCCTGATGATATCGATCATTGGGTGTTTTTGCTGGATTCCACGGGAAAACTTGTGGCGAGCGTTCATTATAGGCCTTTTGCTGATGACGCTTTTTCTGTTCCGGCAGCTTTCGGGGGCGATCGCCGGTGTTGGTGTAATGGCGTACTTGCTGTTCGAGGCCCCACGAGGCGCAGTTGGCCGCAATACACTCATCGCCCGCAGCCTTATGGCGATTATGCTCGTCGGCCTTGGAGGATACCTGCTGGCAAAATCCGATCCCACGGCATTCCTACTTTTCGGTATTTGGCCTTTGACGATATTAGGCTATGGACTGTTCAAAATGACGGTCGCCAATCGCGAAATCGCGAGGCAGTGTCTCAGCTTGATTTTGGGCGGTGCGGTCGCTGCGGCTCCCTTATTTGCCTATCATTTTCATCATGGATCGTTCGGCACCTGGTATACGGACACTGTCCTTTCCGCCTTTAATCTAACGGGCCTGGACTTCATCGGTGTACCACGGCACCTCATTTACGCCATCAATAGTGCCATTCAAATCGTCGCGCTGGAGAATTTCGATGCGACGGTCAATGGACTGTTCTGGGTATCGCTAGTTTTCGTCACGCCAGTGCTCGGCATCCTTCTCCTGATCGATTTATTGCGTCGTGACGGCGCTGCTCCCGTATTGCATCCCCTGCCGTTCCTTGCCCTATTCTACGGTCCTATCTCCGTACACTACCAAATTCCGAACTATCTATTCTTTACAGTCGGCTTATCGCTAACCGGCTTAATTTGGATGCTCACATCGGCTCCAGGTTGGCGGTATTGGACCATAAGTATCTGCGCTATCTTTTTTACCGTGACCGGTTTGCATTACCACGCAGCGCAACCTGCATCCCGAGGTTTATCCGGCATGCTTAAAGGCACGCGGACAGCCGTGGTGACAAGCGAAGCGTTGAACCATGTAGGCTTGTCGGTAGAGTCAACGGACATCGCGGTCTATCGCCATATTTCGGAATTGGTTGAGCGAGAAGTGAGAGCCGACCAAACCATCCTCGCGATACCCGTAAACCCGGAGATCTACTTCATAACTGAACGGCGAAGTCCATTTCGCTTTTTCAGTTCCGCACTTGGGATCCAAACCGAAGCGGAATTGACCCACGTCCTAAAAACCATGAGAAATCGCCCCCCTCAATTGGTATTTCATCGACCGGGAGATAAATACAACACGAAGTCAGGCGATGCCGTAATGGCCTATGTGCGGGAGCATTATACGACGCTTAAAAGTCACGGCGGATTCAATATCTATCGCTACAGGGAAAATTAGCGAAGTCGCTATGCTTTCTTCCAAATCGACAATGTCGCGAAAGAGAGAGCACGCCCGACGCTATTGCCCATGAACAGAGAGTCAAAACGAAAGGCTGCATTCACAAGTTTCTCGCCGCCGAGATTGAGAAAAGGAAATGCGTCCGGGTTGTAGTAAAGAATGTAGGATAACAAGCCCGGAAACAGGATGCGCTCGGGCACTAAATTGGCGTCCTCGAAGAACGTCTCCAATTCCCCGACAGAAAAGCCGCGCTCGGTCTCTTCATCAAAAAGCGAGTTTTTGTCATAGACGCGCTCGCGCGCCCACCGGGTTACCCGGTTTCCGTGCGTCGGCTCGTAGTTGATGAAGAGGCCGCCGGGACTGAGACCGGATGCCATCGATTTTACGACTTCCGCAGCGTGGCCGGGCACATGGTGCAACCCGCCGAGCAGTATGACAATATCGAACTCCGTGCATTCCGGTCTCCAAGTCGTAGCATCTGCCTGCCAGACGTTGAGGTGAGGCTTGCCGCGAGCCAACTCCGCAATAACAGCATCACTGTAATCGAATCCGGCGTAATCGATCTCGGCATTCAAATGATCGCCCAGAATATCGGCGCCATCCGCAAAGCCACACATTGCTTCCAGGACACGATAGCGTTGCTTACGGGGTAACGGCAGGTCCCGCAACGCCGTCGCCCATGTCAACTCTTTCAAAAGGAGATGGTTCGCGTGGCGCCGATGCGTCTGATAGCGTTCCGCAATCCCGTTGAAATGTTCCCGCTGACGCTCCAGTAGGTCCACCCTCATGGCCGCCCGCTCGCTAGAGAAACAATTGCGATGCCGCTCACAATGAGCAACAGCCCAGCGATATGCATAATGCCTATCGGTTCGCGCAGGAAAAAATATCCGACAATCTGTGTGCCAAAAACGAGGGAGCTTGCAGCAATAGGAAACGCGACGGATAGCGGCAGTTGCGTCAGAATTCCATACCAGACGATGAATCCAAAGCCATACAGGGTGCCACCCGCCGCGCCAAACAGGGTGAAGATGTTTCCATCCGACAGTTTCAGAAATGTCAAGCCAGACACGCTAACTGCGGTGTATGCCAATAACGTAAGTGCGATGAAAACCGGCGTCATATCTCAGCTGTATGTTTTATTTTAATCGGGTACGATCACAAGGCCCGCCGAACAGGCTTATCCGCTTGGCGAGGGGATTGATCCACTCGGAGAATGCCCGCTGCCCCTCGCCTGCCATGGCTCGCGGTGCGTAGCGCGGGATCCGCAGACGCCACCACCCCGCCTTCCAGGGATTCCCAGATGATAAACTTGGGACGAGACTTCAGTAACGCGTGAATGTCGGCGATATAGGTTCCCATGATACCGATCACGATGAACATCACCCCAAAGAGGAGCGACGTGACACCGACACTGGAAGCCCAGCCGGGAACGGTGCTACCCGAGACTACTTGGTACAGGATGTAACAGAGCTCCAGAAACGCGAGAATGCTGGTACAGACACCGATCCAAATACCAATGCGCAGCGGTACGGAAGAATGTCCGATCAGCGCAAGGTTGGCGAACTGCAGCATCTTGCGCAGCGTGTATTTGCTCTGGCCCGAGTGACGTTCTGCGACTTCGAAGTCCACGATTGATTTCGGAAAACCCAGCAATTCTACCGAACCGCGCAAGAACGGTGCGGCATCGTCGAAGCGAAGCAGTTCTTCTAGCGGTTGGCGCGCAATAAGACGGAAATCGGACGCACCCTGATGAACGTCCATATCCGCCAGCATAGAAAAGATCCGATAAAAGTAACGCGAGGTCAGCCTTTTAAACACGTTTGATGCCTTTGCCTCTTGCCGTCTCGTAAGCACGAGACTACCGCCCTTCCGCCATGCCTCGATAAGCTCGGGTATCACTTCGGGTGGATGTTGCAGGTCGCTGTCCATGGTGATAACGGCATCACCACAGGCCATTCCCAGACCGGCCAGCAAGGCATGCTGATGACCGAAATTTCGTGATAGCCGAAAAGCCCGCAAACAGGGATAAAGGCTCGCCAGCCGCTGAATCTCAGACCAGCTCGAATCCTGGCTGCCGTCATCGACCAGGATAATCTCATGAGTGCACCCCAGCGACGTCAGAACAAGCTGTAGCCGCTCGAGGAATGGCGAGATATTGCCTTCTTCGTTGTAAATCGGCGCAACAACCGACACGGCGCAGTAACCTCTCGCGCCATCATCAGCTTCTGTGTTCACATCCATATCGGTCAACGTCAGTTCGGGCTTAGACCGAGCGTTTTCTGCATCGGTGCTTTCCGCACCTTCCAGATCAGGGAATCGACGATGTAGTGGTGAAAATTAATTGTCTGATAGACAATCACCAGCGACGGCAATCCGAAGGCCAGAAAATACGGGCCAAGCGCCAACAAGCCGCCATAGACGAGTGTCGTAATGGCAAGGCAAACGGCGAAATAGCGCCACCAGTACTTGGCCTGGCTAATTGTCGACAGAAATGTTGCCTTAGCATCGACACCCCCGCCGAACCGGTTCGTATTGAACAGCCAAACGAACAGTATGTATTGCGCATTGTGCCAGATATTGATGACCAACCAACCGTGCGTCACATTTTCTATCGCCAAATACCCGATCGAGAAGATTGTGACGTGAGAGGCCACGTAAATCGTGTGGGCGACAGCTCCTTCGCCCCGCAGGAACGCACGGGCACGCATGATCACCCAGAGACCAAGTGCGGTAAGGGCGGCCACGGCCGCTGCATCGACCATCCATCCGGCAACTGGGATAACGCGTACTTCGAGACCAAGGAATTTTTCCGGCTCCTGCCACGATCGGTACAGGATTCCCCATAGCGGCAGCAGATAAAACATAGCCTTGGTCAACCGCTCGTCTTCGGATACCAATCCGCCGGATTTACGTCGGTAAACTTGGCTAACACCCCAGCTTTGGCGGGTATAGTGAAACCACTGCCAATACAGATAAATGCTTCCTAGTACCCACACACCGAAGCCCAGCGCCAATGCCAGGGTCGCTCCGAGCACAAGGAATGGCAACCAAACTATCAGAAATTTATGATTACGCGCGCTCTCGCGGTCGAAACAAAGCCGCGTATAGGTGGCGATCACATGGTGGTACCCGAGCAGCCACAAATCGAGTAGTAGAATTGGCGCGAAAAGTCGTGGGTCCATAACGACAAGTGCGCCCGAAACAACCGCAATCACGGTCGTCCCGGCTATAAATCCTAAATCGAATCCCGGTCCACGCAGCCACCCTATCGGGTTTGTCGAATCGATCGAAATTGATGCCATGCCACCATCAAGACTAGAGCCCCATCCTGCTCTAAGCCGTTCTGGTTAAGGATTCGTAAACTTTTACCCAAAAAGCCGTTTGCGCCATCGCAGACCAGCCCGCCGAGGGCCAGGCTGCCGAACGCGACGTGAGCGCCCGTGGTAAGGCAGACCAACTGTTTTTTCTACTTTCGAAGCAGCCGCCAAAGTGTCGTCTGGTCGGGAAACCCCGTCGTTTCAAAATCCAGGTCGGACTGAAAAGCGATGAGGGCCGATTTGGTTTCTTCGGTGAAACGGCCATCGGTTTCGCCCTTGAAAAGGCCGCGTTCGGTCAGTTCGCGCTGCACGCGCCGGATCGTTTCCCGGTAGAGGGCAGTTTTTCGCTTCCCGTTGACGATCTGTACTCTCGACGAACTCTGCCGGAGCCTATCCGGATGGAATTCAGTGACGATCGAGTTGACAATGGCATGGAGACGATGGCTAGGGTTTGCTTGGCAATGGTTTTGAATCACCCGCATCAACAGTTCCAACGACTCGAAGGAGGCAATGTCGAACGTGTCTTCGGCATAACGGTTATGGGCGGAAATATAGCCTTCCAGCCATCCGCCGATCATATAATAAACATTGGTTTTATCCTCTCGCGCCTGAACGAAAACCTGGCACGGCAGGAAGCCCGCACCTTTCATGGCGAATTTGCCGTCACCATCCGCCGCGAAGACGGCTGTCGCCTGAAACAACAGCCCGAGAACCGCTAACCGAAACATGTTCATCGATTCACTTCCCGTCACCTCGTGAAATCCCAAAAACGGCTAACGGCACGGTATTTCCAGTGTGGGAATACCGCGCCGCTATCAGTTTGATCGTCACGTTACGCCGCGAGGGACGTCCTATCCTCCACCCGGTACGACCGCGTGCGCCGGCGAAGTACATAGACGCCGCCAAGCCCGACAAAGAACAGTGCAAACGTGCCCGGCTCCGGAACCGAAAAAGCAAATACGAACTCCTCGATCGGATTCTCAGCACTTCTAGCATCCGCAATATCAGGCGCCGTGGAGCCGGAAAGGAAGTCGATGACGAAACTCTCCCCAATCTGTAAATCGAACCCCTGCAGGGAGAAGAGATTTTCGAACAGGTTTGGCGACTGGAAGAGGTCGACACCCTGGTTCAGCACGTTACCGACCCCGAACTTCTCATCAAATCCGAGGAACTCGAAAAAGACCTGCAGGAGATCGATTGTGAACTCAAGATCGAAATCGAGCAGGGTTTCGTTCAGTAATTCGGCATCGAGAAAGAAGGTCGGCGTTACCGTCGTCACATCGTCCAAAAAGAAGATATCCGGTAACAGATCCCAGGCCGAAATCAGTTCCGTGACCAATTCGCCACCGACCATGACCGCCTTGTCGAATATTAACTGGACGAACAGTGTCGGATCGAGTTCGAAATCTTGCTGGAGGTCGACCGTCGGACCGATCTTCACATCGATGATGTCGAAACCGACCTCGCCCACGGTCCCGATCGGCACGCTAGAACCGAACAATCCCGGGAGACCCACAGCACTCGCGACAACGTCATCGACATCGACGATAAGGTCGACCAGATCATCCTTACCCGTCGCCTTGAGCGTGTTGGTATTGGTATCGAGGCCACCGGTCGCATCAGGCTGCGGGAGATGGAGCGTGACTTCGGCAATACCGGCATCGATCTTGAAAGGGAATCCGTTCGCCTCATCGGGAAATCCGAAAACAGACGGTTTTTGCCCCAGCAGGAGGATCTCACCCTCGCCGTCCTTGTTGAAGGACAGGATCGGCACCGTTTCGTCAATGTCAAAGGGTGTGCTACCGACAACGCAGCCTGCAGGAATGATGCAGGCTTCACCGGTGACACTGCCGGATAGCTCCATGATAGCATCTGCGGTCAGCTCAAGATTCGCAAACTCTGTGTTGAGGATGTTCGTTCCCGCCAGCTTGCTGTTGGGATTGAAGTTGATAGCATTCGCCTTATCCAGATTGGTCGTATCGGGAATGTCCAGCGTTGCTTCGTAAGACACGGTCGCATCAACCGAACCGCTATCGATTTCGACACCAAGCTCGATGCCGACGCGGCCATCCGTGGTGCCTTCGACGGCAACGCCGGTGCGCGTATCGACTTCCAGGAACTGCGGCGGCGCCGTGCCCAGCGCAATCACGGGAAGACGCAGAGACTGACCGTTTCGGCAGGTGCTCGACGAATTGCCCAGTTTCTTGCACGCCGCAAAGGCAATATCGTAGGCCTTCCGTTTCACCGCATCCGCCGCTCTCGCGATTTTACAGGCGACGGCGAAACGCCCGCAGCTTCGCACCGAAGGCCGGCTTCCCAACCTCGGCACAAATGCCCGTGCACTCTGACCGTTAATGCAAGCGCTTGCTGAAAATCCTAATCTGCAGGTTGCGAATGCCGCGTCATAGAGGACACGCAAAGGATTGGGCAGATTGGTGTCTTCGTTGCCAACGATAGCGTCGAAGCCGGTTGTCTTGTCTTGCCAGGCCGCTCCAAGAAACGTCTTCTGGTTTAACGTGGTCGAAGTCCCGGTATCCCAGATGCTTTGACCACTTGTCTCGAACTGCAAATCATATGTGAATGGTACGGCATAGACGGGCGCCGGCGTCGCCAAAAGTGCACACACGGCAGACGCGAATACCCAGCGTAAAATCCTCAAAACTTCCCCTCCCCCAACTCGAACTATTTTCGCGCCGGCCGACTTTCGGCCTCAATCTTGTAAGCTGCAAAAACATCTCCCAGAGGAAAACTCCGCAAACTTCATGCCACAATATCAAGGTATAGTTCTACCAATGGCTTAGATCGTTTCACCTGAATCGGTAGAGAAGAAAGTGTAAAGAATTCCGTCGCAACTTCAACGAGAGAATCTTTTCATAGGCAAAATATTCCAAATATTTTCATTATTTTACATGATGTTATTGAATTATTCGAAAGACCAAAGTCGGTGTAAAAAAATCCGTCACACTAAAACGTGAACAAGAAAACCAGTATTCAGTTTTAGTTAAGCAGCATCGATAAAAATACCCTCTTTTCGCGATAATAAGTAGAATCAAGACTCTCATAAAGAAGCGAGATTTCTAAGAATAGCCACACGTTTTCCGTTAAACTTGAAGCCTGCCTCATGATTTAAACTTAGGCATAACTCTTTCTGCAATCATCTTTAGATTGCTATCGATATAGTCGTCCGGACAAGCAGACGAGACAAAAACCGATGTCGCTCCCGCATCGATATATTCCTGAAGCCGCGCCTGACAGCTATCAGGATCACCGGCCAACGCATATTTATGCACCAGCTTGCTGAAGTCCTGCGAATACTGCTTGCTCAGCCGGTCGCTGGCATACTTGACGGCAATATCGTTGTCTTCATGCACGGCGGTGAAGATATAGACGGCAAATGTGAAATCCGACATGTCGCGGCCCTGCTCTTCACCGAAAACGCGGATGGCTGCGATACTCTCCGCCAGTTGCTCAGGCGTGTACATATAAGGCAGCCAGCCGTTGCCAAACTTCGCCGCGCGCTTCTTCGCCGCGTCGGTACGGCCGGAAATCCAGATTGGCGGGCGCGGTTTCTGGATCGGCAGCGGTTTCAGGCTGAAGTTCTCCAGCTTCGTATAGCGACCCTCATAAGTCACGTCAGTTTCAGTCCAGGTTCGCGTAATGACCTCCAGTGCATCGTCGGTGCGCGAGCCGCGCTGCTTGATGGGCACGCCGCACGCATCGAATTCGTTCTGAAATTCGCCACCGACACCGACACCCAAGGTAAAGCGGCCGCCCGAAGCAACATCCAGCGCCGCCCCCATTTTCGCGAGCAGTGCCGCCGGGTAGAGCGGCACCAAAGTAATCGTGCTCATCAGCCTGACATGCTGCGTCGCGCCCGCCGCCACCGACAACGAGACGAAGCCGTTCGCGGAGTCACCGTAGAAGCTCACATGCTCGCCGCAGCCGATGATATCGAAGCCGAGATCCTCGATCTGCCGCGCCAGCCGCGCGACCTCATAGGGCGAGCGCAGCGCCGTACCGAATTCGATTCTGGTGTCCGTCATAAATGAGCTCCTATAGATGGGCGATGTGCCGCTGCGAATGACAATGCGCACAACGTTACTCCGCCATCATGATATTCGGCAACGTCACGGGCGTGCTATAAGCGGCCACCAAAGAACAAGTCTGCAAAGGGGAACGTCCACATGGCCATCGTCAAAAACACTGTCAAACAGCGCCTGCGTGACGGCAAGATCGCCGCCAGTTTCAATGTCAGCCGGCTGCGCACAGTGGAGATTCCGCAGATCGCGAAGGCCTGCGGCTTTCATTGGGTGTTTATCGATCTGGAGCATTCGACGATGGATCTCGACACTGCGGGGCAGATCGCGGGCGCGTCGCTGCCGGTGGGAATCGCGCCGATCGTCCGCGTGCCGGAAGGGGATGTGAACCGCGCCGCACGTATCCTAGATGCGGGGGCGCAAGGCGTGATCTTCCCACATGTGCAGAACGCGGACGAGGCGCGCGCCTTCACGAAGGCTTGCAAGTTTCCGCCGATCGGCTCCCGCTCCCTCAGCTATGGCGGGCCGCAGCTGGAATACGAAGCCGTGCCACCGGTCGAAGCGATGAAGGGCGGTAACGAAGAAACCCTGGTCGTGATGATGATTGAAACGCCCGAAGCAGTGAAGAACGCAGCCGACATCGCGGCAGTCGAGGGTGTCGACGTGTTGCTCGTTGGCGGCTCGGACCTGTCCACAACGATGGGCATATCCGGCCAGTTCACCAACCCGGATTTCCTCGACGCCATCGACACGGTCATCGCAGCAGCACAAGGGGCTGGAAAATGGCCCGGTCTCGGCGGCGTCTACGATGAGTCGATCCTGCCGGACTTCGTCAAACGTGGCATGCGTTTCTTCCTCGGCGGCGCAGACATGTCCTTTATACTCGCTGGGGGCCGTTCTCGGGCGAAGTTCTTCAATGAATTGACGGTGTGATGCGGCAGCATTCTTCTTAGATAGCAAGCCTCCGTCCACTCCCACCTTAATCCTCCCCCCGCAAGGGGAGAGGAGAGGAGAATAACCAGTTGAACTATTTTGGTTATCCCTTCCCCCCTTGCGGGGGAAGGCTAGGATGGGGGGTGAAACGAAGCATCTACAAGAAAGAGCGTACATGACTGAAAAGCGCTACGGCACCGTGCCCAGCAGCGTGCAGGCCACGATGCCGGGTCTCGCCTTTGTCCAAGGCCTTGTCGCAGGCACACAGCCGCACAACACGATGGCCCGCACGTTGGGCTATGACATCGTAGAGGCGGAGAAAGGCCGCGTACTCATTACCGCGAGCCCGACCGGTGACCACCTCAACCCGCAAGGCACCGTGCATGGCGGTTTTTCCGCGACCCTGCTCGATGCGTCCATGGGACTCGCGGTACAAACAACGCTGGAACAGGGATACGGATCGACCTCACTGGAATTCAAGATCACCTTCATACGCCCGGTCCTGCCGGACGCCGGGCTGATCCGCGCCGAAGGCATCATCCTGAAAAGCGGCCGCCGCATCGGCTACGCCGAGGGCAAGGTTACCGACAGCCAGGGCAAACTTCTCGCCCACGCCACGACAAGCTGCATGATCCTCGAACGCTCCACGCAGAATTAAGACGCAGGCGCCCTACCCCATCAACTCCGCGATCAGGCGGATGCTTTCAATTGTTGGAAACCGGACCTGGAATGTGCCCAGAGGCAACGCGGTATAGCGCGTTAGCCGGTTCTTGATCCGGTCACGCGGACCACAAAGCGCAACTTCGTCGATGAAGCTATCGTCAACCGCCGCAACGGCGTCCTTGCGATGTCCGTCGAGGAACAGTTTCTGGATCCGGTCCGCCATCTCGTCGAAACCAAGGCGTCGGACATTGGCGTTGTGATAGTTGACCTCCTTCGCGCCCATGCCGCCGATGTAATGCGCGTAATAGGGCTTCAGCCGGTCGCGGCATTCCTGTTCATCATCGCCGAACGCCACCGGCACTGCGGGCGCGAGATCGAAATTGTGGAAGCCCTTGCCGTTGCCCGCCTTGGCAAATCCTTCCAGCAACAACTTCTCCATCGCCGGGAATTTCTCCGGCGAGAACATGCCGGGCACGTTGCCGTCGGCGATCTCGGCGGCCAGCACTGTATTTTTCGGCCCCATTGCCGCCAGATAGATCGGCATATCCGGCCTTGGATGCGGGATCGCCTTAAGCGGCTTGCCGAGCCCGGTTGCGCCCTCGCCTTTGAATGGCACTTGATAGTATTTACCCTGAAATTCGACCGGCCCTTCACGGGCAAAGATCTTCCGGACGATGGTCACGTATTCCCGCGTCACGCCAAGCGGCCTGCCGAAGGGCTGCCCATGCCAGCCTTCAATGACCTGCGGTCCCGATAACCCAAGTCCCAACCTGAACCGGCCGCCGGAGAGCTGATCCAGGCTGATCGCCGTCATCGCGCTCATCGCTGGGGTGCGCGCACCGAACTGCATGATTCCCGTGCCGACATGGATCTTCGTCGTCTGGCACAGAATCCACGCCGCCTTGCTAACCGCATCCCCACCATAAGATTCGGAAGTCCGCACGATGTCGTAACCAAGCCGCTCAGCCTCACCGATCAATTCCATATCGACGCTGACGGGATGATCCCCGCCGGCCGTCGTCAATCCCAATTTCATGCTTCCCTCCCTGTCTGACAGGTGGCAAGTCTAATGCGGCACACATGATGAAAACAGCCGGGGCAGACGACGAATTCTGCTATAAACCTGTTCGCACACAATATTGCGCCCTAACTGGAAAACCCGCGATGGAAACTGAACTCCCTACCACGATGGAAAAGGCGCTGGCGATCAACCTCGATCCCTTGAAATACGGGACGATTGTCGAGATTGGTGCGGGGCAGGAAGTGGCGCGCTGGTTTTTTCAGGCTGGTGCGGCAGCAGGGTCCATCGCCAAAACCATGTCCGCTTACGACATGAATTTCAGCGATGAAATCTATGGGACGTCCGCCGACAAACGATACGTCTCCCGGGGGCGGCTGGAACGCATGCTGGAGAAGGAATTCAGCCTGATCATTTCCCGCGTCAAGGAATCCCGTCCCGAAGGCTCAACTTTCTTTTCCTTTGCGAACACCGTCACCGCACAGGGCTTTAACACGCGCGGCGAATGTCATGGTTGGATGGGGGTGCACCTGCAGTTGAGCCCCCATGCGGAACCGGACGACGTCATCATCCATGTCCGAATGCTCGACGACACCAATCTCGAGCAGCAGGACGCGCTCGGCATCCTTGGCGTGAACCTGATTTACGGCGCCTTTCACTACGCCTACAAGCCGGAGCAGTTGATGCGCAGCCTGCTCGACAATCTGAAATGGGGGCGGGTCGAGATCGATTTGGTCGAGTTCCGAGGACCGACGCTGGGGTCGGTCGATAACAGTCTGATGGCGCTCGAACTTGTCAAAGCAAGCCTGACACCGGCCGTACTGTTCAACCCCAGTGGCCAGGTCGTCATCCCGGCGGAAGCGCTCTACAAAAAAAGCGTTCTCGGCGTGCGAGGTGATTTCAACCCAGTGACGAGTTTCGATACCGAGATGTTCAAGCACGCCAAGGCCAATTTCGCGGCGCAGCCCGACGTCGCGGAAGGCTCCATTCTATGCCTGGCGGAAATCACCATGGCCGTCACCGATGATAAGGAGGCGATCGACACAGCGGACTTCCTGTCCCGCGTGAAGGTGCTTTCGGCTTTGGGCTTTCATGTCCTGATTTCGGAATTTTTCCGCTATTTCCGGGTCCGCCAGTATCTTGCCGCCCACACACCGAACCCCTTTGCCATCGTCACCAGCACAGTCGGGTTCGAAAAAATCATGCGGGAAGATTACTATTACGGGCTGGACGGCGGCATGCTGGAAGGGTTGGGGAAACTGTTCACTGAAAACGCCACCATGTATGTCTGCCCCGGCATCGAAGACGGCAATTTGATCACGCTCGACAAGATGCCTGTCGTCGATCATCTGTTGCCGCTCATCACCTATCTGCGGGAACGCGGCAAGATCATTCCGGACGATAGCTTCGACCCCACGGCGCTGGATAACAGCACGCCCTCCTCCGTGAGCGGTTAGGGCAGCCTCCTAGCCAAGCATATCGTCCAGCCGTTCCTTCGAGTCGAGCATCTCGTTGAGCAGTTCGTAGATCGTTTCCTTGACCGAGATCTCTTCCTGCATATCGCCGACGACCTGGCCGACCGGATAGGTCAGAAAATCCTTGGCACGAACGCGTTCAACCCGGGTTCGGCCTTCCTGCCACCACAGGTAATTCTGCGCCGGTGCCGGCAAGGTTTTCGGTGCGTCCGGCGCTTCATAGGCACGCGAGAACGCGTTGTTCAGGGTGCGGCAAGGTTTGCCCGTCACCGTCGTCGTCAGGATGGCGTCGCTCGCCTCGGCCTCGAACATCTTCTCTTTAATTTCCGGCGTTACCTCGCTTTGCGCCGTCTTGAGCCAAAGCGATCCGGCCCAGACACCTTCACAGCCCAGTACAAGTGCCGCGGCAAGCTGTCGCCCCCGGCCAACACCGCCCGCGCCCAGCACCGGCATGGGTGCAACTGCATCGACTATGCTGGGCCACAGCACCATGGAGGAGACGTCACCGGTATGGCCACCAGCCTCCGTCCCGACGGCGACGACGAAATCGCAGCCGACATCGCGGTGCTTGATCGCGTGGCGCGGCTTGCCGGCGAGCGCGCCGACCTTAATGCCCTGAGCGTGAGCGCGTTCGACAAGATCCCGGGGCGGCGAGCCCAACGCGTTTACGATCAACTTGATCGGATGCTGCATACAAACCTCGATCATCTCCAGGCTTTCACGCGGCGTGAAATTCATCCCCTTTACAATTTCCCGCTTCAGCGCCGCCGCCTCAGATTCAGGCAGTTCCGGTATACCCGCCTCGTCCAACATGTGGCGCACGAAGTCAATATGTTCCTTGGGCAGGAGCTGATCCGGATCGTATTTCATGTCGCTAATATCATCAATGCGCTGCGGCATCAGCACGTCGATACCGTAAGGCTTGCCTTCGATATGCTCATCGATCCAGTTGAGGTCCGCCTCGACCTGATCCGGACTCATCCGGGCCATGCCCAGAACACCCATGCCGCCGGCCTTGGAAACCTCGACCACAACGTCGCGGCAATGAGAAAAAGCGAAGATCGGCAACTCGATACCGAAGATGTCGCACATTTTACTTTTCATTGGATACTCCCGAAAGGAACTGCTCGTCGCCGGAAAAATAGGAAATCTGCACCGCCGAGGATAGCATTGAAACGGCACACCCCTGCCTTTCTAACTGCGCAACAATCGACTATCTCAATTCCATGAAAAACTTTTCGCGAGATGCACGGCGGTGCGACCGCAGGGATATGGACTAATGCGCTTTCGAGCGCCTCGCCTCGTCAGACGCCTTTGGGTGCGCGCCGCCGTGCAAGTTTGGCCGTTGACGCAATTGTGGTATCGCAGTTGGGGGTTGCGGCTCGACGGACAGCCAAGCGACAGCGTTTGGTATTTCGCCTACGGCGCCAACATGCACGCCAGCGCCTTTCGCGAGCGGCGCGGCATGCGGCCGGCGGAGTGGCGCACAGGGCGCGTTCCTGGCTATCGCTTACGCTTCAACCTCGATGGTCGTCCCAAGGGAAAGGCGGCGCCGGCCAACATCAGCACCGATCCTGAAGCCGAAGTATGGGGCGTACTATATCGCATCACATTGCGCGAACTGGTCCGTCTCAATGTGACCGAAGGCGTACCTGGACCACGCTATCAGCCAGTTGAATTGCCGGCACACGACCAACAAGGAAACCGATTGACCGCAATCGGCTATATGGCCGACGGCAACGATGAGGATGGCAGACCCTCGCTGCGCTACATCACGCTCCTGCGCGACGGGGCCAGAGATCATGGTTTGCCGGAGCAATGGATTGACCATCTACACAATGTCCAACCCGCCGAGTGAACGGGAATGATCGACTTCCGACCGCTTACGCGAGAAACACGCGCTCAACGGTCCAATAGAGGCCGACCAGGGCAATCGCAGCGGAGCCCGGATAAACGACCCGGGTGCGGTACCAGGGCCTGGCGCTGAACCAGAGGCCCGTCGCGAACCAGGCAATCGCGATGACGGAAAGCTGGCCGAACTCGACGCCGACATTGAAGGAAATCAGTCCTGTAAGAAAGTCGTCGCGCGGCAGGCCGATCTCCTGCAGCACTCCCGCGAAACCGAGACCGTGCAACAGACCGAACCCAAAAACGACGAAGGGACGCCAGACGGTTAGTTTCGGGGTCAGGATATTTTCGACCGCAACATAGACGATCGACAGGGCGATCAGCGGCTCGACTATCGTCGGCGATATCTGCACGACACCGTATAGTCCGAGCGCCAGCGTGACGGTATGCGCGACCGTAAACGACGTCACCTGTACAAGCAGCGGGCGCATCCGCGCGCTAAGCAAATAGAGGCCTAGAACAAAGAGGATGTGATCGAGTCCAAGCGGCAGAATGTGCGTATAACCGAGGACCGTATACTCGACGGCAGTCTCGAACACGGTCTTCGGGATCATATTGGCGAGCGGGATGGCGTCGCTCGGCTTGCCGTCCTTGAGCCACGCCGTCGTCATCTCGCCGCTCGAGGCGTGGATCAGCCGCAGGATGCTCGAGCCGAATGCCTTGTCATACGCCCAGGCAAAGGTTTGCGCGCCCGACGGAACCTGCCCCGTGAGCTTGATGACAGAGACACGCGCCCGGCCGAGGTCGCCGGTTTCCGGAACCGTCAGCCCCTCGACCTGAGGCGTGGCTCGCTTGTCATCGAACGCAACCCGAACGCCCTTCAGCCATCGTGCGGAAAAATCATCAAACCGTCTCTGCAAGTCTTCAGGCGACAGCGCGCGCAGTTCGTTGTAACGCGCGGCCAAAGGCGAAGCATCGGTGTCTTCGTGTATCGGACCGATACCAGCGATGAGCGCCTCGACATTCGTTTTGATCTCGATACGATACACACCAGCGTCGTCGAACGTAACAGTCGCGGTCGCCGGAAACACTTTATGCGCCGCGGCGGTATCCATCAGAAACACCAATGTGGCGCAAAGCACCAACAGCGCGACCAAACGTGAAAGCATGATTTCGTTTACCCGTTGCCCCGACAGGAATATCGTGCCGCCCAGACACGCGATTTTAGGGGTTCGTATGAACATCTATATCCGCATACGGCATTTGCGTAAATTCACGACATCCGTATTTGCACTACTGCTCTTTACCTTTGCCGTCTCCGCCAATGCCCATGAGTTTTGGCTGGAACCCGACAGTTACACACCCGTGCCCGGCGCCAAGGTCTCAATTAGCCATAGCTATGGCCAGTATTTCAAAGGTGACGGCTTGCCCTATGTCGGCGAATGGCATCAGCGCTATGTCGTTGCCGACGGCACGCGCGAGCGGAAGGTTAGCGGTTTCGATGGTGACCTGCCGGCAATCCAGACAAGCTTCAGCGACTCGGGTCTCAAGGTCTTCGGATATTTCGGAACGCCGGAACCGCAAGTTTACGACAATCTCGAAAAGTTTGAAAAATATGTCCAGAAAGTAGGGCTGGATCATATCGCCCGACGCCACCGCGAACTCGGCAAGTCGAACAAAAAGATCCGCGAGCTCTATGCGCGCAACGCAAAGATGCTGCTCGGCGTCGGTTCCGCAAGCGGGAACGACCGGGCACTTGACCTCCCGCTTGAACTTATCGCCGAGCAAAACCCATACACCCTCAAGCCAGGCGCGTCCTTGCCAGTGCAGCTGCTCTATAGGGGCAAACCAATTTCAGGTATCGCGATCATTACCTTCAGTCAAAAAGATCCGAAGAACCCGGTGAAGACGGTAACCGACGCCGACGGTCGCAGCACCATCGCCCTTCCCGCGCCCGGCGCTTATCTGCTCAACGCCGTACACATGTTCGAACCCGCAGCCGGAGAAAAATCCGACTGGACGAGCCTCTGGGCATCCCTCACCTTCGCGCTACGTTGAGCCGGTCCCGGACGGAACATCCGCCGTCGGGTCGGCGGCAAGACCAACACCGTAGGCGATACCGAGTTTGTTCGCGAGTGACGCAAGGTCTTTGGTATCAAGGTTTACTGCAACAAGACTAACTTCCACTTCATGCCAAACATCAAGCAGGCTGGACAGCAATGTGTCGTTGTCGGGTCGTGCGCTAATTTCCCGTAGAAAGGTTGCCGCGACTTCGACATAGGCGCCTCTCAACTGCCGTGTTCTCGGAATTGCGGTCGAGAAGTCAGCTAGCCAGACAACAATACCGGCCTTCAACAGTTGGTCCAATTCGCGCACGGCCAGCGATCTTTTGTTGGTAATGTCCATCTCGAGCGGCCGGAATCCAATAAATCGCCCCGCCAAGGAATGTTCTGCGCCAATGCGCGCAGCCTCACCGGACTCAAGTGTCGGCAGTCCGATATCGATGACGACAGTCGCACCCGATAGCGTCTCGACCGCCGCTTCGACGACAGCGCGATCGTAACGAGCGCAAAGCTGAGGGTGATCCGCCAAAACGAGCAGCCTGTCCGCTGGCACGCTTTCTTCATCGATGATGAGCGCACCTTGCACCAGTTGAAAGGATACATCACCTGACTGAAGCCCCCACACGTTGCGCGCCGTAACGGTAACGTTGCCGCGCTCCAACGCGAATTCTACTGATTTAACGGCTTCATCGATATCGGCTTCAACCTTATTGAGCTCATCGAGACCAAACGTCCCATCGCTACGAACTACCTGTTGGAACTTGTTGCAGACATGGGACAGCTGCCTGTTCAACGTATCGGGATCTGTCTCGGTGCCATCCAGCTTGACGCTCTCCAGCCGGATGCCTAGGTCGCTTTCGCTAACTCCAAGCGCATCCGCTGCCGCGACAGCAGCAGCCACAATCTCGTCCATCCCAGAATCCGCAGCGCGCAGCACCCCATAGCTCGCTTCACCCAGCTGGCCTATCTGCCCGTCGATTGCCGTGGTCGCAAGGGCTCGTTCAATCGCCGCTCGAACTTTGCGCGCACCATCCTCGCCGAGCTTCGCTGCCAACTCTGGCGCCCGCAAACCGTCGAAGTCAAGCATGACCATTCGGTCGACTGATATGTCCGCCAAACCGCACCGGTCAGCCGCTGTTGCAAGGAACTGTTCTTTCGAATTGGCTTTAGCAGCCGCAACCTCTCCGGCTGCTAGCGTAAAAAAGAGATAGAACTTGTCTGTCCCGCCAGGTTCAATCGTGATGTCAAACCGAGGCTGGTACACCTCGTCGATATGCAATCTAATATCCGTAAGTTCGCTGCAATTTGCATTCGATGCAGACTTCAGCGCGTCGGCGACGATAGTGGCGTCCTCATCGGCGAATAGATCGAACAGCGGCTTGGCGCAGATGTCCTCTTCAGATCGTCCAATGATCGTGCGGGCATCATCAGACACCGTCGATAAACAGCCTTCAAGATCCGTCAGAACTGAAAATTGTTCTGCCATATTTCCTCACCGGGACTCACACAACGCCACACATATGCACTTATTCTTCTTAATTCTCCTTTAACGAGAGTTAACACCAGCTGCGCGAAGCCTACCCGCGACAGCTTGAGGGAACGAAAAAGGCGCAGAAGAATATCATTGCTGTCAGGTAACGATGTCTTTGGTAGATTGAGGCGCGTCGGCAGACGGATCTGCCGCGATACCGATGCCGTAAGCGATGCCCAGCTTATTGGCAAAGGTCGCCAAGTTTTTGGAGTCCACGTTTACCGCGACCAGGCGAACTTCCACATCGTTCCAAACTTTAAGGAGACGCGACATGAGCGTGTTCCTATCCGGCTGTTTGCTGATATCTCGGAGAAAAGTCGCAGAGATCTCGACGTACGCGCCTTGCAGCCGCCGCGTCTTCGCTATGGCCGCTGAAAAATTGGCCAGCCATACCGGTGTGCCTTCTTTTAAAAGACTATAGACTTGGCGCACCGCGCTCGTGCACCCAGACGCCATATCAAACCCCTGCGGCCGAAAGCCGATCATGTGGCCCTCTGCTGCCAACTCGGCCGCCATACGAGCGGCATCCCCCGATTCCAAAGTCGGCAATCCGATATCGACAATTACAGGAACTTTGGACGTCTCCTCGACCAGAGATGCAACCGCAGCCACAACAATCGCGCGGTCATGACGGCTGCAAAGGTCCGGATGGTCATCCAAGACAAGCAGTCGGTCTACCGCCACTCTTTCATCGCCAAAGACCAACGCACCCTGTGCAAGGCAAAGACTCACATCGCCCGATGACAGCCGATGAACACGGCGCGTAGTCACCGACACGTCGCCGCGTTCTAAAGCGGTTTCGACGAGCAAAACTGCCTGTTCAATTTCGACCGAAATTTCGCTGAGACGGTCAGCACCGAACGCGGCACCGTTGCGGACAGCCTGATAGAACTTGTGGCACGCGTGGGACAGCAGCCCCCGAAGTGTCCCGGGATCGCTGTCTTCCGCATCCAGCGCCACGCTCTCGGCGTGGACGCCGAGCTCATCTTCGGTAACGCCAAACCTGCTCGTCGCAACAACGACCGATGCCACAATGTCGTCTTTGCCCTGATCCTCGGCACCGAGAACGCCGTAACTGCTCGCACCCAACCGGCCGATTTGGCCATCGACAGCAGCTTCTGTCAGTGCCTCCTCGATACTTGACCGGACACCAGCTACCGCTTCGTCCCCAAGACGGGCATTCAGTTCACCATTCTCTAATCCATCGAAATCGAACATCAGCATACGCATGGCCAGACTGTCTGGCAGGCCAAGGCGGTTCGCGATCGACGCAAGAAAGGCTTCCTTCGCCACGGGGCCATCCGAAACTTCCTCGCCTGCCGACGGTGCGAAGTGAACCCAGAATCTGTCAGGCCCCGCGGGATCGATTGAGATATCGAACCGGCGCGCGGTATCTACACCAATCTGAAGGTGCAGCCCGGAGAGAACCGTTTGCGCGGTACGCGATGCGGATTTCAAGGCGGCCGCGACGGTATCCTTGTCACCGTTCTCGAAAAGCTCAAACAGGGGCATTGCCTGAATTTCACCGTCAGACCGGCCGACGATATTTTCCGCATCCTCCGACGAAGTTGAGATGCGGCCCTCACGGTCTGTCAAAACCGAAAATGCATTCGCCATACAAAAAATTCCGTTAATCCATCGCACCGAGCGGGTCAGCCCCTGCTTGCCCGCACTGGTTGTCCAACTTCTGCCAACCTGGTTAATATTGTGTTACCATTGCGGATGGTGTCCCAGTCTCAACGCCGGTCTTCGGCGTTTGTTGGTTCGCGTGCTCGCATCACTGGAAGGTAGTAATTATGGCTGCGGCAACAGGATATGGCCCCGATGAGGCCTTGATGCAGGACTATTTCCGCGATGGTGCACGGCGGGCCACCGAACTCGACAACCGAGGGCCGGTCCGCTTCAACGCCGCGGGCTCGATACATCCCGATATCCTGGAAGCGTATTGGCGCTGCGGCTTTTACGTCTTCGAAGGCGTTCTCGGCGCGGACGAACTCGCCGACATCGAGGCCGATCTGAAGAATATTCTCGACCGTCTGCCGGCAGAGAAAGGCGCAACTGTCGACGCTAAAGGCCGTCCGGCGCTAGGCGCCGACTGCGCGGCGCCAACCCTGTTCTGGTCGAAGCCTCTGGCCGATCCGTTCGGTGGCACCGACCTCGCCAATGGCCGCCACCCCGTAAAGATGACCGAGCCCACGCCGGCCGCGGACGCTCCAGAGGAGGTCGTCTATCTGATCCTCGGCTCGCTACAATTCTCCGAGGCCTGCCTGCGGGTTTACGGCCATCCGCACCTGCTCGCCGTAGCCGCCGCGGTTAATGGGCCGGACTTCACGCCGTTTAATGAAGCGCTGTTCATCAAGGAACCCGGCCGCGGTGCGTCGGTTGCCTGGCATCAGGACGGGGTTACCCACTGGGACAGCCCGAACTGGGACCAGGGCATCCATGGATTCAACTTCATGGCGCAGCTCTATGGCTGCACGCCAGCGAACGGATTGTGGATCGTGCCTGGCTCGCATAAACGCGGCAGGGTCGACATCAAAGCGATGGCCCGGGAAGCCGGATCGGAACGGTTGCCCGATGCGGTCCCTCTTATTTGCGCGCCAGGGGATGTTGCGATTACCAACCGGCAGGCCTTGCATGGCTCGTTTGCGAATACGAGCAAGGACTGGCGCGTCACTGTCAATTTCGGGTTTCATCGCCGAGAATCCATACTTGGCGTATCCGGTGGCGGTATTCACAACGCGCCGGGTATCTACGACGATGCCCGCATCCGCGAACGCTCGCGCCTCATCGGCTATGCCATCGACGCCCGCCGCCAGCGCTTTCCGAAGGAAACACCGTTCGATTACGCGCCATTTGCAGAGAGCGGCGAACGGTGCAAATGGGACGCGGCGGCGAAGGCAACCCTGAGGGATTACAATCTAAAAGACCTGAGTATTTGACGGAGCGGAAGGTCGCACGCGGCGAATCCTCCCGCTTACTCGGGCAGCTCAAATTTTAGGAGCGGGTTCTCGCGCCCGAGAATTTTGGCTAGCATGTTGCCATGACTAGGCGGTGAAGCCGCCTCAACCTGAGCGAGTTGGAAACGAATCCATGGCAAACAGGCCACTCCATGAAGGCAAACTGGACCGGGCGCAAGCGCTGCGCAACGCACGGCAGGAAGCAGTCTACGAGACGATAGAGGTTACGCCGGTGACCCGCGTCATCGGTGTCGAGGTCGAGGGCGTCGATATGACCCAGCCGGTCCCCGAAGCGCAAGTCGAAGATCTCACCCAAGCGCTCGCCAACCACAATGTCCTGTTCTTCCGCGATCAGCCGAAATTGACCCCGGTGCAGCAAATCGACTTCGCACGCAATTTCGGCCCGCTCCACCTACACCCGGCGGCGGCGAAGAACGACGAGCATCCGGAACTCTTCGTCATCCACACGCACGGCGAATCCTACGTCAATAACGGCGCCGACTGGCATACCGACGTGTCCTGCGACGCGGAGCCGCCGCTCGGCACCCTGTTACAGATTCATCGCACGCCGCCTTCAGGCGGGGATACGCTGTTTGCCAACATGTATACCGCCTTTGATGCGCTATCCGATCGAATGAAGGCCTACCTGTCCGGTTGCATGGCGCTGCACGAATCCGAACGTGCCTATCGCGGCCGCTACAAGGACAAGGGTATCGACGACACGGGCAAGACATTCCCGAGCACCATCCATCCCGTCGTTCGCACCCATCCCGTCTCCGGCAGGCAGGCGCTGTATGTGAATGAAAGCTTCACGTCTAAAATTCTCGACATCCCCATCGAGGAAAGCGCCACCATCCTGACGTACCTCTATCAGCACATGGCGCGGCCGGAGTTTCAGGTCCGCTACCAATGGCGCGACAACTCGATTGCGTTTTGGGACAACCGCAGCACGCAGCATCTCGCGATGTGGGACTACTGGCCCGACGAACGCTACGGGCACCGGGTGACGGTCAAGGGCGACGCCCCGTTCTATCGCGCGGGATAATCGAGCAATCGTTCAAAGCATTCGAAGAAGGAATAATTGGAGCGCGTTAAGCCATGTCCAATTCACCAGCGGAACGTCGCTCATATTCGGAGAATTTGGCCTCTGACCAAACGTTCGATATTCACCCCATCACGCCCAGAGTCGGCGCGGAAATTGGCGGCATCGATCTGGCTCAACTAACCGACGCGGACGCCGAAGCGATCCGATCCATACTTGTCGACCGTAAGGCCATCGTATTCCGCAATCAAAACATCACAACAGCGCAATACGCCTCATTCATGCGCATATTCGGCGACCCCGTGACGGAAGACCTGGTCGCCGAGCCGGGCAATCCGCCACAGGTCGGGGCGATCCATATCCGGCCGGACGAACGACAGCGGATCAACTTCTGGCACATGGATCATTCCTTCCGTGACCTTCCGTCGCCGATTTTAAGTCTGCACGCCAAAATCCTACCGCCCTGCGGCGGCGATACGCTGTTTGCGAGCCTGGAAGCAGCATATGACAGCCTCTCGGAAGCGACGAAGAAGCGGATCGAAGGTCTGCATACGCTGCACAAGATCACGCCGACGCAGAACTCCAAGCGGCGCTATACCAAGGAACAGATGACTGGGATGGAGAACGCGCCGTCGGTACGCCATCCGCTTGTCGGTCTAAACCCTGATAACGGCCGCAAATTCCTGTTCGTGAATATTCCAATCTATTGCCGCAGCATCGCCGAAATGCAGAACGAGCAAGGCGACGCGCTACTGAAGAAGTTGTACCGGCATGTCCAGCGCCCGGAATTCCATTTCCGGCTCTGCTGGACGCCCAACACGCTCGTGGTGTGGGAAAACGTTCACTGCCTGCACTATCCCGTCGCGGACTATTTTCCGCACGAACGGAAATTGTGGCGCGTAGCGATCAAGGGTACCGAACGGCCGGCGCTGGCCTGAATACCTCTACGGCTCACAAGCCGCCAAGGCCGTATGCGTGTCGTAATGTTCCATGAACTCGACCGCTTTGCCGTCCTTGAACTTCCAGACATCGACCTTTGGAATCGTCACAGTCCTGCCCGTCTTGCGATACGTCCACGAGCATTCGCCGAGCGCGACGACGCGATCGCCCTGCGCGACATATTCGTTGATATGGTAGAACTCCATCGCCCAGTCCCTCGCCAGCTCCTCGAAATAACTGACGACTTCCGCCTTTGATGCTCGCGGTTTGGAAAACTCCATGCCCGGCTTGCCGTCGGCCAGCGAGCCCCAGGCAATCTCGTCGGCGAACAGATCGTACCAGATATTCGCATCACCCTTGGTCTTGTGCCATGCGACATATCGATCGCGTAACCGAGCGACATTTGCGTCTTCAGCAGTCATCCCCTGTCTCCCCTCTAATTCTTACAATGCCAAAGCGTAGCACTAACAATTTAAAGTAGAAACAGTGCAGAAATACAATGCTAGCCGTTCTTGAACACGCCGCCCAAAACCATGTCCGCGACTTTCTCGCCGATCATAATGGAAGGCGCGTTTGTGTTCCCGGAGATCTGCGTCGGCATGATCGAGGCGTCGGCGACGCGTAATCCTTCGACGCCGCGCACCTTAAGCTGATCATCGACAACGGCCATCGGATCCGACCCCATCTTGCACGTGCCCACCGGGTGGTAGGTGGTTTCCCCCGCCGCTTTCACCCAAGACAGGATCTCGTCGTCCGTCGCGAGATCCGATCCTGGCGCGATCTCGGTCGTACCGACTGCCTTCATCGCGGGGGCGGTCATCACGGCGCGGGCGATACGAATGGCGCGGATCGTGATCTCCGCATCCGGTGCGGCGGAGAGGAAGTTGAAATTGATCGCCGGCGCTTGCCGCGGGTCAGCCGATGTAATGTGGATATGGCCTTTGCTTTCGGGCCGCATGGCGTGGGCGTAACACGTCACACCGGACTGCGCCGATGCCTTGTAACCGGGTTCGTACAACAGCGGCACCCAGCCGAGCAGCCCATCCGGCGCGTCCAGCCCTTCCCGCGTCTTGATGAACGCACGCATCGGTGCGGCCGGAATGCCCATGAAGCCTTTCCCGGTGAGCAAATAGCGCAACGTCGTTCCGATAAGCCGTAGTCCCCTCGCCCGTTCATTATACGTTACGCCGGGCTTACTGATTGCCCAGCGGGTCCGGGGCGCATAGTGGTCGCGCAAATTTTCGCCGACGCCGGGGAGTTCGTGTTTCACCTCGATACCAAGCCCCTTGAGCCGCTCCGGTTGGCCGATACCGGAAAGCTCAAGCAATTGCGGTGAATTGATCGTGCCGGCGCTCACAACCACTTCGCCGGTCACGCGCGCTTCGCGCGGTTGTCCGCCAACGGAATAGCGCACACCGACACAGCGTTTGCCGTCGAGCATCAAACCTTCCGTCAGAGCGTCGGTTTGAATATGGAGGTTCCCGCGGTCCTTGACCGGATCCAAGAAACAATGCGCGGTGCTCATTCGACGGCCACGGGCGATGGTCGCCTGGCTCATCGAGATGCCTTCCTGCGTCGCGCCGTTATAGTCCGGATTGTGGGGAATACCGACCTGGCCGGCGGCTACGATCAGGGCGTCAAATAGCGGGCCTTTTTCATCCGGATGCGTGACCCGAAGCGGGCCATCACGACCACGGTACTCGTCATCGCCGCCGCCTTCGTAAGACTCCAAGCGTTTATAAAAAGGCAGAACCCCCTCATAGCTCCAGCCCTTATTCCCCATCTGTGCCCAGCTATCGAAGTCCTGCGCCTGCCCGCGCACGAACACGAGTCCGTTGATCGAACTCGAACCGCCGAGCATTTTCCCGCGCGGCACATTTAGTTTGCGGCCATTTGTACTCGCTTCCGGCTCGGCAGAATAAAGCCAGTTGGCGGCGGGGTTATTGACGAGCTTGGCGTACCCTATCGGAAAGCGTGACCAGAAATTGCTCGCCGGTCCGGCCTCCAGCAGCAGCACGCGATGGGCCGGGTTCGCCGACAGCCGGTTCGCCACCACCGAGCCGGCGGAACCCGCGCCGACAACGATATAATCGTAGGTTTCAGTGTCTGCGTTCTGCATATCCTATTCCTCAGCACGGAAGTCCAAATCCGCTGACACATCCGCCAATGCTTCAGCTTTATGTTTGATACTCTGGAGCGTGTCGAAAGCCACAGCGACCCGCTCCGATACAACCCTAATCGGGCACACGGTTCTCAGGCAATGTGTAGACTTCCACCGGCTGCTTGCGACCGCGAACGGTCACTTGCCCCAACGCGAGAGCATTCAGTTCCGGAACCCACTGCCGGGTGCTCTCCCCAACAATGATGTCGACGTCGAAACTCTTGCTTTCCTCTTCGAACCGGGCAGCGAGATTGACACTGTCGCCGAGCACGGAGTAATTGAATCTTTGTTCCGACCCCATGTTACCAACGCAGCAGGGGCCGGTATTGATACCGATACCCATCTCAAGCGCGCCAACAGATGTTTCCTTGCCTTGTGCCTCGACGCGCAATTCTTTGTTTAGTTCGCCCAGCCGCGCCCGCATCAACAATGCCGCCTCGCAAGCATGTTGCGCATGCGCGGGATCGTCCAGCGGCGCATTCCAGAACGCCATGACGCAGTCCCCGATATATTTGTCGATGGTGCCTCCGGACTCGAGAATGGCTCCGCTCATGGCAGTGAGAAAACGATTGACTAACCGCGTGAGATCCTCCGCTCCAAGCCGCTCAGACATCGCGGTGAACCCTCGAATATCACAGAACAAAACTGTGACCTCGCGCATATCGCCGCCGAGAGAGAGCAAATTTGGGTTTGCAGCGAGCTGATCGATCATCACCGGCGCGAGATATTGCCCAAACGCCGCACGAACCTCGCGCCGTTGCTTCTCAGACGATAGATAACCAAGCAGCGTGCAGCTCAAATAGACCGCGGCAATGGTTGCCACTGAATAGCCGGGCGCCAGAAGATATCCCAGTTCGACAAATGCTATCCAGCACGTCCCGAGCGTTGCCAGGACCAGAACCATAACCAGGGCAAAGCCGCTCAATGCGGTAAGGCGCGGCAGAAGAAGTGTGAGAATTATGCCGATCAGGACGGTGAACATAACTTCCAGGGCAGCTGTCCAATCAGGCCTAAATATAAAGCTGCGCGAGAGTATTTGTTCCACCGCCTGTGCATGAATTGCCACGCCGAGCGTTACCGTACTGAGAGGGGAATGTTGAACGTCCTCGATGCCGATCGCACTGCTGCCAACGAAGACAATGGCTTTGTCGAAATTTTGCAAAAGGCTGCTGTCTGTGGAGCCCCGCTTGCCTTCCGCACCGCTCTCAAAGATTTTCCAAGCTGGCCAAACGCGGCCCGGAACGGGACCTGTGTCATATAGTCGGATTTGGCCTTCGCTATTGGTCGGAATGCTATGCTCGCCAATAACAAGGCCTGCAAGCCTTCCCGGCGAATCAGCGCGTGCGACAATGGTTTCTGCTCCCACAGCAACGCGCAGGGCTTCGGCGCCAAGTGTGGGATAAACCGTGTCGTCCTTTCCCATAAGTAGCTGAATCCGGCGCAACACACCGTCGGCATCCGGGATCATCGTCAGAGCGGCATTTCCGGCAGCCGCCTCCTGAATACTGTCGAGGCTCGTCAATGCACCGCCAAATCGTGGCACGCTGGCTAAAGGGTCCGGGCCAATTGTGGCAACGCCGGCCTTGACGACCGGAGCGCCGCCAGGCTCGTACTTGAGCGCAAATCCGGTCACAACCCTCCCGCCGGCAATTGTTTTTGCCAGGACTTCATCATGATCAGGTAATCGCCCGGCCGCCGCGGCCGCACGCAAGATATCGGTTTCTTCGGAACGGGGCCAAAGAGGAAGAATGCGGCTTGGCGACGTGCGGTCTGGCTCGGCGAAAATAATATCGAGTGCAATGGCCGACGCGCCGGCGTTCCGCAATTTTTCGATCATTTGCGCGACAACCGTCCGTGGCCACGGCCATTGGCCGATACGCCGCAGACTTTCGTCGTCGATATCGATCACACGCACCGGACTTGGTAGGTAAGGCCTCGGCAATAATCGTTGATATAGATCGAACGTATCGCCCCGCAGAGCTTGAAGCGGCGCCGGATCGGCTATTCGAAGTACGAGCCCGGCCGCGACAATCGCAAGGGGGATAAAGAATGATGCCGACACCCGCATGTCATGATCTTATCAAGCCCCCCAACGCACGGAAAGTTCGCCGCTGTACCGTTGTTGCAAACATAATGTTCCTAGCAATGGTAATTCCGTATACTGTCCACAAAATTAAATCGACGGGGAGGTTCCATGGCTGCCGGATGGAAGTTTGCGAACGCGTTGGCGATAACCCTCTTGCTCGCTAGCGGCAATGCATTTGCCCAGTCCTCACACGAGACGATTGGCTTTGTGAAAACGGTAGCCGGGAGTTCGTCGATTGTCCGAAGTGCCGATCGCACGTCCGCCGCATCGGGGCAACCGCTTTATGAAAAAGATGTCCTCGAAACAGGAAAGGACGGCGCACTCGGCGTGACATTAAAAGACAATACGCTCCTGTCACTCGGGCCCAATTCGCGCCTCGTCTTGGAATCCTATCTGCTTCAGCCGGAGCAGGGCTCATTTTCCCTGATTACTAAGATCAGCAAAGGCACCGTGCAGTATGTGTCGGGCTTGATCGCGAAACTTTCACCGGACGCCGTCAAAATTAAGACACCGCTCGCAACGCTCGGCGTGCGTGGCACGCGTCTATTGGTAAAGGTCGCGGGAAACGATGACTAAGCGAACAGTACAGCTTACAAAATCAGTCGCAGTCATGCTTCTATTGCTTGCAACCGCTGCCTGCGAGTCGACACCACGCGATTTGATCGTCCTGTTGCCCGAAGCCGACGGCAAGGTCGGGCAGGTTACCGTAACGACAGCAGGTGGTTCGACGACGCTGAGCAGCGCCAGCGCTGCAACGCGCCTCAATTCCTCAAACCAGGCGCCAGGTCAGGTCTTTCAAATCAAGGACGAAAACGTAGACTCGATTTTCAAATCCGCAATCGCGGCCCAGCCCAAGCCGCCGACAACGTTTACTTTGTATTTCCGCACAGATAGAACACGCATGACCCGCCCTTCAAACGCCCTATGGCCTAATATTCTCGCTGAAATCGAAAGCCGCACAGCGCCTGACATCAGCATCATCGGCCATACGGACCGGACAGGGCCAGAATCCTACAACGAACCGCTCTCGCGACGCCGCGCCAGAGTAATCCACAAGAGGCTGGTTAAAGCAGGCGTAGACCCTGACATCATCGATTACAGCTGGCACGGCGAAAAGAATCCTATTATCCAAACGCCGGACGGCGCACCCGAACGCCGCAACCGTCGTGTGGAAGTCATCGTGCGGTAACTTTTAGAGTCGTCGACCTCACCATGGTCTTAAATCGGCACCTTGTAAGCGGTCTACTCCGGCACCAGCGGCACGTTCAGTTCTGCGCCCGGCGCGATGATGCCGCCGCGGTTGCCGATTTCCAGGCCCAGATAGCGCTCCAGGAAACTGTCCGGCAACGGCCTTGCGTCCTCGGGGCTGAGCCAGAGGCGCAACAGGTGGCGTTTGCGTTCGACTTCAGGCCAATCTTCGAAGTCGGCACGGGCGTGCAGGATCTGATGGTTGTGCAGGAACTGGATGTCGCCTGGTTCGAAGGCCATGTCGAGGCGGATCTCCAGATCTTCGGAGAGTTTGTCGAACAGGTCCAATGCCGCGATCTGGTTCTCGGTCAGCTTCGGTAATTCCTCGAACCGGTCGCAGGATTCGATGTAATCGCGCGCGTAAATCGTCGACAGCAGTCCTTCGTGATAATGAAACGCGGCGCAGGGGTAATAGGCCAGCTTCCCAGCTGGAATTTCGCCGCGCCGGTCGCGCCAGAGCGGCTTGTACATCTCCGCCCAGAGGCGCCGGTCGCGCCGCCACATTTCGTCGTGCACGGTGACCGAACTGCTGATGCTGCTCTCGCCGCCCGCCTTCGCTTTCTGCAGGCACATGAGGCCGACTATATCTGTCGAGTCGGTATGAAAACGTTGCCGCACTCGAGTTTGATAAATACGCGCCTTGCCCGGATACTTGAACGCATCGTAGCGCGCGCCAAGATCGCAGACGTGGCCCAACACATGACCCTTTGCGTTCTGCGAACGGGCGCGGCCCAGATACGCGCCGATACCCCAATAGATGCGAGCCGCCTCTTCGAGAGAATATTCTTCTACGGGAACGCCCCGGATTACGGTAAAGCCGCGGCCTGTCAGCAGTTCACTGCGTAAGTTATCCAGCGCACCGCCCAAGGTTGGCAGGGCGAAATCGTCGCGGGTAATCCCAATGATGTCCCGATCGCGGGTCCGGCGCATCGCGTCGTCGAGTTCCGTGACCTCGGCCTCGGACAGTTGATAGATCCATTCGCCAGACCGCTGGGCCATATCCGCGCCACGCCACGCCCCCGGCCCGCCAATCGGGCCCGGCGCCAATTTCGCCGTGGCGCCAGTTGACTGAAAGGCATCCTCGAACTCCGCTACCGCACTCATCGCTCAGGCCCTCTTATCATTCCGCATTAGGAATCTAGCGCGGCGGCCCGCGCCGCACAAATGCCCGTCGGTAAGGCCTATTCGTTGATGTTCTCTTTCAAGATCTGCGAGGACTTGAACCGCTGGGTCAGAATCCAGGTCTTGATCTGCGTTTGCGGATCGCCGGAGTAGTAATATTTGAAGCTATTGGCGAACAAGTAATACTTATCGCCAACCTTTTCGGCCGTGGTTGCCTGAAACTGATCCCATTCATATTCATAAACGGTGACCGTGGCCGATTTGACCGTGCCGCGAATGTTGCCGGTCTTCTGTTTGACGCGTTTGAGCGGTGCATTGATCACCACGCGCTCAAAGGCATATCCGTATTTCTTCGTCGCGAATACGCTCGCAACAGCATCGTGCAGCTTGTCGTCCTTGGAGCGCGCCTCGGGCATCCGTACCCCGTTTAGAGCGACGATGAACTTTTCCTTGAAACTCTTTGTAGCGACATCGACTTGCTCGATCTGCGGCTGACGGTTCGGCGGATTCGCGCGGCCACTTTCCTTGTCGTACAGCACAGCCAAATTGACGGTCTGCTTCGCCGCCGCGAGCGTCTTCAGCCCTTCGTCGTATTTACCCTCACCGGTCAGCCGGTTGTTTCGGTGATTAACGTCGTTCGGATCCGTCTCGATATAGAATTTAGCCGTGCTGAGCGCTTGGTCGACGTTCAAATCCATCTCAGCGTTCACTGTGTCCATAACACGCCGCAATTCTTGCGGCTTGCTGCCCTGTAGCCCGGCACGCAAGGAACGGAAGGAGTTGCCGTCCTTCACGTTGAGCGTCGCCTTGCCGTCTATCGACTTAATATAAGCGTTGTCTTCCGCGATGTGCTTTTTGACCGCGTTCACGGACGCGATAAAGCCGCGAACGGTTTCTTTTGTCGCCGGATGCACGATACGCCCCGGCACGCGGATCTTGTGAAAGCGTTGCTGAAGTGCCGCCAGTTTACCGGACACATCGCCCAGCTCGGCCTGCTGTGCGTTGTGCTTGGCGATTCGCTGTTCGTAAATATCCGCAATCTTGTGCAGCCGCCCCGCTACGCCCTGCACCCCGGGGTCTTTAGCCGCGCCTAGAGCCTTCAAATTCTTGTCGATATCGACCAGCGCTTTCCGTCCGGACTGCACCTTGCCGGCATTGGCGTAATCGACGGGCCGCATCTTATCGAGTTTGCCTGCAAGGTTTACCAAGCGGTTCTGTTCGATCTTCACCATATGATTGACCAAGGTCTGCTTGATCCCCCCATATTGCTGCGCCGCCTGTTTGAATGCTGGCTGGGAACGGTCTTTGACCTTCGACAGATAACCGCCGATACGGAAAAGTTCCTTTAACTGCCGTAACGCGCCGCGGCTGTCGCTTGGCCGCAAATTCCGCACCTGCGCCTCGACCAATTTCATCTCGCGCTGCGCTCTGCCGATTGCCGGATCCGCAGCCGCGACAGGTGGCTGTGTTACCTTGGGCGCGGTTTGCGTCGCCTTGGGTGCGGATTGCGTTGCCGCGGCTGCCGGCGGCGAACTGGTTGGCGCCGCCCCGCCTCCAGCCAGGGTCGCAAGTGCGTTGTTGACGGCATCGAGCCGCTGTTTTGCTTCGGTCCAGGACGCATGGGATTTGTTGGAAGAGCTGTCTAGCCGCTGCCCCGTCATCTGCATTGAGCGCTGCAAACGCTTGATATTCGCTTTTCGGGACGGCGTCAGCGACTTCAATTGCTGCTCCGCACGGCCGATGTCGTAGACAGCGCCCTTAATGGCAGAATCCGCGGGTGTCGTCTGTGCGAACGCGGCTGGCGTAAGGATGATGGCAGCAAGCAAATGGACGGCGCGGAAGCAATGGCGCACGATTATTCTCCCTATTCATTCTTGACGGAGGGCCAGCGAGGGGAAACACGTATGAGCCCGTGAATTAGCCGAGCGAACTTGTTCAAGCGCAAACTATGCCATACCGCGATAAGGGCGAACAAGTTGAGCGCCGCCATGCGCGCCAACAAAGCAAGCTTGCTCGGCGACACGGAGTTCAGGTTCGATCTCTCGCCGTGATCCGGCTATAAACGGATACTTGCGTCGCGCGGCGATGCGTTCAACTGGGGAGAGTTCCATGGCGCTCATCGCTGTCGGCGGCATTCAACACGAGACCAATACCTTCGCGCCGAGCAAGGCCGACCTTAACGCCTTCCAGACCGGCGGTGGCTTTCCACCATTGACCACTGGACCAGACCTGTATTCGCGCTTCAAGGACAAGAACATTCCGATCTCAGGCTTCATCGATCAGATCGAGGCGCTCGGCCATCACACGCATGCCCTTACCTGGGGTGCCGCGTCGCCGTCGGACGTGGTGACCGAGCATGCCTATGAGCATATTTGCGGATCGATCCTCGATGGGCTGAGAGCTGCTCCGCCCTACGACGCAATCTATCTCTGCCTGCACGGTGCGATGGTGACCGAGCATTTACAGGATGGCGAGGGCGAATTGCTGCGCCGCGTACGCGCGCTCATCGGCCCGGACATACCGCTGGTTGCCAGCCTCGATCTGCACTGTAATACGACGCCGGAGATGATTACCCACGCCGACCTGCTGGTCGCCTATCGCACCTATCCGCATGTCGATATGGCGGATACCGGCGCGCGTACTGCCCGTCTGCTGGATGAGATTCTCCGACAAGGCCGGAAACCCGCGAAGGCGTTCGAGCAGATGCAGTTCCTGATCCCGCTGCACTGGCAGTGCACCATGATGCAGCCGGCTCAGGGCCTGTACGACACGCTGCCCGATAGAGAAACCGACGGCGTCATCCATACCTCCTTCACGCCGGGCTTTCCCGCCGCCGATATTCACCATTGCGGGCCATCGGTCTTCGCCTATGGCTGGGACGCGGCTGCAACGCGAGCGGCATGTGAACGGTTGGCCGGGGACGTGAACGGCCTGGAAAGCGTGTTCAGCGGCACGATCTTCGATCCCGATGCCGGCGTGCTGGAAGCGATGCGCCTTGCCGCCACCGCGAGCCGCCCCATTGTCATCGCCGATACGCAGGACAATCCCGGCGCTGGTGGCGACTCCAATACCGCCGGCATGCTCCGCGCCCTAGTCGAGAACCGCGCCGAGAAAGCTTCGCTGGGCCTAATGATCGATCGGGCGGCGGCCGAGATCGCCCATCGCGCCGGCGTGGGCGCAGAAGTCAATCTGACCTTCGGCGGCCATTCCGGCGTCGACGGCGACGAACCCTTCGAGGCGTTGTGTACCGTCGAACAGCTGCATGATGGCCGCTTCGACGCCACCGGCCCATTCTACAAGGGGGCGGAATTCAATCTCGGCCCCTCAGCCTGCGTCCGCATCGGTGGTACCCGTGTGGTGCTCGCCTGCAACAAGGTGCAGATGGCGGATCAGGCAATGTACCGCTTCGTCGGTATCGAACCGACGGAAGAGAAGATCCTGGTCAACAAAAGCTCGGTCCATTTCCGCGCCGACTTCGCGCCCATCGCCGAAGAAATCCTCGTCTGCGCCGCCCCCGGCCCGATGATCGCCGATCCCGCCGACCTGCCGTGGAAGCGGCTGCGCAAAGGCATGCGACTGAATCCGTTAGGCCCGGTCTGGGGAGGGGGCCATCCATGATCGTAAAAACTTACGAAGGCCTCGCAGGCAGTAAGAACGAAACCATGCTGGGAAATGGCCGCGCGGTTACACGGCGTTTTCTGCTTGCCGAAGACGGTGTCGGTTTCACACTTTCCGACATCCGCATGAAGGCCGGCGAAACAGCGCCACTGCACTACAAAAACCATATTGAGGCGAACTACATCATCGAAGGCGAAGGTGTTCTGGAAGAGCTGGATACCGGCGTCACTCATGAGCTGAAGCCTGGTGTGATGTACTGTCTCGACCAGCACGAGCGGCACCGCATCATCTGCAAGACAGCGATCCGCATGATCTGTGTATTCAACCCACCTCTGGCCGGCGGTGAGGTGCATGACGACGACGGCGCTTATCCAATCACAAGCTGATTGGCGCTCAGGCACAAAGGCTGCCCCCGGTAGACAAGGATTACCCTGCCCGAATACCCTCAACATAGAATTCTCAGGAAACGTTTGAGGGGTATCCCATGAATCTCGAAGGAAAATCAGCCATCGTCACCGGCGCGGGCCGGGGCATTGGCAAGGAAGTCGCGCTATTGCTGGCCAAGGAAGGTGCCAGTGTGATCGTCAACGACCCTGGCGTCGGCCGCGGCGGCGAGTCGGAGGAAGGCGCTCCAGCAGATGACGTCGTAGCGGAGATCAAGGTCGCGGGCGGTACCGCTATCGCGAATTACGATTCCGTTGCCGAATACGCCAACGCCGGGCGCATGGTGAAGCAATGCGTCGATACGTACGGCAAACTCGACATTCTGGTGAACGTCGCCGGCATGTTGCGCGAGCGTATGATCTGGAACATGACCGAGGATGATTTCGATGCGGTCATTTCCGTACATCTAAAAGGCCACTGGAACATGTGCCACCATGCCACCAAGGTCATGCGGACCGAACGGCACGGGCGGATCATCAATTTCTCCTCCGACGCCTTCAAGGGCGCAATAGGCCAATGCAATTATTCGGCTGCAAAGGCCGGGATTATCGGGCTGACGCGCTCCATCGCACGCGAGTGCGGCCGCTACGGCATTACCGCAAACGCCATGTGCCCGATGGCGGCGACGCGCATGACTGTGAACGATGCTGTCATCGCGGGTTGGAAGCGGCGTCTCGATGCCGGACTTCTGACGCAGGCGCAATACGACTCCCGCATGGCGATGCCCGGACCGGAATTCGTCGCGCCGATGGTGGCCTACCTTGCAACCGATGCGGCCGAAGACGTCAACGGTCAACTCTTTCACGCCGAACGGTCGCGCATTCATACCTACTATTTCGGGGAGGAAGCCCGCTCGATTTTCAAGCAGGACGATGACGGCATGTTCTCGGTCGACGAATTGTTGAGCATGGTTCCCGAAGGGCTGATGCAGGGCATCCCCAATATCGCACCGAAAGAAGATCCGAAGTAAACGGGCCGAGCGAGGGAAAAAACATGGCCGAGTTACGACGCACCCCCGCCGTTCCGGAACGGTGGGATGAGGAAACCGATGCCCCTTGTCGTCGGCTGCGGCTTCGCCGGCGGCGCGGCGGCCATCACCGCACATGATCAGGGTGCCCGAACCCTGGTGCTCGAAAAAATGCCGGATCCGGGCGGCATCTCGGTCTGTTCGGCGGGATCGGTACGGGTCGCCCAAAATGCCGATGATGCCTTCGCCTATCTCCAGGCGACCTGCGCCGGGACTACGCCCGACGAAACGCTACGCCCCTTGGCCGAGGGGATGACGGAAATTTCCGAATTCGTCGAGTCCCTGGCGGCAGCGGTGGGCGCTCAGACCCAGCTTCGGGAGGCGCCCGGTACTTACCCCTTCCCCGGGCAAGCAACCTTCGGCTATTTCACCGTCGAAAATGTGCCGGATTTCGATCCTGCCAACGGTTACCCGCAAGTGCGCGGCATGCCCGGTGGCGGACGGCTGTTCAACGTGGTCGACCGGAACCTCCGGATGCGTGGCATCGAGGTCCGCACGAACAGCCCGGTAACCTGCCTCATCGCCAATCAGGATGGTGTTGTCGAGGGCGTTATTGCCGGCTGTGAGGGCAAGACTCAATCGATCCGCGCCTGCCGTGGGGTTATCCTCGCCTGCGGTGGTTTCGAGGCCAATCCCGATATGCAGAAACAGTTCTGGCAGGGTAAGCCCGTCGTCAGTACGGCCTCGCCGGCAACACCGGCGACGGCATCCGCATGGCGCAGGATCTGGGCGCGGATATCTGGCACATGTGGCACTATCACGGGACCTATGGTTTCCGGATCGACGGCTACCCGTTCGGCATTCGCACAAAGCGCGTTCCCGACTGGCGTCCCAACGAAGGCCAGACCCGCGACGTAAAAATACCGTGGATCCTGCTGGACCGGGACGGCCGGCGCTTCATGAACGAATACGAACCCTACATGCAGGATACGGGACACCGGCCGTTCGAACGCTTCCGGCCGGAGACCCAGGACTATCCGCGTATTCCGGCGTGGCTACTCATCGATGAAGAAGGCCGCAAGCAGTACGCCATTGGTCAGCCGCTCTATAATCAGCGCGACGTCTCGCTCGATTGGAGCGCGGACAATCTGCGTGAGGCCAAAAACGACATCCTGAAAACAGCACACAGCGTGTCGGAACTGGCCTCCGGTATGAAGGCCGACGAAGACCGACTTATCGCCACGCTCGATACATGGAATGGATTCTGTGCAAATGAACTCGATGACGACCATCGCCGCCCGCCGATCAGCATGATGCCAATTGCAACACCGCCCTTCTACTACAGCGAAATCTGGCCCATTGTCTCGAATACGCAAGGCGGCCCCGTGCATGACGCCCGCCAGCGCATCATTGATGTCTACGGCAAGGCAATCCCGCGCCTCTACGCCGCCGGCGAACTCGGCAGCGTGTTTGGCCATTTATATATTAGGAGGGAGCAATCTCGCGGAGTGCTTCATTGGCGGCCGAAACGCGGCGATGGAAGCGGTGAAACTAACGCCACTGTAGATCACTCCGCGGCTTGCGTTCCCACGCCGGCCGTAACGCGCATATCCTCCAGGATGTCCGCCCGGTCGTCGAAATCGATCTCTTCATCGATAACCACCGAGTGGGACCGAACGCGGTAGATCGCACCATCCTGCGCCGCCGCCGGTTCGATCCCCTTCTCCAAGTTCCGGGCACCGTCGATCAGCAGCTTCCGCATCTGAATGATCGCGGTGTCGGAGGTGGCGAGATGCTCCTGCGAGCGGTCGACGATACGGCCTGGGCTTTCGGTCATCGCCGCGTCCTGCGCCCGGATACCGGTGATGCCGGTAAAGGATTCCGCCGCCTGAAGTTCGCGGTCAATATTGTAGTCGTTATCCAGATTGGCAATCGGCGTCAGAGTGCCGGGAATGCGCGCCGCGTGACCGGCGGCACCCGTTTGCCAGTTGTGCAGTTCCTGTTCAGAGAGCGGTTTGTCGTTGCGATAGCTGATGCAGATGATATTGCAGCGGCCGTCGTCGACCGGAACCCACATTCGAACCGTCCGCGCTTCGCCGGGCACCGGCGCGATCATCGTATAGAACGGATAAAGCCACTGATTCATCCGCCAGTAGAACCGGCCGTTCTCGACCTTCCGCCGCGCACCTAGAGTCATCCCGAAATCGCTCTCGGTAACCTTCCATTTCGGGGCGGTGTCGTTGGCAAAGAACGCACCGGTCAGCGCCGCCTTGTTCTGCGCGTCATTTTCCAATTTCCGGTGCAGGAAGCTGACATGCGCGGAGTCGATCTCGCCCTCTACGGCCTGTACGAAATTACATTGCTGTATCCAGCGCGACACATAGAGGTGATCGTCCGGCACATTCATCCATTCCAGTTCCGGCAGATCGCTCTGCTTGTCCACCGGCCCCATATAAGCCCAGACGATCCCAGCCTTCTCGCGCACCGGATAGGACTTCAGTTTCACCTTGTCCTTATAGGTGCTGTCCGCCGGCTCCGAAGGCATGTCGACACAATTGCCGTCCGCGTCGAATTTCCAGCCGTGATAAACGCAGCGGATGCCGCAATCCTCGTTGCGCCCGAAGAACAGGCTGACCCGCCGATGCGGACAAAACTGATCGACCAGGGCCGCACGCCCTTTGCTGTCGCGAAACGCCAGCAGATCCTCGCCCAACAGCGTGACCCGCACGGGCGGGCAATCGGGTTCGGCGATCTCATCGCTGAGCATGAACGGCATCCAGAAACGGCGCATGAAATTGCCCATCGGTGCGCCAGGCCCTGTCCGGGTCAGATATTCATTGTCTTCACGACTCAACATGTCTCGTTCTCCAAAAACAGGGCCATTCAGAACCAGGCCGCAAAACAGAGGCCCGTACCGGTGCCCGCCGGCGTCCTGTACCCCGGCTGATAATCCATCCAGGTCAACGGTAATTGTTCGAGCGCCCCCGCGGCGCAAAGCCAGTTGCGGATTTCAGAACTGCCGCCATTCAGCTTGTTGCGCGGCAAGGCCTGCAATGCCGCCGCGTCCTTTTCGCGGAGCGCCCGCATGACCTCACCATCGAGTTCCTCATCGACGGTGAAATGGCTGAGGCCGCCAGACGCAAGAATCCCGACCCGGGCATCCCCGGGATAAGCCGCGACCGCCTCCGCAATAGCCTGCCCCAGCCGGTAGCAGCGGCGCGGGCTCGCCTGGTTCGGCGGGAAATAGGTGTTCATGAAAATCGGCACGACGGGTGGCGTATCGCCCTCGTACAGCCTGTTATGCACGAACCCAAACGCGTGCCCTTCCCCCTTGCCCGGCGTTACGGCATTGGCACAGGCGATATCGAACTCCCGGTCGATCAGGCAGTCGATGAGGTGATGTGCCAGCGCCGCATCGACTGGGTACTCGTGCGGCTCGGTCTCTTCGTAATATCGTGCCGCCAATCGTTTCGACCAATCAGACCCGTTGCTGCCATCCAGCGGCACGTTGCGGATCGTCTCCCCGCGATAAATCAGAATGCACGGCGTATTGCGTTCGTCATAGAGCTCGTCCTGATCGTCGCCGACAACGATCAAGGTATCGAGCGCGGCATCACGCAACGTCTCTCGAATTTTCTGCAGGTTCGCCATCGCGGCGGCATGGCGCGCGGCGAGCTTTTCGGGCTGAATTTTCGCCAGCATGCCCGAATCCACCTGACGCAGCAGATCGTCATAGGTCACGGGGTTGCCGTCCTTATCGAGATGATCGCGAAGACGGTCCCGCTCGATGAACAACAGCCAGTCTCCCACCTCCGCATTCAGCATAGGCGAATGCGAGACTCCAATCCCCAAAACGAGCTGCGCCATTTCATTAAACCCGACTGGCCTGTTGGTGTTGATTACTCTCCCATCGCCGGACGCTATTGGCAACATGGCGAGGCGGCGTGGTGTAATATACCGCTATCGTTAGCAATCCACGCTAGGAGTCCTCGTGGCACTATTACTGGTAAACCTGGACAGGATGATTGGCGACGCTCCCACATGGCGCGCCACGTTTGCCGAAATGCTCCCCGATATGGAACTTCGTATCTTTCCCGACGTGGGGGATCCGGCGAAAATAGAATACCTCGCTTTCATGCGACCCGATTTCGGAATCATTCCAGCACTTCCCAATCTGAAAGCCATGTTTACACGCTCCGCAGGCGTCGACTCCTTCATACATCACCCGAATTTACCGCAGGTTCCGCTCGGCAAGCTGGAGCCCTCCGGCGGTGACCCGATGATGACGGAGTATGTCGTCATGCATGTGCTGCGCTTTCACCGCAACATGCCGGAGTATCAGGAACGCCAGGCGAGACGGGAATGGCACCGGGTTGCGATCACGCGACCTGAAGAGCGGCGTGTCGGGTTCCTGGGTTATGGCATGATGGCGACGGCGCCCGCTTTAGTGCTGAAATCGCTCGGGTTCCCGGTATCGGCCTGGACCCGGACGCCAAAGCCAGATGCCGAAGTACCGGTATTTCATGGCGACGATCAGCTCGAGTCTTTTCTCAACCAGACCGACATCGCCGTTTGCCTGTTACCGCTGACAAAAGAAACGGAAGGCATTTTCTGTGCCCGCACCTTCGCCATGATGCCGAAGGGCGCGATGCTGGTGAATGTCGGGCGCGGCAAGCATGTGGTAACCGACGATCTGATCGCCGCACTGGATTTCGGGCAGCTAACCTACGCCGCCCTCGATGCGCATGTGCCGGAACCCCTGCTCCCGGAAAGCCCCTTGTGGTCGCATCCCAAGATTACGGTGATGCCGCACGTGGCACGGCGGCCGACGGTTGCCCAGCTGGTGACCGAGATTGCCGCTAATATCCAAAGTCTCGAGACCGGTGGTGGATTACTACAGGAAATCGACAAGAATGCAGGCTATTAGGCATTCATGAACGCGCCGCCGTTCGAATGGATCGTCTGGCCCGTGATGAACGTTCCTGCCGGACCGACGAGGAAGCGGATCAAATCCGCCATGTCTTGCGGCAATCCTTCCCGCTTCACTGGCACACGGTCGATACGAGCCTGGATTTGTTCCGCCGTCATAGGCGAGTCGGGATCGCGCGTGTTGTAAGGCCCGACGACGACCTGATTGGCGGTAATACCGTCGGCGGCCAAATCGAGCGAAAGGCTGCGGATGTACATGTTCAGCCCCGCCTTCGCGACCATCAGGTGCGACCGTCCCTTCTGCCCGGAGTAGGAGTTCAGACCGCCAACGCCGATAATCGCACCGCCGCCACGCGCACGCATCGACGGCACCGTCGCCTGCGCCAGATGGAAGCAGCCGAGGATTGAAAGGTCGATGACCTCCTGGAAATCCGCGCGAGTCAGATTGTCGAAGGATTTCGGGTTCCGGGTTGCCGCGTTGTGCACCAGAATGTCGACGCCCCCAAATTCCGCTATCGCTGCCTTGGCCAGCGCTTCGATATCGTCTGGCTTACGGCAATCGGCAATGACCGGGATCGCCCTGCCGCCCTTGGCGCAAATACCCGCCGCTACGTCCTCGCACAGATCCTTCGCCTGAACCGCGTTGATGACGACGGCAGCGCCGGCTTGGGCCAGTTCTTCCGCTGTCGCGCGACCGATATTACGGGCGCTCCCGGTGACGATAGCGACCTTACCCTCCAGTTCATTTGACAGCGCGACCATGACGACCTCTCCATTACTGCTACAGCCCCCACCATTGCAGGCGCACGCAAGCCTGCCATCGCATCGCCGAAAACGAAATAGCGTTAAGCCGCGAACAATGAGTTCCCTTCAAAATTGAAATTATGTAAACCTGTGCGCAGCCTTCTTTCCTTCCAACCACCGAGCAACGTCACGGGCACACGATGAAGCCAACCGATCTGCTCTGTTTTTCTGCCATACGGCGCGCACTTCTTGCCCTTGCTACGGGTGTATTGTTGACCCTGTTGGCACCGCCCGTGTTCGCAGACGAGGAAGACGATCCATCCTTCATCACGATTGGAGCCGGCTACTTCGATATCCTGCATGACGGCGACAAGGCCGTTGAGGGGCGGTTGGAATATCGCGACAAACACCGGTTGCTATGGTTTAAGCCGTTTGGCGGCATCACGTTCACGTCCGATGCGACAGTTTATCCCTATGGGGGGGATATTGACGGATTTCTATTTCGGCAACCGCATCGTGGTGTCGCCCAGCGTCGCTGTCGGCGCCTATTTCGAAGGCAGCGGCAAGGATCTCGGCCATGTCTTCGAAATCCGCTCAGCCCTGGAAGTCGCCTACCGCTTCGACGACCGGTCGCGCCTCGGCGTCATGTTCTATCACATCTCCAACGCCGGGCTCGGCGACGACGAAAACCCTGGCGCGGAAGTCCTGACGCTGAGTTATTCGTTTCCAATACGGTGGTAGCGCGCTAACCCCAGGTGGGCTTTCGCTTGGCGTTGTATGCGTCGATCGCTTCCTTGAAATCGCTTGAATCATATCCTTGTTGTTGCAGGTCCATGTAGCGTTCAAGGAACGTGTCGAATTCGAGATCGAAGCAGTCGTTCACCGCCAGTTTCGACAGCCGACAGCCTTGTGAATTCACCGCCATGTATTTTTCGATCAGTGCATCGAACGCGGCAACCATGCTCTCCGCCGGGATCAGATGATCGACCAGCCCGACCTTCAAACCTTCTTCGCCACTGATCCCGTCGCCCGACAGCACCATCCGCTTAGCCCGGCCATGACCGATATAGCGCGCGAGGCGAAACGTCCCCAGCCCCGGCAGCAGACCCTCATTGATCGCCGGCACTGACAGATTGGCATCGGCGGTCGCAGCGCGGATATCGCACGCCATCGCGAGCTGCAGGCCGCCACCGACGGCGTGCCCCTGGACCTGACAGAGCACCAGCGCGTCCATCGTCTCGAAGATGCGCAGCGCTTCCTCCCAGACCCGAAAGTATTGCATGTCGATCAAACCCGCCGCGAGATCCTTAAGATCGATCCCCGTCGAGAACGCCCTGCCCTCGCCACGGATCGCGACCAGCCGGATGTCCGGGTCGTCCGCGAGCGCCTGCGCCGCCGCTTTCAGTTCAAACGCCGCCGGCTGATGGACAGCATTAAGACGATGCGGCCGGTTCAACGTCAGATGCGCGATCTTTCCGGCCTTCTCGATGCGCATGAATTCGTATTCGGTCGTCATAAAATCGTCCTTCGGTTCGTCACGGATGCTGAGGTAAACGCTAGCACGATTACGCGCGCGGGTAATTTTCCATTTTTTGGGTATTTTGCCGTGCCGCAATCCCAACGCGATATGTTTGTATGATACACTTTTACAGAGGTTCACCCGCACGCCAACCGTTCTGCAAACCGACCACACTTGGGATACAGGCATGATAACCGACCTCCAGAAGCGCACCGTTCAGGCTATCGTCAATATCTTCGAAACGGGAAAGATACTCGGCGAATATGGGCAGGTGACACTGCTCACAGGTGACACGGGTCACTTGACCTATGGCCGGTCACAGACGACGCTGGCGAGCGGAAACCTTTACCTGTTGATCAAGGCCTATTGCGAGGCGCCGGGCGCAGCATTGCAAGAAGCGATGGCACCTTATTTGAACCGGCTCGACGACCGGGATCTGTCACTCGATCATGACATGCCGTTTCGCAATCTGCTCCGCGACGCTGGCGACGACCCGGTTATGCACGACGAACAGGACGCGTTCTTCGACCGCATCTATTGGGAGCCGGCAATCCGCTCCGCCGAATACATCCACAGCACGACAGCGCTCGGCATGGCCGTTGTCTATGACAGCCGGATTCACGGCTCCTGGCACCACTTGCGGGACCGAACAAACGAAAATTTTGGCACCCTTGCCGACAAGGGCGAGCAGGGCTGGATGAAAGCCTATATCGCGACACGCCGCGACTGGCTCTCCAATCATTCGAACGCACTGTTAGGAAAAACCGTGTACCGAATGGATGCCTTGGACGCGCTGTGCGATACCGGTGAATGGACCCTCGAGCTGCCGATTAGGGTGCGCGGTAACAGGATCGACGAAGCCGCCCTAACCAGTCCCGTCGTGCGCGTCTCGGCCGAAGACCCGGAACCACCGCGCACGCTGCGCCTGCGCGACCCGGTAATGGAAGGCGACGACGTCCGCGTCCTGCAGGAAACGCTCAACGCCAGAGGCAAAAACCTCGGCACCGACGGTATCTTCGGTCCCGGCACCGACAGAGCGGTCAAGGATTTTCAAGAGTCCGAAGACCTAACACCCGACGGCATCGTCGGCCCCGCGACGCGGTCGCGATTGGGTTTGGACGATTAGAACCGAAAAAATCGGCCTCACTAATCCGCCGCGTCCGCCGTCAGTTCATCCGCCTCCGCCTTCAACCAAATCGCCGTGTCATGGAACGCCGCACCGCCCGATGGCGCGACAGGGGTGCCGTCGATCAGCAGGTTGATGCCGACCTTGCGGTCATAGGCATCGTCGGGCCAGACGCCTTCGCTGATGACGACGCCCGGCTTGGCGGTGTCGGAGATTTTTGCCCGGAGCAGGATGTCGCCCTGTTTATTGCCGATGCGCACCATGCCGCCGTCGGTGACGCCGTAATGCGCGGCGTCCTTCGGGTGGATCATCGCCATGGGCTGTTTTTCGCGGCGCTTCGATCCCGGCGTTTCGGTAAAGGAGCTATTGAGGTAGGTGCGCGAGGGCGGCGTTACCAGCTTGAGCGGCCGGTCGGGGCCGATGGTATCCGTCACTGCCCAGTGGTCGATGATCCCCGGCATGCCCGCGCTAAACGGGCCGACCGCGGCCCAGTCGGGTTTGAAGTGGAACCGGCCATCCTTGTGCGGGAAACCGTTTAGGAAATGGGCGTCCTCGAAACTGGGGGCGCAATCGACCCACCCTTTCGCCAGCGCGTCTTCTAGCGTTCCCTTACCGGAGGCCTGCAAGGTCGCATCGACGAGTTCCGACGCACTCATGTCGAAGCTCGGATGATCCGCGCCGAGCCGTTTCGCCAGTGCGTTTACGACCTCCAGATTGCTGCGGCACTCTTCGTGCGGATCGAGTACGCGCGGCCCCATGCTGAGCGCCGTGTGGCCCCAGCCCTTGTACATGTCGTCGAGCTCCAGAAACATCGCCGCCGGCAGCAGGATATCGGCGTAGCGTGCGGTGGCGGTCATGAAGTGCTCATGCACACAGACGAACAAATCCTCACGCGACAGCCCCCGGCGCACCGCTGCCGTATCGGGCGCGACCAGGGCGGTGTTGGAATTCTGGATCAGCATCGCCGCCACCGGCGGGCCACCTTTCAGTGCGCTTTCGTCGCCGTTCAGAATGGCGCCGATACGCGACTGATCGAGCATGCGGGTGACGTTGCCGATCTTATCCGCCGCGTGCGCCAACGTCGTATCCAGGCCCCAGATATCGAAGCTGCCCCAGAACGCGCCGCCGCCACGCTGCCGCCACGCTCCGGTCACCGCGGGAAGGGCGCTTGCCGCATGCATGTTCGTGGCGCCGTTCCGGCTGCGCGTGAAGCCGACGCCGAACTTGATGTAGCTTTTCTTGGTGGCGCCATAGAGTCGCGCGAATTCTGTGATCTCATCGACCTCCAGACCGGTGACCGCCGCCGCCCAGTCAGGCGTCTTCGTTGCGAGATGCGCACGGACGTCATCGTCGAAATCGGTGAATTCGGAAAGATAGTCTTCGTCCGCCAGCCCCTCATCCAGGATCATCTGCATCATCGCCAGAGCAAGCGCCGCATCGGTACCCGGCCGCAGCACCAGCCCGATATCCGCGGCGGCCATGGTCGAGGTGCGGTAGACGTCGACGACAACCAGCTTGGCGCCGCGCGTCTTGCGCGCTTTCTGGATATGGTTCATCAGATTGACGTTGGTGTGCACCGGATTGCCGCCCCAAACGACGATCAGGTCGCTTTCTTCGATCTCCATCGGATCGACACCGCGCTGCCCGCCGACACCCGCCGCCCAGCCGGACATCGCAGGTGTCACGCAAATTGTGCCGATCATGCCGGAATAGCCCATGGTCCGGCTCAGCCGATCCATGCCATAGCGCTGCACCACACCCAGTGTGCCGCCCGAGTGATAGGGCCAGACCGCTTCCGGCCCGTGTTTGTCGGATGCCACCTTAAAGGCATCGGCGATGGTATCGAGCGCCTCGTCCCAGCTAATCTGCTCGAACTTGCCCTCGCCTTTCGAACTGACGCGGCGCATCGGATGGGTCAACCGATCCGGATGATGCACCCGCTCGGCATAGCGCCCCACCTTCTCGCACACCACGCCCGCCGTGAACGGCAAATCCGCCGCCCCGCGAACACGGCCGATCTGCGTCGGCGACAGCCGCTCTACCTCGAGCGCACAAGCGCTTGGACAGTCATGCGGACAGGCGGTGCGGACGATTTCAACGGTCATCTAAAATACTCCTTCAATGCGCGTCAGCGGCCGTGCGCCAAACCACGGGGAATTGCGCGCTGTCCAGGGGATCGCCGTCGGACAGTATAGCACAGCGCAAATGTTCGTTGGGGCCAGGTCGCGTATCATAAGCAACATCGTCACCGGTGTACCGCACCGCGTAGCCGCGGCGGCGGTGTTCTCGATGTAAATTACCGCCGGCGCCATGCACGGTCAGACCGTGGAAGACATAGGCATCGCCCGGGGCGAGGTCCCAACTGACGATGTCAAAGTCGTTGCGCGTGTTTTCGATGTCCGGGATCGGCTCATAATTCGGGTTACGCTCGTAATCGTCATGGGCGTTGGTGTCGCCGAACTTCTCCGGCTGGAACCATCGGTTCCACTTATGGGAGCCGCGAACGAATTCCATCGCGCCGCTTTCTGCCGTTACCGGATCCAGCGCCAGCCAGAACGTCCCAGCCGCGGATCGCCCAATAGGGCTGATCGTTATGCCACCGCGTGCGGTTTTCGGTACCGGGCTCCTTCACGAACAACTGGTCGTACAGGAGATTGACCTTCTCGCTGTCGAAGAACTGCGCCGCCAGCGCGGGCAGATGAGACTCCAGGCAAAGAGCGCGGAAGTCGGGATCGTTTTCCCAAATCCGCAGATTGCCGTGGAAACGGCCTTTACCATCCGCCGTATCATAGCCGTGCACGAACGGCCCCGGGTCGGCGATATCCCGATCGATCGCCGCCTGCAACCGCGCACGCCAGGACGCATCGATGACATCGCGCATGACCACCGCACCGTCACGGTCGAACGTGTCCTTCAAGCCAGGATCAACTTTGGGCGCAGGTTGATTCAGCGTAATTACTCCCAAGTTGCAATCGGGCAACTGTACCGCCAGACCTAGCGGTCCGTCATCTGGTTTTGTATCCTCACCTGCGAAATCCGATCGCTCGACCGCAGAGATAGGAAGGATTGAATATGGATTTCAGCGTCACGCCACTGACACCCACGATCGGCGCGGAAATCCGCGGTCTCGATCTGCGCCGTCCGCTTGACGACAACATTATGGCACAAGTACGCCAAGTCTGGCTCGACCATGTGATCGTGCTTTTCTCCGAACAGGATATCGACGATGCGCAACAAATCGCGTTCAGCCGCGGGATTGGTACGCTTGAATTGATCAACATGGCTGCACTGCAGGTGCCCGGCAAACCGGAGATTTATCGCGCCACCAACCTCAACGAAGACGACACGATCATGGTGCCCGAGCATCCGGTGATGCAAACCAACCGCGACAATCAGAAATGGCATTCCGATAGTTCGTTCAAACATGTGCCGGCGACAGCCTCCCTGTTGCACGCGCGCGTCGTCCCAGAGAGCGACGGCGAGACGGAGTTCGCCAACATGGCCGCCGCCTACGACGCACTCGACGACGCAACCAAGGAACAGATCGACGACCTGATCGTCGTACACAATTTCTATTGGTCGCGGCGCGGCGTCGACGCGATCGCATTTACTGAAGAGGAGAAAGCCGCCATTCCTCCCGTGCGCCATCCCTTAGTCCGTGTGCATCCCGAAACCGGACGAAAGACGATTTATGCTGGGTCGCACGCCGAGTCGATTGAAGGGATGCCTCAGGAAGACAGTCGCGCCTTGATCGACCGCCTGAACGAGCACGCAACCCAGCCCCGCTTTACCTATCGGCACAAATGGCGTGTCGGCGATATGATTTTGTGGGATAATCGCGCAGCGCTACACCGCGGCCTGGCGTTCGACGCCGCCGTGCAAAAGCGGCGCTTGCACCGTACCACGGTAGCCGGCAACAGACCGACCCTCTGATGCGACCGTAACTCGGCTCAAAGGTTGCAGGTGTCCACGTTCGAAAAACTGGTGTCGAACGACAGAGCAAGTAGACAAACAAACGATATTCACAGGGCGGCACCAATATTCGACGGTCTACATCCATACGCTATTTGGCTCTCGCAATTCGGACAGAGCGAAGCACGATCAAGATCATGGCAATTCCTGGGAAATCATCGCAACCTCCCGCGCGATATCAAGAAAGGCTGTAATCGCAGGGGACTGTTCGTCTCCGCGCCATGCGAGACCGAATTCGATATACAGCGATGAGTCTTTAAGCGCCCGGAAAACGACGTTCGGCGGCCGGAAGCGGGATACCGAGGCGGCAACGATGGACACACCCAGGCCCGCGCCCACCAGGCTGACCATCGTGTGCAATTGTTCAACTTCTTCGATAACGTTCGGCGTGAAGCCCGCTTCTTGGCAGGCATGAAATACCCGCGCGTGATACCCCGTGCCCCAGCGTGGCGGGATGAAGACAAACGGCTCATTGCTTAGATCCCTCAGATCGATGCGTTTCCGGGATACAAGGCGATGATCGTCGGGCAGTGCGGCCAATAACGGCTCCCGCAGGATTGCCTCCTGTGCGAGTCCCTTCCGGTCGACGGTCGGCGCCAGGAAAAGCGCGACATCGATGCGGCTTTGCTCCAGGGCGGCGGGCTGCTCAGCCGTCGCAAGCTCGATGAAGCGAAGCCCGATATCCGGATACTGCGCCCGATAGCGCCGCACGATTCTCGGCAGAATATCGTAGGTCGCGGTCGGAAAGAAGCCAACCGTCAGCTGCCCGCTCAACCCCTCCGCTACGGCGCGCGTCAGCCGGACCGACTCGTCGAGTTGCGAAAGGATAAGCCGCGCGCGTTCCAGAAAGACCTCGCCGGCGCGCGTCAATTCGACATGCCTCCGGGTACGCAGCAGAAGGGGCGATCCAATTTCTTCCTCGAGTTGGCGGATCGAGTCGCTGAGCGGCGGCTGTGAGACATGCAGGCGCGCCGCCGCACGCCTGAAGTTCCGTTCCGTCGCGACCGCGACAAAACGTTGAAGCTGACGGATGTCCGGCATCTATATTCCCGTTTCCCAAAAGGCCGATTGTCATTGATAGGATTATCAGATCAAGAGGAAAGAAAATACATATTTGACCTATCAACAAATACGCGCTGAAGTACCCGGGAGATAGGGGGTAGTTTGGCAATGACAGTGAACGCAAGCCTGACCGAAAAGTTGGCGGTCTTCGCGGCGGAAGCCTCGTACGATACGCTTCCGCCCGAAGTCATCGCCGCCACCAAGCAGCGCATCCTCGATACGATCGGCGTCGCCTTGGCGGGTTCGACGGCGCCAGGCTGCGACGGCGCGCGCAAAACGATCCTGGCGGAGGGTGCCAGGGGCACGAGCACGCTGTGGGCCAGCGGCGAGCGTGTCGGCAGCCGTGGCGCAGCCTTCGTAAATGGAATGCACGCCGCCGCGCTGGATTACGACTCGGTCTATGAGCGCGGCTCGGTGCATCCCGATATCGTTGTCGTTCCGGCAGCCTGGGCAGTTGCCGAACAAGTTGGGGCGGACGGACGCGCCTTCTTGGCAGCGGTCGTAGTCGGCAACGAAATCGCGTGCCGGCTCGGTGCGGCCAATCTGCACAACAAGGGATGGTTTTACACTTCCGTGCACGGCGTGTTCGGCGCGGCCGCGGCTAGTGCGAAGCTTCTCGGCCTCGATGCTGACGGCATTGCGAATTCCCTAGGTCTAGCACTCAGCCGCGCCGGCGGTACGCAGCAGGCACTCATCGAAAAGAGCCTCGCCAAGCGCGCGCAATCCGGATTCGCCGCAGAAGCGGGCCTTTTCGCCGCCCAACTCGCGGCCGCTGGTATTAGCGGGCCGCGGGAGGCTATCGAAGGCAAGTTCGGCTTTCACACGCTGTATGGCGAGGGCGATCCCGACATACTCGTTGACAAAATCGGTGGGCATTTCGAGTCGATGTCGGTCGCGATCAAAAAGTATCCAAGCTGCACGGCGAACCACGTGCCGATCGATTTGCTGATCGATACCGCGGACGACAACGATCTTCAACCGGACGACATCAGCAGCGTCGAGATTTCCTTGTCGCCCTTCGCCGATCAGCTCGTCGGCGCCGCGTTCGACCCTAAGGACAACCCGCAGGTTGCGGCCCAATTTAGTATCCATTATTCCGCCGCGAGCGCCCTGCTCCGCCGCCGTCTCGGCATCGCTGAAATCCAGGATAACGCGGTATTCGATCCACTTGTCGCAGACTTTATTCCCAGGATCGGGGTCACGGTCGATGCGGACAACGCGGGCAAATTCGCGCCTGCCGGCATTACGATCAAAACATCGAGCGGTGACACGATTACGCGGCGTCTCGACAACGTACCGGGGACGCCGGCGAACCCGCTTTCGGACGCGCAAGTCGCCGCGAAGTTTCGTGATTGCGCAGCATTCGGCCTTAATCCGCTCGGCGCCGCCGAAGCTAACGCCCTGGCCGCAACGCTAGGCAGTCTTGACGAACGCAACTGTCTGGACGGCATTCTTGAAGGGAGATAACGCATGTCACCACAGATAGAGGCTTTCGATGGGGCTATCGGCGCCGCCGTTACGGATGTCGACCTGTCACAGGACCTCGACGCATCGAGCCAGAAGACGCTCATCGATGCTTGGAACGCGCATTCCGTTCTCGTGTTCCGAGATCAGAAGGTTACGCCCGAGCAGCTCCTGCGCTTTAGCCGATATTTCGGCAGCCTGGAAACCCATGTACTGGAGCAATACCTCCACCGGGAGCATCCGGAAGTTCTCGTCGTCTCCAATATTCTGAAGGACGGTAAGAATATCGGCATCCCCGACGCCGGCCGGTACTGGCACACTGATCTGTCTTACTTGGCCGAACCCAGCCGCGGCTCGATCCTTTACGCCATCGAAATTCCCGAAGAGAACGGCGAAACGCTTGGCAATACACTCTGGGCCAGCACGGCCGCCGCTTATGAAGCCTTGCCTGAAGCGAAGCGCAAACAGCTCGAAGGTCTCACAGCGGAGTACAGCCTTGGCAATCGCTTCAACAAGCTGGTCGAGGACGGCAACAAGGACGCCAAGATGTCGGCCGAGCAGATCGACAAGACACCGCCGGTTACCCATCCGATCGTGCGCACGCACCCCATTACGGCGCGGAAGAGCATTCTCGTTAATGAAGGACACACGACGCATATTCACGGCCTGTCGGAGGTTGATAGTCGCACGCTGCTGGAAGAACTTTGGGCGCACTGCACCAAGCCGGAATTCACCTATCGCCATGTATGGCAACCCGGTGATGTCGTCATGTGGGACAACGTGCCCACGCAGCATTTGGCGGTCTGCGACTACGCTCTGCCACAGCGCCGTCTGCTCCACCGGACCACACTGACCGGCGACCGGCCCTACTGAATTTGATTGGAGATCTGTTATGACCGCTGTTGCCTCTGCCGAACGAACTCATAAGCGGATTGGCGTCGTTCCTGCTTCCGGCGCGCTCGGTGCGGAGATCACGGGCGTCGACCTGTCGCAACCGCTCGACGACGAAACCTTTGCCGAGATCGAACAGGCATTCTTCGACAATCTCGTGCTCGTCTTCCGCAATCAGGACATCAGCCCCGCCGATCAGGCCGCCTTCAGCCAACGCTTCGGGCCGACCGAGGAACACCCGCTCGGCTCGCGCCGCGGCCTCGACGATCATCCGGAAGTAATGGTGCTGGAAAACCGTCCGGGCAAGCTCGGCCCGCGCAACGATTTCTGGCACTCCGATATCTCGTTCGGCGAAGTGCCTCCAGCCCTGTCGATGCTTTATGCGATAGAGGTAACCGAGGGCCATGCCGACACGATGTTCTGCAACATGTATACCGCCTACGAAGAACTCTCGGAGCCGCTGCGAGACTTCCTCGACGGCTTGCAGGCGGAGCACAATGCCGAGACACTGGTCACCGAAGTACCCTCCCGCGTGCAGGTGACGGAGGTGCCGCCGGGCGTCGTTCATCCGGTCGTGCGCACCCATCCAGGCAGCCGCCGCAAGGCGCTGTACGTCAACCCATATTACACATCGCACTTCATCGGCATGACACGTGAGGAAAGCAAACCGATCCTGGAGTATCTCTATGCCCAGGCAACGCGGCACGAAAATATCTACCGCCACAAATGGCGCGTCGGTGACGTGCTGATGTGGGACAATCGGGCCAACATGCATTACGCCGTACGCGACTACGACGAAAACATGCCGCGCTTCCTGCACCGCACCACGGCAGCGGGCGAACGGCCAGTTTGACCGCGGGGGCCTAGCAGGCCAGTCTCATCCGGCATAAACCGAATCAACTTCTGAACTGGACCAGGGCCCGGTGCCGGCCGCTGGCTCACTCTGCTAGGGGATCGTCAAAAAATGCCCGAGTGGTTCGAAGCTCTGGTCGGCCCTATATCGACTGCCGGTGTAACTCTTGTCGTAGGCGCTATCCTCTTCGCCGGCTTCCTACGCGGTTTCGTCGGTTTCGGCGCCGCGTTGATTATCGTGATGGTACTGAGTGTGGTTCTAGGCCCCCTCATCGCGGTACCGATCGCAAATTTGGCGGGGTTACCAGCGACATTGCAGTTGCTGCCGACCGCCGTCCGGGAATCCGAGCGCTCCTTTGTCATTCCCTTTTGCCTGGCGACTTTCCTCGCCGCGCCTGTCGGCGCCTGGATCCTGATTTCGATCGATCCGGCGATGATGCGTATGGTCATCTCCGCCTTTGTCCTGGCCATGGTGGCCATGCTCTTTCGTGGCTGGCAGCTTTCCCGCCCCCTCGGTCCAACCGCCTTGGCCGGTGCGGGTGCCGCGGCGGGGCTCGTCCAAGGATCCGCTGGCGTGAGCGGCCCGATGGCCGTCGTCGTCGCACTGTCCCGTCCCGGTACAGCGCATCAGCAGCGCGCAAATGTCATCGGTACGGTGACCGCACTGAACTTCTGCGGTCTCGCGCCGTTCTGGTATCACGGGCTCTTCACCCGCGAGGTCATCCTGATCAGCCTGATGATCATTCCGCTCTATTCGGCATCCATTTGGTTCGGCGCCCGGTTCTTTACCGACCGCGGCCATCGACATTTCCGCAACGCTGCGTTGCTCTCACTGGCGATTATCGGTGTTACGACAATGATCTTGGCCGTTCGGGACTATTTGGCAGTCTAACCGAACCCTGGATTCAATCATTTTCAGCGCAAGCCGATAACGTTATCGTAGCGCCAAAATCAGGCGGACAGGCCAACTATCCGCGGCGAGGCTCTAAACTGGGGAGGATAAATGGCGTTTTTCGACTATCCTGGATCGGGGGTCCCGAACCCGGTCGAGACGGAAATCACGTTCCTAGCGGATCTATCCGAAGCGGAATGGGCACGCATCCTTAAAGTTGTCGAAACCCGACAGTTCCGCGCCGGCGAAAACCTGATCCAGTCCGGTGACCAGGACGATGCGTTTTATTTGCTGACAAGCGGAGAAGTTGACGTCCTTATCGGCAGCGAGGAAGACGAACGGATCATCACGACGATCGCGGAAGGGTCCGTGTTCGGTGAAATCGCATTTTTCGATCAGGAAGCGCGGACGGCTACGATCCGTGCCCGCTCACGCGGCAGCGCGGTCCGCATCACGCGCGAAAACTTCGAAACCCTGGCCGCATGGGAACCGGGCATCGCCCGCCGCATGCTTGTCGAGCTGGGCCGGATACTCGCCATGCGGCTGCGCTGGACACTGAGTATCGCTTTCAACTAATGGACATAATCATAGAAATCCGTCGGGAGAAGCAGGTTCCATGAGCGAATTTGTCGAAAAACCGTTTCCCAGCTATCTGGAAATGCCCTCGCGACTGCCCGCCTGGTTCTGGTGGGCATTCCGGATCGCAACAATTGGCGTCATGCTCGTCGTTGCGTGGCTCATTGCGACAAAGCCAGAAATCGGCTTTGCCGTTTTCTGGAAGGTCCTCATTCCATCCCTACCGCTTTTGTTCGCATTGGCGCCGGGAATATGGCGGCAAATCTGCCCCATGGCGCTGGCCAACCAACTTCCACGCACCTTTGGATTCTCGCAAGACTGGACGCTGCCCGTCAGATTCAAAAACCTCGCCTATTTCGTTTCCGTGCTCGCGTTTTTCTTTCTTGTCAGCCTTCGGCATGTGTATTTCAACAAGGAACCAGCGGCGTTACTGATCCTAATCTTCGGCGCGCTGGGCCTGGCGTTACTCGGCGGCCTCCTATTCAAGGGCCGCAGCGGTTGGTGCGGCACCTTTTGTCCGCTGGCGCCAATTCAGAAGGCCTACGGGCACGCGCCGCTGTTCACTGTAAGAAACGGCTATTGCCCGACCTGCGTCGGCTGCCAAAAGAATTGTTACGACTTCAACCCCCGCGCCGCGTTCATGAGCGACCTGACGGACAACGACCTTTGGTATGCGGGACACAAGAAGTTCTTCGTCGCCGGCCTGCCGGGGTTCGCGATAGCCTTCTTCACCGCCGACGATCCCAATCAGACGGGCCTGGCCCCCTATTACCTGCATCTTACCGGCTGGATTATCACAACTCTGGGCCTCTATATGGCGGCACGAATATTCATCCGCGTTTCCGACTATGCCGCCGCCGCGGTGTCGGCCATGGCCGCACTGGTCATCTTCTATTGGTTCACGGCCGATGGCATCGTCAGCACCGTTGCGCAAATGCTCGGCATGACGTCGCCGTCCTGGATCAAATACCCCATCGTCGCAACCATTGCGCTCGTGGCGGTCCGCGTCCTCGTCAATGGCATACGCGCGGAAAAGGATTTTCTGACATTCAAAGCGCCGTCCGGCGAACCACGCGTGCGTGTGCAGGTCGACGCCGTACGGGCGGGCGGTGCCGACGCCACGGGGGATCTCGTAACCGACCGAGCCTCCGGGCGCAGCTTTGCCGCCGATCCAGGCCGCACCTTGCTCGATGGCATTGAATCTGCCGGGCTAACACAGGATTTCGGTTGCCGTATGGGCATGTGCGGCGCGGATCCCATCGCCATTGTCGAGGGCATGGAAAATCTCAGCCCGCCGAATGATGACGAGCTCGCGACCTTGCGCCGGCTCGGCCTTGAAGGCCGCGCACGAATGGCCTGCGTGTGCAACGCCGCGGCCGGTCCCGTCACAATCGACCTGGAGATCGACCCGAACGAACTGCCGGAACCGCCGCCGCCAGCCGATCAGGTCGACCTTGGCGAAGAAACCGGCATCCAGCGCGTCGTCATCATCGGCAACGGAACCTCCGGCATGGCCGCGGCCGACGAAATCAGACGCATGAGCACGTCCTGCAAGATCGACGTCGTTGCCCGCGAGAACCATCTGTTCTACAACCGCATGGCCGTCGGTCGTCTGCTCTATGGCCGTACCGGCCTGGAGGACCTCTACCTCATGGCGCCGGACTGGTACGAAAAGCACGACATTACCATGTGGCTGAATACCCAAGCGACAGCGATTGACCGGGAGGCTTGTCAGGTGACATTAGGCACCGGCGAAACGCTTCCCTATGACCGTCTTGTCCTCGCCATGGGATCGAGCGCGTTCGTTCCACCTGCGGAAGGCGCAGACCTGCCCGGTTGCTTCGTGCTGCGCGAGGCCGCGGACGTGCAGGCAATTCGCGCCCACCGGCAAGAGCACGGCGTGGAACGGGCCGTCGTACTGGGTGGCGGCGTCCTAGGAATCGAGGCCGCCGACGCGCTACGCCGCGTCAACCTCAAGACCACCATCGTGCATCGCTCCGACTCGCTGATGAACCGCGAGTTGGACGAACGGGGCGCCGCGATATTGCGGCATTTTCTCGAAGAGCTGGGTGTCGACGTGGTAACCGGTGCCTCCGTCGCGGCGATCAAGGGGAACAGCCGTGTCGAAGCCATCGAATTAACCAACGGAGAAACCCTCCCGGCAGGCATCTTTGTTTCCTGTGCAGGGGTGAGTGCGAACACCGACCTCGCCGGCGCCGCCGGCTTGACCGTCGGACGCGGCGTCGTTGTCGATGCGCAAATGAAGACATCCGACGATAAGATCTTCGCCGTCGGTGATGTTGCCGAGCTGCCAGGCGAGGTGCGCGGCCTATGGGGTGTCGGCACCAGCCAGGCCGCTGTCGCCGCCGCTGCAATGTTTGGCAAGGAGATTGCCTACAAGGCGCCCAGCACTCTGGTTAGCCTGAAAATGGACGGCATCGACGTGAAGGGTTTCGGCTCCCTGGAGACCGAAAAGGGCGGAGAAGAAATCATGGATGCGGTGGAGAGCGACACACTGCATCGGCGTATCGTCATCGACAACGGACAGATCAAGGGCGCGGTCTTCGTCGGACCGCCCGGCAGCGGCAAACACATAACGCAAGCCGTTCAGAAACAGGCCGATGTAACCGGCATCGTCGACCGGCTACGAAAAGGTGACTGGGACGCGTTGAGCGAGGTCTGAGAACCCTTAGTTGCCCTTGAACACGCGCGGTGCGTCGCCGCGATAGGAAGCAACGGCGATTGCCGCATCTTCCGTCCCGCTTGCCAGCAGATGCTGGTCGAAATCCATATGCATAATCGAGCGGTCGAGCGCGCCGGAAATCGCGTTGACGCTGCGCTTGATCATCTGTGCGGCAATGGGCGGCTGCGCGGCGTAGCGCTTTGCCCATTCCATCGCCGTATCCGATACCGCGCCGGTTGCTACCATCTCGTCTAGCACACCCCACTCCAACAGGGTCGGCCCTCGCACATGTTCGCCGCTGATGACGATCCGTTTTGCCCGTGCCGGGCCCATCAAATGCACACAAATTGGCAGGCTTTGCCACATCAGCGGCACGCCAATCAGGATTTCGGGGAATGACATGAAGCAGTCTTCCGCGCCAACCCGGAAATCGAGTGCCGATGCGATGCACGCGCCGCCGCCCATCGCCGCACCTGTCCATGCCGCGATAGTGATCTGGTCCATATCCAAGAGCGCCTGGATACATCGCTGACCGATCCGGCGTTTCTGCCGCTGAACCACAAGACGATCATCTGCCGGCTGGCGCTCGCTAAGATCGGCCCCCGACGTGAAATGCTTGCCCGCGCCTTCGAAGATCACAACTCGCGCCTCCGCATCGTCGCGGAAACTCAACGCAGCATGCTCGATCTCCTGCAAATGCCGCGCGTTCAGCGCATTCGCGACTTCGGGCCGATTGAACGTAACCGTTGCGATTTCGCCGCCTCGGTCTACCTTAATGTGACGATATTCCATGACGGATCCTTTTGAAGCGTTTCAGAACTCTGAGATTGGCATATCCATAAGAATACGACTAACGTTGCCGGAAACGTTGCCTGACCTTCCCGGGAGCCCTTATGCGACGCAACCTATCAATGGATGAGGCGCTTGACGATGCGCGGGCGCTCTATGCCGATAAACGTCCCAAAACACGGCAAGCCCATGAAGACGCTTGCCGCCACCTTCCTGGCGGAAACACGCGAACAGTCCTGTATCATGGCCCGTTTCCCATGCGCGCAGCACGCGGCGAAGGCGCCTATCTGCATGACGTGGACGGACATCGGTATCTGAATCTGCTCGGCGAGTATACAGCAGGCGTGTTCGGTCACTCCCATCCGGCAATCCGCCGCGCCATCGATACCGCGCTCGACGTCGGACTGAATCTAGGCGCGCATAATCTCGCCGAGTTCAAGCTTGCCGGCCTGGTCGCCAAGCGCTTCGAGGCGGTCGAGCAGGTCCGGTTTACTAATTCCGGCACCGAGGCCAACCTCATGGCCATCTCAACCGCCCGGCACCTGACCGGCCGCGACAAGGTGATGGTCTTCTACGGTGGTTACCACGGCGGGTTGTTGTATTTCGGCGGCGGCGGGATTCCGATCAATGCCCCCTTCCCTTATGTGCTGGGCCACTTCAACGATATCGAACGCACACGGGCGCTCATCCGGGAGAACGCCAACGAACTTGCCTGTATCACGGTCGAGCCGATGTTGGGATCGAGCGGCTGCATCCCCGGCGATCCGGATTTTCTAGTCATGCTCCGCGAGGAAGCGACGGCCAGCGGGAGCATCCTGATTTTCGACGAAGTCATGACATCGCGGTTCGGACGCGGCGGCGCACACGGCGAATACGGCATCACGCCCGACATGATCGCGCTCGGTAAATGGATCGGCGGGGGCATGTCGTTCGGCGCCTTCGGCGGCCGCGAAGAGCTGATGAAAATCTATGACCCGACGGCGCCGAATGCGATGCCGCACGCAGGCACCTTCAACAACAACGTTCTCTCTATGCATGCCGGAATCGCCGCCATGACGGAAGCGTTCACGCCGGATATCGCCGAACGACTGCATGAGACCGGCAACGCCTTCCGCAATCGCATCAACAGCATCTTCGAAACGCACAACGTCGCGCTCCACGCATCCGGTGTCGGATCATTGATGAACCTGCATGGCGTCACCGGCCCCTTGCACACGATCGACGATATCGCCGACAGCGACGACCGCGCGAAGGAACTGCTGTTCCTCGACCTGCTGGAGCGTGGATTTTATGTCGCCCGGCGCGGCTTCATCGCCCTTTCCAGCGTGCTGACCGACGCAGAGCTCGACGAATTCATCGCCGCGCTCGACGATGTCGTCGCACTTCGCAAGCCTCTACTCACACAACGCTCCTAGCGGACTGACCAATGGCACAGCTTTCCAGAGACGCACTTAAGGGCAAAGCGCAAACCGTACTGGGTCTGATCGACCCTGCCGACCTCGGCAATACGCTGATGCACGAACATTTGGTCTGGGATATCCGTACGCCGGCGATGGCCAAGGAAAGAGACCAGGGGCCGGAAATTTCGCTCTGCAATTGCTGGCAGTTCAACTATGGCCGCGTGAAGGTGCCGAGAAACTACATTTCCCGCTCACCGGAGATCGCCACCTTCGAAGTGAAGGAAATGGTCGCAGCCGGCGGCAACACCATCGTAGAGCTCAGCTCCGGAGGACTGGCGCCAGCCCCCGATGCGTTGGCTCAGGTCTCGCGCGACTCCGGCGCCCATGTCGTGATGGGCTGTGGCCATTATGTCGACGAATATCAGGACGAAGCCAACCGGGCGCGTGATGTCGACAGCTTCGCCGCAGAGATGGTCGAGCAGATTTTCTCAGGCGCCTGGGGCACCGACATCCGAGCTGGCGTGATCGGCGAAATCGGTTGCCAGTCGCCCTGGACCGACCTCGAAAAACGCGTCATGCAAGGCGCCATCATCGCGCAACGGGAAACCGGCGCGGCGCTCAACATTCACCCCGGACGCGACGCCGACCAGCCGCAGGAAGTCATGGACTTCATTGCCGCCCATGACGGTGTGGCGGAGCGTACGATCATTAGTCATATCGACCGCACCATCTTCGACCATGAACGCCTGTTCCGACTGGCGGATACCGGCTGCGTCATCGAATTCGATCTGTTCGGACAGGAAACCATCTACTACGCGCTCAACCCCAAAATAGACATGCCGAACGACGCCATCCGCCTCCGGCTGATCCGGGCGCTCATCGAGCGCGGCCATCTCGACCAAATCGTTATCAGCCACGATATCTGCTACCTGACCCGGCTCAAATCCTACGGCGGCCACGGCTACGGACATATTTTCGAAAACGCCATTCCCCTGATGCGGCTGCGCAACTTCACGGAAGAAGAGATCAAGGCGATTATTGTCGACACGCCAAGGCGTCTCCTGACGTTCATCTGACGCCCGTTGCCGTTCCCATGCCGCGAAAAACTGGGTAGTGTTTTCCAGAGCAAGCAATTCGGAGCGACGCCATGCCTGACGCGTTATCCAATTCGAACCCGGTGCTCGATTGGCCCGATGGCGGTAACAGCCGGGTGCCCTATCGTGCCTTTGCGGACCCCGCCGTTCACGCGGCCGAGCAAGAACGCATCTTTCAGGGGCCGACCTGGCAATTGCTATGCCTCGCTGACGAGGTGCCAAACCCGGGCGATTACAAGACGACCTTCGCTGGTGAGACGCCCGTCGTTGTTACGCGAGATGAAAATGGCGATCTGAACGCCTTCGAAAACCGTTGTGTTCACAAGGGCGCGCTGGTCTGCCTGAAGAACCGCGGCAATGCCCGCACGCTGACCTGCGTCTATCACAACTGGGTTTATGGACTGAAGGGCGAGCTGCGTAGCGCCGCCTTCCAGAAAGGCGTCAAAGGCCGCGGCGGCATGCCGGACGACTTCCGCGTCGAGAATCATAGGCTACGGCCACTGCGCACGGCGGAACTGTGCGGCCTCGTCTTCGCAACCTTTTCCGACCAAGCGCCAACGCTCGAAGAATTCATCGGGCCAGACATTGTGCAGCGCCTACAGCGAGTCTTGAACCGGCCGCTACGCATCCTTGGCTATCATACGCAGAATTTGAACAACAACTGGAAGCTCTATGTCGAGAACGTGAAGGACACTTATCACGCCGGCTTGCTGCATCTGTTCTTTGCCACCTTCAAGCTTAACCGGCTGGCGTCCGAAGGCGGCGTCGTGATCGACCCGACCGGCGGCAACCACGCCAGCTATTCCAAGCGGAGCACCATTCATGCCAATGCGGAGTACGACGAGTCCAAATTGCGCGCCAGCCGCGACGATTATCGCTTAAACGATCCGTCGCTGCTCGATGCCTATGACGAGTTTGGCGATGGCATCAATGTGCAGATCCTTTCGGTTTTTCCCAACTTCATCCTGCAACAGGTCGAGAACAGTATCGCCGTGCGACAGGTCCTGCCCAAAGGGATCGACAAGACGGAATTGAACTGGACCGTGCTGGGCTTCGCGGACGATGACGAACGGACGACGAAGATGCGCCTGAAACAGGCCAACCTGATCGGGCCGGCGGGCTACATATCGATGGAAGACGGCGCGGTCGGCGCTTTCGTACAGCGCGGCATTCCCGGTGCGCTCGACGAGACATCGATCATCGAAATGGGTGGCCGCGACCATGTCAGCCAGGACACGCGTACCACCGAGGCCTCGGTGCGCGGCTTCTGGGCCGCCTATCGGGCGCAGATGGGTCTGTAGTGGACGTCGAACGGCAGTTACGGGTGCAGGACCTGTTGGCGCGCTACGCCGACAGCCTCGACCAGGGCCGGTTCGAGGAATGGCCGGAATATTTCACCGAAGACTGCGTCTACAAGATCATCTCGGCCGAAAACCATGAGCAGGGCCTACCGCTCGGCGTGATCGACTGCGACTCGCGCGACATGCTGCGGGACCGGATCATGGCGTTGCGCGAAGCCAATATCTACGAGGACCACCGCTATCGCCATATCCTCTCCACCACCCTGATCAAGGATGCAGATGATACCGGGTTGCGGGCGGAGACCAGTTATCAGGTCACCCGCATCATGCGTGATGGGGACACCATGCTGTTCAGCACAGGCCGCTATCTCGACCGAATTGTGGAACAAGAGTGAGCGTCCGGTAAAGCAGCCCTGCCTATGATGACGTTGGACTGTTACGCTCAGGTTTGAGCGTAACGCCAGGGGAGCAGTTCGTCGATCCGATTGATTTTATGGTCGGCGATACAGGCTAGCGTGTCGGTTAGCCAGGCCTGCGGATCGACGCCATTGAGTTTTGCTGTCTCGATCAGCGTATAGGCGATGGCGGCTGATTTGCCGCCGGCCTCGGACCCCATGAAGAGATAATTCTTCCGCCCCAGGGCGATGGGCCGCATGGATCGCTCTGCGGTATTGTTGTCGAGTTCAAGAAAGCCGTGATCTAGATATGGTCGCAGCTTCTTCATGCGGGTCAGGGCGTAGCGAATAGCACCGGCTAAGGGTGATTTGCCGGATATCCGGGTCAATTGGGCATGCAGCCATGATTCCAGGTCGTCGAAGATTGGTTTTGATTGGCGCTGCCTGATCTTCACCCGTTGATCCGGCGATTGGCCCCGAACCTCCTTCTCGACGCCATAGAGTGTGGCGATACGTTTTATGGCTTCCTCGGCAATCGCCGATCCCTGAGCTTTGTGGATATCGACGAACTTGCGTCGGATATGGGCCATGCAGGCCACTTCCGTCACCTTGCCCGTGCGGTACAGGTCATTGAACCCCGCATAGCCATCGGCATGCATGAAGCCCGTGAAGTCCGCTAGATGTTCGCGCGGGCGAACGCCCTTCCTGTCGGACGAGAACTGATACCATGCGGCAGGATGCGCCTCTCCGGCCCAGGGTCGTTCATCGCGGACATAGGCCCAAAGCCGCGCGGTCCTGGTTTTACCGGAGCCTGGGGTCAGCATTTTTACCGGCGTATCATCGGCGAAGAGGGCCTGTCCCTTTAAAACATGGCGCGCGACGGCGTCCGCCAAAGGTTCCAACAGAGCCGTGGATTTGCCAACCCAATCGGCCAGGGTGGAGCGGTCCAGATCGATCCCCTCGCGCTGGAATATCTGACTTTGCCGGTACAAAGGCGAATGATCGGCGTACTTGTTGACCAGCACATGGGCCAGTAGGCCAGGACCGGGCCGCCCGTGCTCAATCGGCCGCGACGGCAGGGCTGCCTGATGGAACGTCTCACAGCAGGTGCAGGCCATGCGCGGGCGAACAATCCGGTTCACGACAAAACGTCCGGGGACATATTCCAGTTCCTCGGTGACATCGTCGCCAAGCGTTTTGAGCGCACCGCCGCATTCCCCACAGGCATCGCCCGGCGACAGTGTTGTCTCGTTGCGTGGGAGATGACCGGGCAGCGGTTTACGTTTGGGCTTGTCTTTTGGCGCTGCAGATTGATCTGCATTTGCATCGTCTGACGCGGGCTCCTGCGCGGACGCCGCAATCTCTTCGTCTTCCAGCGTCAACGCCAGTTGATCCAGAGCCTCCGAGCGCGACCCGAAGCGATGCTGGCGCATCCCGGCCAATTGGTGTTGGAGCTTCTCGATCAACACCGCCTGTGACTTCACTTCCGACGCCAGCGATGCCACCAGACCTTTTAATGCGGCAGGTTCATTCGGGAGGTTCTCAGCGTCGTCGAGCATGCCGGCAATCTATCAGCCGCCACCCCGCATGGGAATCCCCGGAAATTGACAACCCTTTGCTGTGAAACGACTTTACCCAGCCGTCAGGGGACGCCACGTTCGTTGTGGTATGCGCCAATCAATCCCTTCCAGCAGCATCGCCAATTGAGCCGGGGTCAGCGCAACCTTGCCCGCTTTCGCAGACGGCCAGACAACCCGTCCCTTCTCCAGACGCTTCGAGAACAGACATGCCCCTTGCCCGTCCCACCAGATCACCTTGATCAGATCGCCACGGCGACCCCGGAAGACGAACAGATGACCGCAATACGGCGCCGCCTTTAGAACCTTCTCTGTTTGCGCTGACAGCCCATTGAACCCCTTACGCATGTCCGTCACGCCGGCCGCAAGCCAAACCTTCGTGTTCGTGGGAACCGGGATCATCCCGACAAGCACCGGAGCAGACGTACGAGCGCTTCGGGATCGTAAGGGCCGCTAATGCTCAAGCGATGACCTCCGGCAAGCGTGACCTCGATCTTGCCTTCGTCACCAACAGGGCGCTCGGCTTCGTGCTCGACGTGACGCGCAATCTCAACCGGCAGGAAACAGGCGGCGTCATCGACCGTGTCACTTCCCGCAAACCGGGGATCTTTCAGCCAGTTGAAAACCTGATTGGCGTTCACATTGTAGCGCCGTGCAACCTGTGAAACCGAAACGCCCGCAAACCGCGTCTGTGCGCAAATCATCCGCTTCTCGTCTGCACTCCAGCGCCGACGCTTGCCCCGCTTCGCCACATCCTGATCCCCGTTAGTGTCCACCTAAACAAGTGGACACTAAACCTCACTTCTTCTGCACGGCAGAGCGGTCAGGCCGGACGCTTACGAACAAGATGGCGCGCTGTTGTTTGCGGAAAAACTCGTCGTCTTCGACGCGCGCGGCATCGATACGCTGCTGGTTATCCCGCTTTAAGCGCTCTTCCTGCCGACCAGAAGCGCCGCGCCGTCCGCGCCCGCGCGCTCAGAATGTAGCGTCCCCGCCGGCACTTTCCATTTCTCACCAAGCTTATGCGTAACCTGACCGTCTTCGCGAACGATCGTGAACTCACCGCGCGTCACCATGGCGAACGCGGAGAACTCGTGCGTGTGCATATCGTTGCTATGGTTCGGCTCGCATTCAAACGGTTCCGCCACGCCATACCCTTCGTCCAAACAGGCTTGTTTGAATTCCGCTTCGTTCATTTTCATTCCCCTTCGTGCCTCTGCAACATCGCATGGTATGCCATCCGGCAGTATCGATTGGGTGAAGACCTCACCGGCAAACCGTTCGCGAGTCAAATTTTACACTGCTTCTAACGTTGACCCATCCAACTATTTCGCCCACTGCTTCCCGCCCACGTCCAATAGCCGGAGAAACTGCGGAACTTCGGATCGAAAGAGATCGTAAGCTCTCCACTGCCTGCTTGCTCGCGCCATTGAAAGACAACGCCGTACTCACCGATGCGGCGCACATGTGACAGCGTTCCGCGATACCGTCCGCCGCCATACACATATTTCCCCTGCAACCGGCCCTTCTTATCCAAGTAAAAGCTGGTAGAGATGGGATTGAGTTTGCCTTTGGTCGAGTACTGCCCATCGAACGTACCGACGGCATTCGTCCCAAAAGGCGTGAGCGACGCCGTCTCCTTTTCCGACAATTCCGCAATGCGACGCTTGGCGAGATTATCGAAAACACCCTTCGGAAATCGCGTGCGGTAATCCTTGAAATCTGACGCATTCCGGCTCTTCTGAATGCTGTTCCAGAAGGCGACCTCCGCCGCCCCACCCGGCTGAGCCGGGAGGTTTCGCTTCACGGGCTTTTGCGGATTCTTCAACGCCGCGATACGGCGCTTGGCGAGGCCCGCGAAGGTGCCTCTCGGGAATGCCGATAGGTAATCCTGAAAATCGTCCGGGTTGCGGCTCTCTTTGACCGTGTCCCAGAACAGCAATTCCGCCGATCGGCCGCCACTGCCCATCGACGTCGGTGGTTTCGCTGACGACGTGTGCTTTGGCGCCAGCGCCGCGATCTGAAAAATAAAATCGCCCTGGTCCAGATCGGGATCGTTCAGCTTGCCGTTTCGCGGCGTCTGTCCGCCGTTGGAATAGTTGGTGATCTCACTGGTCATGAACAGACCGAGTTCGCTCGCCGCCAGATAACCGTCGCGATTGGCATCGGCGCGAACTTCACCGTTAAGGGCACGAATGAACAGCTTGCGGAACGTCCCATCGTCGGAGACTTCCTGCCCCGCATCGCCGCTGGTGAGAAATTGCCGCACGGGGCGGGTCGTCGCATGGGTAATGCCCGCCGGCGGCTTAGCGCGGCCGACATTGAAAACCGTGCCCGCGAAGCAAGAATCGAACACCGACAGAATGTGTAGCGCGCTGGCGCCGCGCACATACTCGCCCATACGCCGCAGAGACAGCGCCTTGCGCAGAAACGGTCCGGTTTCGCTGGGGTCCGGCGCGTCAACCGGTACGAGATATCCCTCACCCCGCTCCGAATAGCCGTGCCCCGCATACCACAGAAATAGGCGTGCCTCTGGGTCCTGCCCGGTCTCATAGAAGAACGTTTCCAGCGCTTCGCTTAGTTCGCGAGATTTGAGGTTGGTCAACAAGGTGACCTTGAAGCCCTTCGCCTTCAGCGCCTCCGCAATCAAGCGCGCATCCTTAATCGCATTGGAAAGCCGCGGCCATGCGCCCGTATAGAGATCGTTGCCAATAACAAGTGCATGGGATGCGCCGTACAGCTTGACGGCTCCCGACACCGCCGCATCCTTGGATTCGCTGGCACGAAGTTCCACTGTAAGTGCGCCTGCGGGAGACGGCATGCCGAATGTCCCAACGGCGACGGCCAGCGTTAAGAAAGCGCCGATAAGTGTCTTACATGCCACACGTAACCCCGGCTTCATTCCTTCATGATCGTGACATCAGCAATCTTATCAGAGATGGCTTCCCGCATCGACGAGCAAAGTCTCCCCCGTTACCCAGCGGGCACCCTCGACGAACCACAATATCGTCTCTGCGATATCCTCCGGCGAATTGGCCCGCCGCAGCGGCGTACCCCTTTCGACAGCGGCAACGCGGGCTTCGTATTTTTCCGTGCTGCCCATACCGGCCGCCTGCCAGCGACCGCTAATGAAACCCGGACAGATCGCGTTCACCCGTATCTCTGGCGCCAGCGCACGAGCAAGGGATAGAGTCATCGTATTGACTGCGCCTTTGGAAGCCGCATAAGCGACAGAGCTGCCAGCGCCATACACGCCAGCGATCGATGATACGTTGACGACCGCGCCTTGGCCCGCCGCCTTCATATGCGGTGTAACCGCACGGGTCATCTGGTAGACGCCGAAGACATTGATCCTGAAAATATGCTCGAAATCTTCCGGCATCAGGCCCTCTAGATCGTCATGCTCGACGTACTTTGTGGTACCGGCGTTATTCACCAGCGCGTCGACACGGCCCCATTTGTCCATTGTCTCCGCTACCATACGCCGGCATTGCGCGTCGTCACCGACATCCGCCTTGACCAACAGGGTCTCGACACCTTCGGCCTCACAGGCTGCCTGAGTCTCCTTCGCATCGTCTTCGCTGCGCGAATAGTTGATCACGACATTGCAGCCCTTGGCTGCGAACAACCGCGCCGTCGCCGCGCCCACTCCGGCTGCCGATCCCGTTACGATTGCGACCTGCCCCGTGATATCCATAATTCACTCCCTTGCCTTGATGTTGCGGCCACAATTTCGCCGCTTTGTTCGCGATACCATCAAGGTACAGCGCGCCAGCAAGATAGCCAACGCGCCGCCAAAACAATGTTGGGAAATGAAACCGAGAGGAAACCGGGTTGGTTAGCAGCTAGTCCGCGTCCTGAATTTCAAGGCTGCGGGGCATTTCCGGAGAAACTGGCAAAGCGTCATCGGACTGCGCCGGATGCGGGTAGTGTCGGGAAATGCGATCGATCGCCGCTTCGCGCCATCGTGCAACATAAGTTGAAGGTAGAGCCGCAGCAAAACCACCGATTGTTAGAATGATCAAAAAAGTTACTGCTCCGAGAAATCCCGGCAAAATAGCCATCCAGCCATTTGTAAATTCAAACAAGGCGCCGATAACAAGCAATACAAGAATAAGAACCGATGCGACCCAAAGCAACTCGACAATTATGATTAATGTTGCGGCTCCTAAGCCGTACCGTTTGAAATGTTCAGAAATGTTGAAACGTGGTTTTTGTACAATTTTTTCAAAGATACTCGGCATGGTCTCTCAATTTATTATTCTTTGTGTGCCGTTTACATATGAACCTGCAAGCAAGCGGCGGCAAGAATTTTACCTATGCGTTTCAAGCACATCGGCTATGCATCGCCGCATTCGTAAAGCGATGCGGCCTAGCGGGTCAGCACCTGAAGCGCCCACAATGACATTGGACCATAGGTTCGTTAACGTTTGATAAACTTCAGGGCGACCTTCGCTGAAAAAAGACTCTTTCCTTAACACTGTCAGATAACTAAAAGGCTTAGTGAACACGTCAGCACAAAACAGAATGGAGAATTATTCGATGGCAATTAATGAAAAAGAGTTGAGCAAAGGGCAGGTCGTAAAGTTGAATGCGTTGCGTAAGTCCGTCGGTGACGACTTAGCGGAAGACGTATTTGCCAAATGGATGAAACGGCAGGCTGCCTCAAAGGTCATTGAAAAAGCCGACCCGGTCGCCGAGAAGCTAAGGTCCGTTCTCGCCCCGTTGGCGAAAGACGACGGCTTTCGGCTTGGCAATCAAGGCTACACCGTTCGGCGCGCGCGCGGAAAAGGTGCCTCTGGTTTCATCGTGGAGAAGAATCAAAAGGGCGAGTAGTACGCAGCCTAATTCAGCGCGGCTAATATCTCCTAGAAGACAAAATTTCGCTGGAGGCACTCGGTATTATGATCATATCGAACCGAAGCCCTCCGCTAGTTGTTGCACCGCTACCTCGCTTAAGAGAGCGGGCGCTGTCTTCCTAAAGTTAAATAGGTCATGCGTTCGACGGAAACATATGGCGGTGTGACTCCGCATCCATTTCCGTTTTGAACGCGTGCCTCGCCGCGAGCGCCTCTGCGCCCTGCCCCGCCGGTCGAGCGGTGATCTCGTCGATCAGACGCTTGAGGTTCGGTAATTCGTCCCAAGCCGCCTCGTCCAGCACGCGGGGCATCAGCCGCGCCCACCCCCAGGCCGCCATGTCGACGATTGTATAGCTGTCGCCCAGGATGTAGGGGCGGTCGGCCAGCCGGTCGTTGAGGATGCCGTAATGGCGCTTCGCCTCGAACCGGTAGCGATTGATCGCATAGGACAGTTTTTCCGGCGCATGAACTTGGAAATGCACCGACTGTCCGGAATAGGGGCCGACCCCGGTCGCCACGAACATCAGCCAGGATAATAATTGCCCACGGTCTGCCGACAGGAACTGCCCTGTCTTCTCCGCCAGATACAGCAGGATTGCATTGCTGTCGAAAAGTGTCGTATCGCCATCGACCAAGCTCGGCGCTTTAGCGTTCGGATTGATCGCCAGATATTCCGGCGTGTGCTGCTCACCCTTGCGGGTGTCCACCGGGATGGGTTCGTACGCCAGCCCCGACTCTTCCAGGAACAGGGCCACCTTCATCGGGTTTGGCCCCGTATTGTAATAGAACTTCAGCATGCGCCACCTCCAGAATGAGAATTCATTCGTAGCGTAAGCGGACGGACATGCCGAACGCCAGAAGCAAATCGGCAGCGGCCCCGCTACCGAAGCCCCATGCGAAGAACGAAACTACTGCTGTTGCGCTTTCCGCCGACGGCGCAGCCAAGAAAGGCCGGCCATGCCCATACCGAAGAGAGACAGAGCGCCGGGTTCCGGAACGCTGGTCCCATTCCCGCCGCCGGAGCCTGTGTCCGTGGTATTGATCGTCACCGACACATTATCGATCGCCCAACTTTCATCGGATCCGCCTTGCCAGCCGGCACCACTCGCAAACCATTCGACGACCAGCGTGTTGCCGGTATGAGCGATATCGTTAAAAGCCGCGAGATCGCCCATGTCGTAACCTGAGTCGTTAAAGAAAAAACCGTCGTTGGTGAACCCATTATCCGCAGTCGGGTCAATCACTTGGTTGGTGATAGAAGCAGATTGAGTGTGCCCTGGAACATTTGCATATGACTCCGAGAAAATTGACACACCGTCGATTTCAACATTGAAAAAGTCGGGACCCGAAGGATTCCCAGGGGCACCGTCCCATGAATCGATAACAGCCAGCAGGAAATCCAGACTGACCGTGTCGTGGGCCGGCAGTCCGATCAGCGTCAAGATCGTCGCGGCCGCCGGATTGCCTGAGCTATCGTTGCGGAGGAAATTGTCCGCAAAGCCACCTAAGCCCTTATAGCCTTGCGCGTCCTCGACCGAACCCGCGCCTGAGAAGCCGGCCGGCAAGCCGCCGCCGCTGAAATCATCACTGAACACGTTTAACGGGGCCGCTTCTGCCGCCGTTCCGGCAATCCCGAAGGCGAGAAGGCAGGCAACGGCGCCGAAGCGCTTTCGGAAGTGGGTTTTCATTGTTTTCTCCAATTTTTCATGGCGCCCCTCATTATCCGAACACGTTCCTTATTCGTGAGCACCACGACGCGGCGCAGAAAACCTGCCGCATGGGCCGCCTCACTTTGTCATCATGATTTCAGGAATGCCCCGGGCCCGCTTGACACTTACCTTCAATTAACTTGAAATTTTCGTTCAAATTTAACGTTCTGGCCGGGTTTTCGGCGTAACGTTCCGCTGAGAGCGGAAATAGAGCATCGGGCGGTTTCGGGGGAAACCACCACAGACACTCGGGCACCCGGCAAAACGGGCGGAATATCAATGCATGTGGCGTTTGGCGATTGTGTACTGGATCTGGACCGTCGCGAGTTGCGCCGGAACGGCGAAACCGTGCATACGCGGGCCAAGGTATTCGATGTCCTAAGCTACTTGGTCGCCAACCGCGACAGGGTCCTGCACCGCGACGAGCTGATGGCGCATGGCTGGCCCGGCTTGACCGTCAGCGATACGACCTTGAGCACCTGCATTCTTAGCGTCAGGCGCGCGATCGGCGACGATGTCGGGGACCCTCGTTTTATCAAGACGTTGCGTGGTCAGGGCTTTCGTTTCATCGCCGATGTGACATCGCTGGATGCTGAGGAAGGCGACAGTGCCCAACCAGTTCCCGATTATGGTCAGCCGGCCCATGCGCGGGATGACGCACTGTCCATCGCGGTCCTGCCCTTCGCCAACCTCAACAAAGATCCCAAGCTGGACTATCTCGCCGATGGATTGGCGGAAGACGTCATCACAGCGTTATCGCGCTTCAAGGCCTTCGCGGTCATCGCCCGAAATTCCAGTTTCCAGTATCGTGGTTTAGCCAATGATATTAAGAAGATCGAGGCCGAACTTCAGGTCGATTACGTTCTGGAAGGCAGCGTGCGCTGCGCCGATGACCTCTTTCGTGCCACCGCTCAGTTGATCCATGCCCCAACGACGAAACACGTCTGGGCCGAAAACTATGACGGAAAGATCGAGAACCTGCTCGCGCTGCAGGACGACATCTCGCAAAAGATCGCCACCAATATCGCGCCGCAGATCGATCTTGAGGAAATTCGCCGCGCTCCAAGCGAAAGCAGCGGCGATCTGCGCGCCCAGGAAATGGCCTGGCAGGCCCGCGCCTTACTGGATCGCGCACGGTCCGAGGGCAAGCCGGCGCTATATATGGATTGCATCGAGTTGGCAGAGAAAGCCGCCGCCTTGGACCCCAAATGCCGTCAGGCCTGGTGGGTAGTCTCGGTGGCCAACTTCCTTATTGCCTTCGCACGCCAGGGCAGCGATCCGGATGCCCATTTGGAACGTTCTCGAACGGCGGCGGAAAAGCTACGCGCGATCGATCCCAACGACCACTCCGCCTACATGGCGCTTGGGTGGGTCGGCTATATCGCGCGGGACCTGGAGCGCGCGCTGACCAACTTGACCCACGCACACGCGCTCAACCCGAATTGCACCATGACATTAATGCTGATGGGCGTCGCGGTGACATCGGTCGGTCGGGCCGAAGAGGGCTACGAACATTTGAATCGCGCAATGCGGTTAAGTCCCCGCGACATTTGGCTCGGTTTCATGCAAGCGGCCCAAGGCCTGACCTGTTTTGCGCTGGAACGATACCAAGAAGGCGTCGAACTCAGCCGCAAAGCGATCGACCGGGAGCCATATGCACCAGCCAATCATATCATTCTCGCCGCCTGCCTCGCCGAACTGGGAGACATGGAGGGCGCGGCAGCGGCTATCCGCGCGCAACGCGATATCAACGACGTATTTCTGCAGGAATATCTGGACCGAAAACGCCTGCCTTTCCAGATCCCGGAAATCGCCGAACACTACGCGGACGCCTTGCACCGCGCGGCCGATGCTGCGGCGTAGCGGATAGCCTGTTTCGAACGAATAATCTTTTTCACCTTCCTATTTTCCGCTAAGTAGCCAGCGTATGAATGCGTCTACGGACATAACAGCTTCTCCGAGCCAATCCCGGAAATCCGACCGGACGCGGCAGACGATTTTGGACGCCGCGGCGAAACTGTTCCGCGAACAGGGTTACCGGGCGACAACATTGCGGCAAATTGCCGGTCGGGCAAAAATTAAAGCCGGTAGCATCTACTACTATTTCGACTCAAAAGACCAAATCCTCGACGAGGTTCTGGAGCTTGGCATCCGGGTCATTCACGAAGCCGTAGAGAAGGCGGTTGCCGATCTGCCAGAAAAGACATCGGGCCGCATGCGGATCGAAACCGCCGTCGCAACGCATTTACATACGGTCTTGCAGTACAACGATTATGCGTCGGCAAACATCCAGAACATCCGGCATGTATCGCTTGCGGCGCGGAACCGAAACAAGGACCTTCGGCGGGCCTATGCCGAGTATTGGCACGACCTGTTCGATGTTGCGAAACGAGCGGGGGAAATCGGCAAGAATGTCGATCTCAGTATCGCGCGCCTATTCCTGCTCGGCGCATTGAACTCAACGATCGACTGGTACGATCCCAAGCAAGGATCGACGAAGCGCCTTGCCGAGAACTTCTGCAACATGTTCTTCGAAGGCAGCGAGCCTTAGGCAATCACCTCTCGCTGACGCAGCACCCCGCCCGGCAGTTTCTGGCCCTCGCTAAGGACATCCGCACCATCTTTGCGGATCGGGGCACCATTCACGATGACCGCCTTAACACCGGTCTCGTGCGAAACAAGCCGGTCGGCCCCGCCCGGAAAATCGTAAACGCGTTGTAACGGACCCGCACCAACCGTCAGCGGATCGAAAACTGTAATGTCCGCGGGCCGTCCCTCAGCAAGCAGCCCGCGATCCTTGAGACCGGCGACATCGGCAGGCTGCGACGTCAGCATCCGAACCGCCTCTTCCAGCGTGAACACCTTCTTTTCCCGAACCCAACGGCTCAACAAATAGGTCGGCTGGCACGCATCGCACAGCTGGCTCGCATGCGCGCCGGCATCGGACAGCCCCAACACGGTGCTGCCGCTCTTGAGCAACGGTTCGACTTCGTCTTCATTGTGGTTGGCGACGGGCATCCGGAACCGTGTCTCAAGGTTTTCGACCAGCGACAAGTCGAGAGCGAAATCGGTCGGCGACTGGTCACGTTCCTTTGCGACATCGAAAAGCAGCCGCTCGTCGAGGCTCGGGTCAGACAGGCTCTGGGATATGACCGTTTTGGCAAAGGACGACCGGAAGGTCTCGCGCACCGTTTCCATCTTCTCGCGGAATATCGTGCGGAACTCCGGGTCCTGGTAGAGCGTCTTCTTGCCGTTGAAGTCGGCCGCCGATACTGGTTGAAAGATCGACAGGGCTTCGAACATGAACGGTTCCTTGAACTGATACTCGAAATTCAAGGGCCGTGGCGTCACTTGCGGAAAGACCCGGAGGCCCTGCGCCATCATTTCCTCGGATTGCTCAAGCTGTGAAACATGGTCACCCTTGCCCAATGCAAGTCCCGCCAGTAGCGCCGTCCAGGACACCGTGCATCCGGGAATCTTGGCGAGCTCGGCATATTCTTCGAGGAACAGCCCCCGTCCAGCCGTAGCCTCGAGCAAGCCGCCGCCGGCGTCCCCCATGGCCCGCGCCATTGCGAATACTTCTTCCACATCGCAAACCCGGCTCGGAATTTTTCTACCGTCATAGGCGACATGGGTGGGCGCGCGCGACGTTGCAAAGCCGATCGCACCGGCCTCCATGGCTTCGGTAACGAGGGCCTGCATCTTCGTAATTTCGTCGTCGGTCGCGGTACGTTCCGTCGACTCTTCGCCCATTACATACATGCGAAGCGGCGTGTGCCCCAGCAGCACGCCGATATTGATCGACACGCCCGACGTATCGATGGCGTCGAGATATTCGGGAAAGGTTTCGAACGGCCATTCCGCACCCAGTCCCTCGTTCAAGGCAGCAACGCTCATGCCCTCGACTTTTTCCAGCGTACGCACGATCAGGTCACGATGCTCCGGGCGCGTGGGCGCGACGCCGAAGCCGCAATTCCCGATCACCGCCGTCGTCACCCCATGCCAGGGCGAAATCGACAGTTTCGGGTCCCAGATGACCTGGGCGTCGTAGTGGGTATGGATGTCGACAAAGCCTGGTGAGACGATGGCGCCCTCTGCATCGATCGTCTCTTTGGCATCGTCCGGCGCGTCGCCGAGCGCAACGATCCGGCCATCCGCTATCCCGACATCGCCGCGATAGCGTGTGCTACCGCTGCCGTCGATAATCGTGCCGCCCGTGATCTTCAAATCGTAGGTCATGTACTTCTCCTCGCTCTCAAGCGACCTCAAGTCCATACAGCTCGGAGACGTTGTCGTGAAGAATGCGATCGCATTCATGCTCGGTCATCCCGGCAGTGTGCTCGGCGAGCATTTCCTGGCTCCACGGCCAGGTCGCGTCGCTGTGCGGGAAGTCGTTCGCCCACATCAAACGATTGATGTTCATATGATCGCGCAGTTGAAAGGCCGACCAGTCGTCCTGGAACGTCATGTAGACGTTCTCTTTGAAATAATAACTCGGCAGCTGTTCAAGTTCGTCGCATTTCATCCAGTAGCGATGCCGCTTATAGGCGTGGTCCAGGCGATACATGTAGTGCGGCGCCCAGCCCGCATCAGCCTCGACGCAGACGAGCTTGAGCTTCGGATGGCGTTCGAAGACGCCACCAAAGATAAAGGTTCCGATGATGTCCTGGTTGCCCCGGATGATCGACAGGAAGGCGTTGATCTTCGGGCCCCGATAATCCTTCAACGCGTCTTGCCGGGAGGTCAGGATATGAAAGGACAACGGCATATTCATATCGACCACTGCTTCATAGAACGGATCGTACATGGGGTGGTGATAGTCCTCTTGCTGCGGCACCCCGACAAGCATCACGCCCTTAAAACCCATCTCCTTCGCCTTGCGAACTTCCTCGATGCCTTCTTCCGGCGAGGCCATCGCGATCTGCGGCATCCCGAACAGGCGGTTCGGCAAGCCGTCGCAGAATTCCTGCAGCCAGCGGTTATACGCATCGAAACAGGCACGCTTGTAAGTGAAGTCGGGATGATTACAGAGCATCATGCCAACCGACGGATATATGATCTCCGCTGCGACGCCGTCGCGGTCCTGATCCGCCCCGCGCACCTTCGAATCCCAGCCACCGCGATGCAACTCTTCGAACACGCCACCCTTGGTGCTGAGTTCGGAAGGATCCTTGCCCGCAGCGGCAACGAGGCTCAGAGGGATCGGCGTATCGAGCCCGTCGATCTGATAGATGTCGCCAAGCTTCTCATGCTTGACGACGCGCGGCGCGGTGTCGCGAAATTTTGGATCGATATAGTCGATATAGCAGTTCGGCGGTTCGGTAATATGCGAGTCTGCTGAAATCGGTCGTTTCGCCATCTTGCGTTCCCCTGCTGTCCAGCAACAATTCTAACGTTTGTTAGATTTAGTATATTGCCGCGGCGATGGGAAGCGGAAAAGCGACGAAACCAATACCGTCAGGCCGGCCGGGATAGTTTCCGAATTCGATTGTTCTCGGTGTCGCCGATATAGACTGAGCCGTCCGAAGCAACAGCCACGCCGTGCGGCCGCGCAAGCGACGATTGCGTCGCCACGACACCGTCGCCGGAGAAACCATGAGCCCCATCGCCTGCGATCGTACTCACCCGATCCGAACGCCAGTCGATTAGCCGGATTGCGTGGTTCTCGGTATCGACGATTAAAACGTTGCCGTCGCCATCGAGCGTCATTTCCTTGGGACGCTCGAAGATTGCCGACGCCACTGGACCGCCGTCGCCGCCATATCCGGTTTCGCCGGTGCTGGCCACAGTCGAAATGGTACCGTCACCCGGTGCAACCAGGCGTAGGGAACTTCCCTGCCGTTCCAGGATATAGATCCCGTCATCGCTGGGCCGGGACACAACGGCGCGCGCACCGAAGATGCCGGCCGCTACAGCCGGCCTGCCATCGCCATCATGCGCCGCTTCCCCTGTACCCGCGAATGTCGAGATGATGCCGCTCGATAAGTCGACCACGCGAACCCGGTTGTCCGCGACATCAGCGATATACAAACGCCCACCATCGCGTGAAAAAGCGAGACCATTTGGCTCGACCATTCCGGCCTCGCACGCCGATCCCCCATCGCCGGAGAACCTTGCTTTGCCCACCCCAACAAAGGTCGTCACCATGCCGGTCGCCCCATCGATCCGCCGGACCGCGGCGTTATGGCGGTCTGCGACGTAGATGGCACCGCTGTCATCGATCGCGATCCCGTAAGGTTCGTTGAAGCAGGCCTTGGTAGCGGAGCCGCCATCGCCGGAGTATCCCGCCACCCCGATCCCCGCGACCGTTTCGATAGTTCCGGATTGCGCCTCCACCCGGCGAACGCAGTGATTGAACGTATCGGTGAACACAAGGTTTCCCGCCGGATCGAAAGCGATGTCGAATGGATTATTGAGCGTAGCGTCCACCGCAGGGCCGCCGTCGCCAGCGAAACCTTCACGGCCATTACCGGCCACGGTCGAGATGACCCAGCCGGCGTACGGTGCGTCCTCTTTGCTCATTCCCGCCTCCTCACACAATGCGTTCGACAATCGCCTGATTGTTCACCATCAACCCGCCCAATCATAGAGCGACAAGGTTCTCCCGTGCGTGAAGAGCCAGCAACTGGTTATATGGCCGAAAGAGTCACAGTAGAGGATTCCAATATGGTGCGCGTTGAACGCCTGCTCGATCGCCCTATCGTCATGCCGGATAGCCATCCCTCAATCGGCAAGAATATCCAGGGCCCCTCCCTGATCCGGGTTCCCGATTGGATCCCCGATGCGTTGGGCCGCTACTACCTTTACTTTGCAGACCATAAGGGATCGTACATACGCTTGGCCTATGCCGACGACCTGCACGGTCCCTGGAACATCCATCCACCGGGCAGCCTGCATCTGCGCGACTCCTTGTTTCCAACCGAACCGCCGGAAGCCACCGAAGAGGAAATTGCCAGCTTCGCAGCGATGAGATCGTTAACCGGGAAACGGGCGCATTCGCCGCATGAGGAAGCCAGCACGCCGCATATTGCGTCGCCCGACGTCCATGTGAACGAAAAAGACCGGCGCATCGTCATGTACTTCCATGGCTTGGAGGCATACGGAAAACAGTTGACGCGGGTTGCCATATCCGCAGACGGGATCACCTTCAACACGCAACCGGAAGCCCTCGGCCGTACCTATTTTCGTGTCTTTGAATGTGGCGGCTATCATTACGCGCTGGCCATGCCGGGTCAGCTCTATCGATCGCGCAGCGGCTTCACCGATTTCGAGACGGGCCCGCGGCTGTTCAACGAGGACATGCGACACACCGCCGTGCTAGTGCGCGGGGATACGCTCAATGTCTTCTGGACGCAGGTCGGGTTCGCTCCCGAAAGTATTCTGCTGAGTACGATCGATCTGACCGGCGACTGGCTGCACTGGCGGGAGAGCGAACCGATCGAAGTGCTGCGCCCCGAGTTCGACTGGGAAGGCGCCGACGCGCCGCTCGAGCCTTCGATCCGCAGCACAGCGTATGGACACGTCAACCAGTTGCGAGATCCGGCGGTCTATGAGGAGGACGGTTCCGTATATCTTCTATATGCCGTCGCGGGTGAGAGCGGCATTGCCATCGCCCGAGTCGAACTGGATAGTTAAGAGGTCGCGGTCTCACCGTTGAACGTTCGCGACTATCTTCATTGCTCTCAATCTGAATCAAAAGGACCAACCGCCATGACCATCGAATTCGCCGAAGAAGAGCGGATGCTCCTCGACCTCGTCGAAAAGTTCGTCGAGAACGAACTGATGCCGCTGGAAAAAGCGGTCATGGAACGGGAAGCGGCCGGCGGCCCGCATGCGCTGACAGAGGAAGAGGAAGCGCCGCTACTGGCAAAATGCAAGGAGCTTGGCCTATGGGCGCTCGATGCGCCCGAGGAAGTCGGCGGCGCCAACCTGCCGACGCCAGTGATGTTGGCGATCGAGGAAAAGCTGAAAAGCACCATCACGCCATTCATCTTCCCGCCGGACTCTCCCAATCTGCATATGCTGATGGCTGTCGCATCACCGGAGCAGAAGATCAAATACATGCAGCCCTATGCCCAGGGCGAGGCAAAGTCCTGCATCGCAATTTCCGAGCCGGGCGCGGGCGGCGACCCGGCGCAGATGAAGACCCGGGCGATCCGCGAAGGCGACGAATGGGTCATCAATGGCCGTAAGATCTGGGTCTCCAACGTACCAAATGCGGATTTCATCATTCTGATGGCGGTGACAGACCCGGATCTGGGTGCGCGCGGCGGCATTACCGCCTTCATCGTCGAAAAAGGTACGCCCGGCTTCATCATCGAGCGGGAAATCCCGATGCTGGGCGGCGCACGCACCTATGAGCTGATCATGGACAATCTGCGCCTCAAGGACAGTCAGATCCTGGGCGAAGTCGGTCAGGGTTTCGCCCCGATGCAGAAACGCCTGACTGTGCGCCGCCTGCAAATGGGCGCGATGTGCGTCGGCATGGCCCAACGCGCGCTGAAGATGATGTGCGAGCATACCCAGCAGCGCGAGACCTTCGGCACCAAGCTCAGCGACCGTCAGGCCATCCAATGGTGGGTTGCCGACGCCGCAACCAAGATCCACGCGACGCGCCTCATGGTCATGGATGCCGCCGAGAAACAGGACCGCGGCGAAGATGTCCGCACCGTCGCCTCAATGATCAAGGTCTTCGCCACCGACATGGCGACAGAGGTCCTGGACAACGCGATGCAAAGCTTCGGCGCGATGGGCATGGCCCGCGAAATGCCCTTCGCTCTGATGACTCAGCGTCTCCGCCTCATGCGGATTTACGAAGGACCGACAGAGGTTCACCGCATGGTCATCGCGCGGCGAACCTTGAAGGAATATAGCTGAAGCAATGGCTTGCGTTGTTTAGGCCTGCAATGCAACTGCCCAAGCGAAAACGAAAAACACCGCCGCACCTATGCCCAAGAAACGCTTGTACCGCTCTGTGAATACCGCGCGGGCGTCCAAAGCACCGAAGGCGAAACCGAACAGGCAGCCGGAAGCGAAGCCGGTGACGTGGGCGAAAATGTCGGTCCGTTCGCCTCCCATGCCGATGAAGGCCAAGACCGCAACGCCGCACCCTAACGGGATCCATCGGTTCAAGCGCCTTCCCCGCCGGCTCCAGCTATAGGCCGCGAGAAGGCCGACGGCAGCGAAGAGCGAGGTCGATGCACCAATGGACGTATGGCTTGGGTTCTGGGCATAAGCATTGATCAGATTACCGAGTGCGCCACCGAACACGATGCCCGACAGGGCAAGCCCCCAGCCGAGCAGCTCCCCCGCGAGAAAGACGAAAATCAGACCGAAGAACAGATTACTGACCAAATGTGCTGTGTCGACATGCAAGCCGAGCGCCGTCACGGCGCGCCACCATTCGCCGTCCCGGATCGACGCGGCGTGACTCACGCCCACTTGCAGCCAGTCGATCGCAAACAATTGGTCGCGTTGCAGGATGTAAATGCACAGGATGACGACTGCATACAGCCACGCGCATGTGATGCCGTCCTGCACCTTAAGCTGCGGGTTGAACTTTTGCGGCCGGTCCTTGTTCTCCTGAACGTAGAGATGCACCTGATGGCGTGCGCGGCTGGCGTCCCGAACATAAACCTCCAACGCGAAGTCGCCGTCAAAGCTCACCAATTTACAGCGGATACCCATGGCCATCAGCACGAGCGCATATTCGGCGCACCGCTCCGGCGACGGCGATCTGAAGAGCGAAATGGTGTCGTGCTGCGCGTTCCGCATGGCGCCTCAAAGTGACTGCGAGATTTCCACGACCTCGCGCGTCCGCTTGACCTTGTCCTCCCAGACCCGATCGAACTCCGCGATCAGTTCCTTTATGGCGTCCGAATTGGAGATCGCCTCGGCTGCCGCCAGATCGGGAAACTCGTAAAAAGCGAGATGGGTCGAAGGTTCCAAGGAACTCCAGCCCCGCATCGCACTCAGCGCCTTGAACGCCAGGTGCGCATCGGGCAGATGCTCCGTCTCGTACCAATGATCGAACTTATCCCGATCTGCATCGGGAACCACAGCGCGAACCATAAGATAGGCGGACATAGGTGACCTCCGTTTCCAACCTTATATGTGCCTTGGCGCAGCAAGGCACAATACATAGATATCATATATCACAAAGGCTTAGCGCGCGCGTCAAAACGCACGTGACAAATTCGCCAGCTTGTCCTATATCCTCCGCATGAACCTCGCGACCGCCGCATATTACTTTTGGTTTTTTGGATATCCGGAGCCCATGGCGGACGGAGGGGTACGTTTGATCTAAAGACCGATCAAAGAACATCTCGAAACCGCCAGAACCCTGGCGGTTTTTTTATGCCGCCGGCCTGGCCCAGAAACAGGGAGACACGCCGTGTTGGACATTCATGAAGACAGTCGCATCCGCGACAACACCGTCGATAGCGATCATTTGCGCGAAATCGCGACGGACGACATTCGTATCCGCGATATCAGGGAACTGAACACCCCCGCCGAGATCATCCGCGAATTCCCGCGCACCGATACAAGCACCCGCACGGTCACGGGTGCGCGCCAGGCGCTTCAGGATATTGTGCACCGGCGCGACGACCGGCTGGCGGTTATCATCGGCCCCTGCTCTATCCACGATCCCGAAGCGGCAATGGACTACGCTGCGCGGCTGGCCGAACTGCGCCACACGCTCGGCGACAGGCTGGAGCTCGTCATGCGGGTCTACTTCGCCAAACCGCGTACGACCGTGGGCTGGAAAGGGCTGATCAACGATCCCAATCTCGACGGCAGTTTCGAAATCGAGCGCGGCTTGCGGCTGGCGCGCAGTCTGCTGCTCGATATCAACAATCTCGGCCTGCCCGCCGGCTGCGAGTTCCTCGACATGACGATCCCGCAATACATCGCCGATCTGGTGTCCTGGGCCGCCATCGGCGCGCGCACGACGGAAAGCCAGGTGCATCGCGAGCTCGCCTCCGGCCTCTCCTGTCCAGTCGGCTTCAAAAACGGCACCAGCGGTGACGTGAAGATCGCCGTCGATGCGGTCGCCGCCGCCGCACAGCCGCATCATTTTCTCGCCGTCACCAAGGAAGGCCGTTCTGCCATCGCTACTACGGCGGGCAACGAGGACTGCCATATCATCCTGCGCGGCGGCAGCAAGGCGCCGAATTACGACGCCGAAAGCGTCGATGCCGCCTGCGCCGCAGCGGCCAAATCCGGCCTGACGGAAGCGGTCATCATCGACGCCAGCCACGCCAACAGTAGCAAGGATCCGGACAAGCAGCCCCAGGTCATGGCGGACGTCGCCCGCCAAATCGCCGCTGGCGACCAACGCATCGTCGGCGTGATGATCGAAAGCCACCTTGTTGGGGGACGCCAGGATCTCGTCGCGGGCGAGTCTCTCACCTATGGGCAGAGCATCACGGATGGCTGCATCGATTGGGATTCGTCGGTCGCGGTTCTGGAAAACTTGGCGGGCGCTGTGACCGCGCGACAGCGGGCAGTGGCTCGCTAGGCGTTAGATTACCGAGACTTAGTTCTTGTAAAACGCGGATTTTGTTTCTCTTAATCGGTGCACTTCTTGTAGTCTTGCAATGCGTGAAAAAATGCCCTTCGGCACACTCAAGTGTCGAGGGGCATCATCGAACTTGACCTCACACCTCCAGGACGAGAAATGAAATCTTTCACTATAATCTCCGGGCTTCTACTCCTCCTGGCCCTGGCCGGATGCCAGACTACGGGAGCCGAAGAGACGGACAACATCTCCGAAGGGACTAGCAGCGCTCCAACAACGACGAAAGCTCAGCCGAACGTTGCGGCAATCCCTGGATATAGCCCAGTCGACGGCGAAAAATTCACTTATATCCTCGTCAGTCCCACGAAAGAAATACCGACCAAGCAATACAAGATACTGAAAGAAACAATCGAAAATGGATTGAGAGAAGCCGGCAAACTTGCCGAAAACGGCGCGTCAGCAAAACAGGTCGAAGTTTTGTTTACAAATTACCGTATGCGCTCACCCGGTGTCCGCTTTTCAGTCGGTACGTTGGCTGGCAAGGACAAGATCGAAACGATGGTCCACATCAAGAATAGCGGCAACGGAGAAATACTCCATTCTCAGTTTTTTCGGACAGGGTCCGCTAGGGCATGGACAGGTATCGGCAAAGTGCTAACCAAACATGCCAACAAAGTCGTTGCCTACGTTGTTAGGGGAAAAGGAAATAAACGGAAACGGGCGAATTAAGACAGAGTCACGAAAAACGCTCATCCGTGCTATGGTCTTACCTCTCGCAGCACACTTACCGACTCCGCAGGCCTTCAATAGCGCAACGATTTTCTAGCTTTCTGCGGATCAGGCGGCGAACTGACCACACACATGGAGAAATTCGGAATGGCCGAACCAAAATTCGATGCCGATGCGATGGGGAAACTGGCAAATGCACTGAATTTTATCTGCGGGCCCGACCATCCGACGGCAGTCGCCCTCAAGGCCGCGGCCGAAAGCGGCACCGAACAGGACGCCAAGAAGGCCCGCACCCTGTTTCTCAGACTAAAACCCGGAGACCGTAAGGCCGCGTTGACGATGATCGCCGATTGACCAGCATGACAAACGGGAAACAATCTTTTCAGTCGGCGTCGAGCACGCCCTTCCCTTCGCCACCATATGGACCGCCTTGTGGCTTCTCTAGCGCAGCGCTAACGGTGGATATTATGATGCTTTTATAACGCGGAAATTCTCGGGAGAAATTCGCATGAGCATCACAGTTGAGCGATTGGGAAGCAGCTTCGTCGCGGAGGTGCACGGTGTCGATATCGAGAACCTGAGCGACGCGGACTGGACAGTGCTGCACCGCGCCTATCTGGAAAACAAGATCCTAGTGATTCCGGACCAGGACCTTTCGGTCCACGCCTTTGCCGCGCTCGGCGCCCGGTTTGGCGAGGTGGTTCGGCACCCGGTCGCCAAATTCGCGCATCCCGATGAGCCGGACGTCATGATGCTGTCCAACGACACGAGCTATGGCAAACCGGTCGGCGTGAAAGATGCGGGATCGTTTTGGCATTCGGACCGGTCCTACATGCAGCGCACCTCCAATGAAACCATGCTGTATTCGGTCGAAATCCCAGACGAAGGGGGCGACACCTATTTCGCCGACCTTGAGGCGGCATACGAAGACCTCCCGGACGCGACGAAGCGGCGCATCGGCGGGCTGCGCTATATCTCGCACTACCGCTGGACGAAGGACCGGGACGATCCGGAGTCGCGCTGGTCGTTCATGACGCCTGAGGAGCGGGCGAACACGCCACCCACCGACCGGCCGGTCGTGCGAATTCATCCGGAAACGGGCCGCAAAGCGCTCTTCGTCTTTCCCGGGATCACGACCGGTGTGAAGGGTATTGTCGGCATGGAAGAAGCCGAAAGCGATGCCCTATTGGAAGATCTTTACGGTCATTTGACCCAGGACAAGTTTCAGTATCGTTTCAAATGGGGTGGGCCCGGCACCGTTCTGATCTGGGACAATCGCTGCGTCATGCACAAGGCGACGACGAAGCAGCTGTCGGCCGACAAGATCCGCACGCTCTACCGCATCAGCACGTTGGGCGGCGTTCCTTGAACGGGCGTTTTACGGCATGAACGGCCCGAAAATCGAACCGATTGCAAAGTAGAACGAAACGACCCTCGAGTCGTTGCGCGCGCTTAACAACGACAACGCCGTCGAGACATCGTTCCTAGTGCCCGAGCAATGGCAATCGATGACCGCCGGCGCGTTCTCCGCGAGTTGCGTCGCCGAAGCGGCGGCGTTTCTCATCGCATTCGATCAGGACGCCGATTACGACAGCGCCAACTTTCATTGGTTTCGCGAACGGCTGCCCCGCTTTGTCTATATCGACCGGATCGTCGTCGACCAGCGGCACCGCGGTGCGGGGCTGGCGCGCGCGTTGTATGAAGATCTGTTCGCGCGAATGCGCGACGCAGGGCACGATGTCGTCGGATGCGAAGTCAACCTCATCCCTCCGAACCCTGGCTCCGACGCGTTTCACGCCCGGATGGGTTTTACGGAGATGGGCCGCGCTGCGTTACCCGGACAAGAAAAAACCGTGCGGTATTTTTCGAAATATTTGAGCGGTTAAAATAACGGCGTCAATTGCGCCCAATTGGTTAAAACGGGCGCTCGATGCGCCTTGAAGGCCAGACGTGCTTATCGTTAATGATTCCTAAATACGCCTCATGCGAGATTCCTGGTTTGAGTACTTAGCTCGCAAATTGCGAGGCTGCCATGGTGCGCATATGTTCGACGCTTTCACACAATTAGCAGAGCCGGCTTTTGAATTCATCATTACGCAGTTTCTTATAGTACTGACATATCCGATCTCTCCTAAACAGCGTATTTTCTGGCTATATCTTTGCAGCTCCAGCGTTCTGGCCTTCTATGTTTTTTACATTAGCGCAAAGCACGATTCGGCAACGAAGCTTACTGTCCGGGCGTTTGTAAGGTTTCTTTTTCCAACGGAAGTCTGGCGCCGGTCATCCGCATGGTTGGACGTCCGGTATTTCTTTTTTCACCAAATATTCCGCGTCGTTATCTACGGCACCTTTTTAACCGGCGTCTTGAACCTGACCTTCGAATTTATCACGAACGGACCCAGTCCGACAGGCGGTAGCAAACTAACGATAGACTCAAATATTGCGGATATAGCGATCTCGACAGCCTATATGTTTGTACTTATCGCGTTCATCGATTTCGCAGCCTATGGCATCCACTACCTACAGCATAAGGTGCCGATTTTATGGGAATTCCATAAGGTGCATCACAGTCTGGAAGTGATGCATCCGTTGTCCAACTACCGCGAACATCCTATCGACAATATTGTTTACGCGGCTGGCACCGGATTGGCTTATGGGTTGCTTATGGGTTTCGCCAGCAATCTGTTCGGTTACGTACCCGATATGCCACACCTTTTGGGTGTTCCCTTGCTGATATTCGCCTTCAACATTTTGGGGTACAATTTGAGACATTCGCATGTGTGGCTGCGCTGGCCGGGACGATGGTCGGTGCTGTTTGCATCACCCGCACACCATCATATTCATCACAGCTACCATCCAGATCATATCGACACGAACTTCGCATTTCTGTTTCCTTTTTGGGATGTATTATTCCGCACATATCACCTCCCCGAGACCAATAAAGATGTTCGCTTCGGTCTATCGGCGCAGCCGACGACGGAATACAAAAGCTGCCTGGGAATATACTTTATTCCCATTCGAAGCGCCTTAGCACCGGCGTTCAAACGGCTGGAGCGCGTTCTTAAGCAGCTCACCATCCGAATTCACCGTCAGCGATAACTCCTCCATCACTAATTGTGGGAATCCCCCGAATCAAGACTGCCTCTCACAGCAACTCAACCTGAGCACATTCGAGGCTGAGGTACGGCGCAAAACCTTGGCGGTACCGCGCACCTATGACTCGCAAACAGCTCTCGCGTTCTTATACTCCTCCCAAAGAGCAATAGAATTGGACGGAGTGCGTGAGGATGGAGTCAGCGGATACGCGGGTCGCAATCATCACCGGAGGCGCTGGCGGGATCGGGCAGGCGATGGCGCGGCGGATGATCGTCGACGGGCACCGGCTGGCGCTGATGGATATCGACGGCGATGCAGCAGCACGCGTTGCGGCGGCAATCAACCAAGAGGCCGGTACGAACGGCGTGTTCGCAATTGGCGGCGACGTCTCCCAAACTGCCGATTGCGAGCGGGCCGTGGCGCAAACCGCCGATGCCTTCGGGCAGGTCGATATCGTGGTCAACAATGCGGGCTTCGGCGCCAGCAAGATTCGCCCTGACGGCGAGAAGAACTTGCTCACCCTTGAAGAACTTACCCCCGAGGTCTGGCATCAATTCTTCTCCGTCAACATAGACGGCCCGCTGCAGATGATCCGCGCGGCATTGCCTGGCATGCGAACGCGCGGCTGGGGCCGGATCATCAACGTAACGACGAGCTTCTTCACCATGTTGCGCAACATGCCCTACGGTGCCAGCAAGGCGGCACTCGAAGCAGGCTCCGCGGCCTGGGCGCAAGAACTCGACGGCACCGGCATCACGGTCAATGTCGTCGTCCCTGGCGGACCGACGGATACCCCCTTCATCGCGCCCGAGTCCGGCTTGGACCCCGCGAAGATGCTGCGCCCCGACGTGATGGGCCCACCGGTCGCCTGGCTGTGTTCGCGCGATGCGGACAACGTCACTGGACAGCGTTTCATCGGCGGCAAGTGGGACCCTGCCCTGCCCGACTCGGAAGCCGCCACCATCGCGGGCTCTCCTGCTGGCTGGCCGGAATTGGCCGCGTCGACGGTGATCTGGCCCGACGATTGACCAAAGAAGGACGGTTGCTCCGTCGATCTCCCCAAATCGTAACCGAATGAGAGCCCGTATCTGTTTAAAGATTTTGTAAAGCGCGCTGTTCTGGCGTGACCCTGCCCCCATATCGGGCGGGTCATGAATTACCCCGCTTTCGATATTCATACAGCACCTGCGCCACCTTCGCCGGACGATACGCTGGCTTCGGTCTGGACCCGTAGCGCTGCCCGGTACGGTAACCGAATTGCACTTCGTGCTGACGGTGAAGATATCACCTATAGGGCATTGGATAAAAAAGCGCGGGCTTTCGCGGTGTCTCTCTCCCAAGGTGGATTAGGGGCCGGTGATATTTGCGGCGTGCATCTCGAACGCTCGATCGATTATGTGATATCGATCCTCGCGGTCACGCTGACAGGCGCTGCCTGGCTGCCACTCGACCCGCTGTATCCGACAGCCCGTTTGCGGCACATGGCGGAAGACGCGAAAATCCAACATCTCGTCGGTCACGCTGACACGCCGCCGCTCGCACTCAACCCGCCGCCGCGAATGTATAGTCCAAACACCACAGTGACTTTGTCTACTCAGGCGAAAAATTTCAGCCCGACAAATGCAAGGGATCGAGCCTACGTAATCTATACCTCCGGTTCCAGCGGGGAGCCCAAGGGCATCGAGATCGAGCATCGCAGCCTGATCGCATTTCTCGAAGCAATGCGGGAACTGCTTCCGCCCGAAGCGCTGGAACAGGTCTTCGCCGTCACCTCGCCCAGCTTCGACATTTCCCTGCTTGAAATGCTCCTGCCGCTAGTCTGTGGTGGCACCGTAACTCTCGCCTCGGCGACAGAAGCGCGGGACGGCCGATTGCTGTCGACGCACCTTCAGGAAGAACGTCCAAGCCTACTGCAGGCGACACCCGCAACGTGGCGCATGTTGCTGGCCGCAGGCTGGACAGGCCATGAGCAATTGACCTTGCTCACCGGTGGCGAAGCCATCGCACCTCCAATGGCACGCGAGTTGATAGCCAGAGCCGATAGCGTTTGGAACCTTTACGGTCCCACCGAAGCCACTGTCTGGGCGACCGCATCAAACCTGACCGAAGAGAGCATCGGCTCCCGATCCGTGCCCATTGGCATCCCTCTCTCGCATGCTGATATCTGTATCCTTGACGGGAATGACGAGCCCATCTCTGGCGCAGAAGCTGGGGAACTATGTTTGCTGGGGCCCTGTTTGGCACGGGGCTATCTCAACCAGCCGTCGCTAAGTGCGGAAAAGTTCATAACCCTGCCCCAGGGTCGCGCCTATCGCACTGGTGATCGCGTCAGCCGTCGTCCCGACGGCCAACTCGCCTTTCATGGCCGCGTCGACCGTCAGATCAAGCTCAACGGTTTCCGCATCGAACCGGCGGAAGTGGAATCCGTACTCAGCACTCATCCCGAAGTTCAGGAAGCGGTCGTGGATGTCAAAACGATAGATGACAATGATTCCCGTCTTGTCGCCTACATCGTGCCGGAAACGTTCGATCCCGGACTGCAGCGGCGGCAGCGGCTGGCGGAGCACTGGCGCACGATCTGGTCGCAGGAATATGACGCGGCCCGTAGCAAACAGACCGATCTCACATTCAACACTGCCGGCCTACGCAGCAGTTATGACGGCGCCCCGATCCCGGAAGCTGAGCTTCGCGACATCGTCGAGCAGAGTTTCGAACGCGTTAAGGCATTTGCCCCGAAACGCATCCTCGATCTTGGTTGCGGTGGCGGCTTGATGCTCTTTCCGCTCGCGCCCAGTTGCGAACAATATACCGGAGTCGATTTTTCTCCTCAGGCAATAGCCGGTCTGGAACGCGAGACAAATCGTCTCGGCCTGAGCAATGTCACGCTGCTTGAGCAGTCTGTCGACGATCCTTCCAACATCGAAGCTGGCGATTTCGACGCCGTGGTGCTGAACACGGTCATTCAGTATTTCCCCGACACAGACTACCTGACCACCGTTCTGGACAATGCGCTGCGGGCGTTGCGGCCGGGCGGCGTCATATTCCTGGGCGATGTCCGGGAACTCGGTGCGCTCGACGCGTTTCATGCGGCTGTTCTCCGGGCAAACGCCGACGATCAATTTGACGCGACGCGTTTGCGCGAAGAGCTGCGCAGCCTCGCCGGCCGAGAAACCGAACTGGTATTCGATCCCGGATGGTTCGAGGATTACGCATCCTCACAGCCATCGTTGACCGCCGTGGAAATCGCCTACAAGGAGGGAATCTTTCGCAATGAGGTCATCGATTTTCGCTATGACGTGGTTTTGCGTAAGGGTGGCGCTCCAACGTTCGTTGAGCCCGACCTAATACACGCCTGCGCGGCAGATGAAACGGGCCTCGAACCCTTATGGACACGCCTTGCAGCGCAACCTGAGGCCTGTGTCCTCGTAAAGAATATCCCAAACACCCGGCGGCAAGATGCCTTCGCTTTTCATCGGTTGCTCCAGGCAAATTGCAATGGGGAATATCCCGGCCCGAGTGAACCTCCCGCGTACAATCCAGGCGATGTGGTTTGCAAAGGCCGTGCGCTCGGTTACGAGGTCACTCTTCTACCGGATCGCACGGGCTCCCCCGAACATTTCGCGGCGCTGCTTGTCAAGAATGGTCCGGGCGTCACCATCTGGAGCCACAGGCCAAAAACAGCGCAAATGCGGCACGCTCCAGCACAGCTCAGCAATGCGCTTCAGCAGAGCCTGGCCGTACCAGGCCAAGATCACAAATCCCTGATCGGCGACTTGCAGCAGCGCACCGCGAGCAGTTTGCCCGGCGCGATGTGCCCCGCCCACTACGTCATCCTTCGCGAACTCCCCCTCACCCCCGCACGTAAAGTCGACCGGCACGCGCTGCCGCTTCCATTGAATGGACGCCCGGACCTGCCCACAGCATTCCTGCCCCCGCGCGATGCCTTGGAAATGCAGCTCGCAAACATTATCGGCGACATCCTTGGCGTAAGTTCCGTTGGCGCGCGGGACGGTTTCTTCGACCTTGGCGGCGACTCCTTGGCGACTGTCGAACTTTTGCTCGCCATCGAGGACGCGCTTGGTGTCAGCGTCGAACTGGTGCATTTCCTCGACGCGCCCACCGCCGAAGGGTTGGCGATCTTAATCAACGAACAACGGGAGTTCCGGCCCGCGACGGCGCTCGTCACTTTGCGGCCCGACGGCACCGGCGAGCCTTTGTTTTTCATTCATGGCGCCGGTGGCCTCGCCTTTACGGTCTTCGAATTGGGGCAGGCACTGGCTACCGACAGGCCGGTCTTTGCCGTCCAGGATCCCGCCTGCGATCCCAGCGTCGAGCCTGCACGCACGATAGAGAGCATGGCAACCGCCTTGATCGGCCAGATCTTTACTGTGCAGCCGAGCGGCCACTATCATCTTTGCGGTCATTCGTTCGGCGGCTTGCTGGCTTATGAGATGGCGGTTCAGCTAAAAGCCAAGGGCCAAGAGATCGCCTTCCTCGGCATGCTCGATACGCCGACGCCACCGAAAGCAACCGAGGGCGATGGTGTCGGAGCGCGGGCGCGGCTGTGGCGGCGCGAGCTCCGATTTTTGAGTCAAATACTCACGCAGGCAGGACCTATGGCAGCAGATGGATGCTACGTCCTGTTCGGGGCCGAGGCGCGCTATCATAACCGTAACGAAGAGGCCCGCTCGGTTCCCGGTCTTCTGCGCGGTCTTTGGGCGAATGTGCTGTTCCGCTACTTTCACCGTCGTGCAGGGTTGGCATCGGCCGTCGAACGGGACTCCCGGCTGCTGATGTTGCGACAGCCCGGTATTCGACGGGCCATCCGCCTCACCGGTATCCACGACGCCGCCCGCCGGCACTATCGCCCGCAATGCTACGACGGAACGATCCATCTTATCCGGGCCGAAACGGTATCAGCCGAAACCCAAGGCTTCCCGGACAAAACGCTCGGCTGGAACCGCCTCGCGAGCCATGTCGACATCCAACGGTCACCCGGCAGTCACTTCACCATGACCCGCGGCGAGAACGCGAAACATCTCGCCGTGGCATTGGAACGAGCGTTGAAAGAGGCGCAGCATTAGCGCACCGCGGAGAGCTGGCGTATCTCGCCAAGCGTCGACTCCAGGTCACGCACTTCGCACCAGCCGACGCGCATCATCTCGATCGCCGGATCATGCAGATGCGGCAGCGTCGTGCCGGTACAGTCCTCGATCACGATCGGCTTGAAGTCGCGGAACATCGCGTCCTTTGACGTTGCTGCGACGCATTGGTTGGTAAGCACACCCGCGATCAATACCGTATCCGCGTGGAGTGCCCGCAAGACACCTTCAAGGTTCGAGTTATAGAAGGCGCTCAGCCGGGTCTTGTCGACATACCAATCGTCTTCGCGTGGTTTGAGTTCCTCGAATATTTCATATCCCCAAGTATTTTGGCGCAACCCGCCGTCCTTCAGAAACGGCCGTAGCCGCATGAACGGTCCGCCGTCTTCCACACCGCGCGAGCCATGGCGTGTCCAGACGACGGGAATGTTCTTGGCGCGGGCGTCCTTCAGAAGTTGCCGGGTCGGCTCGATCACACGGCGCATATGCGCAATATCGATGCCCTTCTGCGCGTACCAGCCGTCGGGATGCAGGAAGTCGTTCTGCGGATCGATAACGACAAGCACCGTGCCCCCCGGTACCAGATCCCAATGCGCCGCCTCGAACGGTACGCCTACTGGATCGTCATCGGTCATCGTTCCCCCTGTTGCTAAAGACCCGCGGCCACATCCGCCAGCCGGCGCATGGTATTCAGCGCTTGATCTTCGGTTAGTCCCGGCCAACGCACGCGGGTGATGATATGATCGATGCCCAACTCGTCGCGCAGCCATCGCAGGCGTTCGGCTACCGTATTCTCGTCACCGACAAGGAACTTCCGCTCCATTAGCGCCTCGAATTCGGTACGGCCGTCGAATTTGACCCGAGTCGAGGGCGAGCCCCAGGCCTGGTAGGCACTGTATTTGGCGTAAAGAACGTCGCGCACTTCGGCAACTGCCGCCTCATGCGTCGCACCGATATAGCATTCCCGCATGGTCGGCCGTTCCGGCGCAGGCGTTTCCCGTGCCGCATCGAATTCGCCGTATAGCTCCTGCAATTCATCGAAGCTGGGGTTCATGCTCGACACCCAGACATCGCCAACACGTGCCGCGCGGCGTACCGCCGCCGGGACGCTGCCGCCGATCCACACCGGTGGCCCAGACGGTTGCTTCGGCTTCAGGCTGATCGACACGTCGTCGACATCAAAATACTTACCGTGATGCGTTACGCCGTCCTCGACCCACAATCGGCGGATGAGTTCAAGTCCTTCAGTGAAACGGCCCACCCGCTCCTTTATTGGCACGCCGATGGCGGCAAACTCATCAGCGCGATAGCCCATGCCGGCACCGAAGATCAGCCGTCCGCCTGTAATCCAGTCCAAACTCGCCATTTCCTCCGCCAGCACGACCGGACGCGTAAACGGCAGCAGGAAAACGCCCGTGCCGAGTCGCAGCCGGCGCGTATGCGCCGCCAGCAGGCCGATGAGCGGACCGGGCTGTATGGACGCGTAAGGCGCCGACACGTAGTGCTGTGGCAGCCACGCCGAATCATAGCCGAGTTCGTCCGCCAGTTCGGCCTGCCGCACCAGGCCGGCGATACCCTCCTCGATATCCGTTCCCGGATCCCACTGCGCCTGCAGAAAAACGCCGAGTTTCATACCTTGTTTCCCATGTTCCGATTGCGCATTGCAGCATACCGCTTTCGGCAAGAATAATCTGCAATCGGTCGCCGTGATCGAACTTATCAGATGAATGCGCCGCCGATTTGCGCCCTAGGCTCGTTGCGTTAAGCTCTCCTTCGATCGGCAATAGCCAGGAGGGCGGCAAGATGAGCGGTGATACGGACCTGTTTGAGATCATGCGTACGATGCGGGCGATGCGGCGTCTGAAACCCGACCCTGTGCCGGACGAACTGATCCGCAAGATTCTAGAAGCTGGCATCTACGCGCCCAATGGCAGCAATGCTCAAAGCTGGCGCTTCCTGGTCGTCAAAGACCCGGAAATCAAGAAGGCAGTTCAAGTCCATTACAAGCGGGCCTACGACGAAATCGTCAGCCCACGCTATGCCGGTGCCGCACCGCCGCCGGGTTCGACGGAAGAGAAATACACCCGCCAGCACACCGCGGTGGGATATCTGACGGACCATTTCCACGAAGCCCCGGTGTGGATCGTGCCGTGCATCGATCACGGCGACTCGACACCCAACCGTCATTCCGGTGCGTCGATCTATCCGGCGGCACAGAACATGCTACTGGCGGCGCGCGCGCTGGGACTCGGCTACACGCTCACAACCCGTCACCTGCTGTTCGAAAAGGAATCGGAGGCAGCGCTGCGCCTTCCGCCGGGAGTACATTCCTATGCCATCCTCCCAATCGGCTATCCCATGGGCAGGTTCGGACCCGTCGGCCGCGGTTCGCTGAGCGATTTCGTCTATGAAGACAGTTGGGGCCAGCCGGCCCCGTGGGTCTAGCGGCGGGAGGAGCAAATGAACGCAGCAACGCAGAGCATGTCGACCTTCGAGGTCGTGGACCATGTAGCAAGGATCACCCTCAACCGGCCGAAGGCAATGAATGCGCTCAATCCGGAACTTCGCTGGGAACTCTCCCAACATTTCGACGAGGTCGAACGCGACGACGATATCTGGGTCGCGGTCGTCACGGGCGCGGGCGACCGGGCGTTCTGTGCCGGCGCTGACCTCAAACATCGCGCGCGCGAACGGGACGCGGACGACGCGCAGCGCGCGCACTGGGCCAAGCTCGCCAGCGAGACGAAGAGTCTGATCGAGCGCTGGCATTTTCCGAAGCCAGTGATCGCCCGGGTCAACGGCTTCGCGTTGGGCGGCGGCCTTGAGCAGGCGCTGGCCTGCGACATCATCGTTGCCGCCGACCATGCCGAGTTCGGACTGCCTGAACCGCGGCGCGGGCTGATTGCCGGGTCGGCCGGCGTGCACCGCCTGCCCCGCCAAATAGGCCTCAAGCCGGCGATGGGCTATATGCTGACCGGCCGACACATGCAAGCCGACCGCGCCTATCAGCTCGGCCTCGTCAATCAGGTCGTGCCGGCCGTTAAGCTCGACGACGCCGTGGCGGAATGGGTCGCGGATATTCTGCGCTGTGCGCCGCTCGCGGTGCGCGCGACCAAGGAAGCGGCGATGCGGGGGTTGGACCATCCCCTGCCGCAGGCCTACTACACACCCTATGAAGCCAATCGCCGGCGGGAGCGCTCGGAGGATTCGCAGGAGGGTCCGCGCGCCTTTGCCGAGAAACGTCCGCCGCGCTGGACAGGACGATAATAACTACCGGTTAACTACCGGGTATGCCGTCGTCCTTGCAGCACGCGAGGCGGGAGGAAACATCGTTCTGACAACTATAAACCACCTGCTTGATTGTGCGCTACGGGAGCTATCCTTGCGGATATCTTCAAATATTTGCTTCGTGCATAGTGATTTATTAACAAAACATTAATTTTACAAATAAATCTGCTCAGTCAATTAAGATAAAGTCATTATTTCGCCTTAGTTTCGCCATCTATCCTTAATAGAGTCAGAAATTCGTAAGGGGCTGAACAAACGAACGTCAGGCGACGGCGTTCCCGTTCACTATTGGGGGTAAAACAATCAACAATGTTACAGATGGATACAGCGCTACCTGCTGTCATAAACGCCGGTATGAACCGCAAGATCAGAGAGGCGTTCAATAATCCTGTCGACGGACAGCCGGCCTCCCGAGGCATGCCGATGGAGGCCGAAGTAAAGCACTATTTCAACACTTTCCTGACATTTGAAAATGCAACATTCGACGCGTTCCTGACCCGGCTATCCGGAGAAATGGCGCAAAATTTCGCGGGGCTGGATCTGACATTGCCTTGGATCCGGCAATGCGATGCCCTGAACAACGTCCGCACGGCGCGAAACTCGCTATCCAAACTGCTGCGATACGTCCATTGCGGACAACACTACAGCACAAGCTTTTGGGATATCCTGTGGCGGCTGAAGGAGATTTCTCTGAAGTCCTTCGGCATCACCTACAGCGAAGCCGGAACGACGGCACGGGAGTTGGATTTCCTGTCCTGGCAATTTCTTCTGACCGAATGCCGGTTCCGCGTGAAGGATCTGCGGAACAAATCCGAACTCGACGACTTAACGTCGGCGTGCAAGGCATTCATTTTACTCGACTATATGCTCGACGGCATACCGGTACCGTGCGACGATTTTTGCCTCAAACGCCGCACGCATTATTCCCAAGGCGGGCCTTACGAACTGTATTGCGCCTTTGCCGATGGCCGTACGATATCGCCCCAAGACGTCGGTTGGTCCTGGACGGAACACGACACCTTCAGAAAGCTGGTTTTCCCCGACGGATATCAGGAACAACCAAAGATCACAAACAAACCGGGCCCGATGCCACCAGCCGCCATTACCTTAAACGGGCTGGTGGCCGTGCAACCCGCGACCGCTGAACTTGCCGCTGCAGCCCGATCGGTCCTGGACTCGAGAACCCTCGATTTGCAAAGCACGGTTCCCCCGGGATCCCTGGCCAATATCATCGTCGCAACGATGCAACGGCTGCCCGGAATGCCGCGGCAAGCAATCAGCGCCGGTTAAGTAAATACCGCCAGTTCGTGGCCGCTGTCGTGGCCACGAACTGGCGGTTGCCTGGATTTCCGCGCCTCTGCGCGGTAGGCTTGCGAAACTTCGAATGAGCAAGCCTTGGCGATTTCAACCAAAGTACTGGTCTTAGCGCTCGACGCCGCCGAACCGGCGCTGCTTCTGCGCTGGGCGGCAGAGGGAAAGCTACCCAATATTGCGCGTCTTATGGCGCGCGGGGCCTATTCCAAAATGGAAACACCGCCGGGCCTGTCCGGTGCAACCTGGCCAACCCTGCAAACCGGTGTAAACACGGCGCGGCACGGATGGTACTTTTATTCCCAGCTCCGGCCCGGCAGCTACCGTACGCAACTGGTATCGCGCAGCGAGATCCAGGTTCCTGAATTCTGGTCGACCCTTTCGGACGCGGGTAAACGGGTCGCAATCCTCGACATTCCGAAGAGCTATCCGACGCAGGGTTTGAATGGTATCCACGTGGTCGATTGGGGTAATCACGATCTCGACATTATCGACGGCTTCCGAACCTGGCCCCCCGAACTGCGGGGTAAGCTCGACCAGCGCTACGGACACGATCCGTTCAACAGACATGCTTTTGGCGCCCGGGGTCCAACGGATTTATCCGCCTTTACCGACGGCTTGTGCAAGAACATCGAGCGCAAATCCGGCATGGTCGTTGATCTTCTCGGTCAGGAATCCTGGGATATGCTGTTCGCGTCGTGGGACGATGTGCATTGGGCCGGACATTACGGCTGGCGGCAGCACGATCCCGAGCACCCTCATCATGACCCGAAACTGGCCGCGAAGATCGGCGATCCGATCGAGCGGGTTCTTGTCACCGCCGACCGCTGCATCGGTAACATCGTGGCGCGCGCCGGGCCCGAAACGACGGTGATGCTTCTGGCAAGCCATGGAATGGGGCCGGCCTACCGAACCGCTCTTTTGCTCGATCCGATCCTGCGGCGCCTGGAGTCGGCACAAGAGGGGCGCAGAAACGCATATTGGAAACTGCGCGGCATCTGGGACAGTCTGCCCGGGCAAGTTCACCGGCCACTCGCCTACGTCAAGGATCTCGTCCGGGAGACACTGTTGGCGCGGGACCGTGCCCGCCGACGGCATTTCGTGATGCCCTGCAACAACGATGGCGGCGGTATCCGCTTAAACGTCATCGGCCGCGAGCCGGAAGGCAAGATCCAGCCCGGCGCCGAATATGATGAACATTGCCGATGGCTCATGGAAAGCTTGAGCGCGGTTGTCGATGCAGACACCGGCGAACCGATCCTCCAGCAAGTCGTCAAAATCGCCGATCATATGGCGGGGCCTCAACTCGATAATCTCCCCGACCTGGCGATGCAATGGAACGTCGGCCCGGCAACAAAGCGGATCACCTCCCCGCAAATTGGCGAGATCGAGGTCGATATACCGTTCTGGCGCAACGGCGAGCATCTACCGCACGGTTTCTTGCTATCCACCGCGCCCGGCGTCGTACCGGGCCCCATTGATCGCACGGTCCGGTCCGAGGATTTCGCCCCAACGGTATGCGAGCTTCTCGGTGTCCCGCTGTCCGATATCGACGGCGGCGTCATCAAGGAAATGGCGCCGAAAGCCCTGGAGGACGCCGCATGATCCTGGTTCAGATTTCCGACACCCATATCGACGCGCCGGGCACGCTCGTCTACGGCCATTTCGATACGTCCGAAGCGCTGTCCCGGACAGTCGCGACCATCAACGCTATGGATCCCGGGCCCGATCTTGTCCTGCACACGGGCGATATCGCGTCGCACGGCAGTGTTGCGCGGTACGAGGCGTTCAGGCATATCGCCGAGAAACTCACCGCACCGGTTGCGCTCATTCCCGGCAATCACGACGACCGCGACGCGCTGCGCGCGGTCTTCGGCGGAACGCCGTGGCTACCCACGACCGGCGACTTCCTGCATTACGTCATCGAAGACCAGCCGGTGCGTATCGTCTGCTGCGACTCCGTGATTGCCGGGATAGCTGCCGGCGAATTGTGCTCGGATCGGCTCGACTGGCTGGACGCGCGTCTCTCGGAAGCCCCGGACCGCCCGACCATCGTCGCCCTGCATCACCCGCCCTTCTACACCGGCATGACCGGCACCTCCGCCAAGGGCCTCGTGCAGGGCGGTGGCGAACTGGATCAATTGCTGCGCCGACACGACCAGGTTGTCCGCGTCTTGGCCGGACACGTGCACCGGCCGATAACGACAAGCTTCGGCGGCACCATCGCATCAGCCGGTCCCACGACCTGTTACCCCTTCGGCCTCGATATGGGCCCGGAACGGGTTCTCAACGTCGTCCACGAACCTCCAGCCATCGCCGTGCATCTATGGCTGGAAGACGCCACGCCCGCGGGAGCGGATCTCGTGTCCCACGTGCAGCCGGTCGGCGACTGGGATGCACCGATCACGCTACTCCGGGAAGGTGTGAACGTGCTGGAGTCGTGAACGCTGTCCATCGAAGACCTCTGCGGAATAGTGCGATGGCACCGCCGTCCACCCCCACCTTAGTCCCCGCCCCTCAAGGAGACCTCTGCGAAACGGGTTCAGGATCGGAGATAATCGTTGGGTTTGGAGGTTGGTGCATAGGTTTGGCGGTTTTTCGCGTTGGGTTTTGGGACGCTCTTGACGAGATCGGCAAGGGACGGTGTCAGGGCATAAGAGTTTCGGCACGTCTCAGGTTCATGGCGATGCACAGGAGATGAAGGTGGGACTGGTTCTTCTGCATCCCCCTGTATCGGGCCCGGCGGTATCGGTAAGACCGCTTCAGAGTTCCGAACAGGCGCTCGACATTAGCGCGGATCGGGGAGATCAGGCGGTTGCGGACCTGTTGCCAGTGCGGCAGCGCCGGTTGGTTCTTATGGCTGCGGTGCATGATCCGGTCCTTGATGCCCCTCGCCTTGAGGCGCCGGCGGCGCTCCTTGTGCTCATAGGCTTTGTCAGCATAGACCGCCCGCTCGTCGCCCTGGATCAGCGCGTCGGCCACTTCGCTCTCATAGGTTTTGGCCGACGTCATCATCGCATCGCGGATCAATTCGGAGCCCTGATCGACGGCGATATGCGCCTTGTACCCGAAATAGGCCGTGCGCCCGCGCCGCGTCCAATCGGCATCCGGATCGAGCGCCGAACGCCCGCCGGAAACACCGGACGGCCGGCTGACCGAAGCCTCGATCAGGGTGGCATCGATCAGTGTGCCCGTCTTCAGCATCAGCCCGTGACGCTCCAACTGCCGGTTCGTTTCCGCCAGAAGCTTCGCCGTCAGTTTCCTCTCTGCCAGCGCCGCCCGGAAGCGCACGAACGTCGTCTCGTCCGGTGTCTCGTCGCTCAACGAGAACCCGCAGAACCGTCGGAACGACAGACGATCCCCCAACGCCTCCTCCAGGTCCGGGTCGGAAAGACCATACCATTGCTGCAGCAAAACCGCCTTGTACATCGACAGCGCCGGATACCCTCTGCGCCCCTTCTTCGAGCGAACCGACTTCAGGAGCTTCTCGAAGCGAGACCAGTCGAAAAGACCTTCGATACGCTCCAGACGTTTATTCGAACCCGCACCCGGCGCCACAAACGCATCCGCAAAGCCACCCTCACCAACCCGCTTCTCACCCATCAAGACCTCCGTCATAGCGATCACTCTAAAGAATCACCGTTTCGACAAAGTTGCTACCCATTTCGCAGAGGTCTCCACCTTAGTCCCCCCCCCTCAAGGGGGAGGAGAGTGACCAGTTGATCTACCGGAGTTATCCCTTCCCTCTTGAGGGGCTGAAATGTCCACCACAGGCATTTCAGGGTTAGGTAGGGGGTGGAAACGATGTCGGCGGCGCTATTTCGCCGAGGTCTCCTTCGGCAACACGAACAAAACCTTCGGTACAACCAATTCGTCATCCTCAACTTGATTGAGGATCCATGTGACGGCGAAAGCTTACAGCCGGTTGAGATCCCCTCAGCGTGGCCTCCTGCGCTTGTTGTGAACCTTCGTTGTAAGGATGGCAATTCAGACGGCGGACTGGATCCTCAATCAAGTCGAGGATGACGGCTTGGTAGGTGGAGACGCCCTTCCACCATGGATCCCCGATCTGCGCGGCTCCGCCGCTTGTCAGGGATGACACGTCGCGGGGATATCGATCACCGTCGCGCCGCAATCAACGCCTCGACCTCCGCTATCCATCCATCGAAGGTCGCGGCGTGCCTCCCGTCCTCCGCTTCATCGACATAGAACGCGCGGGCATTCCTGAATGCCACCAATGCCGCTTCCAACCGCGCGCTGCCGGATTCCAGCTTGCCGAGAGAAGCGAGTCCTTTACCGAGGTTCATCTGTGTCATCGCCCAGTCGGCGGGCATCTCCCTGCGGGTGTAGACCTCGAGCGCGGCTTCATAGGCGTCGATAGCGCGCTCGAGCGCCGCCAGCCCCTCGGCCCCGCCAGCCCGGGCGCCCATGGTCTGCAACGCGGCCGCCAGATTGTTCTGCGTCATCGCCCATTGGCGGGCATCTCGGCGCGGGTTCTGACCTCGAGCGCGGCTTCAGAGGCGGCGACGGCGCGCTCGAGTGCCGCCAGCCCCTCGGCCCCGCCCGACCGTTCGCCCATGGTCTGCAACGCAGCCGCCAGATTGTTCTGCGTCATCGCCCATTGGGCGGGCATCTCGGCGCGGGTTCTGACCTCGAGAGCGGCTTCATAAGCGGCGACGGCGCGCTCGAGCGCCGCCAGCCCCTCGGCCCCGCCCGACCGTTCGCTCATGGTCTGCAACGCGTTCGCCAGATTGTTCTGCGTCATCGCCCAGTCCGCGGGCATGTCGCTGCGGGTTCTGACCTCGAGCGCGGCTTCATAAGCGGCGACGGCGCGCTCGAGTGCCGCCAGCCCCTCGGCCCCGCCCGCCCGGTCGCCCATGACACGCAACGCGTTCGCCAGATTGTTCTGCGTCGTCGCCCATTGGGCGGGCATCTCGGCGCGGGTTCTGACCTCGAGCGCGGCTTCAGAGGCGGCGACGGCGCGCTCGAGCGCCGCCAGCCCCTCGGCCCCGCCCGCCCGTTCGCCAATGACATTCAACGCGTTTGCCAGATTGTTCTGCGTCATCGCCCATTGGGCGGGCATATCGCTGCGGGTGCAGACCTCGAGCGAGGCTTCATAAGCGACGACGGCGCGCTCGAGCGCCGCCAGCCCCTCGGCCCCGCCCGCCCGGTCGCCCATGACACGCAACGCGCTCGCCAGATTGTTCTGCGTCATCGCCCATTGGGCGGGCATCTCGGCGCGGGTGTGGACTTCGAGGTTCTTTTCCCAGAGTGCTGTGGCGTGACCGAGTCCGGCACCGCCGAACCGTTCACCATGTCGATGCAGGGTGATGGCATGCGTGTTTCGATGCGTTGCGGCTTCCAAAGGATCGAAGGGTACAAAGAATTGGACGGCTGCGGCGAAGTGTGCGAAGGCGGCATCGGTGTCGTCCCTCAGCAGCGCCGCGTCCGCCCGGGCGGTACGAATTTCAGCCTGTTTCCGGACTTGCGCCAGCGTGTGTTCTGCCTGTTGCATTTCCTCGGCGTCGCGCAGGCGGTCATCCGCCTCGTCGAACCGGCCTGCGTCGAGCGCGCCTTGCGCCGCAGCGATCAGGTTTTCGATTCGCGCTTCTGCTTCGGCTAACGCCGCCAACCGCGCCTTCAACGCCCTGTACTCCGCCGCCTTGTCTTTCAGGAACTGCGTGAGTTCACGGTCCGGTGCATCCGGGTTGTCGTGTTCGAAGCGCTGCACCAGGGATTCCAGCAGTTCGCGGCGAAGCCCCAGTTCCGCGGCAGCCCCCGCCGGGAGACGACAGGCATCGATTTCTTCCGGCGTGATATCGAGCGCAATCACCAGCGCATCGATCGTTTTCTGCTGTGGGTTCGGGACTTTGCCGTTTTCGAGTTCGGAAATCCGGGTCTTGCGGCTTTCGTCATCGAAGGCGCGGATCGCCAACCCCCGTTGGCTTAGTCCTTCGATGCCGCGTTTGGTTTTCACCAACTGGCCGAACCGTTCTCCGAAGCTTTTCATGGATGTTCCGTAACTTTCCGGGCCTTCCCGTAACCGCGACTCCGGGCGATTTCGCCATACTGCAACCCGTTGATCGACAGTCATTGCCGTCCGGACGGCGCAATCTCACCGTATGAGGATGTGCCGATGTTACCCGAACTTTTAAACCCGTTCTGTCTCCTTCTCGCCACGATGGGCCTCGCCGCGATGTATGGCTGGGCGGCGTATGATTGCTGGTGCGGAGACAGTCTGAAATCCTGTATCCGCGCCGCGTCGAGCGCCGTCTGCTACACCGTGCTGTTCCTGATTAAGCTATACGAAACGGCGGATCACCACCAGTGGTTGCCCTTATTGGCGGAGGCGGAGGCGCAGGCGGTGGCGCCGCCCGCCTATATCGGCCTGATCCTGTAACGCAGCATCACGCCGGCCGGTCCCCGGCGATGGTAATCCGGTGCATGATCCGCTCGGCGTCGCCGTGATCGTGCACGGCGTAGTGCATCGTGGTAAGCGTCCGGCCTGACCGCTCTGCCGTGCAGAAGAAGTGAGGTTTAGTGTCCACTTGTTTAGGTGGACACTAACGGGGATCAGGATGTGGCGAAGCGGGGCAAGCGTCGGCGCTGGAGTGCAGACGAGAAGCGGATGATTTGCGCACAGACGCGGTTTGCGGGCGTTTCGGTTTCACAGGTTGCACGGCGCTACAATGTGAACGCCAATCAGGTTTTCAACTGGCTGAAAGATCCCCGGTTTGCGGGAAGTGACACGGTCGATGACGCCGCCTGTTTCCTGCCGGTTGAGATTGCGCGTCACGTCGAGCACGAAGCCGAGCGCCCTGTTGGTGACGAAGGCAAGATCGAGGTCACGCTTGCCGGAGGTCATCGCTTGAGCATTAGCGGCCCTTACGATCCCGAAGCGCTCGTACGTCTGCTCCGGTGCTTGTCGGGATGATCCCGGTTCCCACGAACACGAAGGTTTGGCTTGCGGCCGGCGTGACGGACATGCGTAAGGGGTTCAATGGGCTGTCAGCGCAAACAGAGAAGGTTCTAAAGGCGGCGCCGTATTGCGGTCATCTGTTCGTCTTCCGGGGTCGCCGTGGCGATCTGATCAAGGTGATCTGGTGGGACGGGCAAGGGGCATGTCTGTTCTCGAAGCGTCTGGAGAAGGGACGGTTTGTCTGGCCGTCTGCGAAAGCGGGCAAGGTTGCGCTGACCCCGGCTCAATTGGCGATGCTGCTGGAAGGGATTGATTGGCGCATACCACAACGAACGTGGCGTCCCCTGACGGCTGGGTAAAGTCGTTTCACAGCAAAGGGTTGTCAATTTCCGGGGATTCCCATGCGGGGTGGCGGCTGATAGATTGCCGGCATGCTCGACGACGCTGAGAACCTCCCGAATGAACCTGCCGCATTAAAAGGTCTGGTGGCATCGCTGGCGTCGGAAGTGAAGTCACAGGCGGTGTTGATCGAGAAGCTCCAACACCAATTGGCCGGGATGCGCCAGCATCGCTTCGGGTCGCGCTCGGAGGCTCTGGATCAACTGGCGTTGACGCTGGAAGACGAAGAGATTGCGGCGTCCGCGCAGGAGCCCGCGTCAGACGATGCAAATGCAGATCAATCTGCAGCGCCAAAAGACAAGCCCAAACGTAAACCGCTGCCCGGTCATCTCCCACGCAACGAGACAACACTGTCGCCGGGCGATGCCTGTGGGGAATGCGGCGGTGCGCTCAAAACGCTTGGCGACGATGTCACCGAGGAACTGGAATATGTCCCCGGACGTTTTGTCGTGAACCGGATTGTTCGCCCGCGCATGGCCTGCACCTGCTGTGAGACGTTCCATCAGGCAGCCCTGCCGTCGCGGCCGATTGAGCACGGGCGGCCCGGTCCTGGCCTACTGGCCCATGTGCTGGTCAACAAGTACGCCGATCATTCGCCTTTGTACCGGCAAAGTCAGATATTCCAGCGCGAGGGGATCGATCTGGACCGCTCCACCCTGGCCGATTGGGTTGGCAAATCCACGGCTCTGTTGGAACCTTTGGCGGACGCCGTCGCGCGCCATGTTTTAAAGGGACAGGCCCTCTTCGCCGATGATACGCCGGTAAAAATGCTGACCCCAGGCTCCGGTAAAACCAGGACCGCGCGGCTTTGGGCCTATGTCCGCGATGAACGACCCTGGGCCGGAGAGGCGCATCCTGCCGCATGGTATCAGTTCTCGTCCGACAGGAAGGGCGTTCGCCCGCGCGAACATCTAGCGGACTTCACGGGCTTCATGCATGCCGATGGCTATGCGGGGTTCAATGACCTGTACCGCACGGGCAAGGTGACGGAAGTGGCCTGCATGGCCCATATCCGACGCAAGTTCGTCGATATCCACAAAGCTCAGGGATCGGCGATTGCCGAGGAAGCCATAAAACGTATCGCCACACTCTATGGCGTCGAGAAGGAGGTTCGGGGCCAATCGCCGGATCAACGGGTGAAGATCAGGCAGCGCCAATCAAAACCAATCTTCGACGACCTGGAATCATGGCTGCATGCCCAATTGACCCGGATATCCGGCAAATCACCCTTAGCCGGTGCTATTCGCTACGCCCTGACCCGCATGAAGAAGCTGCGACCATATCTAGATCACGGCTTTCTTGAACTCGACAACAATACCGCAGAGCGATCCATGCGGCCCATCGCCCTGGGGCGGAAGAATTATCTCTTCATGGGGTCCGAGGCCGGCGGCAAATCAGCCGCCATCGCCTATACGCTGATCGAGACAGCAAAACTCAATGGCGTCGATCCGCAGGCCTGGCTAACCGACACGCTAGCCTGTATCGCCGACCATAAAATCAATCGGATCGACGAACTGCTCCCCTGGCGTTACGCTCAAACCTGAGCGTAACAGTCCAACGTCATCATAGGCAGGGCTGCTTTACCGGACGCTCACATCTTAAATACAACAGGTTGAGACGCAACCCGTCACCCAAATGGGCCACTCTATAAAATTTATCTCGCATTAATGATAATTGTCGTAATGCTAGTCGTTACGACGGCAGGGCTATTGAATCAAGGATCCCCCAAATATGACGTTTTTTTTCGCGCTTCGTCGCGCTTCTCTTTTGATTTTATTGACTTTATTGGCCACACCGTCCGTGGCATCGCAGCATTCCGTTGTTCAATGTTACGATAAAAAACGCAACACCGTACAACCAAGACTAGCGGAAAATTGTCAGGGAGACGTGCTTAGCGACGCGGAGGCAAAACGCATTAAGGCAAAGCTTCACCGCGAGCGGGTCAAGCGCGCCATGCAGCCAAAGTCGGAGCGCCATCAAGGCCCACGCGGGCACGGTACCGGGTTCTTCGTGACCCGCGACGGTTTGGTGGTCACCAACAACCATGTGATCGCGGCGTGCAAAAAGGTTATCTGGATCGATACGACCGATGGCCAGCAGGGCACCGCGACCATCGTCGGAACCGATAAGGCTAACGACCTGGCCTTGCTCAAGACAACGTTGGCGGCGCCCGCCATCGCCAAGTTCCGTACGCCGGTGACCATCGGACAGGGTGGCGAAATTTCCGTCATCGGCTACGGCACCCACAAACTAGCGCCAATCCGCCCCAAATTGGTCGCCGGCACATTCGATGCGCCGAACAGCAACGGTACCCGCCTGAAGATGTCCGTTGCCGTCCGTCCCGGCAATAGCGGCGGTCCGGTTCTCGATGCGAGCGGCCACGTTATCGGCGTTGTTTATGCGCAACTCAATACACCCGCCGTCTTCAAGAAACACGGTCGACTCATCCTCGACCGCGGCTTCGCCATTTCCAACCCGGTGGCCCTCCGGTTTCTGGAGAGCCACGATGTCGACTACAGCAGCACAGCGAAAGACGATCCCCGTCCCCGCGAGACGATCTTCAAGCAAGCGAAACCCTTCATCGCCCGGGTCAGCTGCCCGCGTTGATTACATCAAATTCGTCACTTGCCCGTCTTGCTTGGGAATTTGAACCCGACATAAGTCCCCGAACTCAGGCCCATTAGGCCCAGCAGAGTCTCATCGAACTCGGGCATATTGAGTGTCGTAAAGACGGAATGCACAAATACGATCCCCAGCACCAACGTCCACCCCATCATCTGAAAACGCGGGAGCGACACTTCTCCGCCGCTGCTTAGAATGTCTTGAAAAAAACCAACGGAGGCGGGAACGCTCGTCAGGTCAGAGATTTTCGCATCAACGACCGCTCGGCGCTTGTTCTTCTGAGCTTGCTCGCTTGACAGCGCAGGCGGGATCCCCGCTGCGGTCGAAGCTTGAATTTCCTGCGCAATTATTGCCAACCGGCTGTCGAGTTCGCTTTTTTCTTGTTCCAGCTTTGACAGCTCTGCCGGAACGCCAGTCTGCTTCGATGCTGCAACAGATGTCGCCACCAGACCGGTGGCGGCGCTAATGCCGATGAGACCAAGCACACCCGGAGTCAGTACGGCAAGATCACCCGCAACCAGCCAGACGTAGAGAAAACCCCCAATCACGATAAAAAACCAAAAGGCCGTCTGTGCATAGCCAAGGCTGAATGGTTTTTGTCCCGTCTCGGGATTGGGTCCGGAATCCCGCAACAAGCCCTTACGGAAAACCAACCACAAAAACACCCAAACCAGCACAACGTAGCTGATAATGACGATCCCTAGCCGAGAATGTGACGCTACTTGGATCCAAACATCCTTCTGACCATATCTCTCGGCCGTACCTTCCAGCGCAACCGCGATCGTCATCTTTTTCGGTTCAAACAGTTCCGTGCGTGCCAGCAACGATTTCCACGCCGCCATGTTGCTCGTATTGTCTTGCTTGCGCACCAGCTCAAAGCTGAGCCCTTTGTCAGTCAATCTTGCATGACTGCCAACAAGCAGTTGTCCATCCAGCGCAAGGACGAGTTTTTCAAGCGTATGTTTCTTAGGAGGCGCAGCCAGCCACTTATCGAGATTTGATTTTGAAACAACAGCCGTGACACGGTCGCCGATCCTGCAAGTGTCGAGCGTGGTACCGTCTACTGTTTTCGAACCTCGCTCACTTTTGGAACCGCTGCATTTGAAATCAGTAACTTTGAGCTCCACTGCAGCATCGACATTTCCCGGAAGCCCCATCAGCAGGATCAAAGCAAGCGGAAGCAGTGCGTAAATCGTCCTTGCCATAGCATGCATCCCTTTCGGCAACCAAAAGTGCAACAAACCTACCATAGATGGAAGTTTCGGAAAAACTATTGAGACGCTCTAGCCGGTAACGAACGGCTCATCGGTCGACATTTTATCCGACAACAGTTCCGGCCCGTCGGCGCGCAGCACCACCATGTCCTGAATGTGCCAGTGGCCGATATGCGGCTCGAGGGCCAGGACCATGCCTTCCTCGAGCACGATATCGCTGCCGCGCCGCAGGATCGGTTCCTGCTGATGCCACCATGACCCGACGCCGTGGCCGACCAGCAGCGACTCGAATTTCCAACCCTCCGAGGTGAACGCTTCGACCGCAAAATCATAGATATCGCCGACGCGCGCGCCCGGGCGGCATTTGTCGATGGTGGCGCGGTAGATATCGCGGATCGACCGGTATTCGTCCCGTTGCTGCTGCGTCGGCTCGCCGAAGATCAGATTGCGGGATTGGTGCCCCGGATAGCCGTCGAGATAGGCGACGTAATCGGTGCGCATGACATCGCCTGCGTTGAAGACCACGTCGCTTTCCCCGGCATAGGGAATCGTGTTGGTGCTGGAATTCAGGATACCGTGCGCCCAGTTGAAGCCCCGTTCCAGACAGCCCGCGATAATGCGGCTGTGCGCCAGCCGCTCCGTATCGCCGGGCCGCAGCCCGGGAAACACCTCGAGAAAGACATCGTCGAGCAGGTCGGCGGCGCGCTTGATGCGGGCAACCTCCTCGGGCGTCTTGATCCAGCGCACCCGGTCCATGATCGCCGTGCAGTCGACCATGTCGAGCTTCGGCAGCACATCCTGGACCAGCGCCCAGTCCCGGGCGCTGACATAGTCCTGCTCGAATCCAACCCGGGCTTCGGCCAGCCCTTCCGTCTTCAATACGGCGGCGAGCCGACTGTAGGGCGACTCGACATAGCCTTCGTAAATGACCTGCCGCTCGATCCAGGAATCCCGCGCCGCCAGCCCCGCCGCCGTGCCGTTGACGATCACCACCGGCTCGCCGTTGCGCGGCCACAGGACCATCACGCCGCGGTCCGAATCCGGCAAATCCAGCAGCCGCGCGAGGGTGCCCGGATAGGCGAGCCCGCTCAAATAGGTGAAGTTGCGGCCGGACCGCGCCACGACGGCGTCGAGCCTGTTCTCATCGAGGATCTGGTTCAGCCGGTCGGTATTGATGAAGATTTCCGGTTTGCTGTCCGGCATCACATTCTCCCCTCATCACGAACGATACGTGAACTAGCCTAGCGCCTCCCGCAGACGATGCACAGCAACCCTGGAGATTTAGGTATAACAGCGCAGCCGCACGCGAGCAGGCCGACAACATCAACGTACAGCGCTACGGGCCGGCGGGATAATAGCCAATATGGAAAATTCATAAATCGAGCGGTTACGCGCTAGTCAGGCCATCACTGTCGGCAGCGATAGCTCAGGTCTGCTTGCCGGCGATCTACGACCGCTTTGCTTTCGATCTCGGACGTAGTCGTGATGCCCATTTTTCGTCCCATGTTGACCCGAAGCGGTCATGGACCGCTAGAGATTTTGTGTAACTAAACCAGCCGCCAGATCGTGTAGGTCACTACGCAGAGTAGCTTCCTCGTCTTTCAAGAACTTTTCTCTTGAGACCATGCTTCCCGTCATCGTCATCGCCAAGTCAGTCATCGCCACGACGTAAACGTCCTCCTGCGGCTTACATGCTGAAACTACGAACTCAGTCGCCTTCTCGACAGCCAGTTCACCACCACCGTAACTCGCTGATAGGGTCTCTACCTGATTGAGGACACAGGCTTTGTATTGTTCGTTTTCGGCACCTGCCTTAGTAAGGGCTTGTCCCAAGCCGCACCCAGTCAAAACAAGAAGGGGCAAGCCAATTGCAATTTTCTTAATCATGAATTGTTCTCCTTTCTCAACGTAAAGGCAATTATGGGCGTCTGAGGATTGAATTTTCAGGCGTCGAAGGGCGGGTATATTTTTGTACGGAGCCCGACGCCATCCATGTCAGCCTTGTCAAGAAATCTGCTAACCTTCAGCCGTCTCTTCTAGAGTTCTACTTGATGCCGGACCAAGGCTACCTGCGGTCCGGTTTCGACAGGCGCTTGGGTTGAGGGGCGGAGCTTCGCGATAAAAAGATGGATAAGCACTTCCGCGGCTAGAATGTTCAGAACCCAACAAAGCACCATAAAGCAATCTCTTAAGAAGCCTGTAGGCTCAGTGCCAAACGTGATGATCCACGCAATTCCAAGCAACGCTTGTGTTGAGGCGCCCTGGCCAATGGCATAGGCCCTAAGCATCGAAGCTCCATGCCTTGTGAAGGAACGTGCCCTAACAGCAATGATCGCCCACCCGAGCAGTCCGATCATTGCGAAACTTAGGATAATCCGCGCAGAGAAAAGGAGGTTGCCTTGAATAGCGTCGGGGAAGGTAAAAAAGCAGGTCATCCACAATCCGGTGACCGCCGACAGAAGCCCTGCAATTACCATCACGCGACCGATCATTCGGTGTGTCGTCGGATGATGGCGCCTCAAACTTGGCAGAAACTGTATTGCGCCCGCGATGCAGAACACGAAACTACCCAGGATATGCAAAATGACTGGCAAAGGATCAGCTAGGGCGCGCGGATTTCCAGGAAGCATAGAAGGGCCACCGGCAAGTTCAAGAAGCCTTATCAGGCCACCGAATGCGGGGATTAACGAGAAAACAACAATCAGAATCAATGTTGTCCATTCACGTCCGGTTAAAACGGTCATCATAAGCCCTCTAATTTGACCTAAGGTCAGAATCAATCTTCGTCCACAGCGGCCATATCATCATTGGTTGACCGGTGAATTTGGCGGTTGTTCGGTTCCCAATATCAATCCGGTCTCGCGTATCCGAGTGCTTTCGCAGCGGAGATCAGGGTCTTCTACATCTTCAAAATAAAATTAGAAATTGCCATAATTTGCACTTGTGATATTCATTTTTGAATGAGAAATCGAACCTCCGCATTCGACTGGTCGCAAGCGCAGGCCTTCCTGGCTACGGCTGAAACGGGATCATTTTCTGGAGCCGCCGAACTTTTGGGACTGTCTCAACCGACCGTGGGGAGGCATGTCGCTGCTCTTGAGAATGATCTTGGTCTTTTGCTATTCGATCGGGTCGGAAAGTCTTTGGCGATCAACGACAACGGGCTTGCCCTGGTCGCTCACGTGAAAGCGATGAAGGAAGCGGCGGACCAGATTAGTCTTTCGGCGTTGGGCCAGGATCAAATGATCGCCGGTCCTGTCAGCGTCACCGCAAGTGATGCCTTTTGCGCCTATATGTTACCACCAATCATCGAGCGCATCCGGTTTTCCTATCCCGAGGTTCAGGTGGAGATCGTTTCATCCAACGACGTGCAAGACTTGCGGCGGCGTGAGGCTGATATTGCAATCCGCAACCTTGAGCCCACGCATCCCGATCTTTTTGCCAAGCGAGTACGGACCGCGAAAGCCTATCTCTACGGAGCAAGCTCTTATCTCGACGTTGTAGGCCGCCCGGCAACGATCAATGATATTAATGAGCGAACGACCTTCCTTGGGGATACCTCCGGGCGAGTCTTGCAGATGTTGAGCGCAATGAACGGAGCCATCTCGGCCGAGAAATTCAGCATCGTTGCCAATAGCGGGGTGGCGATATGGGAGTTGGTTAAGCGAGGACTGGGCCTCGCAGTTATGTTCGAGGATCTCGCGGATATGACACCTGAGGTTGAGGCTGTCCTGCAAAAGGAAGTCTCTGCCGAAGTTCCTGTCTGGCTTGTTACTCACGGAGAACTCAAGACCAATGCCAGGATACGCGCCATCTTCGATATCTTGTCCGAGGAACTTACCGCCGGGCCGTCAAACAGATAAA
>WLWD01000776.1_pt1 | contig 255202 bp, 182 predicted proteins | sample 6712731 | NCBI WGS metagenome assembly WLWD01 (sample SAMN12718690, study PRJNA576275) | sponge metagenome | isolation source: marine sponge | host: Mycale hentscheli | place: New Zealand: South Island, Marlborough, Capsize Point | collected 2014-11-01 | reverse complement strand
ACATTAGTCACTAGTGAGAGTCAATGCCTGTGCCATGGACATTAGTCACTAGTGATAGTCAATGCCTGCATATGGACATTAGTCACTAGTGATAGTCAATGCCTGCGTATAGACATTAGTCACTAGTGATAGTCAATGCCTGTGCCATGGACATTAGTCACTAGTGATAGTCAATGCCTGCATATGGACATTAGTTACTAGTGATAGTCAATGCTTGCATATGGACATTAGTCACTAGTGATAGTCAATGTCTGTGCCATGGACATTAGTCACTAGTGATAGTCAATGCCTGCATATGGACATTAGTCACTAGTGATAGTCAATGCCTGTGCCATGGACATTAGTCACTAGTGATAGTCAATGCCTGCATATGGACATTAGTCACTAGTGATAGTCAATGCCTGCACCATGGACATTAGTCACTAGTGATAGTCATTGCCTGCGTATGGACATTAGTCACTAATGATAGTCAATGCCTGCGTATGGACATTAGTCACTAGTGATAGTCAATGCCTGCGTATGGACATTAGTCACTAGTGATAGTCAATGCCTGCGTATGGACATTAGTCACTAGTGATAGTCAATGCCTCTTATGTACATTAGTCACTAATTATCTTCCATGCCCTGCTATGGACATTAGTCATCTCAGTGATAGTCAATGCCTGCGTCTGACATTTAGTCACTAGATGTCAATAAGCCTGCTTATGGACTTAGTCACATATGAATATCAATGCCTGCGTATGGACATTAGTCACGAGTGATTAGTCATATGCTTGCTTTGGCATTAGTCAGCTAGTGATAGTCAAATGCCTGCTTATAGACCTTTAGCACTAGTGATGAGTCCAATGCCTTCTTATAGACATTAGTCACTAGTGAATATGTCATGCCTGCGTAGGGGACATTAGTCACAGTGATAGTCAATTCCTGCCATATGGACATGAGTCACTAGTGATAGTCCAATGGCCTGCGTATTGACATTAGGCACTATGATAGTCAATGCTTGCGTAATGGCAGTGTCACTATGATAGTCAATGCCTGTGCCATGGACATTAGTCACTATTTGAAGTCAATGCTGCCGTATGAACATTAGTTACTAGGATAGTCATGCCTGCATATGGACATAGTCACTATTGATAGTCATGAAGTGCCTTGCGGTTGGACTTAGTCCTAGTGGGATGATCAATGCGTGCGTATGGACATTAAGTGTCACTAGTTGGCAGGTTCAATGCCTGTGCCATGGACATTAGTCACTAGTGATAGTCAATGCCTGCATATGGACATTAGTCACTAGTGATAGTCAATGCCTGCATATGGACATTAGTCACTAGTGATAGTCAATGCCTGCGTATGGACATTAGTCACTAGTGATAGTCAATGCTTGCGTATGGACATTAGTCACTAGTGATAGTCAATGCCTGTGCCATGGACATTAGTCACTAGTGATAGTCAATGCTTGCGTATGGACATTAGTTACTAGTGATAGTCAATGCCTGCATATGGACATTAGTCACTAGTGATAGTCAATGCCTGCGTATGGACATTAGTCACTAGTGATAGTCAATGCTTGCGTATGGACATTAGTCACTAGTGATAGTCAATGCCTTGCCCATGGACATTAGTCGGCTATTGATAGTCAATGCCTGCATATGACATTAGTCACTAGTGATTCAAGCCTGCTATGGACATTAGTCACGAGGAGTCAATGCCTTGGGCCTGGACATATCCTATTGGTAGTCATGCCTGCATATGGAACCTTAGTCCCTAGTGATAGTCAATGCCGCCTGCATATGGACATTAGTCACTATGATAGTCAATGCCTGCATATGGACATTAGTTCACTAGTGATATGTTCATGCCTGCCTATGTACATTAGTCACTAGTGATAGTCAATGCCTGCGTATGGACATTAGTCACTAGTGATAGTCAATGCCTGCGTATGGACATTAGTCACTAGTGATAGTCAATGCCTGCATATGGACATTAGTCACTAGTGATAGTCAATGCCTGCGTATGGACATTAGTCACTAGTGATAGTCAATGCTTGCGTATGGACATTAGTCACTAGTGATAGTCAATGCCTGTGCCATGGACATTAGTCACTAGTGATAGTCAATGCTTGCGTATGGACATTAGTTACTAGTGATAGTCAATGCCTGCATATGGACATTAGTCACTAGTGATAGTCAATGCCTGCGTATGGACATTAGTCACTAGTGATAGTCAATGCTTGCGTATGGACATTAGTCACTAGTGATAGTCAATGCCTGCATATGGACATTAGTCACTAGTGATAGTCAATGCCTGTGCCATGGACATTAGTCACTAGTGATAGTCAATGCCTGCATATGGACATTAGTCACTAGTGATAGTCAATGCCTGTGCCATGGACATTAGTCACTAGTGATAGTCAATGCCTGTGCCATGGACATTAGTCACTAGTGATAGTCAATGCCTGCATATGGACATTAGTCACTAGTGATAGTCAATGTCTGCGTATGGACATTAGTCACTAGTGATAGTCAATGTCTGCGTATGGACATTAGTCACTAGTGATAGTCAATGCCTGTGCCATGGACATTAGTCACTAGTGATAGTCAATGCCTGCGTATGGACATTAGTCACTAGTGATAGTCAATGCCTGCATATGGACATTAGTCACTAGTGATAGTCAATGCTTGCGTATGGACATTAGTCACTAGTGATAGTCAATGCTTGCGTATGGACATTAGTCACTAGTGATAGTCAATGCCTGCATATGGACATTAGTCACTAGTGATAGTCAATGCCTGCGTATGGACATTAGTCACTAGTGATAGTCAATGCTTGCGTATGGACATTAGTCACTAGTGATAGTCAATGCCTGTGCCATGGACATTAGTCACTAGTGATAGTCAATGCCTGCATATGGACATTAGTCACTAGTGATAGTCAATGCCTGCGTATGGACATTAGTCACTAGTGATAGTCAATGCCTGTGTATGGACATTAGTCACTAGTGATAGTCAATGCCTGCGTATGGACATTAGTCACTAGTGATAGTCAATGCCTGCGTATGGACATTAGTCACTAGTGATAGTCAAGTGGACATAGTCAATGCCTGCGTATGGACATTAGTCACTAGTGATAGTCAATGCCTGCATATGGACATTAGTCACTAGTGATAGTCAATGCCTGCGTATGGACATTAGTCACTAGTGATAGTCCTGCGTATGGACATTAGTCACTAGTGATAGTCAATGCCTGTGCCATGGACATTAGTCACTAGTGATAGTCAATGCCTGCATATGGACATTAGTCACTAGTGATAGTCAATGCCTGCATATGGACATTAGTCACTAGTGATAGTCAATGCCTGCGTATGGACATTAGTCACTAGTGATAGTCAATGCCTGCGTATGGACATTAGTCACTAGTGATAGTCAATGCCTGCGTATGGACATTAGTCACTAGTGATAGTCAATGCCTGTGCCATGGACATTAGTCACTAGTGATAATTAATGTCTGCACCATGGACATTATGGTTGACTAGCATTAGCATCCATAATATCCAAGACCCACAGGCATTAACTGTTTTATTACCCACATACCGACGTGTACGAAAATTACTAGATTTTTTTAAAAAGAGGAACTTATGACTCATAATGTACCTGCAAACAAGCTACAAAAAGAGAAAGTTATGACCCATAATTCCTGCACACTATGAGAGAATATGTATTGGGTGGGTAATAATGATATTTATAACAGCTTTCAAATATATAACAATGGCTACAATTTATAGTTAATTGTCAAAATGTGTTATCTATTACAGCTAAAATTCTTTAGGTTATATTCCCACATGTAAATAATTTTTTTATCACAATTGTGACTATATTAATGGATGTGTTAATTGTTTTGTGCCTAAGCAAAAATGATAGCACAATATTTGGTCATACATGTATGCTTGTCTGTCAGTAACGATGACAACGGTGTGTGTTCATGAATAACTCATGTGATTAAACATTCTGGTAAAGCATCATTGTTAACCGGGTAAAGCGTCGTCACATTCAGTAGAAGGTGATTAATTCTAGCTAAAAAGTAGCCTCATGTAGCCAGACCCTTTAGGGTCTGGCTATGCGAGACTAGATAAAAAGCGGGTGGAATTGGCGGGAAAGGGAGTGAAGCTTCAAAAAGGAAGGCAAATGTTTCACAAATCATAAGTCCACAATCATGATAGAAGGACAGAGAGACTCAGAAGCAGGAGAGATAAACCAAGGAGGAGGAGGAGGGACCCCATGACTCAAGAGGAAAAAGCTAAAGAAAGGAAAGGGACACAAGAAAAGCTGAGATTGTTCAGGAAAAGAGAGAGCAGGAGAGGGAAACCAGTATAACTTAGAGTATAATAACAATGAATAACTAACTTATGCTATTGGATTCATACTTGCAAAAGTTAGTATGTCTAGTGCCACTGTGTGGTGGGATACTTGCTAGTATGTCTAGTGCTACTGTGTGGTGGGATACTTGCTAGTATGTCTAGTGCCACTGTGTGGTGGGATACTTGCTAGTATGTCTAGTGCTACTGTGTGGTGGGATACTTGCTAGTATGTCTAGTGCCACTGTGTGGTGGGATACTTGCTAGTATGTCTAGTGCTACTGTGTGGTGGGATACTTGCTAGTATGTCTAGTGCTACTGTGTGGTGGAGTAGTGTGTATAGAGTAGGGCCTCAGAGATACAGACTTCAGGGTTACAGAGATACTGGTACTGAACAGGACATACATTAATTGTCATTGATAACGATTGCCGTAAACTAGTAGGAGTTTTTGAGGCTTGGTAAGAATAGTTAAAAATAGCTGGGAGGCAACACGTGCATTGCTTGCATGTGTTGCTGCTGGATAGTTTGCTTTCACGGCTCCTTGTATTCTACCAAGCGAAAGAGAACTATCTTATCTGTTAAAAAGATCTGCCAGAGAATTTCACCATTAAATACAGTAGAAGGATAGAGCATCATTTCAAATTTGAAGGCTTTAGGCAGTAGGGAATGGAGTTTGTGACTAAATTTAGGATGAAAGCGCTTGATGGATTAGTGAATATTTCAAACCAGCATAAACTTATTTATACAGTAATTTTATGATGCATATAATAATGAATAACTATACAGATTAGTGAAGGTGTAAATCACAAAAAGTTTCTTCAATAAAAGTAAAGGCTTGAGAGTTACGGACACAACAGTTCCATAAACTCTAAGTCCCACTGTATATAAGCTGGTTGTGTGCATCGGCACAAATGGTGGGCAAGATAGCATAGTAATATGTATAATTCATATCTACTACTAAACGCATCTGTAAATTTATACATATTCTCACTATTTTTAACCATATAGTATAATGAACTAAGGGAGAATACTTGCTATGAGCTACAGCTATTTTAGCAAAAACTCTATACTTTGAGATTAAAGTGTAACTCGTATTGTCAAAGTACATTCCACTTTTAAAACTTTGTTAAAAGTTGAAGTATACCGCAATTTTAATGGCCTTGAAGAGAAGTAAGTCCTAACTTTTAGCTGTAAATATGTTTAGAGGCACACTAAGCTAAAGTATACTCTTTTTAACAACACACTCAATCAAAGTATACAAACGATGCTGATAAGAAGTTATGTCATCTTTTAGCAGCTCTTATCCACTATACATGTTAGGAGGTTGCCAAAGTAAGTAAAGCACCATAGGTGCAAATTCTCAGTGCTACTATGCACTGGCTAGCTATTACAAAAATCATCTCAGACCAAAAGAATAATTTATTGGCTGTTCTAATCAGGTATCAATATAGCTCAAGCAATGAAAATGATAGATGTTAATGCTGTCTTCGTAAGAGAAGAAGCAAAACAATTTTCGTGCACTTCCAGCACTCTGTTAACTTCCCTGCATAAGAACTATTGCGGGCAGCAAGAAATTATTTGCTATGTGCCGATGGGGGCATTACCCACAAAAGTTAGTACCTACGTGGAGCTGATAACTTCAGTTTTTCTCCAAAATCAGCCCGAAATTAAAACAAAAAAGCTCTTAAATCGTCATTCTGAGTAAGTTCATACCTAATTGTCAGTAATCTCCAAAATCAGAGTGTGACAGAGGGTTAGTGAAAGTGCATGTGTTTAGGTATGCCTGAAAGAAGTCATATCCAAACTGTTGTCGTTGCATCGTATGTGCTATTATTATACATACTGACAGGAAATGTGTACATCCATTTACTTCTCTCGCTCACCAACTATATTAAAATTTGCACTACTATAAGCCTCTCCTCCCAACTATCTAAAATTAAATTTACCAATTTTCTTTTCAGCATTCTTTTTATAATCAGCATCTATATCTGCTTCATCTGCTCCATCAAGTTTTAGAAATGGTGCGAGTAGTTTCCAACTCGTTAACTTTAAGGCTATTTCACGACATACTTTTTCAGGACAGGGGACGTCTAACATCTCCCTAGAGGTATTTCTCACAGTAATTATCTTCTCCAAGGTAGGTTCCACCATCGCTACCCTTGCCGCTCCGCTCATCTTCCCAGCCCCACCTTCAAGATTGCGTATGGCAAAGGTCGTTAGGTGTGCTTTAATAAGATATGTAAACATCTTGTACTTGTAACGCGCGGTAGGTGCACGCTCTTCACAAACCTTGCCGTACCACAAGTGGTACAAAAATTGAACACCCACAGATGGCCCTGGAAGGTTTCTCATTAGAATAAATAAGTGGGCGGCATCTATAGAAATGGCGCGCGCGTCAGATATCCAAAAGCCACGCTCAATTCTTGCTTGGTGTCCGGGAGCTCTTTGGAAATGCTCTCGCTATCCGACTCAGAAGTATCTGGCTCTGGAGAACTGTGTTCTACAGCCATTCCTAAATTTTCTGATGAGCAAAGGTGTTATTTGGATAAGCTGTATCAAAATGGAATGACAGGCTGGGGGAAGGATCATGCTGCTGAGGTCGAACTTGCTGTAGCTGGTACTGGACACTCTCTCTCACAGATCAAGGTATACCTCAGAATTATAAAGAACTCCTGATAGCCTGTGTACTATTTTCTTGCCATTCCCTTACAATAGTTACTTACTGGAGTAGTCGCATAGTTGATTGTGTATACTGAAAGTCTCCTTTAGCAGCGTGGGTACAATTCTTATATACACGGTCACCTCTTATATAGTGATTCCCTTTCACGGTCAATATCAGCCAATAATATGATAAATCATGCTAGTACATGCAGAGAAAAATAAAGAATTTGAACTTACATTACTGAGGCTACAATATTAATTCTAATTTCTGGCTGCTATAGGGTTCAAACAGAGTACATGGTTTATTCCTTTATTCCCCTTCAAGTTACTGGATTCAGAGACCTATACTATAAACTGATACTCAATGGTAGTCATTCCAGTGGCACTATTTTGTAAAACGAAAATACCGGTGCTTTAAAAACAACAACAATTTGCACCAGTTACTTCAGTGAAGACTGGTATGACCAACTAGCCCAATGTGCTACTGTGAAGGTAAACCTTAAGACATAACAAAAAGTAGTGTAAACAAGGTGGAATGAAAAATAGTATTTAATAATAATAATAAGAATACATAAATAAAATGAAAAGGGGGCAGGTTAAGGTGGTTGAGGGAAAAGGTGTGTGTGGAAATTTTCTTATGCTCTAGATATTATAGGAAGTTCTGTGTTAGAGCAACATTATAAACAAAAAGTAGGAATGTTGTATTAGATACTTGGTAGCTGAAGACTCCCAGCAGATGACATGCATAAACATCTTGTATCGTCCTTCTGAGGAAGTTCATATCTAAATCAACGGTTAATTATCAATAATCTCCAAATCAGAGCGTGACAGACAGACGAACAGGCAGGATGACTACTATAACCCTCTCGTGCATGTGTGCTGAGGGTTAATATGATTTTTAACGTGGCTGGTTGATAATTAAAAAACAACTCCTACAAGTCCATATGATATCATTAGAATTTGGTAGCAAACTATGTTATTTCTTTTTTCTATGGTGTCTGCCCATGTTAGAGAAAGTTGGTTATATAATTGGTTAAGTTTGAAACAATTTGCTAGGTAGCCCCCCCCCCCCTCCCCATCAACATTATCCCACAAACTCCAGTGTCTCACTCCTTAATAGACCTCAAGCACCCCCCCCCCCCCATTGAGCATTAACCACGATGACAATGAAAACAAAAACAAGACAACAACAACAACAACAACACAAAAAACAAAAACAAAACAAGAACGAATGCTACCAGAGTCTGAGGACAATGTTATCACTACGGTGTGACTGAGCTGTCCCTGGCCTGCCCCGGTGCCCCAGCCAATGTTCCGGCCACACCACATAGGACCTCCCGTGGTGTCCGGATGTACAGGGAGTATGCCGCACTCTCCCATCGACCCAGGGTTTTGATGAGTGAGTCCTGGAGACCATGCCGCGCCGCTGTCGTTGCCGCCCCGATCCGAAAACTGTGGCCGGAGTAGAGCCTGCAGTCGAGACCTGCCGCTGCCAAGGCTTTCTTGACTAAATTCACAAAGCGGTCCCTCGTCAGGGGCCGGTTGTCACCGAACAGGAAGAAGGGGCCCTCCCTGTCACCTCGCTCTACCATATAACTCAGCACCGTTGCTACTGGGCAGAGGTCTCCTGGAGCTCTGCCCATAGACCTTGACCCCCTGCCGGTATGGGTCCGTCTTGGACGCCTTGATGGTCACCTCCACAAAACTGGGGTCCTCGTAGCTGCTCACCTTGACATCACCATGGGCCAGGTGAACTGTAGGGTCGAAACCGCTCTCCCCCGGGACCACTATCTCCCCCGACCTCAGGAACCCAAAGAAACACGTAGTGGCCGCTGCCCACAGCATGGCCGCATTCCTCGTGCTAGGGAGCCGTTGCCACACCAGTTTCAATCCCCTGATTATCTCCGGGGTAACGGGGAGCCGCGTTCTCGTCGGTCTCCGCACCATTCGCTTCATCCCCCGCAACACATACTCCAACTGGGGCATCTCCCCAATCTTCGGGTCGCCGGGAGTGTCGAATGGCTGCTAGGTACCCCTTCACTGTGCCGCTCGTCAGTCCTTTTGTGTGGAGCCATGCGACAAACTGCATCAGGGCCTGCTCGCTCGTCGGGAATGGGATCTGAATGTGCTGCTCCCGGCAGAGCTCTAAATAACGGCTCGTCCCCGTCCGGTAGCATCGCTGCGATGCTGGAGCTAGACCAGCGGAAAAGAGCTCCTGAACAACTGGGCCCAGGTTGGGGCTTTATTAAGGCACACTTTCAGATGGAGGTTTGGGCCACCCACACACCGGGGGTGCAGAATGACATGGCCGATGCAATCTCTCGTGATAACCTTCATTATTTTTTCTCTCCGGCATAAGGCATCGCAGAGTGGAGATACCTCCACCACTGTTGGCACTCCTGGTCGAGCAGGCACCGGACTGGACAAACAGGCACCTGAGTAGATGCATGATGGGCTCCGACCGGCTGTAGCCCGAGTTAACCACAGCCACCGCTCCTGTGTTGTCACAGTGGGCTTTTACTACTCCGCCCGCCCAATACCTTCCCCACACCGCGCATGCAAGTACTATCGGCAGCAATTCCTTGAGTGTAATTCCCTCCTGTGCGATCTGGGGTGTCAACAGCATCTGGCCCTGCCACCGCAGCTGCAACCATTCGCACGATGCCGGGATCCATGCACCGCAGCCAATGCTGCCCGACGCATCCGTCCACATGTCCGCTGTCTCCCGCTGCTGGATGTGGTCTCTCAGCATGCTCACTCCATTCCAGGGGTCTAGAAACATCGCCCACCACATCAAGTCCGATCTGAACCCCTTGTTGAGGCGGATTCGTCCCCGGTTTCGTCTCATTGCCGCCTTGAGCTCCAACATCCGCCTCAGGAATGTTTTTCCCGGTGGCACCACTTGCGCTGCATGGGCCAGCTTACCCACTAGTGAGTCTAGTTCTCTCACTAAGCACGATCTTCTCCCCTGCCACAGCTTGATCAGCTCTTTCAGCTCCTCCAGCTTCCCCTGTGGGAGGCGCGCCTCCATGGCCACAGAGTCCAGCTCAAAGCCCAAAAATGACAGGCTAGTGTCTGGCCCTTCAAGCTTTTCCGTGGCCACTGGCAGACCCAGCCTCCCGAAAATCTGGAGGAGCGTATCCCTTGCCACTGCGCACTCATCCGTTCCCGGTGCTCCCATCACCAGGAAATCATCCAGGTAGTGCAGGCTGACCCTCACACCCTCATCCCGAGCAATCCACTCCACTGCGTCCGCCACTGCCGTGAAGATTTTTGGGGCCGACCGCAACCCGAACGGCAGCACCGTATCCACAAAGAGCGCGTCCCTCCACCACATGCCCATCAGCTGCCTATCATCCGGGTGCACTGGAACGTTCCTATAAGCGCTCTTCACATCTACCTTCGCCATCACTGTACCTCGTCCCATCCTCGCTATGCCTCTGACAGCGTCCTGTACTCCCACATATGTCAGGGAGCTCAGATTCTCACTGATCCCATCGTTCACTGACGCCCCCTCAGGAAAAGACATGTCCACTATTAGGCGCCACCTCCCCGTCGTCCCTTTGGGAATCACACCAAATCTGTTAGTGTGAATGTGTGGGAGGTGCTCCTGGTTCAGCGGGCCCAGGACCCTGCCTTTACCGCACTCTTCCGCAAGGTACTCGTCCACTACCTCTGGCTGCTCCTGGGACGACTGCATGTTCCTCCGTGGTCTGCTCCCGCTGCTCGTTACGCTCATCATGCTGCCTACACGGAACCCACACTTCAAGCCATCTGCAATGTACCGTCTGAACCTCTGGTCCGGGTGTCTTCTCAGCGCGTGATCCCAAACCTCCCATTGCAGTGGGGTCCTCCCTACACATACTGCCTTGATTGATCAAGCGGTACTGCAATTGCAACATACGGATTTGACAGCAATGAAATCAATAACAAAACAACACAAGGTACTTTGTCAGGGTCTTAGTAATATCGAAAATTGGTAGGGTAGTATGGACGGCCTGCTGGCCGGCCGGACATCTTCCCCGTCGCCTGTCCTCGCATCCTGCACTGTGCCAATGGGTGGGCTCCCCCACACCCACTGCACTCGTGCCGGAAGCGGCACCGCATGAATGTGCAGCCCGTGGTATTCCACTTCCTGCACACTTCATTTTCTGGTTGCGACGAACTGGGCTGGCTCCTGCCTGCTGGCGTTTGTCTGGCAAGCGAGATCAGTTCCCCCTCCAGCGTCTTGAGCCGAGAGCCCATGTCCGGGTCGGCGTCCCCCCGCTGGGCACACTCCTGCTCCGAGTGGGATGTGGCAAAACACAACTCGCACCTCTTCACCCCCGAAGCTCGGCCCGAGAAGTTCATAGCGAACAAGGTCGAGTTGATAACAGACCACCTCTTGTTCCCAGTTAGGGCCGCTTGCCTCCGGAACGCCGAGTCGTAGCGGACCCAGCCAAGGCCCTCATAGTCCTGGCTGACCCTAACTATGAGACCCATGTAGGCCATCAGCTCTGGGATTACGCGTGGCTTTGTTGGGGCCAGCACAGCCACCAAGGAGCCATAGCACTGAAGCCAGGTGAAGATCTCCGTAACTTTCCTCCCCTGTCGTGGCCGCTGGTCCTTCCTCTCCGCCTCCTCCTTCGCCGTCCAGAACTCGGGCAGGAGTTCCCTCATCTCGACGAACTCCCACCTTCGGATCTTCCCCGCCAACTTCGCTGGCACCGGAGGCAAACCTTCCCCAAAGTAGGCTCCTCCGACGGGGAGCTTGAGGTCTGGGCCCGCCATAGGCAATAGATTGACCAGTGCTGCGGCTGGGCCAGGGGCCATGCCACCCCCGGCGACTCCCATGGGGAGAGCCGTGGCCACGGAGTCCACCGATGGGAGCCCCGCAAGGGCTGCTGCAGAGGGCATTGCGCCCAATGGGGTCGAGGCCGGGTCGTCTCTGGGCCGTGCGCCCAAGTCTTTTCGGGGCTGCGTGCCATGACCTACCACGTACCACCAACACAAAATGCCATCACTGCTACCTATGGCTCTACCCCTACTGCCCCTATATTGGCTGCTACCTCTTTGCTACCCATATAACCCGCAACCACGCCAGGAGTTGCCCTACCACCGGCGACTCCTACGGGAAGGGCCGTGACCCCCCCAGCGGGCGCCCCGTGCAGGCTGCTACAGCGGGCCTAGAGCCCAATGTGGTTGAGACCGGTCATCTCTGGGCCGCGTTCCCGGACCTGCCACCAGAGACCGAACGTCTCTGGGCCACGTGCCCGGGTTATTGCTGGGTCGAGCACCCAAGGTCCTCTCGGGGCCGTGTGCCCGGACCTGCCGCCTGAGACCGATCGCCTCTGGGCCCCGTGCCCGGGTTGTTGCTGGGCCGAGCACCCATGGTCCTCTCGGGGCTATGAGCCCGGACCTACCACCTGAGACCGGTCGTCTCTGGGCCACGTGCCCAGGTTGTTGCAGGGCCGAGCGCCCAAGGTCCTGCCGGGGCCGTGTGCCCGGACCTACCACCTGAGACTGATTATGTCTGGGCCACACGCCTGGGTTGTTGCTGGGCCGAGCACCCAAGGTCCTCTCGGGGCCGTGTGCCCGGACCTGCCGCCAGAGACCGATCGCCTCTGGGCCCCGTGCCCAGGTTGTTGCTGGGCCGAGCACCCATGGTCCTCTCGGGGCTATGAGCCCGGACCTACCACCTGAGACCGGTCGTCTCTGGGCCACGTGCCCGGGTTGTTGCAGGGCCGAGCGCCCAAGGTCCTGCCGGGGCCGTGTGCCCGGACCTACCACCTGAGACTGATTATGTCTGGGCCACATGCCTGGGTTGTTGCTGGGCCGAGCACCCAAGGTCCTCAGGGCCGTGAGCCCGGACCTACAACCTGAGACCGATCGTCTCTGGGCTACGTGCCCGAATTGTTGCTGGGCCGAGCACCCAAGGTCCTCTCGTAGGCCGCATGCCTGGACCTACCACCCTGTACCTACTGAGTCAACCATTTTGAGCCTCATGAGGGCAGCTACGGCTGGCCTTGAGCCCGACAGGGCCGATAACGCTACTGATCTTGCACTGCCTGTTAACCCATTACGCTACCCCCCCCCCTTTACCCACGCCTGATACTACTGGTATTAAAGAAGGAGCCCGGTTGGCATCCCTTCGTCATCCCCCAAAGGGGGAGAGAACACATACATCCATGATCCCCAACCCCTCACCCTCGCTTGGTCCCACTGGTGGCACTGGGACAGGGATAGGTGATCCCCCTGACGAGCCCCCACCTGGAGGCCCAGCGACGACTCTTGGGGGCACTCCTCTCTCAGCCAACGCCCTGAACCCTGGGATCTCCAGGAGAATCTCCCTGAGGGTCTCCCTTACGGTGCCTGGCTCAACCACTACTGCTCCTGCTGGACTCGGGGCGTCCCGGGCGCCCGTTTCACCTTCCTCCGCCATCTACTACTCGGCTTCGTCGTTTGGCTTGGCTTGTGTCGTTTCTCTTAGCAGGCGTTCTCACTGCTTCTCTTATTTCTAGGCTAGCTGTGCTTAGCTTTGAATTAACGCATGCTTGCCGCCCGCGCGGGGGTTACGTCACTTATTGACCTCAGTTAATGCTCCCCATTAACCCCAAATAAGCATAGGAGAATAATTGAGAAGAAATTTTGCCCAGAATGTGATATGGTTATTAGATGTAGCTTAGAGAAAGAATTTGGGCTTCAAGTGGTCCTGAAAGAACTGAAATGTTCTGCCACCTTCACTGGAATTTTTCTGAGAGGTTTTGATGTGATTTGGCTGATAGTAATTCTTATATAAAAGTGATGGTTGTGATTAGGTGGAAGCTTACTACATGAGTACAGATAGTGCGGTTAAAAAAAACTTTTATTGTATTTATACTACAGTAGAACCTCTCCTATCCGGGCACCTTGGTTTCAAGGGGTGCCCGTATCTCAGATTTGCCCTCAGATTTGCCCGTATCTCAGAATATACACAATTTAGTGCTGCCAGCTGAACTGCCCACCCAAAAGAAGCTGTCTAATTTGCTAGTTGGGATACTTTACCTAACCACAAGGTACATAGCAGCTGCCCGGTAGAGGGAGGTGCCCGTAACTTGGGAGTCCGGATAAGGGAGGTTCTACTGTATTTACATATAGAAGGAAAGATTTGCAAATCATTTTGTGCTAGTCACTTTAACAAAGAGGCCAGCAAGAACTATCAGCAACTCTCAGACATGGAACGTGCGATGTTGGAACAAGATAATCCTTTAGACACAGTGATGACTAGTGCACAGATTAACAGGAGAGCAAGGAAAATTATGACTCATATTCAAGATGATGTTATAATTTACCAAGTTTTTTCATGTATGTAGTGGTATGTGAACAAGAGAAGCATAGGCTTTTCTAAATCATAAATGGGAACCTTTTTAGGCTGTCTAATAGTGCGCAATATATATATATATATATATATATATATATATATACTGTGTATGTACGTTACCCTGTTATGTGTAGTTTCTATGAATTTAGGTATAGTGGTAAACTTTGGTAATATTCCTGTACGTAGTAGTCAGGTGCTATTAGAATAGGCTAATCTGCTGTAATATCACTTGTTATACATGGTACATAAGCATCCTTGCAGTACTGGCACTGTGCTAATAGAAGCCAACACTGTCTGATTCTGGTATCCATTATTGGCGAACGATGTGTTACAGGGGTAACACAATTGAAAATCGGGGATGTTTGTTTGTTTATATGTTTGGACGTACGTATGTCATTTTGTACTTTGACCCTCTCGTATTTTTGTGTTCGCTGGATGTTCGACCCCGTCCCTAACTTCACTAAACAGAACCCTTTGTTATCGATTATTACCTGTATCACCCTAGAAATTATTATAAACATACAAATATCTCCTATTCTCAATTTGTTATCCCTGTATAGTGTCAAGCTCGCTTCACTCACTCTCCAATAATAGTTAAACCATGAATTCGAGAAATTATTGCTACATCTGATCCCGAGGGCAAAGCCCAAGGAAGAGGGTGGTTATCTGGTGATAACTCCAAGAGTTGCCAGGGTTTAATTAATTTATATTGTAGTCATATCATTTCGAACAGTGTAACAGACCAAATGAGAGTGTAAAAGACCAAATAAAAAGAGGGGGTATTGTTGTTTTGAGGGGGGAAAATATGTCCAGTTATGCAGCGAGGAGGGTCCTCCAAAATACAGACAGGACTTTTATACAGGATTTTTTTCTTGGGGGAAGGGGGGGGGGGGGGGGGGGGGGATCTTTTTTTATTCCTACCTAGGATAGTATGTGGTTAAATAGGCACAGAGATGGGAGGGCGCAGGTCCTCCGAGGTAGGGGGGGGGGGGGGGGGGGGGGGGGGGGGGAGTAATGCTATTATGACAGCTAATTTTTAATTGTGTACTGTTACACTTCAGAGATGTCAAGCTAAGTAGTCTTGAGGGGCTAATCACCCAGTTGGTTGTGTTAGTTGATCTCATAAGTCAGTGACTCAGAGTAAGAATGATGGCGGAAGTGACATTGAGACAGCTCAGCCTGGCTGATTATTATCAAACAAAAAAAAAATAGAAGAATTGTGCTTTGATTTATATTTTTAATAATAAAAGAATTTTGCTCTGAGTTGCCATTTATAATTGTAATTTAAAAAAATTCAGATTCTTAGGAGGGGAGACTTCTTCTGGTGGGGGGGGGGGGGGGGGGGGGGATTCCAGCCCCCACCCCCTCTACAGGCAATTATGGAGGGCAATAACACAGGGAAATAGCATTTATATTACTGGTAAAAAGGTTTCAATGCCATAGTAACCACTCGCCGCAACTGTTTGAATTTAAAAAGAAAACAAAGGAAAAAAACAAGTCACATTAGTTAAAAGTAGCTTAGTAGGACATACCTACACAAGACTTCCTTCATGGTTGTCTAGTAGACAATGAATTTCAAGTAAATATTGTTACGCAAGGCTTATAACTATGACAAATAGTAGTCTGGCGCAGCCAGTCCCTTTACCTAGCCACTACCGGAGAAAGGGTCTGGGGACAATCATGCACCTTGGCTGTTCTACAGCCAAGATTTTGGGCTGTGGTTAGTTAACATTTTTTTGTCGTTTCCTTGAAATGAGTGGGCATCTTACCACAAGTGTACATAACGGAGCCCACGTTCCCGAACTATCAAAGTGTTGCTTACGCAAATGCTCTGTGGTTGTACTCAGGTCAGCTCGTCCAGCAAACCGTGGGCGCCGTAACAGTAATTAGACAACCACTACCACATTCCTCTAGAACAGCCAAGGTGCATGATTGTCCCCAGACCCTTTCTAGCGTAGCGGTTAGGTAAAGGGTCTGGCTGCGCCAGACTAGACAAAAAGCATATTAAGTTACCACCGCCACTAACTCTAACAGAAATGGAACTCCGGCAAGTTTTAAGTGCACCCACAAAAGAATTAGAAACGGTAAGCAATTCAATTTCTAGGATGATATGAGTAATGATCGATAACCAGATGATTCTGTTTAGTGAAGATTGATGGGGCCACCCACCAAACAAACAAAAATGCCAGGGTCATAGTACAAAAATGACATACGTACGTACATCCTAACATATATAAATTAATAGCCCTGAATATTAATTGTGTTTCCCCTGATAGCGTCTTGCTCACTCGCCAATAAAAATATATGTATGTGACTGTTCACAGGAAAATTGAGCTCTATACGGCACCAAACAATTAGATGTTCCTCAGCAGCCAGGCATTGAGCTCTCCAAAATAATAGCTACAAAAAAAAATTCAAAAACTTAGGAACTCATAGTAATGTGTAATATTAATTGTGCTAATATGTATTAATTATAGATGCTGAATAGCACTCACCTTGCCTTGCACAATATAACCTTAAGTACATTACATCTTTATTTACACTTGCTGTTACAGTTTTCTGAATTGGAGGGTCTTGGATACAATGGTTTTGCAGTTGCCATTTGTGGAAGTAAGAGCCAGATTCTTGGCACACCATCTGTGTTATCATCATTGTCTCCAAAAATTATTGAATATTTTTATAGCATCATTACCTATGGTAAGTAAATTTACACTTTATGAAGCCATACAGAGCCCTTTACATGAATGTTTCAATTACTATGATAATAGTACGGCGCATAAGTTTCTCATTAAAAAATGAATGGGAAAAATCGCTGTTCAGTTGAAATACCTCAGTAACTAAGTGGAAGCTAAGTGAAATACCTCGGTAGCTAAGTGAAATAGTACGGGTAAGTGCGCACGCGTAGAGCGTTAACCTTGGAAACGTACAGTTCGAGTAGTTTCTAGTAAGGGACAATGTGCAAAAGACTTTTTTAAAAGCTGGCCTACTATTAGCGAGTGATAGCACGGATAACCTGTGCTATTAGGGATCAATAGCACTCGTAAAGCAATTAAAATAAAACTCGGCTTCGCCTCGTGCTATTTCAATCGTTGCTCATGCTATTAATCCCGAATAGCACAGTTACCCGTGCTATTACTCGTACTATTAATCCCGAATAGCACGGTTACCCGTGCTATTACTCGTACATATCAGCATTAAGATTTTATTAAATGAAAGTTCATGGCCTATGTTGTTGTTGTTGTTGTTGTTTTTGTTTTTACATGGAAATATTCTGTCATAGAAGCTTGTGAAAAAAATTTAGAATAGAATTGTTGATTTAGCTATGTATCAAAAGTAATGTATGACTAGATTTCTTGAATAAGATTAAAGCTTGTCATTGTTGATTTAAGTATTAGTCTTATGTGAGGTCTGACTCAGCAGCTGACAAAGACCACAAATTACAAAGGAATTAGCTCGCTTATGTGCACTGATAGTTGGGTAGGATACCTGACCAATATCGCTTTTCTGGACTATCTTGTGTGTAATATTTGTTGAATTCACACCCACACTAAGTAATGAAATTAGGACTAATGACTTGCATATCATGCAGGGAAGATCAGGTAGCATTTTAATTTTATTGGTGTATTGTATTGTCAACTGTTATTTTAGGTTCTACTCCCCTGATTGAAAAATCAAATTCCCCCAGCACTTCACATCAACATCTAAGTACTTCGCTTCCAAGCACTTCACTTCCAAGCACTTCGCTTCCAAGCAGTTCACTTCCAAGCACTTCACTTCCAAGCACTTCACCTTCAAGCACTTCACTTCCGAACTTTTCACGTCCAAGTACTTTTTGTCCAAGCACTTCACTTCCGAACTTTTCACGTCCAAGCACTTTTTGTCCAAGCACTTTACGTCCAAGCACTTCACTTCCAAGCACTTCACTTCCCAGCACTTCACTTCCAAGCACTTCACTTCCAAGCACTTCACTCCGAACTGTTCACGTTCAAGCACTTTTCATCCAAGCACTTTACGTCCAAGCACTTCACTTCCGAGCACTTTACTTCCAAGTACTTCACTTCCAAGCACTTCACTTCCAAGCACTTCACTTCCGAGCACTTCACATCCCGGCACCAATACTTTTTCCGTTAGCCAGGATCCTGCAATTTGGATTTCCAAACTTACTCTGTGCATATCAGATAAGTTAGAAATACTTAATAATATGTGGTTGTCTGACAGTGTTATTCATGCGGCACAATTAATACTGTCACAGCAATTTTCTATACAAGGATTACAGAGTCCTCAGTGTGGCTGCAATTTGACATTCAAGGTTGCGCCTCTCAACAGGAAATACATACAAATTTTACATGTGAATGGAAACCATTGGATAGTGGTCTCCAAATGTATGGCAAGCCACCCACCCGAGAAGGATAGAGTACTTGTTTACGACAGTTTACTGCCCAGTAAAATAAGTTACAAGACTAAAGAAATGGTCTGTTCGTTTACTCGACCAGTGTCAAAAACTTATAAATTTGACATGATGAATATAGCAAGGCAGCCTAATTCATTTGACTGTGGAGTGATTGCTATTGTTAATGCTACTGAGATAGCATTTGGATATAGTCCCTTACAATGCATTTGGGATGCTTCACTAATGCGGAGTCACTTGGTGAAATGTTTGAAGGAAGCTAAAATGACAAGATTCCCTATGCTCCGTGAACGTCGGCTAGGATTTGGAAGAGCCATTAAGGCATTTGTAGAAGAAGAAATACACTGTATTTGTAGAATGCCAGACAACAAAGAAGAGACTATGATACGATGCAGTATGTGTCACATGTGGTGTCACTCTTCTTGCATGAACATTGAAGATGTTGCGGTGTACAGTGATAAAAAGTGGATTTGTGTCAGATGTGAATTTAATTAGTTGTAGTTATTATTATTTTTATTAACACCTTATGCCTCTGGCTGTTATTATTTATTCCTGTGGATTGTTGTATTATTTATGCCTCATGATCACCATAGATTCTTGCACAATAAAAGTTAAAGACACGTTTTTGAAGATGAAATATGGTTAGCCTAATTAAGCATACGTCAACAAGGCCCTAAGTAAGATTATTATAAAGTGGGTGAGTAAGTGGCCACACACACAGATTACATATTATATATTAAACAGCAAGCATACTCTTCTAGCTATCAATTCACATGCAATATGATGAAGAGTTATGTGTTTGTCCAGTCTCAGTAGCTTTAGCTTATGACCTCATTTAGTGAGGTCATATATTTCACCAACAGTCTCTCTTACTGTTCTTGTACACATTCTAAAATATTGACGCCTATGATTCATTCTAGCACAGCTGCATTATTGACAGTGCTAACAGGCTAGATTATAACTTGCCCATTAATTTATACTTATAGTCCATTGTGATCAATGAAAAGGCAGTCAAAATATTCAGTAAAAAGAGAGCAAGTGAACATATACCACAAATTACATTAGTCCCGAGTTGTACAATGGTATATGAATATATTATTTTCCAAAAGTTACTGCAACCCCCTGAACTCCCCTCCCCCTGCATGCACCTTTTATTTAATGATAAAGTGTATGTATTATTACATCAGTAAGAGTGTGATATGGAGAAATATTTCATGAGCAGGCTAATTTATTTTCACAAGCCAGAGGTGAGTATAAAGCCTAAGAGTGAATATCTCGCCATATCATTCTGCAGAGTGTAATAAGGGGTTTATTCCATGCTAGATACCTTCACTGAAGTAGTTTGTTGGTAACTCTTGGTATAAAATTGGCATTAAAACTCTCTAGGGGCTCACCACATACACTCCCAGCTGATATTTTAATAGCTGCTCTAACCTGGTTGGGTAGGCTCCACTAGAGTAAAGGTAGCTGTAAAAACCCTGAAAGCTGGTTGCTATAAGTACTAGGGGTAATGAGCTTGGCATACAGCCATGAGATAACACTATGTTATATAAAGCGACCTGCCAAAATGAAGTTTTAACTTGGGATTAATTTTATTGTAATTGTAACGTTTATTCAAGATACTTAACTGAAATAACAAGAACTGACAAAAGTATTTATACAAATGACAAAACAACAGATATGCACTAACTAATGTATTTAAAAATACAGTATTCATGATCTCACTATACTTTCATCTTCGCTAACATCAACTATCGCACTTTCTATATCCTCTGAGTGTTGAGCTGACGTCACTGTTGATGGAAGTTCCACGAACTGTGTAAAAGCCGCTGTTGCCTTGTGGTAATGATTTTCTGAGCTCTGCCTCTTGGACTGCAAAAGACTTTTTAAACCGCTGGTGTATTGGTCTCCACTTAAACCGGAATTCAGTTCATCAATTTTTTTCGTGACAACTGTCACTTGGTTAAACCAATACTGAACAGTAGATTCCATTTCCAATTTTAATAGTGCAGTTTCATCCAGTTTAAAGTAACGTCTACTAGATCGTAACGAGTCACCAGCCAAAAAACTGTTGCAAACCTAAATAAAGCAACCATAACCACAACAACAACAGACAGGTTTATTACATTTTGATCCAAATCACTCTGAAAGTTGAAAGAGAAGAGTTGAAATTTGTGATAATTACACTGTGAGACACAACGCAAACCATTAAACAGTGGAGAAGCGAAATGTGTCCATAATTTCATTGATAAACAACTAATCATGTCATCAGACCACAAAATACTGATAAGCTATAGCATTGGCATTTATTGGAAAAATTGGGCAAAATTATTAGAAGTACTGTGGAGCCCTGGTGAGCACTGGACTTGAATGCTACAGCACTTTTTGCTAAGAAGTACAGTGATACAGTAGGGCATGCTGGGCATACATTGCCTTCATCTAGCTCTTGGCATACAAAAGTCAGGTGGCGTAACTCCACCTTCATCCAACGATATTCCTCAAAAGACTCGATCAAAGAAGAATAAAGGCCTTTCCTCTAATAAATAATATTGTGATCTTAGTATAGCAAGTCATGTGTAACTGTTAAATCTAACCTTAGCTGCTACATGATGACACTTAAAACGCAATGCTTTACAGAAGTCATTCAATGAGACCTGAGCTTCTAATAACAGTGCCTCAATCCAATCCAAAAGCTCGAAAGTGAATGCTAAGTGAGGTCGTTGAGGTGCTGATGGCCACAGTCGTGCTTTTACTAAAGTGGAAACCAGAGGCTCACAAGCACAAGTTGCCAGTCGTACGTCACATTCTTCCCCTATATGCACATTTAACCATAATAGTTATGATAAATATAAAAAATAAAAAATAGAAGAGCACTAAGAGTGCAAACCCTCAGCGTTAGTTAAAAATGCACTAATTATGAATATAAATTTTAACTTGTCTAGCTAGAGCATTTTAAATTGGCCTGCTTGCATCTCTGGAATCCTTCAGGCGTTTCAAAGGCTTTTTATGGGCACAAACGTTTAGAACCAACACTTATACACACCTGGGACTGATACATACTCTTTCTAAAGCTATTTAACGAGCTTGATACTCAGCAATATGGTTATTAAGACTTTCTGACAACTTCACGGATTTCCCTGGCTTTAGTATTAACCTTGTCTTGGTAGAAAAAAAAGTCATAAAACCATTTCGACTTCTGACATGCAAGCTACACAAACTTTTAGGTCACATTTTTTGGAGAGCAGGCATACTTACAGTTGATGAAAGAAGTGCACCTCCAGCAGCAGAGACTGCCCAACACCTTATATGTATTTGTACTAAATGTTTACTTTGTGCTATTCTTTAGCAAAGTAGTAGCTGTAAAGCACAACATTTTCACATACGCTTGTTAACTGGACATACCAACACAAGGTTTACTTTCGTGAATTTTCAAGAAAGCTGTTGTGCAAGGCGTATAACGAATTAACCAAGATAACTTACCACCACCACTAATTCAAATTTAAAAATGAACTTCGGTAGATTTGTAAAACAGAACTGTTCCTCCCAAATTTTTCACTTGATGTCAGGGACAACTAATTCAAAGCAGTAATCTTTAGATGATACCGGTAAAGATAGATAAACCAAAGGATTCTGTTTAGTGGAGTATGGGAGGGAATTGACCTCCAAGCAAATACAAAAATGCAAGGGTCAGAGTACAAAATGACATTATACATAAACAAACAAATATCCCTGGTTCTCAATTGTATTACCCTGATAGTTTCTCGCTCACTCACCAATCATTAACTCAATAAACCATACAGCTTTAACATGTGAGTCACTTACCTCCCATATTTCTCCCGTATGAAATAGATTGGTAGCCAAATGCGCTGCCTCATAACAATGATTGCAAAAATATGCTCTTGGACCACACTGCAGGCATCGATACAATGCTGAGTTATTGCAACTGATACAAAGCTGAGCCTCTGGCAATGCTTCAGATTCAACGACAATTTTCAGCAAAGTTGATCTTGCCTTCCTCCACGATTCTGCTGAATTTTTTTGATCGAGCTCATACAACGAGGAAGAAGGAACACTCTCCCTTGTATCTTTATTTGTCCCTCCGCTAGTAAGCACATCGGTGTGACATTCACACAGCTCTGTAGCTTGACAGTTAACATCCAAAGCTAGGCCATCGCCAGATGCAGATATTAGCTTTACCCTCCAAACCACACAGCCTAGGTGACTCTAAAAGGTGGCAGCTTTAACTTCATTCTGGTAGCCAATACAGATCACCGCTCCTAAAGCGTGGAAGATCGCGCGTGCCATAGGGCTTCTGGGTTTCCGAAAAGCCTACCTCAAGTGGTACAGGGTTTCTGGATTGTATACCACTTGAGGTAGCGTAAGGTTTGTGAAACGGGTGCACCAACAGCTGTACATATAGTCTGGCTACGCTTTACCAGACGCTACGTGGGGGAAGTAAAGGGTGTACATAGTGGTCGTCTGGTATTGAAAATGGATCCATCACCTTACGCCGAACAGCGTTATAAAGATGGGTTGGATTGTGCCCGTAGAGCCACTCAGTACGACAAGGAAGGCCAGTTTCCAGCTTCGCTCTCTTACTATGATGAAGCTGTGGAAGCTCTGACTGAAGCAACCTGTTTAGCTCCTGTATTCGCCCCCATCATGACTCAAGTAGATCAATATTCTAGGAGAGCTAACGACATAAGGAAATATCTTGCTTCTAGGCCAGTAAACAAAGGCGAGTTGAGTAATTCAGTGCAACTATCCAAATATATTTCTGAGCTCAAATGTTTAGATTTAGAGTTCTTGCTACTAATATTATGTTCATGACATTTTTATGACCAGGACATGAAATTAAGATTACTAAATCAATTTGCAGGTTCAGTTACTGAAGGTGGAGCATCAGTGAGAGACAAGGTCAGTATGGATGTGGTCTTTAATACATTGCTTGCATGATCTATACATCGTGGTCCAAGATATAGTTAGGTATCCTCAAATAGTGCAAATTTTCAACTTGTGGTTATGAATGCATTGTTTTTCTGACAGGGTGTATTGGGTCATCCAGTATATGTAATCTGGTATTGTTGAGTTGAACTAATGGGATGCAATAACTTGAACTATGTTGTTGTATTTGTTGTTGTTGTTGTTGTTGTTTTTATTTTAGAAATTGCTTCACCAAGTGGAGTACCTGGTTTCCATAGCGCTGCAGGATGATGAGCGAGGGAGGAGACCAGAAGCCAGCAAGATGTACAGCTGTGCTATTGAACTGGCAATACAGGCAGTGAGCAAAGAAGAGATGGGTAGAGGAGGCACGGATTTATACAAAGAAGAGAGGGGTAGAGGAGGCACGGATTTATACAAAGAAGAGATGGGTAGAAAAGGCAGGCATTTATACAGATTTTTTTTCTCAAGTGGAGTGGGGGGAGGAATTTTGTAGAGTCACAAAAATCTGTTCTACATGAATATGGTGAAAGCATGATTATGAAACAGATTATGAGATGAAACCCTACACAAACTATTACAAATTGCTATTAAAGGACCAGAACTAGAAAATGTTGGCAGTGGGCATTTTTTAACAAACCAACTGTAGAGTAAGGCTATAATTTTTATATCTTTGATCATAAAAAACTTTTTTAAAAACTCCAGTCAGGGTAGAACATTTTAGGGGATAAAACTAAATTACAGGGGGGGGGGCTTTCATAATCTGTTAGTGTGTATGAAACCCTGGGAAGAATTGGGTGTTTGATGAAGTGAGTAAAAATGAATGTTTTACTGTGATGTGGTATATAAACACGTATACAGTCAGTCATGTTGTCTATATTAAATCAAACCTGGCTATGGTGTGTGATTGGTTTCAGCAAAAGACTATGGAGAGTGAAGAGTACAAGGAGAAGATTAAAACAGTTGCAGTCCAGGCATTAAGTCGACTGGAGAAGCTTAAAGTTCCAGACCCAACCCCTTCAGCCCCGCCCCCTTATTCTTCTCGAACTCCCACCTCATCATCTTCCAAGGATCTGTTGAGTGAGCTGGACAATCTTCCCCTACCTCCTAAAGGAAGTCCACGCGTTGTTGGGGGTGGATCTAGTGGTATAAGAGGAGCAGCAACACCAAGAGGTGTGCAATCACTCTAGTGATGAGTTTGTAATGGCTTTGTATTGAGACTGGGATCTCTCTGAACCCCCAGTCAACATGCACATGCACATGCACAGGAAAGTCATTTTGTGTGTATGTGTCTGTCAGCAGAATTTAAATTAACTTCCATCAACTGACACCTTTTAAATCATCAGCAGGTACACCAGGAATGCTTGAATTTCTACATGTGCTCATCTTGGATCAGCAGGGTTTGTTCGTGTTTCTATCACAATAGTACACTAAGTGATCTATGCTTAATTTAGCATTAGCTAGTCATATTTAGTTTTAAATGGTGAAACTGAATCCTGCTATCAACAATCTTACTTAGCTTTTGGTTTAGTGTTGCCTTGAATTTCTTATAAGTGCCTGTTAGGCTGCCACACAATAGACTTATATTTGAAGTACCATTCTCAGTTATGTATGCACATTATTTCTGTGTAGGCATGGTTAGAATACACACACAATTATTAGTCTTTGTTACCTTACCAGTTAATGTTTTCTTTACTAATGGAAAACACAATTTCAACACGATATAATGATCAACATCATATAAATCAATAGCTATGCAATTCAGTTTCTAATTACATGTCAATTCACTTCAATTATTAAGTGCTTAAGTAGACAATGACTTCAAAAAATGTGTCATATCTTTCATTCTCTTCCATTGAACTTAGCATTTCCTAATAAAACATTGGCTAATGTGAAGTCATGTAGCAGGGCACAAAAAACAACAATGTTCATTTACAAGGCAGGTGGGAATTCCAAATAAAGCACATATATGATCCATGTGACTTGGGTGAGTGCAGTTGAGATTGTATGTGTGTGTGAGTATTATCAACTGGGTTGCTGGGCTAAGTCCGCCATTTCCATTACACTTTATCGCCAAGAAATAAGTGTCTGCTTATACTAGATAAATAACAAATTTGGTGAGGTTAGCTACATACTAGAAAGAAGAAAGAAACCATAAAGTGTGAGCCCTCATTTCCATGGTGATGTATGTATGTATGTTGTTGTCAGAACAGATTATATGCACACGGATAGGCTAACAGTTAATACAGTACCATCGTTATTTAATCCTTTTTTTTTTTCTTCCTAGTTCCACTGAGCAGTTACTTGGATTCTGATGGTGACCTTGGCAATGCTCCCAAGTTCAATGCTTATGGTACTGGAACTAGTGGATCTAGAACTGGTAGTCCCTCTGTACCCAATAGAGGTAGCGGTACCAGTGTAGGGAGGGGCAGTACAGATCACACTGAGCACAAGGGCAAGAGATTCTCAGACACAGAGTTGAAGATACTTAGGTATATGTGTAGTATAGAGTTGAAGATACTTAGGTATATGTGTAGTATAGAGTTGAAGATACTTAGGTACATGTGTATAGAGTTGAAGATACTTAGGTACATGTGTATAGAGTTGAAGATAGTTAGGTACATGTGTATAGAGTTGAAGATACTTAGGTACATGTGTATAGAGTTGAAGATACTTAGGTACATGTGTATAGAGTTGAAGATACTTAGGTACATGTGTATAGAGTTGAAGATACTTAGGTACATGTGTATAGAGTTGAAGATACTTAGGTACATGTGTATAGAGTTGAAGATACTTAGGTACATGTGTATAGAGTTGTGAGGGACTCTGTGCTAATACAATGCATGTATAGAGCTTGCTTGAGAAATATGCTGTGACCTAAACTTTGTACCATATGTCTAGTTAGTGGCTTATCCAGTCTTCTTGTGTGTGTATGCACACACGTGTGTGTGTCTTTATGTGTGTGTGTGCATGTGTATGTGCGTGTATGTGTGTGTGTTCAGAGCTACTTCATCTATTAATGGAGTACTGTATCTGCCGTGGAGTGAGATGGATCTCATAGAGCTCAGGAGAGTGTCCCCCATAGCTCAGGACTTTGAAGATCCAGGTGGACTAATTCGACTGTCGGACAAGCAGAAGGGTCAGTTTAGTGGCTGGCTGCGGCCTCATGATATTTGTGAGAGTCCTCAGATGATCAACCTCATCTCCAGTCTGTCTATCAAACAAGTGAGTGAAGTTAATATCAGTGGATGTGCCCTCAGGGCGCATGTGTATGTGTGTAAGGATTATTGTTTATTTTGTTTGTTCGTTTGGTGTTGTAGACTCTGATTGGAGACTGTTCATTTGTGGCTTCTCTGACTGTCAGTGCAGACTATGAGAAGAAGTTTAAGACTAGGCTAGTCACCAGGTATGTAGGCTAGTCACCAGGTATGTATGTATGTGTGGATGTAAGTATACAGAGGGATTCATTTAGGATTTTTCACTTGGGAGGGGGGAGGGGGGGAATGTACATGTATTTCTTGGCATATTTAGGGAGAAGAGTATAGGCATATTACGCTATAAGCTTTGTTTTTACAAGCAGTATTAATCATTGTCCTATTAGTAGTTGTCGTTATCCTACTATTTTAACTATTGTTTCTAAATTTCTTGGCAGGAGGGAGGAGGAGGAGGAATTTTAGTTCCCCCTTCTTGTATGAAACCCTGAGTATATACTGAAATGTGGGGTAAAGTGCAATTTTTTAAGCCCATCCTTATTATACTCTAATAAATCACTGCTCGCTCGTGTGTTCACATGTGCATGTGGCATGTTTGTGTGTGTGTGTTGTGTGTGTAGGTTAATTCATCCTCAGAATAGAAGTGGAGAGCCCATTCTGAATCCTCATGGAAAATACTTTGTTTCTTTTAACTTGAATGGATGCAGACGTAGAGTAAGTTAATATTCTAGTTGTGTGAGGAGGAGATGGTGGCAGTGAGAAGGCATGCTTGAGAGGTTTTTAATACTTGGTATTTCCAGTAAATCTCATATGACAGTACATACAAGGTGGCAAGTTTAGTATTCTTGTGAGTGCACTTGAGTAGTCAGATTAGCTTATGTTAGCACACATGGTCCAAGTTTTAACAAAAACCTGTGTGTGTGTGTGTGTGTGTGTGTGTGTGTGTGTGTGTGTGTGTGTGTGTGTGTGTGTGTTTACTGTTAGGTTGTAATAGATGACAGGTTGCCTGTGGGAATTGGTGGTGAACTGCTGTGCTCCTACTCTAGTAACCATGAAGAATTTTGGGTTAGCCTTATTGAGAAGGCTTACATGAAGGTAAGCTACTTTGTGTACTATATATATAATATATGCATATATAATATATATATGTGTGTATATATAATATATATATACTAGATTGAGTGAGTGTATAAGCATTTTGACTCTAATTATTGTGTTCATGTACAACTAACTGACTGCATGTGGTAGTAACTACATTATATATTTTGTGAACAAAGCATTGATGAGATCTTATTTTATCTAAAGTTTGTCTCAGTTGAGTTGGCGTAGCTGCTAGTGTGATAGTGAGGAACACACTTAATTAATGTATGTATACTGTAAATCTAATGGCACTGAAATTCAAGTGTGTCAGTGTTGCATAGTGTGGTAAAGGGGAGTTATATAACCTCAGCATGCATTAATTCTTAACTGCTGCTGTTTGGAGTATATCAAGTAGCTAACTTCCTGGGTCATGTCTGTAAAGGTGTGTACAGCAGCTGTTAATGTCTCATGTTGTAACAGCAGCTATTAATGTCTAGCAGCTATTAATGTCTTGGTCACAAGCTAAACTCATTTTAAACTAAGGCAGACAAAAAGAGAGAGAAGGCTGCAGTTATTTGATATGGGCATAATGATACCACGCCAGTTTTGTATTGCCAACAGGGTGTTTCCAACCCAGATAAAGCCTCAAATTGACTTATGTATTTCGAAGTTCTAGGAGTGTTTTACTTGGAGGTGGGGGTGGGGGGACAGAATCCTCCGGTTTAGCGATCATTACCCGTATCACCTTAGAAATTGAATTGTTTACTGCTTTGAATTCTTTTGCGGGTGCAGTTAAAGGGGGGGGGGGAAGGGATGGAGAGAGAGAGAGATGGAATTGTGTTACGTTGGCCATCACATTTCAATACTTACGATGTTGTGTTTTATTTACAGGTAATGGGTGGTTACGATTTCCCTGGATCGAGTTCAGTAAGTGAATTCAGTACTTAATACACACTGTGCACATACATACGCAATTGTTCAACATAAGTTATGGCATCAAGACATGAATTTATTGTTTTGTTTTGTTTTCTGTGTATTAGAACATAGACTTGCATGCTCTGACGGGTTGGATTCCAGAGAGGGTGGGACTCAAACATGCTGATGACTCTACCTTTAATAAGATGGAACAGAACCTCAGGAAAGGTAAGAATTTAGTTAATGTTGAAACTTACGTTTTCTTCTCAGCCTTACTTTATTCATTAGGTATATTCTCTCTCTTTCACCTGAGGCTAATTTTAAACACAGAGCTTATATATGAAACTTACTGTCTGCAAGAATTTCTGTTTGTCTGTTGAGAGTGAGACTGTAGCAGTGCCCCTTAACAGTATTAATACAGGATTGAAGTCAGGATTGTTGTATGTAGCTTAGGCTAGAGCACACTTGTGCATTAAGCAAGTAGTCCTGGGTTCAATTTCCAGTGACACCTAAACTTAAAAAAAAAAAGCCTGGGAAAGAAAGTGTATCTTATGAATGTTGAAACATAAATTATTTCTGGTAAAGTTTTGAGGGATTAAAAGTGAACCATATCCAACTAACTCCAGTGAGAGTACTGAGAATAATTAAGTCCTAGATGAAATAGTAAAGCTATTCTTTCTGTAATTTTATTCAGGTAACACCTTGGTAACAGTTGCTACGGGAGAACTGGGAGAGAGAGATGCAGAGAGAGCAGGTCTAGTACCTACTCATGCCTATGCTGTCCTCAATGCTGTGAAGATTCAGGTAGGAGTTTAAGAATGTACAGTATATCTTAGTGAATATGGTGTTTGCCCAATATTGGCGTTGTATTTAACATGCAACTTGTTTTTGTAATGGGTATAGGGATTAATGTTACTACAACTCAAGAATCCATGGAGCCACAAAAGATGGAAGGTATGTATACCGTTTATTAGTTTTAAAATGTTACATTTGGTTCTTTCTCTACAATCATAGGGGAATTATTCAGAGAAGGATTCAGCACACTGGACTCCGGAACTGAAGAAAGCTCTACATTTTGATCAAACCAGTGCAATGCAAAGAGACAATGGTGCATTTGATGACAGTCTAAATGTGTGAAACGAATGACCAGTACACATATTCCAAGTGTTGGCAACAGGACATGATTACTCCCCACTGCTTTGAGCTTTCTATTGTCATTCAGAGGATATTGAAATTTAGGAAATAGATAGGAAAATTTGCTGTTAATAAACCTACATGCTTTGTTGATATTATTGTTATTATTAAAATTATTATTATTATTGTTGTTGTTGTACAGGTGTGTTCTGGATTGATTGGCAGTCTGTCATGAAATTTTTTGATGTTCTTTATATGAACTGGAAACCAGATATGTTCAAATTTAAATCAACTCTTCACGAGTATGTCAGCAATACATACATGCATACATACATACATTCATACATATATTCATATATACATACATACATTCATACATGCATACATACATACATACATACATATATTCATATATACATACATACATACATAGATGCATACATACATGCATACATACATATATACATACATTCATACATACATATATTCATATATACATACATACATACATATATATTCATACATATATTCATACATATATACATAAATACATATGTACATACGTACATACATACCTACCTACATACATACATACTAGTGATGTGCTTGAGCACAAATGGCGAGCGAGCCTAAAGACTACTATTTTTATATGAATGATTTTGACTTCTAACACTGAAGCTACTGATAAGGTCCAGTTTTTAAATTTCGTATACACGGTAAAGGGATTTCAGTGCCATAGTAACAACTCTGCAACTGCTTGAATTGAAGGGAAAAAACAACAAAACAATACACGTTATTTAAAAGTTTTCTTTGTGATATTCTTTAGCTAAGTAGTGGTTGTAACACACAATGCTTTGACACAACTGGACATGCACCTACACAGACTTACCTTCGCGGTAGTCTAGTGGACAATGTATTTTCAAGTAAATACTGTTGCGTACGGCATATAACCATGACAAAGAGCGCATTGACTTACCACCGCCACTAACTCGAATAGAAATGGAAGTCCCTTAAGTTTTTGAGTTTTAACTGCACCCGCAAAAGAATTCAAAACGGTAAACAATTCAATTTCTAGGGTGATACGGGTATTGATCGATAAACCAGAGGATTCTGTTTAGTGCAATTTGGGACGGGGTCGACCACATAACTAACACAAAAACGCGAGGGTCAAAGTACAAAATGACATACATACGTCCATACATATAAATAAATAAACAAACATCCCCGATTTTCGATTGTGTTACCCCTGTAAGTGTCTCGCTCGCTCGCCAATTACATACCAATACAGTGAAAGTCAGTGTGTTGATCATACATACATTGGCTTGATTAATTGAATTCCTGGGACTGACTCTCTGTAGCTTACGTATGCATGCAATGTACATACTAAAGAGGGTTGCTACTAGTTACTCTATTTTGTAGCTATTGGAAGCCAAATTCAGCTGAGAAGGATTGGTATGACATCAGTAAGTTCTGTATTCCTCAATAAGTTATTACAGTTATGTTTATGGTTGCCATGATACAGGTAACAACCCCCAGTACACTCTGAAGGTCACCAGTAAGGATCCTCTGGCAGTGGTCTGGATATTGCTCTCCAGACACATCACAACCAAGGTAGGCAGTTACGGCATCCGAGGCAGACATTTTCCTGTGGTTTGTGCTGACAGCTAATTCAGGGACTTAGTATAGTTTTGTAGTAATAATTTTTAATTATTCTTTTAGCATTTGTTGTTGTTGTTTGATGTCCATTTGTGTGTGTGTGGTTGTATTTTCAGAGTGATTTCGCTAATAACGAGAAGTTCATCACACTCAACATTGATCCTAGTGATGGGAAAAGGATTTATTACAATAGTAAGGCTCCTTACTGATGGGTAAAGGGTTTTTACAGTAGCAAGTCTTGTAGTGATTTAGTGATGAGGAGAAAAGGATTTATTACAATAGTAAGGCGCTCCTTACTGATGGGTAAAGGGTTTTTACAGTAGCAAGTCTTGTCGTGATTTAGTGATGGGAAATGGGAAAAGGATTTATTACAATAGTAAGGCTCCTTACTGATGGGTAAAGGGTTTTTACAGTAGCAAGTCTTGTAGTGATTTAGTGATGAGGAGAAAAGGATTTATTACAATAGTAAGGCGCTCCTTACTGATGGGTAAAGGGTTTTTACAGTAGCAAGTCTTGTCGTGATTTAGTGATGGGAAAAGGATTTATTACAATAGTAAGGCTCCTTACTGATGGGTAAAGGGTTTTTACAGTAGTAAGTCTTGTCGTGATTTATTACAATTGTAAGGCCTTTGCTGATGGATATTACACTTATCTAGTGTTTTATGGACAAAGGGTTTTGAAATAGGAAGTCTCGTGATGATAAAGAATTAAGCTCTGATACTATCATCCCAACTTTTGAGTAGCCTTTGTTCGCTGTGCTTAAGCTACAATGTGAAGTGTTTTGGTGTATCTTTCAATTTACTTCATCTATCCACACCTGCCTCTTTTTTTTTTTTTTTTTCTTCACAGAGCTTAAAAATATTTCCATTGGATTGGTCATGGTGGTCATGGTGACAATGACTGGTCTTCACAAGCTAGATATTATACTTGTTCATCTGCATGAGAATTGTCAGAGTGACTACATAGAGTTCCTGTAAAAACAAAGTTGACGAAAGTTGAATAATTGCACAACATAAACTTCAGGTATTACCAGTTAATTTAACATATTGTTGTTGTTTTTCTAATGGGATGGATGAAAGTTCAGACTTAATGAATGAACAGACATAGCAAGGTAAAGGCGGGCAATTTTTTTGGATAAGGAAGGAAGAAAGCAATGAATAGCTAGGCTGAACTATCTCAAATGTACTCTATCCGATGACTACTGTTAGCTAACCTTCATGATATACATTTCATTGTAAAAGCTTACCAATTAGTAGGGCATTGCTACTTGAAGTGTGTTTCTTAATACTCGATGAGAGAGGGAAACTGAACAAACTAGTGTGTAATAGCATTTATTTACTAACTAGTAATTAGCTCTTAATACTACGATGAGCAGAGTACCACTAGTGTCATACAACTTGTGCTAGCAGTACCACTAGTGTCATACAACTAGTGTGTAATAGCAGTACCACTAGTGTCATACAACTTGTGCTAGCAGTACCAACTAGTTGTCATACAACTTGTGCTAGCAGTACCACTAGTGTCATACAACTAAACTAGCAGCAGTACCACTAGTGTCATACAACTTGTGCTAGCAGTACCACTAGTGTCATACAACTTGTGCTAGCAGTACCACTAGTGTCATACAACTTGTGCTAGCAGTACCACTAGTTGTCATACAACTTGTGCTAGCAGTACCACTAGTGTCATACAACTTGTGCCAGCAGTACCACTAGTGTCATACAACTTGTGCTAGCAGTACCACTAGTGTCATACAGCTTGTGCCAGCAGTACCACTAGTGTCATACAGCTTGTGCCAGCAGTACCACTAGTGTCATACAGCTTGTGCCAGCAGTACCACTAGTGTCATACAGCTTGTGCCAGCAGTACCACTAGTGTCATACAGTTTGTGCCAGCAGTACCACTAGTGTCATACAACTTGTGCCAGCAGTACCACTAGTGTCATACAACTTGTGCCAGCAGTACCACTAGTGTCATACAACTTGTGCCAGCAGTACCACTAGTGTCATACAACTTGTGCCAGCAGTACCACTAGTGTCATACAAATTGTGCCAGCAGTACCACTAGTGTCATACAACTTGTGCCAGCAGTACCACTAGGTCATACAATAGTGCCAGCGTCACTAGGTAATACAACTTGTGCCCGCCAGTACCACTAGGTCATACAACTGTGCCAGCAGTACCACAGTGTCATACAACTTGTGCTAGGCAGTACCACTAATGTTCATTACAACTTGTGCCAGCAGTACCACTAGTGTCATACAACTTTGTGTAAGAAGTATCACGAGAGTCATACAACTTGTGCAGAGTACCACTAGTGTCATAAAGCTTGTGCCAGCAGTACCACTAGTGTATACAACTTGTGACCAGCGTACCACTAGTGTGTCATACACTGTGCTAGCAAGTACCACTAATTGGCATACAACTTGTGCCAGCAGTACCACTTAGTGTCATAAAGTGGCCCGCAGTAACCACTAGTGTCATAAAACTTTGCTGGCAGCAAGTACAACTAGTGTCATACATTGTGCCAGCAGTACCATAGTGGCATACAACTTGTGCTAGCAGTACATAGTGTCATTACAACTTGTGTCTAGCAGTACCACATAGTGTATACAGGTGTGCCAGCAGTACCCTAGTGTCCTTACAACTTGTGCTAGCAGTACCACTAGCTGTAATTAAACTTGTGATGCGCAGTACCATAGTTGTCATACAGCTTGTTGCCAGGCCAAGTACCACTAGTGCCACAACTTGTGCCAGCCACACCAGAGTACCATAGTGTCATTAAAACTTTGCAGCACAGTACCACTAGTGATCATACAACTTGTGCCAGCGTACCACTCGTGTCATACAACTTGTCCAGCAGTACCAATAGTGTCCATACAACTTGTGCCGCAGGTACCATAGTGTCATCAATTGTGCCCAGCACCAGGAGTACCATAGTGTAATACAACTTGGCCAGCACAGTACCCACTAGTGTCATACAACTTGTGCCATCAGTACCACTAGTGTCATACAACTTGTGCCAGCAGTACCACTAGTGTCATACAACTTGTGCCAGCAGTACCACTAGTGTCATACAACTTGTGCCAGCAGTACCACTAGTGTCATACAACTTGTGCTAGCAGTACCACTAGTGTCATACAACTTGTGTTAGCAGTACCACTAGTGTCATACAGCTTGTGCCAGCAGTACCACTAGTGTCATACAACTTGTGCTAGCAGTACCACTAGTGTCATACAACTTGTGCCAGCAGTACCACTAGTGTCATACAGCTTGTGCCAGCAGTACCACTAGTGTCATACAACTTGTGCCAGCAGTACCACTAGTGTCATACAACTTGTGCCAGCAGTACCACTAGTGTCATACAACTTGTGCCAGCAGTACCACTAGTGTCATACAACTTGTGCCAGCAGTACCACTAGTGTCATACAACTTGTGCTAGCAGTACCACTAGTGTCATACAACTTGTGCCAGCAGTACCACTAGTGTCATACAACTTGTGCTAGCAGTACCACTAGTTGTCATACAACTTGTGCCAGCAGTACCACTAGTGTCATACAACTTGTGCTAGCAGTACCACTAGTGTCATACAACTTGTGCCAGCAGTACCACTAGTGTCATACAACTTGTGCCAGCAGTACCACTAGTTGTCATACAAATTGTGCAGCTTTTATGTTTGATGATTATTTTTTTATGACTTAGAAAAGTTTCAGATTCAAGGTGTGAAGATCAACACCCCTCATTACTTAGCGAAGCTAGAAGGGGTCACCAAAGGCACTTCTGTCTACACTATTATAGTAGCACAGCTGGAGTCTCTTAGCACCATGTATTACACCCTCAAGGTATGTACATATGTCACTCCTTAGAACATAGCTACTGGGGTTGTTGTATTGTGACAGAGGAAATCTAAACTGCTTGTGGGTCCTTCAAGAGGGACACTATTAACTTAGTGTCTCCTCCTTGAGGGCAGGGACACTTAGTGTCCCGTAGTTAGGAGCAGTCGCTACATTCTAAATTAGTTAGGCGCTGCGCAGCCATCGTGAACTACCATTTTTAGGTCCTTCAGGCCAGGGCCCTAAATACAGTAGTTCCCTCTGAGCCAGCACCTAAATACCTCTTCTTCTATTATTATTTTTTAAATATTTATACATACAACATTTAAACGTCTGCATGCAACAAGATAGATTTGTTAATTTACTGAGAACTATATGAAAGATTTTTCTACCAAGATTTCTAGATCACTCGTGCCATTCTCGAAAATAAGGGTGAGATGTTGGGATGGGGAAGGGTAGTTAGCCACATCAACGACCTGCCTCCACCCCATCTGATCTGCTGGTTGTCTCTGAAAACCTAACTAGAAATATAGCATAGAGGGTAGTAATGGAGATCAAGGAACAAAAAAGACATGAAGAACTGAAATTGCGTAGTATACACAGTCGAGTCGAAATGATAGTAGTGCAGAATATTAGTTCCACTTACTTGCTGAGTCGGCAGGTTTAATATTGCATGTCCTGTCCTGAGTTGAAGGTTTATGTCTCTGGACTATAATATGTGGCTTGAATTACTCACTACATTGTTGTGTTTATAGGTTTATTCATCGTGTGAATTCTCTGTGACTCCAGTACCCAATCCTTACATACACCAGAAGCAGGTGAGCTAGGAACCATTGAGGACTGTATATTAATTAATCCAGTTTGTTTACAACTAAATTATTCAACTCGATGAAGATGTTGTCTAATTGATCAATAGCATGAGTGATATATTGAAGTATGTTACTTTGAGTCAGTGGTGTATTGTATGATGTCCTCTCCACTATAACAGCTGCTACTGCTTTAATCTTTGGTTGAGCGTGAAGCAGATTTACGGGTCACTTATCTACTAGAGTGTGTTCCAACAGTTCACTGTTGGAGCAAGCCACTCGAGTGTTTCTTTCATCAGCAAGCATCTTAAACTGGAGCACATCTTTGTATTCCTTCTGAATAATCTATCATGAACACACCCTATTGTGACTGGTATTGGTAAAGATGTACTCACCAAACTGAATATTTTGTTCAATTCACACTTTAAATATAATTATGAAATATGTGATGTACAGTACCAGTTTGAAGCACTTCTCCACTTATTGTCAACAACTATCAATCCATAGACTTGTTACTGTGACCTGAAGCTGATGTAATTAACAGTTCAATCCATAGACTTGTTACTGTGACCTGAAGCTGATGTAATTAAAGTTCAATCAATAGACTTGTTACTGTGACCTGAAGCTGATGTAATTAACAGTTCAATCCATAGACTTGTTACTGTGACCTGAAGCTGATGTAATTAACAGTTCAATCCATAGACTTGTTACTGTGACCTGAAGCTGATGTAATTAACAGTTCAATCCATAGACTTGTTACTGTGACCTGAAGCTGATGTAATTATAGTTCAATCCATAGACTTGTTACTGTGACCTGAAGCTGATGTAATTAATAGTTCAATCCATAGACTTGTTACTGTGACCTGAAGCTGATGTAATTAAAGTTCGATCAATAGCGGTGAAGTTTAGCTATGAAACCTGATGCAATGATTGGTTCATTTAATACTGTGAGGAAAATGCAATCTTCTATGCTCAATTTGCTTGTCTCTCTCACTTGCCCACACAATTGCTAAAGTTTACAGTCACGTTCTGTGTGTGTGTGTGTGTGTGTGTGTGTGGTGAAAGTATTTATGTGTATATATAATATGTAATAAACATTTTATTTGTAGCTGAAAGGGGCGTGGTCACAATCTCAAACTGGACAGCCTAAGTTCACCATTACCACAACATCAATTAGTAACAAAGTGTTGCTGAAGCTACGAGCTCCGAAGTAAGATTCTGATATGAAATTAGTTCCCTCTATTATTATTATTATTATTATTATTATTATTATTATTATTATTATTATTATTATTATTATTATTATTATTATTATTATAATAATATTATTATTATTATTGTTATTATTACTACTACTACTACTACTACTACTAGCACGTGTCCTGCCGCACAGTGGTGCTTGATGTACTAACAGTTGCAAAGTCTCATTGTCATCTACCACTTGGTTCAGTTACATCATCTACTTTTTTTTCTTTTCTTTTTTCTTTTCTTTTTTTTGCCTCTCCATCTCTGCAGTCCCTTTTCCTCCTTTGTCTATCTCGATTCCTTTCTCTGTGTGTGTCTCTTTCTGCTTCAGTGAGCTGAGTTCTCCTAGTTCTCAGTCTCTCTGTCTTTTTTATCCATGATTGTGAACTTAGACCTGCTTTTACCTACAAGATAGTCATGATTTTCTTAAATGCTATACCGACGTGGTTCTGATTCATAAAAACACACACCACTGTTCATCTTGTCGTTTTCATTACCAACACAAGCACAACTGTTGTCATTACTGACGATGCTTTACCAACCCGGCTTACAGTAGGTAATAAATTATTCATAAATACTACCATTGTCCTTGTTACTGACACACAAGCTTATTAATAGTAGTAGTAGTAGTAGTAGTAGTAGTAGTATAACTCAATTGTATTGTCTTCTTCATGATTTATTAGGGAATTATTTGGTCAGCTTGAAATCACTTCCAAAGATGGATCTGATAAAAGCTTTCAAAGAACCAATAGTGGTCCTTACAGGTAAGCTACCATTTATTGCAAATTGTAGGTAGAGCTTACTAGTTTGTGCATTAAATTCTCACAAGTAGAAACTTGCTGTTTAGTCTCCATAAAAAAAAGTTAAGGAACAAAATTATGAATTTAATGATTGAGTAGCTATACATGATTTGGATATTAAATGAAGAGCATAAGCTAGCACATAGTTGTCCTGTGAAATGTGTTGCTCGTATTATTACATTCCTACATTATGGTTTTTCAATAAACTTGGTTGGATTGTGGCAGGGTGGATTTCCTCCCTTGGTCCCCTATAAGACTGTGTTGGTGGTACCTGTTAACATAAAAAGGCCATACCACTTGCTCTTTCTAATTTCTAGATGTGCTTTGAATTATGATGATATGTTGTTTGTGTTATCTTCTAGACAAGGCCTAGTAGTCTTAGAAGCTGTGCTTCCTAAAGGTGAATTTTATGCATCTGCTCTCTGCTATGATTCCAAAGCAATTCCATCTTCTGCTCCATTTCTTATTACTTTGTATTGTGACTCTGTGTTCAATTTTGTGTAAGATAATTATTGTGCTGGTCATACTTGATATTTTAACTCATCCACCAGTGATAGCATTTTGTTACTGATTTAGCTCATTATGTTTGTATCTACTATTGTCTATTGTCTATTGTCATGAACACAAGTATTTAAAACTGAATGGAGGATAGCTATGTTGCGTGTAACTTCCAGTTCTCAGGGTTGTTTACAAATGGAGTAGCTCAGGGTGGCTCGCGAAAGATAATGATGTTGACGATTCCATACCATTTTAGTAAAATTGTTTGGATTGCAACCGAGCGGCTGTACGATCATTTAAGCAAGCTGTGCGAGTCCCCTAGGCACACAACGGTTACACTGACTCCGTTATACTAGCCAGGATCATCTATAAGGTGAAGCTTTTATTTGTGTCCATTTGTGGGTGTGGCTGATGTTTAGTGGGTGCCTAAGGTCTTAATTATTACTGTAATTTGTTGTGCTCTAATCCAACGTGTATTCTCTTGTTGTTCTCTAATGCCTTCTTCAGATGACCACTAAGACATGTAACTATATTGCTGAAATGTATAGTGTTTTATTAGCTAGTTAGTCTGGCTTCCACTGGTTACGAGCACAATCTCCATAATATCCAGACTGAGAGTATTTATATTGCTAGGTTTTGAGATTTAGAAGGCAGTAACATAAGGATGAACCATGACTCCAGTTTTTAGTAGTTCCAGTGGCCACAAAGGCCACTACTGCCATATTTTTAATTTTTTTATTTATTTATTTATTTTTTATTATTAGTTTTTTTTATTAGTTTTTTTTTTTTTTTTTTGCAGGAGGTACTATACCATATGAATGTATAACCGAGATATATTTGGGACATATAAATGAGTTGTTAGTATTCAGAGTGACATATTGCGTCTGCCAATGAATGGGTGAGTGGTTCTCCCTATAAGCATTGAGTGTGTGGTTTCAATAATTCCAATAGAAGACCAAATATTATTCCCTCTTATTGTACCCCAACTTTTTCCTATGCACGGAATCTTCACTTAAGACCAATTAGCTGATTTTGTTGTGAAGTTTTATTTGGAGTGTTGCCCTATTTTATGTAGTCAGTCATACAGTATCACCCATCACCACATAGGAGAAGATATTTGAAATTGTATTGTTTTATAGGAGTTGATGGGGTCGTAAATCCCAACACTTGGTTTTGAAATAGTAATCGAAGGACCAGCTCTGTGATAATTCACTGAGCAGTAGAAATAAGTTTCAATTGGTTAAATCACGATAGTAAATATGAGTACAACATGCTAGAACAATAGTAAGTGAATAAAGTAGCGTAACTAAGGTGAATGAAAAAGTTTGTGCATTATATACGTTCACTTTGACAACTGAGACATCGACGAAGACATCGACGAAGGCGAACTCGACGTTACCCGTTCACGCAGGCGCGGTCTGGTCTGACCTAGACATGCTGGGGGGGAAGGGCTGATCCTCTACAATGAGGATTAGTCTGTTTGTAGCTCTTGTGTACTGCTTTCCTTGACAAAGGAGATCGACAGTTCGTGTCAGTCCATCATATCCTGGAAATATCTTTGTCACCCTTGCCAAGGGCCAGTCACGATTGAATACGAGTTCATCTTTTAACAGAACTATATCTCCTACCTTATAATTGTGTGTGGGCCTCTTCCACTTATACCGAGCCGTCAGAGATTGCAAATATCGGGTTTTCCAGGCTGACCAAAGTTCTCTTTTGAGGCGTTGTATCAAGTTCCACTTTTTGAGCAAGGAAGTATGAATCTCGGCATCTTGTTCATGAACTGGAGGAGCTAGTAGAGGACGGCCTATCAAAAAATGACCTGGTGTGAGTGCTAATGTATCATCAGCATCAGTGGAGTTCACTGGTATCAATGGACGGGAATTGAGAATAGCCTCAGCTTTTGTAAGAATAGTGTAGAGTTCATTGAAGGTAAGTAAATAGGATGACATGCGCTTCCTGAGTCTGCGTCTTCATACTTTTTACCCCAGCTTCCCAAAGTCCTCCATGGTGTGGAGCTCTGGGAGGACTAAAATGCCATTGTAGGGATGTTCTGGTAGCTTCATGTGAAATAGCTTTGGCTGTGGATGGTGACGACAGTAACTTTTTAATTTGTTTTATTTCATTGTGAGCACCGACAAAGTTCGTGCCATTATCAGAGAAAGGTGTAGAGGAGTACCTCTCTGAGCTGTGAAGCGATGAAATGCAGCCATAAATTCCTCCCGTGGTGAGATCGGCACAAAGTTCGATGTGAACAGCCTTAGTGGTTAGACAAATAAAAAGACAGGCATAACACTTGACTCTGGTAGGCTTGCAAACTTTTCCTTGGCGAATATAGAATGGTCCCGCGAAATCCATTCCAGTACGCTCAAATGGTGGTGCTGGTGTAGTTCTCGACAGTGGTAGCATTCCCATTCTCTGGTTTAGAGGTCGAGAGTACGCTTTTTGCACATAGGACAACGACGGCTAATAAGCTTGAGAAAATTTCTTAGGCCAGAGATGTAATATGTCTCTAAAATCACAGACATGAGAGCAGATATACCAGCATGTTTATATGTAATATGTAGAGTAGAAAGGAACAGTTTAGTGAGAGTAGAGTTTAAAGACCGGAGTATTAGAGAGCGCGAAGAGAGGGGAAAGTCAGGATCTCGAACTCTACCACTGATTCTGATGAGCTGATCAGTACCCAGTGAAATGTCAAACTTTGAGAGCGAGTGGTGAACGGGTAGACTACGTCCACACCGTATAGACTCAAAGACTTCTGCATGAGTCATCCTCTGTGCCACTTGAAGAAGACATAGTTTAGCAGCTGGAAGTTCCTCTGAGGTGAGCACACTAGACAAAATATGAGATTTATTTCGAACATTGTGAAGAAATCTCCTGATCCACGATACCACACGCGTTAATTTGTCGAAAGAAGAGTAACGAGTCCAGAGAGAGAAATCGGGATCAGGTTTGATTATTTGAACTGTAGCAACAATGGTAGCTCGAATGTCAGGTACTTCTTCTGAGCTTGTTGCAGGTATCTGTGGCCATGAGGACTGAGGAAGGCGTAGCCATGGAGGGCCTTTCCACCACAAGGATGAAGAAATCAAGTTGCACGAATCCACTCCTCTAGCCAAGTCAGCTGGGTTGTCCTGAGTAGGAATGTGCTGCCAATGATCAGCAGGTATCATTTGTTGAATTGAGGCAACTCGATGCAAGACAAACGTCTTCAGTGTGGCTGGGTTCTTATGAAGCCAGCATAGAATTATCCTGGAATCGCTCCATGCATATATCTGAGAGAGAGGAATAGAAAGATCATGAGATACAGACCGTAAAAGTTTAGACAGTAAATGTGCTGCAACCAGTTCTAGCCTAGGTATAGTTACAGATTTGAGTGAAGCTACCCTTGACTTGGAAGTTACAAGTGTGACTGATACAGTTCCATCTTTGTGCGTAGTTCTAAGATACACCACAGCATCATAGGCGGAAGTAGATGCATCTGAAAAGCCGTGAAGAGACTGGTTACTAATCGGAACATCCGATGGTACAAGTCGCCGTGGAATCGGATGAGAGGAGAGAGCTGATAGTGTTGAAATCCACTGCTTCCATTTTTTGGAAATTTTATCTGGAACTGGATCGTCCCAAGAGAGTTTTAACTTCCATAGTTCCTGTAGAAGAATTTTGGATGGTACCGTAGCTGGAGAATAAAATCCCATAATATTGAACACTTTTGCAGAAATAGAGGCTATTTCACGCTTGGTTACAGGAAGATCATCATTGACAAAAGGAACAGATACATGAAAGTTATCCTTGCTCACGTCCCAGTGAATACCAAGTGTTTTGGATGCTGACAAGGGAGAAGGTAAATGAAGGTCAGCTAGCTCTCTTAAATCTTCTGGTATAGTTTCCAGAAATGAGAGATCATAGCTTCGCCACTTTCTCAGAATCATTCCGGCCGATTTGAGCAAACGACAGAGCTCCTGTTTGATTTCGTCAGCTTCTTGAAGAGTAGACGCCCCTGATAAGAAATCATCAACGTAAAACGAAGTGAGAATTGAGTGAGAAGCCAAAGGATGGGTGTCTTTGTTAGATTCAGCTAAGTGGTGAAGAACTTTTGTGGCTAGGAATGGTGATGGCTTGACACCAAATGTTAGTCTCTTCATTCGGTAGTCCCTGATCTGTCTCTGGTCATCACGTAAGAGAAAACGGTGAAGGTCTCGGTCTTGAGGTTGAAGAGCTATTTCCCGAAACATCTTGCTGATGTCAGCGCTGAATGCTATTCGGTGTAAGCGAAATTTCACAAGTATAGTAGTGAGGAGAGGATATAGGTTGGGTCCAGTAAGCAGTAGATCATTAAGAGAGGTACCGGAGGATGAGTTAGCAGACGCATCGAAGACTGCACGTAGTTTCGTAGTAGTGGATGAATCTTTGAAAACACCATGAGTGGGCAGATCGAATACATCCTTTGGAGGGTTTTCAAGGTCATATTGAGGAACTAATTCCGCATGATCAAGGGTGAGGTACTCTTTCAACACAGCATTAAAGTCCTGTAATTTTCCTTTCTTGGTCAAGGATCTTTCATTTTGGAGAAATCTATGTAAAGCTATATTGCGCGAGTCACCCAGAGGAAGTGGGTTATCGACCCGAGGCAAAGCTACGGAGTAACGACCTTCTGGCAGGATCTGATAATGATCGTCAAAATGTTGGAGGGCTGAATGATCGGCAGCAGAAAAAGTGTCTGACTCTGGGACTTGCTCTAGTTCCCACAATTGTTGAAGAGCAGAATGGAGAGAATCTTCGTTGGCTTGAAGTTTTAGAATGGTGGGCGGAAGTGAATTCTGAGGAATAGCACCTCCTAGAGTCCAACCAAAGATAGTAGGGGTTGCTACAGTTGCCTTGTCCTCTGACAGTGAATTAGAGCCCTTTGTACATCGACAGACATCAGCAATACCAAGCAAAATATCTATGGAACCTCCAAGCATTGAGTCTGCTAGTGGAGACTTGCCCTTGATACAAGGCAACTGAAAAAGATCTTCAGGTCGTTTGGGTGGTGTAATAGCTTGTAATTTGGATACAACATGGCATTTCACTGTGATAGATTCCGATTGACCTGAATGAATAGAACATAATTCAGCATTTACAAAATATTTGCTTACGGCTTGACCCGTGACTCCAGAGATATTTAATCGATAGGCATGTCGAGGTAATTTCAATTCTGATGCCAACTTTTCAGTAATGAGGGAAATTGAAGCTCCTGAATCTAAAAGAGCTCGAGCGCGACGCTCATAGCATCCGTGCTTTGCATTAGCAATTGCTGTTGATAGAAGAGCTGTTGGAGGTGTGTTGAGATGTAAAACAGCATTGTTATCTGAATCTACAGACTCGGAGGGAGTTATAGAGTTCGATTGAGCTGAGGAGGCGTCAGCAGCAGAAGGAGTTGCAGTATTAGAATGAGCTGAAGGAGTGACTACTGCAGCAGGACTCGAAGAACGAGATGAACGCTTGTCTTTGTGAAGGAGGGTATGGTGCCTGTTTCCGCAGTGACGGCAGCTGTATGCAGAGGTACAGTCTCAATAAGAATGCAAGTGGCTAAGGCAGTTTGAACAGTAGGTTGTGCTCTTTGACTGCTTTGTACTTCTTGGCTTGATCCCAGCCTAAAAACGTAGGACATCTGGATAGAGAATGACCTGGAGAAACACAAATAGGACAAGTAAATGACTTAGTTGGTACAACCTTATAAACTGGTTTAAATCCCTTATGTGTATGCTTGGCGAAGGATGAGTAGGTGAAGGCTTCTTAATAGCTTCAGTTGGTAAAGCAGTATTGATACGGGCATCCACGAAGTCCAGGATGCGTTCCATCGTTGAAGGAGCATCCGTATCAGCTGAGGCTAAGGCCCATTCGTGAGCTAGTTCTCGGTCAAATTGTGACACCAACATCATGGCCAATAGATTCGTAGCTTCGTAGGCTCCAAGGTCCCTCAGTCCATGTATGTGCGTAGACCAAGTCTCATAAATATGAGTCAGATCCTTCCGATTATATCCGAATGAGGACCTTTTAGAGAGAAACTTGACATGCTCCTTTGCAATAGTTCGTGATCGGCCGTACTTTCTCTGGAGAGCTTTCATTGCAGCGTTATAGCTATCAGAGCCTGTTGATGCTGCTTTTACTACCTCCCTCGTCTCCGGAGTATCCATTGACTCGAGAAGGAGACAAGTCTTTTCAGAGTCACGCAGAGTGGAATCCTTGTCTATGACTGTTGTGAATAACTCCGAGAAACACCTCCACTCTAGAGGAGAGCCATCGTACTTTGGCAGTGACACTTTTAGTCTGGAAGACCTTGAATTGACTATTATTTCTGGCTTTGTGACTTGTGTAGATGTTGAAATAGGACAGTTAGCCTCTTGAGCTTGAGCTAGAGCTCGTGTAAGATGAAGCATTCCATCACGCAGTTCTGCGCACATAGTGTGTATATCCTCATCATGAACATAATCCAGTGTAGACTTTAAGTACTGTTCAATCTGAGAGTCCAGTCGAGTGATTCTGGATATGACTGAAGGAGCAAGTAGAGTGTCAGAATTATTAATTTCTTTAATGGTTTGAAATAAAATAACTCCTTCCTGATAGAACTTCATTTTTGAAATCATGTCTTCTATATTGAATATAATGTCTTGGTATTCTTCAAGTCTTGCTTCATCCTCTGCTTCATTTGAGGAGAGTTCTGAAAGATCGGGATTTTCTGTCAAAACATCATCGTACTTATTTTGCAGGGCTTTATGGAGAGTTACGTGAGGTTTTATTTCATCTAATATACGAATCAGGTCCACCGTACGAAGGTCGTGAAGAGCTTTGTCTTCGAGTTTCTTGAATTTTCGAAAAACCCTGGTGAATTGTGCTCGCTGTATGGTACGCTTCTTCTTTATAGATTCCACGTCAGTAAGAATTTGAATTTGTTCCAATTGTTCGTGGAGCGATGTCATGGTAACAGGAACAAGCAGACAGTGAATTTGAATCCAGAGAAAGTTAGAAAATGTATATACAGTAATCGTAACGGATAACTGAATTTGTAGGTAGGTGATATCTGTTGAGGAATATCAAAGTGGCAGTAAAGAACCAAGATTACGAGTGAAAAGAGAATAGAGTGGCTATTGAAGAGCCGAGTTGACAGGAGGTAAGGAGAGTTTGGAGTGGCTATAGGTAAGCCAATGTGCTATGGAGGGCAGATTTACTGGAATGGTCTTCTATACTCGAAGAACAAGTATCCGGCTCGAAGGACCAAAAATGATGGGGTCGTAAATCCCAACACTTGGTTTTGAAATAGTAATCGAAGGACCAGCTCTGTGATAATTCACTGAGCAGTAGAAATAAGTTTCAATTGGTTAAATCACGATAGTAAATATGAGTACAACATGCTAGAACAATAGTAAGTGAATAAAGTAGCGTAACTAAGGTGAATGAAAAAGTTTGTGCATTATATACGTTCACTTTGACAACTGAGACGTCGACGAAGACATCGACGAAGGCGAACTCGACGTTACCCATTCACGCAGGCGCGGTCTGGTCTGACCTAGACAGGAGTCCTATGCCAATTGACAGCATTTCTGGACTGGACTTGTAGCCCATTGATCTTATCAGATACCTACAATCCTGAAATATCTTCTATGGCGTGATCTAGCGTGATATGCAATCTACCAAGTGAACTGTTATTAAGATTTGTATGAGTAATAGCACAGGTAATCTTGCTATTCGAGATTGAGATTAATAGTATGAGTAATGGGACTGAAATAGCACCAGGCGAAACTGAGTGCTATTTCAATTACTTTATGAGTGCTATTGATCCCCAATAGTACAGGTTACTTGTGCAACCACTCGCTAATAGTAGGCCTGCTTCATTTGCACTGTAGCTACGCTGTATCTTCACTCACAATCTTTGTTTTTCAGGGTTAGCTTCCTCTGGAACTTTGCTTTCAGCCTATGGCTCCTAATCTGTTGGGGGGAAAAAGTCCGTCTGATACAGGCAGAACTTCTGCACTAAAGAATGACATAGACTTCAACTTGAAACTACTAAATGATACGTTTCCAAGGCTAGAGCTGCACGCATGTTTACTTACTCGTACTATTTCACTTAGCTACCATAGTATTCACATAGTTTCCATGCTATTTCGCTTAGTTACACACTATTTCACTTAGCTACCGTAGTATTCACATAGTTTCCATGCTATTTCACTTAGTTACACACTATTTCACTTAGCTACCATAGTATTCACATAGTTTCCATGCTATTTCACTTAGTTACACACTATTTCACTTAGCTACCATAGTATTCACATAGTTTCCATGCTATTTCACTTAGTTACACACTATTTCACTTAGCTACCATAGTATTCACATAGTTTCCATGCTATTTCGCTTAGTTACACACTATTTCACTTAGCTACCATAGTATTCACATAGTTTCCATGCTATTTCGCTTAGTTACACACTATTTCACTTAGCTACCATAGTATTCACATAGTTTCCATGCTATTTCGCTTAGTTACACACTATTTCACTTAAGCTACCATAGTATTCACATAGTTTCCATGCTATTTCGCTTAGTTACACACTATTTCACTAAGCTACCATAGTATTCACATAGTTTCCATGCTATTTCGCTTAGTTACACACTATTTCACTTAGCTACCATAGTATTCACATAGTTTCCATGCTATTTCGCTTAGTTACACACTATTTCACTTAGCTACCATAGTATTCACATAGTTTCCATGCTATTTCGCTTAGTTACACACTATTTCACTTAGCTACCATAGTATTCACATAGTTTCCATGCTATTTCGCTTAGTTACACACTATTTCACTTAGCTACCATAGTATTCACATAGTTTCCATGCTATTTCGCTTAGTTACACACTATTTCACTAAGCTACCATAGTATTCACATAGTTTCCATGCTATTTCGCTTAGTTACACACTATTTCACTAGCTACCATAGTATTCACATAGTTTCCATGCTATTTCGCTTAGTTACACACTATTTCACACTAAGCTACCATAGTTATCACTCACATAGTATAGTTTCCATGCTATTTCGCTTAGTCACTACACACTATTTCACTACAGCCACCAGCTAGTATTCACATAGTTTCCATGCTATTTCGCTTTACAACGCTACCACACTATTCACATTTCGCCTTAGTTACTATTCACTTAGCTACCATAGTATTCAGCATAGTTTTCCATGCTATTTCATGCTAGTTACACTACTTTCACTAAGCTACCATAGTATTCACATAGTTTCCATGCTATTTCGCTTAGTTACACACTATTTCACTAAGCTACCATAGTATTCACAGTTTCCATGCTATTTCACTTAGTTACACACTATTTCACTTTCCCCGTATGATTTCAATTGAACAGCAATTTCCCCATACATTTTTGAATGGGCAATTTATGCCCCACACTATTTGGTTGTTAATGTCTTCGTAAACTAGTGAGCATGGTTAGCTCAAATTAATTGGTTTCAAACACTATTGCATGTGTCTACTTTTTCTGGTTGTTTTCAGAAATATTCTTGTAATTAAAATTTTAGCAATGGGATATTGACAATAATATTTGCTTTGTTTATAGTTAGTCATGGCAACTGCTGCTAGCAACCAATCGAAGTTTAACAACCGGATATTTCTAATGCGGCATGGCTTGGTGAGTTTTGTTTTGTTTTGTTTTGCTTTAACAACATGTAATTTCTCTCAATGTCATCGAAACTACTTATACTCTTCAGAATTTATGAATTATAGAAATGATTAAGTCAGAACTCCCAAGCGCTTGTGCTATAAATTAAAAAAAAATTTTTTTTTTCATGTGCATTATTTTTCCAGAATTTGTCATCAGGGCAGTCACATGATGCACAATGAATCATATACAATACATATGATGTGTACTTGCATAATACAAAGGAAGTATTAAGGTGGATTAAAGGTTACCAGGAGGTTATGATGCTTGTTCATGCCTGAATTATTGCAAGCACTGCGTTTTCTGAATATTTTGGATTGTGGCATGAATTTAATGTTGTTGTTTTTTTGTTTGTTTGTTTGTTTTGATTTTATTTGGTTTTAGCAATGATTTAGCAGAGTCTAATGCACCGATAATACGGAACAAATTTTTAAATCCCTTAGTAGACTGTTGTCTCTACCATTAAACTCTCCCCATCAGTGCTTTTATTTTTCCTTTTTCTATATTCAATATTCCATGCACGGTGCACCATGATCATGTATACTCTCAGTAGGTACTGTTGCTATGTAGCTTTGCAAACTATCATATACAAATACGAGACACCACCAATGCAATCCCCCAATCTTTGTTGGTAATCCAGCACCTTTGCTTTGGTTTGGTTGTAACTCTTTTCTAGTGTGGTCTAAACCAGTGCATGCACACTATCTCATGTAATTAATTTATTCAACACTTCAGAAATGTAGTGTGATATACTGTGTATATAATGAAGTACTTAATTCTTTGAATATTGCATAATTGACAAAACATTCTCACCAAGACACGCAAACAGATGAACAGATGCACACTGAAGGCTAGTGTGGCAATAACAAGAAGTTGTAGTGAAAAGTCATTTAGTCCCTTACGATATACCTGCCTACAGACTCAGGTGTGCCTGATAGTTTAGGCGCGTATGTAATTGACAGATATATTATCTTTACTTGTGTTGCTAATGAGTTTGCAGAAGAAAGTTAAAAGGAATAATTATGTATTTTGGTACATCATATACATTACTAGCTTATGCCTTGCTTAAAATGCAAGGAAGTTAGCTTAGACATTTTTGCTTCACTAAACTGATTCTTACCTAACAGCTAATAACCCTCATTGCACATGTGCGAGAGGTTATAGTACTTGTTTGTCCTGTTTGTCACGCTCTGATTCTGGAATTACTGACAATTAACCATTGATTTAGGTAGCTGATTTTTGAGAAAAAGCGTAGCTATCAGCTCCACGTAGGTACTAGTCATACTGTCTTAATCATGTGAGCAAATAATGTCTTGCAGTATGCGGTAGTTTTTTCTTTGTGCTGAGAATTTAACCAAATGCTTGAATTAGAGTTCCGCATTGAAACTATCGATGAGTTTACATGTTTAGCTTCTCTTGCGAAGGCAGCATTTACATCTACCATTTTCATTGCACAGCTATATTGATATCTGATTGGTGTTTAATAGCTAATTGTAATGTATAGTAGTCCTGAGGGTTCGCACCTTTGGTGCTTCATTAACCCTCAGCACGCATGCGCGATAGGGTTATAGTAGTTGTCCTGTCTGTTTGTTTGTTTGTCTGTCTGTCATGCTCTGATTTTGGAGAACTGACAATTAACCGTTGATTTAGGTATGAACTTACTCAGAATGAAGATTTAGGACCATTCATTGTGCTACTTTTTTTATATTTCGGGCTAATTGTTGAGAAAACTCAAAGCTTTCATCTCTGCATAGGTACCAGCTTTTGTGGGTAACGCTCCCTAGCGTCACATCATATTCACGTGAGCAAATAATTTCTTGCAGCCCGTGGTGTAGTTCGCTTTATCCTCAGGGATGTTAACAGAGTTGAAAGAAGTTAAGTTTTGTGTTGAAAATAAATACTGGTAAGTGTTTCTGGCCTGTTTAGCTTCTTCTCTTATGAAGACAGGTTTCCATGTACCATTTTCATTGCTCGAACTATACTGATGCCTGATTAAAATAGGTAATAGATTGCTTGTTCTTTTAGTCTGATATTATATTGTAATAGCTAGGTAGTGTTTAGTAGGGCTGAGGGTTCGCACCTTTGGTGCTTCATTTACACATTAATGTGCATGCTGCTGCCCAGTGCCGAATCACAAACAATTTCCAGTGACTGGCTTACAAGTACCCTTTTAATTTCATTTACTTTCAACAAATGCCGGCTCAATTGAAATTAATTGGTGCTGAATTATATGCTACTAGTGTGTATTTTCATACTACTATGTATGTCTTCATTTGTTTAGGCTGAATCCAACGTACAGCACATACTAATAACAAACCCAGCAGATGGAATAGAAGGGTATGGGTTGACAGAAAGAGGAAAGCAACAAGCTAAGGAAGTATGTATGTTATTGACTTGTATCATATTATGGGTCTATTCCTATATTACTTATTCTAACTAAAGTTTTGTGTAACTGTGTACAACCTTATTGTAGAATTACAACTTGTGCCAGCCAATGATGAAGGAAAATTGTTGTTGTTGTTTAAAAAAGAAGCAATAATGGTGATAGTTTCATTTGAATGAAGATGTTATATTTTGATAAGAATGGCCCAAGCTGGTTCAAAATTTACTTTAATAAACTACCATTTTTTTTATTTGAGGTAGTAGTGTTAAATAAATGTCCTTTAGTGGATTTATTGCAGTGATTTTATGCAGGCTTGTGAAGTACTGAAAGGTTTCTTGCCAGAGTTTGGTGCAGAAGATATGGCTGACAAAATGGTGGTCATATCATCAGACTTTAAGCGAACCAGAGAAACTGCAGAAATAGTTCATGAAAATTTCAATGTTAAGCTACCTCTTCAGTTGGACCTCAGACTGCGTGAACGTGGTATGGGAGACCTCGACAAGCACCCACCTGACGCCTACCATGAAACTTTATTAAGAGATGAAGAAGATCCTGCACATACTGACAATGGTGTGGAGAGTGTGACCAGCATGGTGATCAGAATGACTCATGTAGTTAATGATGTTGAGAAGGAGTTCAAGGATAAAGTTGTGGTTATTGTGTCCCATGGCGACCCACTGTTGACCCTCTATGCTGTCAGCCATTGTGAATCCCCATGTGAGAGGGCGAAGAAATTCTCTTTTTTTAAGAACTGTGATGTTCGTGAGATTGAATATATGCAATAAGTATTCTCTTACTATGAAATACAATATTTGAACTTTATTTTTTTAATAATTTTTTATTATTTATATTGTTCATTGTGGGATGAGCTACTTATTCTGTTTATTACGTGAAGTCGTCCATCTGCTGTCAGCTGATTTCGTATCAGATATCAGGTTGATGCAATCAAAAGGCAACCACACATCGTACAAGACCAGAATTTCTGCACTGGCTAGAAGCAGCAGTTGGCTTGGCTTGCAGATGAGTTGAACCAAAGGTTCAGATGTGTGCTAACATCTAGACAGCTGATGCTAAGGTCAGGAAAGGATGGGAGTTAATGTAATTGTGTATCAGTGTATAACTTGTGAACTGAACATTTCGCTGAGCATAGGTAGTGTTGGTATGCCAGCAGTGACTGTAACTGAATATATATATATATATATGATTTGGGCTCTCACTATTGCCTCACATTTGGCTGCCTACCTTAGATGGTGTCAAAATAGCAGTGAGATCAGAACAATTGTCTATATTATAACTTATCAGGCCCAAGAAGCTATGCTTAGTGAAATTTTCAGTTCGCAAGTTTACACACTGATACACATCACTGCTTGGCTGATAGCTAGTTTTCTTACTAATAATGGCCTTTATTAGCCCTTACAATATCAATAGTTTGAAGTGAGCATAATCGTAGACACTTTTCCAACAACTCCATCAATTGGCACCTTGTTCAATGATACCATCTGCCATTAAGTAATTAGCAAGCTGACACTAGCTAATTTTAATCTATGAAGTCCTCAAAGAACTGCCACTAGCTATAAACTTGTATGTATATTTGCTAAGTCACTAAGCACATGACCATTCTCATTGTAATAAGTAACCTCATGTGTATGTGTGTATTGTTATGTTGTGGTCAACCTTACTTCCCGAGTAGCTACTATAAAATCCTTCATTTTTATTGTCACAATTCGGTCAGTTCTGAGTTCTATATCAATGCAATTTTCTTATGAATAAAATACTTGCTGTGAACCTAGCTACAATAGAACCCACTATACACTTAATGATATTCATAAAGTATGCGTTAATCATGCTCACTTTATTGATATTCAAATTCTTCTCATTTGGGACTCTTGGCTCTACAGTACAATGAGTGGTGGATTACCTGTTTTAAAGTGGATGATGATAAACACTTATTTCTAATAGGAAGCCCAAAAAAATCCTTTAACATTAACAAGTTCTAACTGTTTTTATATGAACTGACATTTCACTGTTGCTAGTATGGCCTTTTATGTTTATATATAGTTTATCATATAACTCAATTATGACACAATAGCTGCTATAAATTCATCATAGTTTTTTAGCTACGTGTCCCATAAGTTCCATTGCCTTATTGAGCATTTTTCCTCTTTGTAGAACAAGTATTCAGCTAGTTCAGTTCGATCAGCTAAACTTTCCTCTCTCACAGACATACAGGTGGAAAACTCGTCCACAGACAATCCCTTATGGCACGTGGTATCATGATACTCCCTCATTAGAGACGGGTCTGGTGCTTTCATCATTTTAAAACCATGTTTAATCACAGACTGTGCAAGTTTATCTCTCCAGAATGTAGTAGATAAACTCATCCGGGCTATAGTGTTATAGTCTGACTTAAACAAACAGAGTGTGGATGAATGTGACCTCCAATACCCATTTTTTCTATTTAGAATAGATTTTATTCTAAAAATATTCATATATCTAGAGTTGTAGAACTGGAAAAACTCTGGATAGTAAAATTGTTTTCCTTCAATTGCATTCATCCGGCAGTGTTGTAAAAACTCTTTTTTTACAATCATCTCAACACTGCATAAGAAAAGAATGGAGTGGTTATTCTTCACATTTCTCATGCCAAGCTCTGTGGCCATACCTGAATTGAAAAGTCCATGGCCTTCTATTAGATTTAGTTTAGCTCTGGAATATTTATTCGACATTGTTTTAAAATGCTGTTTTATATGGTAAATAAGGTCTTTACCATACACAATTAAATTTAAACTGCATTTTTCTTCCTTCTCTAAGCACAGACCCTCATAATTTTTTAAGAACCTAGCCATCTCTCTCTCGTCACTGCTAATAGGTACAATAAATTCTATTTCAACATCTGAAATTTTATTTGTCGGGTATACTTCGATATTTATCATTCCAGAAAACAGAGTGAGATAACTTCTGAATACTTTCCTTCTCTCTCCATTATTTAGTTGTATATCAATGATACTTTCTAGTAAGTTGTTGCTATGGTGATGAAAATATGCTATAGGCACATAATTTAGATTGAAACCGGCAACATTATCTCCCAAGTATTCTAAAGTTTTGTGCACCATATAATTTAAAATCATTGTTTCACCATCTGAAAGTTTCCTAGAAGGCTCGAGTCTGTTGCTGTTGTATATTGTGCTTCCTAAAACGGTTTCCCATTTCAGGAAGTCTATCTTGCTATTACTTGAATTGAACAAATGTTTTTCAAAATGATAGAGGTGTGCTTGAGATTTCAAGAAAGCAGTTACAGTTTTAAGTGATGTCACGTTGCAAGTATTAATCTTGGGAAGTTTTTGACATGCCTTGTGAGCTAACATTGCAAAACTTTCAGCTCTATTTAGGTTAGCCTGCACGTCCAGTGACATCATCTGTAAATGAACTTCTTGCATGATATTATAACTGGTAATAGAAGTAAGACTTACAAAATTTCCATGACGCCACAAATGGGTAGAATAATCCAAGAACAGCATAGATGCATTTACCTGTACAAGCATATGAATTAATTAAATAGACTCATTTAAGTTTGTTTTTAGTTGTTTTTCCATGAATGCCCTTCATATTTCTACCTTGCAATGATTGCGACTTCAACAGCCTACTACATCTGCTAGTAGATTAATTACTTTTTAATTCATGCATCTGGCTATTATGTATAAATGAGTATATCATCCTATCAAAGCTATGTGATGTAAGCTTGTGGCAATAAGGGAAATTAAATACCGTTGCTATATTGTTGTCAGGTGTAATAACTTGGCAAGTGTGCAATAACACTTGCCCGGTATTTAAACTAGTTAAAGCATGAGCGCTTAGTGCCTAGTACATTTATCGCACTCAGTCCTCGGGCCTACGGCCCTCGGGCTGTCGTGCAATAAATCGACTAGAAACTAAGCGCTCATGCTTTAACTATAACTAAGATATGCACAACCACCACGGATAGTGCTTACCTGAAATTCCGAAAGAGAACCAGAACACTTCAAGAAAAGTTTATTTTTCAGACACCATCCCAATGAGAGGTCCCCATGTCTTTCTATCAGAGCTCTTTTACTGGTCAATTTTTCATCACAAAGACACATGGAGAGCTGAGAAGTCATCTCTGTGAGTAGAGCTCGACTCAAAATTAGAGGGTGCTGCAAAGAACAACGCGAGAGGCAGTCTTTGTGTGATTTAATGAACCCATAACTATTACAAACATCTGTCGGGTTCCCTATATAATGCAATGCATTGGAATCCAGTTTTTGGAGCAAATTATTCAGAGCACTTGTAACAAGATAAGTCTGGTCTGAAATAATTGCAATCCAATCATATTTAGTAGAACTTGCATGTATAGCACTGAGTAAACAATACAAGTTTTTGGCAGTAATATCAGAATATGGCCAAAAATCTTCACATGACTCAGCAGCTAGTATATAATTTCTGGTTTGGTAGTCATACTTTTTCAGTCTGGTACTGTTAGAAGAAATACCACCAATTGCTATTTTCCAATCTGTATTCAGTTGTCCCCAGGAATTTATTGTTGCTCTAAATGTACTAGTCAACTTCATAGGAGATGAAATGACCACAGAGAGAGTTGACTTTTCTATGTCATCAGTGAGAATATGCCCCAATCTACTAGACATGTCGTATTCTTCAGAACCCCGTCCATTTAGTGGATTAGTGAACTCTTTCACGTAATAGATAATAAAAAAGGCTGAGGAGGTCAATAGAAGTCCTGAGACGCAACCAAATAGAAAAAAGATGGAATTTACTGTTCTCATAATTGATGATATAGTTTACCACCTCTGCCTCTAATACTTCGAACGTTAACTTTCGTGTGTGGTGGGGGGCGTGCACTTAACTGACCATGCGCGCAATTAGGCCACAGCGCGATAAACTGGCCAGCGGAGATACAGTAATGGAGTGAGGATATAAACAAACAAACAAAAAACTTTAATTTTATTCCATCCATCAAGATATTACAAGTTTTTGTTCTTGGTTTTGTTGGTTGTTGTTTTTGTTTTGTTGTTATTGTTTTTGCTTGTTGTTTTTTTTTGTTTGTTTTTATTACACTCCTGCCTTCTTACCAGAGCAAGGTTCTTCTCACTGTATAGCATTCTTTCTGAACTAAATCATATTTATTTTACAAGTTTTTAAAATTTGTTTTTGCTTTTTTGTGAGTTAATACTTATGCAGCATAAAAACAAATAATTGTCATAGATTAAAACATTTCATAATTTTATTCTTTCTATTGTGGGACTCCTTGGTAACTATTTGTTGTGGTAACTTGGAGCAGAGTTGCTTTAATTCAGTTGCTGCATGATCAATCTGAGTGGAGAGTGACTGATATTCTCTTAGTTTAATAAAATGGTGTACTCTAAACATGATGTCTGGATCCTTTAAAGGGTGGATGGAGATTGCATTAAGAAGTACCAGTCTAGTCCACAGTGTGTCCATATTCAGTGTCCAAGAATCAAATAAGTGGATGAAGTAACTATCATCAGCCTACATTAAAGCAAATACAAAGAAGTAAAGGTAATGGTGCAAGTTATTTTCAGCTCATAGGACATGGTGTTAACACACATATACTCATTGGTTAAAGTATTGAATTGACAGAATGAGAACAGGTATGTGAAACTGTTACACAAACAAGTTAACAACGGTGACTCTATTCATCATCATTGTCCATTCACACACCCCACACGAACACAAAGCTACCATTGATCTGTCATATACCCAATTGTGTGACTCAGTGAATACATGCCCACAACAAAATCTGTTACTGTAATTAGAAAATCTGCTTTGCTTTTATGTGTTCTTGAGTAACTGTATCTGTGTATGTTTGATCCTTCAGGTTTCCCTTAATTAGAACTAAGATGATTTGGCTGCATTTTACTCATTTTTGTTTCTTATGGGCTAGTACTAACACCCATAAACCTCTTTTCCTTTCATCAAGAGGTTAGAAGTAATACATGTTCACCAGTTCTTATCAGGAAGCTTTTTGATAGCTAATAAGTGAAATCAATGCAAGTGTATTACTTCCTAACAAACTGGCCATAACATTAATGTGACTACACTAGATTGAGCATTATACTTTTCTTAATTAAGTACACTGTATTTGTAGCTACAATAAATGAATTAAAAGATTTCAATTTATTCTTACCCATGAATCATGTTCCAATGGCAGGTTAGTACAGCCTAGCCCCAGTGTCCTGCTGACACACCTTCCCAGCTCAACATCTTCATTATACCATCCTTCTGCATGACTGTGTTGTTTGTTGTACAGCTTTACTCCTTCGAGACATTTGTCCAAAAATGGAGTGATTTCTTTCAATGCAGCAGCACTGAATACTATACCAGGCCCTCCCATACAGTAATTCTCATGAGGAAGGAGCTTTAATCGTTTCCTGTCTTCAGCTTTACCCCAACCTGGCCGTCCTAACAGAAGCCTTTCTGTCCAATCTAGTTCACCCAACACTTCGTGTAAGGTAGAAATTCTAATGTAAACATCATCATCAGCACGAATTAGCCACCTGTATTCCTCTCCATAAAAGTTATTGATATACTTCAACACTGCGAACACTTTCTTCTGAGGAGGATAAATATGATCTTTTATACCTTTCATTTTAATAATGGGCATTCCTTGAAGCCGGTAGTCATCAGTCTTACAGTTTTCTCCCACAAAAAAATATAGCTGATTATTCCCTTGAATTTCTTTGGCCCAAGTTTGATTAATAGCAACAGCTCTGGTTTGCAAATATTTTTCAGTAGTTACAACTGCAATTAAAATATTCTTTTTCTTCTGTATAATTTTTCTACTAGAAGAGACGTAATGAAGGAGACTCACAATCCCTTCCATTTTAGTCTTTTTTTCATGAACCGAAATATATTCTTGAGCAAATTCTTCAGAGGGCATCATTATTCCACGCCTCGCCATTGTATCCGCGATATTTTCGATACTTCGCCATTCTCGCAAAGATTGGATAAATGCATAGGAAATGCAAACACAAATAATAGTGGTTACAACTCCAAGGAAAGGATATACGATTTTTACTCTTCTGGTTGGCATACTAAGCCAAGGCTTTGCAGCACTTGTTAGCTTAGATTACTGTGCACACGCGATGCCTTACCGAACATTTCGAAAGACGCGAGAGCGATTGAATACGCAATTGTCCAGTTCGTTTATTCTCGAGTTGCGCGTCGTTCTCCGTAATGACATTGAAAGAAGTATATCTTTGGGTTGTATTAGTGGCTTCAGTTTATGCTAAAAGAAAAGGTAAGCCTACATCAATAAGGGAATCGGGAGTGATATATTGATGAATGCATGCAGCTCTACAAGAAGTACGATATCACTTTACACCTTGCGGTCAAGTAGGTCCAAATGGTCCTTCTTATGATGATTGTATCCAATATTATGCTTCAATCAGCTCAAGAACATACAACAAGAACTTACTGCAAATGTTAATAAATTCCACTCTACCAGTCCAAGTATTCAGAGGAGCACAACTCTTCAGAGTACCCCAGTTTGGACTGTATAACATTACTATTGCTGGAGCTGCTGGAGGCAATGGCATTTGTAACACTGAGCGAGGTCGAGGATTAGCACGAACTATACAACTAGAGCTGGATCCTAGCTTATATCTTGTCCTATTGGTAGGTCAACATGGCCTATCGTATTGCGATGTAGAGTCCAATAGCATGGTTTGTGGTACACGTCAAGAAAATTCAAATTTATCCAACTGTAATGAGGAGTGGCATTCATATGTTGAGACAGTGTATCCCGAACTAAATATTTCAGATTCTCTGGGAGGTGGTGGTGGTGGTGGGGCTAGTATGGTCAGAGTGTTTCACAATAGGCTGGGTTTAAGCTCTGAACCATTAGTTGTAGGAGCTGGTGGAGGAGGAGGAGCTTCAATTTATAACTCTTCTGTAGCAAATTCAATAGGCAGTGATGAAACATTATCAGACAGTGTTGCATATAGATCATTTATTGATGCCAAGTCAGACCATTTCACGACCACAGATTCCAATCCGATTATGAGAAATACTACAGCAAGAAATTATGCAGGTTTGGGTGGGTCTTATCATATTATAGAAAATACTACAAGATTACCAGTAGATGGAGGGTATTTAAGCTTAGCTGATAATTTTGCAGTAGGTGGACTAGACTGCATTAGTGCAAGAACCGATAATTCAATCAATGGTCCCAACGGTAGCTACGGTGGATTTGGTGGCGGAGGAGGAGCTTGTGCTGGAGGAGGTGGTGGTGGTGGGTATTTAGGTGGCAGCGTTTTAGGAGCAGGGCAGATAATGCCTGGAGGTGGAGGATTCTCATTCACTGCTAACCCTTTTGCTAGCACCTTTAAGTTTATAAATTTCCTTCATGATAAATTCAATGAAGAGCAAGACGGATATATCAGCATTGTGAATGCAGATTGTGAATGCGTCTGCAGATGTGAAGTATTTGAGGATGAAGATGAGTTTGAGTGCATGTGTCCTGGAACATCGCTTCTTGCACCTGATGCTAGTGACTGCTACATTGGTAGGTCATGTGATAATTAGGTCACCTTTGTTGGCCATGTGATGAGTGTAGTAAATATAAATATAATTGGATATAAGAAAGAGGCTTTTGTTGTGAATTTGTCCACAGATTCAAGATATCCTAATATTCACCCTTAAATTATGGCATTTCTCCATGCTTGTTTAATATTGCTTTAGTTCATATTATAGTAGGACATTAGAATAGTTGTTTGTATGTGCTTTTATAGAGGTGCCAGAAGCAGTAAAGGTTGGACCTACTAACATGCTTCCACCTGATGACAATGGGATTGAATTCTTCTACTATCAATTGAAACTAAACAGCAGAATATTTCTGTACAGCATAAATTCTGCAGTAACTGTTGATCCACTTCGAGAAGTAGATTTTTCTAAACCTGAAGTTATCTACGAGAGATGTATTCTGGGCTTTCTAGGAGAAGACAATGAAATTGTAGCCTACACAAATGTTCATAGGTAAACTGACATCCTTCCATGTTCAATTATGCGATCAGAGAAAATTAAATGTTCTTATTATATATTTTCTTACATTCTCACATAATATAAACTCTGTGGTTAAAGTAGCAGCTATTGTTTCTAAAGGCTTTATGGAGTGAACATGCACAATAGAGTTTTATAAAATTATGAGGTTAATTTTTTGCCAATAACATAATAAGTAGAGGTTACGCCACAACATGGAGGTTGGTATTGGATTTACACAACCGAGGGCCGAAAGCCCCAGGATAGTAAATCCCATACTGACCGAACGCGAAGTAATAACTAATTTTGATTTGATGGTTTACTTATTCACCTCCTAGGAGGTGAGTATGAAATATTGAATTGAGCAATCTGATAGGATAGTTTGAACGTAAATTGGTACAATGTAATCTTAGAGCATTTCATTGGATTGGAGAATGCAATATGGTATTAAAATATGGAATAGGTCAGTTAAGTCAGTTGACCACTACTTTGTCGTTGAATAAGGCCATTATTAGGACAATAATAACTGCATTTGGCAATATTCATGTAGTAATTTTTATGATATTGCCATATTTAGTAGCTACAACTACAAAACTACGTGAGCTAGTGCTGTTCACAATACTATAGGTTAGAAAGAGAGTGTATACCTTATAAAGACAAATTGTTCGACTGTCATTACATCTAATTAGCAGAAGATGTGAACAGTGTTTTGCCTCATATTTTCATCTAAATAAAAACATTAAACCAAATTTGTTAAATTTTTCATCAATTATTCAGTCTGATAAATACTTTAGGACATCCTTGGATTATTAAAATTGTTCTGTGATAAGAAAAAAAATCAATTATATATGCTTTGTTGACTGTAGTAAGCACAATAAAACATCTTTGGAAATTTTTGAGTAAGCGTAGCTAGAAAACTGATGCCTTTTGTATATAAAATTTATAAGCACTTATCTAGTCTCCTCTGTTTTACTTAATTTCTATTATAATAATAATAAAATGTTAATACACTCATAAATAATATCATGAAAGTATAATCATCTGATTTATCAGTAGGGTAATTCATATATAATACATTTTATAGAAAGACATTATTGTACTCTATTCTCAACTTGTTATGATAATGAATACATATGCATAATAATGTTTTGTATTGTGTTGAAATATCTACAAGTCATTTATGATGTGTAATAACGTGTGCAGACGTTCTGTTCAAGTTCTTAATACCTTGGCAGTCGTTACCAGCAATGGAACTTCTGAGCATGTTCAGTTCTTGGAGCAGCCAGTTATAGCACATTCCATTTTGGTAGTAAGTGCTGGAAACTGCACAGTTAATGATATGATTCTTCACTTAAATGTCAGCATACGAGACAGATCCGTAGAAGGTGAGACAGATAAAAATTAATATAGGACACTTAAAATATGAAGAACTATTGTTTTAATCATATTTTATTAATAAATATAGTCCAATGATCATTTTCGGCAATCAATTTTTATCATATTTTATCTAATATGCCACTCAGTGATGATTTATGTCGTACCATTTTCTTCTTTTTACTTGAAAAGCCTACATGTAAGATGATGAAAAATTATGAAAGAATGAAGGGTTAACTTATTTTTACAAAAGTATTAATGTAGTGTCGAGACTAAAAGGAAAGAGGTTATTACTTTTATGTCTAATTGACTAATCACTTTTTATTCCACCTGTAATATTTAGAATTTTCAATACAAGACAAAGGAGTAGCATCAGAAGCCATAAATGAACTCTTGATGTTCACCAGTGATAGGATAGACCAGATTGCATCTCCTACTGCTCCTCCAGAATTGAATGGCAGATCCAATAGAATTGCCATAGGAGTGGGAGTGGCAATAGCATGCTTAGTATCAATGCTACTTATTGTTGGAATTTCTGCAGTTCTAATGATAAAAATAAAGAGAACTAGGTACATAATGTTACACTTATTTGATGCAATAAACGTTCAATTCTCATTATTTTCTAGGCACAATGCAAACTTTGAACTACGAGAATCAGCCATACTCACTTGCAGTTCAAGACAAAAGAATAGTGCATCTTCAGCTGACCAATATTACAAAATTAATCATCCAATGGACATGAACAAAAGTACAGCAATTTTATCTTTGTGATGCTTGTTGCACAAAAATGTATGCATACTATCAATTGTGCTGCCTTGTGGTTTATGTTATCAATACAAGACTTGTTTATATTGCCAACAACTGCCAAGTTGACAGGAATACTAGCAATTCACTTGTTCAATTTTCTATTGTACATCAATTCATCTTATCTTTTGGGAGTGTACATGCGCAAAGATGAAGCTCACACACACATACACATACATACACATACAACATACATACATACAAAGCTGAATATTTTATACTCAAATTACATTGAAAGACGAGTTAATTGGGATGGGATGACATAATTTGAAAAAGTTCAAACATAGCAATTGTGATTACAATTTTTAATGATGAAATATAATTACACATTCATTGTCATTGTTTTGTTGGCTAATATACTTAGTAAGTTTTAGGATCATCTCATTGACTTTTATCCGATTTTGAGGATTGAACTGATGGCACTGCATCATAAGATCGTAATAGTAGTCAGGAGAATCAGGTGGCCTGCAGTGAAATAAAATACACTGACTTAGTATTTATTAGTAAAGTCCTGCTTCACTTTGTCAGCAAGATGAATACTTATTAGCTCCAGCAAGCTATGTGATGATACTGTTATCACACAGCACTTTATATTAGTGATAGTACTACCAAACAGTAGCAATCATTAAAAATATCAATTATAAGTACATCAATTAATCAATCTTGAATAATAAAGAAAGAATAAAAATAAATAAATAAATAAATAAATAAATAATAAACAAACAAATAAACAAACAACAAACAAACAAATAAATAAACAAAAACAAAACCTAACAAATGAATACATAATGAATAAGTAAATAAGTAAATAAATAAAGAAATAAAGAAATTAATAACTGCATAAATAAATAAATAAATAAATAAATAAACAAACAAAAATAAATAAACAACTAACTAACTGAATATTATACATAAACACATAAATAATGAACTAAATAGCTTGTTATTGTTTTGTTAAAACCTTGTTTCCATGAGTATATTTATAATAAACATGGATCATTTAATGCTGTCCATGTGTGTCGTTACCTTTTGTGGTTGAGTGTTTGACTGTTGATCTGTGATTTAATGTCTCTGGTTGAGATGCCAGGTAAAGGATCTTCACCATATGTAGCCATTTCCCACAATAGCACACCAAATGACCTAGATATAAATAAAGTTTATACTATTACTACTACTGTATTTGTTAAATTACCAGATATCTGATGATGTAGAAAATATTCCAAGTTGCAGAGCTTCTGGACTGGTCCACTTGATTGGAAGGATATCATTATTCCCACTCTGATATAAGCCATTCTTCTTGGCTTTAACTGTCATTCCAAAATCTCCAAGTTTCACACTCAAATTAGTGTCAACTGTAAAATTGAATGACTGTTAAGATAATATTCCAATCCATGGCACTTGCACTTACCAAGACAATTTCTGCAAGCAATATCTCTGTGAATATAATGCTTTTCTGATAGATACTTGATAGCATGTGCAATCTGGAATGCAGTCATGCACAACTAACATTGACCCCATAAATAATAGATAACAATACCAACTTACGTCTCTAGCGAAGTTTAACAATTGCTTTATTGAAATTTCTTCCTCTTCCAACAAAATGCCCGGTCTACCACAAAAAGTTAGGGAATGACAAAAGAAGAAGAAGCAGAGAACCAAGCAAGGATGGACTATTTATTACCTCACATACAAACCTAGGTTTTTCATTCCCCACAATACCAAAGGACTTATTTCTGTGTTTTTGTCTTTTTTTTCTGTATGTAAATATTTGCTATTCACCCCTTCTCCCTCCCTCTCCCCTGCCTCCCTCCCCTCCTCTCATGAAAAGCATTGCATATATGTCATTTCTTGTCCATTTTTATTATCATTGGCTCTGTGGATCAATTTGATGTTGTATACACAAGTGCTCTACCCAGGACAATGCAGCACTGATGACTGTCCTAATATGTCATTACCTGCGCTTTATTAGGAAGGACTTCAAATCTCCATAAGGCATGTACTCCAAAATCATGAGTGGTGCATTGTCTTCATCCACATCATCAAAAATAACAGCTACACAAAATAAAGCACAATGACAATGCAGACTACAAAACAATTCCTAATTATGTGAATAGTATTTGTTGTTCTTGTTGTTGTTTGTTGTTGTTTTTTATTTATTTATTTATTTATTTATCTGCAAATGCAAGGAAATTACTGACCTAATATGCTAATAATATTAGGATGTGACAGTTTCTTCATAAGGTTTGCTTCATCAAAAAACTTCTTGATCACTGCTGGGTCTGTAGATGATAGAGTTTTAACTGCCACAGGAACATCTCGATGAATGTGAGGCATCCCCTGAAGAGACAAAACAAAAATAAAAACAAAAATTAGTATTAGCTTAACATGAATTGGTTAGTATGTGTATTTTTTGACAATTTTTGTATTTGCATAATAGCTATGGTGTGAAGGAACAAAAATTGAAGTTGCCAATAAACACATGAAAAGTCTGTTCCAGTGAGAAGCTGTAATTATAGAATCAATTCATCAATTGCCAACTCCCCTAACTCTAGCGGAATGATTTCAATTTTTGTATTCATCCCAATTTTTGTATTCATCCCAATGTTCTTATAAAGGCACATAATGTCTTGATTGAGTTTAACCAATGGGCATCGCCCAATATCACCATCCAAGCTCTTCACCAGGTTCTATGCAGGGTTTGGCAAAGGGCATAGCTTACAAGAATAGACCATCACCTATTTCCCTGAAATCTTTTTTTTTTAATTGGCTGAAATGAATATAAAGATATAGAGGATCACCTATTTTCCTGAAATGTTTTTCTTAAAAATTGGCTAAAATTAAGATGAAGATATTTTACATAAATGTAAAGCAGAGAATTCATTGATTTTATTAGCTCAATAAACTACCTGGTGAACATATGTGAGTAGTTAAGCACACACTATAGCTAATACTGAAGGGTAATGTGTGTTGCAAAAGTTTGTGCAGTGTTGTTCATAGACTTGGCACACTAACCATCTGCTAAAACACTTTCTTTGCACAGCTTTGACCCCACCAAAGTAAAAATAGTCATAAACACATCAGTTGCTATTCAAAATGCTAGTTACTTCAGGTACTTACTACAGCTTTCATCAGCAAAACTTTTCCAAAATGGCCTTCTCCAATTTCTTTCATATATATTAAATTGTTTCGAGAATGTTCCCAAGTCTGCATTCAAACAGTACAATTATAAACAGAAATAAAAACAACAACAACAATTCATGAAACAGGAAGACAAATTATTATGGAAAGAAACTTGTAGGGAAGTGCTTTACTTGTTATCAACCTTTTCAGGTAATTATGAAAATGATGGACGTGAACTCCAATCTAGAGAAACATAAATTAGAATGTGCTGATGCTTAGATTATGATTTGATAATGAAATGCTCTTGTATAACATTTACTCCACACATTTTGTATATTTCACAGCTATATTGTGAAATATTATAACTTGATTTTACACTGTCATAAAAGAGATATATTGATGTAGTTAATATAATGTACCAAATAAACAGAGGGACTATTATTAAAAAAAAAAGTACCAAGTAAAAGGGGAAAAAAAATCATGATAAGTACTGGTTTTGAAAGGGTGTTCTGACAACACATAACAATTTGAAGAGTATGAGAGCACAGGAAGCCATATTACTCAACAGGATTAATATAAATATGCAAGGCCTTGGATTTATTATTATCTAGTGTGACATTCCAGCAGCCATTAAATATTTCATGCATTTTTCTTTGCATGCCTTCCTTTGTTTTCAGTGAATGTAAAATATTCATCCCATTAACTTTGAAGGGTTAGAACTATAATTGTAATAGCTACAACTTACACTAGTAGAAATGTTGATGCTAGTTGAGTGATCATCTGAATCATCCATTCCATTTATCATGCAGAATGACTCAGTTACATCATTTTCCTAAAGCAGAAGTATTCATAATAATGATAATAATTGAAGATTAGCTATTTATACTTTCTTTCCTCTCTATTCTCATGGTTACTGCTGAATATATTTCATACCCACCTCCTAGGAGGTGAATAAGTAAACCGTCCAATCAAAATTAGTTTTTGTGTGTTGCCTATACCCAAGAGCCATGGTACAAGTCAGTTGCACCATTCCGCGTTAGGTCGGTTTGGGATTTACACTATCCTCAGGCCTTTGGCCCTCGGTTGTGTAAATCCCACACCAACCTCCACATCGTGGTGTAACCTATACATACAATTTTGGTTTGCAATCAATCAATAGCTTCATTCTATGGATATCTGATACACCACATATGTTGCTAGCATTTTCATACTATTGTACTATTCTTACATTTAAGTTTGAAGAAACATTATTCTTGACATAAAGTTTGTTTGAGATAAGACTTCCAGTTTTATTAACCTGACTGTAAACATTTGGTCTCCTTGACACTAACTCTAATGAATGTCTTTTTCTGTGGAAATAATAAAAATCAACACACAGCATATAATTTGAACGATACCCCAAACTAGCATGTGTAAAAAAAGGTGAAACAACAAGTACATCTATTTAAATACCTTTTGCTCCTGTATTTAATTAGAATTGCCACGGAAAGTATGATAATAATAGTTATGAGAACCAAAAAAATGGATGAAATCACAGGAATAAAAGTGATTATAATTTTATGTATCCCTGAAGCACTAACTGGACCAGTAGAGAAAATCACTTCCTCGTTATACAAAATGTAGCTTTCAGTTTTTCTTGCCAAACTAATAATACTTGTAAAATTTGGTTCTTTTGGTGATGTAATATTATCTGTATTTGTATAAAGTAAGAGAACCCTGATAATTTCATTGCAGCTGTTATATTTGGATATATTACTCTTACCATACACATTAGCATTGCTGATGTTGAGCAAGACAGAATATTGGAATGAGCAGTAGTAATTGCTAATAAGTACTGCAGCATATACTTCATAGTTAGTTTCCAGGAAATCTGTCAACATCATACTATTAGCCAATCCAAGTTTAGATATCCAGCCTTCCTTTGACCTAAGAAACAAGGAGTATAAATAGAATTATATTTGCATAGCATAACTGTACCAAAAATGTCTACTACTATGTTATATTATGCTTTTTTATTACATTGCTTAATTTTAACCATAACTAGCTATTATGTTCACTACTTATACAAAAAAATATTTATGAGATAGTTGATATCATCACTGTAGTAATGTTATAGCTAGCAGAGCTTATGCATGTAATTTGAACGCTTTGACCTTCACTTAGAAAGTTGTCTTCAACCTCTAATTTCCATGGTGATAGCACAGGATATCCAGCTCAAATGGAACAAATTTATCAGCCATTTTAGCAAATACCTTATGTATTATATATATATTATATATATATATATATAATATATCTGAAACAAAACCAGCAATAGCAACAAAACAACACAATATTTTTTCAATTCCACCCATCATAACAGATAGAATAAACTATTATATTGCACAACTGTACCACTAAAAATATGATTATGTTGTGTATTCAAATTGCATAGAAGCACATATGTAAAACCTGTAGTAAAAAAAAAACTCTACTTTTTCTCTTTTTGTTTTAAGACACTAATTTACCATACACCATACTGCAAACAAGTAAGTTATTTTGAAAATTCAGAACCTAGTTATTCTTGTGTGTGTGTGTGTGATAAATCCAGCCCTAATTGTAGCACCATTCCAATTAGCTTTAAACTAGTATGTATATAGCATCATGCTTGTAGCTCAAAATACAATCAGAGTTGATACTGAGTGTTGGTCTAACAATAAACTAGAACTGGAGTTACTGGTAAAGTAATTCAATTATTGGTGGCTGTCAATAATTATGGAGTCACTATCTAGTTTCTTTTCAATGCAAGATTATAGGAATTATTAGCTCATTGTCATCCTTATGAAGGCACTTACTGAACAATATTTGATTCCAATATGACATTCCCAGTTCTGTCAAGAAGTGCAAGTATACAGAAAGCATTTTGAATGTCATTGTTGTTGATATTTACTTCTTCAGTGTCAGTTGCTGACACTTTCACAAATGCATTTATGCTAAATACTTGCACATAGCTGTCTAAATCCATAACTTGAAATTTGTATCCACTTCTCTCAATATATTCAGTTTGGTTGACATAAAATTCTAATTCTGTAAAATGAGACAAAATTATGACATTTGATAGTTCAAATTATATATTAGCTATCACTTTCCTAAGCTGTAAAAGTCAAATCATTTATTAAACTAAACACATTTTATTAACATTCAACATTCAACTTTTCTACACCCCCCCCCCCCAAACGATACAAAACAGGCTAGCAAATAAATTTCTTAAAATATACCTTGAAAGCAGTCAAATTCATTTGGAGCAAGTTCAAAATTCTCTGGACAAATGCAATTGAATTGGTGGAGTTCATTTATGATGACACATTCATAGGAACACTGACAGTCTGTGTGGACCAGTTCAATAAAGCCATCAAGCTCAGAGTTCAGTCCAGTATCTAATTGCTGGACTTTATTTATTCCAAATGATAAGTTAGTTGAAAAACCTCCATTTCCTGGAATACCAAAGTTGCCACTGAACACAGAGCCACCACTAAATCCACCTCCACTGCCTCCAGACTGACACTGACCACCTCCACCTCCAAATCCTCCATGAACAGACTCTACCACAGTGTGCCTGTTTAAGTCTGCACTGTATGTTAGACAATCACTGCCACCTAGAGCGAATTGTCTGGTTTGGTTTAGAGCCAATCCATCCTGATAAAGTGAGGTTGCTGGAACATAGCCACCACCTGCGCCTGGTCTGTTTCGTAGTACATCCGCAAGAAAAGAAATATATCCTCTAGTAGCTGTGAAGTTGTGTAACTCAGTTATTGAATAGTCACGATCAGTACTCTTGGCATCAATGAACAAAGTGAACCTCTCATGCAAGGTAGGATTAGGACTTGCATCTGGAGGTATAGCTATGTTAAAGTCGTCTAAAAATCCATACCTGAGTATGGAAGCTGTTCCACCCCCTCCACCTGCTACCACTAGAGGCCATGTCTGTAACATCCGTGTTTGACTGTCTTCTGCACGTATCATACTGGCTCCTCCTCCTCCACCTCCTCCAGCGAAGTTATAAATGACTTGCACGTCGCTATGAGACAAATCATTCCTTGCCAGCAGCCAATTCTGCCACTCAAGTCCACATTGATCCGATGAAGCTACATCGTTTGGTGGTGTCTGACATTGAGTAAAATTAATGATGTCACAGGGTCCCAATCCAGCTTGACCAACAAGAAGCAAAAGTCTTTGTGCTTCTTGTAAATAAACCTGACCTCGCCATACTAAACCTCTGCCATACTGAAAACTGCACAGGCCCCTTCCACCAGCAGCTCCAGCTACAGTTACATTGTATAATCCTGATTTGGGTACCACAAAACCTTGGGCACCATAGAAGGTGCTGCCATTGTGACTAAATTCAAAGACTCTGTCATCAATTGCAGGGTTATTCTGGGAGTACCATTTAATACATTGAGAGATGGTAGGACCTTGGGTGCCTTGAGAACCACAAGGTGTAAACTTGTATTTAATTTCACTTAAATCTAAGCAATTAACAAAACAATGAAACTATCCAATTTAGTTTTCAATACAACAGAACATACCCCTGAGTGTCAAAATAGCGTAGACTTGAGAAGCAACGATGAAAGCTACACAAAGACTGTAGTTAAACATGTTTTCCTTGCACTAATACTCTTGAATGAGTTAGCTATTGGGAACAAATTACTACTTTACTCTCTCTGAAGACATATATGGGTGAAGTAATGGACGTCACATTGTAAAAGGAAGCGCCGTCACATGTTGTACAAATAAAGAAACAATACTACCGATTGGACATACCAAAATTGTCCAGTAAACAGTTGAGACTTCCAGTTTGCTGGAGAGAGGGAACGTGATGAAAGTCTTTGAGGAATGCACCCATGCACCAGTCGTGGTTTGCTGCCTGTGGCAGCAAGGATGACAGTGTTTTGCATATGCACACACACAACTTCAGCTAATTATATCTACATTATGGGCTAGACCCTTTCAGCAGCTAATTTTCTAACCAGAAAGATAATATAATATTATATACATTTTAAACTTTTTTGTAGCAATTACAGTTAATAACAAAGACGCTTCAAAAGGTTTTCAGTAAAATATCGTAATTATGACTCTATAATTATTTAGGAAAAGAATCTGTCACCACCTCAAAATTTCATCCTACATGTAAGTCATCATTAAAACTACCTCTCCAATACTTTCTATCATATCACTCACTAATGAGAAACATAATAATATAAAATATTAGAACTCTAGGATTTTTGCACTTCCTTTATGACAATAAAAATGGTGAGATTACACACAACAGATTATAATTAATAGTAAAAACTGGTCAGTAGAAACAAATTGTTAGACGTAATTGAATCTATTAAGTTTAGCTACTCCTTTATTCTCGTTATCTGTGCACATCCTATCAACTTCTTCTCATCTATCTGCTCAGATGATGAAGATGCCTAGAAAGAAACACAAAACCTATTTATGGAATTACACATACATATGTGGCAGACAACAAGTAACAGTCACATGGTTACGAATTATGTACTAAATAACAGTCACATGGTTATGAACCTATGTACTGAATGAAAATCACATGGCTATGAACACATGAACATACTAGTTGAATGTTTATTACACTTTGTACATGTAGAATTGCCAAAGAGAACACAATCACACTGTCCCTCGACTGTCACTATGGCCGCTATAAATGTCTATATCTGTTTAACTAAACATAACAAAGTGATGGCAGCCTGAACTCTAGCTAAATACTTTCTTCCTTATTCCAGTTCTCTATATTATTTTCCTAATTTTTCCCCTTCATCTTTCTAATTATTTCTTGTAATCTCTCAACAAAACAAACTGAGTGGAGTTTTAAACCATGTTCCCAATTACGTAAGGGGTTGCCATATAAACAATGCACAGAGCATAGGCATGAGAATGTCTCATTAGTTTGAAACACTTCACCATATCTTACCAATTTAAAAACGACTTTGTCTAATCCTGGAGATCCAACAATTTTCTCAATGTTAGCAGCCACTATAGCAACACAAGTTATATGTACCGTATATATATACAGTATAATTATGTATGTTACATATACAATGTATATTATTAAACATTAAATATGTATATTCCTTGGAGTATTTCAGTATCATGTGAGAGTTCAATATTTTCCTATATTGAAAACCCAAAGCACCTGTGCTACTTCTGGACAACTGATTTTTTAGAAGATGGCAAAGTTGACTCCTAACGTTAACTGTTTTAGAAAAAAGATCCAAAGTACAATGAACAACTTATTACGCTCATCGTACTATATGGGGACGACATTTCACTTTCACTCCTGTACATTTATATGATACTAATATTACTGGATTCAATCATTAAAACATGATTGTGTGCAGTATATTCCCGAATATACTATGACAATCTATCTGAAGGTGCATATTTCAAGTGAGTGTTCTTATTGTGTTCCTGTCCAACGACAATCTTGAGGAAACTGTTTCAGCAAGCATGATATGTGAGAGATGACTACTGAAGTAACCAACACAACCTCGAGAATAATTTCTCTTCGTCATAAATAAAAATGACAGGCCAGACCACTCTAGAAGCATCATTCTAACTTAATCTCGGTGTATCTCACCACCATTTATTCACAGAGCTCATATAAAGTTTCCTGCTTGTAGTTTTGTTCTGATACATTCAGAGAGACTAGTTTATGAATGAGTCCCCAAGAAATTAGTTTATAATAGAACTGACTTCATCCGATCCCATCTTCCCATGCCAATACTTCACATATTGTGTTCAAACCACACTAGATGTTATTAATTGTACTTACCTACAACGAGATTTCTTCCATCCACTAAATTATGTTGAACTAAGTCATTTGCTATAGCATCTGCTTGGTCTAGAATCAGACATTACATAATAAAAATAATATACATACACAGGCACAAGCAGAAACATTAACACAAATAAAGCACCACAGGTGCGAACCCTCAGCGCTACTATACACTAGCTAGCTAAAGAAAAATTGACTGGCTATTCTAGTCGGGCATCAGTATAGCTCGAGCAATGAAAATGGTACATGTAAACACTGTCTTCATAAGAGGAGTTAAGAGGCCAGAGACACTCACTGGTATATATTTTCAATGCGAAACTCCTTATCCAGCAACTCTGTTAACTTCCCAGTGGCATAAAGCGAACTCCCACAGGCTGCACGAAATTATTTGCTCACGTGATTACAATGCGACAATAGGGGGCGTTACTCACAAAAGCTAGTACCTACTGTATGTAGCCCGAAATAAAAAAAGAAAGAAAGAAAGTAGCAAATTAAAGGTTTTAAATCGTTGTTCTGAGTAAGTTCATACTGGTTAATTGTCAGTAATCTATAAAATCAGAGCATGACAGACAGACAGGATTACTACTATAACCCTCTCGCGCATGCATGCTAGGAGTTAATTATTTAGCAGTTGGGTAGAGTAGAAAAAGAAAGAAAGAAACAACTGCACAATACAGTCTGTGTATATAGCAGATACTTACGTATTATAATATAATACGTAAGTGGAATACTTCCAGCTAAAACATGAATAAAATAAATTTAGCATTGTAGGATTGTTGTAATCCTACAATGCTAAATTTATTTTATTCATGTTTTAGCTGGAAGTATTCCACTATTTACAACAAACAAATTAATAATAAACCACCACATACAAACTGATCCTACTACGTATGTAGTTCCTTTAGGACTAATTATTTTAGGTAAATTATGTAAGCTATTACGCCATATCAAATAACCACATACCATTTCCAGGAATAAAATCAAATTTTATATCCTTCAATTGGTTATTTTCCGTTCTAGAAAAAATAAAACACAGTCATTAAAATTATACCTTATATAAGCATTTGTATCTTGTATTGGCTCTTACACTGGCTATCTCTGCATAATAGTTATATCAAGATAGGGATGGAATTAATTAAGTGGGTATGTCAAGAATGTAAGAAGGAAGGTGAAAGAAAAACAACAACAACAACAACACGGTTATACACATACTGTATATAATTAATACACATACAACTTTTGTTCATAACAAACAACAATGAGCACTCTCAATAAGTTGTATTTTATTAGGCCTTCTCCACATTAATTCCTTTGACCAGTCTATTCACTTCTAAGAGATGGAATAATCAATAACTCAGTGAGTGCACACGTTTGATACATCCACTCAATTTAAACTAATTCATCCTTCAGAATAGTCGCACAAGAAAAGGAGTAGTGAGCGTTGTATTAGAGGGCAAGCAATAATTCTCTATGACAGACTATTTGTGCACTATCTACAGCGAGGGTACAAAGTAATTGAGGAAAGACAATATGTGCCAGCACTATTCATATAATGTTAAATATACAAGATTAGGAAAGCATCTAGGGTACATATAATATAACTCAAACCTTTTTCTGAGAGCAAGTTTGATAGGTTTAGAGCTCCTGCTAATGGCCTCACTGGGAGATGGTTCAAGATTATGTTTCTGCATGGCTTTTTGAATTTCTTTTTCCATATCCTTTGCAGCCTTTGCTTGCTTAGTGTTAAGCTTGAACTGCTCCGCCTGAAATTCCAATAGTTGCTTTTCTCTCTCGAGAGATTGCACTGATTCCAAAGCTTTCTTTAGTTCAGCAAGTTGCTCTGCTGTTTGCTGACCTGTATTAACAACAACAACGAAATAATAACCCACAAAAAAATCCATAATTCCAAATAAACTATGAATCTACAGTATACTTAACACGTAGTAGTACCTTAATTTATGAGAACTAAATTTATCTCTGAAATGCACACGTGGCTCACTTTCATTATTTCATTTTTGTAGCTTGTACAACATGTACTGTACATAGGCAGCTTGCGGCCATTTGCAGTCAAATGATATGTGGACTTCCCTCAGAAATGTGAGAGATACTACGGCTTCTCTTGGAGAATATATTGCTACTAATTACCTATCCAGTAGTATTGGTGGACGGCACCTCTTCTCCCCCCACCCCCACCCCTTCGAGGATAGCATGCACATGCCCATGGTTAATTTTATACCACAATAAGAATGTTGCAGTGCCCATTAAACTACTTTAGCATATGTATATATATATACATTATTGAAGAAATTCCAACCCCTTTGAGATGCAAAACCACACATCCCTTTACTTGCACAACATACATAGGTACCACCCCGTACCAGTCTGATGATTCTTCAGCGATTTCTCATGTTGCTCCTTCGCAGACTCCAATTGTTGTTCAATTTTCTTGATTTTTTGTAGCAGATCTTTATGTTGGGACTCCAATGCATCCAAGCTAGAGTCTTTTTCAGATGGCTAAATAAAAAGAAAAAGAAAAGAAGCGTCAATATAACACATGCATCGACACCAGCTGATAATGCCTCAGAGCATGTACATATTTATGACTGATTACTATGAGGAGATAACATGAGGTAGCAACACTGCATACACAGTCCAGTAGAGTCACATGGCAACATGAGACCTACATGTAGCACTGTACTGTTTTAGTTCAGTAGTCACATGATAGCATGAGACCTACAGTACTGTACAGTTTTAGTTCAGGAGTCACATGATAACATGAGACCTAGCACTGTAACACCCCTCTACATACACAGTATAAGATCCCATTTTACCCCCATGATTCTTAGGCATTCCCTTATGATCACACTGTGTGTATATGCAGTATTGCTGTATGCAAGTCCTGGTCTTACCAGACTGGCCTCGCTGGACGTTCCGGCTGTTTGATTAGATGCTGCTTTACTGGAAGTTTCAGAGCTTTGCGATTGCATCTGAGGTCCTTCTTCTGCACATTCATCATCCGACCACTCCCACTCTCCCTCCTCAGTCTTATGGAGGCGGCCACTGGAACCTGGGACACGTTTAACCTGCCAAGATACGATATGTAAAAAACAAAGAAGTATTGACTGAAATTCAGTCCATCCTAAACTATAATTCCATTTTAGCATTCCAAAAACTATACATTCTTTGCATTTTAAGACTATAAAACTTATCCTTTAACAAATTTATATGTATACGAGTAGTAATACTGTCAACCAGTCCCAGAGTAAAACTAGACAGAGTGGAAATGTTTGACAATTATATTGCTACCAACTTAGAGAATATCTTTCCAAAACTACAGTGCACACTATGAAACATGAAGATAACCTTTCAATTCTAAGTTCACCCCCGCCCCCAAATAATAACTGCCCTGTGCACTACTCCAAAATCACCTTTCTTGCTCTAGACTGCAGACTAGGTGCTCCACCTATAACCACTTCCTTGATGAATTCATTATTCTTGGCTTTCTTAAAGAAGGGCAACTTTAAAAGCTCAGATGCTGATAACCTAAAATAGAGGTCACACACAATGTCATTTTAATCCAAGTAATTAGAGAACCAATAGTGTGGATTATAGCTCAAAAAGTGCACCGAAATTTACAATAATATGAAAATTCAGTGTTTTGAGTTTGACCACCCACTTCACTCTCAATAGAAACATTACTAAATAAAAAATACATTCCAGAGAAATCACTTTCTCCACTTAATTAAATAAAACTTTATATTTTATGGATTTCTTAATTTATGTAGATCAGACATATTTACATTGTGGAAAGAACAGTGTTAACTACAGATTGTGAAAAACAGGAGATCTTAAAACAGTCAATGTAGTTATTAATGGTTCAGTCATTCTCGGCTGAAATAATTATAATAATAGCAAAATTTTCTCTTTTTAACAGCCAATATTGTTAATTATAACTTAACCCGACGTTTCGACTTCTTGCCGAAGTCCTCTTGACCCCTGAAGAGGACTTCGGCAAGAAGTCGAAATGAGGTTAAGTTATAATTAACAATATTGGCTGTTAAAAAGAGAAACATTTGCTATTATTATAGTTACTAATAGTAGAACTTCAGAGATCTGGACATCAGACATCCTAAACAATAGAATGGTGAATGGACACCACAAGGGTACGGGACCATCAAAATATTCATGTAGATATGGGTGTTGATACTATTGCCACCTTTATGCACTGAAGCAAAATAATAGTAGCATTCTTTGGTATGGCTTTCAGTATGTACTTCAAAAAGGAAAAAGCATTGTCATATCTATTGAGAAGAAGCTTCCTATTTCCAGAAAATAGATGTCTGGCTGTAGTTAAGGATAAAAAAGTCATATTGCAGAGTTAGGTGCACTTTGGAATTACATATGAAGTTTTGCTTCCCAAGAGGTAACTCTGAGGTTCTACAGTACTGCCTTCTAAACATCATCCACCTTGTTCTTCTAGCATACATTATATCCACACCCTCACAGATTCTGCTGCCTTCTAAACATCATCCACCTTGTTCTTATAGCATACATTATATCCACACCCTCACAGATTCTGCTGCCTTCTAAACATCATCCACCTTGTTCTTCTAGCATACATTATATCCACACCCTCACAGATTCTGCTGCCTTCTAAACATCATCCACCTTGTTCTTCTAGCATACATTATATCCACACCCTCACAGATTCTGATGAAACTTGGTGTGTACATATGCACATGTTGATTTGAATCCCACAGCGCAGTGCTCTGCGTAAACAAACTTCCAACAGCTAGAAAACTCTTGTTCTGTCATCCAGAGCTGCTCAACCAACTTGCATATATACATTTCAGCGTGTCTAAGATATAATTTTGACCAGTGCCAAACAAGTTTTCTTTGTTCTACAGAGCTCAGTGACACATGCTGTAGGCAATCACCCTAGTCTAAAGATACAACTGGAACTCCCTTCTCGTTTCAATCCATTAGAAACATCATCACCTTTTATCGGGATCTCGGTGTAGGCACTTTTCCACCATTTTCTGAAACATCTTAGAATAATGCTTCTTGTAGTCCACTCCATTCAAGTCTCCGCAGGTTTCTAGTGTAGGAGGCGGATTCTCCAGTGTCAGCATTAATACCTACATACATAACATACACACAGTAGGAGCCAAACACTAAAATAGTAATAATATGTGTATATTATTTATTTATTCATGGGATATTTTCTTTGAGTACCTCCGCATTACACGAGTGTTGAATATTTTCCCATATTAAATTCAAACGTTCCAATGCACCCATGCATATCTTTGGACAACTGAACTCTTAGTTAAGTATGGTGAAATTACCTCTAATGTTTACCACTATAGAAAATGTATGTATAATAAACAATTTATTACGCCTGTTGTACAAATGGGGATTACATTTCAATTGTACGCTGTTATACATGTATAATTCCTTCAAATACATATGTACAAAGAGAGGATGGAGAAAAATGAGAAGCAACTGAAATATGAAAGGAAAGGAAGGAAAAGACAAACTCAGGTGACCAATTCCCACATGCTAGTTTTAGCTTTGACATGGTTATGTACAATATTACCTTCATTGGAGGAAATTTGGCATAAGGAGCAGTCCCAGTGGCAAGTTCAAGTGCTGTGATGCCAAAACTCCAAATATCAGCTTTTTGATTGTAACCTACAGACTACGTACATAAAATAGAATAAACAACAACTGGTAGCAATTAATTAATCAATTGTATTGTAAACTCCAATGATGAAAAAGTTACAAATATATTGCCAAACTATGACTCATTCGCCAATTCAGCCAATAAACACAGTTTAAATTTTCATGTCAAAATAGGGTGGGTGTGTGGTTCAGTAACATGTGCCTGTGTGCCACAAAAATGTTCAACAGGTGTACTTGAATGTGCTTCTCCCTGTATATTTAGCACTTCAAAAAAAAAAGTGAACATATCATTTTTTTAAGTTGTTTAAGTTGTGTGTTTAATTTGGATTTGAGGAGTGTGGAAGTAAGATTGTGAAAATTATCATTTTTTGGCCACATTACGGACAGTCACACTGAAGTGAAACTGTAGTTAGAGTATATTATTAGCACTTTCAATCCCTCACACCACACACACATACACATGCACACACACACACACACATGTATACACACATACACAGAAGTTCAGTACCTGGTCCATCACTTCAGGAGCCATCCAACAAGGTGTCCCTACAAAAGTATTCCGAGGCATCACTTTCTGGGCTGCCTTCCCACCTAATCTGGGCTGAAACTCATTGTGAAGCCAGCTGCTCACACCAAAATCTACACATATGTAACACATGTAATTACAGAAAGAGAACTAATATACATAAGTGAGCAAGTAGAAGCATATTATTATTAGCAATGTTTAATGGAAAATGGCCGATTAACTGCAAGTTAGGCGGGGTTAATCCCAGGCGGGAACTTCTATGGGTGCGGTTAAGGATGCCGGGTGGGCGCAGGCGCACTAGGCCACACGAGTGAAAGAAGCCATTTGCAAGCTCTGGGAAACCGAACAGAAGCGGTAACTTTGAGCTTGAAGTATTAATCACTTAGGAATGGCCGAGGACAGTGGAGATGTGCACCGAGACACCCCAGTCGTAAGTCCCGAGCTAGTCGCCTGTATCCAAAGGATTGTGGCTGGGGCGATGGACGCTCACAGTGCCGAGTCTGCTCGGGCCCCCGCGGGGACCGTCCCTCCAACTAGCGGTGGCACTGGCTCAGGTAGGTATCACAGTTTGTTTTTTTGGCTTCCGTTGCTGGGTTGGTGTTACCCTGATGGTGGGCCTTGTTGGCCACAGTGCTACCTTCCTTCTCACTCTCTCGAACCCCCCTGTCCCTTCACCTTCCCATTACCTCTGTCTCTCGCCCTACCTCCTTCCTTTCTCTTTGATCTTAGTCACCCTATTTGTCATAACAACCTGGTGGGATTGTGCTATTGAGGGTGGCGTTACCCCCTCAGCGAGCATTGGTGGAGTGTTTCCCCTTGCTCTTGCTGCCTGTTGCTTGCTTTGGCCATGGTCATCCACGAGTGCTAGTCTTTGATGGACATATGCATCATGGTTTAGGTCCATGGGTTTGTGCTCACTGCGTTGTTGTTGCGCATGTGTAGGTGCAGGTTTGGGAGTGTTCAACAGTGCGGGAGTTGGGTCTGCCCACCCTCCCGAGTGCACCAGTGGCGGTGGAGCAAGGAACTGCTGGTTCCTCGAGTGTAGCCGTGACGCCTGCTGAACCTAGCAAGTCAGTCAGCGAGGATGCCCCAAAGGGACCTCGGAAGTTCATGCTGGGAGTGAATTCCCCGGTTGTGCCGTCGCGGATCGTGAAACGGATCCTTAGTGCGGATTTTGGGGACATGGCTGAGCTGTCCAATGAGAACCTTGAGTCGGAGAAGAGGCGATCTGGCGAAGGGGAGGACACTAAGTCAACCTCTCGTGTTAAGTTACGCCCTCTCCCAGACCTGCTAGCATGGTCTCGTGCCTTCACACTGTATACAGGTGTTGTGCTCAGCAAGTACCCTGGTAAGGGCATGGAGCTGGCGGCGTATCATGCCATGATCTTGCACGGGCCAGATACGTGTGACTGGTGGAGGACGTATGACCCACAGTTTCGTGAGCAGTTCACCGACTTGGAGTCGGCAGACTTTACAAAAATAGACCAGACATTGTACTCCCGGTCCCTCTGGATGGCTAGTACTATGGGGAGTCCTCGGGTGGCCACACCCATGAATGTGGAGCACGCCGTGCAGCCTCGGGCGAAGAGACGTCGAGTTCAGGTGTGCTATGCGTGGAACGATGGGAAGGTGTGTCCCGTTCTTCCGTGCCGCTATGTGCATTCATGTGCAAGGTGTGGAGGAGACCACAGGAGGTCTATGTGTTCCCACACAGCGTCAGATGCCACTAGTGGGACAGCAGCAGACTGATCCGGTCCTGCGGCGCTCAACTCTCCATGCTTCCAGCATTGGATTGAGTGACTCTGTTTATTTACATTATGCTATTTGTGCTGACTGATTGTTTTGTTGCTGTTGCAATTCATTGTGTTGCTGATTGTGATGGTGTGCTCTTATTCATATTTAACCCTCAGCGCGCATGCGCCCGGAGGGTTACAGTAGTCATCCTGTCTGTGTGTCATTCATTCATTCATTCATTCAACAAAGGATCTCGAAGACGACGGCCTTCCAGGCTCTGAAACGATGTAGAGATACAGAAATTTGCAAAGTAAGTCCCTTTAATATGCTAGAATTTTTTGTTTCGACTTAGTTTTCAAGAAAAAGCTAGTCGATTGTAGCCGTTCGTTGTACGATCGTTGTGCTAGTGCGCTACCAGTAACGCCCCTTTACCGCACGTTATAGTCACGTGAGCTGAAAATTGCTGCTAGAGTGGCCGGTTGGCTTGTAGTACTGCTGCAGTTGCAATTGTCGCACTTCACGCGTGTAAGGGGGCTCTAGAGTCGAGTTATATACCGCGGAGCTGATCTATTTTAACCTAGAGGCGTTCCCTTCGTTCTGTTGTTTGCTTCTTTCTTTGTATCGCCGTAAGTAGTAACTGTCTGTGTCTAAATGCTAAAGGTTTGAAATAATTTTTAAGAGACGTTCGCTTCTACTGCTGATCTCTGGTGGACATACGCTGAGGGTTCGCACCTCCTGGTGCTTCATTTGTTAAGGGGGATGTCAGTTGTACATCTTGTTCAGAATGTAGGAGGAAGTAGTCTGTTTATCTCCTAAGAGTAGTGCTAGGTTGGTAGGGGACGTCAGCGCCCCGTCCGCTGTATACCATATTATAGGTAGTGGTCGTACTAGGCAAGGGACGTCAGTGCATTTCCTGTTTATAATGTAGGAAGCAGAGCTGGGGCCTATGCGTACACGCATCATTTGCTGGCTCTCGATGGCAAGAGGCCGGAGAACCGGGTGCTCCCGGCGATACCTGGGTGGAGCCATGTCGAATCTCCGATGCTACCTGAGGCTTGGGAAGTAGCCTTGGCAGGCCACCCGGATGACGCCTATCGCATGTACCTGGTAAAGGGTTTACGTGAGGGCTTTCGGATTGGCTTTGGGTACGGGTCATGTCAATGTACGGGTGCAAGCTCCAATATGCACTCGGCTGAAGAAAGACCCAGCATTATTGCAGAATTTTTAGCGTCCGAGCTGAGATCAGGCAGAGTGCTGGGGCCCATTGACCCAAGTAGCGCCGTAGCCATACAAGTGAACAAGTTCGGGTTAGTCCCGAAGGGACACCAACCTGATAAGTGGCGTCTTATCGTTGACCTCTCATTCCCATCGGGAGGAAGTGTAAATGATGGTATCGATCCTGCTCTGTGCAGTCTGCACTACACATCTGTACACGAGGCGTGCAGGAGAGTGCTGGCGCTAGGTCGGGGTGCCATATTAGGCAAGTTCGATGTCCAGGGTGCCTTCAGGACAGTTCCTGTTCATCCTGAGGACCACTGGTTGCTCGGTATGAGGTGGCAGGGCAATACCTATGTGGACAAAGTCCTTCCATTTGGTCTCCGCTCTGCCCCCAAGATCTACAATGCAGTTGCAGACGGCCTTCTTTGGATCCTGAGAGCTCAGGATGATGTGAATAGTATCCATTACCTGGATGACTTCTTGCTGTTCGGAGCTCCTGACACTCCACAGTGTGAAGTTTCCCTGAGCAGAGCCTTAGCTCGCTGTACACACCTGGGTGTGCCTGTTGCCCCGGATAAGACTGATGGCCCAAGCATGGTCTTAGTATTCCTAGGCATCCAGCTTGACACACGGTCCTTGACAATGAGTCTTCCCTCATCTAAGTTGGAGAGGCTACGGACGACTATCCGGATGTGGATGGGCAAAAAGTCATGTTCCAAGCGGGAACTACTGTCGATCATTGGTCAGCTCCAGCACGCATGTTGTGTGATCAGACCTGGCAGGGCATTCCTCAGGCGCATGATCGACCTGTCGAAGAGGGTGAAGGAGCTGCACCACAAGGTGCGTCTGAATGCTGCATTCCGCTCGGACCTCAGGTGGTGGGGTTGTTTCCTTCCTATCTGGAATGGAGCATGCTCTATGGCCGGTGCGGCTCTGAGAAAGCCACAGGTTATTCTGACTTCCGATGCCTCCGGGAGTTGGGGGTGCGGGGCGTACACGTCCACTGGGGAGTGGTTCCAGTTGGCACTAATGGAGGACTGGAATGGGGTACACGTTACTGTGAAGGAGCTCCTGCCTATCGTGCTCGGGGTGGCCATGTGGGGGCCCAGATGGAAGGGTCTCACAGCGCAATGCCACTGTGACAATGCTGCTGTGGTGGCCATTATAAACTCTGGCAGAAGTAGGATGGATCGGGCCATGCACCTGATGCGATGTCTGTTCTTTTTTCTGGCCAGATGGGAGGTATCACTGGTGTGCACACACATCAGGGGGGGTGGATAACGGTGCAGCTGATGCACTTTCACGTAATGATCTACCTTCCTTTCAGCGCTTGGTGCCAGATGCAGCCAGGGAACCGTGCAACTTCCCAGCACAACTACTCCAGTGTGTGGTGTCCAGCACTCCAGATTGGACACAGATCGACTGGATTAAACTGTTCAGTCTCTGTTTGTGAGTGGGCTGGCCACCTCCACGCACCAGACACATTCAAGTGGTCAACGCAGGTACCTTCGTTTCTGTGAGGCAATGAGTGTGCAAGCGCTACCAACCAGGGAGGAAGTGCTCTGCAGATTTGTCGCTCAGCTGGCTCAGGATGGCCTCAAACACCGCACGATAAAGATGTACATGGCAGGTATCCGTCATCTCCACATTGAAAAGGGCCTTGGTGATCCATTCCTGCCTTCACTGTGCAGACTGCAGTATGTACTTCGTGGTGTGAAGCGGACGCAAGCAGTCGAGGGTGGAAATTGTCGACAGCGCCTTCCCATCACTCCTTCATTACTGAGGGTCGTTAAGGGCATCTGGGATCGTGATTCTGATGACCCAGATCTGGCAATGTTGTGGGCAGCCTGTTGCTTAGCCTTCTTTGGTTTCATGAGGGCTGGGGAGCTGACAGTCCCGAGTGACCAGGGCTAGGACCCCACCATTCACTTGTCCTTGAATGACATATCCATTGACAATCCAGCTGATCCGGGGGTGCTGGGGGTCCGGCTGAAGGCGTCGAAGACAGACCCATTTCGAAAGGGTATCTCCCTCTTTATTGGGAGAGTAGCATCAGACATCTGTCCCGTGGCTGCTATGCTGGCGTACCTGCTGGTTAGAGGCCACCAGTCCGGTCCCCTATTCCTATTCAGGGATGGATGATTCCTGACTCGTCAGCGGCTGGCGGTTGCAGTACGAGATGCCCTTCGGTTGGCTGGTGTGGACGCCAGTCTGTACGCTGGCCACAGCTTTAGGATTGGAGCAGCCACTACTGCTGCCGCTAGAGGTGTGGAGGATTCTGTGATCATGACACTGGGTAGGTGGAGGAGTCTGGCCTACCTGGACTACGTGAGGATTCCATGTGAACAACTGGCCAGATATTCCACCATGCTGTGCTGACTATGTCAGTCTGACTCTTTCAGAGGTGTGCTATTATACTAATGTCATGTGTGCTGAGTATGATTTGTCCATTGTGGAGTTAGTATGTAGTATGTGGAGGGGTGCTGGCTTGGGCATGGTCGTGCCTCCTGTGGCGGGATTAATGGGGCGACCCGCCCCTTTAATTATCCCCAATTAGCACCTGTTAATTGGGGGAGGGGTTCTAGGCAGCCACCCTAGCCAAACCAACTCAGCAACTAGTGCTGCAGGAAATAAGTAAATTAACAGTGGTTACCAGTTCGTGGGTAAAGGTGGTAAGTAGAGTGAGAGACTGCAGGATTAATGGCCGATTAACTGCAAGTTAGGCGGGGTTAATCCCAGGTGGGAACTTCTATGGGTGCGGTTAAGGATGCCAGGTGGGCGCAGGCGTACTAGGCCACACGAGTGAAAGAAGCCATTTGCAAGCTCTGGGAAACCGAACAGAAGCGGTAACTTTGAGCTTCCCACCCGCCCACACCTTACCCAGGGGAGGGAGGGGGGGTATAAATTCTTAACCTTCCGGCAGTCAGTTCGCTGACTGTCGTTGATAACGTGGCTGTCGGGATTAATGGGGCAACCCGCCCCTTTAATTATCCCCAATTAGCACCTGTTAATTGGGGGAGGGGTTCTAGGCAGCCACCCTAGCCAAACCAACTCAGCAACTAGTGCTGCGGGGAAATAAGTAAATTAACAGTGGTTACCAGTTCGTGGGTAAAGGTGGTAAGTAGAGTGAGAGCTGCAGGATTAACTGGGGTATATTGCATGAATTGTGCATCATACATAAGTATTTCCATATATTTTACAGTTGTATAAGTGTGTAATTAAGTGTTCAGTCTCGATAACTATGCCAAGACTAGAATTTCCCACATTTCATCTATTGATGTTGAAAACTTAAATTATTACAGCAACTAACATTAAGTGGGTGAATCTTCGATAGGCTATTGCCATGACAAAATTCTTAGAATACGAGAACCCCCTACAAAAGTAAACCTGTATTTTAAGCGTGAGTGTCTTGCACATACAAACACTTAGCCTGCATGCTAATGTACATAGATAAATTACTATATACACTCTAGAAACATTCTCACCAGCAATTTGAACTACTCCATCTCCACCAACTAGGATATTGCCAGCTTTCATATCTCTATAATTAGATACAGTACCAGACGCATATAAACACCACTACATAGACCCACGTAACAACCCCACCTATGTATTTGCCCATTAGAATGAAAATATTCCAGTCCATGAAGAACTTCTTTCAGGATAGTTGCTATGACAACTTCATCCAGTACTCCTCCCTTATCACCTTTACTGCTTACATGTTTGATAATGTCCAATAACGAGCCTGAATTGAGGAATAAAAACAACGAACAAATAAAAATGAACAACACTAACTTAAATCTTCAATAGGCAATGTCTCGCAAGGCTGACAAAACATGAATAAAAAAGAACAAAAAATGCAGCAATGAAGGAATTTTTTGTATTAAATGGCGCACAAACGTACCTCCACCCATTAGTTTCATGATGAGCCACAACTCGTGCTTCACCACAAAAGATGTGTAGTAGTTGATGACATTAGGATGGTTACAATGGCTCATTAGAGAAATCTCTTTCTGTGATTAAACGTACACAATTCAATAACTACTCCACTGGGTTTAACCACACACAAATATTATATATTTAAGAGTGCATGAAATTTTGTAAATTAATTTCATCCAAAACTTAGGCATTCATTTTCAGTGTGTATAAGACAAGGGCTTTCATGATGTTTAGTAATCTTCTGTATTTTAACCTTTCATTACTACATATTTTTGATAATTCCCTAGTAGTACTTGAAATTCATATCACAAACCTGGAGTTCTTCAATGGATGCTCCACAAGTGTCCAAATCAATCCTCTTAATGGCCACTTTTTCTCCATTAACTAAACACTTCGCAACCTGAACTACTGCAGTTGCTCCACTACCTATAAAAAAGAAAAGAAAAAAAGTTAATGATATTCATGACATGCATAATCACAAGCCCTCAGTTGCTAATGATTATTAGTACTTATCATGTACATTAACCCAGTGGGAACTAATTAAATGTAAATGAATTTGTTTCCTTTTTGCGTTTTAATTAACAAGTGTCTTGTTCAGAATTCAAGTCTACATATTGTACATAATTTCAGCAAGTGCTGAGGTTGCCAGACTGAGCTAGTGAAATGGACTCTAGTGACACTAGTTATAACTGTCTTTGGGTGTACCTTGGTGTGCTAGCCCCACAAACACTGCAATGTAAACATCAGTGGGTCTGTACATACATGCTACAATGCAGTGTCAGCCGGGATAAATACACCAAACAAATACTGGACACAAAAGAGATAGTCTGACATTTTGGGTAGTCCTAATAAACAGGTCACGAGTTAATTGTAGACTATTTAATAAGACTTTGCTGACAGTCCACTATGTAAGTTGCATCGCTTGGTCGCAAGTTTGTGACAGACTATAATAAATAATTGGTAGTCCATAAACACAAATTACCTATAACTTCTTTAAGTTCGTAATCCTCCCTGCGATTTGGCCATTTCTTGTTGCTGGAAGATTTGGAAGCCACAGGCTTGCTATCTGATGACACTGGTGCATCACTTGAAGACATGCTGTGCATTAATACCACACATACATACTTATAAACCAGTGTATCATTCACAGTTCAAGCAACTCCTAAATCTAATCCTTAGTTCTGGGTTTACTTTGCTGGGCAGAATGTGATAAATGACCTATTTACTAATGATAGTGTACTACTTCTATAAGTATGGGTGCCAGATAACCTAGACTAACCTACTAGGTTAGAGACAGTGATATAAATCCCAGCTGATCAGTATTTAGAATAATAAACAAGAAACGTTTTCTGCCCTGAGCTAGCGAAAAGGCAGGCACAAGAAAGTGATTCACGATAAATTCACACCGGTATAAAAATTACGTAGAATGGCTTTACCTTTTAGCAGACGTGAGACTACAATCTGGAGCAAAACAGTAACTACATCATCAACACCAACACACTTGGACCAAGACTAACGATCTTTACCTGTTCAATAAACGAAATACATAGTTTAGCTCGCGCGATCGGAGACAATGGCGGAAAAAGTCCCTAGGGACCCCTTCTCTAATATGAAAATAGCAACACACGAACCTCTCAGGTATTGTAAAAGAGTGTAGTCTCTGTTAAGCAGGTTAGATACTTTACATGATCAAGTGCAAAGTGGTAACCATGAAAACATCAATGCTGGCAGCTAGTAGATAGCAAATACCACTGTAAAGATCAACTTAAAGTGTCCACTGCACAATCTCGGTATAAAACTGTTCAAACTATGGTATTAATGTGTAACCTATTGTAATTTCACACAATGAATATAGCTAGGCAGGACTGTAGTAGGGAGTTTGCATTGGGGTGGGGGTGGGGTTAATACACAAGAAAGACACACCCACTTTTGTTTCATTTGATTAATAATTTTAAAAAATAATAAAACGAATAAACCCCAAACTAATAATTTGTTCTATCTTCCATTTCAGTACCTACATATTTATATGTTCATTGAACATATAATTCTGATTACTAGCAACAAGCACTAAACTGCTAGAGTCTCTCGTAACCAGGCTTCTCTTCTAACTACTACAATGAGCTGTATACAAGTGAACCATAACTAGACCTTTCATACTATAAGTTAGGATTATGGTCCACTTTTTAAGATGTACTATAGCTAGCTTTACTCATGCTGAGGGTGATGTTCTGTAGCCAAGGAGCTGAATGTTTACCTGGAAACTTGGATTCAGACTGGGCTGTCCACATACAGAGTATGGCAGAGAAATCCTCTTGTTTTTTATTAAAAACAACAACAAAAAAACACAAAAAACAAGAGGATTTCCCTCTTATTAGGGGGTAGCAATGCTCCATTGAAGATATTCATCAATATGTGCATCACCTGCAGAGAAGGTACTACATTTGTCTGCTGTAAACAGAAAATATAAAAAAAGTTTCACTTTCGTATGTGGTGGTTGTGGGCATGATGATGATGGTTCAGCAGGCTCAGTAGAGATGTCCACATTTTGCCATTAATTTTACTTGTTATGCTATTTGGCATTGCTGCAATTATGCACCTATCATGTCACTAAGTTATGCCAACTTATGCTACCTAAATCATGCATAATAGTACAATTTTTTTAAATTGTGTTAATGCCATGAAATTCAATTTTTAATATTGCAGCATCACTGTTGCCTCAAAATTGTGGCATAAATAAACTTGCGTATTATGCTTACTTGTGGCCTAAGCTCTTTTTAATAATATGAGGGCTCACAGGTCATCACTACCTTATGGTTTAAACAAAGTATTTGAAATATGAATGCAAATACTTCCACGGTTTAAATCTGAAAATACAAATATTCCAAAAAGTATTTATATACAATACAAATGCTCAAGTATTTGACCCCAACCCAGCTATAACTATAGTGTGCAATTGTTATATGCACTAGCCATGCAATGCATGTATTTAGGAGAGTAGAGAGTCGTGGGATGTGTCCAAAGTGCCGGAAGTCTCGCAAATACTACTGCTACTCCTGCATTACACTGGTGGGACTCGATCACTCAGAGATACCCTGTGTACACCTGCCAGTTGCAGTACATGTGTAAGTGTATTGGGAGATCTTTCAGCTCGTTGAGGATGGAGGGAGGGTAGTAATGAATGTTTGAGGTGTTTCATAGACCTTTTAAATAGAGTGAGTTTGGTCCAGTAGCGTATACAAGTACTCTACAAGGGAATGTAAATAGACTCTGAAACAACTTGCTGTATGTAAGTAATAACTATAGGAATATGTGCACATTATTATACACAACACCATGTTTTTTAGTTTTAATTTTTTTGTGTGTAAAATTTCCTTTAATCACAGCTTTATTTGGTAATATCCAAGTTTTACTCTTCCTCCTTGGTGGTTTCCCCCATCAGTATGAAAGGCTTTTCTTTCTTAAAATAAGTTTGACTAGACTAAATTATTTGTTTTTTCTACTTCTTTCTTTTTAATGTAGCATTAAGCATCAGAGGGAATTGGTTGGTAAAAGTTCTGCAATTCCAGCAAGTCTCTTGGCACCAGATAAACTGCACATTCATGACTTTCCAAATGTACCACAATTCCCCGACACATCCAAAGTTATCTTCGTCTATCCTTTAAAAGTAAAGTTTTTCTTGTTTTCGTATGGCTATTTGTAGACTAAATGTATACCCATCTAGACAGTTTGAGATAATGTTTTTGTTGTCAATATTACATTCTCATACTATCTGTAACACACAACTGTAGAATAGACAAGAGACAGTGTATAGAAGTATCCATAACTTTGTAGATATGGAAGGGGTCAAGAATACTACTTACATAAATCATTTGGTGGCCACTAATTTAACAAATTAATATTTACCATATTTCTCTGCTACAAAGCCAACTGAACATCATACTTGACACTGTCTAAAATGGTAATGTCTGCTATACAGAAAATAATGGCATCTGTTCAGAAGGCTTTTTGTCGTCTTCTTTTAACTTAACATGACTTAAGATCAGCTAAATGTATAAACTTATACAATTTAAGTATTCACAATTACCTTCATTTTACTCAATTTTGCATTTTGGTAAATACATTTTGAGAAAATTTCAAGGGGGGGGGGAATTCTAGGGCTCCCCCCTCAAATGAACCCCTGCATAGATACATACATATGCATAGTTTCATATATATGTACTCACATACTGTACATATGTACTTCATGTTCCCAATGAGAATGGTTTAGTTAGCATAACTTCTGTCTTTCTATTATATGTACTTATCTTAACAGAATGCAATGACTTGTGAGGATTATGTGGGTTTCTTGAAGAAGAAGCACAATCATTCTCAAGAATCCCATTTACAAGACTTCAATTGGTGGAGTTTGTTGGATGCTATTGTGTTCATAGACTGCACATGGCAACAGAGCTATCAGATGTTACAGGTTTGTACATCTCACCATGCACTAGGTTCTGTTTAATTGCATTAAATTCATTCTTTACTCATACACACTTTAATTGCTGGAAACAACAACAACAACCTGTGCTCTACTTTTTTAAGGTCAATACCATAGCATACAGTATGTGCTCTGTGCACCAATTCTCTCACTAAGCAACTAACTGCTGGGGTGGCTTAATTTACATTCTGAAATAAGAGTGTATGTTGAAGCACTAGTTGTTTTAGCTTGTTCAATTGAAAGTCATGAAATTGGCTGATAAATGTGTGCATCATTCTTTTTTTCTTTTTTTCCTTCAAAGCATGAACGATTGCAAAGTCTTCCAACTCTAGTTCTGACGGATGTGGAGACCACGTACTGGAGGTCAGTGGTATATATTTGATTGGTATGTTTCGTTTATTGCTGTACTCTTTGGTTTTGAAGACCAAGTAAGAAAGACAAGACACACTTGGCAACTGTAGAGGCCATTTACTTCACTCTAAGAAAACTGGATCAGTTGTTTACACTCACGTGAGTAAATATGGTTATTTTACTTGCAAAAGGAGTGATTAAAGTAAAGTGTAACACACTCGTTTAAACACTGGGTAGAGATCCACATATTAATAATAAAATTAGTTGGTTACTCTATGACAAAGTTGGTTTACAAATGTTTTATTTATATTTTTTTAGACCCTATGATGGACATTTGGACAACTTATTATATTTCTATTCCTTTCACTACAAGTTAGTTCATAATGTACTGTAGTGTGTGGCTGTTTCTCTTCCTGCTATCCTTTCCTTCTTTTTTTTTTTTTGTAATTTTTTTTTACTTTATAAAATCAATCAAATTTGATACAAATGTTATCGTGGCTGATTATGCTGTGATTTGATAAAAGTGTAATAACCCACAAGTTAACGTTACATTGCCACAAACTTATGTGCAGGTGCATAGTAGAATAGTGTACACGTATACTGACGGCAGTAAAAGGGTACACATACGCCTAAGGCTACTAAGACACATACGTACATTATATGATTTAAAATAGCAGCTAATTCTGTAATAGTCTAACACATCTTCCTATCTTTGACATACTCTTGTTTCACCAGCTTGTTAACTTAAACTGCAGTGTGTGCAAGATATCATCTCATTAGCTAGGACCCAGGCTGTAGCGTCCAAGTGAAACTGGGTCTGATGACCCAAATACGGTAGTTCACGACAGCTGTGCAGCACCTAACTAATAAAAATAACATGGAAAATCTAGGACTGTTTATTGCACTTCTATTACTGTCACTACAAGTTAGTTCGTAACATATTGTAATTTGTAATCTTCAAAAAAAAAATTTGATTGCCATTGTCTCTGCCTGCTTTTAATATTATTTTGAAGTCAATCCACTTTGACACAAATGCTCTGGCTGATATGTAAATGGATATGATTATATGAATTGATAAAAAAAAATTATGATTTTCTCACTGGACCACTTCTGGCCACTTTCTTCACTTTGTCGCTGCTATACCTGATACTCTTCATCAGACCTGTACAAATAGAATTATGTGTGTGTGTGTTTACGGAAGAGTATAAAAACAGAAATAACATCAATTAAAAACATCTTAAAATCCTCCTTTCCTGTATGGAAAAAAAAAATTCATACAAAACCCAACACAGAATAAACAAACTTGGAATTCAGTCACTTAAACTCAAATCACATGAATTTCTATTACGAGTACTACATGCACGTCTGCCCATTGAATACTTTAAAAATATACGTGTAGTTCCAACTTCTCTCTTCGGCATACATCAGGCAACTTGTGCCAGACGGGAGGGCAAACAATATTCACGCTATTAAGTTAGGCGCTTCTAAGAGAAATTGGTATGGTAATACAAAGGTTGAGATGGAGTCAATTATGTACGTATGTAAGGCTGGAAAATGGGTATTAACAAGTCGAGTCAGTAAAAGTTCAATTTTCTCCAAGTTGTCAAGTTACTTGAACTGTGAGCATTTTGTAATAGATCTACAACACGGGGAAAAAAAACAACTTTTTTATTTTCTGTTTTTGATGCCTAAAGGCGCTCTGTTCATTACAAACTTTTTTCTCTTCAATTTTTTTTTACTAATTGATATGCAAGCACAGTGTTTCATACCGACCACAGGAGCCCTAAAATTCCTCCCCCCCCCCCTAAACTTTTTTATACTCCCAACTGAATTTTTTATGAAAAATGATCAGTATATAACAAAAAATTATAGCTGCATAGTCCAGGGTTTTTTTGACTGAACCTTGTAAGGGTCCATAGTTTTTTTTATTGGTTCTACCCCTTCTCTAGAGAGTCAGTTACACCATTCCACTTGCTGACTCTCTGTCAGCAATGGGCAACTTGAAATAATGGCTATACACTGGCTGATAGTCTTTCCTAGAATAATTGCGTCCGCGAAAATTTATATTTTCGCGCCCTATACTTAATACATTGCGAAAATTTATAAACATTTTGAGCAAGAAATAACTTGCACATGCTCAAATATCTAGCACATGTTCACAGCAGCTGCTTTCTTTGAAAATGGAGGATAGATGCTTCTTTGAGAAGCTGTATTCATGCTTAGAGAAAGGTCCTCTGTCTCAAGCCTCAGCAGAAAGGATAACTACAGCAAGCAAGCAGTATGGGATGGTCTCCATACACAGCTTGAAGAAATGAGTAGTGTTTCAGTGCATCGCAAGTGTGTTGACAAATACTGTCATAAGAAGACTATTCAAAAAGCTTTACGTGAAGGAGCACAAAGTCCATGTTCCGAAGATCTTGTGAGTAAACCCAAAAGAGCCAGACGGTCTGTGCAGCCCAAGTTTTCATTTCTCCAACATTGTCTGAAAGATGTGATGTTGAGAAAGATCCTAAGCATCCAAGCAGATGGCGTCCTGCCTATGTCTGCCGGGAAGGAGAAAGCAGAGGGCTAAAAGAAGCTATATAGAGACTTGTGGGAAAAGAACAGACATTCAATCTGATCAAATACTGGTGAGAATGGCAGGAGTTCTTACAGATTTACATGCGGCAGATGTCAGGTATCATGTGGACTGTAAAGCAACATTTTTATCTCCAAAATCAATACAGGCATCAATTATTCGTCAGGGCAACGACACTGAGTTCAAAGAAGTTGCTTTTGATTTGGTTATCAAGTATTTGGCTGAAAACAGAGATGTTATTCACAATTCCAGTGACATACACACTAAGTATGTGAATGATGGTGGAACTCTTTCAAGGAGAATGTTGATAGCAAAGCTGGTAGAAAGTTTTGAAGGAGATATGATTACTTTGTCATCTCCTGGAATCGCTTCGTTACTAGCATTCAAGTCAAGTGCTGCTAAAGTTTTCTACACAATGTCTGATGGTGATGATGATGTAAGTGAGGCAATTGAAGTGATAGCCAAGAATATCAAATCTGAGATAGGCGACATGGAAATTGACAGGAACAATTATCTGTGCCACGTCAACAAAGATATCTGTGCCAGGTTTCAGAGTAACACCCTCGAAGATCTCTTGTCAAAAATAAACCCAAAAATGAGGCAGTCTTTACCTGCTGTGTTGATAGGGAATATTATCACATCTCTAGTAAAGAATCAAGCCACTCCACTACAAATAGCTTTGGCTGTGTTTCTCAGGGATTCCAAAGAGCAAGTCAAAGCCTTCCATGATTTCCAAGTAACATGCTCCTATGATGAATTACTTCGTTTCAAGAAATCAATAGCCTGTTGTGCAAATTCCAACATGGATCTTACTGGATTAAACAAAGAAGCAGATGGCCTAATACAAGGAGTAGGAGACAATTTTAATCAACAAATCAGTTCCCAAAATGGAATGCTACAAACGCATTCCATGGCTCTACTTATGACTCAGACAAATGATGAGAAGAAACAAGATGAGGCAGTACCACGGCTTAAAAAGTCAGAAATGGCACAACAAATTCCATACAACATTGAAATCTGTCGTTACACTGGTCCAAAGAAGCCGGCACCACCAGAGAGCTCACTGAGAGCAAAAGTTCCCACTCTCATAGATCTAGCACAAACTGCAATTCTCGTGAGCCGGGCCAGAGAAAGAGATTTTGAATTTCTCAGGGATGTGTGCAAAGGAGGCCCAGAATACAGTGGTTACAACACGAAAAAAGCAAGGGAAGAAGGTCACTCATTGAAGCCAAAGACTAAAGCAATCTACCTTCCTCTGATTGATATGCCTCCTGCAGAATATGACATAGTGCTTACCTCCATGCTTAAAGTCAAGAGATTGTCTGAGTTAGCAGGACAATCATTCACACTACTTACATTTGACCAGCAGCTCTACAGATATGCTGTTGAGATTCAATGGGCACTTCCAGAAGTTTTTCCACCTTCCTCTTTCATCGTAAGACTTGGAGGCATGCACTTGCTCATGAGCTTTATTGGTTCAGTTGGAAACCTGATGACTGAAACTGGACTGGCTGATATCCTTTCTTCTGCATTTGGTGGAGTGCACAAAATGCTTATTGGCAAGAAATTTCCCATGTGCATGAGGGCACTCAGGATGGTAGTTGAAATAATACTTGAACAACTCATCAAAGACCTCAAAGTGCAATGCTACGACGCTTTAATGGCTAGCTTGGAAGAAAGAGCACAGAAAAGTCGGACATGTAGGCTTTGGTTGGAGTGCCTAATCAAGCCTGTGCTGTTAATGATGGCATATGTCAGAGCTGAAAGAGAGGGAGATTGTGCATGCCCACTGTGTGAAAGCTATGATTCCATATTTCTTTGCTGCTGGCCATCAAAATTATGCAAGATCTAGTCTGGTGTACCAGAGAGCGATTGAGAATTTGCCAAGGAGTATTCTTGCTTATTTCCTCAAAGGAGAGCCTGTGATGAGGCATATGAAAGGCTTGTGGAATGGAATCTGGAGTGATATGTTTATTGAATCAACATTCATGAGGTATGGGCATGGCCGGGCAGGAATTGTTGGAATCACACTGAAACCAGAAACTCTCAAAACGTGGGCACTTAGCCGTCACATCTGCTCTCAACTCATGGAGGATCTTGCCGAGTTGAGAGGTGAGTCAGATGAATACAGATTCCAAGACAGTCATAAAGAAGAAGCAGCTTCTCGGATTAGCAGTGACAAGAAAGACAGAGAAGCTCTTAAGAGAAAGCTGGAAATGTGCATCCATCCTCTCAAGCCAGAGCTACATCCAGAGCAACTAGTCAATGTGGCAAATGGTACCATTGGAATATCAAAGATCAATGTAGATCAGGCAGTCAGCATTGGCCAAAGTCAATTGCTTGAGTTCGAAAAACAGTTGCCTTTTGGATTCTGGAAACCAATCGAAAAGAAAGTTAAAACTATGGCAGCAACAAAGAAAGGAATAGCTGTTGGAACAAAGTTCTGTATGATACTCAGTTAATATTTTCACGAGTTATGGGTCTTCAGGCTAGTTCAAGAGAAGTAGACTTCAAGGATGTTCTGTCATACGAGCTTGCACCTATTCCAACAGCTTTATTTGATGACTCAGGTAAATACTGCCCATGTGTATGTAGCAAAGTTGAATTGTTTATTTATTATAGGAGAAATGCGGATCTGTAAGTCCAAAGCTGACTTAAAGAAGGCTACTAGAGTGGAAGTATTCAGGACCATGGATGGAATGGATTGCACTGTTCTTGACGGATGCGCTATTCTCTGGTGTATTGCATGGCCAACTTCAAGCCCTACAAATCAAGCTCTAGTCAAAGACTATGTGGAATCTTTCAAGCAGTATCTGCAGCATTGGTTAAGATGGGGTGATGTCTATTTAGTATTTGATCGATACATAGACTTTAGCACGAAATATTCCACACGTAAGGCAAGGGGTCCTGGTGGCTGCAAGGTATTTCAGCTGTCTATCAATGTTCCTCTCCCACCTCAGAAGCAAATTCTTACTGTAGCGGACAACAAGAAGCAATTGATCGAAATCATTGTCACTACATTAATAGGAGAAGCCAAGGTGCCAGGAGGATACAGAAGCAGTCTCATTATTACTGGTCAGGAAGGTACACCAATTGAGATAGCACCAGATGGGGTGATTATTAGAAGAGAAGATAAGAAGACAACTCATGAAGAAGCAGACGCCATCATAGTAGCTCAGGCTATCTCTGCAGCCAAGGAGGAGAGGAAATATGTAGCTGTTGTTGCAGATGACACTGACGTCTATATTATGCTACTCTATCATTATCTAGCTGAATCTCTTAATATGCCCATGAAGCTGCAACCGACGCAGGCAGCAAGAACTTCTATTGACGTAGCAGCTACTGTTGGAAAGTTGAAAGACATTATTGCTCAACTCTTACCTGCACATGCTCTGAGTGGATGCGATACTGTGTCAATGTGCTATGGAATTGGGAAAAGCAAGATGTTGAAGGCTGTCAAAGCTAAGCAATGTAGCCTTAACTTGCTTGGTGATGTAAATGCAAGTATGGAAGACATCATCAGGCAAGCAACAGCCTTTATATGCCAGTGTTACAATGTGCCAAATGTAACAACGATGACAGAGGCGAGGATAAAAATCTGGGCAGCAAGAACTGGAAGAAAAGCAGCATCAAAAATTCCAAAACTGTGTTCTCTGCAACCTACCTCAGAAGCTTTCGAAGAAAATGTGAAGAGAGCCCATTATCAGTGTGCAATTTGGAGGAGAGCACTTCAAGAACCTCTGAAGCTGGACCCTACTGCATATGGGTGGTTCAAAGATGATGAAAGGAAAGCACTTCAGCCAGTTATGCTTCCACCCTCAAGGTTATCAGCACCAGATTATGTTCTTAAACTTGTTTGCTGCTCATGTGCTTCATAAAAGCCTTGCCATTCCAGTCGATGTGGATGTGTGGCAGCCAATTTGGCTTGTACTATGTTTTGTCACTGTCAAGGAAGCACCTTTGTTTGTAACAATGAACACACTAGGGCATTAGAAGAATCAGATGAGGAAGAATTATCTTACTAGCATTATTTAAAAAAAATTGTTATAAAAAATTTCGCGTTTTTATTTTTCGCAATTCAGTTCTTATGGGGCGCGAAAATATAAATGTTCGCGCCTACAGCAAATCCTGCAGAAAACTGTCACAAATAGAATGCCCCTCTACAGAAAAATGCCCACTGCTGACACAGGTGGAAATGTGTTACATGAGTCTAGAACAATCTGAAACTGCTTTAAAAAAAACTATGGACTTCAATTGCGAACCCTAGCTCAAGTTCTGCCGGACTAGTAAGTTTGTTTAAAAAAAATTCCAACACTTCTTCAAAATCAACACTTTCTCTTCAGTAGCAATTGTAATATGTAGTTTGCCTCAGTTTCATCTGATAATTTGTTTCATAGTTATGACTTCACTATTTTCACGTGCTAAATGTTTTCTTTTGTGATTCTACAAAATCCTCCCCCAAGTGAAAAATCCTGTATGAATATGTGCAAGATTTTTTTCATAAAAAGAATACTTTCTGCAACAGCTACAAAATATATACACATTAGTAATAATAAAAAGAAAGCAGTGGAGCAGTAATTAGTCCAACTAAAGTGTTACTGTATTTTTCTAGAAACTAATTAACAACCTCATTATTTCAACAAAAATAAGTATCAGTTTAATTATTGTACTTATTATTTTTACCGTCAGTAATCACCATAGACTAGCCAGCAAAATGGTAAAGGTGAAATTAAAATTCAGTGATATACATTTAAACTGACCTGCTGTTAAGACTCCTTTGCAAGACTGTTTGATGCTACTATTCCACACTATCTTTGACAGCACTACACATACCCATACATAGAAATAATTTACATAGGCGCTTAAAAAAAAAACATGCTGTGAGCATTAAAAACATGTGATGTTTTACTTTAGCAATAATAGACGTACATACAACATGTAACTCAACTTTTATTGTGTATTTCTGTCCTCTTCAGAGGTTTTCAATATAGACAAAAAATTACCAAATTAACCTACAAACCTTTCTTTATGTCCTCATGGCACTCCAGTTCATCTCTTACTAGAGATGGCAAATGACCTTCATAAGCCTTGGAAAGTGTTTCATTCTTCATCTGAGTAAAATAATAGTTCAGTTTATATGAACATTTACAATATATAGCAAATCTATAATGTTTTTGACATTCATCTACAATACTGCCATTTGGAGAGGCGCTGTTACCTCGTATTTAGTTCTCCATTCACAAAAATGCTGGGATTGACTTCAAAGTCTAGCATACCTCTTTAAGAATCTTTCCGTCTTTGAGCTCAACTTGCAAGTCTGTCAAATATGGGCGGTACAGTTCTCTAAAATGATGCACGTGAGGCGCTACAATGTTCCTGACTTTGTTCTTATCTTCACCAAAATACATTCTGAAATCACCTAAATAATACAAAAGCCTCAACACAGTGTCCATCTTATAATAGCAACACATGCTTTGGTGTACATAAGAAGTACATAATGTTTGTGCTTTATTTAAGTTTAAAAAATGTATAATACTTCCGTACACAGTACGTATGTTACAAACTGCAAGATTTAATTACAACACTAAATGACCAAAATGTATGTGCCTACAATAGTCTCTCAGTAAACTACAACATTGACTTGAATTGTTTATCCATTAAATATTTTGTTAACTAACACATATGTAGCAATAATCTTGACCAAGAGACCATGTCAATTATCTTACAGCATGACACTGAAGTATTGACGATTCATTCTAATTTGCATACCGATCATGAGTTATAAAACTTCACAATAAATTTCGCAGCCTTCTTTTACTCATTAAATGTATTCTCTTTCTTTCACAGGCTTTTATTTTAACAATACTTAAAAAAGCCTGTGACAGGGAACATAAAACTACCTATTGGAATGTTGTGCTCGTCACATTAATGTAGTGTGCCTATAAATGGATGACTACTAGGAACACCTTGATAGGAGAGGCCAGTGATAGAGCAATAAAAGTCTTCTTCTGGAACACTATCATCAGTGGTGAGGAGCAGAGCACACAATGCAGCTGCCTTGAGGTTGTGCTGTAGAGCATGCTCTATGTCTGCACATGCCAGTGACTCCAACAATACCACCTGAATGAGAGATACAGTAGAACTTCCATTATCCAAACTTCAATTATTCCGATACAATGAAGTGTGCAATACAGAACAAAACTAACACTTCACTTTTCCTGCTATATATTTGGAATGTATCAAGTAAAAACACCTAATAAATTTCTATATATGTGTAACTGCATGAAGTACAACTATAGGATTGGTGGACTATAATTTAGTAATTAGATTAGTAGATCTTCTTCAAGTCACTTGTATGAACCTAATACCAGAGTCTCGTTTAAAAATGAACTAACCGGTTTATGTAATCGACCACTAATATACAACCATTTCCACGTCAACAGGTCTTCAAGAAAACTCTTGGTAGAAATAACTCCATATTTTATCAACTACATTCATACATATACCAGTGTTGTTGTAATTTGTAATTAATTACAATGATTACATACTTCATCATAATTGTGATTGTAATTGGATTATAAAAACCAAAGTAATTGTTAATGGTTTTACAGTAATTAGGTATATGGCAATTACAGTTACTCCTTAAAATGTGGTACATGAAGTTAATTCTGCAACTTTCAAGAGTAAGCCTGTGCAATTCATTCATCGTTTGCACCACAAATGATGTATGTATGTACAGTACATACAGAATCAATCTGCTCTTGGTTTTATATCTTCCAAGATTTAGTGTCCAAGTTAGTAATTTCACACTTCAGTGACAGCAAAAAAAAAGTTAATGGTAATCATTACAATTTACTTTAGATAGCCATGCAAGTTAAACCAAATAAATTCAAATTAAAAAAAATAGAGAGAATAAACATTCAAACTACTATCTTGGTTACACAGAGCAAATTTATTGCCAGCTAGTTTGAAATCAGTTTTGGGGTTTTTAAAGTTTTATGCAACTTACAGATTCAGTTTACCTGGCCATCTATAGGAACTAGTGTATTATAGTACACTCCAGCCGGCAACTCTTGAACTTTGCAGATAGTTTCTGCCCCACCCACTTTCAAAAGCGAGTAATGTCCAGGGTTGTCCTCTAGGTTGAGTCGGTGCCACTTCACACAATCATCCACAACGAAAACCATATCCAACATTTTCCCCTAATACCAAATAGTACACAACATGAAATTAGATTCTACTGATACAGCTAATAATAACTGTGCAGCTGGAGCTTTGTAAATCAAACCAACAAAAACTGGGCTAATTATTATGGCCTTACACATTGTTCCTCCAGTAACAGAAGGCCCAGATGAATATATTACCATGGAGTAGAAATATTCTAATAGTTCACTGCCATTGCATGGTATTGACCTTCACGATATTTCAGTATTAAGAAATAGATAGAGAATACCTAAACTTAAACTAACTTTAGATCGCCCTTTTTGAATAAATGCCGCCGATCCATAAGCAAAACAATACTTCACCGGTGGAAACAAAACTTTCAGCACTTGAGTATAAAACTTCTGCACACACTCCGTCATTAGTCTTGCGTCCTTTACCAATCGCTACAAGGGAAAGGTCATGTCATCCGCGTATCAGTAACACAAAATCGGGACTGAAATCGGCTGCTAAAAACTGTCCAGGACCACAATTGACTGGGGACTAAATATGGCTGCCAAATGTGGTCCGCTTTGCCAATATAATAGTATAATCAATAAATTATAAGCTTCAAAGTTTGACTACCTTGAACAATGCGGCCGGACCGTATTTGGCGGGGGACCAAATTTCGCGTGACATGTCTATTGGTAAATATCTGACGCCAGACTACTCCCTGTGAGCCTTTCAACGCATCACTTTCTACCGACTACCCTTTATGAACTTGACCGATTTTTTTTATACTTTTGTCCTACCCTGGTATGTAGTGTTTGTAGCTAATCTTGCTAGACATCCGTCGGCAGTGTGGAACTGTACTGCGATATAGCTAATTATATTTAATCACAGACTTATGAGTAATAACTCTAGCATAAATTAGAGTTACATTTATATGTGCTACTCAGTAAACCATTTAATGTAGCTACGGTATTTATTTAAATATGATACAGATACAACATAGACATTTTGTGGGTGCTCTTGAGATGGCATTATCATCTTTGAACCTGGATCATGGCATATTTCAATATCATAAAGAATTTATTTAAGCATGTCAGCTACAGTAAGATGGGGCAAAAGTTGCTCTTTATTTGGCTTTATTTAGTCATCTTACTGGGTCATGCACAGGGCATACTACATAAGTTTTCCATTTTGCAAACAAAGTTCTTGATTTTTTATTCACCCCTTATATTAGACTAGCTATCTGTGTCAGACTTGAATCCAGTAAAATCCATGTTAGCATTTGCAGGAAATTTCTTGAATGGAAGAGTTTGGCATATGAACCAGTTACTCAATATAGAAATTCTGATCAGTTCTTTTGAATCTCTGAGTGACACTGACAATGTTATTTGAAGAGGAATAGCTAGCTTTTTTTAACTACTGTTGTTGCTACAAAAAGATTGCTGTAACTTCCGGATGACTTCGGACAATACTTTCTCTAAAATAAGAGCAGATATCACCGTCAACATGATGACAATAATTTTTTCGCATCAATTTCAATGCTGTCTTTTTCAGCTTTAATGTTTTTGGTTACTTTTTCAATAGCCTCGCTTTTGTCATCTGAAGTCATCAGGAATTACATGGAATAATTATTGATTTGAATGCTCATGCAAGTTGAAGAAAAATCTGCCCACTCTTAGTTGTATCTTCTCTAATTGAAAATCCTTCTGGCCTCATAAGCTCCAAAGATAGCTACTCTAAGTAATAATTTTCTGAAGGCAAGTATATATGCTTGATATCATCTGTTTGGGTGCCTAGAATAGTCCTTCACAATGATGCAGTCCTTCCACAAAAGATGCAGTATTTCTGCAAAGAAAATTGAAGCTGTTCAGATCTTTTGCACTTTTAGGCTTACTGGTGAGACTTGGTGGTTTCATTTTGTGCTTTTTATACACAGCTTTCTGAATTGCTTTCTTGTGAAAATACTTGTTGATACATTTTCAACGAACACGATATTATTTATGTTGCTGGAACTACTCCAGCTCAGTGTGAATATCATCTTTATATTGCTTACTTGCTCTCGCAATTCTCTCTACTGAAGTTTGAAGTTAGGGATTCTTTAAGCATGACTATTATAGGTCCTTGAAAACAAAACAACTAAAACATTTGTCTTCCATGGTGTATGTCCAATTTGTACACTTTTGTCTACTTCGGACCAGCCCAAGGTGCCTCAGTAGTACAGTACAAATGAAATACAGAAGGGCAAAGTAATGAAAATTTCAGGTGAGGCCTACAACATCACCAGAGTGGAAGTGTAATACTGCAAAGTTGTTTTCTTTTTTTACTTTGCCTCATTAATTAGCTTATTGTTCAACACCATGCCCAGTAGATATTACAGATAGAATGGCACACATCGAGGCAGATGGAAAAACAAACAATAAAACTGACACACAAAATATCATCTTCAATAAACTGTATGATTGTGATAAGCAGCCTTCCTTATTTTGCAGGAAGAAATTAAAAATTTGCAATTTTACCGAGTTCTTCACTACTAATGAATGGCAAAAAAATGATTTTATGAATTTTACTTAATACAAAATAGCTAGAAACTATTAATGGACCTGATTGCAAGTTGTATGGTGTTACTCTTGCTACTGAATTCAGTGAGAATATTTCGAATTCCCCACGGCTGACAGAAAGCCATCAAGTGGTTTTGAGAAGCTGACTATATGAAGAACATTTTAGGGCAAAAAAAAAATCACTATAAGCTACTCTGATGCAAACTTCAATAAACAAAAGCCCCTTATTCTGCTGGACTTCATCCAGTTACAATGGATACCAGAACGATTTTGTAATTAATAGACAATTACAAGAAATGAGGTTAAGTTTGGATCAAATAAGGAAAGTGAATTCACTGAATTCTTTGAAATAAAAGACATTTGTAATATCCCTTTTCATCTCTTACTTATCATTGGATATAAATGAAGACAAATTATAACTGAATATTTTAAATAGAGTACAGTTATTGCATTACAATAACAATCATTTGCTTATATTTTTTTAGGGACTTCATTCTGCTAGAGTTAAATATTGTAGTAAGTACATTTATGAGTGAGGTGTGAGGAAGAGTGTAGCTGATGAACACTATGGGAATGCTCCAGTGAGGGTGCATAGTTAAGGAGGTGTGGCTTTCTGGAAGCAGTGCAGGTACTTTCTTGGGTCACACAGAGATGAACAGGAAGACTCTGAGATTGATGCGGTGGATATGTTAATGTTTATATATGAAAGGGACTAGCAGTATACATTAGTAACTGAGCTGTCTTACATGCTATTATTATCTTCAAGGGAGGAATGAATGAGGGGATGGCTCTATAATAGTGGTGTTATGGAAACAGTGCAGAGATGCCACATTCTACATCCACATAGTCTAGCGTAAACAGATTCTTTACCCACTGATTGGAAACAATCTGAAATTATACAATAAATTAATTTCCACCATTACTCGTTTAGGTATGACGACTAGTGAGCCTAGAGCTTTGGTAAAAGCCTGTTATCCCTGCATCATCTAATTGTTTGATCTCATCCAAATTGTGCAACGGCTAGGTTTGATAGCTTTAAAAGGCCATCTTGAGTGCATGTTGTAATGGACACGAATAATTTACATCGAAAGTCCTGTATGGTGGAACAACTTGATGTAGTTTATGATTCTACACCCTTTCCTCCATAGTGATCAATTGGTGTACGGTCTGTCAACTATAGACTACATTCACATCAATTGTATTCATGTGTGGAGAGACAGAATACGTACATGTAGAAGAAAGTAGCTGAAGCATTGAACAGGAGAGTGATGCTGCTAATGAGGGGAGTGTTGCTGAAATTGAGTTTTGCTGGAAAAGTTAAGTTATTTGTGCTGAAAAGGATTATGTGGCTGGAAAGGAGAGTGTTGCTGAAAGCACTACAAAAAGAGTTTTTGAAATATTATGCTCCTTTATTTTCGTTGTAGATTGTGATTACACACAAAATTGTGTCCTTTATCAATAAGTGTAATATTTTACCTAGTTACTTCATCAAAATATATCAGAGAGAGAATTCTTCAACAAAACAGTGCTGTGATTTATTTATGCAATATGCAATCATGTGATTTATGATTTATTGGAACTAAAGTAATGACAAAATATGCAGCAAGGAGAATTATCCAGTTTTTCTCAGTTCTCTGCCTCTGTACAGTATTCCTGCAGCCGCCAACCACATGCACATCTTATTCAATTCAGTCCAGTGCCATGGAGTAAATCTTCATTTGTACTTAAACATTATATGGCACACTATAGGGTTGATATCATCACATTTGAGTCGGCTCTATTTGTTGCATTTTCTAATTTAGTTAATGAATTTAAGCTACGCTTGGCTCCATTTCTGGCAACATACACAGATGACACATTTCATATTGACTTAACTGTCTTAGGCTGGAAGGCCTTTTAACTTTTTTTTTTTTTCTTCTTAGTAATCTCTTACCCGACTCGAAAGCATTTTGGTGTCAAAAACTCTACACACTATCTGAATACACTCACTCAGTCCTTAGTTGATGTAGTTAACATTTGTTGAATAATAAAAAGTATCAGCTCAGACTCGGCTTTTATACATAGCTATTTACGAATTTAGTAATTTGCAAACTTTGATTTTAAATATCATGTGGAAACAATTTAAAAAACTAATAGGTTATTTATTTACTAATTATTGCAAAGGTTCCTGATTTGGTGACATAAATTAGTTCTTATGATAACATTTTTGTTTTTTCTAAATGATCACGTATTGCATTTTCCATTTTAAAAGCTCTTTTGTAAGCATGAATGATAGACGCTCTTGTTTCCTTCATACTTTCCGATAGACATGGTTTTAAAGCAGGTGGCTTACACACATTCGGTAGTGACTCATCAACTGAGGTGTTCCTTATACCTTGAATTATGGCAATTTTAGTCTTTTGTAGTACTTCTTCCTGATAGGTGCAACTATTTAAGTAAGATCTTTTAAGGCATGACATAAGTTCAGCAAGTTCTCTTTTAATTCTTAACATTTCGAATTCATGGCTTTCATTGCTCACTTTGAGTTTCTTCTGAAGATCCCTTTGTCCCTTTTGTTCAATGCTCAGTTTATTATTCAATTCATCACATCTTGTTTTGTGTTCATCAACAATATTAGCTTTCCCTTCTAGTATATCATTCAGTGCCCTTTCTTTTGAACTTAGCAGTTCTTGCAAGTTTTCTTTGACTTGTAATTGGTGAATTGTCTGCTCTTTATACAATTGTATCTCCATTTTGCTTTTCTTCAAATCTTTAACTAATTTGGTATTTGTTAACTCTAATGATTCCAATTCTGTTTTAAGTTTATTTTCAGAATTTTTACCTTCAAGTATATTGAATTTTAACTCACTATAATAAGTTTCCAATTGAGTGACATAATTTTTAGTTTCATGTATTTTAGACTTTAGTTCAGAGACATCATTTTCAGCAGCGTGTTGATTGCTGTTTGTATGCTTACAGTTAAATTTCGTACATTCCTGAACATCCTTCGCCATGACAGTCTCTTCATCCTCAGCAGCAATTATTTGAACATTTACTTTATCCGTGATACTTTGACAACATTGTGGGTTGCGTTTTTCTGAACTATTCTCCTTTGTTTCCATCATAAAGTCATAATTTTTAGAACCAGGTACTAATTCCTTTTCAGTTTTCAACACATTAGCAAATTTTGTGTTTTTGTACTCATGCTCCTTTTTAGCTTGAAGATTTTTAGTAAAATCTTCAATTGTCATCATACAAGATTCTGCGTTCCTCTCTATTGCTTTTAGATAATTTTCCATAGCATCCAATTTATCAGCATTGTTTTTAATAGTCACCTGGCAAGTTTCTAACATCCTTGCTTTTGCTTTCAGTTCCATATTCTTGGATTCCAATTCACAAGCATAGTTGTGAGCGATCATCTGGCAGGATTTTAAATCATTCTGTTTTTTTATTAATTTATTTAAATATTCTTTATGACAATTTTCTAACTCTTTTTCCTTACTTTTTTGATCAGTTTTCCATCGATAATCTTTTATGTATAGTTCATCTTCCTTAGACCTTATCATACAAATATATTTTTGAATAGTAGTTTCACAACATTTCAACTCCTTCTCTTTATTTCTTAACCTATTCATATAGTGTTCATGAATTTTTCCGTGCTTTTTCTCTTGAGCCTTTAGTTCATCAGCATAATATTCAACTGTTTTCAGTGAAGATTCTAATTTAGATTGTGTGCCTTTTAATCCCTTCTCTTTTGATTGTAATATACTTGTATTTCTCTCATCTCTCAGTCGGAATGATTCTAATTCCATATCTTTATATTTTAGTTCTTTATCTCTAGATTCCAATTCACCAGCATAATACTTACAAAGTTGTTGCTTATCCTCTTTACTTTTCAAAAAATTCTCCAACTTTTGTTCATTAGCTTTTAATCCCAAAGTTAAGGTTTTTGCAGTCGTTTGGCATATTTCCAACTCTTTCTCTTTTGTCTTTAGTTCATTATTCATAGCTTCTAAGTTGCAAGCATAATTTTGAGAAATGGATTGTAGCTCCTTCTCTTTTAGTATTAACTTACTAGCATATTCTTTATGACAATGGTCCAGCTCTGTGTCTTTAGCTTTCAGTTTATCAGTATACTCTTGTATGATTTTTAAGTGTAATAATATTTCCTTTTCCTTTAGTTCATTAGCATTACTGCCAGCCGTCATTTGACTAAACTCTAACTCATTTCTATTTGCTTTTGGTTCTTTTTCTATAGCTTTTAGATTACATGCATAGTTCTGATCAAACAATGAACGTGTTTTTAATTCCATCTCTTTAAAACTTTTTAGTGTACTCGTAAGAAAGCACTCTAGCTCCTTCTCTATATCTTTTATTTCAGTAGCATAAGTTTGAACTGTCTTTTGACAAGCTTTTGACTGCTCCTTATTTTGATTTGTCCTATTGTAACCACAGTATTTATCAGAATATTGGCAAGATATTGAATCCATTAATTTTGCTTTTATTTCCTTGCATCTAGCATTTATATTGTTCTCCGAAGTTTCACTGGAATATTCCAGCTTCCCTTCTTTTATTTTCATTTGGCCATCATTTGCTTTTAAATCATTGTTAGGGTTTCTAGGTGTTCTTTGAGAGATTTCCATCACCATGTCTTTACACTTTGTTTCCTTATCTTTATCCGGCAAATCAATAATGTGATGCTTATCAGTTTTTTGGTAAGTTTCCACACATTCTTTAGGTGACTTATCATTAAGCCAAAATTTTAACTTCTTCTGATCAGCTTTTGATTCACTTGTAGGATCTGCAACAGTCATTTTGTGAGATTCCAGTTCCTTCTTTTCAGGTTGTAGTTCCATTTCCTTCGTTTTTAACTTGTAAATATGATATTGAGTAGTAATTCTAGGCTTAGACTCATTTTCTTTGTAACTTCTTAACAAACTAGTACAACTATTAAGTAAATATTCAAGCTCCATTTCTGAAATTTTTATTTCTTTAGCATAAGTATCGGCAGTCTTTTGGCAGGATTTGAGTTCTTTATGAGAAAAATTTTGTATGTTCATGTTATGGTGACAATTCTGAACAGTCTTTTGGGAATATTTAAAATCGTTTGCATCTTTTGGTTCTAAATTGTAAGTATATTTCCTAGTAGTTTTTTGGCAGAATTCTAGATTGTCTTTAGAGCTGATTTCATCTAGCATGTCAATAGTGCAGTGCTCAGCAACTTTTTGGTGAGTTTCCACATCTTTCTCTGTAGGTAATGATTTGTTACCACATTCATTTAGCAAAAATTCTAACTTCTTTCTAGCTTTTAATTCTTTTTTTAATACTTCAAAATCCTTCTCTTTAGCTTTTAGTTCTATTTCCTTCCTTTTAAGCTCCAAATCTGTAACTTTCATTTGATTAGCATAAGTTTCTACTGTTTCTTGGCAAAATGTGAAGTCTCTTTCATTAGATCTTGGTTCCAAACATTGAACTTTCAGATTATGGGAATTGTTTTCAGCAGGCTTTTGGGAACATTTCAGCTCTTGTACATCTTTTGCTTCTAAATCATGAGTGATATTTTTCGGGGTTCTTTTGCAAGATTCCAGTTCTGTTTGTCTAGATTTAATTACTTCTATATCTAAAACATGGTCCTCTTCATCTTTGCAGTTAAGTTCTAGCTCTTTCTCTTCAGATTTTAACTCATTAGGAAGGTTTTCTATCATCTGTTTGCAAGATTCCAGCTTCTTTTCTCTAAATTTACAATTATAACTTTTATAGCAAGATGCCTGTTCTTTCTCTGTATTTTTTAGTTCCTCATCTTTAGTTCCTGATTCTAAAGCATACGTTTTAGTAGTCTGGTGGCACACTTCAAATTCTTTATCTTTAGCTCTCACTTTGCACAGCTCCTGAGATTCAAGCTCTTTATTTTTAGTTGCTAGTGTACAAGCACACTCCTTTTTGAGAGACTCTAGTTCTCTTTGTTCAGTTACCAGTTTAAAAGCACATTCTGCTAATTTTAAGTTTAGCCCCTCCTCTTTTGTTCTCATTTCATTGGCACTTTTTTTAGCATTGTTTTGGCAAAATTCTAGTTCCTCTTTTTGAGACCTTAGATCTTTTTGGTAGTTCTCTGTAAGTTCTTGGCTCAATTCAGCCATATTTTCCAGTTGCATATTTTTATTGTGCAATTTAGTAGAATAATCTTCCAGGGTATTTTTTAAGGATTGCATTTCTCTATCTTCTGAGTTTCGCTTAAAAAAAAAAGATTCATTAATTTTTTTGCAGGATGTAAGCTCCTCATATAGTATTGATGAATTAGCACTTGAAGTAGATGCTGCCTATATTTTAGAAGAGCAACAACAAATAAACAACAATTTAGCTTTAATATGTCAGTATTACATGTAACTAATTGTATTTTTAATACTTTGCTAACTGTAACATCTGTTTAGTCATTTTTAAATTGTATTTTTCTAACAAAAATTGTTGCTCATAGAACTATACAACAATAGTATTTTTATTTCAGTTAAATATTTATTTTAGCATAGCATATTTGCCTATCACATACTTGTGGATTTCTTGGTTTTGAATCTATTGAAGTGGATTCTATTGGAACCATAGTATGACTGAATTGGGATTTATTTATTTGTCTTTCCAATTGAGCATTACGCTTTTGAAATTTCTTTAACTAAAAAATGAATAAAATAAAGAAATATATCTTTTTCTCAAGAAATGACTTTTATTGTAATCTGGAAGTGTTCATGCATGACATGAACAAAAATGTATGCTATTTCTATTGCATTATGAAAATGTAGTGTAAAGAATAGCGCTTTATCTATGTAGGACATTGGATATATTTGACATCATCTCGCCATATGCACACAACGAACCACATACATAACAATTTTATACACTCAAATAATTACTACTTATCTAAATTCCAATGTTATTGTACTAAACACTAGTGCACATGTGAGTAGGTAACTTCTTAGCAACCTCACAGTAGGTTTTTCCCCTCAAATAATATATTCAAGTTAGGGAGTAGCAATAATTATTGCTTGGCCTTTTTCCCCAGTGAGTGGTAGGGATGGGGAGGAGGATCTGGCCCATGAGACCAGCATCTATGCTAGTAAATAAAGCTTGCTGGAATAATCAGTATCTTAACTACTTAATTAGCCTACTTAGCTAGCAGTGTTGATCTGTAATGTGAAGAATTAAATGGGTTTGTGATGATATTGGATGTAAACCATTTTTCTTATTCATAATCCAGATATAAAAAGTAATTGTGTTAAATTTTGTTAAATTTACCAACCTTTAGGAATAAATTGACAAAGGAGAACAGCATTATAATTAGCCAATTAAATTTTCTTTTATTCCAATGGGAAATTCTAGCAGCTGTAGACAGCATTTGTATTATTTGTGTAGATTTCTTCATTTCCACCCCACCCTGGCCAGAAGGGGGGACGCCAGCGTTGACTAAAAAAAAAAAAAAATTCAACGCTAATTCTGCGCGAGAGTATGATTGTACTCGACCCCCGGGGTGTGACTAAAATGAGCCATCCCGCAGTTCTTATCAAAGAATTCTTCGGATTGGTCCCCTACCCTAGCCCTAGCCCCTTGCGCGGCGCTATAATTGGTCACGCGCGGAGCTATAATTGGTCACATGATTTGATTAACCAATGAAATGAGTTTTTTGATAAGAACTGCGGGACTGTAGACTAAAATACGGACCGGACTAAATACGCGAAAAACTCGCGCACCGCGAGCGCGCATGCCTGGACTCCATGTAAAATTTGTCTAGAACTATAGTATGTACTTTCTTATTTCTCGTTCAGTGGCAATGAGTTGAAGGGAAATATTTGTTACTTAGCAAAGGAAATAAACATAGCCCAGACAGCACTTATGTAGTGTTGTCAGCATCAACATAACATTTTTGTAAACATTGCCGTTATTTACTAGCATTCCATTATTGTATTGCATATTATCATATAATTATAATTGTTCTTGTTGTTACCATTGCCATAATAATATTACAACTACTATATTAATAATAACAACAAAAATAAAAATAATAAAAATAAAAATAATAACAATAATGAGTAATAAAAATAATAACAATAATAATTGTGCTTATAGTAGCTACTTGGACTGCCCTCAGAAAGGCATAACAAGTAGAACTGCCACCAGACTTGATCTATATTATAGCAGATACTGCACCCTCAGCAGTAACTAAATCAAATACTCCTCCAAGGCTCAGGTGTGTATAAAGGAGCAATTAATTAATAGCATAAGAGGTGTGAAGGTAACTTCAACCAAAGACTTATTGAAGATATGATGGGATAGTTAAATATTATAGCCATCCACCCACAAGTATAACATAAAAAGAAACTAGGCACTGACTGTGCTCATTAGGTGGACATTATGAAACTTTGTGTCTGTGTTGCTGTAGGGAAGCCAATATTGATTGTACAACCAGTGAGTGTTGGTCCAGCAAACAAGGACTGATTTGCAGTACCACTTGATGAAGTACTAGAAATTGAAGGTTCAGGCTTCCTGTATGAGCTCAAGACATACAGGGCTGGAGAAAGCCCCATTTTAGTGGTCATGCCAAGAAGAGGTGTGGTCATGGTTGTGGCCAGTACACAGAGATATGTAACGAAATGTGCCACTTTTAACTGGACATGTGCTTTAATCAAATGACAATGAATTACACTGAAAGTAACAATAAAAAAAAACTTTCTTATGTGATCATTGCTTGCAACGAAAGTGTTTCGCTATAAACATGCCTTGTTGCTTTTCTCTATGAATATGTAATGTCATCCCAAAAAAGTGGTCAGGCCATAGCCCTTTGTTATTCTAGTGAGGCCTTTTTATAATTGTTGAGACTTGCATATTTTTGTGTCCAGTTAATTGAATAATTTGAGTTTCTGGTATATTATGTTTTGTGAGACAAGTCACCATCACTTTTCTTTGCTTTCTTCCCAGACAATCTTACAGTTGCAGCCATCTTCTTCATTATTGTGTTAATTCTGTCATTACCCATCATTTGCTTTTTGTACCAGATGTTGTCATTTAAGATGATAGTTCACAGCCAAATAAAAAGGTGATTCAGAAGTGCACATTTCTGAGGGGCGCTTTTGAAGAAACATTTCAAAAGTATGAAGTGGGCAACAAGATAAATTATTTGGGGTGCTCCACATTTTGGGCTTAAATTGTCTGCTTGGATTAGTCTCACCTGAGCATATTTTGGTGTCTCTCTCATTAAATTCAATGTATTTGGGGCCACCTGGAATTGTTTGGATAGCAAAATTTCCGTACGTTAGTTTGTAATGTTCGTCTCTGCCACGCAATCCCATGTGCAGTGTGAGTAAAAACCAAACAGTATTTAATAATACCTCTGGACGAGAGTCTCCTAAAGTTCCTAAGGCCTACATTGAGTCAATATCACTGATTTCTAAAGCTTCAGCTGCTTTGCTTTTTTTCCCCTTTTCCTTCTTATTGTCAGTATTTTTAATTTTTCCCCTCGAGAATGCAAATTGGTGTCTCGTAAGATATGTACGGCTCCAAAATGTTGTTGTGTCAAATGTGGTCAGTGTATTATCACTCTTCCTCACTTTACAAAAAAAATGTTCTAATATACGGTCTAATTCAGTTGGGGGTATTTAGTCTATTTTTCTGTACTCCCTAACCAACTCAAACCAAGTATACCACTTCCTAAAATCTCATATTGCCTTCTGTTTTGTATTTATAGTTGTTTTGTTGGTTAACAAACAATTCCAGCTCTTGGTCATTTAAACACACAGAATTCAGTGATTTCTCTTGTCCTTCGTTGTGAACTGGGTTAGAATCAATCCTGTCCGTAGTGAGTCCTCGTTGGTGTTCGAATTCTGTCTTGAACATTTTAAGGACTTCATTGTTGAAAAACCCCAGTATTGAAGTATCTTCAGCCTTATGTTTGATGAGAAATTTAATAGTTCTGTGAAGTGTTTCAAAATGTTGTTGCTAAGAATTAGTTTTGTCTGTTGGGATATGGCATGAGTGGCCCAGGCATGAGTGCCAATACTAGTGACAAACAAGTGATATTTCACGGTATTCAATGTATAACCTATAACTTATTAGTAGCATTACTATTATTGTATTTATTTTATTATTTACTAATATTATTATAACTATTATTATTATTATCATTATTGTTATTATTTCATTGTTATCATCATCATCATCATCATCATCATCATCATCATCATCATCATCATCATCATTATTCAGTCATTCTTGGCTGAAATAATTATAATAATAGCAATTTTTTCTCATTCTAACAGCCAATTATAGTTAATTAAAACTTAACCCGACATTTCGACTTCTTGCTGAAGGACCCCTGAAGAGGACTTTGGCAAGAAGTCAAAACATCGGGTTAAGTTTTAATTAGCAATAGCAGCTGTTATAACCAGAAAAATTTGCTATTATCATCATTATTGTGATTATTATTGAATTCTAGCTTGCGCAACCGTTTGCCATTTTATTTTGAAGTGTAGATATAATATTATGTTAATGAATTTTATAGCTAATTAAAGCGTGTATGGCAGTTTACCCTTGTATAATTTGTGATGGTAGATGCATCTGAAGTGGCCCAAAACCATATAACTCAAAACTTTCTCAAGAAAGAAATTAAGTACTATGATTTGCTTCATAACAATGTATATAGCTACCTTCGAAAACATTGTGTAAAATGTATTTTTTCAGAAGACTTGCTGTAACTTTAGTTTTGCAGCTTCAAAAATATTATCTGTATAGGAACTTATGTAATTAAATAAGCTATTATATTTAAAAATGTGCTTATAATTTAATAGTCTATTCCAACCCACAGTAATAACTGTGGTGTGTTCACTTGCACGATGAGTTTTAAATCATTGGTTATTTTAAACCAGGCTATTTTCCAACGACTAATGATGCAATGCTATTTTGTAATTTTTAAATTAAATTTAGTGTGCCAGGCATCAAAGAATAAGAATCCCTTTTTTTTTTCTAAACGGGTAACATTGTATTTGCTCCTATACCCTAAGTTCTTGCATTTAATCTATTGTTTCCTGCAAGATGATCTTCTGTCAATTCAATATTGGATATGCTATGAATTGTATTTATTAAAAAAGAAGAAGAGGCGATGGTGCACACCAAATACTGAATGGAAAGATCACTGAAGTAATCATATTCATGAGTTTTAATAAGAATGTGGGGGTGTAGGGGTGGGGTGTGTGGGAGCTGAGCCCATAAGCCCCTTTACGTATTCCTTGAATGTCAAACTTGATGCATATTATTTTTTCTTCCTAGAAAAGGACTCAGAATACTGGCCCATGCAGAATAATATAAAATGGAGAATTAAGTATTAAAATAAGTAATTAAAATGGTATTACTATAACTGCATGTGCCAATTGTTAGCTGTTAACATCATAGAAATTTTGAAATGTTCACATTGGCCACAATTTAGTTCATAATAATTTGTACTGTTAATGCACTTGTTTAGTATTAGGAGGGGATGAGGGGAGGGGGGGGGGGGGGGGGGGAGGGGGAAGGAGAATTTCCAACATTCACTAATAATGTATTTACCATATATAATATGGGGGCATGCAGGCCTCTATATTCATATTAAAGGAGTCCACTTCAAGTATCCCTCTATATAATTTTAGTACTTGAATGTGATGGTGAATCCTGGCATAAACGTGGAGTTTGAAGTTATAATTCAATGCCACTCTCTTATGCCATATTTAGCCTTCGTTACAACATTATGTTATGTTTAAAGGATGATCCCGGTAGTCCTTTGAACAAGCTTCCTTCTTCATTCAAAATTAACAAAGTAGTCGTGACCAAGAAGAACCTTCAGAATAGACTCACTATTCATCCGTATGATTAATTTTTCCAGTGTTGTTTTTTTTTGTGTACTAAGCTGCTGTATTTGTTATAAAATGATATTATCTAGGAGTTGACAAAAATGGGCCACCAACATTTTCCACTCATGTGAAATCAGTAACCAAATATGGCCTTTCTACACCAATATGTAGCACGTTTCAAATACAGTATGGGAAACTCTTTCTTTAGCTAAAATTCACTAAGGATACTTCAAATACAGGAGGAAAAAATGTTGACATACTCTTTAATATGCTAGAATTCACTAAAACATGTGTCCATGCATCCAAATAAGGTGAGGGAACTGTTGCGTACTCTTTAATTAGCTAGAATTCACTAACACATGTGTCTACGCTTCAAAATACAGGAGGAAAAACTGTTGCGTACTCTTTAATTAGCTAGAATTCACTAACACATAATGTCTATGCTTCAAATAAAGGAGGGAAACTGTTGCGTACTCTTTAATTAGCTAGAATTCACTAACACATGTGTCTACGCTTCAAAATACAGGAGGAAAAACTGTTGCGTACTCTTTAATTAGCTAGAATTCACTAACACATGTGTCTATGCTTCAAAATAAAGGAGGGAAACTGTTGCGTACTCTTTAATTAGCTAGAATTCACTAACACATGTGTCTACGCTTCAAAATACAAACTGTTGCGTACTCTTTAATTAGCTAGAATTCACTAACACATGTGTCTAGCTTCAAATAAAGGAGGGAAACTGTTGCGTACTCTTTAATTAGCTAGAATTCACTAACACATGTGTCTACGCTTCAAAATAAGGGAGTGGAAACTGTTGCGTACTCTTTAATTAGCTAGAATTCACTAACACATGTGTCTACGGTTCAAAATAAAGGAGGGAAACCGTTGCGTACTCTTTAATTAGCTAGAATTCACTAACACATGTGTCTATGCTTCAAAATAAGGAGTGGAACTGTTGCGTACTCTTTAATTAGCTAGAATTCACTAACACATGTGTCTATGCTTCAAAATAAAGGAGGGAAACTGTTGCTAGTACTCTTTAATTAGTACTCTTTAATTAGTTAGAATTCACTAAAACATGTGTCTACGGTTCAAAATAAAGGAGGGAACATGTGTTAGTGAATTCTAGCTAAGGTTATATAATTACACCAAAGCTTATTAAAGTGTTGTTTTGGAAGCTGCATCACTGACAACAAAATAATTCCCATCTACAAGTACTGTCTCAGCTACGTTTTTCTTACCTTTGCCAAGTAACAAAATAATATTTCTCTTTCACTCATTGCCACCGAAAAAGAAGCAGGGTAGTACCAATATTGTTACCAATAAGTTGGATGCGGAGAGACTAGTTTACATGGAGTCCGGGCATGCGCGCTCGCCGTGCGCGAGTTTTTCGCGAATTTAGTCCGGTCCGTGGGTCCGGTCCGCCGGTCCATGTTTTAGTCAGACCCCTCGCCACCCACGTAGCGCGCAGAGCGTAGCGGTCCGGTAAAGGGTCTGGCTACGCCGGACTACCGCGTTGCTGGGTGTCTGGGACCCTGGTTTCTATTTGAATAACATTCGATCTCAAACCGCATCCCATTGGAACATATGTGACAGGCTCTGGGAAAACCAGGCATTTCGGGCAAACCAAAAAAAATGAGTTTTTTATGTTAATAAAAAGCTACAATATTTATCTCAACTTAGTGCTAAAATACTGGAGGGTAAAACCTTTGACTCGCACAGAAACTGGCAGTTGAACTGGGCTGTAATTCAGCAAAGCAATTGAACTAGAAATCGTGAAAACATAAATTGAATTTCCACTTCCGGTATAATTAACGTTTCCGGTTATGCGGTACGCCCACACAAATCAATTAACTGTTGCTATGGAAGGTAACTCCGATTCTATACCTTGCAGGTCCACGCTGCCCGGGGGATCTCTGAGACCCGTCAACTGACAGCCAACTGATCAAGAATGACTAACACACAAACGGAACTGCAAGAGTTATGAAGCCTCAAAGTCTCAAAAGTAAACGCCACTATTTGGAAACAGAGGAAGACTACGGAAGCTGGAATTTCGTCCACCGCTTGCTATAGCTAATTGTTACAAAGTTGTCGATTTTGTTTTTCTCATTTCTATTTTGTTTTATATTTATTCACATTTTCACGTGATTTTTTTCCAGTCGGGTCACGACTGTACACTATATTAAAAAACTAAATCGACAACTTTAATTACCTTGTTAAGTTATGCCGCAGTACTAAAAATGAAAGACTAACTCTTCGTCCTTCTGGACTTGGACTGCAAAATAGATTCCAATTGTCTTGCACTTTTTTGCTACTGTGCAATTTTCTAGCCCCGCCCTCCGTTAGCTGAGTTAACTATACTTACCACGGTCTGCCAGGAAGCTCTTACCTATGCGCGGGTATTTAAGGTCCGCCCTCTACCTCTACAACTCGGTGGTTTCGTGGTTTATTGCTCAATTAAGCCGCGCGCGAGCGTTGTTATGGGACGACGTTATGTGCAGAACGGCTGACCCTCACCTTTGACCTATAGAGCGCGGCCGATCAAACTAACTTTGAACCTTAAGCACGCGCACGCGCAAATGGCTGACCATTGCTGCGGGACTGACCATTGCTTCGGGGCTGACCATTGCTTCGGGGCTGACCATTGCTGCGGGGCTGACCATTTCTGAGCCAACAGACCCACCTCAATCATGCTGAAGTACATGATTACTTGGAAAAATAGCTGTGGGTACACATCAATATTTTGCAACTGTAGTTTTTTAATAATAATACTACTTCAATTTTGGACGTGACTGCTTATTCTAAAAGTTGAAGCTACTGTGTGACACATATTCTTAAGTCGACAGACCACAACTCCATAAAGTTCATGGAGCAATCTACATGTGTATGTATCTAGAGTATCTAGTAGTGACAGTGAGAGCAGCATATAAGTACTTTTCCTGGGTCCATGCATCTCACTCGCCTCCTCCGCATCTCCTAGCCCCCCCCCCCCGCCCTTCCTCACCCATATATGTTCATAGAATGTTTCTCCAATTTTGTTAGAGTAAATCATAGCATTGTATTACTAGTTAAATACAACTTCAGTACGATCAACGTGACGACTCAAGGCAGCACTAAGAGGTCACCACTAAGAGGTCACCAACTGAAGGAACCTTGAGTATGTTAGTTAGTCAACTTTATTCTGAAATTAATGCAGACTGCTCGTAAGCTAGTATAACATTCACAATGCCATTGACAAAATACTAATGAACTATTCCAAAAAATAAAATACTGTAAATTTCCAGTATGAAGAAGCTCTTAAAGAGTTGGATTATGACAGTGTCAGTGATAGGTTTAATTGTCCTCAATACTCCAGTAGATTTTCCTTCAAACAAATTGTCACTAGAAACGTCCACATCAATTCCTTGGACACTCTTTCATCTCCAACCTGTAACAAAGAAGGGAAAGTAATCACATGTTACCAATTTTTGGTGTTCCTTTCAGGAACACAATGCTGTTTTCACTACAGTACAGTACAGCAGTTGATGTTACACTGCTTATCTCTACTCGATAAAGGTCTCAATAATAACCTTTATAGGAATGCTTAATTAGAAAACTAAATATACATTATGAATGTAAGAACGTAAAAAAACAACAACAAGAAAAGTACCACTTACTAAGATGAGTGAAAGAGACCACAATGGCACTCTATATACTGTACACATGTAAGTGTATACAATATATGAGTTTGTACACAAGGAAGCCAGGTGTGATGAGCCCCACAACAAAAACTTTAATTTGTACAGTTACTCATGGGCTGATACACAATTTGTAATAATTGAAACTATCATTTCTGTATGTTCATGTATGTGCATGTGATACAGAGAGTACTTATGATTGCAACATTGTGCTCGCATCTATCAGGGGAATCCTGTACAAATGGCATCAAAATGTTGGATGGCTTCACTAAACTTTGCTCTAATTACAAAAAAGGGGTGTTGCTTGCCAGTCAGAAAGCATTCAAATGGACTCCTTTTGTTACAAACAATGTAAAAGTAGTAAATGTAAGAGCAAATGCAAACAGTGGTGTAGGAAGATGATTCGGTATGGGTGGGCTCGAAGGGCAAGGCTGTTTTTTTTGTGGTTCGCAGGTGTTCATGCGAGAAATCACATTGATCCTGGCATACACGCACTACACTAAGCAGAAACAGAGTAACTATAGTGCAGTGAAGACCCACTAGTGGGTATGGTAACATCAGAGTTCCAGTTAAGAACAGTCAATGACAGTGTTGAGGTGATAAATATAAACAAGAAACAAATCATCGACGATGCACGATGGTACACGAAAACAAAAACAAATGAGCACGCGTGAATACTAATGATGAAATAATGTGTGATGTTATAGTTGTTCTGGCAGTCAGAGAAAACATGAAGCTGTTGGCTTCACATAGGGTACTAACTGTTGTGGAAAAGGCCCCCCTATCGTCACGTCGTAATTATGTGAGCAAATAATTTCTTGCAATTTGAGATAGTTTTGCTTAATCCTGAGAATTTAACAAAAAGAAAAATAAAGATAGATTGCAAAAGATTCTACTAAACTTTTCTAAGCAGTACGAAACATCAGAACCATCTTTACATAAGTATTTAGAAGAATACTACATATTATGTTACACTTGTAATACGTAACTAAACTATTTGTCGCTCAATGTAATACACGTACATTACATGTTATTTCACAACAATGGGCAATGTGCTAGGAAGATTGGCCTTGCTGATGTAGATACAAGCATGAATATTGAAAGACATGTTTGCAGTAACATTTTTAACACATGGTGGAATTCTAATATTAAATTAATTTGCTTCCATCAGCTCAAGATTAATGAATGGCGAAGTAAACAAAATAGTTGATGGTCTCTTTCATATTTTGATGCACACATACTTCCACTAACTAACAAAAGAACTGATGTGGAAGAAAGTGGGTAGAGAAAGGGAGACATCAACATGGGATAGTCTAGTATTGCCAGACCCTTTACCTACTGGTAGACTGACATAGAACAGTTTAACTGCAATTCGCCTTATTGGTATGGTTACCTGGTGTCATCCTCCTACACATTGGCAGTCTGTGCTGATGTGAGCCTGTGGTTATGTCTGCGCATGTTCCTTGCGGGGTGGTGGTGTGACAGTCAGACAGACCACCTTAATGTAGCTGTCCAAGGCAGGCTGCCCTTCATTCAACATCTAATACTACTGCGTACTGCCCCTCACAGCTATTAGGCCAAGCAGCCCTTCAGCTAATCACTAAGTGTGATACGTACACTCTGCCCTTGCTCAGGTCTTCTTACCTGGGCATGTGGTCTCTCACTTATTGGGGGCACTCTCCCCTTACTCGACAACCACTACCCAGATTGTGTTCCTGGAGTCTACTTAGACTCCAGTGTGCAGTGAAAGCAGGTGAGATGGGAGTATACAGGCCTGGTTTACTGAAGCTGTGCCCACTCGGGTTACCCGAGACAGACATGGTGGCTGGAGTCATCCAGGTACCAGGTGCTGATCACAGCTCCAAGGTCAGTGGCACCACTCCCTTCTCCGAGGAACCAATACGTATTCACTGTATGGCCACATCACAAAGCCAGTGAGAGGGAGAAGGTTGGGGGTCAAGGGTAGTTCAGCAGTACTCTTGTCATAATGATCAGCAATGTGTATGCATGTCTGTACTTACAGGTATACAGCCTACTATCATTGGTAAGAGAGCTGTCAACCCCCTTTCCTAACCTATCACTTATAGCCTTGGGGGTGTAGGCCGCCTCCTGCAGCCCTTTGGGGGGACTCCAATGTAGGGCAATTAACGCTAATTGCCACTGACCTGCTGAGTCTCTCACCCCCAAGGCCACACAGAGGGGTGGGTCCAGCCAGGGTCATACCACCACTGCCTCACAGGTGGAGAATCTAACCTCACATGCTAACAGTAACCATAACTCCTCTCTACACCATTCTTTCCATAGTCAAGTGGCTTATGACTCCAAGGTTTACTCCTATAAATGCGAGTGAGACACTCTCAGGGGTAACACAATTGGGGATGTTTGTTTGTAATTGTATGTGTGGACGTACGTATGTCATTTGTACTTTGACCCTCGCATATTTTTGTGTTCGCTCCGTGTTCGACCCCATCCCAAACTTCACTAAAAGGAATCCTCTGATTTAGCGATCATTACCAGTATCACCCTAGAAAGCGAATTATTTTTTACCAATTTGAATTCTTAGCGGGTGCAGTTAAAACTCAAAAACTTGTGGGAGCTCCATTCTATTTGAGTTAGTGGCGTTGGTAAGTTAATACGCTATTTGTCACAGTTATAAGCCGTATGCAACAGTATTTACTTGAAAATTCATTGTCCACTAGACGAACCACGAAGGTTAAGTCTTGCGTAGGTATGTCAGTTGTGTGAAAGTATTGTGCGTTACAACTACTAAGAACATCCCTCCCCTGTTGCATTATCTGCTCCACATCCCTATTCACATGGAACTTCAAAAGTTGGCATTAGCTATTAATAGTAACAGTCGGTGTGCCTGGTGGAGGCAGCAACAGACACAAGTGAGAAGGAACATGTCCTGATCGCGTGACGGGTAATTGAGTGAGTGCCATGCAGATGCATATGTGAGCCTGAGAACAGATAGGCAGTGAGTCTGAGAATACATCAGTGAGAGAATACATAGGCAGTGAGCCTGAGCAGTGAGTGAATACATAGGCCTGAGAATACATAGGCAGTGTGAGCCTGAGAATACATACATAGGCAGAATACATAGGCAGTGAACCTGAGAATACATAGGCAGTGAGCCTGAGAATACATAGGCAGTGAGCCTGAGAATACATAGGCAGTGAGCCTGAGAATACATAGGCAGTGAGCCTGAGAATACATAGGCAGTGAGCCTGAGAATACATAGGCAGTGAGCCTGAGAATACATAGGCAGTGAGCCTGAGAATACATAGGCAGTCAGCCTGAGAATACATAGGCAGTGAGCCAGTGAGCCTGAGGCAAGCCTGAGTATAGGCAGTGAGCCTGAGAATACATAGGCAGTCAGCCTGAGAATACATAGGCAGTGAGCCTGAGAATACATATGCAGCGAGTATGAGAATACATAGGCAGTGAGCCTGAGACTACATAGGCAGTGAGCCTGAGAATACATAGGCAGTGAGCCTGAGAATACATAGGCAGTGAGCCTGAGAATACATAGGCAGTGAGCCTGAGAATACATAGGCAGTGAGCCTGAGAATACATAGGCAGTGAGCCTGAGAATACATAGGCAGTGAGCCTGAGAATACATAGGCAGTGAGCCTGAGAATACATAGGCAATGAGAGAATACATAGGCAGTGAGCCTGAGAATACATAGGCAGTGAGCCTGAGAATACATAGGCAGTGAGCCTGAGAATACATAGGCAGTGAGCCTGAGAATACATAGGCAGTGAGCCTGAGACAAGATAGGCAGTAAGCCTATGAATAGATACATAGGCAGCAAACCTGAGAATACATAGAAAGTGAGGAAGTGAGCCCGAGAGTGCGCACGAATACATTGGTGAGCTAAAGAGCAAGAATGCCTTAACAGCATTGGGTGTGAAAACAGATTGACACAGTAACATGAGTGTGAGAATAGATAGAAAGTGAGCCTGATAGTGTGAGAATAGATAGGCAGCGAGCCTGATGGAGTGAGAATAGACAGGCAGTGAGCCTGATGGAGTGAGAATAGACAGGCAGCGAGCCTGAGTGAGAGTGAGAATAGATAGGCAGCGAGCCTGATGGAGTGAGAATAGACAGGCAGCGAGCCTGAGTGAGAGTGAGAATAGATAGGCAGCGAGCCTGATGGAGTGAGAATAGATAGGCAGCAAGCCTGAGTGAGCGCAAGAGAATAGACAGGCAGAGAGCCTAAGTGAGAGTGAGAGAATAGACAGGCAGCGAGCCTAAGTGAGAGTGAGAGAATAGACAGGCAGCGAGCCTAAGTGAGAGTGAGAGAATAGATAGATAGCAAGCCTGCGAGTGAGAGTAGACATGCAGTAAGCCTGATAGTGAGAGAATATGAGCCTGATAGCGTAAGACTAGACAGGCAGCGAGCCTGAGAATGACGGCCATGAGCCTGATAGTGCAAGAATACACAGGCAGCGAGCCTGAGAGTAAGAAAATAGAGACAGGCAACGAATGTGATAGTGTGAGAATAAGTCCAGTACCAATAGCGTGAAGGGAAGCGTGCCCTGCATAGACACTATTAAAGGGCCCCCCGGTGGACCGTCACACCTCTAGTAAAAATATAACTACAATATGCACTAGAACCTCCTACCGATGCTATATATAATGCCACACTGGCCATAGTGTAGTGTGGCTTATGAGTCCTAACACATATCCAGCACTAGTTCATTCTCTAATCTCTCTCATCATGTAACCCCTATTTTCTCCACCTCCCTTCTCATGTAACACTCACATCAGCATAAATCTCAATTACAGCATGCACCTGACTGATTCAGGAGTTTCTATGCTTTTGAGAAAACTGATCACTTTGACAGAGCCAATCTTGGCAATACCGTGAGAGGGTCTGGCCATTACTAAATACTGCAGATAGTTACTAATATGCAATGGACAATGATGATCATAAATGTTTGCATGAAGGTTAGAATAAGAAGAGTGGGAGCCGGCCATGCACCCCACACCTGTAACGAAGCCTATGCCTGACCATAACGAGGGCTGGCAGCATGCTCTCGTGATTTAAAGATAGCGACTGTGGGTAGAGTAACAGCATCAGAACTAGAGTCCAACTCTTAACCTAACTACACTAGTTAAGCAAGGCAAATGAACCGGCTGCATGCCCATATATTATCGAGCCATAGAACTCCTGTTTCGGCTGATTGCATCTGTAAGTATCTATTGTGTATGAAAGGCCATAAGCCGGGTACTGATGATTTCACAATAAGGTGGTGGCTTGATGATGTACATAGATCCTATATATCCAACCTGACCTACACAAAGCTAATTATTTAGAGTACAGACAGTATGTCTCCAGCCCCTTACTATTAAAAACAAACAAACCACTACTGATAAGCAGTCATCCTTAGAGAGCTAATAGTGCCGGGTGAACCAGCCATTCTGGCAAGGCAGTAACAGGTAGCTACTAGGCTTAGGTTACAAGCACTGAGAACAGTGGCTATTAGGACTAATGTACTTGTGCCCGGGTGCCATTGCTCCACATGTGACACACCACATGTGACCACTTAGCCGCATGGTCGCAGTATTTGCAAATCCTCTGCCGACCTTTACCTGGGTTCGGGTGATGTGATGGTGGGCTACATCTCCGTTAACTTGCTCACTCATCACGTAGTTAATTGTGGCTTAATTAATGTGGGTAAAACCATTATGATAATAGAAAATTTCTCTCGTTCTAACAGCCAGTAATTATTTCAGCCGAGAATGACTGACTACTCACTAAGATTGTCAACATCTTGCGATAGTACTGGTCTCATATACACTGACATCTGATTATATAACTTGACATACACATTTGCATGTATATTTATTGTCACACAAACACTTGTGTCCTAGATGACCACAACAAGCTAGCCAGGCCACTAATTGCTCTGAGTGTTGGTGATACATTCTAGCAATGTAGACCAATTGGAACCAATACTTCCTTATATTACAAACACACTCTAGAGAACACTCACTTGCCATCATTACAGCAGTATACAGGTAACTCCATGATCATATGTTGACACTTCTTGAGCCATCATTCACAGCTGGTCTAAGTCAGAGACATCGAAAGCAGCTCCACCCACTCCATCCCACTACAAAGAAAAGCAATAGAAAAACAAAACACACTGAAGTGAATAAATGTAATCATGAAATTCAACTTATACTCTGCAAGCTAATCCCCCCAAGAAACAGTTCGAGAGGTATAGTCTCTTAAACATATTCACTAACACAGCAGTTCTGGATCTCTAGATTGGCCAGTTGTAACACAATAAGAGGTAGGGCCATCCATGAACACATAGTATAATGCAGAAATAGATGGTCAAGACAGTGTGGTAAAAAATAAAACAACAACAACATTAATTTGAGAGGTTAGCCACAGGGAAATGATAGACCTTATAATTAAAAAAATTCATTATCCTAAATTAGATAAACTTAGCAGAAGATATAGACAATGCAACAGTTGCAAATCCCCGATGTGTGGACAGTGCATATTTCACATGGGCCTCAATTTGGTGGACCAGCATAAAGAAAAAAATTGCACTCATTGAAAATATCATATAAGAAATTGAACATCCGAATAATTCAATTATAGAAGAAAAAACAAACATTCCTACACAGGAAACTAGTTGCACACACACACACACAGGCATACACTACTAATGAATGACAGGATTCAGTTTTGATCAATACTCATTCACTGATTAAAATTTTAGGTATCACAAGTTACGACCAAGGATGAAATGATAGTAAAATAAATTAAGTATTACATAAAGATTCATTATTACTACATACATAAAAATATACTAATATATATATTTTTTTAATTTCCGTGATATCTGTAATAATAGTTCAAACATTTCAGCTCCGTGGAGTGACTTTTTAACCCTTTCGACGCCATAACCGCATATATGTGGGCGAGAACAGGTCCGCGTTCTCTGAATTAAAAAAAAAATTCTACTTTCGATTAAACCGTCATTTCTTTTTTATACATCGTTATACTTCCTTTTAAAAAAATATTGAACCTGTACAGGCAGGTTAAGTATTTTTTTAATTGTCTGAAAATGGAAGATCGAGAAATATTTTTTACCAAGAATTTTCAGGATGCCGAGCACCCAATTTTTTTTGTTGCCCACGAACTTCAAACACTCAGAATAGAAAGCATGAAGCCTATAGAGAGTCCCTTAGCATTTTGGAAGAATATGGATAAAGTTTTCCCTACCAGACATCGAGAGCAATTGATTGGGTTAGTTCCTCAGAGTCTCCTCGAAACCTCCTGTAAGATGGACTGGTTCTGGTTCATTTTCTGGCTTTTAGAAGCTTATTCTGCTTGTTATAAGGCTATAGCTACCTACTTTATATGCCTGGCTGTTTGTGAATTATTGCGATTGCTTTGTGGTAGAAATTCAAAAATTAAATTTGAATTCTAAAAGATGCCTGAAGGGTTGAAGAAACGTCGAAAGAGTTAAAAGTGATAAAATAAAATACATTTCTCTTCCCATCATATTTTAATGTATAAAATAAGGCTATAGAAAAAAATCCAACTTTATATAGGTAAATAAAGTGGTTTCAACACAGAATAGTATGACATTCACTTCTAATATTCCAATAAACTGAACTAAACCTTCCGTGCTTGCTGTTCTCACATTCCTAGCACTTTCAATTGCTACAAATACCTGTAATAGGTAGACTTCAATTCCTACTGGACTTGAGTACTGCTTGATTATACTGGCTTCCCTGAGGCTCCATTATTACTTTCTACAGCTCTAACCCTAAGGAAAACGGCTGCACGGGTAGCCAACTATCTGTCCTTCCTTTCTTCTTCTCTAACACGGCTAAATTTGCCATTCTCCAGAAGCAATAGCCTCGAAGGTTGTAAAACAAGGAACCATAAACTCCTGATCGAATGGTCCAAAAAATTAACTATATTGGCTGCTAAGAAGAGAAAAATTTGCTATTATTATGATTATTTCAGCCGAGAATGACTGAAGCTTTAATATTGTATTTTTTTTAATGATTCTTTAAAGTGATCGACTTCCGTGGCCGCATTAATGCAGTCACAATGGTTTATGTTCCCCATTTAACTTCAATAAATCCACCTGATATGAATTTTCACTTCAAAAAAATGCTTCAACCAGACATCTTGAGAACGAATTGGCTGCAGCTACTCACTTACAAATTTCTATGGCCTACAAGTAAATTAAGACATCAGCTGTGTTCAGATATCGACATAGAAACCACTGACTTCAATCCCATGATATTCATACTTGATTATTAAAGTTCAAACCACTAGTCATATTAATCAAACATTTCAGCTACTATTAAAAAAATTGAACTTTGATATCAAGTATGTTTATACCTAGTCTAACAAATATTATCCAGGAAATCCCATCATATTGAACTACTGCACACTAACCACTGTCACTACGATAAATTTATCTCTAGCCAACTCTCAGATACACTTCTGAGGATCTCATGACCCATACTGATTGTAGACATGTTCAATACACCCTATTATCCCTACTATCATTAGGGCTCTTCCGGCTTTTCACCCAGGAGGGAGCTAAGTTAGACAGCAATCGATATTTTTAATTAATCGTGCAATATACTTTATAAGATGTAATTCTGTACCAAGACTTAGAATAAAATATTATCCCCATTCTCTTTTTTGTGTGTGTATTATTTATTTTTCCTACTAAGCCTTATACCTTAGCCACTTTCATCATGTATACCACTGTTAATTAAAAAAATACCAGTACATTAAAGGAAAAACAACAACACAATCTGGGGGGGGGGGAGGGAGGAATTTTAGTAGGTACAGTGGCCGAGTGTTTACTGTCATGCTTGTAATCACAAAAAATCTTACCTGACGATGACATGGAAGATGTATATGGATAAGAAAACCAAAAAGGAACATGTTTTGACTTGGTTCACGTTAAGTTATTGAATGTGCCTCATTATTACCTTTCATAATGTTTTCAGTAGGTAACAAATTAACAATTTCTAAATTTAATAGTACGGTGCGAAATTGCCCATTAAAAATGTATGGGGAAAATAGCTGTTCAATTGAAATCGCACGGGGAAATGAAATAGTGCGTAACTAAGTGAAATACCACAGCTGCTAAGTGAAATAGTACGGATAAGTGTGCATGTGTGCATGTGTGCATGCGTGCAGCATTAACCTTGAAAATGTACAATTCGAGACATTCTAGTTGGAGACAATGTCATTGTGTACCACAGAAGCTCTACCCATATTAGATGGAATTTTTTCAACATTTTAGGATGAGTTGTAGGCTGAACACGAAATTCCAGAGGAAGCTAATGCTGAAATACGAAGATAGTGAGTGACTGATACGGTGTAGCTACAAGTGCAAATGACAAAAAATAAGCTGGCCTACTAATAGCAAGTGATAGCACGTGTAACCTGTGCTATTAGGGTTCAATAGCACTCATAAAGCATTCAAAATAGCACTCTCCGAGTACAATTTCAATTGCTTTACGAGTGTTATTGATCCCTAATATACCCATGCTATTGTACTCATACTACAGTAATATAAAATGGTATTCGATAACCCACACTTTCAGCAATGAGTTGGCAACAGAAATGATTAGTTCAGACAGTTACATGCTTTACAAGAGGGGGAGGGGAGAGGTGCTTAAAGAAAACTGTTTTTTTGTCATGGCAAATAATCTGTCATGGCAAATAATCTGTCATTCAAGCTCTACATGCAATTCATTAGCTATCTATTCGATACTACACGTCAGAGTATTTAGTACACTTACTTGTTATCAAAAAGCATAAGTGAATTCCTGCCGTTGTAGTCCTCTCTTCCGTTATCATCACTCACCAGTAGCACAAAATGCAGCCTAGCCAACATCGAGCAACCAACCACGAGCAACCAACAACCACCTACTTCAATCTTGCAGGGTCACCAAGGACAACTTCCACAGAGGTCGAAGGTGAAACCTGGCACCAAGAGCGCGCGCAAAGACATTACGTGAGGTCAAAGGTGAGGGTCAGCCGTTCTGCACATAACGTCTTTCGTTGTTATGTGCCAGCACCCTTAACGGCGTACTCCGCTTACGCAATTAAATTGTGCAGCCGCTTTTTAACGGCAACTAACGAAGTTTTGCGTAGAGTTCTTTTTAGCTTTCAGAGCGTCTCGGAGCCTGTCTTGTGGAATCCTTGGCTACTCTACTCGATGTAGTAGTAAACTTTCAGCCAGAGGTAAGCTGTAGATTGCATGCAATAGTCTTAATTATACCATGGTTCGTTCAAACCGTCCAATCAGATTTCTCAATTCGGGGTGAATAAATCACTTATACACCGCCTAGGAGGTGAATATTTTTTGCCCGTGGCCTAGAATTACGATCTGTAGCTAAGCGAAGCGGCGACCAATGAGGCTACAGAAAAAAAGGTTGTTATGCGTTTCTTATAGCCTAGAGCCATGGTACAAGTCGGTTGCACCGCTCGGTGCGCGGTCGGTACGGGATTTACACTATCCTCGGGCCTTCGGCCCTCGGTTGTGTAAATCCCATACCGACCTCCACCTCGTGATGTAACCTATACAGCTATGCCGTTTTTTTTTAGCTGTTTGTTTGAAACTCCACCCATTCCCCGTTTACTGTACTTCGAGAACGAGAGAGAATAAAAAGTAGCTTGTCTTTCCACAGCACGCTTGAGGTCTTTTAAGTTGTTTTAACATTTGAAATTTGGCATAGACTTAGAATAAGGGTCACTAAGACTAATTCTGCAAAAAACAAAAATAAGAGAAAGAAATAGATTTTCCGATGACATAGTTCTTTGCCTGGTTTTCCCAGAGCCTGTCACATATTTTAGATTTGAAGGTCTGTCCCGTGAGGCTAGTAGAGTCGAGATGGGAGAGTGAAATTCTAAACGATTCAGCGTGGCCTTTCGGGTAAGAGTGAAATTCTAACCGATTCAGCGTGGCCTTTCGGGTAAAGGGATCTTTACGCCGTACGCACTGCGTGGGTCGCGTAATCCATAAATTGAGCTTGCTGCCGAGAGAAGGAAGCGCTCCTGCATTTTGTTGGCTACTAGCCAAAGAAAGTACGCGGTTTGTAGAGGGCATTTACCGAGCGAGAGATTGGGTGCGTTTTATCCGGAAGGTAGTGTAATAAGAGCAGGGTTGTAGTAATAGCTACCTAGTTACAACCTGCTGTCTGCTCGTTACTGCTTTGGTGTTGTGGTCCTTGTGACAGTGAAACTCATGATGGCTAAATCAAGAACTCTTGATTCTCACTTAATACTGCTGATATTACTTAGCTGGCAAAAAGATATTGTAGAAGCTATTGTAGAAGCCAGAAGTTTGGATTTCAGCTTGCCACTAGTGAAGACTTCCCCTGGGCAAGAATCCAGCGATAGATTCGGATATTCAGTGTCTTTGCATCATATTGTAAAGCCAGAGAAAGGAAACTTTGAAAGCTTCCTATCTAATGCAAGGTAACACTTGAGGTATAATGGAGACATATAATGTAGTATGTAATTAATTTATAAAAATTAGGAATACAATGTTTTAGCTCTGCTCTTGTGCTTGTAATTTTCCTTTGATGCTATCATTCTGTTCACCTTGATATTCTTTTTTTAATTTTATTTTTTTAGTTGGACTGCAGTATACAAATAATGTCATTCCACCACCTTTATGCCTGTATACTTTGAGGTGTGGGTGTAATTAAAGTCATTTGTACTACTGATTAGTAGTATGTATATATGTAGCTAATTAGTATTCAGTTTCTTCTACTACTAATGTGTTGTGTGTGTGTGTGTGTGTGTGTGTGTGGGCATTCACGATAAAGATCAACTTTAGCAGAATCAATCAATCAGGCTTATTCAGTATGGGGACAATCAAAGGCATAACACTGCTTGTGTACGTCCAACTGTTGAGATAGAGTCATGCCTGCTAGCAGGAGTGCATAAGTGCACTGGAGTTTGTGTCGGAGCTGTGGGAAGTACACAGTGTGTTTGCCAAACCGCTGCAATTTGTGCTTGTAAACGGATGTACCTATGCTGTGGCTTCTAATTTTCCTTGCAGTGGATTTGTCAAACGAAATAGTTTTAGGAATACCTTTGATGCTGTAATGTTCCGAGTTGTAGATAACTATTGCTAATTTTCTAGGAAATTCAAATTCCTGCCACATTATGAAACATCCGTCATTAACTCAAGGATTCAGTCATTCTCGGCTGAACTAATTATAACGAGGACTTCGGCAAGAAGCCGAAACATTGGGTTAAGTTTTAATTAAGAACATGATTATTATTAACTCAAGGCTTCCCTAGCTAGTGCTAGAGCATGGAGTCAACTTTTTCTGAATTCTTCAAATTGTAAATTACAAGGCTTAACATCTTTCTATGCCAACTTTAACACTTTGGGCGTCTCTTAGAATTTGAATTTGATTTTAGAATTTCTACCGCTAAGCAGCCACAAACAACCATGAACAAACCTGCCAGGCATCGAAAGTAGGTACTAGCTATAGCAGCTTCTAAAAGCCTGACAGAGGACAGGAACTAGTTCATCTTACAGCATGTTTTGAGGAGACTCCCAAGGAACAAGACCCTTTGATTGCTCGTGATGTCTGGTACAAGGAAAAAATTTATACATACTCTTCCCAAATGCTGTCTGATCTATAGGCTTCATACTTTCTACTCTGAGTGTTTGAAGTTTGTAGTCAACAAAAAAAAACTTGGGTACTCGGCACCTGGAAATTCTTGGTCAAAAAATTCTTGATCTTTGGTCTCAAGAATTTGCTATTATTTTAATAATTTCAGCTGAGAAGGACTGAATCATTGAAAGACTAAAGCAGTTCACTCTATCTTTCCTATATTTATGTATAAAGGCACATAATTTTCATTATGTATGTGTGTGTGTATGCGTGCATGGCCCGGGTTAAAGTCCAAATCATACCTCCTTGTGGTGCCTGGGGGGAGGGGGCTGTGTTTCAGAACACTGCAGTGGTGTTGCTGCTAGCCCTCAGTGTTTTAAATACTGATAATTAAGCATTTATAAGTTTGGGACTGAGATGTGTTCATTGCATGGGCCAAGTGGTGATCGGAGCAAGGTTAGGGGAATTTCTGTCGTTTGTTGAAACATGCAGATTCTTGTGGAGGCTGAAGGTCCAATAGCAATGGCAGTCACAAGGAATAGTGGTGGTAGAGGAGTGACTGTGGATAAGAATCGGCTTTTATGGTGCTAGTTTTTAAGGAGTATGGCATGAATATTGTAGGCATTAGTGAAACAAAATGGTGTGGGTAGCACAAATACAAAGTGAATGACCGTCTTATACTGCATCCTGGTGGTCCAGTACCTGCAGAGGATGAGGCAGTGGAGAGGGATGAGGGCGTAGGTATTGTTTTAGACCCAGACATGGCTAGTTTGTGGAAGGGTAGTAGTGAGGTGTGGAAGCCTACTAGCTCACACATTGTGAGTGCTAGGTTAAAGTTCAGTGATAGGAGGCATCCTGCAGTACCACCTGTTTTCCTTTACATACGTTGTGTGTCTGCTCCTACCCACAGGGCTAGTCAAGAGGACAAGGACAGGTTTGTTTGATGATTTGCAGGCTGAAGCTGATAGTATTAGTGCTCAGGATTTGCTGCTTATAGTTGGAGACTTCAATGCAAGGGTGGGCTGTGGTGCTAGAGGAAACTCTTGGGATGGTGTGCGTGGTCAGTATGGTGTAGGTCACCTGAATGAGAACGGTGAAGTTCTGTTGTCCTGGTGTGCTCAAAATGGTTTGGCTGTGATGAATACCATGTTCCAGAAGAAGATAATACACTGATAAATACCATGTGATAATACACTGATAAATACCATGTTCCAGGAGAAGAGAATACACCAGTACACTTGGCAGCACCCTGGAAGTAAGAAGTGGCACTGTATCGACTGCATACTGATGTGGCAAGCACAGAGAAGCCTATGTTGTGACGTGAGAGTCTTGAGGTCTACTGACTGCTGGACGGATCATAAGTTGCTTCATGGGAAGCTGAAGATCAGGGTAAGCAGTAAGAGAGCACAAGCAGTGACAAGGAAGCGGTTTGATGTGAATGGCCTCAAGAATAATAGGGTATGTGACCTTTTAGTAGAAAGGGCAAAGGAGTTAGTTGAGGAATGCTGGGATAAGGTGACAAGTGAGAAGAGATGTGGGAGGCCATCAGAGCTAGTATGGTCAATGCTGCAAAAGTGACGTTAGGGTGGGAAGTGAAGAAGCAGAGAGGATAATGGAGCTTCAGTTTGCAGATGACTTGGCAGCTGTAGGGACCACCAGGGGTCACCCTTCTTGGGGATGAGAACAATCATCGCATCCTTCCACTCAAAGGGAGTACTGCCTTCCTCCCAGACCTGCTGGAACAGTTGAACTAAACTATCCAGCATGCTGACTCCATAACACTAACATTTCAGGCAGCACACCATTCTTCCCACTAGCCTTGCCACTCTTCAAGGTACCTATAGCAGCTAAAATCTCATCCTCTGAGGGGGGTTCCCTTAATTCTTCTCTTACTGCCATGTCTGTTACAGATGACACTTGTCTCCTCCACAAACTGACTTGCAATGTTCAACACACGACTGAAGTGTTCCAGCCATCGATCCACAGTTTGCTTCACACTCTCACATGACTCTCCATTTGCTTCACTAATGATCTTGGTCTTCACTGGTCTTAATCCTGCCTTCCCATGCTGCAATTCTCTCAAACTCTTCCACATAGACCCACCTCTAGTCAACATTCCCACTTCCACCGCCCTGGCCTTCTCCTGCATCCACTCATTTATTGCCTTCTTCACAGCTGAATTTACACACCTCCTCTGCATGACATACCTCTGCCGGTCTCCATTACTGTTAGACCTCAGCCACCTCTGGAACACATTCCTCTTATCTGCTCCTTTAGCTGGTTTCCCTTCTCTTTGAACCAATCTGGCTCAGTGCATGGTCGTCTAGTCCTCTCTCCAACAAGCTTTCATCCACACTTACACAACACATTTACTCCAATCCCAGCACACTTATCCTTCCACTTCTTAATTACCAGATTGATGTACAAATTGAACAGTATAGGGGCAAGTACACACCCTTGTCTCAGATCATTGCACACTTCAAATTCTGGAGACAGTCGTCCATCTTCTGTTACCTCAGCCTTCATGTCATCACGGAGAGAACGAATTAATTTCAGCATTGGCTCAGGAATCCCATACTTCTCTAACGCCCACCACAAAGCCCTGCGAGGAACAGTCATAGGTTTTCTGAAGATCTACAAAAAGTATAGAGCATGAATAGAGCTGCAACCATATTATGGGAACTGCTGAAAGAGTGGAGTTGTAGGATGAGCATTGCAAATAGCAAGTTGATGGTTGTTGGAAGTAAGGACGAGGCTGACTTTAGACCGTTTAAGTTGGGAGATGATGATGAAGTTGAGTGTGTGAGGGATTTTAAGTACTTGGAGTCCATTGTTGAGGCCCGGGGTGGTGTAGTGAAAGAGGTAGGTGAGAGGATGGCTAAGGCGAGCTAGGCGTTTGGTGCATTAAGGATGCCAGTTTTCTGGGACAGTAACCTGTCACTGAAGATACTTCACATAATTCAGACTTTTCTAGCTCTGGAAAAAATTGGGATAGAATATGTCTTGTCTGGGTATATGTACTTACAATGTGAAGGATTCAGTTACAGAAAGTTTTTATAAGAATTGTTTAAAGTGTATTTAATTGAAGGTGTTAGTGAACAAGTTATGAATATTTTACAAAATATAATGGTATACATGTACAGTATGTTACACATTCTGGTTTGGGACTGGTTGCTTAAAGTTGTGGAATAGCTACAATAATCTAAACTATAAATTGATGTTGTTACATATGAAGGTGGGGTTATTGTTTTAAGCTCTAATATTATGGTTTCAGTGTAGATAACTTAAATACAAACTTTCAACCCTCCTTCATGTGAACGATATTGTATTCATCTTATCTGTCAGCATTCAGTGGCCATCTAGAATTTAGAAATGGTATAAAATGAAAGCAACCGGATCTTAGTGCTTTTAATGTGCTGAAACTTTTTGTTTTGACTTAATTGACTGACATTCAACAAACAATGTATGCTGTGTATCTTTTCACTATTGGTGACACTTCTAAAATTCATGCCATAATCTCGTGACCCTCTTGCTCCTTCAAAGCCTGATTCCTGTTAGTTTAGAGTGGAGTTGAATAAACAGTTAAAACTTACTGACAAGTTTTTCCTGCTCAATTAATTATAGCTAGTTTCATTCATACCTTGCGCAGAAAAGATTTGTTAGTATGCATGAGTCTCAATAATTAGCAAATTTTCTCGTTCTAACAGCCAATAATATAATATTATCTCTTAAAACTTGCTATTATTATAATTATTTCAGCTGAGAATGACTGAATCATGAATATCAATGTCCAGCAGGGTGTTTTTTTTTGCCTCTGTAAAACAATTTTAAGTGCTAATAAGACGTGAAAAGCAGGTGATTAGCAAAAGTGAAAAGTGATAATTAATAAGTCATTACATTTATGAGATAACATGAAATGTCACATATGATGGCCAGGTAACAGAGTAGTGCAGTCCAAATTTCGGACTTTCCTAAGATTTGGGAGGGTTGCAGCTAGCATACAAACAAAATATTCTCAATGTCTTATGTTCTAATAGGTTGTGCACGAGCGATTGAATAAGCCTAACCATATTTTGAAGAATTAGTATGTGGTTATACAGTTAAAAGTTTGATTATGTATGTAATTTGTCTGGACACATGCACACATACGCACACACTAAGTGAACCTTGTCAAATGGACTAAGTTTTAGTTCGTTAGTGACTGGTTTTAACTGCATAGGATGATTCATCTACATGACAAAACAACAATAACAACTGCTACTAGTAATGCTAGGTTTAAAACAACAACATCTTTTGAGTAGTAATAGTTTTATCTTTTTCTGTAGTAATTAAGTTTAATATTTCTTTCCATAGAATAATAGCAGGTGCTCCTCGTGGGTCTTTTCCAGGAGGAATTGATTTGAGTGGAAATTTTGATGCTGAAGCCAGTACTGGTTTGGTATACCAATGCCCTATAGGGCCAGAAGCATGTGGTGGTGTACTTGGAAATGGACAAAAATCTGATGCGAGACTTTTTGATGGGTATAGTAAGTAACCAGATGTGATGTGAAAATGTGCGTGTATGTATAGTGAGGTGGGAAGGAGTGGGTTGATGCACGTATGTGTGTGTACATAACTCTTAAAATGTTTTTTGCTAAAGCCAAACCAATTAATATTCCTGTTTCTCATCTCCCCCCTCCACAAACAAGTTAAAAATTATTTTGAAATATTGAAAAGAATGCTTAATTAGAATGTAAATATGTTTAATTAGAATTGTTTTTCCTTTTTTGCCCGTGGCCCACGAGTACGTTCATCTTTTCCGTTTGCCTTACATTCTGTACAAATGGGATGAATTGACTGAAACTGTCGTCGTCTTTCATCGGTGATTGGTACAAGATCACCAAAACACCCACATACATAGCAGCACACCTGAAATTTCTTCTTGCAGGAATAGTAGTGGCTTGTCATATCAGAATTGCAGTTCACATTTAATTCCACGCAACAAATCTTGGCAAGTTCTGAAGTGAAATCAAACAGAGTGCTGCCACATACATAGAGTACATCTTCCTTTACACGGCCTAAAAGCTGGAATTCTGCTGGGGTTAGTCTTCGGATGCCATAGATACACCTTGGTTTTAAGCATTCTGCACACACTACTGCATCACACACAGTTTCACCACACAAACGAAATGGTTTGTTATCTGGTGTACAGGGCTTAGCCTTGAGTGAAGGACGAAATTTTTCAGTAGTAGTTTGTCCATACACACTTTCAAACGGAAGGTAAGCCTCACTCTTCTCTGTAGCTTTCATAGGATCAGGAAATGAAGATAACTGCTGGAATACTTCTGGAGGGAGCCTGGGCACAGAGCATATTGCACAATCTGCTGATCCACACTTGCGAATTGAAAAATAGTAATGCCTGCAAACACAATGGCGATCCAAGTACTCCAAGCTCAAGTGGTGGTAACAAGGAGGAAATAAATTCTTCTTTGAAGTTATCTGCTTTGGTGGCGATTTTTCTTATGTCTTCCATTGAATTGGCTGACTTGAGTATAGCTTCAAACTGATCAGACGGCTTCTCACGCATGATACCAACTGCTTGTAACCCTATGTTGAGAAGGGACATTATTCGTTCAACTGGGATTCTAAAGCTGTTATGTGGTGCTGTTCGTGCTGCAATCAAGAAATCTAGATCAAGTGCCTGAAACAAGCATATCAGTGAAACTTGCACAGATAAATATGTCACTCTATGGTCTGGGCCACTGTCTGAATAAAGGCAAAGAATAGGCTTGTATTCAATATTTTGTAGCAATTTATACAGCTCAGCTCCATGACGTAGAGGACTTGAATGCTGAAATACACTATCTTTCAAGCAAGTGAATACCCTGCCACGATAGAAAGATTCTTCAATGGAACATGGTATGTCACATACTAAGCTTACAGAAGGAGTCAATTTGGCTTTGGTAAAGTCATGATCTGACACTGAAAATGATCTGCTTACCTCGGTCAACTGCCGCAACAGGATACCCTGGTTCACCACACTTGATGGCATACTTGTCATCAAGGCAGATGAGATGAGCATATTCACGATACTTGATGGAAAAAGGGCACCTGCATAATGATTATCAGGGTGTTCAAAGTTGAGTTGGCGAGACTACCATATATTTGATTTTGAGACGTCCTGTGTATCGTAGCGAACTCTTGTTGAACTCATTTTGAGGACAAAATTGATAACGAAGCCATTCGATACTGGGTGCAATGATAGTAGGATGCTTCGCCAAAACTTTGTTATGAGGATCTCTGACCGAAAGTGCTAGAGCCATGTGACATACAACGCCATGTTGCCTACTATCGACAGCATTCTCATTGAGTATGCCTTCAACAGCTTTCCGAAAGTCTTCAAACGTTTCTGGACGTCCAGTATTGTGATGCCTCAAATCAAAACAGACATCAGGATCTTGGGAATCCAGCACCAATTGAAGTCGATCTTGAACACCTTGTGAAATTAATATAGAAGACACATCACCAGTCAGGTGCTGATACATATCCATTAGTACAGCTTTGTTGACTCCACTCAATAAAGAATAACGATCAGTGAACCTTTTCCTCATTTCGCGAGTGTGGTAGACTTAAATACTCTTTTCAATGTCATCAATTATGGACTGAGTGTTTTGCTTACAAGGGATTCTCCAAATAAACCAAGAAGAGCCCAAATTATTACCATGTGAATAAGAAAATAGCTCACAACTGTAAGGCAAAGCTAGCTCCTTGAAGTACAAATAGCGAAGGTGAGGTTTTGATGGTGCATAGTCATTAACATACACAGGGTCTGAATACTCTTCCTTTTCATTCAACACAGACTCCAACTTGCTATACCTGGCAATTAATTCTGGCTTACGGGCCTTATTCCCACAAATCATTCTGATGTTGCTAGAAGTGCGATCTTGTGGTGAACGAATTGGAGTCATACTCTGGTGTACTTCACTCATTCTATCATTTTTAGATTTTAAATAGTCAATATATACAACTAAGTTAAAGGATAATTCCTCCAGAGCTAACTTGAAGGGCTTCCATTTGGAAGGACTAAGACAAGGAAAAGATCGGCAATCAAAAAGGATTTGTGAAAGGTTATCCAACTTGCTCTTTTCCAAAGGTTTTACAGCATGATGATGAGCAATGGGATTATTGTACACTGTATTCAGCAAAGGCTGAAAGTAGGTGGGTATAAAATTTGCCTTTCTTCCATGGTTAAATGGGGTTCAATATAGAATAAAACCTTTTGTAATGCTTACAATCTGCTTTCCAGATGTTTGTTCAACTCCAGCATGAAAACCCAGTGAATTATTAGACATAAAATGAATAATATCATTATAGAGCCGAATATCACCTCTACCAGCATTAGAAGACCTTTCCTTTGGAAGGTCTAATTTACGTGAACTAGCCATCTAAAGTTGAACAGCACTTCTAGGAGTACTGATAGAGCTAGAGGCCCCATCATCATTAATAGAAAGAACATAAAGTACCCACTTCCCATTTAGCTTCACAAAATTCCAGAGGTACTTGAACCTTGTTTATTTTGCCATCCTGACTGAGGTAGCATTTGCACTCACTTATATCTGCAATACAAGAAGTCTTGGCCAGAGCAAGTTCAAGGAGTTTAGTGAAAGTATGTTGGCTGCCAGCTTCAAACAAAGTCCATTTAAGGAGCTCATCACAGCCCACGATCGAAACGTTGACATACATCTTGCAAGCCGCTAAATAGTGCTAATGAAATTGACACGTGTTTGATCACGTGATTTAATTGTTTATGTTCTTGTAGCGCATGCGTGCATTGAAAAAAATTTTTTGATGATGAGAAACAGGAATATTAATTGGTTTGGCCTAATGGTGTGTTTAACTTATAGAGTATATAATCCTTACTCTGCGAGGTAAAGGTGGTTACTAAGTAACTCGTTTGGGTACTTTCTACAGCTAAATGCGACATCCATAACAAACTGGTTTCTTGTAACGCGTTTGTATAAGCACAAGAAATGGAGGTCCTATGTAAGTCGAGTTCTACTAAAAGGTTATTGCTCTTGTTGATTTAGGACTTTTTGATTGGTGTACATAAGCTTTAGACTGAAAACTAACCTTGCAATCAATACAGCATGTATGAATGTGTGTGAACAGAAAAAAAAACTAGTGTATACTAACAAACTGTAATCTTAGATGACCTGCTAATCATACTGTATGTACCTAAACCATGGATTCAATGATAACTGTCCCGATCCCCGACTAAGCCCGAGGAAGAGGGCAGGTTATCTAGCGATAATTCTGAGAGTTGCCATGGTTTAACTATTTTATGCCAAAAGAGCAGATAATGATGGTTGAGAGGGGGGGGGGGGGGGGGGGGGAAATTGTCCAGTAAATGGAGTGAGGGTTGTTACAAAACATCGACAAGACAAGATAAGTGTATTTCGTTCTTTTTCCGCCGCCTGAAAAGATAGTAGTGATTGTGCGATGATATCCGGTGAGGTTCACAAGACTAGGCTTTTATACTCCAATAAGTAATTCTTCGTGTCAGTTTTTTAATAGGGATAGTGTAAACCATAGGCAAAGAAGAAAGCTTCATTAACTGAATAGATTTTCATTGGTAGCTAAAAAGAAACTATGATCCATCACTTCATAATATTATTTGTGCATCTCACTCTATTTTGTCAACAAAAATATTCTGTGTGCAAATTAAACTCTCTATGGAACAAAAAAAAAGTTTTTCCCCTCAGGCAATTGAAGGGGATTAACACTGGGGAATAACATTTTTAACCCATGGCTGTTACCTTAGCAACTATGGCAAGTTTTCTGGGTTTTTACAGCTACCTTTACTCTAGTGGAGCCAACCTAGCCAGGTTAGAGCAGCTGCTATAATATCAGCTGGGGTTGTGGGGAGCCCCTAGTAAGTTTTACAAAAAACTACTTCAGTGAAGATACACTCGAACCTCTCTTATCCGTTTGTCTAAGTTACGGACACCTCTGTCTACCGGACACAAACTAAAATTATTGACTACGTATGGATCGTCAGTGTAGTCGGAAAGCTACCAAATTAAACGAATAAAATCGGGAAAATATTTCTCGCATGGCACTTCGAGTGTATTCGATCGTAGCGTTTGTTTAGCAGGGAAATCAACAGGCAGTTAGTGCGTCTACCGCTAGTTCTTCTCAGAACTCGTTGACCCGTGGCATCGCTGCTAGTTTTCTCAAAACTCTTTGAAAGGCAGTGGGGCTGCTAGTTCTTCTAAGAACTTAACGACCAGCGGTGGTGGAGGCAAGGTCGCGGTAACTAAACGCAAGCGTAGCATTTTAACTCTAGAAAGAAAGCTGGAGATAATATCAGAAGTTAAGAAAAGGAAGTCAGTGAGGCAGTGTCTGGACAGTTTGGTTTTCCAAAATCTACAGTGAATGATATTTGGACATGAACGATGAAGAAATTATAGTGAGTCCAAAAATGAAATGAAGCTTTCTCAAATGCAGTTACTCCATCACAAGCTTGTGCTGCTTTCGATACTACTTTGGAGTGGTTGGAGTCCAAAGGCAACACACACCCTGCACATCTTACACTGGTAAAGAGTTGGAGAGACGATGCAGCTCAGCGTCGCTTGAAATCTATGAAGCAAACTAAAATCACTTCATATTTTTTATAAATTGATTCATGTATTTACAGGTGTTTTTTGTTAATTTTAAGTAATATGCTAATTCAATTATCTAATAATTAATTGTATACACGTTCATCACCGAATAAGTTAAGTATTTCTGAGTTACGGATATTTCTTAGTTACGGACACCCCTTGGTCCCAGACTGTCCGGATAAGAGAGGTTTGAGTGTATCTAGTGTGGAATAAACCACTTATTACACTCTGTCAGAGTGATATGGCTAGATATTTCACTCTCAGGCTTTATTTTCACTCAGCCTTTAGCTCTTGAAAATAAATTAGCCTGCTCGTGAAATATTTCACCATATCACACTCTGACTCATGTAATAAGTACTATATATAACTGTACACTACTAAGCATGAGGATGAACATGCTCACAGTACAAAAAGCTATAATATTTTGCTAAAATTGTGTACATATGTACATGTATAGCCCTCACAATTATTAGTGTGGATCATGAAATCTATAAAATAAGAAAGGCTGAAGAGGATGGAGAGTTGGTTGTTGATACGCTTGCTTGTTAAGCTGATGAAATACTGGTCAAAAAAAAAAAAAAAAAAAGCACTAAAAATGTTTATGAAACAAATCCTGTATAAAATGATACCATCTTGTCATCATGCTGAATATCTTCAATGCGAAAATGAGAATTTTCTTTTTGTGCTTCTCTCAACTTCTTTATTTCACCTTCAAGAAGCTCAATACAAGCCATAAGAGGAATGCAAGATTCTTGATGGGCTCTGAGGTGCTACCTCAGTAGAAGTTGATGCCCCCTGTTTCTCTGAAGATGGTATAGGAGTAACTGACCTAGAAGAACAAGGAACTGGTGTACAGCTGTGATCCCTGATAAACTTATCCACACTTCTTCTAGATGCACAATCTCCCTTTTCTCCTTGATGGGAGATGCAAAATGCCTTCCTATGTATGCATAACATGGAGCTAAGTGTATTTATTTAGGAGTAAGGCAGCTAGTAGCTAGTTATACATGAAAGGAATGAAGGCTACCAACACACAGTATATTCTTACTTAATGACATGCTAGGTACCTTCTTGGCATCTCCTTCAGGAAAATGCCTGGAACATACTCGACTGCTAGGTTTAGCTCATTTTCTTGGATATGAAGGGTGTTCTGCCACACCCTACTCACTGCTGGGGTCCCTAGGAAACCTGTGGAAGCTCACAGAAGGATCCTTAGCTTGTGTATTGCCACACACTAAACAACACTGGCCAGGCATCTCATATATCAAGGCCTGTATCTCGGCCACCGCTCCACTTCTCAGTACTGAACAAAGATTAGCTAGTAGCTCTTGGAGCAAACTTTTGGACTATTTTAACTTAAATGGATAATTGAATAAAGTTTAGCTCTGGCAGGAACTTCAAACAGTCCTGCTTGACTCACCCCACTGATTCTAATACATTTTAATGGGATCCAAGCATCCACGCGTGGTGTCTTGTTAATTGAAGTTTTTACGGAATATAGTGCAACTCGTCTATGGTGGACATGCTGCATTGCTATCATTAATGTCCCCCCCCCCCCTTCCCCCCCCCCCCCCAAAAAAAAAAATTGAGGTAAATTCAATATTTTAGCATGCGTGGGAAAGACCCCATACTGTTACATAATGGGTCTTCCAGGTTAAGCAGTGGTAACTATACACATAGTACGGTACTGAGCTGTTCGATGCCACTAAGAAACCCTACTTACCATAGTGATGTGTTTCAGCACAAACGGCGGAGTGCGCCACTGCTTTTAAATTTAAGCCCTTAAATCTGGTAACGTTGATTTTTCTATTACAAAAGCTGTATGCTAGACAACACAAAGCAACATTTATTTAGTTTACCTAAAATAAATGTAGGATATTCAATAGTTCATGTCATATACATGTTGGATTCCAATGAAAGCTCATTTCTAGGAATAGTTAGGATATGATGTATATATTTTTTGTATCACTTCATTCGGTATTGTGTGTTGTGTGGTCCCTTGTGAGCTCGAAGTAATGAATGATTTGGCAATATCTAATGATCAATGTTCTAGCTCATTGTACTTGGCAATCAAGAATATAGAATTACTTTTTGTGGTGTAGTGATAGCTTCTGTACCTAAGTGATCAGTAGCTCCTGAGTTAAAGGACTCAGTTACAATAGTGTGATCTATAGTTTTTGAAACTAGGTATGGTAAAGGGTTTCAGTGCCATAGAAATGTACTACCAGCTGCAACTTTTTGTGATTTGAAAAACAAGCATTTCGAAGTAATTGGATTTACCAATCATGACTCGACTATTGGACAAAGTGAAAACAATACTGTTATATAGGACAGCTATGATAAACATCACATTTACCACTAGATTACTGACCACTGGCAATAAATAGAAGAAAAAAAATGTTCCAGTGTAAGATTTTGCGGCAGAAAAAAACTTGAGAAAAACCTTGCTCATCTATAGGCAATGGAGGAAACCTGATATTTTTTTGTTTCTTTGGTGGACAAGCATTGACCTCTGTGAACTTTGGCCATATACTGTACACCTTAATCTCAATTGAGACTCATTTTTGAGGGCCTCATTTTGCTTGCTCTATTATATGACATTACATATCAGCAGGAATTCCAACATGTGTTGTGGTTAGTGCTGCAACATTCTGATAAGTGCAATAGGCACCATAAAAAAACCAATTTCCATCACAAGATAAAATTGGGGGGGGGGGGCGTTGGGGAAAGGTACACTGGTAAAATACGGCATGTCAGTTTAACCACATTACCATTTTAATCTATTCTATTCACCGTATTCCTCGCTTCTAGGAAATATTTAAAAAAAAATTATCCAATAAAACATTCCAATTTATGTTTACAGGGTCCTGAGACGGTTCTATATAAATACAGTGAGAAACTGCTGTTTTACACTGTATTACGGTACAGAATGTGAAACTTTTTGTGGTGTCGTACTACATTACAAGAATTTCAATAATGTTACAATGAAGTGCCTAAAGTGTGAACCCTTAGTGCTACTATGCACTAGCTACATATGTACATGTAGCTATTACAAAGACCAATAGAACTATTAGTGTCAATATGTCTATAGCTATCTACTAGGTCGTGCAAGTTGATATGTATATAGCTTTTGCAATGAAGCGGTAGACATAAATGCTGTCTTCATAAGATAAGTTGAACATGCAAGGACACACACCTCACCAGTAGCAGAGATTCATACAGGTTTTTTTTGCTAGGGAGTGGAACTTTCTATTCGGGTTAGTGGTGGTGGTAAGTTAATATGCTCTTTGTCATAGTTATAAGCCCTATGCAACAGTATTTACGTGAAAATTCATTGTCAACTAGACTAACCACAAAGGTAAGGTAAACCTTGTGTAGGTATGTTCAGTTAAGTGTAAAAGTATTGTGCGTTACGACTACTACTTTTAGCTAATGAATATCACAAAGAAAACATTTTAAATAACGTGACTTGTTTTTTGTTGCTTTTTTTTTTCCAATTCAAACAGTTGCGGGGAGTGGTTACTATGGCATTGAATCCCCTTTACTGTATATATGTAATTTAAAAACTTGCTTTTTTTTAGTAGCTTGAGTGTTAGAAGTTAAAATTAATCGTTTAACAATAGTGTCATTTTAGGCTCGCTTGCCATTTGTGCTCAAACACATCACTAGTCATAATACTATATAGGTTTGTAGTCTACTTATTAAGTGAACAGCAACTACTTTCACTAAATGGTATCCAATGCTATGTTTTTGTTTATTCCCTAGTAATTTTCACTTATTTGTACTATTCTCACTGATGATGACATCTGTATAGGTGTCAAAAAGGTTTTATTGTTTCATTGTTATATGCTATAGTGATAAAGATAAAAAATAGTTATGCACATTGTTCCTAGCAACAGCAGATTGTATAAATATGATGTATTTTACGTGAAAGAAATGCTTCTATTTCCATACTTAATGATGACAAAAGTGGATTCTGTATATATAGCAGTTGACCATTAATTATAGCAAGTAAATGCAGAATTACTTTCTTACCTCAATTTCCTGAGTAGTGGTAACTTCTGTAGTATCAAATTTAAGCCATTCTGACCACCTCAATTACCAGTAACTCTTGAGCAATTTCAAAGGCCTCTCCTAAAAAGCTGTGCTTTTAGGAGAAAAAAAGCACTCACGTGTGCATTTAAAGGGCATATATACCATCCACATAGATATACCCAATTTTCAATTGTCCACCCTAATAGTATCTTGCTCACTTTGCTTGCTTGATATAAATTTATATATATACCTTTAAAATTACGGCTTTTTAGATATGTACCCAGTTTCTTCTGGTACTACTACAGTAAGCAAGTCTTACTCTCCAAACTGTGTAACAAAATAGTATTTTTTACAGGTCACAGAAAGTTCTGGTGAATGGTTACTATGGTGTTGACCCTTTACCATACACTATTATAAGAATATGCCATTTTTAATATCTGTGTTTGTTCTCAAGAGCTACGATACAAGCCTTATAAATACAGAATTGTAGTGTTTGGTTGCCTGTTAAATGTCGTAGCTTAGAGCGCCTGTGCACATTGGTCCTTGGTCCGATCCATAGTTGACAGCCCAACATTTTTTACAATTTTGTTAAAAAGAAGAAAGCCTGTAAAAAAGACAGAATAATTTAAAGAATAAAAGAAGGCTGAGAAATAAATTGTGAAAGATAAATTAGCAGGTAAAATTCCGTGGATAAAATGAATCTTAGAAAAAAAGATAATTTTTAGTCTGTTGAGAGTGAGACTGTAGGATAGTAGTATCCTGAATAGTATAAAACAGAATTGAAATCAAAGCTACATTTGACCCCCACCCCACCCCACCCGCCAGCAAGTGATCCCGAGTTCGACTCCAGTGATAGCCAAAGTTTTTAAAAATTCCATATTGTTTAAAAACAACAACAACCCATAAAGGGAGAGAATACATCTAATTGTGTGTGTATTATATATAAATATATATTATGTATATACATACAAGCAAGTACCCCACCACATAGTGGTGCTTAATGTACTAACTTTGCAAGTTAGGAATGCTGTATTATTAGGTATTTTTATCCATGGTTTCCCTCTCCTGCTCTCTTTCTTCCTGAGCCATCTCAATTTCTTATTCCTCTCTTCAGCTCATGGGTTCCCTTCTCCTTTATCTACTGCATTATATAATCTACAAGTTTGACTCACTTGCATTTGTTTGTATCTTTCATCATTTGTTTTGTGGGTAGCCTTTAATATTAGCTTGTTTAAGCAAATTGGCAATACCTTTGCTATTTGTATTGAAAATATAATTTTACAAATCTATCTCTCCTACTCCTCATTTTCTCGGTCCTTCTTATCTGCTTAGTTTCCTTATTTTCCTTATTGCCATTCTACTGAATGTGATGGCACTTCCCTGCCACACTGTGGCACTTTGAAGTACTAAGTTTAGCAAATTAGAAATGCTATAGCACAAGGTATTTTTGTTGATTCTGTATTTTCTTCATTCTATGCTAATGAGAATAGAATGGACTTCCCATGATGTAAAATACAGTATAGGCATTAATTAATAGTAAACGGTAAATGCTCACTGCACTATCAGCAACTATACATCATTTGTACACAGTTGCACACGTTACAGCTTACTATCACCTGGAGTATTTCTTTTGTTAGTTTTACTTTTCTGTGTACTTTTTTCTTGTCTTTTTCTTTCTTTCTTTTCTTTTCTTTTTTGTTGAACAATAGAGCGGATAGAACACTAACCTGATGCTTTACCTATTAGGTAACGATGATGCTTTACCCATTGAGGTAATGATGATGCTTTACCTATTGAGGTAATGACGATGCTTTACCTATTGATGTAATGACGATGCTTTATCTATTGAGACAAGGATGATACTTTACCTACCAAGGCAATGGCAACGCTTTACCTATAAAGGCAATGATGACACCTTACCTATGCACCAATGACACTTTACCAATCAATGACGCCGCTTTACCAATCAATGACGCCGCTTTACCAATCAAGCCAATCAAGACAATGACGATGTTTTAATACATACACCTCATGAATTATTCATGAATACACACCGTTGTTACCGATGTACAAGCGTTTTATTATATTTATTATAGTGTATTATGTATATACTTAGGAAAAAAAATAAAAAATGCAATTTTGTATGGTTAATTTAATTTTAAATATTACATGTCTAAAATTCCTAGATTTAATGAGTTACTGTAATTTAGGACTTTGCATATTTTTTAGGAAACACTGATTCAGAAAACAAGACTGGACAGTTAATGGGAGCTGAAGTGTACAGTCAAGGAGAATACTTTATGGTAAGGTACCGTGGAAACTGGGACATTATTACAGTCAGTGCTTTCCAGCTGAACCCTCTATTTATGTAGAACTATACTGTATGCTACAGTATTGTTTCAAAGTTTTTTTTATAATTCCTAATGGTTTGACCTCAGGAGGTCTTCATCAGTGGGATTAATACTGGTTAGAAAGATACAAGTAGCTGGAGTTAGATGAGAAAAGTCACTTTAGTGTGATAAAGAATGGTTGAATGACTAACACTCAATCAAAGAATCTAGAACACCAGTACATTCAATGAAAGAATCTAAAAGAATACCAAAAACAACATTCATCAAAGAATCAAAGAACATCAATACATTATTTGGTACTATACGTTAATGATGTGGGCTGTGTACCCAGTATGTCCATGTACATAGGTATATATACTAGTGATGTGCTTGAGCACAAATGGCGAGCGAGCCTAAAGACTATACTATTTTTATATGAATGATTTTGACTTCTAACACTGAAGCTACTGAAAATAAGGTCCAGTTTTTTTTAATTTCGCATACACGGTAAAGGGATTTCAGTGCCATAGTAACAACTCTCTGCAACTGCTTGAATTGAAGGGAAAAAACAACAAAACAATACACGTTATTTAAAAGTTTTCTTTGTGATATTCTTTAGCTAAGTAGTGGTTGTAACACATAATGCTTTGACACAACTGGACATGCACCTACACAGACTTATCTTCGTGGTAGTCTAGTGGACAATGTATTTTCAAGTAAGTACTGTTGCGCACGGCTTGTAACTATGACAAAGAGCGCATTGACTTACCACCGCCACTAACTCGAATAGAAATGGAAGTCCCTTAAGTTTTCAAGTTTTAACTGCACCGGCAAAAGAATAAACAATTCAATTTCTAGGGTGATACGGGTACTGATCGATAAACCAGAGGATTCTGTTTAGTGCAATTTGGGATGGGGTCGACAACCGAACTAACACAAAAACCGAGGGTCAAAGTACAAAAATGCCTTGCGTACGTCCATACATATATACAAATAAATAAATAAACAAACATCCCCGATTTTCGATTGTGTTACCCCTGTAAGTGTCTCGCTCGCCAATTAGTGATATGAAAAAGAGTTGCATTAAAAAAACAAAAAGCAACAACAAAACAACCAGAAGCAAGAAAACTTATTTTGGTCAGTTCATTAAGTATGCCTACATGCCTACATTAGTCATGCCTACATATACTCATATGCACATGCACTGTATGTCTTCTGCTGCAATAGTTTGGATACTAGGTACTAGGTCACTCACTGAATGTGTAAAAGGCAGTGATTTAAGTGCTACAGTAGGAGAATTCATTATACTTTTTTTTAGTTATTTAAGTCATTAGTGTTTTATTTTCAGTGTAAAAAGTGAGTGAACAGACTGCTGTCCTTCATATTGTAAACAATCAGACATACAGTACATGTAAGGTTGTAATTGAACACTTTATAGTTACATTAACAATCAGCAAACACTCTTCACGTGTGAATAATGGGCTAAGGACAGAAAGCTAAATGTGTTTCAGATGAACTAGTAAATGTATTGTCTTTTCAGCCTTTGCATTAACAATCACTTGAAAGTTTCTCGCTCCAGAAACACATGACTTCAGAGCACACTAAACATTGCATTTTCCACAAAACTGGAGCGAGAAACTTTCAAGTATTGTTAATGCAAAGGCTGAAAGACAACTGACAACTACATTTACTAGTTCATCTGTAACACATTTAGCTTTCTGTCAGGAGGTCTTCATCGGGCGAAATATTAACCGACTACACTTTTTCAAGCATATGTTATCTTAAAATGGGTGAATTTTGAGCAAAATGACATATGTATACCACTTTTGCTCAGCAATAATTGAAGTTTTATTAAGTATCATGTAAAGCCACAAATTTTGCTTTATTTTCACCCAATAAAATATAAGAATATGTGTGTATTATTTTAGTTGAGATGTACACATTATAACTTCAATATCTTGCCAATGGTGCATTACAGAGCAAAATAACACAGAAATATTGATCAGCATAGATAATAGTATAATTATATTTCAAAATTAACCACAAAGTTCACTTAATTTTTGTGTTATATTATTTTGGCTACTTTGGGGAATTTGAAGTATTTCCTTACTTCAAGTCTGCCTTGCATGAACTAACTGATAGACCATTTCAATCTTCCAAATCACAGTCAAAACTACCAGCAGCACCTTGTAAGTAGGAAAACTTTCAACTGAAGCTTCAGAATTTTCAGTGAGAGCCTCCTCATCAGTTAAAGCTTCAGTATTGTCAGCTATAGTTATAGGCTGATCATGGAATCAGCAACAGGTCCTGGGTCTGATAAAACGAAGCAGTTACCTTCAGACACGCTAAAACTACTTATACAGTCACTGAACTAGTATTTTACAAACATATTCACGGTAGCAGACGTTGTGTATTGACGCGAAGAACCAGCCATGGAAGAAGCCTTCTTCGAGCTAGCTGCTCTAGCAGTATAGCCTAACTTCAGCAATTTAAAAAAAATTCCTGAGATAACATTCGGTTATTTCTCTATTTATAGGAAGTTTAGCTACCGTATAATTGCAATAAAATATTTATAAGCAAAGATACCATACCAGTTTCATCATAAAAATATAACTGAAAGTTGATCATACGTATTTGATCAATTTTTCTATAGTTTGGTTGGAAGAGAGTTAAGGGGAAAATGTTGATTGATATAGTTCATAGCAACCGTTAAAAGTATTGGGAAAGGCCTAACAGAGCTACAAATAAGCGGTAGTTTCTCATCAAGTCTGTTTATTCCCAGCAGTTTGTTAATGTTATTGCAACAAAATTGCAATTTAATTGAAATCGCACGGGGAATGTGAAATAGCATGTAACTAAGAGCGGTAGCCAAGTGAAATAGTACGGGTAAGTGTGCATGCATGCAACTCTAGCCCACACATTTTCGAGTTGTTTCTAGATGGAAACTATGCCAATTTTTAGTGCAGAAGTTCTACCCGTATTGGACAGATTTTTTTTTTCAACAGATTAGGAGGAGCCATAGGTTGAAAACGAAGTTCCAGAGGAAACTAATCCTGAAATGCGGAGATACTGAGTGAACGATACAGTGTAGCTACAATGCTAATGATTAAAAATAAAAAGCTGGCCAACTGTTAGCGAGTGATAACATGTGTAACTTGTGGTATTGGGGATCAATAGCACTCATAAAGCAATGAAGTAGCAATTGGCTTCGCCTCATGCTATTAATCCCGAATAGCACAGTTACCATGGTATTACTTGTACTAGGCACGTAAATTGCCCATTCAAAAATGTATGGGGAAAAAAATCACTGTTCAATTGAAAGTGAAATAGCACAGTAACTAAGAGAAATACCACTAACTAAGTGAAATACCACACTAACTAAGTGAAATAGTATGGGTAGGTGCGCATGTGTGCACCTCTAGCCTATATTAGACGGACTTTTTTTCAACAGATTAGGAAGGGCCATAGGTTGAAAATGCAGTTCCAGAGGAAGCTAATCCTGAAATACAAAGATAGTGATTGAACGATATTGAAATAGCATGAGGCTTTGCCTAGTGCTTTCCATCACATTACCTGCTATTTCCATCACATTACTCCTGCTATTTCCATCACATTACTCCTGCTATTTCCATCACATTGCTCCTGCTATTAATCATACTAACATTTGCTAATACAAAGTTAATACTGAGTTAATATGGTAATTTGATGAAAGTCCTTTTTTACTCATTTTGCTGTAGTTGAGCGAGAGATATCCAGTACTTCCTTTGATAATTTTTTCTGGCGCTCAACTAATTCTGAACTAATACAGTATTAAATGGGAGTCCTATTGTATTTCATTAGCTATGGTTTTGTTTTGGTGCCATTGATAATTAAAGTGCAGTTAATATACAGTGTGTCCTAAGTCTTAAAATCAAATAGCTAGTTTGTTGTTGTTGTTTCTTTTTACTGCTAACTGTGTCCATATTAGTCGTATCATAACTAAAAGCCCATTTTTTCGGCTCACTTCCATCTTGAAAATAGTTACTAGTAACAGAGTCTGCTGGAGAAAATATGTCCGCAGGCAATATTATAGTTATAAACCAATAAAAAATCTGTTTGTGTTGCGACAAACCCTCTTCACTTGAGCTTTACTCTCATGTTTCAGGATTTGTAAATCACATACTATTCTCAGTATTGGTTCTTGGAAGCAAGGCATACAGTAAACAAGAAAGATTAAAACGGTAACAGGTATAGTTGAACGACTATATTTTACCAACCCCCCCCTCCCCTCCCTGTTTTTATGGCGCTTGCTGTATAATTGAATGGATAGGACCTACCAGAAGTGGCAAGTTACTGATGCAATATTACAATTCCATATTAACTTGTATCTTTTTAATAAGAATGTCTTGGTAGTAATTAATATGTGTGTGTGTGTGTGTGTAGGCATGTGCCCCTCTTTATTCAGTATTTGGTCCTGCAAGTGAAGATATTGTATTTGATGACAATCGACCGGTTGGAAGGTGTTTTATATCCAACAGAAATCTTCAGAATTTCATGGAGATCATGCCATGCGGTAAGAGATGACCTACATAAGTGTGAAAATAGAGTACATATTAGTGATAACCTTACAGATGGACGTGAAAGTCCCCCTGATCCAAGAGATTCAATTAATTATTGCCTCGCAGGATTTTCGGCCTCCATGATTGAACAAGATGTCAATAATAGGGTATGTATGTATGTATGTATGTATGTATGCATAACATAAGGTTGATGTTACCATGTGTTACACTTACATATGTGGATTTTATTATTAGTCTAGTTGGTGGGTGAATATAGTTACAGATTGGTCCAGTGGATAGAAGTACCAATTTATGTGTAAGGTTACTTCAAGTGTTGAGCCCAGTGCTAATAGTAATCGTTCTCAAGGTTACTGTATGCCTCTATGTTTGATTTAAAATGTGATTGCGAAAATTATGAACGCAATAGTAATGCCTTGGCTATTGCATTTCCTATTGCAAAGTCGAGAGCAGAAAGCAGAAAGAATTTGAATTGAGGGTTGGCTTCAGTGCTAGTTTTCCGTATTCCAGCCTGGAAAGTGGCCCACTGTGAGTGTTGTAGCAAGGCATCTTTGATATGTGCCGTTGCTTGCTGCTTATGACAAAGTCCCTTTTACATGTCACTTCATCATGAAGTACCACTGGGAATAAGTGGACATAATAATCTTTTTAAACTTATCGTAGTATTGAGGTTTAATTTTATCAGTTTTTCAGTTTTCAGTTGTTTTCATTGTCCAACTGATGAAGATCCTATGGGATCGAAATGTCTTGGTAAAATTAAACTTCAATACTACGATAATAAAAAAAAAAGATTACTATTAAAAAAAAAATTACTATGTTCACTTATACGCAAGTATTAACGTAGTAGTTAAAAATGAATTTGTACAGTATTACCACTGAATCATTATAATAAAAGGGTTTATGCAATTATACAAATGGATTGCTTGCCAAAAATACAAATGTTTCAGTAAATTCAGTATAGGTTTATTAGGTTTGCCATGCAGATAAGTTTCTCTTTCTTTTGACTGCTGAAGTAGCAGTTTTCCCATAAAAGATTGTCAGTAGTGCACATATGTATTGCAGGTTGATCTTTTGTTGTATTTTTGTCAGAAGAGTATGGGCATACATAATTCACATTTCCCCATGAGAGTATTCCTCGCTGAGAAGAAAATATTCTGCAGCATTTTGGTTCTTTGGCTCCCTACTTGTAGTTGATGCTAGAGCCACAGTTTGAACAACTGCATAGCTTTCTGGCAGCCAATGCTCTTAGGCTTTGTGAGGAATGACAATAGGATGCCTTATTTGGAAACTGGAATAAACTAATACAGCCTATTTCCATTAGATACAGAGTATATATCGTATCAGTAAAGCTTGAATTGCCTTGGAGGAGTCCAAACTAGGACTTGAGCTAGTAGAAATTTACGTTTATTATGAAGATTTTCAGCGCCATGGTTCATTCATTTTTCCTTCTTCGAAAGAAAAACATCAAGCTCAAAGAACAGCACAGACTAGATTAATTGTAATAAAGACTCAAAATCTTAGAACATTTTTCAATAACAGTTTTGCAGGATAACTGTGCAGTGTGAAAATCAAAGGTTGGCTTAATGAATTAACTTGACGAGACAATAGCAAGGTCTAGTTTCTTACATTTTTGTTCAAAAATTGAAGTATTATTGTTTAATGGATATGTTTATTCTTGTCTTGTTCACTTGAAAGAAATTCCTAATGTATATAGTCAGTGTTCTACTAAATTATTTTTGTTTATAGCTGTCTGTAATAGTTGGTGCTCCATTAAGAAAGCGTGATATAGGCGAACTATTTTATTATTCCAAAGAAGCACAAGGGAATATCTCATTGGTTGGAGAAGAAGGTCCAAATATTATGGAACGATTCATTATTGGACAGGATGGTATAATAAAGTGTTCATATCAGCAGGTGTACTACATACTAATACATGCTATCTCATTTTAGGTTCTGCTATTACGACTGGATTCATTACTAGCAACACACAATTAGGTAACTATAATAAATTTTGAAAATTAGCACGAAGACTATCATAAGTTTTTGATTGCAGATATAATTAGTGGAGCGCCTCGTTTTAATGGGTCGGATTCGTTTGGTGAAGTTAGGGTTCGCACACAGGGCAACAAATTCCAGCCACAGCCTGCCATTAAGAGGAGTGGTAGCCAGGTCAGTTATTTTTAAATGTACGCACACATATGTACTCATACATGCACATATTTGTACTGCTGGAAATAATTTAATTTAAGGCTTTTTTAGTTGGATATAATTACAAAGTGAGCTTTTTAAAAGTCTTGTTTACATTGAAGGACTGAGTAAGATGATGATCCATCCTTAAAGGTGTGAATGAAAGAAGAAAATATCATGCATTGACTGAAATGTAAAAATAAATGCAGCTAAAGAACAACATCTAATGGTGCATGTACAGGTATACTTAGCTTATCTGGAGAAATATCGTATTATTTGGTGAATATTTATTAGGAATTATTGTGCTGTTGAGTCTTGGTTCTGAATGGGTCCAAGTGATACAATATAGTGCCTGATTGGTAGAAATAATGGGCACCAATAAAATCTGTCTACATCACGTTACTTGATTACTGTTTGTGCATGTTATAGACTGGTGAATATTTCGGAGCAGCTGTTGCAGCAGCGGATCTCAACAACGATGGGTTAGTAGTTTCAAGCTTTCAAGCTATGTTTCTGTGCTGCATGTGTGGGTCTTTTTAAAGTCACTTATTAAGTTTCTCCTCCTTCATGTTTTCACAAGAAAAAGAGCATTGTTTTTATGAGTAATATTGTAGTAAAGTGTGGGTAAGGTAATTTAATATAATTACAGTGAGGTGGAAGGGAGTAAGAAGCACATATAACAATGTTTATTGAAATTGTTGTCAAGTTATTCAATATTTGTACTTAGTGAGCGAGCGACACTACAGGGGTAACAATTGAAATTGGGAATACTTGACACATGTGTGTAGGCCAGTGTGTTACATTCACTGCTTAGCTAAAGAATAGCTGAACAAGAGAAGTATTTAACAAAATTAAATATACTGTATTAGCAACCTTAATTTTAAGAATTATCGCAGTTTTGAGCCTAACCCAGCTTGTCTGTTACACAGCAGTAAGAAAGTTGGGTTAGGCTCAAAACTGATAATTCTTAAGAAATGCTATTATTTTCAGGTCAGTGAGTTGTAGAGAGTGGCTAACTGTGGCATGAAACCCTTTACCATGTACATTTTAAAACCCAAATGTATTTGCTGTAGTTTAGCCAGGAGCTAGTGGTCATTGAGGTAGTCAGAATGGCTTACTAGAGAAGCTAGGAAAGCAGTGTTTCCCCAAGTAGAAAGGTATTTTGACTACACCCCCTGATCACACCCATTTAACAATAGAACAGTCCATCATGTATGTTACTGTTGGCTTTAGATGGCAATATTGGCCTGTGCAACTTCAGGCCAGCTGGAAACATTCTATGCTATAGACTGTGGGTTTTTTTTATCAAGTGTAGCTACTTTTTTTTCTTCAAAACTATAGGTGTAGGGGCTAGCAGAGTAGCACTGTGGCTAAGTATCTTGCATTAACAAACCACTGGGAAGGAAAGTAATTTCATAGTTGTTAGCTAAATTTTTTCATACAAAAAATCAAATTTAAGGTTTAAATCTGAAAGAGTTTCACTTTGTTGTTTTAATTACAGGTGCACAATGGCTCGCTGACCATTTTTGCTGAAGTGTATGACTAGTAACTGTTATTGTTCATAATAATTGGCGAGCGAGCGTAGCGAGCGAGACACTTACAGGGGTAACACAATCGAAAATCAGGGATGTTTGTTTATTTATTTATTTAGATATATGTATGGGCGTACATATGTCATTTTGTACTTTGACCCTCGCGTTTTTGTGTTAGTTCGGTTGTCGACCCCGTCCCAAACTTCACTAAACAGAATCCTCTGTTTATCGATCAGTACCCGTATCACCCTAGAAATTGAATTGTTTACCGTTTTGAATTCTTTTGCGGGTGCAGTTCAAACTTGAAAACTTAAGGGACTTCCATTTCTATTCGAGTTAGTGGCGGTGGTAAGTCAATGCGCTCTTTGTCATGGTTATAAGCCGTGCACAACAGTATTTACTTGAAAATACATTGTCCACTATACTACTGCGAAGGTAAGTCTGTGTAGGTGCATGTCCAGTTGTGTCAAAGCATTGGGTGTTACAACCACTATTAGAGAATATCACAAAGAAAACTTTTAAATAACGTGTATTGTTTTGTTGTTGTTTTTTTCCTTCCAAGCAGTTGCAGAGAGTTGTTACTATGGCACTGAAATCCCTTTACCCTGTATGCTAAATTTAAAAATTGGACCTTATTTTCAGTAACTTCAGTGTTAGAAGTCAAAATCATTCATATAAAATAGTATAGTCTTTAGGCTCGCTCGCCATTTGTGCTCAAGCACATCACTAGTAATAAGGTACTACTGTATGTGTTTGTAGCTATGATGAATTGGTGGTGGGGGCACCTATATATACTTCCCCATCAATACTAGAAGCAGGACGTGTTTATGTTTTTGAAAATCAGCAGGTAAGTGATTTGTTGTGAGTTACTTGAAGTCACATATTCAAGCATACCTTTATTTTAATTTGTCAAAGTCCAGATTATCATAAATTTTTACGTACATTTTAAGTAATAAAGTAATCCCATGCTCCACGAAACAGTATCTTTTTTTTTTAACCCTCAGCGTGCATGCACGAGAGTGTTATAAGTCGTCCTGTTTTATTAGCAATTTACCCTACCACCCAAATTTAATTTTTTGCCCCTTGTATGATCAGATTTTGCGGGGTGCAGATAGGAAACTCTTGGAGTTTGTTTTCTATTGGTGATAATAAGGTATCTAGGTTAATGCACCAATTTCTGTAGCTAGCTATACAAAGTAATTTGGGTTAGGCTTAAAACTGTGTGGTAATTTCATTAGAAATGATTTTTTATTTTTTCAAAAGCTGGTGTGAGTTGGTTACTATAGCTATGAGCCTATGAAAACCCTTTACCATATGCAATTTTAATAACTATCATGTTTCAGTAGCTGGAGTGCTTTTAGTCAGGAGGGCTACTGGTTGACTTATGCTACAAGAAATAACACTACTCTAATTAATGGTCATATGTACTTGTAATACTTTTAGTAAAAAAAATGGACTGAGTGATGCTTTCTAGGTGAATAGGAGCTATTATGCAGAAATTTGTAATAGATAAACTGCTTTTGTTGTTTGAATTACTTATGCACATTTGCTTACTCGCCATTTGTGCTCATGCACATCACTAGTAATATATATACTGTACATGTGTGCTATTTAAGAATAAACACAAGATATACATTTCTATAATCATGTCTTTAATATAACTATTTTAGTGTTATTGTTTGAGAGATTTCATGAGGTTATTAATTTTTTTGTGCCAGGGTTCTCTGAATAATAACCCTATCATACTAGAGGGGCGTTCATCTCAGTCTAGATTTGGTGGCAGTGTGGTCAATATGGGAGACATCAATGGCGACAACTATGAGGGTAAAACTGGGGATGAGGGTAAAACTGGAGTTAATTTTACGATGTTGTTTATTTAACAATTGGGATATTTTTTTGCTGAACCAGTTATTGTTAAATATGTATGTTTGTATGATTGAATTTGTAAAATTGAGTTTGCGCTACCTCAAGGGGGTCATAACTTTCTTGCAAAACTAAGATAAGAAAGGAAATGGACTCCGATTACCGACAATGAAGCAGCGCTACTAAACTCTACCTAGCTATTACAATATAATCTCAGACCAAAACAGGGTTTCATATAGAGGTAGGGGCGCTCTGGGATTCCCCCCGCCCCAGGTTGAGTTCCCCCCCCCCCAGAACTTAATGGTATTCTGTGGTTATGATATATAATGGTATTCTGTGATTTTGTTGTTTGTATATATCTAATATTTGGTGAAAATTTACTTCAGATAATTGAGGTCCTTCAATTGCAATACGCATTAGTCTTCCAATTGATGTCACTAATTCTAGACCTGAGACGATTTTAATCAAATGGGTGTGGTTTCAGAAAAAGTGGGTGTGGTCAAAAACGTGTGGCCCTCCTTCCTAAACTCTTTCCCCCCCCTCCCCCCAGAAAAAAATCCTGTATGAAACCGTGCAAAAGGATCAAGCATCAATATAGCTTGAGCAATAAAAATGGTACTGTATATGGAAACACTGTTTTCTTAAAAGAAGAAGCTAAACAAGCCAGAAACACTCACCGGTATACATTTTCAAAGGGGGGGGTGAAATTACTTCAAGGGAGGTGAGCGCCTGCCCCCCTAAGTGAACCCCTGCACTGTCTTTTTATTTTTACCCTCTCATTCAAAGGAAAGACAGCAATTATTTATTTATGTTGCTATGAAATTGAACCCCTTCTCTAAACTGATTCTTATCATGTGAAGTTATAACACCAGTTTATTTAATTAATAAATGTCCTCGATAATAGAGTTGCACAGATGTTCTAGCGACTGGTTTATCAATGTGTAGTTGTGATACTCAGTGTAACAATAAATTAGCATACTTATGTATAATAAACCACTTTGTATACAGTTTTATTTGGGCTAATAAATTCCTTGATGTATGTTTTGGGATTTTATTTTATACTGTGCATACTTAATTCTCTTGGCTTATTGTCATCTTTGGGTTAATTCAGAGAATTAAGTATATAAAAATATACAATGCAGGGATTGTTTATGTTGATGTTTATTGTGTTGTAGATTTAGTAGTAGGTGCTCCCTATGAGAACAATGCAGCTGGAGGCAATACCAGTGGTGCTATATACCTGTACTATGGGAGGAGTACAGACTCCGGCTTATTATCCAGATCTCCAGATCTAGTGAGATATAATCACATTTGTTATAATAAACTCAAAGTAAACTGTACCGAAGTTGGTAAGAACATAATCGTGTAATATTTTAATTCTGTTGAGTCTTCTTGAGTGACGTGAATGACTTGGGTGTTCAAAATTCTGTGCTGTAATGGCCATGTCTGGAGCGTATCTCCCAGGCAAGGATAAATTAGAATCAAAGGACCAGCTCTGGTATATAACTTGAACAGTAGAGTAAGTTAGCTTCTCCCGGAGTTAAACATATAGTATGTCAATATAATATACTTCTTTAACATTGCAGTAAAATGGCAAAATTGACAAAAACAATAAAATTAAACGATACAATGTATATCTAGGTAACCAATGTTTGACGGTTCAATGATTCCTGATAATAGCCTCGAGTAAATAGCTTCACTGAACCTGTCCGCGCATGGCAGACTGGCTACTATGAACTGAAGAGGCTTCTGTCTGGTTAGACCTGACAGACCAAGACTTGATTGTGGTTAAAAAAATTACTGTATATTGCTATCAACTTTTAACACTTCTTATATCAGTAAAAAAAAAATTTAAGTAGTAAAATTTACTTCGTGTGTTGTGTGCTGTAATATTAGTTATTCACTCATTCCATGTAAACCTTAGATGTAGCCATATACTATCAGTGACCTGTTCAAGGCTTTAAGGCTATTTTTTCCAGAAAAGTTCAATTTATATGGATAGTTTCAATACTAGGTGAAACTTTCTCACTTAAAGGGGTCTGGGGAAAAGCAAAGAAAAAAATGTGAAAAAATCTTAGTTGTTGCTGGGGAATCAAACCCAGGACCACTGGCTTTAGCCACCAGTGCTCTAACCACTGAGCTACGACAACCCACGACTTCCAAGACCTTCACATTTTACCTTTGCTTTTCCCCAGACCCCTTTAAGTGAGAAAGTTTCAATCTAGTTTTTATGAAGGGTCAGAACTTGATAGTTTCAATACTACTCAATTATGTGCTGAGTTTGTGTACATATGTATGTTTGTGCAATACTGCAGAGTGCATGCTGGGGAGGATATTAAATGAGAAAATAATTAAAATTATATACAATATTACTACAGTGTACATAAAAGTTAATACAAAAAAGATTGTGTTGAAGCTTAAGAATGTAGTAAGTATGTGTCTCTATAATCACCTTCTGACATGCATTTATTTGTTTTTACATGTGTAGATATTGACTGCAGAAAGTGTTGTTAACAGAGTCCCAGGTGTGTCAGTGCTCAGAGGATTTGGGTTCTCATTGTCCAGTGTAGACATAGATGGAAATGTATTCAATGGTATGTACAGGCATTAATTTACTCTGGGTATGGAGTTTATTATGTTGTACAGTTGAATTAATTTGGTATAGGATAAATGTGTTACAAAATTCCATTTCACTTCAAAAGTAGGCTACACATACACTATTGATGAACACAAGTTCACTGTGTACTAATTAAGAGGACTTTAATGGGGTTTTTTCTCTCTCTTTTCTTTCATGCAAGCAATCTTCTATACAACTTGATAGAACTCAGTTGGCTGACATAGGTTGTAGGTGGTTTTACTTAAGTCTTCATCTTATCATTACCCGGTCTTAGTAGAGCAAATGCTACCTTATAGATTATATTTACATCAACAGTATTAATTGCTTGTAGCAGCCGCTAGGGAGTGAGTGTTGATGTTATGTTGACATTCCACTAGCAAGTACCTCGGCACACAGTGGCATTTTGATGATCCAATTTTACAGTTGGTTTGGTTTAGTTAGATCATTTTCCCTCTCATGCTCTCTTTCTTCCTACTCTCTTCAGCTCATTTGTTAACACATGTGTGTGGGCGTACATATGTATGTCATTTTTTACTTTGATCCTCGAGTTATTGTGTTTGCTTCATGGTCTACCCTTCCCATACATCCACTTTGTTTTAGCAATCCCATATCATTCATGGATATTTAATGATTTCACCCTTTTGAATTAGGCTGTCTCTGAACGTCATGGAACACAGTTAGGTCTTACAAACTTACTGTTAGGCTCACAACTGTGCTATATTCTTTTGTTTCTAGCCACAAATGTTCTGATGAGTGGTTACTAGAGTATATTGAAAACTTTTTACCAAAACAATTTTTAAAAGCTCGGCTGTTTTTTTTTAGCAGTGAGTACTTGTTGTCTGGAGCTACTAATAGTTCAGATAGCCAGAATAGATAATACAGAAGATAGTGGGAAGAGTATGGTAAGATAACAGTACTGGAGTTTTATGTAACCTAATTTGGGAAGCTCACTTGCCATTTGTGTTCAAGCACACGTTGACTTTGGCAATAAGTTTGAAAATTTGGAGTAAGTATTGTTGGTTGTTTAAACAGAGGAAACTGTATTTCAGGCAAGAGAGACAATCATGTAAATGTAGCCAACACTCTTTAGGTTTTATCATACATATAATATTGTTTCGAAATTGAGTGGCAGAATACAGTAATTGTGTGGGCTATAAATTATTTATTAGTTTAAAGATATGTGTAAATGGGGATAGAATTATGGCATCAGTCACTGAATTTATTGCCTCTGTAAAGGTTACTCATATACATACTGTACTTGTAAATTTGAATTTGTATTGTTGTTTTTGTGCTCATTTAGATTTGCTGGTTGGTGCTCATTTATCTGGGAATGCTGTTCTTTTCAGGTATTTTAATGTGTGGGTATATTCATTTGTGATGAGTGTAGTAGTCATGTACGTATTTTTAATTCTACTTTGGTCTGACGTGCAGGTCATTTTCTCTGGCTAATATAATGGTGGAGGTATCAAGCAATGTGGAAAAAGTGGTTGTTGATGAAGCGGATTCTTCTCCATCAACATTTATTGTGACTGTATGTGCCAGTTATACTGGCCGTGGTCTGATTAATCGCTCACTGAGTAAGTTTTCTTCCTTTTTTATAGGTCTCAAAGAATGTCTACATAATTAATCTAGAAGATATATTTGTATGTTAGGATAAAACTTTTGTTGATTTTTTTTTTCAGCTACATCATTGAAAGTGAATGAGACTGGTACAATTTCTCGAGTTCTTTTTCGACAAGGTTCCAATGATGTTGAAGTGTTTCAATCATCATTTGTTTTTGCTACTAGTGTGGAGCCAAGTTGCATCAATATATCGGCCATCGTCAAAGTAAGTAAACAGGATGGGAATTTTAAGACCTAATACAATACAATACAGTCGGTTGAAACTTTTTTTTGGATCAAATTTTCCCCAGATTTTTACTCTACTAATACATTTTATATGTACTAATGCAGCCAATTATTTTACACATCACTTTATTATAGATAGGCAGCTCTATATTGGTTAGCTCAATACTCATAGAAATTTTAATTTTTTACTGAAATTTAATTGAGACTAAAATCGTTTAAAACTCCTTCTTACTAGAATAATTTTCTAGCTTGTAAGTTATTGTGTGAAGTACATCACAAGTAAAGAAGTAGATAAAAGCAAATGTATAGATGGAATTAAAAAAAATTCCTTGCATTTACTATGAGTAAGCATTGTTCACAATTTTATGCATAGCAAAAGAAACAGCAGTGTAATTTTTTTAGCGGCTCTCTGTTTTTTTTTTTGTTTTTTTTTTCGTAATGAACTTTTTCAGAGGAGTAGTATTTAACCTTTCCTAAGCTTTTGTGTTGAGTAGTAGTAGTGTACTTCTTACAGTATTTAAAAAATGTAAGTGACTAAAGTTCAAGCTTTTAGGTCTTCCCCACAACCCATGGGAGTGTTTTGCTTTGTTGTACTCACTTATTATTATTGGTATACACGTAGTTACGTATTATTATTATGCTTTTTTATTTCAGCCTATCAGCAAGCTGTCTGAGTTTAGGGATTTCCTGTCTCCCATTGTTATTCGTGCTGAGTTTTCAGAGCTCCCTCGCCCAACGATCGAGTATGTGGATGGTAGTCCAGTTTCTCAACAGGATTATCGGGATAGCCCTCTGATCACAGTGGCTGGAAATGCCTCAGTCAATGTAATAATACTTTAACAACATTACCAATCTAATGTTCTGTACATTGTACCATGTCGTGTTGGTGTGTTATTGTATACAATCATTTATTAGCATGTGAAGTAACCATGACATGAATAGTATTATATTATATATGTACTGTATATACATACATGTATGTAATTTATTAGATTTTTTGAGATGCCATTTATCTTTTAATGAAATTTTATTGTGACTCGTTCATTTTTTAATTACTTAATTGCTCCACTGTGTTTATTATGTTAGCCTGCTATAATATTGATTTATTTTCCCCTTCCCTTTAAAGCCAACGAAGTCTTAGGTTAAATGAGCAACTAGGTCACTCTGTGAGGTCTCTATTTTATTAGTTTTTGACTTGTAGATATTGTATAGGTTCAGTTTATGGATTACCATTGCTATTAATTATTACTATTAATAATAGCCAATTTTCTTGTTCTAACAGCCAACATTGTTAATTAAAACTTAACCCAATGTTTTGACTTCTTGCCGAAGTCCTCTTCAGAGGTCAAACGTTTGGTTAAGTTATATTGGCTGTTAGAATGAGAAATTTCCTATTATAATTGTTTCAGCTAAGAATGACTGAATTATTATTACTATTGTTATTATTATTATTATTGTTGTTGTTGTTATTATATATACTATATACATATATGTATTTATTAATAGATAACTCCAGTTGTGGCATGTGGCAGAAATTCTATTAGTGGTAGAGTCTGTGTTCCAGATCTGACTGTTTCTCTGAATAATGTGCTCTATTTGTGAGTTATAAAATTGCACATACAGTACATATATCATATTTATGCATGTATATGTATGTATACAAAGTTCACAATATACAACATGCAGATTGTAACTTTATCCTTTCTGTGTGTATGAGTGTAGAGATTCCAGCAGCCAAGTTTACAATGGGTCCAAGGCAATAGCTGGTTTGTTTGGCAATGTACGCATTGACTTCACTTACAATAACATCGGAGCAGATCCTGCTTTAGGAGGACAGATAATGTTCGACTTGCCTGATGGGTATTCTTTCCTAAGGGCTAATGAAATCACTACTAACCAAGAAGTAATTCAATGTTTTACCAACTTTGAATAGTGCATACTGTCACAGGGCACTTTTTACTTAATGACAAGCTTTGGTAATACAATTCATTAGGATATAAAGAGTTACTCATTTTTTACTATGTCTTTTATATTCCGAATTTGATTGTAAATGAATTATTACATAGTAATCTATTAATATGTTTTGAATTGATATACCATGTAAAAGTTCATTTATAATCAATTTAATATTCAGAACTCATTAGGATTTTTTTCCAGTTTTTGTCGAAGTCTTAGTGCTGCCGATAATCTAAAGCAGTCGGTTGCTGAGTGAATAGTTTACTTGAAATGGTACATAATTAGTTTATGTACTGAAGCTTCGTTTTGTAGGTGTTGTGCCTTTTGAGTGTAAGAGTTTTATGGTAGTTGTCGTTGGATAGTAACCGGGAATGTGACCACATTATGAAAGGAATGTTTTACAATGGTAATATTAATGGTTGGTGTGCAGCCCGGTATAAGTGGCTAAAAGGTCATGACCAATACTATCTTTTTAGAACTATCAGTTATTTACTAGATGGATGTCTAGTGCTTACCTTATGTTTAATTTTAATATTTCTAAATACATATTACATGCAGTTGTTGTTGTTGTTGTTGTTTCTGTGTGTGTGACTTATCACAGTTTATGTTGTTATAGTAGTTTAGTTAGTTGCATAAATGTGGGCAAAGGTAGTTGTCTGAGCTTTGTGTGTTTGATTATTTTATTTATCTCTTATTTTTATTAGATTGGGTGTGAAGCAGAAGGTGACAGTAGAATATACCGCTGCTTATTAAGAAGTTACATTCCTCCATCTGTGCGCAGTTTTCCGAATGCTCCTTCTGAGGTAAGGTGTAGAAAGGTATTAAGCATGAAGTAAAAAGGTCTGATCAAATATAGTCCAGCAGATAGAAGAATGTTGCACTAAATATTGAATATGCTGAATATTTTGGTAACTGATCTACTCCCAACAAAATGTCTGTTGGCTATCTTTATGTGTGTATTTGTAACTTAGTTCGCAAGCGAATTGAAATGATGTATGAGATTAACTTAGTGTGGTATGCAATATAGTGGCATCTGACAATGTAGTATTAAGATAAGGTTCCAGTTTTATTCCTGGCAAACTTTTTGTATGAACTGCCCTAATTTAATGCTCCAGGTTAATTAGTGGCCTTAACATTCTGGAGCTCCTCATACTGTAGAGGACTTAATTTATTTCTCTTACTTTTACTAGTTAACCACATGAAACTGCTGCCTTCTGTAGAGTAATCGTAAGAGTCTTTGTAGCTAATAAATCTACAGGCTAGAATCGCTAGTTGATGAAGAGATAAAGTGTACAATGCCTCATCTTTGGATACATTGTCTCTGGAGCTAATTTTATTTATTTAAATTTAATAGAGTTTACAGATGTTAATATGGTACAATATCAATTCTGTATGTTTGGAAGTATTTAGTGCACTCATGTGACTTGAGAAATACAGTATCATGATGAATGAAGATTGAGATACTGTGAATAATTTATGACACACGTTACACACAAACCAGCACTGAGAAAGGTTTTGCCATTAAAAGAAATAATAAATAAATAAAACAAAACGACAAACTAGCAAATGTAGTGGTAGAACTTAGCTGTTTCCACATGTAGCAATAGTAATGCAGCTTGCTCACTGAAGAATGCTATAGGAGCGCATGTTGATCTTGTATTAGAACATTTTCTATATTATGAATGATTGTGTGTAGGCACAAGTATCCATGACGTGGAGGTATATTGGACCTACTTTAGTTGGTAATGAGCTTCCTCAAACTAGCAATATCTCCATCTTCACCAGTGTAGATGCTGAATCTAACACCGCCAATAACGATTTGGAAACACCAGTGGTCATTCAATATGGTGCTATATCAGATTTAGAGATTTCCAGCTTGTAAGTATATTGTCTTAGGTGTTTGTGATAGTTTTGGTTAACCTTGCTAAGTTAGCAACTAATAATTCAATGATATTCTTCATACATTGAGGCATTCTGAGTGGAGGGATTAATGCAAATTTATGTAAGATGATTAAATATAAGACACATTGCTGCAAATGCACAGATTTATCTGTGGATAATATTTGATATAGTTTTCTTTTTCTTGTTGCAGCTTGTTTGATATCACAGTTCCTATGTATAACCACATTCCTGCACAGGTATGTAAATCTTAAACCTTTCAGAAAGCTTAATAGGGTCTTAGTAGAGCTATTATCTTCTTAGGGAAGTAGTAAAGACAATGAGAGTAGATATAATTTGTGTACTTTTTGCTCAGTATGAAATTCATTGGTCTATTTATCAAGTAATTTTATTCTCCTTTTATTATTATATTTTCAGACCAATAACCCCCTTTTCAGCTTAGTATTCTACCTTAACCCTTTCACTGGCAGATTTATGACAACTAGTGTGGTAACTTGCTAATGTCATGTTTTTTTTCCCCTGTATAGACAATAAGCAAGAGAAGAATTTTTTTAAAACAAGTTAACACAAAACTATTTTCTAATGTCCAAAAAGAAGTACCATAGCCCAAGCAGAGAAAAGCTAAAATTCTAACTTACCGTTTACTAACGGTTAGATTTTTAAAGTCAATTGCAGGCGGTCATGACGCTGCTGTGGAGTTGAAACTGAGTGTACGGCGTGTTCACCTTCTAGTTGTTAAATTCTGAGCTTCTGAGCCTCGTGCAATAAAAAAAAGTTTGGGCGGACCGACGCTCAAAGATAAGTATTCCGGCAGCCATATTTTTATACAACATCTAAAAAATAAAATAGTGATGCTTTCATTTCAATTTTTTATTCAGGAAGTACTATGTCACAGCAGCGTAAGCATAAAATATTATAACGTTATAATTGGATAATCAATTTTTTTTAAATCGAGCAAGTGCCGACTGAGCGATATATGGCGCGATTGCTGGTGAATGGGTTTATGTGTCATCATTCCTACTATTGGTGTAAGTGAAATGAAATTATTTGGTACATCTGTGTAACTCTCTGCTTGCTTCAGAGTTAATGCATCAGAAGTAATGTATATTCACTATAGCTACCTTTCTAATTTTCTAACGGTGATTATTGTATGCATTTGCCAGCATTTACAAAACGTAATTTCATTAATACTGTAGGAGAACCCCACCATTAATGACCTCGGAGGCACAATTCAGCTTGTACTTGGTGCAGTTAATAGAGGTCCTTCCAACACGCTATCTGCTATTATTGACATATTTCTTCCCACGAATGACTCTAGCACAAATTTCTTCATCTACCCGTATCGCGCGGCTGCATTTCAAAACAGCAGAAGCATCGAAAGTAACTGTGATTTACGTGGCATTAATCCCCTGAGTCTACAACAGGGTGAAGTATCATCCAGAACAACAAGGTATGTATAGATATAAACGAGTTTCACTGATAACTCAGTGTGACTAATGCACTCCATGAGCTTCGTGGCGTGCTGTTTGTCACAGCTAGCTAACAGTTGAAACATTGACGTAAGTACCTAGTGATATGGAAGTAATATTAAATTATCTGGTGAGAAGAGCAACTAATGATTGTGCCATTAATTAGTTAAGCACACACATGTTCATGTATACCAATTTTTTATTAGTAATTAACCAGGTATGTAAGGCTCTTGTACTTTTTTTTTTTTTTTATAGATCTGCCATAGTAAAGAGACAAGAATCTCTAGTTTCATCTTCAGACAAAATAAAGGTATTGATAGATAGATGTCAGGTATGGAAATATTTACTGAGTATATGATTTTAAATGCATAAGAATTGCTCAGATGCGGCCACAAGATCTAATGGAGATTGTACTCGCATATCTTGTACTCTCAGCGATTTTAGACTATCTCAAACTGTGGAAATAAGTGTACAAGCAGCTTTGGTTAACAGATATTTTACAGTAAGTATCCATATTACATCGTTAAGTGTCACTATGACTCATCACATAAATGTGTACATGTACATGTAAATACAGTTCATACATACAGTACGTTTATTCCAGGGTATTATTGTGTACATTTTGTTTTCAGGGAGAAGGTAGTCCAAATTCACCATCTCCATACACTAAGCTGCAAGGCAAAAATGATACCAGTGAAAATCTTAGCCCTGTATAATATAGAGGTATTCCTCTTTTGACAGCATATAAAGGAAACCACTGTCTGACAAACATTTCTACATGAATAAGGATATAAAATAGTGTACCAGTATTCCTCTTTTGACAGCACATCAAGGAAAACCACTGCCTGACAAACATTTCTACATGAATAAGGATATAAAATAGTGTACCAGTATTCCTCTTTTGACAGCACATCAAGGAAACCACTGCCTGACAAACATTTCTACATGAATAAGGATATAAAATACACCTAAGCATTTGAGGAGTCAAATTCAGAATTTCTGGTTGAAGATACGCAAGCTAATCTTTGTCATGGCAATAGACGTGTAGATTAAATTAATACATAATGCTGGTGTACATGTGGTTATAGTGAAGAAATCACTGAGTCACTGCAAAATAAAATAACAAGCACACATACACACAAAACTGAACACAGCTAAGCTAGAGCGTGGTGGGCCAAGAATTGTCATGTCTTGGTACTTGCAGATATTTACATGCATATATCAGGATTGCAAGGACTACTAAGGTGATCACTAGATAACAATCTAATATTATGTTGGGGATATAATTAGCTGCTTCTGCATACCTTCTAATGTTCCTGTAATTTGAGCGCCAACTTTTCATTTTCCTGCATTGGTGCAACAGGCACCAATGCAGAATAGCAACATAACTGGCTACCAGAATTTCTGCTGCTGTTTGTCAAAATTTTCCACAAAGAGTACTTAGTTCACATGCATACAGACAGACTGACAGACAGACAGACATACTTACTTACATGTGTACATGCATTCTATGCATACATACACATACATACATACACTTCTTCATTCTTTCATTTTTTATGTGAGCTTGATTGATTGATCTTGTTTTGTTTTGTAGAATGAAAATGATCCGTATGTATTTATTGCGTATGCAAGTATTCGTGGTAATGATTCATTTCTAAGTGATGACATGCCTCTGAACAACAAGTTGTCCACTGTAAGTTGTAAAACAATTTTATTGTTGGTCTTTGGTTGTGCTTTAAATAAGAGTTAGCATTAATAATGGTAATTCTATAGAGACAATAACAATACAAGATGAATTCAGACTTGCACATTGAAGTAGTAATTCCCTGCTATAATGTGTGGGCTACCTGTGATTATAGGAACTTGATGAGTGGGTGTAGCTGGCTCTCAGGTGTTTTTAGTGAAGATTTAAAAATATGTGTTATATACTGGATTGGGCTATCTGCCTTCATTATTCAAACTGTCCTCTCAAGCATTTGTGTTGGATACTGTGATTGTGATTTCATTTAATTAAAGTTTTGCAGAATATTTGTACACACACACACACACACACACACACACACACACACACACTACAAAAATTGCTGCTCTTGTGCATGCTGCTATGTAAAAGTTGATAAGAATGAGATAATTCAGGTGTGTATGTATATATTTCCAATACTGTGGTAATGCAGACATTAGATGTAATCTACATACATTAATTGACACTTCAGTGTGTGCAAAAAAAAAAAAATTTTCAATACTAAATAGAACTGAATATATTAATATGTAATGTAAAAGTGTGCAAAGCTGGGCTAATAGATTTTTTAATTTTTTTAAAAATTATATTATTTGACATTAGGATCCTTACAGAATTACCTTGGCTGTCAATACCTCTTCCAGTAATCTACCAATATGGATCCCTATTTTGTGCGCAGCTGTCATTATCATCTTCTTTATTCTCCTGTTTATTCTTCTGTATTGTGTAAGTATCTTAATTTACAGGAATCTAAATGTGTAGAGCTTAAAATTTCTAATCAACCAATGCAAATGTATGGTATGCATCGAGTCTTGTACATTGATGATGTTTTATTAAATTTTTTTAAATTTCATTATTTGGTAAATGGGGAATTATGGGTGGGATGTTTTTCATATGGATATGTATTTAACAATCCGTACTGTGTTTGTGAAGCTTGGTTGTTATCGTCGACGCAAGACTCGTGAAGAGGAAGAAGTTGAAGACTACCCACCACTGGGACCAAAACTGACTTTGGATAATGATGAGGATCAGAAAATGCAAGGTAACCTTATGTAGTTTGTGTCTTGAAAGTGGATAAATTGAGAAACTTGGTGTTACTACCTTTCTTGCAGTGATAAATGCAAACAGCTCATAAAATTGTTTCATTATTATCTCTTAATAAATCTAAGATTAACTTCATTTCATGTTCCTGAAATACATGTACTGTACAGGGGAAAAAATTCATAAATTGAGTATTAAGTGCAACTAGCTAATTAAAAAAAAATCATTTAAAACCTATTAAAAAATAGACTAATCATCATAGGGGGCACTCTAAGAGCTAGTAAAAACTAACTAATCATCATAGGGTGCACTCTAAGAGCTAGTAAAAACTAACTAATCATCATAGGGGGCACTCTAAGAACTAGTAAAAACTAACTAATCATCATAGGGGGCACTCTAAGAACTAGTAAAAACTAACTAATCATCATGGGGACACTCTAAAAACTAGTAAAAACGTACTAATCATCATAGGGGGCACTCTAAGAACTAGTAAAAACGTACTAATCATCATAGGGGGCACTCTAAGAACTAGTAAAAACTGACTAATAGTCATAGGGGCACTTTACAAACAATATGTGTAATGGCCTTGATTGCAGATGTTGATGGATCTGCTGACGACATTGGTGATGCCTCAGACTTGCAAGATGATGGCAGTGAAGTGAAGAAGTCAGAAGAACCAGATGAAACTTCCATTTAGATACTACAGTGCTAAGTACTTTCATTGTTAAATCAGTCACTTTTTGTTAGTTTTTACTCCAATTTCATGTAGTAATGTGAGCTATAGTTTTGGATATTTTTTAAAACTACCTAAATTGAAGTTTAACAAGACGGATGTATTTGTATAGGCAAACGGTAGAAAGTGTAGGTGTGGCTCGCTAGCGAAAGACCGCCGAGGAGAGCTTAATTTATTACTTGGGGCGTGTGCGCTCTCTAGCAAAGTTGGCGCGCTGACAACGTTTGGTAGTAGTGCCCGGAGCTTTCTTTAATTCATTGCCTCACTGAGAAAGCTGAAGGACGAGAGGAGTGCGAATATGGCATCAAGGAGTGACGGTCACTTGTTAGTGTTTTTAGTGTGTTCAGTTCTTGTAAGTCTTACAACTGCCGCTGCAAACTTGGATACCATCGGACCTATTCTCAAGACGTCACCGGGAGCGGGGGGAGTTGATGAATTTGGCTATTCTGTACTACTCCATCGAATTTCGACTCCAACCAATAGTTTTGAAAGCTTTCTGAATAATACTAGGTATGGGAGAATATACGTGTACCATAGCAAGCTTTTTTTTGTTCTATTTCTCTGTTAATAACACAGTATTGTATAATTAACTTTCTTGGTATCGTATAATGCATGGACAGTCTTCTAATGTGTTCCAACTGTCATGCTCTTTTCACAAAGGAAAGGTACTAATGATTCCAGCAAGTCTTATTTCTTGTTTCACCCGATGTGTGTACTCTCACCTTTGGGTTTTGTGAGGTTAATGAATCTTATATGAGCAAACGAAGTAATTGCTATGATATTGTAGGGGCTCGCCCCTTAGAATTGTTTTTTTTTTTATAATGAAATTAGCTTGTATATTATGAGAGAGCTCAGATTGTTTGGGATTACTTGAAACCGAGTACAAATCACAATGTAAGATTCGTATGTGACCTGTATATATACAGCATATTATATTAATTTATTCATTGCAATAGTTTGCTAACCTTATAGAGTATGAACAAATATGACTGGAGTAACTTCAACAGTTGTAACCAAGTACTCACTATAATGGAAGAACTCACCCCTTAGAATTGTATATAAATAAAAGAATGAAATTTGGTATGCGTGTTCTTAAAGTGCCCTTTGACCTACATCAAACTGTTTGCAGTATATACAGTGTATAAGTATTATAATCCCACCCTTCCTCCCACCCTACTTCCCTTGTATTGATTGTACTCTAAAATTTTGTGTTCATCATTTTTATCATTTACATATTGAAAGAGCTATTTTCAGCCTATCTGCAACTTTATTAACTAACACTTGGTTAGAATGTGAGTGTATAGCTACAATCACATCTAATTTACAAAATCTCAGCTTTGAGATAATTCAAGCCACTAATAGTAGTATTACCAGTCATCGTCATATAGAGACATCATTAAAGGGCATGTCAATTAAAGTTAAGGGTAAAATTTATTGTTACTGCTTGTGATGCAGGTTTGATACAGTATAATTTATTTTTCTCTGTTTTTTGTTTTTCTTTTTTGAACTTGCTGATGGACACAGATAGATTGGCATGGAAGATTGATACAACTCTATTTCTTATACCCCATTAGTACTTATATGTGCTTTCACATTCTCTACTGTTGGGTTACTAGGATGTGTTGGTATCCAAAACAAGACTATCCAAGTGTGAAGTAAGAGTAATAGCACACATACCTATGAATGAAGGAGGTTTGTGTTCTATTCTGGCTGGACTGGCTCATTGAACATAAAGTAATGTGTGTTTGTGGGTGTTGTTGCTGAGTGAGTGTTTGTAATCAGAGGGAATTTCACGTTGAATGACTATGGCCTCACCTTAATGAGTGACTGGTGTTGTCAATTAGGTAAGGATGGCTTCCTAAGGTAGTCTAATTTTGTTGTAGTCCATACATCCTTGGGACACACCTTGTATTAGATAAACAGAGGCACCATGGCTGCAACGTCACATTTGTTTTGTCTTTAATCACTTTGCTGGTAAATTGAACCAGTCCTTAGGGAATATACATCTTATAGATTGCCTCCCTCCAAAAGCACATATGGTGTTGCCACTTCAGAAGTGCCAGACTAGAATACGTATTACATGTGTATGAATGTATGTGTAACTTTTGACTTGACAGGACTGCATATTCCATTTTGGACGTGTTAAAGCCACACTGATGCACTAACACTTCAGGTTCCTTAACGTAATATACGTAGCATCTCATTTTTACAAGTCCCTTTTGCAGCGTTCATGTTGTTGTTTATGTTATGACAGACTAGTTATTGGAGCTCCTGGTGGTTCGTATCCAGGAGGAGTGATGTCTCTGTCTGCTGCTCCTCAAGCCCTGAACAACACTGGTCTTGTGTATGAATGTCCTGTTGGTCAAGGAAATTGTGACAGAGTTGGTGGTATTGATACTCCACTCTTTGATAACACTGGTAGGAATATGAATACGTATGTAATTACACCGTTTGTATTTTAATAAGTACTTGCCACTGTGGCACATGTATAATGCAGGAATTATTTGCTCGATTCAATTAGGAAAAAAATTTAAATGCTAATATTACTTTATTGTAAAGGAGTAATTGTTCAAGATAACTGCTGGAATAGTTTTTTTTAAGTCTTTGGAGGTAAAGGCAGAGGAATGGGCTAATTCAAAATGAATTGTATTGGTATAAAAATGATATGTTTCTTTTCTATTCTCCATTTCTGTTCAGGTGTAGGAGAATGAACATGAAATATGACTAATTAATCAATTTTCATTAATGTTTACTTGTGTCATCATTATTACGGAATGTGACAGCAAGTAGCCTTCCCAATACCAGGACTAAAAATATAAAGAGCCTGCTTGTTTCAGTTATGAGTTGGTCCAGGAGAGGTATACGTAGTTTGTTTACTACACTATGATTGAGGAACCAATGAGTTGTAGTAAAATGAAGATCAGAAGGGCCTGACCAATTTATAGCCTGGCACATACAACTGTGGACCTATATGTTTTTTCCCTAGCTGAACCAAGCATAAAATTCCTGTATACATGTGCCAAGGTTACAAGGTTTGTTTATGTTATATATTATATATATATATAGTACATTGGATATTATTCCTTGAGTATTTCTGCATCACGTGAACATTTAATATTCCCCAAATGCTCCAACATGCCCATGCGTAGTTCTGGACAGCTGTATTTTTGAATGTATGAGTTACTTTGGAACGATGAGGCTTCGAAGCTCAGCTACTTTACTGTATCCAACACTCATTGTACTATAATATGGGAATAACGTTTCACTTTCATGCTTGTATTTTCACACGGTATCGGCTCGTGATATATACATACTCTGAAATATCTCCCCATATAGTACGTTGACTCATGGAATAAGTACTAGTGATTTTCTTGAGCACAAATGGCGAGAGAGCCTAACTATACTATTTTTATATGAATGATTTTGACTTCTAACACTGAAAATAAGGTCGAGTTTTTAAATTACGCATACACGGTAAAGGGATTTCAGTGACATAGTAACAATTCGCTGCAACTGTTTGAATTGAAGGAAAAAACCAACAACAAAACAATACACGTTATTTAAACGTTTTCTTTGTGATATTCTTTAGCTAAGTAGTGGCTGTAACGCACAATGCTTTGACACAACTGGACATCACCTACACGAGACTTACCTTCGCGGTTAGTCTAGTGGACAATGTATTTTCAAGTAAATACTGTTGCGTACAGCTTATAACCATGACAAAGAGCGCATTGACTTACATGTACATCGCCACTAACTTGAATAGATGGAAGTCCCATAAGTTTTCTTGTTTTAACTGTACCCGCAAAAGAATTCAAAATGGTAAACAATTAAATTTCTAGGGTGATATGGGTACTGATCGATAAACCAGAGGATTCTGTTTAGTGAAGTTTGGGATGGGGTCGACCACCGCACTAACACAAAAATATGAGGGTCAAAGTACAAAAATGACTTGTGTACGTCCAAACATATAATATATAAATAAATATCCCCGATTTTCAATTGAGTTACCCCTGATAGAGTCTCGCTCACTCGCCAATTATATATTATATATATATATATCACTTGCTTTTTCAATTCTACATTTAGGTATTTGTTAACATAATATAATATCTTTTGCTGTGTGGTTGTTAATATTTAGGTAATGCTATGATGAATGGTGTACTTAGTGAGAATAAGACTGGACAGCGTATGGGGTCTTCCCTCTACAGTGAAGGCAATTACATGATCGTAAGTAATAGTTATGCTAAGGAATGATTGTTAGGCTAATTAATGCAGTTCTAGTGCATTCGAAGAAGTATGGTGTGGCTTTGGCAGTTCAAGTTCTTCCAATCCTTTCATATAATTTTAGCCTAAGAAAGAAAAAGGCACAAATAATTAAGCAAGTTTCAATCAATATGTTTACCAACGAATGACTATTTACGTAACTACTGTAAACATGGTTATTTTATTTATTAGCTTTCGTAGTAGATTATAACTATAAATAGTCAAAACGTTTCGACCCGTAGGTCTTCATCAGTTGACAAAAAAACACAATACTGAAAATGACACAGGTGATACAGGTGATAAGAGAGATCAGTAAGTTTGCATCTGGCACAAAACTTTCCTATAGCCAGGTGCTCGTTAGTTTCAAGTAAGATCCAGATTATTAAAGATTTTTTTAAATAGAACTGGTTACTCAATAGCTCTGTCTAATTGAGCTCTCTGACTAACTCCATCTTGTGCATTATACATAGTTACCTGTTCTGGAAGCTATTCACCTTTGACAGGGGTTAGATAACTGAGCAGCAACTAGTTTTAGCATGTTTTGTATGATATATACTTGTAATAGCCAAGTGTTCAAAGTGATATGGTGACAAAGAGAGCAATGAGTTAATGCTAAGGACATTTTTATGCCTAAAGTCATCTCTCTTGTAATACTGTAGGCTTGTGCCCCTCTCTATGTGGTCTTTTTCGTACTGAGTAATAGCTTGGATGACAGTCGCCCTGTGGGTAGGTGCTTTGTTTCTACAAGAGATTTTAGGGATTTCAGGCCCATTGCACCGTGTCGTAAGTTATGAGAAGTGTTTCTTTTAATACAGAACATGTTAAATGAATTTTGATTGTTTAGGTGGAACATCAAATGAAAATCCCATTGCAACAGTAGGCACTAATCAGCAATGTTTGTCTGGATTTTCTGCTACACTTTTGAATGTGAGCACCATTTTGTACATGGTTTCTGTAATTTTTTGCTGGGTCAAGTTTGTTTTAATGTTTATATTATATGACATGCATTTTGGTAAACATTTTCTTTTCTTTTATTCAAAATGGTTTATAGTAAGTGCTTACTGCTATTTTGGTGTTCTATTCACTTATGTAGAAACTTATGTTCACTGTTGATTGTAGGACACTGTGGTTGTTGCTGCTCCAGGAGGTAGTGCCTTTGCAGGAAATTTATTCTTTTATGACAACGCAACTAGTACTACAACTGATTTCGCACAAAATACGGCGTCTTATCAATATGAAGGTATGGGGAATTGTAATACTTTCTTTGGAGTGATTTATATAACTACCCTAAAGTACTATTTAGAATGGTTTTATAAATTGCTTGCTTAGACAAGTGCAGCACAAAAAAATATTATGCGGAAAGTTTTATTAATTTTCATCAGTTGTTGTTTTTTGAGGAGTTATGTAATTAACCTTCAATATCCATGCATGAGGGAGTAGTAGTAGTAGTCATCCTGTCTGCCATGTTCTGATTTTGAATAATTCTCCAAAATCAGAGCATGGCAGACAAGATGACTAGCTGCTGAAGCTGATACATACACATTTGAAGCTGCCAGTGTGCTGAACATGGTGATAATAGTCATGTTTTAATGGGCGGGGTTTCCAGGCAATGTATGCAGTGCTGGTGATGAATACATCATTGTGTATGTCTATATTGTTAGGTTTTTCTACCACAGTTGGTGATGTCACTGGTATTAACTCCAAAGGTAAATAGAAGTATACATAGGGCATTGTATTACGTGGTCTAAGGTCATCTTATGTGGCATTGCAGATGTGATCTCTGGTGTTCCAAGGATGGATGGGACTTTATTATTTGGAGGTGTTCTAGTTCGACGTAATAACGCCTCTTCACCTATCATCACATTATCTGGCTCCCAAGTAAGTGGGAGGACTTCACAGTCCAGTGTAAGGGCAATGGTTTTGTAGTACTACACCCAAGTGGGCTAATGGTAATAACCTGAGTGAACATAAGGAAGGTTAGCTAACCCAGCAACTCTTATACGGTATCTTTACAACCTTATCTTTATGTATACATTTTCCAGTAATTGTAGATTAAATTAAGTAATCCTCAGTGTGTGGGTGGGTGTGGGGGAATGGAATTGCGAGACGGAAGAAGTAGTTCACTGCCACCAGAGTTAGGCTCTCAGGCTAATTACTTAGCAAGGCACTCCAACCTCAGGGATATAATGAACTGTTGTACAACCCCCAACAACTAAGTTGAACTGATAGTTTTGTTGAAGTTCAAGTATGAGAGCTAACTGACTGAAAAGGTTCAGCCGTAGTTTATATAACCGAAATGATAAAATACAAAATGCAGAACATATGTTTACAAAGAAGATTACACTAATCAGTTTTTACTGTGGATGGTGATTCTACCTAACAACGACTACTGTCAGCAAGCTGACAAGACAACAGTTATGTTTTTAGACTAATATGGGGGCCGTCCCACCACAGTGGGTATGAGATCACTTTGTCAGTCAGAGACAGTCTGTCTGTCAACAACAGGTTTCAATTTGATTTAGTGACATGTAACTAGAAGCAATGCCTATTGTGACTTTCTCAGTCAGATACAGTCCATAAGCCATCATACCAAAACAGTACAATTAATCCAGATACAGTGGAATGTAGATTATCCTAACTGATTGGGGTGTTTGTAAAATCAATTTTTTATGTAATCATATTAATGCTAAACAACGAAAGGAAAAAAAATTGTTGCTGCTACGTTGTATATAAGGACCCAAAAGTGCCATCAATTGTAGAAGAGAAAATTGTCAACTTTCCCTTGTTTTCCTTGATGTCGATGATAGTGGGACTTACCAACTTCTAATTCTTTTGAAAGTACAGTATCAATAGCTCCTCCTTTCTTCAACCACTAAGTGACTGAAACCGTCATTAAAAGCACACAGTCATTTTTTAGCCAAAAGTTAGGCAGTGAACTGTACATGTACGTTTGTGTGTGATGCAATGACTTAATACATAGGTACGTAGCTGACTTAAGTGCATTAACTTGACAGTACGCATTCACATTTCTCTTCAGCAATAGTAGTTACAAACTGTTTACAATTCTTCCCTTTTGTGCTTGTGTGAGGAATTTTAATCGGGTCTAAAACTTGCAGGTGTACCAGATTGTGACTATGCTATACATGTACATGATTTCCTTTTTAGACTGGTGAATATTTTGGAGCAGCTGTGGTAGCAGTTGATCTGAACAGTGATGGGTGAGTAGTAAGTACATGCAAATATCAGCAGTTTCAATGTATGTACCTCCCCCTGCATGTGGTGGTCTGTCTTAGAGAGTGCTAGCTTCTTATCAGAGTTAGAGTTACATTACATGAAGTGTGTTATTATGCTGGCTTTGTATCTGATACAGCTATGATGAAATTGTGGTTGGAGCACCCATCTACAGTTCTGGATCAACGCAAGAAAATGGCCGTGTTTATGTTTACAGAAATCTGGAGGTAAGTTGTGGTGTTTATTTTTCTGTGGCAAGGTTTCAACCTACATAACTTGAGCTGTTTTTGTGTAAATGGAGCTATTAGTATTTGGTGTGGTACAGCCTTTTCATATTATTTTGTTTTATTTATGAATTGTCTTACCTACGTATGTATCTTGTCTCTCACAGTGTTCTACATTTATGTATGAATGTAACTATTTAGTTTTATTGAATTGACCTACACATAACATTCCATCCATCCAGGGTTCATTGGATGAAAGCAATCCCATCATTTTGGAGGGTTCATCTGCCCAATCCAGATTTGGCAGCAGTATAGTGAATATGGGAGATATCGACGGAGATGATCTTGAAGGTTGGTGGTTTAGTAGTGGGTGATCTCTTTTTACAGTATGTTTCGAGTAGCGTACACGTTGGGCTATGGTTATAGTAATCTCATTTATAGCTTAACATTAAAAGGTTTACTTGCATACAGTGTAGCAGTACATATGCAGACCCCACTGACTGACAGTTGCATGATAAATTGTAAGCAAAAATAAACTATGTACGAAAATATGAAAGAAAATATTTGAATGGCAGGTGATTGATTATTCAATAGTATATTTCAAGTGACCCTCTTGGAGACACCTTTTTTCACACCATGTCTCAAATGCCACTGTGCCATTTTATGCTTTCAACTGCATAGATCATACCATTACACCATGGCTTCTCGGAATGATTTTTTTTTTGTTATTGTTGTGTCAGTCTATATAAATTTTCTTTTCTAAATACTAAGTATAGTTGTTAGTACTGCCAATGCCTCTATTTAGTGTATACACCGAGCTTGTGGTAGTGGTTATTGGATATCAATAATGTTTAGATATTGCAATTGGAGCACCTTATGAAGGATATTCAGCAGACAGTGTACTGAGTGGCTCAGTGTACATCCACTATGGGAGAAATTCTGGTGGTGACATCATTAGTACCACTGCCAATCAGGTACAGTTGGTGCACATGTATGTACAATACAGAAATACATGCATGTCTTAGTTGTATCTGGAGGCGTGTATTGTTATTTTGTCTTCATACAAGTAATGTGAGCTTTTGATGTACTACCAATACGTGGGAAAGTCAAAGTGTTGATTTTATTTTAAAAAAGTTTAGAGAAATTTCTTCTACTGCTAGAATATTATTTTCATTTCCCTTACTTTCATTTTCTAGATGATAGTTGTTGTTGATCACATTGAACAGCAATGTACATATGTTCTAATACATGTGCATGTAATACGTAAGTGGGTAGGTTAAACTATGTTGAAAGGACATTATAACATACATACTGTACAAGCTTGATACAAAAGTTATGTTTTTGCATATTCCAGGTGATCAGAGCACAGAATGTAGTTGATACTATTCCAGATATGACTGGTCTTCTAGGCTTCGGGTTCTCTCTCTCCAGTGGCTTGGATGTGGATGGCAATGAGTTTAATGGTTAGTTGAGTTTATTAGGGCTGTAGTAGGGAGGAGAAAGAATGTTGCACCAGTTGTACAAACTCATATCAAAAGAAACACGAAGAAATAGATTTATAATTTAATGATGTGAAAATTTGCTGTATTTAGTAGTAAATTGCTCCATTTATATGTATGTATGTTCTCTCAGATATTAGGTTCTATGACTGGTAGGCTCAATTAGTGAAAGTGTAATTTGTTACTATGATTTGTAAATACTTTTAAAGGCACCCAAGATGAACTTATTATATGTACATTTAGGCTTGACAAATTATATGAAACTTGTTGCCATTTATGTACGTATCTGTGGCAGTGAAACAGTGCCGTTCTTACTGGTATATTGTGTGGTCTCATGTATCTTGCATAGCTTCTCTAATTTCCTTTTCTGGAAAACGAAACCAAAAATCTCTCAATACTGGCTCATTAATCAAGTGTTTGTATAATCACTTCTGTCATTGAGATGAGTTCTGTTGATGTAAGAGTGAAGTTCCATTACTTTGATATGATCTGTTGTTATACAGTAGCTATGAACATAACATGTAGTAATGGATGGGAGTAATAAGAAGCTACATAATGTATGCATGTATGTATGTATATATTACGGCAAATATAGAAATTTTGTTGTCATTCGTTTCCCTTGTAGATTTGCTGGTGGGGGCTCACTTGTCAAGTTCAGCTGTTCTATTTAGGTGAGTGGAAATAATTACGTACATTATCGTTTTATTTGTTTTAGGATGTGTGTGTTTATTCCTGCAGGTCACAATCAGTGGCAACTGTAGAAATTGTAAACATAACAACAAGTAGCAGATTTTACCAGCTGGACACAATAGGAAACGCTGGTACACTCTTCACTGTCAGAGTTTGTGCGCAATATAGGGGGCGTGGCTTCAATAATAGGCCCCTAAGTAAGTCTTCATTGAATAAATTTTATAAATGTCGTAGGTAGACTCGTAATGGCTAAGCTAGCAGTGCAGTCTGTTCAATAATAAATTGGTCATAAACTCGTCTGTAATTGCTGTGCTGTCATAAGGAAAAGAAAAAAATTCTGTATGTGGGGGTCATGCTACATCTTCTGTTGGGAAACACTTTGTAGACATGAGAGCACATCACTAGTTCAGTGTGTTCATTTGTATATTTTGAGGGTTGAGATATATCTGTGTGTATGGGGTCACATTGGACATTATGTAAATATTTACAAAAGAAACTTGATAAGGATATGCTGATGGTGGACTGGTATAGATGTTTAAGTTAGATAAGTGTAGCCTACAGCTAATGGGTTGTTTCAGGGATGTGACTAAGATTACTATACTTTCAGAACTGATTTGATACTTTGGGCTGTAGGTGTGTGCGTGCATGCACATATCTTGAGTAATTACACTGTGAATGCTATAAATTACTTCACGAGGCACTCTTATGACCTATCAGTTATTCATGACTTCATAGAGTGGACTTTGTGCCGATATTTTTAATGTGTGTATTATTAGAATGTTTAGATAAAATAATGCATTTGAGGAATTATTTGCTGATAACCATCTTAATCCCGAGGGAAGTTAATCTAGCAAAAATTCCGAGAGTAGCCATGTTAGTATTGATATGTGCAATATGATCATGTTATATATTGGTTGTGACATTATATAATATTATGCTATTAGGCTTGTTTGTGACAGTACATAATGGAAATATGTATGTATGCTTCTTTGTAGCCGTGAATCTTGGAATAGGACAGGCCACTGGTGAATCAGCAAGGATATTTTTTGATTCTGTCACCAAGGAAAGTAGTGCATTGTTTGATTTCACATTTAGCACTACTGAGTTTGCCAGTTGTAAAGACATTATAGCATATGGCAAGGTAAGAAATGATTGTATATGGATTATTTTAAACCTAATAATATATGATTATACAATATAATACAGTTAGTAAATATGTATGGTATACAAGTATATTTTGTCTACAGCACAGATATTGTTGTAACTGACTATTTGTTGTGTGTTGGTGCAGTCTCTGATAGATTTATCTCGACGTACGGATATTAACTCTCCTGTGGAGATTCAAGTAAATTTCACTTCAAGGCCTAGGCCAGCTATAACTTATTCATCCGGTAGTCCAAGTACTCTCACTGACTTTAGGGACTTCCCCATTATAAGACTGCTAGGCAACACTTCAGTATCAGTAAGTTCTATTCTTGTATTCATGTGTGAGGATGTTAGTGTATTGACCTATATGTAGTTTTTATCACTACCTCTTGTTTTCTATATACTATCGATCGTTGTATCTGTGTCAGTCAATTTTATGCTCACTTGTACATATGTGGAGTCACTTCACTTTGTGTGTAACTTTAATTAAAAAAGACATTTTAGTACTGCTCTATTTGTTTTGTTTTCTTAGGTTACCCCTTCAGTTAACTGCTCAAATGAATTTAATGAAGAAGAAGTTTGTATCTCAGATCTCATTGTCAGCCTCAACAAAACTGTCTTCCTGTAATTAAATCAATTATATTTTGCTCTTGACTTGTGTAGATAACTGATAGTGCAAGCTGGGCTATCAGGAATGTATTATTTATATGTAAAAAGTGCATAGATGATTAAAGATTGGTAATGGTTATTTAATAGGATGTCTGTTGTTAACAATTTGCCATTGTGTTATTGTAGAGATTCCCAAGATAATGTGATTGAGAGTGGAGTTGCAGTGGCTGATCAGGTACAGAATGTAAGAATTGATTTGACCTACAAGAACATTGGTAGAGATCCAGCCTTGGGGTCAGAAATACTATTTACATTGCCTGAGGGCTTCATTTATGCTTCAGCAAGAGTTCCGTCAGGATCACAAGAAGTGAGAAATGAAGTGTTTATTTTTGCAGCACAGTTATGAGCTGATGTCATTATTTGTTGTTAGGTGACCTGTGAAGAAGATAGCAGTAGGTCTCGAGGTTATACTTGTCTCTTAGCCAATTATATTCCACCAGAGGACAGAAGGACCAATGACGACAATGTAAAAATTCTAAGTAATTCGTAGGCTTTGACTACTATGTATACTTTCACTTTTAACTATGCAGGCTAAATGTAAATTTTTACTGTATCTTAATAGACATTAACATTTAGAAGCCATACTTCTGTATTATCAATATTTCACTACTGTACCTGTTTCAAGTTATTGCTGTGTGTTCATGCTAGTATATTTGTATCTACAGACAAGACTATCAATTCTGTGGAAAGTGAGCAGAGTGCTGGTGGGCAATGAAGAGTCACAAATAAGTAATGTCTCTATACGACTCAGTCCTTCTTCAAGTGATAATGAATCCAACGTCTCAAACAATCTCTTAATGAACGGTCCTTTGGTAATCATGTATGGAGCTGTAGCTGACCTGGATGTGTCTGCCTTGTGAGTTCTTTTGTGTCTGTTGGTGTTGCTATTGCGGCTGTTTTTTTTAATGGAAGTTTGGGAGAGGGTAGGTTTGTCATTATTCAAATCACTTTTAAGTAGTGATTGCACTAGAAGTGTTTGAGAAGGCTCGACAGGGACATGGACGGATCCTCCACTAAAGTTTCTTGGAAGCTCTTTATCCTCCTTTAAATTTCCTTTTATCTGAAGCTAATTTCGAGCAGTGTTCTCAATAAAGCTAATGTTAGCTTTATTTTTCTGTGCTTTTAAGATCATTGTATGGAATCAGCCTTCTGATGGCTGATGTAGATAAAGTATTACTAAATGATTTGAGGTGCTTCCATTATCAGAAATTAAGAAGTTAAGACTTTGTTTTGATGTAGATAAAGTATTACTGAATGATTTGAGGTACTTCCATTATCAGAAATTAAGAAGTTAAGACTTTGTTTTAGCTTTAGAAGCTCACTCATTGTATGATTTATACTGTACAAGCTTCTCAGTAGTTTCATCATACGACATTATCAGCAATGTATATAATCGCTGAGTTAAAACTTGACAGCCATGTTGTTGATTCAAGTGCTATTATACTGCCATATCCTCATGCAAGTGGCACTTACTTATTACACCATATTCAGTCAGTGTCAATAGTTTGTACGTACAGTGCATTCCTACACTGTCCCTGTCCTCAACACTTCATCATTTACTGTACATATTAACCTTTCCCAGATTAATTGTTGAAATTGATATAGTCCAGCTTGGTATTTTTTTTGTTTTGTTTTTCGTTTTGTTTTTCCCCGTATGTAGATCTTTCACAGTGACTGCTGCTACTTACCGAAGAATTGAAGTGCCAGTAAGTTCTGGTCTAAGTGCAGTGGTAGGCATTTCACCATCAACTCTATTGTTATTTAGATGAACCCCACCATCTCCCAGATTGGGAGAGTTGTGGAACTCCAGTTTATAGCTATCAATCGAGGTCCATCTAGTTCTCCTCAAACAAGAGTGGAACTCTACATACCAACTAATGACACTGTGGATCGCTTCTACCTGTACCTAGCACGAGCCACTGCAATGCTCAATGATGCGACATTCTTGAATTGTGATTTTAGTGGAATTGATCCTCAAAACTTGACTGCCACTAATTCCAACAGCAATAGAAGAAGAAGGTGTGTGTGCGTGCTACAAATGCGTTCGTAGTTTTTATAGGTAGTTGTTGTTTTTAAAGCTTTTACCTATAGTACAATTGCTCAGTTACTTGCAATGCCATGAAGTGAAACACTCACTGTTGTTTCATATGCTTTAGATCTGTACAAAAGAGGCAGGAGCAGGCATCTTCTGAACCTGTTTCTAGTCTTCCTGTGATGTTTAGAGTAAGTAATGCATGACATTCAGTTGTGGCTTGCGTGTTTTTGTGGATTATGTTGCTGTTGCTTTTTTATTGTTGTTGATTTTGTTTGTAAAACCTGATATTTTAATTTCCATGTATTAATGCCAGTGAAAGGTCAGGATGTGTGATCATGATATGCTTGTGGATATTTGTTGTAGAATTGTTCTGATCCAACGTTCCGAGCTTCTGGAGCGTGCACTAGAATAGCTTGTGATATTCCTGAATTTAGCTTTTCTCAGAGATTGGATATTTCCGTTGTTGCTGCCTTAGATGATCGCTTCTTTAATGTAAGTTGAACTCTAATGGGCAGTACATATATGCACTACAACCATTACTTCTACTTGTCAATGTACGTATGTGTATACAATGACATGGACTGTGTGCATGTTTGTAGGAACAGTCGACTTTTATAGATCTCCTTTAACTGAACATTTTTATTGTTTGTCCATTTGTTCCCTTTGTAGTCATTCACTCCCTTGATTCATTTCTAGTATTTACATATGTATTTATGTGTGATAATTGCAGACAGAGAGTGCTCCATATACATTTGTGGCATATGGCTCCGTTACAAGTAACAGTTCATTTGTTACAGATCCAGACCTGACAAACAACCGCAATATGACTGTAAGTGGGGTGAAAGTTAATAGGCGAGCTACAGTAATATATATATATATATACAGGGGGCAAAGGGGGGCTCACTTTTTCCCTCTTTAGTGACAGAAGGACTTCAGTTATCCAAACACATTGGGACTGAGAGGTGTTAGGATAGCTAAACTGTTCAGATACCTGAAACCCATAGAGAATGTGTATTATTAAAGCACTAATAAAGAGGTGTGGTCAAAAAATTCTGCATGTTTGCACGTACTATTTTAGATGTTTGGTTTAAAGTGTTCAGATAATTCAATTTCACATAACTAAAGTTTGTACAAACATTTTGACTATGCGACATGAAATCAGCATTACATGCATTATAAGCACTGCACGGTGTCTATACTGCAGAATGTGTGTCTCATTGTTTCTCCTAATATATAAAAATATAAAACTGGTTTTTGCCCTCTTAGATTTGTTCTTTGTGTGTACCTGTGTATATATTGTACATGCTTTGGTTTTATCTATTTTTCTTTTTAAACTTAGCTGTCTGTTTAGCCAGCATTCTCTCGTTTATAAACAATTAAAATTTTCTTCATGTGTGCATGCACTTGGAATGGGAATTAGGTCATTGTACTAAATTCCATGCATGTCAGTAGAATTAGTACAGGTAGGCGTGGTGACAAATAATATAGTCAGATATGGACCATCATCTATTTCTCTGCAGGAGCCGTATGCCGTGACTTTGTTCCTTCCCCCGGAACGAGTAATCTTCCACTACTGGATCATTATTGTGATAGGTGCTGTGTTCGTGATATTCTTAATTCTGCTGTTTATTTTCCTTTATTGCGTAAGTTAACGAATCAAATGTCCTAATCTATACTAACTCCAAGTTTTACATATTTACAGATCGGCTGTTTCCGCCGCAAGCATCATAAAGATGAGTTGGATGATGGACACCCCACTAGCTCCGTTAAAGTCACTGCTATATCTGGGAATGGAATTAATGAAGAAGAAGCTCTCGGTAAGTAATGTACATACTAAACTGAAGCTCGCATTTTTTATTATATTTAATTCATTTTTTAAATTATATATATATTATTCATTTGATACAGGAGAATATCACGAGTCTGTTGGCTTAGTATTTAAGCGAGTGCCGCAGGCACGAGAGTAAATACCGCCAATCAGACGAGTGATATTCTCGGGTATCCAATGGATAATAAATTTATTAGGTACTGCTCATGTGCAAATACCTTGGTAACAAGAAATTTACCTAGGGGGACGTAATAACCCAACGTAATAACTATGAACACAGGTGATATGGAAAAATATTGCCCTAAGCCACATCCTGTTTAGTTTAATGCATTTTCTATGTGGCAACAGTTATCAGGCTCTGTTCAGTACCTAATAAAATATAATATTACATGAGTCAAGTTTGATATGGAGAGATATTTATGTAGGTGAGTGAAAATAAAGTTTGAGAGTAAAAATATCTTGCTATATCATCTCTGATGAGTGTAATAAGGTATTCTATGCTAGATATCTTCAATGCAGTAGTTTGTACTGGGTTGACACAGCTGGTAAAGTTGGCTGTGTTAGTTCCCAGGGGCTCTCCCACACCCCCAGTTTGATATTTTAGCAGCTGCTTTGACCTGTATGGATATAGTTCTTGTAAAGAAAGGCTGGGAAGCCTCTAAGCTAGGCAAACTACCTGTGTATTCGAGGGTAATGAGCGTGGTCAATTCAGCATGTGATAACACTCATGGGTCAATAATACTATTGTGAAGATCTAGTATGAAATAGTTTTGGACAACTGTACCAGAACCTCAAGAGCCGAAGGCAAGTGGTAAAGCTTACACATGCTCTTGAAATATATCCCCATATTGTACGCTGACTCGTGCAAGTATCTCTATAATGATATGCTTGTCTATTAGTAATGACGACTTGGAATCGTGTTTCATGAGCTGAAAGGGGTTGGTAAAGCATTATTTGTAATAAGTAAGTTGTGTGTGTGTGTGTGTATTCAAAAGCTGTGCCGGGTTGCTGAGTACAATGGTGTGCATATACATAGGTGAGCTGTTGGTAAAGAATCGTCAGCAACGACAATAGTGTGTTATTCCTAAAAACTGTGAACTGTGTTGGGTTGGTAAAGCGTCATTAGTACCAAAAGCTACAGTAGTGTAGGTGATCAAAGTAACTTATGCTACTCCATTTGTAACTTGCAAAAGGTCAAGTGCCACTGTGTGGCAGGGTACTTGTTAGTTACATGAGTGATGTATATACCATATTTTGCAGGTGGCAGCCCACCATCTCTGAAAAAGGAAAATTTTGATGAAGCTGATGATATTGGTGATGCATCAGACTTACAAATTGATGATGCTACAGATTTTGTGAGAGATCCTGACGAAACTTCCCTCTGATAAATGTTTAAACAGTGTTTTCTCATCTTCCACTTATACAAAAACTTTCTCTCCTCTTTCTTTTATAGCTGTGCAATATCAAGCCTAAATTTTTATCAATTAATTTTACCATTTTTATATCAAAATAAATGTCATTTCAATAGTTTTCAGATATGAGTGATGTGAATATTTTTTTAACTAAAAATCAAATTCAGTGAAATATTCTAATGTTATTCTCTCTTAATTTATGTATATAAATTGATTTACAGTTATACATGTACAAAGGGTCAATTTTCATGAAGATAAAAAATTAAAGATTGAGGGAAGTTTTAATGAGAAATAAAACTATCAAAAGTTTCAATTGTCCTGACTTTTAGGAAGATAGAGCTCTTTAAGAGCTCGCAGCTCTCCTATTAGAGCCTGGTTTTGACTTTCTAAAACAGCAACACGACTTTCTAAGCATCGCACGTACTCTTTCTTCTTTCTTCTACATTCTCTAGCAGCTTCCCTACACATACAGTAGTTATATCATGTAAACTGATATTATTACATATGTACATTCAATCTAATGAAAAACAATAACAAAACAAAAAAAAAAGGCACTTCATTAGTGCTAACCCTCGATGTAGTCCAGTGTGTGCTACCTCAAGAGATAATGAGCACTGGTATGCAAGCCTTCAGTGCTAAAATACTATACACACAAAATCATGCTTCAGTTGCTGAGTGGCATGGCCATTGTTGAGATGAAAAAGTACTATATACTTTACTGCCAGAGAAAATAATATACTGATGAGGATAAGATTCTTCATCATTGCTACTATAACAAAGCCATTGCAGTGCCAATAATACTTACACAGCAAAAAGAAAAAGAGGGAGGGAATGGGGGGGGGGGGGGGGGGGGGGGAAGAGCACTGCAATTCTTTGACATTGGACCTCACAATGCCTTTCAGTAAGTCCACTGCTATAAGACTAAGCAGCGAACAGCAATAGATTAGTGGTAGATACCATTAGTTATAATGCTCACGTGTCTGAAATTTAACTGGGATTATTTATGAAAAAAGTCAGACAACAACAAAAAGCTGGCCTTAGACAAGGAGCACTACAGTTTAATATCACTACTGACATTACAACCCTCATGCACATGTCTGTTGGAGGCATCTCTGACATAATTACATCACAAACCTATATTCCAATAGTTTATTACCTGTTCTTCATTAAACGAACATCTCTTTTCCTATTGGAATCATCAACGACATTAGTTTGTCCAGACTGCCCAACTTTCATACCTGAACACAACGCATAGGTAAATGATCATTGTGAGCACAAACTCTGATTTACAATACATAGGTTGAGTAATTGGCAAACGGTCACTTTTGGTTCTTAAGAGTTGGAAATATCCAAAATGTAATAGTAATTTTACTTTGATTTACAAACCTAAGGTATATACAGGGATTTCAATAATGCAAAACTCTTAAGCTGAGGTGAGTGTTACCCAAAATGAGGTGCACATTAACAATATCTAAAGGCTGAAAAAATATTTTAACTTCTAAAAAAGTGTTTAGAAACACAAAAAACTATAAAATTGCATCGCAAACATTCTCTTTAGCAAACTAAACTACACAAGAATTATTTTAATGTGTAGCAGTCATGAGATCACATAAACAAAAGGCTCTTCAATTACAAGGAGTTAAATTTTAAAATAATCTGAATTTCATAAAACATTCCATAGGATTTTTAAGGTCCCAAGAGACAAATGACAGTGTTGGGGGGTACATCCATAGTTCCAGTGGTAATAAATTTATGAAAACCTCTTGTATCTGATAAAGTAGAGGAGATAATTAACTTAGAGGATATGCAATTCACACAACTGGGCTGCACTGTAACTCTAGCGTGCACATGTGAGAAAGATAACAGCGGTAAACTACCTCCAGATGAAGATGCACTAAGTGTGGCTGCAACATTTGCATTGATGATGGCAGAGGATATCAAACTAGCAGGGATGTTGTTTTGAGATGCAAGAGACTGGACTACTCCAGAAGAATGAGCATTCATTGACTGCAGGAGTGCTGACTGCAACTGGATCTATAAATAGAATGTTCAAATGATTGTGTGATAATGCAATTTTGTAATTGACAGTGTTTATGATCAGTCAAACACAGGACTGCTGAACAATGCTACAAAAAAGCACAGACTGTAAATTATATGTATCGGCATGTTAATAAGTTGAGAACTACGCTACCTACCAAAGAGTATAAAATTAAATGTATATACGTAAGTGAAGCAGTTCTATCTAGTGTATGTATATCTCAGTTGAGAACTACGCTACCTACCAAAAAGTATAAAATTAAATGTATATACGTAAGTGAAGCAGTTCTATCTAGTGTATGTATATCTCAGTTGATATATTCTACTAAGTTCCACGCTCAAATGAATTTACCTGTTGTTGAGCTGGGAGCATAACTGAAAGCTGAGAAGATAAAAGATCATTATTAGATGAAGAAGAACTTCCTCCCTGAAGCAATCCTGGTAGTAAGGAAGTTCCACTGAGTGCTCCACCTGAAGCCACTTGTTGTAAAGCAGCTTGCAACTGTTGAGCTTGAAGAGCAGCTGCTGATGTCATCAATTCAGGATTTCCAGTACTCTTTTGAAGAGAAGGATCTGCTGCTGACAAATCTTCCAGAATTTTTCTAATACCATACACATATAGCAAATAAACAACAGTAATACTTACTCCTTAATAAGACAAGACTTTATCATTCCAAACTTAGTACAAAAGCATTACATATTAGACAGTAATAAGTACAATGTCTGTAACTTACTTGAAGGATGGTCTTCTAGCTAATTGTTCACTTGTGAAAGTGTCCAGCATAGAAGGTTCATCTTCATCATCATCACTGATTATAGAAGTCTTCTCACTAGTGCCTAGTGATACAGCTGGCTCATCAGTATTAATATTGATCTCTACAAATAACACATATGAATGTATTTTATTGATACTTTCACAATTAAATATGTATATACATTATGCAAGAAGTATGACTCAAAATCAACAAAATTCGATATGATAATTCTTACAAGTGCCTTTTTTGGTAAAGTTCACTTCAATGGTCAATTCCGGTGTGTGTAAGAATTATGAACTTCAGGAATATACAACTAAAAAGTGATCAGCAAAGTATTGGCAGTGATCAGTGTACTACTAAGCCAGCTAATTAGGCCCAATATTGATTTGGTGATGGTAGATAAGTGTGCTGGGCCCAATGACTGGTTTATATCCGACTTGTAATAGCTAAACAGAACTTCTTCAGTCAATTTATCTTTACCCTTGCAATTCCAGACTCCAAACTCCTCTTTATAATATATATATATATATATTATAATATATATATATTTATAGCCCGTTACCCGAGCGACCGCGCTTGTCGTTAAGAACTATAAATCGGATACAGTCTGGTATGCTCGTAAGAAAATGTATTAGCGGGGAAAAGTCTGACATAGTTCTTGGCAACCATAATTATGGTGGAAGGCAGATCAAAGCAAAATGGAATAATTAAGAGTTTGGGTACTTTAATACAATTACTAAGATAGCTAACACTATACTTTGCTCGTTGTTAATGTTTGGGCTATAAAATAGTTATAAACCAAAATCATTAGGTTTGTATTTCGATTTATAAATCGCATACAAACCTCAATTTTGGTTTATAATTATAACATATTATAATATATATATATATTGAATTTTCATTACCAAGGGTCATTACAGCAAGTACAGCAATTATCCAACCTTTTATCAGTACTTATCAGTAACCAAACCGAAGTTGGTGATGATATTATAACATAAGATTATTTTAAATTATATATAACTATGGGATCGAAATGTCCTAGTTTATTTGAATCATATATACTATGTAAAAGTTCAACAATTACTCCGAGTATAAAAACCATCTTCATTAATCGGTCCAATATCCAGTCACTTTTTTTTAATCAGGTACCAAATAAGTAGGGCGGGGGGGAGGGGGGGGGGGAAGAATCCAGTTAACATTTACAAAAAAATTTTTTTGTCAAGATCACTATACTAAAATAAGCCTGACATACTTACATAATAGTGTATATAGTGTATCACTTTTTTAGCATGTTTGAGCCATACAAACAAACCTGGTGACTGATTAGTTCCTTCTACTACTTGCTCAATTCGCAAACCGGGAGTTGTTCCTTCAATTTGGCCAGAACTTGAAGTAGGTCTAGCAGTCGAGTGTTCCATTTAGTAGTAAATCTATAACACAACTCTCATTATATAAATAGCTATGCATTTTTCAAACACAAACCAATGTTCAGAACTGTCATGTTCAGATTAGATTGATACTTCAGCCAGTTGAGTAAAACTAGAAGCTAGATCTTTCTAATTCCAGGACTCTGCTTAACATATAAACTCACTTCTCATAATATTGCAACGAAGACTGTTATGCCTGAATGACTTGTTCATGCAATCAGTATTGTGATCTAGCTGCTGGCAAATTTGAGGCTAATACCTTCTTAATTCCATTACATATAAATTACCCTTACTTCTAGCAAGTTTTTGCTAGATAAAGTGGTGCTAAAATCAAAGATTCCATATTGGAAAGGAATCAAATATTCAATCCACATCTACAGTTAGTTCCAAGTTTACCTTTTTATTGCGACGTCAGATGTCGTTGACTGGCACACTTAGCCGTAGTTTCGTGACACACACACGTCTCTTCACGTCACCACAAGTGTCACACAACGTAGATATGATTGGTAATCTCAACTCGGCGGGCGGTGTAGAGACCCCACCCATATAATTGTGACATTATACCGTTTATGTCCTCCGTTTTTTTCTGTCTCACGTGAGTATGTTTACACACTGGAATTGGGGGGGGGGGGGGGGGGGGTGGAGCAGATATTTGCGATCGTAAATCTACCGCAATGGCTGAAGCGAAAGCTGTCGGCGTTGCGCAGAGGAAAGCTGCAGCTGGTTGGAACTTTCCTAAGTCGAGGAAATATTTCTATTACACACCAGAAAAGTTGGAGCTATATAACTTGCTATCATTACTGTAGTTAAGATTTTTAAAAACTTTTTTTTTCAGGTTGAAGAAGTTGGAGGAAGGATTTATTCTAGATGGAATACCTCTTAGCAAAGTTGCAAATGATGAAACAGATAGAACAAACCCAACACTTAATCTAGGTATTCCCCAGTACTATGGAAAAAAGGATCCACATTGTTGCCTTTATTATTCACGAAAAAAAGGACAAGAAAAAAGTATTGTTGAAAATAATTCATCGATGATGGGGAATGTGTATGATAAGTATATCAACACTAGTTCATCTAACAGTTATATAGAAGATCGAAGAAAATTAGGAGCAGGTATGACGTATGATCTAACTAAATCATGTCTTTAGAAAGAGAACAGATCATACAAAATTTAAGCATGTCGAAGTAGTTACCTAAATATTGTGCGATTATCTCTTGCTAAATTGTGCCGATGAATTGTTAATTTAGGCTATAGTCGAAAAATATATGGAGGTCATTGTACAGTTCCAATTGCTCCACCAAAACCAGGATATCATGGCGAAAATGGTTATCGAAGGAATACACCTAGCTTGCGTTATAAACCATCACCATTTGATATTGAAGGTAGTTATTATTAAATTTGGATTATAAATAATATTGTAATATATTATGTATTTTATAGATTCATTTGAAGCAAGTAAGCCATATTATCTCAAAATACAGAAGGATCCTTTGGCATCAGACAGTGTTCGTCATTATAGAGCAAAGTCTGCCCAACTGTACAGGCAACCACCAATGACTGTCATAAAGAAATTAAGTTCATCAACTGTTGGTTTCAACCAATAAACTCTGAAAATGCTAAAATTGTCACTTGCAAACTGCATTTGTTTATCAATAATTTGTACCTTTTCTGACAATGCTCAGAAAATTTACAAGTGCAAGGGAGGTGTTGAATCTTACTGGCAACTTAACACGTGAAATACAATAAGACTTCTGTGCGTTTTCCAATTTAGAAAATCGCTGGCTTGGTTAGCTTAATACAAAACTTAATACTTTTTGGGGACCCAGTCTGCAGTAACTATTGACTTGTATTGCTATTGGTTTGAAAGATGAATGAATGCATGCAATGTAACAGTCTCAACAATAATTGCCATAGTGACTAGGCTGATTACAGTGGCTTGAAACAAATTAGGGTGTGGTGAAAAGCGAGTAACCAATGTGACGTATTTTGCTTAAAGGCTGTACTAGCCAGTTTAACAAACCTTGCTCCACTTTTAAACCCAGACTTTCCTTCTATTTTTTTCCTCAAAGAAAAAGTTTATTAACTCTAGGTATTACAACAATAACAACAACAATTATATTGCCCCATTCCAATGTTGCTTGTATTGACTAAAACTATTTGTAAACATAGGATATAAATTGAGATACAAAGTTATAATTAATTACTCTTTGTTTTAGTCGACAACAAAATAATTAAATGAAAAAAGATTAGCGATATTATAGAATTAAAATGTGAAATGCAGTTAACAAAAATACTATTGAATGACATTCTTGAAGGAAATGCATAGTATGTAATCCTGGTGACTTTAATAAACAGAATAAAGATGATGATATTCATCATCATAATAACAACCATAATAATAATAATAACCATAATAATAATAATAATAATAACAACAATAATAATAATAATAATTAATAATAATAATCTGGCAGTATTGTTGTGCTCAAATCTTAAATAAATTATGGATCACACACATATTATGCAGCTCTTCAATTTGTGGAGGGCTAAATGTAAAAGTCACTTACTGTTCGAATTTTCTAACTTACGATAGCTTGCATATCAGGTAAGGAGTCGCCAAAAAGCGTTGTTGTTTTTACTGAAGTACAGTATACAAGAACCTTCCTATATGGATGCCATTCCTTCTACTGGACGCTCAAGGCATAAAAAAGAAAGAAAACGTCGACGAGATTCTCCGGAAGTTGAGTGGGTTGAAGTAAAAAGGGAAACCAAGACTGTAGAATCTGCCACTGAAGTCGTCAAAAACAATTCGTCCGCGCCAGTCAAGAGAGATGACTGGATGACTGTTGGTTTTGTAGAAAGTTTTAAGCCTGAAATAAAGGATGAGGATGCCAAAGTGAGTTATAACTAGTAAGTATTTAATTGTTGCATACAGACTACAGCACAAGTCTGTACAAAGTGGGAGATACCAGAATACACTTGCTTGATGAGATGTACATATATTGTGTTTTTGGTTTGTTGAATGATTCACCTTGCCACATTCATGGTTTCTCATCAGAAAAAAAAAAGTAGGCATTGCAATCACAAAACACAGCTGCATACGTAAAACCTTCAGTTTGAGCAGCACGAACCAATTATAATTACTGGGGAATAAGTGGTTAAGCATTATTTTCAGCATCACAAGAGCCTCAGCGATCAAATCTCCAATTTTATTGCTTCTTACTTTAATAGCTTGATGAGCAACCCTGCAGCCCAGGCCATCTATAAAAGGTGCTCATAGACTGCAGAATTACAAAGAAACTGCTGTTCTCTTTCTCCCTATAATAAAGCCCAGTTCCAAAGTGACGCATGTTTGATAAAAACTTTCTGGAAAAAAGCAAAGGAAAAAAAATAAAAAATCTTGGTTGTCGCCGGGAATTGAACCCAGGGCCACTGGCTTCAGCCACCAGTGCTCTAACCACTGAGCTACGACAACCCTCGACTTCCAAGACCTTAAAGCTATCGAACAAAAGCTATAGCAGTCTGGGGAGTATGGAAGCCTAGTGTTCTTAGGAATTTTCATCCAATAACTTCTCTATATATTTTTCCTAGAATTCTCTTTGGCATTTACAATTGAAATATACAAATACTAGTCGAGTCTATTGTAATGGGCAGTATACATACTTACACAGTAGACAGAAGCGTGATGTTTTGGTACCAGGTAGATATCAAAATACTCTTTCAGGACTAAAGTGGCTGCAAAGACAAAGCTTGTGTCATGAATTATAGCAATTTTTAATTATCGTCGTAAAAATTTCACAAAAATTGTGTGATAGATTGGTTATAGTAATAACTAGTGACAAATTTTTGAGTGATAATTTATATAGACTGTGAAGAAATAGTGATGAATTAACAACCAATGTGTATAATGATTTTTCATTTACTCTAGAGGGAAACACTTGAAACAAATTTTTTTTGCAACTCTTAAGACAAAACAATTTGGTAATCAGTGTAGCCTTTAGCACATAAAGTGGAAAAAAAATAAACATTAATAGCAAATGTTCTCGTTCTAACAGTCAATATTATGTTAATTATAACTTAACTATTATTTAGCTTTAAGCATGTAGCAGTTACAACACATCATGATACAGTACGTGAATACTGCACGAAACATGACTGAAATGGTTTATTTATTGACTTAAGAGTTTGGATAATTATGATATAATCAGATTCACATTTACGTGTACAGAGATGGATACATGATAGTCTAGCTTTAACACATTTATAAATCGTGCATCCCCTACATGCTTCACTGTATATGTTCATTGCAAGTGATTGCATCTCTTGAAATTGTCGTCCACACAAGTACCCAACCATATTCATGGTCCAACCCCATCTTTTCGCATAGACAGATCAAGGATAGCTATAGCTACTTATGGAAAATGTCGGCTTTATTTTATTACGTACAAGACTATAATATTCATACGATAAATAATTAGCATATGTGTGACTGCCCATTAAGGAACTGCTAAAAATTAGGAAGGAAAAATTGAAACTAGGAACAAAACTAATATACACAGGGATTTTCATCTAGATTAAAGAAAATGAGTGAATGGGTAAGTTATTCATGGGAAAAAATGAAGCTGATTTAATAGAAATCTTAGAGTACAAAGATATTTACCTATACCTATAATTGTCAAGTTCAACCATGAAAAGAAAATTGAATAATCAACAGCAATACTATACTGTCCAGAATTAAGAATGCTAGTTGGTCTGCTTTGCCATGCTACGAGCTTAGTCTGTCGTTATTATTAGTAGTAAACATCCTGACACAGCATATCAATAAGTAGCTACGTTCATTAGAAAATCGCAATTACCAGAGGAGAGTGTGTATGTGTCACTGTGTAGCATACAATTCATATTGTACTATAGCCGCTGTTGAACAGTTACTTTCTTGCTCTTATTTTCCTAATTATGCTAGTCCTAATCTGATTATTGTTTTAATTGATAGCCTTGACAACAATGTTCAGCAATTAAAATTGGCCATTAGTTGGTAAATCTTATCTAGTCAGTACTTGGCACTGGTTTTAAAGACTTAAAATTTAGCGATTCTTACTATTCCTGCTCTGAAGTAAGAGTTTTTGTTGCAACTGTTTAAAGCCAATCTATTTTGATGGAGGCAAACTGCCAGCACTGCTGCAGAGGGTAATACCGAGTCATCAGCTCTTCTTATCCCCCTCCATTCATCTGTTCAGCTCTCGAGTCATGGATTCTTATCTCCTCCTTTTTCTATTTCTCCTGCTTCTGAAGCTATTAACTTCTCCATCTGTTCATCCCCAATTTCACTTAATTTTAGTTACAATAAGTCATCGTTAAACGCTTTCCCGATTCTGTTCATGATGACACTTTACCTACTATATTCAGCTCATGAATTATTCATGAACACACACTGTCTTCTCAGCATATTATATAGATCTTAAATTTTCACTAACCAACCTTATCATTATCTTGCTTGCTCTTTTACTTTGGTCTTTTAATGGGTTTCGTTATTACACTATACAAAAATTGTCACTGCACAATTCACTTTTAAAAATGCAGGAATATCTGTAATATAAAGAATATTATAATAATAAGAAATTAAAAAGATTTATTTTATCCCGCAAATTGTATGAAACAGCTTTTTCCCTTGCTCTTTCCCACATTATGAGCTTAGTCGATTATTTTTTAGAAAAAATTTGTTTATGGCCTACCCATCGAATCTTTTTCTGATTAGAGTCAAATTTATAATAATTATTTTATTATTATTAAGTATTTATGTATATTAATTATGGTTATTGTTATTAATCACTATTATCATTTTATTGTTATACTCATTTGCTTAATAAAGCCTTGCTTTTCTGGCATTTGAAGACTACACAATTTCCTTATCTACATATTAAATAAATCAAGCAACTAATTATTGTCCATGTATAATATTGATTTAAAAATGGGTTTGCAATAATCATGATCAATTTTTTTAAAGGGTAAGAAGAAGTCTCTAATAGAAAAACCAGGTCAGCATCCCAAGGAACTTAATCCTTACTGGAAAGATAATGGAACTGGATTGCCATCATTGTCACAATCATCTGGCTCTCAAAGAAAAACTGAAGGGCGCAGCTGGATTCTTCGATCATACAAGCGTGCTCTAGAACAAGCTAAAGAAAAGAATGTGCCTTTCGAACAAATTGCTGAAAAGCAATGGGGATCTGTAGCAAAAATTCATTCTTTGCTAAGGTCAGTAGGTATTAATCCTGACAATCCTGATTCTCGCCATTCTCACAGTAAGAAAGAATATCTTTACTCAACATCTAAACATGACCGAGATTTAGAGCCAAGAGAATTTAATTATCACAAGAAGACTAGTGAAGGCGAAAGAAAATCATTTTCAAAAAGCTCCAAAACATTTGTATGCCCTGGAAAAGATGATGTTGAAGTCACTATGGATAACCCTACTTTGGATGCTGGAGCTGGTGGGTGGATAAAATCAGTAGCTTCATCTTCTTTACCTTCTCATCAAGAGTCAAATCTGGACAGTGAAAGCATGAATAAACTTAGTCAGCCATTGTCTTTGAATGAAATCCCAATTTGTGAAGAGTTAATCACAGATAGTATGATTAATAAGAAAAGCGCAAAGCTTATTAAAGCAGAGCTTACTGGGAACCAAAAGAAGATACAAGAATTGAAAGAAGAGATTGAAAATATGCGAGCTAAAAAGAAACTGCAAGAAAAGACAGAGGAGGGGAAATCATCTACACAGGGAGAAGAAAGAATAGCATTGCTAACGACTACAGACCGCTTTGGACGAGTTCGACCAGCAGACATGCCAGAGTCTGGTCCCTCGTATGGCTACAAACCAAAAAAAGGAAAAACAAAGAAAATATATTCCAGCAACGAGGACTACAGTATGAGAGCAGTGTTGGAAATGGAACGCAAAACAACTGCAGAAGACACACACTTAGCAATAGCTAAAATGGCATCAAAATTTGTCCGTTCGTCTGAAGATGATGTAGTGGATGATGTTTTAGATCAAAGGATGATTACAAATCAGCAAAAGGAGCAGGAAAAAGAAGCAAAAGCCATAAAGCTGCAAAGTCGAAAAATGGAAGAAATTTTGGAAAAATGTCACCTTTGCATCGACAGCTCTCACCATAAAGAACATTTGATAGTTGCATTCGGAATGAACACGTATTTAGCAGTCCCGAGTTGCCGGTCCCTAGCAGCAAATCACTGTATAATTGTTCCCACAGAACATACCACATGTTCTTTGTTAATGGATGAAAATGTCTGGAGCGAAGTCAAGATCTTTCAGAAAGGTCTTACTCGGATGTTTTCTGATCATAACATGGATGTTATATTTACAGAGTGCTTCTCTAATCCTAACAGAAAATCGCACATGTATATTGACTGCATTCCATTACCACAAGAAGAAGGTAGTCAAGCACCAATGTATTTCAAAAAAGCCATTTTGGAAAGTGACTCCGAATGGGCACAGAATAAGCGACTTATTGATACTCGCAAGAAAGGAGTTAGGAACAGCTTACCCATAGGACTGCCGTACTTTTATGTCGACTTTAATAACGAAGGCGGCTTTGGTCATGTCATTGAAGATACAACTTTGTTTCCTCATTATTTTGCAAAAGAAGTTATAGGCGGATTGATTGATGCAGATCCTGTGCTATGGCTGAAACCTCCTCGTGATAACTATGAATCACAGAAGAAAAAAGCTACTCAGCTAAAAGATATGTGGGAACCATATGACTGGACAAAAAAATTGAAGGAGTAATAAAAAACATTAAAACCAATATTGTGCGTTTTTAAATGTTATTATGTGGCGAATATACAAAAATTATAAAATATGCAATACAAAGTCACAGCTACTTTAAAACCATGATAATAGCTATGCATAGCAAAGGAATGATGAATGTGGGCACATGGGTTTTAAAAGAACTGGTTGTGGTGAGTAAACTGTTCTGAGAGGGAAAAAATTCTACAAGTTCAGTTCCATTTTCCACAAATGCTGCGACTAAATGGGAGAGAAATAGGTCACTGGTTACTACGGGAGATTGATTGTTGATGAGAGTACTGAGTTTAACTGCTTCGTTGTAGCACACTTCACTCTATGTAGGAAGAAAAAAATCACACTTTAATGAAGTGAACTGATTTTCTTACCAATACGTAGCTGTTGAAGGAATTTTCAGGAACAAGTGTGAGCATTAGAGTGCTGTCTTCTAACACATGTCCAAACACACGACACTGAATCTGGAAGGAAAAACAAAAACACCAGAAAAATATCCTTATATGTAATAACATGGATCCAAAATATCACAGTCGTGTAACAGTGAGTTGTGTGAGTGCTGAAGGCACGAGTTAACAATACATTAACTGATAAGTGATATTTCTCAGGTATCCATAGTATGTAGTAAAATATTCATAAGTATATATCTAAAACCAAAAGAAAAAAAAAAACATTTCAAGTACTCCGTGGATAAAAATTTGGAAAAACAAAATTTTTATTGGTCCTATAAAATAGAAACTGCATAGCAGTAGGATCAAGGGAGGGTAGGGGAGAAAGTGACAGCTTTGTTTGGTGTTTTGAATACAATGAAGGTCCCAGAGAATGTAACACGTGAGAAAACATTGGAGTGAAAAATTGGCATTGAGGAATATTTTGTTGGTCTGTTGAGAGTGAAACTGGAGTATAGTAGTATTTCTTGTAGCAACAAAAGTTGCTTGGCAATGCTAGAATGTGTGGTAATGGACATGGGTTTGATCTCAGGTGACAACATGCACAGACCTCTCCGGCAGTAGCCTGCAAGATTTTAAACAAACACACTAACATAATCAATGTGATACTGTAGTCTCTCAATAACAGAATGTGATGAAATATAGCCCTGGCTTAAGTATGCCAGGTTATCTCCAAGGATCTTCTTGTCATATAGAATGATTATAGAAGAGCCTACAAGGAAAAAAATTATAGCCAATGCCTTAACAGAAGCATGCATGATCATATACATACCACATATAGGACAGCAAGCTCCTTGAGGAATGACTGTTCTGCATCCTGGAAAATCTAGTGTAGGACAAGTGACTTCTTCACACCGAGACGTTGTTCTGTTACTATATTCTATTTTATAGAATGAAGATACACACTGCTGTTAATTTTTACCACAGTGAACATAAATGCTTTAATAGTCTGATTCTAGGCTTGTGATAACCTGAGTTACTGAATGATCGAGGATATGCAAAGACAGATACTCTATTCTAAACATTGTGTTCCATAATTATGTAGGCATGTAAATATAAAGATATTTAATTCCAATCATGTAAAGATACTCAACATGTATTAAGTTATGTCAATACAAAATGTCCTTCACTTTATTACCTTGTTCCGGGACAGCCGAACATTTTTCGAAATAGTCAATTGAAATGTGCATGGAGTGAGCGTGGCATCTTGAAGGAAAAGTTTCTCCATTGGCACCACACACAGGTGAAGATTTATGATCACTACACTCCTCCTAAAAAGAAACAAAATCTGGTAGTTATAAATGGCAAAGACTATTAGTGCCTATTCAAACCTCACAATAACCCCAATAGCCAAAGGAGTTGTGAGTGCCAAGAAAACTGCACAGACTTGAGTGCTGTATGTTAGATTCATCACACACTGGAGACTGTGATGTACTTCTCTGACAAGTAACCGAGGATTCTAAGTTAATAAATCTATAATGTATACTATCTATAAATATATTTCGAGCTAACCACATATGAATTGGTGACACAAGTTTCTGGAGAAGTCACTAGCAAGACAAGTATGTCGGAGTGGAATACATTTGCTTCCAAAGGCACAATTGTTCTGATGAAATGGTGAACATTGGAACATTGATCCACAATATCCTGACCCAAGCGTCTCAGCGGAATAACCTAAACAGCTGTACATTTACCATAAAAAACCTTTAGTATTACTGGAGTATTGACATAACTTAGAATAAATAATAATCTATGTTTGTGTGTCAGTAACGATGACAGTGTTTCATAAATAATTCATGATCTAATCAGAGTTAGTAAAGCATCATCATTTAATTTACGTGAATGGGAAAAGCGTTTGATAGAGGGGAAAAAGGCATTTTTAGGATTTGAACCTGCAAGAGCTCAGATTGCAGAGTGCACACACTTACTATTAAACCGTCAGGACCTTATAACAGCTTAGTCTAGATTGAAGTGCCTTTAACCTATTGTATCCTACGAAAACTGAACACTGGGTTGTTGAACTGAGTTGGGAAGGAGTGTACACCTAGTTACCATAATAAGAGACGCAGAGAAGCAGGAGAATGCAAGGGTTAATAATAATAAAAAATAATTAAAAAAAGCAGGTGAGAAAAAGCTCACTGGAGTAACAAAAGTAGAAGAAAATATACAGAAAGGACAGAGATACTGGGAAGCAGGAGAGGTAGACAGAGGAGAAAAAGGGAATCCATGAGTTGAAAAGAGGAATAAGAAAACAGGGCCAGGATGGCTGAGGAAAAAAGAGAGCAGGTGAGGGAAACCATGGATAAATCTACTTTAATGCTACTACTCCTAATTGCACAAGTTAGTACGTCAGGTGCCACTGTGTGGCAGGGTACTTGCTAGCAGCAGCAGCAGCAGCAGTAATAGTAATAATAATAATAATAATAATAGACAGATGATGATAATTTTCGATTCCCTGGTGACAATTGAGTGGTTGAGAGTTTCAAATCACTAATAATAAAGCTAATAAACTTTAGCAGCCACATTAAAAACTTACATTGCAGTACATTCGTTTGGAAAGGTTATCCCATTGTTTGAGCAAACAGGATTATATGTTCTGTTACAATTGCAGTTCCATGCTAAATAATACAGAAAGAACAATATTTTCACACATAAAATTGGACAGACCAAAACTTGATGGTACTAGGTATCAAATTAGCATTCTGATAAGTTAATAATTGCTAGAAAAGGAACAAAAATATATGAGGATATGCGGGATATCAGTTGTACATTAATGACAATAGTGTACAACAGTCATTCTTTACATCGAGGACAGCACTTACACAGTAAAGAATTTTGATTCAGGCAGGACCTCTTAGTACAGATCAGGCGTCCATAGTTACAATAACAGAAATTACAATCTATCCATAAATGTGACTGATGACCTAAAGATACATAAAATTATTATATACATATGTAGTCCCAACTTTAAGTATCAACTAAGAGCCCCAGGTGACTGTCTGTATTTAAAGGTGTTAATGGATTTACACTCTGTTGATTAATGATACCTCAACACCAACACTAGCCTGCAACTTGGCCTCACGTGTGTTAACACTATGTTCTTTATATAAACAAAATTCTTTGGAATCTTTACATAATACCCTCACACATAACTTCACTATAGAAAAAGTAATGAATGTCTAGACAAACTGATGTTTACAGATCTTACTAAGAGCTTTCCCACTTGGCAAGGTACACGACTTTTCAGTTTCACAAGATGTGTTAACTGGAATGAAGGTGGCTATTTGGTGACTGCCTATAAAGTTAGAGCACAAAAAAAAATATCAGCATTAGTAAGTATATACGTAATGTGACCTATTTCGACAAAAAATCTACCTCAACATGACTCATCATTATTATTATCAATTGTTGTTGTTGCTGTTATAATACTTCTTTACCTGCACAATCCTATACTTATTATTTGTAATAAAATTGCAAAAATTGTATCCTTAGAGTGATACATTAGCAGAATTATTACTAGTAGCAAAACAATATAATATGATTAATAGCCACTTTAGCGTAAGAATGTCTAGATAATATTAATATGTAACTATTACCTGAGGAACTAGTTTCCACTGGTAAGGTGCAGTTGAAATATCCAAAGCATCTATCAGAAGCACCTGACATTACTGCGAGTCGCATAACACTTCCATTTATGAATGTAATTCCACCAGGTGGTTTACCAACTACACATTTTGGATGACAGTCATACGAAGTACACAGCCTCTCAGAAACATCACATAAACGATTTATAGTACAGTACATTCCATTCTGGTGGCATTGATTGTGTCCACACGGGTTCTTAATAGTAGTAGCTGCAGGTGCAATGATATCGTCACCAAATGCACTCGGCTCTGAAAAGTTATCGAGAGGTATGCAGTTGGATTGGACCGATTCTGGGGCAATCATGTCACAAATATCTTCAGGGCTCGCTGTCGAGTTGCTGCACTTTTCTAATAGCCTTAAACAATCTTTCCTAAATATAATAGAAAAAAAATACAAGGTGTATATAAAACGTCCATCTATTAATAATCTCCCACTCAAAGTGATGTGATGAAAGCATTGAAAAAGTATTAATTTAGAATCAATTCATTAGCCCATTTTTAAAGGAATAAAACTTTACATAAAAACCTATAATGACTTACAATTTGAAATTTACCAAGCAATTACATTCACCAAATTTGATTAGTAATTTTACCTGCAAAGTTGAGTTGTATGTGAGCTGGATACACATGGCTCCAAATGTATTACACAAGCCACTGCCTAAATAAATAAACAATAAAATAAATCAAGCTTTATATTATTATTGATAAGTATATTTATTGAGTTGTAGTTATTGTTGTACAAGTTTAATAATTGATAGACGTCACAATACTGGGGCTATAGTCACCATTATAAAAATATTCCTTGCTGAGCAAGAAAAATGAGCCAGAATTTTGCTGTCTTTTTTTGTTTTGTTGTAGTAGTTTGTTAGTTGTTGTTGTTTTTTCAAGTAATAGTTACATGCCTGAAAAACGAATTATTTGAGTTTATTATGTACCAAACAGGGCGCAGTACCTGCTGCCACATAGAAAATGCATAAAAGTAAACAGAATGTGGCTAAGACAATATTTTCCCATATCACCATTGTTTAGAGTTTCGCTTTGGATTATTACATTCTCCCAATACAAGTGTGTATTGCACAAGAAACTTATTACTATAGTATTCACACATGAGTAGTACATTATACATTTATTACTCATTAGATACTGCAGAATATCATTTATCTGATTGGTCGTATTTACACTTGTGCCTGTACCACTTGAGTAAATACTAAGCCAATGTTCTTCTTTGAAAGAGCTATACATATTGTGTATATTTTGACATGCTCAGATAAAAAAATACTTTCTGCGTAAAAACTTTCAAAGGTAAAAAAATTGAAGGGGGAGAGGAAACAGGTTATTGCAAACGCGAGGGAGGTCAAACTTTATTTTTTCAATTTCCTTAACTTATTTTAGGTCACCAGTGTTAAAAATTGAAATATTGATATAAAACTTGACATCCAAAGTTTGTTCTTTCAAAAACACCAAATTCTCAAATTATTGCAAAGGTATGATACAAAGCCAATGTGTTTAGTTTATAAATGGATTAGTTCAATAATTCATTACAGCATAGTGAGAATTCAAGATACTCAGAATTTTCTAAAAGAAATCATTGCCAGGTTAAACTGGAAATAAGTCAGGACTAAGTTTTGACAGTTTTATTTTTACCTTCCACACTTCTGGCAAACAATTTTCTATGGAAGTTACTGAAATTCCAGGCGACCACATTGAATATTTTACTTCTTTGTTTCGAACCCAAGATAAATACTTTTGCTTTGCCTTTCCATCCACAACTACATCACATCGTCTAAATGCTTGGGAAGGTCTGTTATGAAACAAAAATATGACCAAGTGTTATATTCAATTAAAGTATGCAATTTACCTGTTGTTGAAATTACTACAAAATTGCATTCCAGAACAGCCCAATTTACACGGTACCTCAACTAAGTAAAATATAATAATCATAGATGTCACAGTTTACATCATTTCAAGTTGAAATAAATTTACCATCAGAGATGCAAGTAGATAATGATTTCTGAAACAATTATAACAAAATATTTAACATTATTGTGTTAGCTGATTAGTTAATTTACCTCAGTAGGGCGCTCCAAACAAGACCTGTATTTATCATGTTGAAAAAACAAGGCTTTTTCCATTTGAACCTTTGACAAAAAAAAAAAGTTGCCTTGCTGCTTAAACAAGTGACACCATTAAAAAAAATTCATATGTAAGCTCAGGTCATCACAGCACACTAGAGCACAGTGGTTTATTAATAATTAATAAATTAATTAATTATAGTGTACGTGCATACAAGTACCTCAACGCAACTGGTCCTACAGATTGGGTCTTCAGCTTTGAAGCAGCACTGCAGCCTAGGCCAATCTGCATCTGTAAAGTTTGATTAATTAATTTTAGAGGACAAGAATTTTTTTTAAACATACCAACAGGGGGTGGGCTTGTAGTGGTATCTAAATATATAATTATAATAGTAGTAATAAGAATAATAATAACAACAATAATTTATTGATCCAGGAACTTACCTGGAGATGGTGTAGCCAACAACAAGCATGACCAAAAGTCGTCCTACAAGAGACAAGAAAAGGATGTTTACTTTGTGCTATAATTGCAGCCATATTATTATGGTTGAAATATTTTAATATTACATCCATAGTTACTTTCAGCCCAGCGTAGTGGCAGATTGATTGACCCAATAACAAGATCCTCAATAATGCCAACCCTTTCATTAAATTTATAGAGCAAGAAATAATGGTAACCAAGTACCAAACCAATAACCTATGCACATTGTAACCACTGAGCATCTATTAAAAAACGAAACTCACCCCAAGGTCGACTTTTCCACAAGTATCTACTAACTCTGAGATAAAAGACTGAGTGTCTTCATCATTGTCTCCTTCAGCTATCTAAATGGCATCAAAAATTAATTTCAGCGCAATAAAAGAACTATAGACAGCCGTGAACAGTAAAATATGGGCATGACTATAACTCCCTGTAATCAGCAAATTCTTTACCTAGAAACTGTAAGACAAAGATGAATACCAAGTTTCTTTCGTTCATCTACAAATACAAGCACCTATTTTCAAGGTGAGAATTTAATGTTTACTTGATTCATCTGAAGCCCCATTTCAGTACTTCACAAAGTGTGTAATTAGAGTCTTGTATTGGATATTAAATAAATATAATCAACTATTTGAATATCAGTAAAAAAAAAATTTGAAGCGTGACTGATGTTTCTGTACCACAATAGATAGCAAAAATACAATTAAGTGATTATTAATTGTTCATTAGATGTATTTTCCCTGTTTCAAAAGCTTTTTTTTTTTTAATGATCCAGAATTTATTAATGTATGTTTAAAAACTGAAAGAGAGAAAATACAATACTAAATGAATACAAGAAGACTGAAAAAAAAAAGTACATTCTATCTTTGGGTATTATTTCGTATTTAAGATGAAGCTTTGAAAAGTGACTCAATTTACTTTCCTTACCTCATAACATCTTCTTTTGCAAGGATCATCACGTGCATCACAACAGTGAATAACTAAAAAAAGTAATGTCATCTTGATGTATGTACCAAATTTCAAAGGTACTAAAAGTTCACTTACACCTTGATGGCACTGCAGTTGTTTCCTCGTCAACCAGACTAGGAAATGTTGCTAAGAATAATAGATGAATGTGTTAATTGTATACTAATAAATGTTGTGTGCTATACTTACCATTTACACAGGTCCAAAAAAGTTCCTAAAAAACAGAATAAGGAAACATTCATTTAAACACTTACAAAACAGTCTAACATTTAACTGGATTCCACAAACACATTTTCCGGTTAAAAATATATTTCGTAGGAATCATCAGTAAAATCAATGATTTTAATTGTTCTGCTGCTAATATCAATGAAGGAATATGAGGTATCCAATCAAATTACTTTCATACCAGTATACCCAGGAATGAGGTCCCAGCAGATGCCCGTAGGAAGGGGGGGGGGGGGGGGGGGGGGGGGGGGGGGGGGGGGGGGGGGGGGGGGGGGGGGGGGAGGGGGAGAGGAGGGACCCCCAAATGCACGTGATGCTTAAGACTATGATGTGACAAGGAGATGTGGCTGGCCCAGCAAAGGGCAAAAAATTAAGGACAATAATTAATGGTAGGAGACGTGTTGCAGACAACATGCCATGGAGACCATAGTTAACCAGGAATAGTATGAAGTTCTCTAATCAATGAAGTTTACAGCAGCATTTATGTTTATATAGCCAATAATCTTAACCCAACATTTTAAACTTCTTTCTATATCAGTTAAGAGGCGTGAATGGAACAATACATTTTATGTATAAAATAACATGAAAGGAATTACAATCTTTTGTTGTGGTAATTTTAACTTCATTGTCTATTCTTGTGTTCATATCTTAGAGGGACCTTCGCATTTTTTACTAGTCACCACCAGTTATTGGTTCCCAGATTTTACCAGTCAGTTAAAACATTTAACCTAAGCATGCAAAGAGCAGCTGGTGGAATCAGTTTGAACTACTCCACTTACTTATGCACTTAAAAAAAAAAAAAAAAAAAAAAAGGATTGTAGACCTACTCAGAACAGCATCGGACAAGATCATAATAATATTAGCCTTGTACATAATTGTACCAACCTTGCTCTAACCAGGTCAAATAAGAACAAGAACGTTGCAACAAAATAAAAAAAAGAAAGAAAGAAAGAAAAGGAGATCAGAATTTTTAAAAAATTTTAATATTGAGAATTCCTGGCTTGTATTTATCATGCAGCTTTTAGAGTCTCAAGTACCTAATATTATAGTTTGGAGTTGCATTGAAAGATTAAACTTATATTATTCATAAACAATCTTTAGTTAGTTCGCGAGTGAAAGTCAAATGACCATATTTTCATATTTATTATAATTAGTCTTGATAAAGTTAAATTGGTACTTAATAAGCAATTTTAATTCACCAATGCATAATGTACTAAGCCCACTAATGTATATTGTATGTATATTATATGCTTCTATAATTTACTATTAAAATAAAATCGTAGAGAACAGCAAGTACATATTGTAAAAATACAATAATGGTAGCTGGTGTTTGATTTATTTTGTTGCAGAATTATTAGTCCATTAAAATGAAGCAAGTAAAATACTTTTGTATGAAGTACTATTATAATTAAACAATATAATTGTATGATTGCACAACATACTGTATTGAAATAGCTATTTGGAGTGTGATAGCCTTATATAGTGGGGTTGGCTTGTCCCGTATTACAGGTGCAATACTAACAAAAGCCTGCGTCAATAGACAATCAGTACTGAATCTTTTATCACTATACATTCTTTTCAAAATATGTATTCATTACTTCCTATTACAGCTACTGTTCTTTTATATCTATTGAACTCCTAATTAAACCCACACAACTTGGCACAAACGAAACTCTAAAAAAAGGAGCTCTGCATGTTAAACAAAAGAACTTTTGGCACAAACAAGCTGTACATCCTGACCAGAAATGTTGCTCTTTAAGATTATCATTGGCTTGATTCAAGTGCTTTGTTTATATCATAGTACTACAAAGAGCATTACAATTTTAGTATCTTAATTACCCTTCAAAATAAATATATAATGTATTAAAACAGCAACCTTTATTCATTTAGATAGTAAATGATTATAGCTTTATAAAAAAAAGCTGAAGATAAAATATATCAAAGGTTCAAAAATTGAGCTTTCATTATGTGAGAAGAACCTGCCACCACCTCTCATCTATGTACCTTACATTTAAAAGCATTTGAGAAGCATCATTTTAAAGGGAAAAAATGATTACAATAATTTAGAACAATCCTGACTATTCTTATTTTCTTCTGGCACAATAGGCATTTAGCTAAGCTTATTTCTTCAATTTGACCTCACACTTGTTGAATCCGCTGAAAGTACAACTTACTGAAAAACAACAACAGCAAATAGTAGTAGTCTCAATTAACAAGACTTTTAAACCATATCTCCCAGAAGAGCAGTACATATGGCTACAAATGACAATATCAATTATTTGTTTTGACATCCTTCTTTACCACACTTAAAGTGTAGGTGGATACTATTGAGCGAGTTACAATTGCTGCTAAAGTTGCCAAAGAATGGCAAAGAAGACTTGGACTGAAGTAAACCAATAAAGTATTGTAGTTTGTACTCATTAATTATAATTATGCATACGCATAAAGGATTAGCACACACTGATCGTCCAGCAGTAATGACAATATGAGTCTGGCACTTGCCAAGTTTACCATAATTACATGCTTAATATAATTACATATGCAGTATTAGTTATAAACTACATTAGACTTGTTAAAAAGTCTTTATCAGGAACAAAAGGTTGAACAGTATTGCATATATTGAGGTCCTTGCATGCAGAACATGCATGAATCATAATACTTACATCAGAAAGTGGGCATGATTCATATAAAGATTCTTTTCTCCCATTGCCATCCTGTGCAAGCTAAATGGACAGATTAAAGGGGGGGAAAGCCATAAAGTATAAGCAAAACAGAAATAAAACAAATAAATAAGGGCCAAAAAAAAAAGAAAAAAAAAGAAAAGAGAAATGATAAACTATACACAGTATCACAGGCAGCTTATACACTTACTGATGCATTACCATCATGATGTGTGTAGCTAGCTAGGCAATTAGGTACTGCAACCTACTCTTGTGCAAGATAGTCGACAACTTGGAACACTTGGCACACTACAGCAAGTTTCTAAACCTATAACAGAACTGATTTACTAAACAATTAATAGAAAGTTATACATTACCTTCACTACTTGAAAGTTCAATCCAAGTCAGATGAAGAAGCAAAACTAAAATAGTGACCATCTTAAATTTAATGATGCAGAACTAACACTTTCACTACTTACAAACCAGCTGTTGTGGTCCTTTTTAACAGAATGAATGAGATGGAATGCAATGGATATTCCAAATAAGGACTGTATACTCTATTCATCCTTTATTCACTGAGACCCCAACGTACCAGCAGCTCCATTGGTGATACAAACCACTTCCACACGCACGCGCAACACACGCAACACACGCATGTGTGAGACAAACTGGCCGAATTTTTTTTTTATTGTTCCATATCGTGCACCGTATGCATGCCCTTAGACGCATGCGCGGGCTGCACGTCAGTTTTGGCTTCAAATTATATTCAGGCTCCAAGGTAATTCCAGTGGAACGCTAGTTTTTCAAGTCACAAAAAGTTACTGTGGTTACTAGGCATTGAAAACCCTTTACCATGAGGTAGTCAGAATGGCTACGTTTGATACTACAGGAGTTACCGTTTTGTACTTTGACCCTAGCGTTTTGTGATCGACCCTAGCTGTCCCTAACTTCACTAAACCGAATCCTCTGTATTCATTGGCCATTACCGCGAAGGTAAATCTTATGGGAATGTCCAGTTGTGTGAAAGTAGAGTATTGTGTTCTGTTTTTGTTGTTTTTTATTCAATCAGTTGCGGCGAGTGGTTACTAGGGCATTGAAACCCCTTTACCGTCGTATACACGTAGTTTTAAAATTCTACTATTTTTTTAGCTTGAGTGTTAGCAGTTAAAATCAGTATTGTAGTTTTAGGCTCGCACGCAAATTATGCTCAAACACATCACTAGTACGATTATATGCTCAAGCACATCACTAGTATCTTGATAATGGGTGTCTGTGTAGGGAATGAATCCTGAAGTGGTCTGTTTCTTAAGTTCCACCCATTTATTACAGCCACACTCTCACCTCCGTTTGTCATCTTTTTTTTCATACCTGCTAAAGGACTCTGGTCCTTAATGAAGACTCTCCTTTCTCAGCTTTCATGCAAGAAAAACAAACTGAAATCCTCAGCTTCATTATTGTGTAGCCATTTACTAAACCTTAGAACACTAAGTCATCTAGGGTGTGTAAGCTGATGATGATAAGTAAAAATTAAGGGTCTTGTCAGCTAAGGCGAGTTATGTTCGCACCGTAAGTAAGATGGGATATTTTGGTAAGGTTTCCTTGAATGTGTACGATAATTGAGTGGCTTGGTTCCTGAATATACTCGCATACTTTTAAGCCTACACTGTAGGTTAAATAGCTCCACTTACCTTTTACCACCTCTCTATTGTCTTCTTATTGTTCTTTCCAGCCCAGTTAGCAGCATAACTATGTCAGCTGACCAGCTAGAGACCACCCACCTGATGGGGTACTTGAACATATAGCTAGCTGTGGTAAACCAAATACATGCAATGTGGTTGTTACTGATGATGCCTTACCAACAGAGGCTCTTAACATATTAAAGTTGTACCTTATTATGGGTCCTGTGTACATTATTTCAGCTCAATGTATCTACATAATACAGTCTATCTAGACTTCCATACCTCACCAGTCTTGAACACCCCGAAAGTATACCCAATAAATACTTCCTATGTGGAAAAGACTCTAACTCCTTTGGTAGATCCAGCTTGCAGGAAAAGTGGACATTCTACTTGGTTTCTTAGAGGATTACCTCTGCACACTGAACGATAGATCCATCTCAGGGAATCGTACAATAGCCACAACTAACATAATTTTTGGTTGGATTCTCACTGGACAAACTGAGTTATCATCACATGAAGTTGTACTCAAAGTTTAAGCAAAAGGGAATCCACTCCAATCAAGTCTTAAATAGATTGAAGGTGTCCCAGAAACTTATATCATTCAACTTGATGAATATTTCTCATTCCTACTTCCATGAGGGATAAACCTTGTCTCAAAACCCAAGATGTTTCATTCAAAATAAACATTAACTTCAATTCATGAAGGCTTCAATGAAGTAATGCATGAGTATCGCACATTGAATCACATGGAACTTGTACCTAAAATACACTTAATCGCTCCATCAATGAAGTTTACCATTTCCCCATAGGCTGGTGCCTGACTTTCTTTCTCTTATATGGCAGTAGTGGCATCAAGCCTAGCATATTTCCCAAGTCTTATTATTTAGATGAATTGTCCAACCTTATAACGTTGATATTAGAGAACAACAATATCAATGATAAATATGTATACAGTGGAACCTCTCCTAACGGACCTTCCATATAACGGACATCTCTCTGTAACGGACAAAAGTAAATGCACCGATGAGAATTACCATAGCTGCAATGTTTGACAAACCTCTTTGTAACGGACTCTCCCTATTCCGGGCAACGGACACTAACTCTGGCACGAATTATAATTACCCCAGGCTGGGGTAATTATAATTCGTGCCAGAGAGCGAGCGGACCTGCAAGTCACTTAACTTACTCAGTAAAAAATATTTTGATTATGTTTATTATATTGATATTAATTATTGCTAGCTACCAGCTATATCAATCCATGTGATGCTAGTGATGTAGTAATTTGTTTCATTCCCTTTACATATAGTTCTGGGACATAAAAGTGGCAACAGCAAGGTACTTTTGGCAGAGAGCATTTTCTGGCCCCATTTTTCATGCTGAATCCAAATATGCTGTCTGCCAAGCAGCTAAGTCATCATGTATAGAGATAAAAACAAAGTTTTCATTTCAAAAGAAGTATTCAGTACAAACAGTGTGATAATGACGACTAAAAATGATTTTGAGACAGTTCATTTCCACTGCTGCATGTGCAGTCTCTTGTGCAGTTTAGATTTGACTTTTTACATCTACAACGTAAAGTTTTACATCCAGTCTTGCAAGCTATAATTTCTTGGCAGGATTCAGGTACCGGAGACAATGACATCAGCATAGGCTTTACTTTCATACCTTCAACCTTCCAACCCATAGGTTCTGGGTTAGGTATGACTGGAAAGGCCAAATGAGCTTGTCTCCATATAGTTGCTTGATAATGAGCACGCTGTATGTGAAAGTGAAGAGCATCACTAGTTGGAGGTAGCGATTCTGGTGAACGTGACTTGTTAAATAGTACCACTCTTGCTTCATTGGTATTGCTCACGTTAGTGAGGTTGTACAGTTTACAGATAAACTGCTCAGCACTCTGTGTTGTCTCAGCTGTCAGGGCACCTTTTCCTAGGTTTTCCAGAAGGTGATGATATGTCTGAAAAGTCTTCCAGGCAGACATGCGTTGCATCACTTTCACCCTCAGAACGGACCTCTCTGTAACGGACAAAAGTAAATGCACCGATGAGAATTACCATAGCTGCAATGTTTGACAAACCTCTTTGTAACGGACTCTCCCTATTCCGGGCAACGGACACTAACTCTGGCACGAATTAACAACTGTAAGTTTTAATTGATTATTATTTAATGTATTTTAGAGTACTTTGAAATAGTTGTCAACATTTGATTTTTTATGCATATCCTGTTTCCCGACCGGTTGTTGAATTTCTGGTGAATGTCCCAGTTGTTTTGTGGACACGCTCTTAATATGCACACAATTTTACATAGATAAATTAACTAGTTATTTTAAAATTCACCATTTGCATTAGATTTATTCAGTTGGATATAATAAATTGAGGTCACATTAACTTTGCTTAACGCGCTTCGAACTTCACCAATGTAGGATTAGTGGGCGTGGTGCGTCCCAACTTTGTTGTCAGAAGTTGGTAACTATGCTTTTATAGCATTAATAAAATCAGTTGCAATGATATGAGTTTATTATGAATTGCTTTCGTATTTAGGACGATCAACATTCGAGTGAACCGCATGCAAGATCTCAAGAGTTGATTCAATTGCACTTAAAACGTAATGTAAGTATGAATTGATTCAGTACTGCTGGTATTAATGTAGTTGATTAATGTCGTACTTTAGTTAAAGCCCCAGTCTTACTGCAAAAGGCTACAGAGATCTGTAAGTTTTCACATGTATTAGTGTATTGTTTTAAGTGTCGTGGCACATAGTAATCAGCAGGCACTGTTGATTGGTGTAGAATAGCATTAATTGATTTAATTAAGGGAGAATGCAACCATTTTTTTGTCATACATGTGTCTTTTTTCGTACTGTACTTAAAGGGTAACTGCGGTGGAAAAAAAAATTCTGCAAGCATAAATAATACTCTTATATCATGCTAAGACATGGCCCAAAACCATTTGACCCAAAACTGAGTGGATGCTTCAAAATAGCACCTTTATTTTCAGCTATTTGGTTCATTAATTTTCACTTCCTGTTGTGGGCGTGGCCTCGCGATGACGAGGAAAAGGTTTCCTGTCTACCCACATTGGCTGGACTATGGATACTTGAGAGTGCTTCTAGCAGCCATAGCAGTGCAGAGAGTGATCCCAGCAGTTCTGAGGTTAGCTTAGAATATGATTCCTCCTCCTTTACATCTGAAGCTGGAAGTAGTTGTGATCCTGAAGTGCTTACATTTATGTATGAGCCAGTAGTAGCCTCAGCTAGTTCCCATAGTGAAACTGAAGAAGACAGTGATTCTGATGAGGGTGTTCACCCCAGGCTTCTTAACTTAGATTGATAAGTTAGTCACTAGCAGCTATTAGTGGATATACCAGTACATGGTATGTGTGTGTTCTCCAAGGTGTTTTCTACCACAGTTGGAGATGTCCCAGTCTTGAGTCCGCCAGCTAGCTCATCCCGGTATCTGGGTCGTCGGTAGCCAAAGGACGGATATTTTCCTCGCTGCATGCTCTTTCTTCCATAATAGTCCCGCGATGACCAGATCTGCCTTAACTTTTCAGCTTTTCTAAATGGAGACTCATCAGTTCCATCTCGTAGCAGCAACAAGGTCTCCTGGTGAAAGATTCTGTGCAGAACTCCATCAAATAACTCGTGTGCTACATCCTCTGGTGTTTTCCATGTGCTCTTTAGTCTCTTTAGTCTGTTTATAGATGTCATCAATTCCTTTGTATACGTCTCCAAATTATCATCAAGTCTAGGCATCTGAAGCCAAATCACGTTCCTTGCACTCTCAACTGTTGCACCCATCCTCTTCAAAATATCAGACTTTACTTCAGCAAATGAAGATGTGGCTCCCGGAGAGATCTCCCGATATGTGGCCAAGGCTTTTCCTGTAAGAAGCTTCCGTAAGGTTGGAACCCAGTAATCTTCAGGTTGCTTAGCCTCTTCTATAGCCAATTCAAACATTTCCAGGTAAGATTCAGCATCTGTACAATCATCCCATAATGAAATTTGCTTTACAATATCTCTGCTAATTCGATCTTGACGTTTTTTTATCCTGTTATTCTCTCGTCTCTGATTAAAATCCATCTCCAATGCTTCTCTTTTCTTTTTGTTTTCTTTCGATATCTCAAAATGTTTCTCTTCATAATTCCTCCTACTTTCTTCATCTTTAGCCCAATGCTGTTTCTCAGCTTCGTGCTGAGCAAACTGAGCTATTTTCTGAGCTTCTAACTCTATCTTGGCTAGTTTAGCATCTTCTCTAAGTTTATCCAGTTCCTCACGTCTCAATGCTGCTTCCTCCTGTCTGTAAGCTTCATTCTTTGCCATAGCTTCCATCATGAGTGCCATTGAAGCTTGTAGTAACTCCATTTGCTTAATCTCACTTGTTGGACCAGCTATCGTAGATGCATCTGAAGCCATGGAACCCGAGTCAGACCACTCTTCATCTAATTCTTCCCTTACTTTAACATTCTTTGCTTTGGCACCTCCTTTTTTAGTCTTCTTTTCTTTAAAGAGTATTATTTATGATGTTTGCAGAATTTTTTTTTTCCACCGCAGTTACCCTTTAAAATGATGAGAATTGAAATATCTTTAAGATGAGCTACTAAAATATTAAGTTGACCACACCCATCAAACGTTATTGGTCCTGATGTCTTGACCCCTTACGTACGGGAAACATAGTTTCTTACTCACAAAATATGTAAAACTCCCAAAAGTAAATAGTAAATTTCTGAATGGCTTACAAGCAATGAGTAATATTTGAAGTAGGCCCATAAAAATATAATTGGTTTTGGTAACAACTTTACCTCGGTCGTGTGGTAGCATCCTTCACATTATTCTATTTTTTATTGTAGGGGAAAGACTGTAAATTTACATGTGGTGGATGTCAAACTATATTATCATCGGCAACGACTTTCCAGAGACATGTTCTGGATAAATGTGCACGGAAGATTTTTGTTCCAGTTGAATTTTTAGATGTAAAAACATGATAATTATTTTAATTTTATAACAAAAAGTTTTAAAAAAATGTTTCCATCAAAAATTATAGTAGTAGGTAGCCCTAGAAGTAAAGCATCTCCAAATTTTAATCCCAGGAATACTAATAATGAAAGTCCTCAGCTTTTACTGGTCAGCAGAACTAATACATTTTCTATGGGACCATGGTGTGCAGTGATACCATCAGTGGGTGTGACAGGATGTTTGTGATGTCATCATGCAAATCCCCGGTTACCGAAGTATTCAGCTGATTTTTAAGATAATTCTACAACTTGGGACCCAGTTGTGTAGTAGAAATAGGTTACAAGTGCATAATCTGGCTGGCCTTAATTGCAAATACAGTATGGGTCAAGTTGAGTTGGTTTAAGGACTTTCTAAAGTCTGTACTGCAATTATACAACTTGTTCATTAATTATTCATGAGTTACGGTTTTTGTTTGTATCATCCACTACACTTATTTTTATGAACTATGCTCCAAACATGAAATTATAATGTGTTCAAGTTTCTTTATTAGCTAGCTCTTGCTTTTTAATGAGCAGCCAGCGAGGCTTGACCGAGGACCCCCTGAGGCAAATTTTCGGCGTCAAATCTTGGCTTCATCATCACTCCTAGCTTTAGTGTGACAGCTCCACTGGCTACTTTAGGACTTACTCGAGGGCCAGTCACGGCGATTTTGGCTCAATGGGCCATGGATCTCCAGATATTCACAATTTTGTGCCTCAGAGACGCCATTTTATCTTGATCTGGGAGACAAAACTGAGATTTTCTCGACAACCGTCAAAAAACTTTTTGACTGGCCCTGCAATGATTTTCCTACAATTAGATAGTGCAACCTATACGGCAGAGTTGTTGACGACCATGCTGTAATTTGAAACCGAAAATGTATATTTGCAGGAGGTCGATCTTGGGCTGCCTATTCGCTGTGAAGAGCTGACTACTAAAGAAATAGGAACTTTTAACAGCAATCTTTCATTGTTTTAAGTTTAGTTACATAAAAATAAGTGTAGTTGGTGATATAAATAGTTTTATTTTTCTGTTAGTCACTAAAGAGTCTGGTTGCTATGGGAACTTTTTTTTTGACCCCTACTGTAGGCCACAAAACCACAACAACGTTAAAAATAATGTATTTATAGTGTCTTTTGTTGTGTGTTTACAGTCCAACCAAATTAGTTCAAGTCGGTAAGCAAATGAAATTTGTTTTTACTTAATTGATGTATAGCAAAGTCTAGTTAAAAGCTGTTTGACATGATTAGCTATATATTAGAGTAAAGTGAAAATAAGTTCTTTTTTGCAGATATTATAATGAATTGGTTTCATTTGTGACGGAAAAAGAAGTAAGACATGTCTACTTGTTTCATATCAACAGTAATTATTACTCTTTATTTCTTTAGTGTCGAAATGTAATGCGCTCACAGAGACATTCTTTCTATTTCTCTACTTTTAAAAGAAGGCAACACCTGGCACTGTGCCAAGAACAGGACCTATCACTAAAAACACTGAAATTGACAGAAAATGAGGTAGGTATATTGTAATAATTTTCACGAATACAATTTAGAAGTTAATGCTTGCTACTGTTATTCATCATTGACTTGACTTGAATGATTACTAAAAGCTTTTATAAATGTTTAAGGATTATTTTACCGGGCCTTATTTTCTTTAGGTTTATCACATCCTATCAAAAATTCTCTTGCCTTTTTACCAACAATTGGTCCCTCACCCATTTCGCTACTCAATGGATGTTGCTCTCGTTGAGGTACAACCCAATTACTTTGCATTGTTATGTAGTAATATGTCTTTTTGTTTTGTTTATTCAGTTGGTGATAAAGTTTATTAAAAGTACTCCTTGCATTGTAGTCTCGTGAAATTTATTTTATTATACAAGGATTTGTTGGCACAATTTTTTAATAGCACAATTTTTTAATACACAATGATTTCTTGGCACAATTTTTTAATAGCACTGATTATTATTACATAATGATTTCTTGGCACAATTTTTTTTCTATTTTTTAATAAAAAAAACTTGAAATTGTACAAACAGTACACATGTAAGTCTTTAGCCCTAGCTCTATACCCCTAGGACCATGTATCCCGTCTGATACATGCATTATAAGTGATTCTGCACCAAGTACCACATGCGGTATAAACTGTGAGTTAGAAGATAATGCAGGATGTACCTAGAGTGGTACACGAAAACTAGCTTTCAACACTTGTAGTATGATATTGACTATAAATAACATTAAAAAACTTGAAATTGTACAAACGGTACACATGTAAGTCTTTAGCCCTAGCCCTAGCTCTCTAGGACCACCTTGTGGTACGTGATGTATCCCGTCCGATACATGCATTACAAGTGATTATGCATTAAACACACTACTTCGCATAGGTGGTACACCAAATACCACATGCGGTACAAAGGATGAGTTAGAAGATAATGCAGGATGTACCTAGATTGGTACACTAGAACAATCTTGCAACACTTGTAGTATGATATTGACTAAAACTAACAATAAAATACTTGAAATTGTACAAACGGTACACATGTAAGTCTGTAGTCCTAGCCCTAGCTCTAGTTCCCTAGGTAACACCAGCACTACAGAATTTACAAATCGTACCACCTATTATTATACCATCAAAATTACATTATAACTTGTTGTATGAGACTAGAATAGCACGGATAAAGTGTTGCTATACATACTTTTTCATTTATCTTGTAAACAAAATATGGTACATGCAATACATTTCAAAACAAGCAATCAAGAATTGAAAAACTAGTGTTACATGTGTTGCAAGTTTTACAATTAATGGAATATTGCTTTTTCAAAATAGGCAATTTTGTTCTGTGGCATACTACCTTGTGGTACGCGATGTAACACATTTGATACATGCTTAATAAGTGATTATGCATTAAACACACTACTTCACATATGGTACATCAAGTACCACATGCGGTACAAACTGTGAGTTAGAAGATAATGCAGTCTTTAGCCCTAGCCCTAGCTCTAGCCCCCTAATTCCACCTTGTGGTACATGTTGTATCCTGTCTGATACTAGTGATTATGCAATAAACACACTATTATACAAAGGTGGTACACCAAGTACCACAGGCGGTACAAACTGTGAGTTAGAAGATAATGCCGAATGTACCTACAGTGGTACACTAACTAGCTTGCAACACTTGTAGTATGATAATGACTATAAAAAACAATAAAAAACTAGAAATTGTACAAACGATACACACGTAAGTCTTTAGCCCTAGCTCTAGGACCACCTTGTGGTACGTGATGTATCCCATCTCATACATACATTACAAGTGATTATGCATTAAACACACTACATCACATAGGTGGTACACCAAGTACCACATGCGGTACAAACTATGAGTTAGAAGATAATGCCGAATGTACCTACAGTGGTACACGAGAACTAGCTTGTAACACTTGTGTATGATATTAACTACAAGTAACAATAAATAAAACTTGAAATGTACAAACGGTACACATGTAAGTCTTAGCCCTAGCCCTAGCTCTCCCTTGTGGTACGTAATGTATCCCATCTGATACAAGCATTATATGTGATTATGCATTAAACACACTATTTCACATAGGTGGTACACAAAGTACCACATGCGGTACAAATTGTGAGTTAGAAGATAATGCCGAATGTACCTACAGTGGTACACGAGAAACTAGCTTGCAACACTTGTGTATGATATTGACTACAAATAACAATAAAAATTTGAAGTTGTACAAACAGTACACATGTAAGTCTTTATCCCTAGCCCTAGCTCTAGTCCCATAGGACCACCTTATTGTACGTGATGTATCCCATCTGATACAAGCATTATGAGTGATTATGCATCAGAAACACTACTTTACATAGGTGGTACACCATGTACCACATGCGGTACAAACTATGAGTTAGAAGATAATGCCGAATGTACCTACAGTGGTACACGAGAACTAGCTTTTAACACTATGTATCCCATCTGATACAAGCATTATATGTGATTATGCATTAAACACACTATTTCACATAGGTGGTACACAAAGTACCACATGCGGTACAAACTGTGAGTTAGAAGACAATGCCGAATGTACCTACAGTGGTACACTAGAACTAGCTTGCAACACTTGTGTATGATATTAACTACAAGTAACAATAGAAAAAACTTGAAATTGTACAAACAGTACACATGTAAGTCTTTAGCCCTAGCCCTAGCTCTAGCCCCCTAAAAACTCCTTGTGGTACGTGTTGTATCCCGTCTGATACAAACATTATTAGTGATTATGCATAAAATACACTACTTTACATAGGTGGTACACCATGTACCACATGCGGTACAAACTATGAGTTAGAAGATAATGCCGAATGTACCTACAGTGGTACACGAGAAACTAGCTTGCAACACTTGTGTATGATATTGACTACAAATAACAATAAAAATTTGAAGTTGTACAAACAGTACACATGTAAGTCTTTATCCCTAGCCCTAGCTCTAGTCCCATAGGACCACCTTGTTGTACGTGATGTATCCCATCTGATACAAGCATTATGAGTGATTATGCATCAGAAACACTACTTTACATAGGTGGTACACCATGTACCACATGCGGTACAAACTTTATGTAACAGTAGTGGTACATTTCTGTAACATGCTGTTCTTTAAGTAACAGTATTGGTACATTTCTATAACCAGCTCTACTCTATGTAACATAATGGTTATAGGGATGTACCATTAACGGTGACCGTTTACTTGAATAACATAAGACAAAAATATAGAGTAATAATAGTACATTGTAGATGAGCAACTAAAACTTGAAAAACAAAAAAAAAAATAAAAAAAATAAAAAGAAAAAATTATATAGCTACTGAATTCCTATGATAGAATGACGTCAGAGGAGGTTGGTTGCGCATCACGAAACGTCAGAAATTATGCGACTTTAATTGAATTCCATACAAAAAAAATTCGTGCGTAGTGAGATCGGAATACTAGTGGTGTGCTTGAGCACAAATGGCGAGCGAGCCTAAAGACTACACTATTTTTATATGAATGATTTTGACTTCTAACACTGAAGCTACTGAAAATAAGGTCCAGTTTTTTAATTTAGCATGCAACTGCTTGGAAGGAAACAACAACACAACAAGTACACGTTAATTTAAAAATTTTTCTTTGTGATATTCTTTGCTAAGTAGTGGGTTGTAACACCCTCTTTGACACAACTGGACATGCACCTACAACAGAACTTACCTCGCAGTAGTCTAGTGGACAAATGTATTTTCAAGTAATACTGTTGCGCACGCTTATAACCATGACAAAGAGCGCATTGAGACTTACCACCGCCACCAACTCGTAATAAAGAAGGAAGTCCCTCAGTTTTAAGTTTTAACTGCCCCGCAAAAGAATTCCAAAATGTAAACACAATTCAAGTTCTTAGGTGGATACGGGTACTGAATCGATAAACCAGAGATTCTGTTTTAGTGCAATTTGGGGAACGGGTCGAACGCCGAGCGAACACAAATACGGAGGTCACATTACAAAATGACCTACGTACGTCATATATATAAATAACAAACATCCCGTTTTCTGATGTGTTACCTCCGTAGTGGTCTCGCTCGCTACGCTCGCTCGCCAGTATAACTAGTGGTGCGCTCGAATAGCGCAAAATAGCGAAGCGAGCGATGCATGTTCCCTGTAATTGCAGCTATAGATACAGTTATTTATTTTGATGTTGTTAATGTTATGTCTGTCTGTTGTTTCTAGATTTATTGGTGCTTCTATTCTATACCACTGTATGATGAAGGTTATAAAATTTAGGCTATGTATAATAAAGTTTAAATGTTATACTTTTTGTGGTAAAACAAGAGTAATGAATTATTTTATTATTTATTTTATTAATGTAATTCGTAATCAGCTACATAGTATTGCTTTATATAATAAAGTTTAAATGTTATATTATTTGTGATAATATAAGAATAATGAATTATTTTACCATCAAAGTTATTGGCTGGTGTTTTAGACAGAATATACCGCTATTTAATTAAAAATGTCATACATCTTACAGTTATAGCTGATGTAAACTTTGTGGTTTAATAAAATAAAAAAATAAAAGAGTTTGTTTGGGTACTATAACATATTCAGAGGGAGAGCAGAGTATGTTAAATGAATGTAGATCTTAGACTACATAGTTTGATTAATAGAGTTAGGTTAATTTTTATAGTTTTACATTAAATTTAACCTGCAAGTGGAGGAATGTTTCCAGGATGCATGTTATTTTGAGCTGAATAGAGCTTAGGGATATGTTTATCCCGGCTACATCGACAACATTCTAATAACTTAAATTTCATTTTGGTGCCTGGAAATTTCTCCATACACGTTATGCAGACTGGGATAGTAATCGATGAGATTTTAGCATGAAAATTACGCATTGCTGTGTGAACTTGAGGATCATCAAATGCTGGAATAATATGGTGCAATGGAACCTGGGGATGTTGTCTTGACCTGTTCCCCCTAACTTGAGACAATCTAGTCTCCCATTGAAGTGGTGTTTCATCAGCCAATCTCTACTGTTGGTTAGTTGACAACTGCTCTAACTTGAGACAATCTAGTCTCCCGTTGAAGTGATGTTTCATCAGCCAATCTCTACTGTTGGTTAGTTGACAACTGCTCTAATCTAGAGGAATTTTGTAATGAAGATTCATTTGCTGTTCTCAACAGTTGGTTAGTGGACAAACAGTGGAGCCTGTGATCTCTTTCACTATCACTTTCAAACAAATGTGTGACTTGCTGTTTTTGTGACATTAGTTGTAGACGTTGCTCTCTGCATAATGGTTTCCTAAACGAAAATATGTCTCGTATTAACTTATTGAAGTATATATTTTATTTTATATTTACCTCTTGCATTCGTTGCTGATAAGCTGAAAGGCTTTGCGGTATCGAAATTGTTTGAGTTATATTTTCTGCAACTTTTTTTGCTGCTTTGGGTGTATATGAGAATGGATGTCCTTTGATAGATGTCTTTTCCTTCCTCTTGCAGTACAAAAAGTAGTGGGGATATTAGCTTCTTGTTCAGATGGTGTGGCTGCATTTTCAGTGTCTTCAAGAGTAGTTGAGTCTACAGCTGTATAAAGTTGATTGGTACAGTAATCCTCAGGAATAGTCTAATAAATAAATTAGGAACATTTAATGGCTTTTCAAAAAGAAAGATTCTTTACTTTGCTACCTGTTTCTGTTTCGTTTTAGCTCTCCTCCTCCTTGCCCTGTCCTTTTCATTTCTTATCTCTCTCCTTACTATTTTTTCTTCTGGAGTTCCTAACGCCCTCAAAGCTCTTGACCGAGCGTTTCTAACGTTTTGTCTACTGGGCATCGCTACTTCGTACGGCGGGTAAACAAAACAAAATGTTGCTAAGAAGGTTACCCGCCCGCGCAAGCGCGTAGGATAAAGGGAACGTTTTGTCTACTGGGCATCGCTACTTCGTACAGCGGGTAAACAAAACAAGATGTTGCTAAGACTGTTACCCTGCCCGCGCAAGCGCGTAGGAGAAAGGGTACACACGTACGCCCACGCAAGAACAAAAACAATTTCTAGACCTAAATATATATATATATCGCGAACTCATTAGAGAGTCAGCTCCGCTCGCTTCGCTCGCTTCGCTGAATTATATTATTGTATATTATACAGTTGATATGCGTGGTACAGTATGAACTAGCTAGAGGGAGCAAGAACGTGTCTATTTTCATGAATTGTCTCGTTTATAACTAGGAGCTGTAACGATGATGCTTTACCAAATGTTTACCCAAATGACGCACACCAAGACCAACTTCTGAGACAGGTAAAAGGTCGGGCACCACGAGACTACTTCTGAGAGGCATTGTAAAGATGGCTACTGGAGGTGTTGAGCAGTCCTCGGAGCAGTCTACATACTTAACTGGTAAAAATTCTATAAATTGTTACAGCTCTTAAATAGGGAAGTCTAGCAAAGAGCAAGTATTAGGACGCGGAAACGAGGCACCTAAGAAAAATTACTGTGGTGGACGCAAAACCACGTCAAAAACGCTAGAGTTAATATGGCAGGTGTAGGATAGGGTCATGTTAAAAACATTTTTAAGGTGAAAAATAATTATTTCATGTATAAAAAGGCAGTAAGAACACTCTTGAAAATTGAACAATATTATATTTGTGTTACAGATAAGATGGCGAACCAGTATTGGGAAAAGATTAAGAACTATCAATTTCATTTTGTTCAATTGACGAATCCTTTCTCCATAGTTTGCTGTTTATCGTCACTAAGGCTACAACATAAGTACAAGGGTTATGTGTGTTTGAGTGAATTGGTAGAATTCGACACGGATGTGCTGACAAAGAGTAACGAGAATAAAGAGGTCAATGTGGCAGTAAATTCCTTACTTTTATTGTTACAGCAAGGAATAGTTCAGGTCGACTGCAATTACAGCGACACTGAAAAATATGTATTATATACTTTGGTTGATAAAATATTCCAACATATTGCAAGTTCTGTCACTTTAGAGCGCAGAGTTCATTCCAAGTATGTTAAAAGACATTTTAGAAACAGCGAAAAAATAGGGTGTGGTGATTTGGGAATTGGTTGTAATCAAACAACATGGTACGGTACCGTTGATGGGCGCCTAAGAGGAACCTCCAGTAGTTTTATTCCACTGGTTTCAATTGGTGAAGATTATGAAGATGAAGATGAAGATAGTGATGGTAGCTCTTTAGTCATGGAGATGAAAGCCAAAATTAAGCAAGACTCGCAATCCATAGGGTCGGTTGTTTTATCGTCGTTCATAGAACACAATCGGCATCCATCACTAAACCCTCTTGTGCCGTGTATATTAATTAACTGCAGCACGCTGAAGGTGTTTCTATACGACTGTATATCGGATGTATTGTTGATTTCAGAAGGCGTTTCATTCAGAGAGGGCGATGTTGTAAAGGAAGAGTGTATTCTGTTCTTATGGCTCTTTGTTAATCATAGGTATGTAAGTAACTGAGTGTTTCATCATTATTCAGTATATATGATAAAAAAGTGTCAGCTAGCGGTCTACCGCTAGGATACATTTAAGTTAGAAATGCATATTAGTTATAAGGTTTGCAAGATTAAGATGCAACATTTATGAAAATAAAATGCTAAGTGATTAAGAAAACTTGGGTTAAGATGAATTAAAGATTTCTTTGGTTCAATATTTCGTATTACTTTTTATTCAATATTTTAAAAAATTACTTAAAGTTACTTTATTTAAATTCTAGATTGTTTCTGAAAAAACCCTGTAATTCTGAAAGCAAGAAACTGACCTCAGACATACACAGATTTTTGTCATTTGGCGACTTAAACAACTTGGAAGACTTTCAAAAACTCAAGGATAAGACAATTAATTGGAATTCAGGTGCATCTGGTTATGGCTCGTGCAGTGTAACTACTGATGATGATGATTTGAACTTTACAGGCATTTTTGAACCTGTAGTAAAGAAGAAGAAAACTTCATGACATTGTTTACATCACCTCCAATAAAAAGTCACTCTTTCCTCGTTTTTTTTTTTTTTTTTTTTTTTTTTTTTTTTTTTTTTTTTTTTTTTTTTTCTTTTTTTTTTTTTTTCTTGAACACTTTTTCTTTATCAAATGAGCAAATTTCTAATGTGGCTTGTATTATTGAATTCTTGTGAATGAGTTTCAGTGACAATTACAGTAGAATCTTGTTAAGTTAACTTTACTATCTTGCACAGCAGACATAATGCACTCCCTATTATGACGCAAAATGTGTTTGTACATGTCAAGTAATTTTAAGTATAAAGTGTGGTGACTCTGGATTATGTAATTAAGCACGTATGTGTTAATACGCAATAATATCATAACATATTACTAAAATCGCACAAAGCGTTGTAACCTGAAGTAGACCTAGTTATAGAAATGTACCATATTTGTTACTTAAAATAGAGATAATTATAAAAATGTACCACTACTGTTACATAAAGTAAACCTAATTATAGGAATGTACCACTACTGTTACATAGAATAGAGCTAGCTATAGAAATGTAACACAAATGTTACATAAAGTAGAGCTGGTTATAATAATGTACCGCTAATGTTACATAAAGATAAGCTATATATATATATGTACCACTACTGCTACATAAAGTAGAGCTACATAGGGATATACAACTTCTGTTACATAAGCAAAGCTGGTTATAAATGAAAAGATTAGAACATATTTATTCCACAGATACAAATTATGTTTTATGTAAACTTAAAACAATGAAAGATTGCTGTTAAAAGTTCCTATTGGAAATGTTGACACTTTGAAGTTCTGGAATGCGCGCGCGTTTAAACGACCATTTATTCAGTTTGAACGACCACGTATGCGCGCGCGTTTAAACGACCACGTATGTGCGCGAGCGTTTATTTACCTAGCCCTAGCCCTAGCCCTAGCCCTAGGTACACCATGTACCACATGCGGTACAAACTATGAGTTAGAAGATAATGCCGAATGTACCTACAGTGGTACACGAGAACTAGCTTGTAACACTTGTGTATGATATTAACTACAAGTAACAATAAATAAAACTTGAAATTGTACAAACGGTACACATGTAAGTCTTAGCCTTAGCCCTAGCTCTCCCTTGTGGTACGTAATGTATCCCATCTGATACAAGCATTATATGTGATTATGCATTAAACACACTATTTCACATAGGTGGTACACAAAGTACCACATGCGGTACAAACTGTGAGTTAGAAGATAATGCCGAATGTACCTACAGTGGTACACTAGAACTAGCTTGCAACACTTGTGTATGATATTAACTACAAGTAACAATAGAAAAAACTTGAAATTGTACAAACAGTACACATGTAAGTCTTTAGCCCTAGCCCTAGCTCTAGCCCCCTAAAAACTCCTTGTGGTACGTGTTGTATCCCGTCTGATACAAACATTATTAGTGATTATGCATAAAATACACTACTTTAAATAGGTGGTACACCATGTACCACATGCGGTACAAACTATGAGTTAGAAGATAATGCCGAATGTACCTACAGTGGTACACGAGAAACTAGCTTGCAACACTTGTGTATGATATTGACTACAAATAACAATAAAAATTTGAAGTTGTACAAACAGTACACATGTAAGTCTTTATCCCTAGCCCTAGCTCTAGTCCCATAGGACCACCTTGTTGTACGTGATGTATCCCATCTGCTACAAGCATTATGAGTGATTATGCATCAGAAACACTACTTTACATAGGTGGTACACCATGTACCACATGCGGTAGAAACTATGAGTTAGAAGATAATGCCGAATGTAACTACAGTGGTACACGAGAACTAGCTTGTAACACTTGTGTATGATATTAACTACAAGTAACAATAAATAAAACTTGAAATTGTACAAACGGTACACATGTAAGTCTTAGCCCTAGCCCTAGCTCTCCCTTGTGGTACGTAATGTATCCCATCTGATACAAGCATTATATGTGATTATGCATTAAACACACTATTTCACATAGGTGGTACACAAAGTACCACATGCGGTACAAACTGTGAGTTAGAAGATAATGCCGAATGTACCTACAGTGGTACACTAGAACTAGCTTGCAACACTTGTGTATGATATTAACAATACTGTAACCCCCACGCCCATGCGCGCTGAGGGTAAAACAGACGTGGGAGTCAAGTTGTCTAATTATAGACGTTGGGCCATCACGTGATCTCTTCTGGCGTTATTAAAGTTCAGACAGCTAGGTGGGGTCCAGTGCGGTTTTGGCGTGCTTATCACCGCTGATTTTGTGCCATTAATGAAAGAAATGTCCCCTCCATTAAGTGACGGCGAAAGTATAGTTAGTGGCTTTGCATGATGTAGTTGAATCATTTCTAAAAAATATTAGAGCTCCACCTACCTTGTGATGATATGTGGTATTCTCGCGTGCGCCAAACCCTTTACCCAAAGCTGTTGGGTAAAGGGTTTGGCGCGCGAGAACCTAATATGACGAGAGTTTTGTCAATGCAATGTCCCTTTGGGATGTCCGATGCAGTGTTTCTCTGGCTGTTGGCTGCTGTATTAGTCCAACATCATGCAAGAGGATATACTACAGAAAGTAAGTGCGGCTGGTTAGTCATACCTACGTAATTCCAGCATATCACCATTATAATATAGCAACTACTTTCTAAACTGAAATCTGATTGGACTGTGTCATATGTTGCAGCATAGGAACAGCACTGCAACAATTAACAATAACAACAACATTGATTAAATATTACACAGTATAGACATAAACTTGAAATGTCGATTTTTTCGATAAAACATGAACTGATTAACTATATATGTAGCTTAATACAATAACAAAATAATAAAAAGCTATAAAAACAACTACCACAATCATGATAAAATCAACAGCTCAAAATATTTTGAATACGATTGAAGTAGCACAAGTTGCGGTGTGTGTGCATGTGTTTAAGTTGTTTGTGTGTGTGTTTGTGGACTCATTTGGCCCTACTAGACTGGAGTTGATGACGACAGTGGCATTCTAACTGTCTTCGAAGTCAGCACGCATGATATTGTCATTGTGTAGGCCCACATGTACCCCAGCCTATCACATGCATACACACACACACGTGCGCACGCACAGACAGTATGTGATATGGTCATCACTAACACTGTTCTTTCGTTCATTCCTTTTGTCGTTCACATACTCGTTCATTCTTTCGTTACTTCATTCTTTCATTCATTCTTTCGTTCGTTCGTTTATTCTGCAGTACCTCGTGCATTCAGTGTTGTTACTAGACAGTTGACATTGGTCAAGAAGACCTTACAATCCAGTCCTAATTCGGGAATGTCTCAAACTTTGGGGGACGCTATTCAGGGTCCCGTTGCCGTGGATCACATCCTCTACTCCACCGACCGTGGGAGGATATTTTTTTCAGACAAATTTGGGAAAGTGATAGCATCAATCAATATGGACGGAACAGGTAAGATGTAAGATGGTAAGTTATGATTTGAAACTATTCACATTTATCTTACCACAGATCAGGTAGACATCTTGAAAGTGGGCTTGGTAACAAGCTTGGCGATCGACTGGGTAGGCAAGTACATATACTGGTTGGATGCCATGTACAAAAGAATAGAAGTTTCCCGCCTGGACGGTTCAGGCAGGAAGATTCTTTACCAGTTTCCACAGGCTGTGCTGGCCGAGTCTAAGCCAAGAGGAATGGCACTCCATCCTAGGATAGGGTAAGGGGTCATCAAGGATGTATAAACGACTTTGTTTTCCAAGTCGTTACATTGACAAATTTTTCACATGTAAAAAGTTCTGAAGCAGTTACATCATATGTTGTCCTTTCCAAAAATCAAGCTTTTAAAAAATTATTATATTATTAATGTTGTTGTTGTTTTATTATTATTATTATTATTGTTATTATTACTAGTGGTGGTAGTAGTAGTTGTTGTTGTTGATGTCACACTGTGTAGTGTGATGTATTTCACTGACTGGGGGAATTTCCCTGCCATCATGCGGGCTCGTATGGACGGACTCTTCGTATCGCCCATTGTGGACACGGACATCAGGTGGCCCAACTCTGTCACTGTCGACTGCGAGACAGACCACATCTACTGGATCGACGCCTACTACCACCGCATCGAGCGAGCTGACCTGAATGGTCTCGAGCGCAGAGTCGTCCTCAGTGACGTAAATACCATCTACCACGGATTTCATTTGTTGGTAAAGGGACATCATATATACTGGTCCGAGTGGTGGACAAAAACATTCTACAGGGCACTTTTGCCGACTGGTGTGAATTCCTTGCAGACGCCACAGGAGTTGATGATTCTCGATAACACCACCATTGGATATCATTACGGCTTTACCATTGTCAATGCCAGCGCTCCAAGGCGAGGAGGTAGGACCACAACTAGATGAGGGGGAAAAAAGGGGGGGCGGGGGGGGGGAAAGGTTAAGCAGATTGTTGCTTTCATTGTTTTGATTCTTCTGTTGTTGTTGTTTTTGTTCTTTTTCTTCTCCAATGTTAGAATTGTCTGGAAGCTATTCCATGGGTGCATGTGCTTTAAGGAATGGAAGGTGTACCTCTAATCACTTGTGTGTACCCGTCAGCATATTTGATCGTCTATGTGCGTGTCCAAATGGAGTGCAGAGTTGCATAGAATACTGTGAGTCAATGAATTCACTTTGCATATTTGCCTGAGGGCTCTTTAAAGGAATGGTTTAATTTGATCTTTTTTTGATGATAAATTTGATGATATCATTTTGTAGAGAGTATGAATTAATGAGTGAGTAACTGACATACGAGTATATCATCTTGTCTTCATTTCAAAGAGAATGTACCATAATTTTTTTTTTTTGTAGTTTGACACACACTTTTAAAGTATTTCCTATTTTTTCAAACTGTTCACAGTTGGTCAGAAGTTTCAACTCTCAAGTCTTCCTCAGTGACAATGAGACGATTTTGTGAACAGTTTGAAAAAACTGACAAGTTTGGTATTACATAGTATTTAACATACACAGCATTTATGAAGTGTAGCGAATATATATACTTTTTTTGTTCAATAGACGGGAGAAGTAATCAGCCTCCTCCGCCCTGGGTATTTGCCAAGGCAACCACCACCACCACCCCGGCACCACCTGCCTTTTCCGCCTCCTGCTGTAGCACAGCTGTTCAAACAACAACCACTTCTAGATCTGCCGCGGACACAACAGAAGATGGCAGAACTGCAACAACTACTTCTAGATCTGCCGCGGACACAACAGAAGATGGCAGAACTGCAACAACTACTTCTAGATCTGCCGCGGACACAACAGAAGATGGCGGAACTTCCAAAGAGGCGATCACGCCTGTACGAGCAAATCAGGAGCTAGATGATGAAGGTTCACCTCAATATGTGTGAGTGTACGTGGAGTTGCTCATGCACGTGTGATAGATATGGTAGGGCTGTGAATGCTATTACATGGTTGATGTGGTGTCGAGGCGCAACCTGGATTAGTAATTCATCAAGGATGACAAGGTAGGCTAAAATGATTTTTTATGCCAAGGGGGGGGGGGGGGGGGGGGGGGGGGGTTAGCTAGGTAGACATTCTTGGATTATCCAGGATATCCGTAGTATCTATGGAATTTACAGAACCGGTAGATTATCTAGGGATGTCCGTAGTATCCATGGAATCCACGGATACTTTGCCAAGGTGGTGTTAGCTAGGCCTGTCTGTATGTATGTAGTGTGTGTATGTGTGACAACTGATTCTTTGCTGTATTTATTGCAGGTTGTCCATCTTTGAAACACGTAAGTTAAGACACATCACAATAGCAGCCTTATGGCAGCCCAGTAGTAGCACGTGCACAGTGGTAGCACGTGCATCTGAAATAGTAGATGTTCAACAGTGGAGACACTACCAGTGATTAGTTGCTGATTTACCCTTCTTTTATGTTCTCTCTCTCTCTTCTCTGATATTTCTGCAGTTGTCATCGTTCTGATCGTGATGATCTTTGCACTCCTAGTCATCATCATCATCACTTCGGTCTGCATTAAGAAGTGAGTTGAGGAGAGAGAGTGAGACAGAGCAAGTGTGCGAGAGAGAAATGGACAGGCTGTAGCCAGGCTTTTAAATTAGAGGGTTCTGATTTTGGCCACACCCATTCTAGTTTCAGTCGGAATTATATCTGCATATTGAATTTTTAAAAGTAAGTATAGTTTTTGTAATGTAACTGCTGATCTACCACTTAAAAATAGAATTCCCGTATTATAGTCTTAGATTTCACTCTATGTGTGTGTGTGTGCGTGTGTGTGTGCATGTGTGTGTGTGTGCAGGCAAAAGAAGAATGTGTATTCAGCAGACGGAGCAAGGAAGACAAACTCCAATATCTTGGTATGGGAGCCAGAAGTGTTCATCCTGGGGAGCCACACCATGGAAACTAACACGTCTTGCTTGCCTGCTGTCATCAGAGGAGTAGAATCCAACACGTCATGCCCACTTTCTGGGACATTGCCGGGAGATCCCTCCTTTCCTGGAACAGTCTCTGGTCTGCCTCCACCTCAGTGCAGTCACGATGCTGCAGACCCAAGAATAGCCATCGTCACCAAAGATGGAGAAGTGGTCTTAGGTTCAGGTTCCCATTCCGACTCTGATGGGCTCCTCCCCATAAAGCCCGTGGGCTTATTGTCAGACGACGACCGGCTCCTCCCCACAGCCACTCTCGCTCCTTCTGACGATATTAAACTTTCTGAGGATTTGCTAGAAGAATCTCAATGTTGAGTGTGTAGCTACTCAAACATTAAATAATTCACATCCTCTGACATTCACAATCTTCTTACTTTTTTTTTGTTTTGTAACTCATCTCATCTCACTGCCTCTGATTTAATTTTTGGTTCATTTTGCAAGTAACAATGATTGTCTCCCAATTAAAAAAATCATTATAGTTTATTATTAGTGGGTATTATACGAATTTGTCCTAATATTTAGTTGGTTAGGAATGGGTAAGGGATAACTCATGCTGTAGTTAAAATATTATAGGAGTGTACCACTACTGTTACATAGAGTAGAACTGGTTATAGGGATGTACCATTAAGTAGAGCTAGTTATACATATGTATCACTACTCATACATAAAGAACAGCTTATTATAGGGATGTACCATTACTGGTACATAAAGTAGAGCTGGTTATAGAAATGCATCACTACTGTTCCATAAAGTAAAGCTGGTTCTAACTCATAGTTTGTAATCGCATGTGGTACTTGGTGTACCACCTTTGTAAAATAGTGTGTTTAATGCATAATCACTAATAATGCTTTTATCAGACGAGATACAACACGTACCACAAGGTGGTCCTAGGGGGCTAGAGCTAGGGCTAGGGCTAGGGCTATAACCAGCTCTACTCTATGTAACAATAGTGGTACATTTTTATAACTAGCTATACTTTAAGTACCAGTATTGGTACATTTCTATAAACAGCTCTACTTTATGTAACAGTAAAGGTACATCTCTATAACAAGCTCTACTTTATGTAACAGTAGTCGTTCATTTTTATAACCAGCTCTACCCTATGTAATTGTAGTGGTACATTTTTATAACCGATTATACTTTATGTAACAGTAGCGAAACATTTTTATAATCAGCTGTACTCTATGTAACAGTAGCGGTACATATGTATAACTTGCTCTACTTAATGGTACATTCCTATAACCAGCTCTACTCTATGTAACAGTAATGGTACATTACTATAATTAGCTCTACTTTATGTAACAATAATGGTACATCTCTATAATCAGCTCTACTCTATGTAACAGTAGTGGTACATTTTTATAACTAGCTCTACTTTATGCAACAGTAACTATTCGTACTCTATGTACCAGTAGCGGTACATTTTTATAACCAGCTGTATTATATCAAACAGTAGTGGTACATTTTTATAACCAGCTCAAAACTATGTAATAGTAGTGGTACATTTCTATAACAAGCTCACTTTACGTAACAGTAGTCGTTCATTTTTATAACGATCTCTAATCTATGTAACTGTAGTGGTACATTTATATAACCGGTTTTACTCTATGTATCAGTAGAGGTACATTTCTATAACAAGCTTTACTTTATGTAAAAATAGTGGTACATCCCTATAATCTCCTCTACTCTATGTAACAGTAGTGGTACATTCCTATAACAATCTCTACTTTATGTTACAGTAATCGTTCATTTTTATAACCAGCTCTACTTTATGTAACTGTAGTGATACATTTTATAACCGGTTTTACTCTATGTAACAGTATTGGTACATTTCTATAACAAGCTCTACTTTATGTAACAGTAGTAGTACATTCCTATAACCAAATTTATTTTATGTAACAATAATGGTACATCTTTATAACAAGCTGTACTTTAAGTACCAGTATTTGTACATTCCTATAACCAGTTCTACTTTATGTAACAGTAATGGTACATCTTTATAACCTCTTCTACTCTATGTAGCAGTAGTGGTACATAGTTACATAGATTAGAGATCATCGTTAAGTTAACTTTACCCTCATGCAAAGCAGAACCTAGACACACACTTGGAAATAATATTATGAAGCAAAATGTGTTTGTACATGTCATGTAATGCAATGTATAAAGTGTGGTGACTCTGCCTTATGTAATGAAGCACGTATGTGCTAATATGCGGTAATAATATTGTAATTGACAAAAGTCGCGCATGCCCGTTATATTAAAAGTGTGCATTAACTAGAGAAGTGGCGGAACACAACACCAGCTGATTAGTGTAGTATGGATCTACAGAGTAAAATTCAGGCTCTAGAGAAGGCCAAGAAGGAGGCCTTAGAGAAAGCCGAGAAGGAGAAGGAAAAGGCCGAGAAGGCCGTGAAGGAGAAGGAGTTTTTTGAGAATGAGTATAAGAGATTAGTTGCTTCTCCTGTAAGAGTAAGTATGCCTAGGTATAGAAAGTGTATTTAATAGGTGGGGCAGGTGCAGAGCTCTCAACTCTCACCATATGCCTGAGTCTCACCATTCCTTCATGTTGTTGTCTTGTTCACATAGAAAAGTAAGAGAATTAGACTTGACTCGCGAGGTATGTTGTTGTCAAAGTATTGTGAATGAGTATTAATTTCTTTTTTTATTCCCAGCATGGAAGGATCTCCTGTGTGATCTCTATTGTGATGATGAGAGTTTGCAAATGTTATTAGGCAAAGCTTTGAGTACTCTCCCATTCAATTCATGTACAGTTGAGGTAAGTTAACAGCATTGTAGTACAAATACACAAAATGGTCAAGAAAACACGTGGGAACACAGGATATGTGTATTACTGAAATGAGGGAGTAGTCTGTTATGCATTTTGTAGGAGATAGCTGCTGCTTTAGGTAAAGCTGGCGTGCCTTCTCCAGTTGAGAAAGCAAGAAATGTAATGGATGCAATTAGTAAAGAAAACGTGGCACCTTCTAATCCAATATTATTAATGGTAAGTTAGTGTCACTGCGTAGGGTCTGTTGTCACGCAAGGGTAGGGTGCGTGTGCTCGTGTAGCACAAAAATGGTCGATTAAGCCTGCCTTCAGGACTCTGAAAATTTTTGTTCAGGTTTTGGTTAGACAGGATTTTAGTGGCCTTTTTTCTTGAATTATGTTTTTATGTAGTTTAATTTTCCAGAATTTGTTATGGGTTACACCTTACCAAATCTTTCTACTCCTTTATTTTTAGCTCCTGGCTGGTACAGAGGTAGTAGTTGTATCTTAAATGGTTTGTTGCTATTTTTTCAAAGAATAGTTATTTTATAGCATGTCGACACTAAGAGTTTTTACATGATATTGAAAGCAATTATGAATTATTTCATTTAGTTATTTATTTATTTAGTAATTTAGATCAATCAGTATCTTTAAACATTGTGATTTATTTTAGCGATGAATAAATAAATGTGAATTGTGTGCACGTAGATTTTATGTGGTCTATTGGCATGCAAAGGCAGAAAAGAATATTGCATATATATGTGTGTGTGCTTGTGTAGCACAAAAATGGTCGATTAAGCCTGCCTTCATTTATATCAAGTGCACTGAAATTAGCTGGTTTTGACCTTAGGAATTGTACTAAATCTTTTAATTTTACCAGACATTTAGTGATCATATTATTAGATAATGTCCTGTGTTTGTTATTCAGGCTTCTGAATCGGAACTTTGCCCAGTATCAGAAAGAGTAAGCACGTGCACACACCACAGTATCAGATGCTGTAGCCGTTATGTTACTTAATGTGTAAGCCCTTAACTTCATACGGTTTCTTACTCACAATACAAGGTTTTGGAATTAAAAATAATGTTTACAGGCAAGTAGTGCTAATTCACATTAGCTTATTATAGGACTGTGAAAATTATTGTTCAGGTTTTGGTTAGACAGGATTTTAGCGGCCTTTTTTCTTGAATTATGTTTTTATGTAGTTTAATTTTCTAGAATTTGTTATGGGTTACACCTTACCAAATCTTGCTACTCCTTTATTTTTAGCTCCTGGCTGGTACAGAGGTAGTAGTTGTATCTTAAATGGTTTGTTGCTGTTTTTTTCAAAGAATAGTTGTTTTATAGCATGTCGACACTAAGAGTTTTTACATGATATTGAAAACACTTATAAATTATTTTATTTAGTTATTTATTTATTTAGTTATTTTTAATCATTTGTTTTATTCATTTTATTTGTTTAGATGGATTGCTTATTTGTCTATGTTGCTCGGAACCCAATTATCAAATTTGTACGTGCTCAAAATGTATTCGAAATGGAGACACGATTTGTCAATGGCTACTGTGGTGAGATTCTATTTACAGCACAAGGTCATTTCGAAAAGAATATGTCATCCACCTCGAATCTTGCTGTTTATTTCTTTCATTTTGAAGATCGCACCCCATGCTCTTCAGCTGAAGGACTCGTGGGAATGGATTCATGGGAAGAGATTCCACTACCAATTGACACACAATTGTTAAAAATGAAGGATAATTTATTTTCATCGGCACCATCAAACCCAGGACAATTATTTTTAGGGGAAAATAATGTAGATGAAATACAGTGGAGCGAAGATAAAGTTCAGATTACATTATCAAGACCATTATTAAACTTTGTGGTACCACGAGAACCTATGTCAGAAGGGGTTATAGCATCCGGTATATATGCGACAATTGCAAATTTAGCATGGTGCAAGGTTTTTTACTCTACACATGTTAACACACCGTGCTGTTGCTTTTCGGGAGGAGGGGACATTTCTTTCATTAATGGCATAAAATCAGCGGTGATAAGCACGCCACATTTTTCTGAAGAAGAACCTCATTCTCCATTAAGTGATGGCGAAAGCATAGTTAGTGGCTGCATAGAGACAAAAGTGGCTGAACGATCGAATAAAAAAATATTGGGTCAGCTGGTTTCTAATATGACTGTATGTATTGCAAAATCATTACAAGATATGACAGCTCCGGATCTCCAATCATTGAAAGTGGCATCGTGTTATGGTCTTATTTTGGACTACGTCCAACCCATTCAACTTTACAAATATTCAATGAACTTTGAAACTGGAAAAAGAAATTTAGTTTTGAAACTATCTTGTCAAAAATTCTCAAGCATTGCACATGATGTCATAAATAGAAGTATAACTTACATGCTTCAAAAAGTTTTTCCACACCTACGGTCATAAATTATGTACACTCTTTTTGCTTCACATATTTCTTTCCCATGTTTGAAAGTTATTAAATTGATTTGCTTCTTATTGTCTAAATTAACTAATATACTTTTGTAGGTAACTTTAAATAACAAGCTGTACCAGATAAACTCTGTAAAAGTCTTACATAAAGCGTAATTTGTATCTGTGGAATTAATATTTTCTAATCTTTTAATGTATTAGTTTTGTACGATTTATAAATACGTTACGATATTATTGCGTATTAGCACATACATGCTTCATTACATAAGGCAGAGTCACCACACTTTATACTTTACATTGCTTGACATGCACAAACACATTTTGCTTCATAATATTATTTCCAAGTGTGTGTCTAGGATTTGTGTTTAAACGGGGCGCTCGGACCTTTAACAACGGTTTCAGCCACTCAAATTTGGTGTCAGTGTAGCTAAAGGGTAGGAGATACCTGTGGGCGAATAAAAAGAAAACAACAACAAAAAATTTTTTGTCGGTGTTTGGACTCTACTGTACATTTTTGATTTTACGTAATTGGTCCCTTTTCCCAAGTACTGTCACAAATATGCAAAATATTTTCAAAATAAATAGTCTTTGGGTGGTATGTACTCGTCCACCCAAAGTCTTTGTTAAATTATAAGTACATGGCAAGGGCATCACCCACAGAGACATGAAGCCTTCAAACAGGGGGGGGGAGGAACTGTAAGGTAGACCCCCAGTAGTATTGGCTTATTTCAACTATTTAACCAAATGACGCTGCCAATGGGAGGTTCAATGGGATTGCATGAATATGATTTAGAATTGTCAAGTTTGTCACCATCTTGGTACATTAATAAAACTGGTTTTACTCTATGTATCAGTAAAGGTACATTAATGTTACATCATTATAACTAACTGTACTTTAAGTACCAGTATTGGTACATTTCTATAACCAGCTCTACTCTATGTAACAGTAAAGGTACATCTTTATAACCTCCTCTACTCTATGTAATAGTAGTGGTACATCTTTATAACTTTCTTTACTTAATGTAACAGAAATGAAACGGTACACATGTAAGTCTTTAGCCCTAGCCCTAGCTCTAGCCCACTAGGTAACACCGGCACTACAAAATTTACTAATCGTACCACCTATTATACTGTCAAATTACAAAATTACATAGAGTACAGCTGTTAAAAGGGATGTACCACTACTGTTACATAGAGTAGAGCTTGTTATGGGGATGTATTACTAAGTAGAGCTTGTTATAAAAATGTACCACTAATGTTACAAAGAGTAGATCTGATTATAGGGATGTACCACTACTGTTACATAGAGTAGATTTGGTTATAGGGATATACCACTACTGTTACATAAAGTAAAGGAAGTTATAGGGATGTACCACTACTGTTACATAAAGTAAAGCTGGTTATAAACATGTACCTTTACTGATATATAGAGTAGAAAAGGTTATAAATATGTACCACTACAGTTACATATAGTAGAGCTAGTTATAAAAATGAATGACTACTGTTACACAAAGTAAAGCTGTTTATAGAGATGTACCACTACTGCTACATAGAGTAGAGGAGGTTATAAAGATGTACCATTACTGTTACATAAAGTAGAGCTGGTTATAGGAATGTACAAATACTGGTACTTAAAGTACAGCTTGTTATAAAGATGTACCATTATTGTTACATATAATAAACCTGGTTATAGGAATGTACTACTACTGTTACATAAAGTAGAGCTTGTTATAGAAATGTACCACTACTGTTACATAGAGTAAAACCGGTTATAAAATGTATCACTACAGTTACATAAAGTAGAGCTGGTTATAAAAATGAACGATTACTGTAACATAAAGTAGAGATTGTTATAGGAATGTACCACTACTGTTACATAAAGTAGAACTAGTTATAGGGATGTACTACTACTGTTACATAGAGTAGAGGAGATTATAGAGATGTACCACTATTTTTACATAAAGTAAAGCTGGTTATAGAAATGTACCTTTACTAGAGTAAAACCGGTTATATAAATGTACCACTACAGTTACATAGATTAGAGATCGTTATAAAAATGAACGACTACTGTTACGTAAAGTGAGCTTGTTATAGAAATGTACCACTACTATTACATAGTTTTGAGCTGGTTATAAAAATGTACCACTACTGTTTCATATAATACAGTAGATTTACTATATGTAACAATAATGGTACAGTCAATATCATACTACAAGTGTTGCAAGCTAGTTCTCGTGTACCACGCTAGGTACATTGGAATTAAAACATCCCCTAGAAAGGGGACTCCAAAAATTAACCCAAGAAAGGGCTGTCGAGGTCATGCATGCATTAAAAAAATTAAAAAACTGTAACATTCCCCTCTGTGAAAGCCTTACACAACCTCCCCTTTTTAAAGATCTGGTATAAGCTCAAGCACTGTGGGTGGGTTATGAATCTAATTAAATGCATAGTCTTGCGTAACCAGACTACCCTATTTTTCTAATTACAGCACCAAAAAATAATATTTGGAAATGGTCCACTATTGGAGCAAAACATAAACTGTTGACATCGACTGGTTCTTAAAATAGGGTGGAGCTTAGCAATTACGGCGAAGTTGACTTTCGGTGACCGAGAGCCAGACCTGTCGACGATTAAAACGTACAAGTGCAGAATGGCATATTACTACAGTTCCTGAAGGCGTCTAAAAACTTTTAAAGAAACCTGCTTGAGTCCTGCTGTGGTAGAAGCCATAATAACGAACAATCCTCGGCTGAGACATCCAACGGCCACTTGCCCGTCCTATTTAGCTAAGCACCAGAAAAAAATATGTACCACTACTGGTACATAGAGTACTAATAGTTACTGTTGCATAAAGTAGAGCTAGTTATAAAAATGTACCACTACTGTTACATAGAGTAGAGCTGGTTATAAAAATGAACGACTACTGTTATAGAGATGTACTACTACTGTTACATAGAGTAGAAAAAATTATAGAAATGTACCACATATATTACGTAGAGTAGAGCTGGTTATAGAAATGTACCATTAAGTAGAGCTAGTTATACAAATGTACCACTACTGTTTCATAGAGTAAAGCTGATTATAAAAATGTACCGCTACTGTAACATAAAGTAAAGCTGGTTATATCAATGTACCACTACAGTTACATAAAGTAGAGCTTATTAAATGAACGATTACTGTAACATAAAGTAGAGATTGTTATAGGAATGTATCACTACTGTTACATAAAGTAGAGCTGGTTATAGGAATGTACCAATACTGTTACTTAAAGTACAGCTAGTCATAGGGATGTACCACTACTGTTACATAGAGTAGAGGAGATTATAGGGATGTACCACTATTTTTACATAAAGTAAAGCTTGTTATAGAAATGTACCTCTATTGATACATAGAGTAAAAGCTGTTATATAAATGTACCACTGCAGTTACATAGAGTAGAACTCGTTATAATAATGAACGACTACTGTTACGTAAAGTGAGCTTGTTATAGAAATGTACCACTACTATTACATAGTTTTGAGCTGGTTATAAAAATGTACCACTACTGTTTGATATAATACAGCTGGTTATAAAAATGTACCACTACTGGTACATAGAGTACGAATAGTTACTGTTGCATAAAGTAGAGCTAGTTATTAAAATGTACCACTACTGTTACATAGAGTAGAGCTTGTTATAAAAATGTACCAATACTGGTACTTAAAGTACAGCTAGATATAAAAATGTACCACTATTGTTACATAAAGTTGAGCTGGTTATAAGAATGTACTTTTACTGTTACATAGAGTACAACTGATTATAGAAATGTATCGCTACTGTTACATAAAGTAAAACCGGTTATACAAATGTACCACTACAGTTACATAGAGTAGAGCAGGTTATAAAAATGAATGACTACTGTAACATAAAGTAGAGCTGGTTATAGGAATGTACCATTACTGTTACATAGATAAGAGGAATGTACCAACACTGTTACTTAAAGTACAGCTAGTTAAGAAATGTTCCATTACTGTTACATAGAGTAGAGGAGGTCTAATCTATATAACTGTAGTGGTACATTTATATAACCGGTTTTACTCTATGTATCAGTAAAGGTACATTTCTATAACCAGCTTTACTTTATGTAAAAATAGTGGTACATCTCTATAATCTCCTCTACTCTATGTAACAGTAGTGGTACATCCCTATAACTAGCTCTACTTTATGTAACAGTGGTGGTACATTCCTATAACAATCTCTACTTTATGTTACAGTAATCGTTCATTTTTATAACCAGCTCTACTTTATGTAACAGTAGTAGTACATTCTTATGACTAGCTCTACTATATGTAATAATAATGGTACATTCTTATAACTAGCTGTACTTTAAGTAGCAGTATTAGTACATTTCTATAACCAACTTTACTCTATGTAACAATAATGGTACATTTTATAATTTCTTCTACTTCATGTAACAGTAGAAGTACATTTATATAATTAGCTCTATTCTATGTAACAGTAGTCGTTTATTTTTATAACCAGCTCTACTCTATGTAACTGTAGTGGTACATTTTTATAACTGGTTTTACTCTATGTAACAGTAGTGGTCCATTTTTATAACCAGCTCTACTTTATGTAACAGTAGGAGTACATTCCTATAACCAGCTCTACTCTATGTAACAATAGTGGTACATTTTTATAACTAGCTATACTTTAAGTACCAGTATTGGTACATTTCTATAAACAGCTCTACTTTATGTAACAGTAAAGGTACATCTCTATAACAAGCTCTACTTTATGTAACAGTAGTCGTTCATTTTTATAACCAGCTCTACCCTATGTAATTGTAGTGGTACATTTTTATAACCGATTATACTTTATGTAACAGTAGCGAAACATTTTTATAATCTGCTGTACTTTATGTAACAGTAGCGGTACATATGTATAACTTGCTCTACTTAATGGTACATCCCTATAATTAGCTTAACTCTATGTAACAGTAGTATAACAAGCTAGTCGTTCATTTTTATAACCAGCTCTACTCTATGTAACTGTAGTGGTACATTTTTATAACCAATTTTACTCTATGTAACTGTAGTGGTACTTTTTTATAACCAGCTCTACTTTATGTGACAGTAGTAGTACATTCCTATAACCAGCTCTATTCTATGTAACCGCAGCGGTACATTTGTATAATCAGCTGTACTCTATATAACAGTGGTACATTTGTATAACTAGCTCTACTTAATGGTACATTCCTATAACCAGCTCTATTCTATGTAACAGTAATGGTACATTCCTATAATTAGCTCTACTTTATGTAACAATAATGGTACATCTCTATAATCAGCTCTACTCTATGTAACAGTAGTGGTACATTTTTATAACTAGCTCTACTTTATGCAACAGTAACTATTCGTACTCTATGTACCAGTAGTGGTACATTTTTATAACCAGTTCAAAACTATGTAATAGTAGTGGTACATTTCTATAACAAGCTCACTTTACGTAACAGTAGTCGTTCATTTTTATAACGATCTCTAATCTATGTAACTGTAGTGATACATTTTATAACCGGTTTTACTCTATGTAACAGTAATGGTACATTTTTATAGAGTAGAAGAGGTTATAAAGATGTACCATTACTGTTACATAAAGTAGAACTGGTTATAGGAATGTACAAATACTGGTACTTAAAGTACAGCTTGTTATAAAGATGTACCATTATTGTTACATATAATAAATCTGGTTATAGAAATGTACTACTACTGTTACATAAAGTAGAGCTAGTTATAAAAATGTACCACTACTGTTACATAGAGTAGAGCTGATTATAGAGATGTAACATTATTGATACATAAAGTAGAGCTAATTATAGGAATGTACCATTACTGTTACATAGAGTAGAGCTGGTTATAGGAATGTACCATTAAGTAGAGCTAGTTATACAAATGTACCACTGTTATATAGAGTACAGCTGATTACACAAATGTACCGCTACGGTTACATAGAATAAAGCTGGTTATAGGAATGTACCACCACTGTTACTTAAAATACAGCTAGTTATAGGGATGTACCACTACTGTTACATAGAGTAGAGGAGATTATAGGAATGTACCAGTATCTATACATAAAGTAAAGCTTGTTATAGAAATGTACCTCTACTGATACATAGAGTAAAACCTGTTATATAAATGTACCACTGCAGTTACATAGAGTAGAACTCGTTATAAAAATGAACGACTACTGTTACGTAAAGTGAGCTTGTTATAGAAATGTACCAATACTATTACATAGTTTTGAGCTGGTTATAAAAATGTACCACTATTGTTTGATATAATACAGCTGGTTATAAAAATGTACCACTACTGGTACATAGAGTACGAATAGTTACTGTTGCATTAAGTAGAGCTAGTTATTAAAATGTACCACTACTGTTACATAGAGTAGAGCTTGTTATAAAAATGTACCAATACTGGTACTTAAATTACAGCTAGTTATAAAAATGTACCACTATTGTTACATAAAGTAAAGCTGGTTATAAGAATGTACTTTTACTGTTACATAGAGTACAACTAGCAGTATTAGTATTAGTTTTATTTTTCTGTTAGTCACTAAACACTAGTTTTTCAATACCTGATTGCATGTTTGGAAATGTACTGCATGTACCATATTGTTTTTATAAAGTTAAATGAAAAAGTATGTATAGTAACAGTTTATCCATGCTAATCAAGTCTCATACAACAAGTGGTACAAGTGGTACATTATGTTATACGGCACACAAATTAAGTTATACCATGTAGTACTTAAAACAAAACAACTTATACTTGTATATACTTGTATTTAATTTTGTAATTTTGATAGTATAATAGGTGGTACGATTGGTAAATTCTGTAGTGCTGGTGTTACCTAGGGGCTAGAGCTAGGGCCAGGGCTAAAGACTTACATGTGTACTGTTTGTACAATTTCAAGTTTTTTTATGTTATTTGTAGTCAATATCATACTACAAGTGTTGCAAGCTAGTTCTCGTGTACCACGCTAGGTACATCCTGCATTATCTTCTAACTCATAGTTTGTACCGCATGTGGTACTTGGTGTACCACCTATGTGAAGTAGTGTGTTTAATGCATAATCACTTGTAATGTATGTATGAGACGGGATACATCACGTACCACAAGGTGGTCCTAGAGCTAGGGCTAAAGACTTACATGTGTACCGTTTGTACAATTTCTAGTTTTTTATTGTTTTTTATAGTCATTATCATACTACAAGTGTTGCATAGTTCGTGTACCACTGTAGGTACATTCGGCATTATCTTCTAGGAAATAATATTATGAAGCAAAATGTATATCTCCACCTACATTGTGGAAGAGACGTAACCGTTCAGTTAAGCTTTACAGTAGAATCTCGTTAAGTTGACTTTACCCTCATGCAAAGCAGAACCTAGACACACACTTGGAAATAATATTATGAAGCAAAATGTGTTTGTACATGTCATGTAAAAGGTGTGGTGACTCTGCCTTATGTAATGAAGCACGTATGTGCTAATATGCGGTAATATTGTAATTGACAAAAGTCGCGCATGCCCGTTATATTAAAAGTGTGCATTAACTATAGAAGTGGCGGAACACAACACCAGCTGATTAGTGTAGTATGGATCTTCTACAGAGTAAAATTCAGGCTCTAGAGAAGGCCAAGAAGGAGGCCTTAGAGAAGGCCGAGAAGGAGAAGGAAAAGGCCGTAAAGGAGAAGGAAAAGGCCGTGAAGGAGAAGGAGGAGGCCGTGAAGGAGAAGGAGGAGGCCGTGAAGGAGAAGGAGAAGGCCGTGAAGGATAAGGAGAAGGCCGTGAAGGATAAGGAGTTTGCTGAGAATGAGTATAAGAGATTAGTTGCTTCTCCTGTAAGAGTAAGTATGCCTAGGTATAGAAAGTGTATTTAATAGGTGGGGCAGGTGCAGAGCTCTCAACTCTCACCATATGCCTGAGTCTCACCATTCCTTCATGTTGTTGTCTTGTTCACATAGAAAAGTAAGAGAATTAGACTTGACTCGCGAGGTATGTTGTTGTCAAAGTATTGTGCATGAGTATTAATTTCTTTTTTATTCCCAGCATGGAAGGATCTCCTGTGTGATCTCTATTGTGATGATGAGAGTTTGCAAATGTTATTAGTCAAAGCTTTGAGTACTCTCCCATTCAATTCATGTACAATTGAGGTAAGTTAACAGCATTGTAGTACAAATACACAAAATGGTCAAGAAAACACGTGGGAACACAGGATATGTGTATTACAGAAATGAGGGAGTAGTCTGTTATGCATTTTGTAGGAGATAGCTGCTGCTTTAGGTAAAGCTGGCGTGCCTTCTCCAGTTGAGAAAGCAAGAAATGTAATGGATGCAATTAGTAAAGAAAACGTGGCACCTTCTAATCCAATATTATTAATGGTAAGTAGGGTCTGTTGTCACGCAAGGGTAGGGTGTGTGTGCTCGTGTAGCACAAAAATGGTCGATTAAGCCTGCCTTCAGGACTCTGAAAATTTTTGTTCAGGTTTTGGTTAGACAGGATTTTAGTGGCCTTTTTTCTTGAATTATGTTTTTATGTAGTTTAATTTTCCAGAATTTGTTATGGGTTACACCTTACCAAATCTTTCTACTCCTTTATTTTTAGCTCCTGGCTGGTACAGAGGTAGTAGTTGTATCTTAAATGGTTTGTTGCTATTTTTTCAAAGAATAGTTATTTTATAGCATGTCGACACTAAGAGTTTTTACATGATATTGAAAGCAATTATGAATTATTTCATTTAGTTATTTATTTATTTAGTAATTTAGATCAATCAGTATCTTTAAACATTGTGATTTATTTTAGCGATGAATAAATAAATGTGAATTGTGTGCACGTAGATTTTATGTGGTCTATTGGCATGCAAAGGCAGGAAAGAATATTGCATATATATGTGTGTGTGCTTGTGTAGCACAAAAATGGTCGATTAAGCCTGCCTTCATTTATATCAAGTGCACTGAAATAGCTGGTTTTGACCATAGGAATTGTACTAAATCTTTTAATTTTACCAGACATTTAGTGATCATATTATTAGATTATGTCCTGTGTTTGTTATTCAGGCTTCTGAATCGGAACTTTGTCCAGTATCAGAAAGAGTAAGCACGTGCACACACCACAGTATCAGATGCTGTAGCAGTTATGTTACTTAATGTGTAAGCCCTTAACTTCATACGGTTTCTTACTCACTATACAAGGTTTTGGAATTAAGGTAAAGGTTACAGGCAAGTAGTGCTAATTCACATTATTGACCTGTCTTTTGAGAGCATTTTCTTTGGTTGGTATGGCAGGATGTTGTTTTGATAGCTATGTTGTTTTTTTATTTTGTTGTTTGTTCTTTTTTTTTTTTTGCTTTATAAATCAAAAACTTAATAGGGTTTTGGATTTGATATCTCCTTTGTTGTTGTTGTTTGTAGGTTGTTCGAGCTACGTTTTTTTATCTAGGCATTCATCCTGTTCAAGCAACAGTAAATATTCCTAGATTTCTAAAGAAATTCTCAGTACAACAAGTTAATGGCTACTGTGGTGAAGCAAAATTTATTGATGTCAATGGATGCTTTCATTTAGTGGGGAATTCCTACATTTTCGAATTTCAAGATCAAGTACGATGCTCGGCAACTGATGAGACATTACATGACATATTATTTAATGGCATTGAGTTTAGTTATGACACAAATATTTTGGAAGTCAAGAGCATGTTCTCTGATGACAAATCACCTGGAAGAGCATTTTTTGAAATTGATGAAAATGTAAGTGTCACACAGGAGTCTGATAGAATGTACTTGTGTGAGCAATATAAAAGTGTGGACAAATATATAAACTTGAAAACTTTTGCTACAAATGAGGCTTCCTTAACAATTTCGGTGTATCAAGCTTTAATTGCTAATGACATACAAACACTGTTGTTGGATCAGATTCAGTCAAAGCAGTGCCCTTTTTCTGGGGGAGGAGACCTTGCGTTTTTGCGTTCTCACAATTCAGCAGTGGTAGCAACTAAGTTTAGTGATGATGATGAACCTGGTTCTCCATGTGCGGAAGGCGAACTCAAGACTTCTTTCGATATTGAATTTAAATATGCTGATAGAAATTGTGATCATTTGGTGAAACAGTTGCTATCCAATATGATGGTAGTTGCTGCAATGACATTAAATAAAGTCTGTGAGGAGTCTAAACAACCTGAAATAAAGAGTATTTCTACATATGGACTTGCAGTGGACTCATTGCTGCCTATGCAACTTTTCAAGTTAACAATAAATTTTGACAAAAATTGTGTTACTGTAGTTCAAAAGAGCAAAATTAAGTCATGTATTCCATTTATAATTTTTGACAAATCATTAACATACATGATTAGAAATTCTGTTTGATGTTACATTGTATTCATTCTTTATTAAAGTTTCACTACTGATACATAGAGAAAAGCTTGTTATAAAAATGTACCACTATTGTTACATAGAGTACAGCTGGTTATAAGGATGTACCACTGCTGTTACAAAAAATAGAGCTTGTTATAGAGATGTATTACTAAATAGGGCTTGTTATAAAAATGTACCACTACTGTTACAACTGAACGGGTAACGTCTCTTCCACAAAGAAGGTGGAGCTCTAATAATTTTCAGAAATGATTCAACTACATCATGCTAAGATAATCAACTTTGTAAAAGTCTTACATAGAGCATAATTTGTATCTGTGGAATTAATATATTCTAATATTTTAATGTATTAGTTTTGTACGATTTATTAATACGTTACGATATTATTGCGTATTAGCACATACATGCTTCATTACATAAGGCAGAGTCACCACACTTTATACTTTACATTGCTTGACATGCACAAACACATTTTGCTTCATAATATTATTTCCAAGTGTGTGTCTAGGATTTGTGTTTAAACGGGGCGCTCGGACCTTTAACAACGGTTTCAGCCACTCAAATTTGGTGTCAGTGTAGCTAAAGGGTAGGAGATACCTGTGGGCGAATAAAAAGAAAACAACAACAAAAAATTTTTTGTCGGTGTTTGGGCTCTACTGTACATTTTTGATTTTACGTAATTGGTCCCTTTTCCCAAGTACTGTCACAAATATGCAAAATATTTTCAAAATAAATAGTCTTTGGGTGGTATGTACTCGTCCACCCAAAGACTTTGTTAAATTATAAGTACATGACAAGGGCATCACCCACAGAGACATAAACCCTTCAAACAGGGGGGGGGACTGTGAGGTAGACCCCCAGTAGTATTGGCTTATTTCAACTATTTAACCAAATGACGCTGCCAATGGGAGGTTCAATGGGATTGCATGAATATGATTTAAAATTGTCAAGTTTGTCATCATCTTGGTACATTAATAAAACCGGTTTTACTCTATGTATCAGTAAAGGTACATGTTTATACTATATGTAACAATAATGGTACATCGTTATAACTAACTGTACTTTAGGTACCAGTATTGGTACATTTCTATAACCAGCTCTATTCTATGTAACAGTAAAGGTACATTTTTATAACCTCCTCTACTCTATGTAACAGTAGTGGTACATCTTTATAACTTTCTTTACTTAATGTAACAGAAATGGTACATATCTATAAATAGCTTTACTTTGTGTAACAGTAGTCGTTCAGTTAAGCTTTACACATCACGTACCACAAAATGGTATGCCACAGAACAAAATTGCCTATTTTGAAAAAGCAATATTCCATCAACTGTCAAACTTGCACCACATGTAATACTAGTTTTTCAATACCTGATTACACGTTTTGAAATGTACTGCATGTACCATATTGTTTTTATAAGTTAAATGAAACAGTGTACATAGCAACAGTTTATCCTTTGCTTTCCTAGTATCATAAAACAAGTGGTACAAGTGGTACAATATGTCATACGGCACACAAATTAAGTTATACCTTGTAGTATTTCAAACAAAACTACTTCAACTTGTATATACTTGTATTTAATTTTGTAATTTTGACAGTATAATAGGTGGTACGATTGGTAAATTCTGTAGTGCCGGTGTTACCTAGGGGGCTAGAGCTAGGGCTAGGGCTAAAGACTAACACTTGTACCGTTTGTACAATTTCAAATTTTATTTTGTTATTTGTAGTCAATATCATACTACAAGTGTTGCAAGCTAGTTCTCGTGTACCACTCTAGGTACATCCTGCATTATCTTCTAACTCATAGTTTGTACCGCATGTGGTACTTGGTGTACCACCTATGTGAAGTAGTGTGTGTGATGCATAATTACTTATTAAGCATGTATTAGACTCTAGGTACATCCTGCATTATCTTCTAACTCAAAGTTTGTACCGCATGTGGTACATGGTGTACCACCTATGTAAAGTAGTGTATTTTATGCATAATCACTAATAATGTTTGTATCAGACGGGATACAACACGTACCACAAGGAGTTTTTAGGGGGCTAGAGCTAGGGCTAGGGCTAAAGACTTACATGTGTACTGTTTGTACAACTTCAAATTTTTATTGTTATTTGTAGTCAATATCATACACAAGTGATGCAAGCTAGTTTCTCGTGTACCACTGTAGGTACATTCGGCATTATCTTCTAACTCATAGTTTGTACCGCATGTGGTACATGGTGTACCACCTATGTAAAGTAGTGTATTTTATGCATAATCACTAATAATGTTTGTATCAGACGGGATACAACACGTACCACAAGGAGTTTTTAGGGGGCTAGAGCTAGGGCTAGGCTAAAGACTTACATGTGTACTGTTTGTACAATTTCAAGTTTTTTCTATTGTTACTTGTAGTTAATATCATACACAAGTGTTGCAAGCTAGTTCTAGTGTACCACTGTAGGTACATTCGGCATTATCTTCTAACTCACAGTTTGTACCGCATGTGGTACTTTGTGTACCACCTATGTGAAATAGTGTGTTTAATGCATAATCACATATAATGCTTGTATCAGATGGGATACATTACGTACCACAAGGGAGAGCTAGGGCTAGGGCTAAGACTTACATGTGTACCGTTTGTACAATTTCAAGTTTTATTTATTGTTACTTGTAGTTAATATCATACACAAGTGTTACAAGCTAGTTCTCGTGTACCACTGTAGGTACATTCGGCATTATCTTCTAACTCATAGTTTGTACCGCATGTGGTACATGGTGTACCACCTATGTAAAGTAGTGTTTCTGATGCATAATCACTCATAATGCTTGTATCAGATGGGATACATCACGTACAACAAGGTGGTCCTATGGGACTAGAGCTAGGGCTAGGGATAAAGACTTACATGTGTACTGTTTGTACAACTTCAAATTTTTATTGTTATTTGTAGTCAATATCATACACAAGTGTTGCAAGCTAGTTTCTCGTGTACCACTGTAGGTACATTCGGCATTATCTTCTAACTCATAGTTTGTACCGCATGTGGTACATGGTGTACCACCTATGTAAAGTAGTGTATTTTATGCATAATCACTAATAATGTTTGTATCAGACGGGATACAACACGTACCACAAGGAGTTTTTAGGGGGCTAGAGCTAGGGCTAGGGCTAAAGACTTACATGTGTACTGTTTGTACAATTTCAAGTTTTTTCTATTGTTACTTGTAGTTAATATCATACACAAGTGTTGCAAGCTAGTTCTAGTGTACCACTGTAGGTACATTCGGCATTATCTTCTAACTCACAGTTTGTACCGCATGTGGTACTTTGTGTACCACCTATGTGAAATAGTGTGTTTAATGCATAATCACATATAATGCTTGTATCAGATGGGATACATTACGTACCACAAGGGAGAGCTAGGGCTAGGGCTAAGACTTACATGTGTACCGTTTGTACAATTTCAAGTTTTATTTATTGTTACTTGTAGTTAATATCATACACAAGTGTTACAAGCTAGTTCTCGTGTACCACTGTAGGTACATTCGGCATTATCTTCTAACTCATAGTTTGTACCGCATGTGGTACATGGTGTACCACCTATGTAAAGTAGTGTTTCTGATGCATAATCACTCATAATGCTTGTATCAGATGGGATACATCACGTACAACAAGGTGGTCCTATGGGACTAGAGCTAGGGCTAGGGATAAAGACTTACATGTGTACTGTTTGTACAACTTCAAATTTTTATTGTTATTTGTAGTCAATATCATACACAAGTGTTGCAAGCTAGTTTCTCGTGTACCACTGTAGGTACATTCGGCATTATCTTCTAACTCATAGTTTGTACCGCATGTGGTACATGGTGTACCACCTATTTAAAGTAGTGTATTTTATGCATAATCACTAATAATGTTTGTATCAGACGGGATACAACACGTACCACAAGGAGTTTTTAGGGGGCTAGAGCTAGGGCTAGGGCTAAAGACTTACATGTGTACTGTTTGTACAATTTCAAGTTTTTTCTATTGTTACTTGTAGTTAATATCATACACAAGTGTTGCAAGCTAGTTCTAGTGTACCACTGTAGGTACATTCGGCATTATCTTCTAACTCACAGTTTGTACCGCATGTGGTACTTTGTGTACCACCTATGTGAAATAGTGTGTTTAATGCATAATCACATATAATGCTTGTATCAGATGGGATACATTACGTACCACAAGGGAGAGCTAGGGCTAGGGCTAAGACTTACATGTGTACCGTTTGTACAATTTCAAGTTTTATTTATTGTTACTTGTAGTTAATATCATACACAAGTGTTACAAGCTAGTTCTCGTGTACCACTGTAGGTACATTCGGCATTATCTTCTAACTCATAGTTTGTACCGCATGTGGTACATGGTGTACCACCTATGTAAAGTAGTGTTTCTGATGCATAATCACTCATAATGCTTGTATCAGATGGGATACATCACGTACAACAAGGTGGTCCTATGGGACTAGAGCTAGGGCTAGGGATAAAGACTTACATGTGTACTGTTTGTACAACTTCAAATTTTTATTGTTATTTGTAGTCAATATCATACACAAGTGTTGCAAGCTAGTTTCTCGTGTACCACTGTAGGTACATTCGGCATTATCTTCTAACTCATAGTTTGTACCGCATGTGGTACATGGTGTACCACCTATGTAAAGTAGTGTATTTTATGCATAATCACTAATAATGTTTGTATCAGACGGGATACAACACGTACCACAAAGAGTTTTTAGGGGGCTAGAGCTAGGGCTAGGGCTAAAGACTTACATGTGTACTGTTTGTACAATTTCAAGTTTTTTCTATTGTTACTTGTAGTTAATATCATACACAAGTGTTGCAAGCTAGTTCTAGTGTACCACTGTAGGTACATTCGGCATTATCTTCTAACTCACAGTTTGTACCGCATGTGGTACTTTGTGTACCACCTATGTGAAATAGTGTGTTTAATGCATAATCACATATAATGCTTGTATCAGATGGGATACATTACGTACCACAAGGGAGAGCTAGGGCTAGGGCTAAGACTTACATGTGTACCGTTTGTACAATTTCAAGTTTTATTTATTGTTACTTGTAGTTAATATCATACACAAGTGTTACAAGCTAGTTCTCGTGTACCACTGTAGGTACATTCGGCATTATCTTCTAACTCATAGTTTGTACCGCATGTGGTACATGGTGTACCACCTATGTAAAGTAGTGTTTCTGATGCATAATCACTCATAATGCTTGTATCATATGGGATACATCACGTACACAAGGTGGTCCTATGGGACTAGAGCTAGGGCTAGGGATAAAGACTTACATGTGTACTGTTTGTACAACTTCAAATTTTTATTGTTATTTGTAGTCAATATCATACACAAGTGTTGCAAGCTAGTTTCTCGTGTACCACTGTAGGTACATTCGGCATTATCTTCTAACTCATAGTTTGTACCGCATGTGGTACATGGTGTACCACCTATGTAAAGTAGTGTATTTTATGCATAATCACTAATAATGTTTGTATCAGACGGGATACAACACGTACCACAAGGAGTTTTTAGGGGGCTAGCTCGGGCTAGGGCTAAAGACTTACATGTGTACTGTTTGTACAATTTCAGTTTTTTCTATTGTTACTTGTTTTAAATCATACCAAGTGTTGCAAGCTATTTCTAGTGTACCACTGTAGGTACATTCGGCATTATCTTCTAACTCACAGTTTGTACCGCATGTGGTACTTTGTGTACCACCTATGTGAAATAGTGTTTAATTCATAATCACATATAATCTTTATCATATGGGATACGTTACGTACCACAAGGGAGAGCTAGGGCTCGGGCTAAGACTTACATGTGTACCGTTTGTACAATTCAGTTTTATTAAGATTGTTACTTGTATTAATATCAATACACAAGTGTTCAACTAGTTCTCGTGTACCACTGTCGGTACTTCGGCAATTATCTTCTAACCTCCATAGTTTGTAACACCGCTGTGGTACTGGTGTAACCCTAGTAAAGTATGTGTCTGATCAAATCACTCGTAATGCTTGTATCAGAATGGGATACATCACTTACAAAACAAGGTGGTCCCTATGGGACTAGAGTAGGGCTATGGATAAAGACTTACATGTGTACTGTTTGTACAACTTCAAGTTTTTATTGTTATTTGTAGTCAATATCATACACAAGTGTTGCAAGCTAGTTTCTCGTGTACCACTGTAGGTACATTCGGCATTATCTTCTAACTCATAGTTTGTACCGCATGTGGTACATGGTGTACCACCTATTTAAAGTAGTGTATTTTATGCATAATCACTAATAATGTTTGTATCAGACGGGATACAACACGTACCACAAGGAGTTTTTAGGGGGCTAGAGCTAGGGAAGTTTTTTCTATTGTTACTTGTAGTTAATATCATACACAAGTGTTGCAAGCTAGTTCTAGTGTACCACTGTAGGTACATTCGGCATTATCTTCTAACTCACAGTTTGTACCGCATGTGGTACTTTGTGTACCACCTATGTGAAATAGTGTGTTTAATGCATAATCACATATAATGCTTGTATCAGATGGGATACATTACGTACCACAAGGGAGAGCTAGGGCTAGGGCTAAGACTTACATGTGTACCGTTTGTACAATTTCAAGTTTTATTTATTGTTACTTGTAGTTAATATCATACACAAGTGTTACAAGCTAGTTCTCGTGTACCACTGTAGGTACATTCGGCATTATCTTCTAACTCATAGTTTGTACCGCATGTGGTACATGGTGTACCACCTATGTAAAGTAGTGTTTCTGATGCATAATCACTCATAATGCTTGTATCATATGGGATACATCACGTACAACAAGGTGGTCCTATGGGACTAGAGCTAGGGCTAGGGATAAAGACTTACATGTGTACTGTTTGTACAACTTCAAGTTTTTATTGTTATTTGTAGTCAATATCATACACAAGTGTTGCAAGCTAGTTTCTCGTGTACCACTGTAGGTACATTCGGCACTATCTTCTAACTCATAGTTTGTACCGCATGTGGTACATGGTGTACCACCTATGTAAAGTAGTGTATTTTATGCATAATCACTAATAATGTTTGTATCAGACGGGATACAACACGTACCACAAGGAGTTTTTAGGGGGCTAGAGCTAGGGCTAGGGCTAAAGACTTACATGTGTACTGTTTGTACAATTTCAAATTTTTTCTATTGTTACTTGTAGTTAAATCAATACACAAGTGTTGCAAGCTAGTTCGAGTGACCACTTTAGGGACATCGGCATTATCTTCTAACTCCAGTTTGTACCGCATGTGTACTTTTGTGGTACCACCTATGTGAAATAGTGTGTTTAATGCATAATCACATATAATGCTTGTATCAGATGGGATACATTACGTTCCACAAGGGAGAGCTAGGGCTAGGGCTAAGACTTACATGTGTACCGTTTGTACAATTTC